>Ga0210409_10000106_pt1 | contig 188146 bp, 167 predicted proteins | sample IncBWH17MmetaG_FD_161649 | JGI IMG/M metagenome (GOLD analysis project Ga0210409, IMG submission 161649) | Forest soil microbial communities from Barre Woods Harvard Forest LTER site, Petersham, Massachusetts, United States - Inc-BW-H-17-M | ecosystem: Environmental > Terrestrial > Soil >... | reverse complement strand
GGAGTGGGAGGTCGAGCGCATTTGCGGGCGCGTTGAGCATGTACAGAGAATTCGAGACAGAAAATTTAGCGATACGTTTTCAGAACGACGTCAAGGGTTACGAGATCTCATGCTATCGCTGTTCGAACGCCGGGATGGCGAGCCCTGTTGTGACGCTTTGGTTGCCCTCGAGACGGCTAGGACAGGAAGAGGTGGCAGATTCGAATTTAAGACCAAGAAGCCGGGCAACTTCTGGCTAACGACGAATTGGAATGCATAAGGAATACAAGGTCGCCGTTGTAAATAAGCAGCAAAGGGATTCGTCAGCGACCTGCTCCAAGCAGGGAATTGGTCTTGATGATAGCGGAAACGCTGATTGGTGGGTGACGATCACTCTTGATTAAAGGACTGGTAACTGACCACCGGCCACCGAAAACTGATTTCACATGCCTAGACGCAACGACATCTCGAAAATCCTGATCATCGGCTCCGGACCCATCATCATCGGACAGTCGGCGGAGTTCGACTACTCCGGAACGCAAGCCTGCAAGGCGCTCAAGTCCGAGGGCTACGAAGTGGTGCTCGCCAATTCGAACCCGGCGACCATCATGACCGACCCGGAGATCGCCGACCGGACTTACATCGAGCCGCTGACCCGCGAGTACCTGGAAGAGATCATCCGCATTGAGCGCGAGATGTCTCCCAGCGCCGGCTTCGCCGTGCTACCCACCGTCGGCGGGCAAACGGCGCTGAACTTGGCCGTCGAGCTCTCCGACGGCGGTGTTCTCGACAAGTACAACGCGCAATTGATCGGCGCGAACATCGCGGCCATCAAGAAGGCCGAAGACCGGCTGTTCTTCAAAGACGCGATGCAGAAGATCGGCCTCGACGTCCCGAAGTCTGCGCTCGTCAACAATCTCAAAGACGGCCTGGAGTTCGCCGGCAAAATTGGCTTTCCGGTCATCATCCGTCCGTCATTCACACTCGGCGGCACCGGCGGTGGCATCGCCTTCAATCGCGAAGAACTGATGGAAGTGTTGGCACGTGGACTCGACTTGTCGCCAGTCCACGAGGCGCTCATTGAAGAATCGGTTCTCGGCTGGAAGGAATACGAGCTGGAGGTGATGCGTGACCTGAAAGACAACGTCATCATCATCTGCTCGATCGAGAATTTTGACCCGATGGGTGTGCACACCGGCGATTCGATCACGGTGGCGCCGGCGCAGACGCTCACGGACCGCGAGTACCAAGCGATGCGCGATGCGTCGATCGCCGTGATCCGGGAGATCGGTGTGGAGACCGGCGGTTCCAACATTCAGTTCGGCGTGAATCCGGAGACCGGGCGCATGGTGGTGATCGAGATGAATCCGCGTGTCTCGCGGTCTTCGGCGCTCGCCTCAAAGGCCACCGGATTCCCGATCGCCAAAATCGCCGCCAAGCTGGCGGTTGGCTACACGCTCGACGAGATCCCGAACGACATTACTCGCAAGACTCCGGCATCGTTCGAGCCAACGCTCGATTACGTCGTGGTCAAAATTCCGAAGTGGCAGTTTGAGAAATTCCCTGGTGCCGACGAGAGTTTGGGCCCGCAGATGAAGTCGGTCGGCGAGGTGATGGCCATCGGTCGCACCTTCAAAGAAGCCCTTCTCAAGGGGGTTCGCGCGCTCGACACCGGCCGCAGAGTGGGATCGGAGAAGATTGAGCCGAAGATCCTCACCCAGCGCCTCGTCACGCCTCATCCCGAGCGGCTGTCCTATCTGCGCTATGCGCTGCGCCAGGGATACACAGTGAAACAGCTTGCCAAGGTCACGTCGATGGACCCTTGGTTCCTCTACCAGCTGAAAGAGATTAACGACATGCAGCTGGAGCTGGAGAAGCATCCGATGGAGTCGATCCCGACCGAGGTGCTCCGCGATGCCAAGCGGATGGGCTTTTCCGACGGACGGCTTGCGTCAGTATGGCGTCTCAGCGGCAAGGGTAGTGCCGAGAAAGTTCGACATCTCCGCAAGAAGCATGGCGTAATGCCGGTGTACAAGCGTGTCGACACCTGCTCGGCCGAGTTCGAGAGCTTTACGCCGTATCTGTATTCGACCTACGAAGACGAGGACGAAGCGACACCCACGAAGACCAAAAAAGTAATCATCCTGGGCAGTGGTCCCAACCGGATCGGGCAGGGAATCGAATTCGACTACTGCTGCTGCCACGCCTCTTTCGCCTTGCACGAAGACGGATACGAGACGGTGATGATCAACTGCAATCCGGAAACGGTTTCGACCGACTACGACACCAGCGATCGCCTGTACTTCGAGCCGCTCACGCTTGAAGACGTCTTTGCCGTGTATGAGCACGAGGCTGCGTCAGGAGCGTCGATCGGCGTAATCGTGCAGTTCGGCGGACAAACGCCTCTGAACCTGGCACTGCCATTGAAGGCCGCAGGTGTCCCTATCATCGGAACGTCTCCCGAGTCGATCGATCTAGCGGAAGATCGCAAGCGCTTTGGCAAGTTGCTCGACGAACTGGAGATTCCTCAGGCCCCGGGTGCGATGGCAACTTCGCTCGAAGAGGCAGTCGAAGGCGCCAAGCGCGTCGGCTATCCCGTGCTTGTCCGCCCTTCGTATGTGCTTGGCGGTCGGGCGATGGTCATCGCTTACGACGAAGACACGGTTGTCCGTTACATGAAAGAGGCGGTCGAATACTCGCAAGACCGCCCGGTGCTTATCGACCACTTCCTCGAAGACGCGATCGAAGTCGATGTCGATGCGCTCTCCGATGGCGAAGATGTCGTTATCGCCGGAATCATGCAGCACATCGAAGAGGCCGGCATCCACTCGGGCGATTCGTCCTGTGTGTTGCCGGCGGTCGATATTCCGGAGCCGCTTCTTCAGCGGATGCGCGATTACACATTCAAGCTGGCGCGTGCCCTCAAGGTTGTCGGGCTGATGAACATCCAGTTCGCGATCCCGCGCACAGCAAACGGAGGTTCGAAAGAGAATGGTTCTGAAGGTGGGAAGGTCTACGTTCTTGAAGTGAACCCGCGCGCCTCGCGCACCGTCCCTTATGTCTCCAAGGCGACAGGCGTGCCACTGGCGAAGATTGCTTCGCGATTAATGACTGGGCGGAAGCTGCGCGAGTTTCTGCCCCAAAATATCGAGCGCGGGACCGATCTGGATACGGGCCGCAACTACTACGTCAAGTCCCCGGTATTCCCCTGGAGCAAGTTTCCGGGAGTCGACACTGTTCTTGGCCCCGAGATGCGTTCGACCGGCGAGGTCATGGGCGTCGCCGACAACTTCGGGGAAGCCTTCGCGAAGGCCCAGATCGCCGCGGGACAAAAATTGCCGACGCAAGGTTCGGTCTTCATCAGCGTTACCGATCATGACAAGCCGCATGTCGCGGAAGTCGCGCGTCGGTTCGTCGATATGGGTTTCAAGCTGGTGGCGACCGCAGGCACAGCCGACATCCTGGAAGACGCAGGCTTGAATGTGGAACACGTCTACAAGGTCAAAGAAGGCCGGCCCAACGTCGTCGACCTCCTCAAAGGCGAGCGGATCCAGTTGATCATCAATACGCCTCATGGCGCCGACCCCTGGTTCGACGAGAAGGCCATTCGTCGCGCGGCAGTGACGGCACGCATCACGACAATCACCACGCTTTCCGCGGCTCGGGCGGCGGCCGAAGGGATCGCAGCCCTGCAGCGCGGGGAAGTTCGCGTGCAGGCTCTGCAGAATCTGCACGCCGAGCGGACGGCCGGAAAGCGTCGTTAGTGGCACAAGTCCGCGCAGGAACCATCGCGGTGTTAGTCCTCAGCCTCCCTGTCATGGTGGGCATTTTCTTTTACGGGCCGTTTGTGCTCGATCTGTTCCTGCACCGGCGTCCGCCCTCTCGTTTTCTGATTCCGTCGGGATATGTTGGGTGGGCGCGCATTGAGTATCGCGTAGCCAGCGCGCCGCCCTTGCCTCGTGAGGGGAAGTACTTGCTGGTTCATCTCGATAAGAATGGCTCGTTGCAAACGTCGTCGGATTTGCCCGAAGGTTGGGCCCACGACCAGTTCTTCTACTATTCTGGAGCTGCCCGCCAGGCACTCTCCAACGCGGGATGGTGCAAGGGCGGAATGATCTGGGGAGAAGTTGTTGCCAACGACGAGAAGTCGAGCAAAACCCAGAAATTCTTTGTCGGCAATGAAGATCAGTTCCGGATGGAAGTAGATCCCGCGGGGAAAACCTACAGCCCCTGCGGATGAACAATCGTCGTTGAGGCTGGTAATCTAGTGACGTGTACTGACCGCTGAAGACTGACGACTGAGAGCTACCCTATGCTTCTTTCTGGAATCTTTCCGCCCATCACGACGCCGTTTTATCCCGACAGCAAGATCTATTTCAAGAAGCTCGAAGCCAACATGGAGCGCTATTCGCGTACACCGGTCGCTGGCATTGTGGTGCTGGGATCGACCGGCGAAGCCATTCTTTTGTCGGATGAGGAGCGGCGCGCTGTGCTCAAGGTCGCGCGGGACGCCGCGGCCAATCAAAAGGTGCTGATCGCTGGAACGGGAATTGAATCAGCGGTCGAGACCCTTAGTCTGACGGAATATGCCGCAGAGCTTGGCTACGACATCGCCATGGTGCGCACGCCGCATTATTACAAAGGCCAGATGAAGCCCGCCAACATGCTGGCGTTTTACCGAACGGTGGCTGACCGGTCGCCGCTTCCGGTCATCATCTACAACTTCCCGCAGGCCACCGGATACGACATGGCTGCCGAGATCGTGATCGAACTGGCCGATCATCCGAATATCGTGGGGATTAAAGAGTCGAGCGGCGACGTGGAAAAAGTCAGAACAATGGTCGAGGGTACGCGGCACGTCAAGCGCAGTGCGAGCGTGACCGAGGCGTTTGAGGCGGTTACGCCGCGAATGGTCAAGGCAGCGACCGAAGGCTCGGGACCCGGGGGGGAACTGGTACCGGTTGCTGCTCTGGCAGGCGAGACAAAGCCATCGTCGTCAGCGGTCAGCGTGGTGGGAGGTCTCAAAACGCGTCAGAAGGAAGTCGGATTCCAGGTGCTCGTGGGCGCCGCGCACAAACTCGAGCCCTCGCTCCAAGCCGGCGCAGTGGGTGCAATCCTGGCCTTCGCCGACGCAGCTCCTACCGCCTGCTATGAAATCTACGCTGCCTGGAAAGAGGGCGACCTCGAACTGGCTCGCACCAAGCAGCAGCGCATCGCGAAAGCCGCAGAGCGAGTGGTTGGTGGCCTCAGCATCTCCGGGCTGAAGCACGCGATGGATCTGAATGGCTACTTCGGGGGGTCGGTACGTTTGCCACTATTGCCGTTGACGGCGGATCTTAAGGCCGAAGTCGAGCAGTTGATGGCAGATATCCGGAACTAATCGTGACAGCATCGCCAGGTGGATCACAGAGGAAAACGAGCGGTGGCACGCGAAAGTCGTCACCGACAGCTGCTAAGAAACGTTTTCGTCCACGGATGCCAGTAGTCTCCGAAGAGATGAAGGCATGGTCCGCGGCGCTGGAAACAGAAGTAGCAGATTGGCCACGCGTCTCCCGAAAACCGATGTTCGGCCTGATGGCCCTCTATCATGGAACGCACATATTCGCGATCCTTCCGCGCACACGCGCATTGGGATCGGCGAGTTCATTGGCGTTCAAATTGGAGAAACCGAAACCGCGGGTGCTGGCGGCAATCGAACGCGAGCCCCGCATTCAGACAACCATCCTGAAGACGCGCCGCTGGTATGTCTTTGAAATGTCCGCCGATTACGACCTGCGCGATGCCCTCGCCTGGCTGCGCCGGGCCTACGAGGCTGCCACCTAAACCTACAGGATTTTCCTCGTCACAAGTGCTTGTGATCCGGATCACTCCGGCCTATAATCTCCATAGACGGATTCGAACGAACGTTCGATAAATCATGCGGCTCGCATCCCCTAGATCCCGCAATACTAAAGACCGTTCTTCCACGGTCCGCCCGGCAACTCGCTTTGACCGCCGCCTATCCGAAATTCTTTCGCACGCCACTGACGTTTTCGATGAAAAGGGCTACGAAGGCGCCTCCATGCGAGACTTGTCCCGCGCCAGCGGCACATCGCTGGCGGGCCTCTATTACTACTTCGAATCCAAAGAGAAGCTCCTCTACCTGATCCAGCGCCATACCTTCACGACCATCGTGGAAGGCCTTCGCAATCGCTTGGAAGGCGTGACAGATCCAGAGCAACGCATTCGCGTCTTCATCCTGAACCATCTCGCGTATTTCCTGGCGAACCAGAAGGCGATGAAAGTCTTGTCACACGAGGACGAGGTTCTGAAGAACGGATATGGTGCCGAGATTGCCGCGATCAAACGAGAGTATGTCCGAACCTGCGTAGACCTGCTGGAGGAGCTAAAGCGCGCCAATAACCTGGAGTTTTCGAGCCGCACGGCCGCGCTGAGTCTGTTCGGCATGATGAACTGGATTTACACCTGGTACAAACCGCGCGTCGACGGAAATGCTGAAGCCTTGGCAGAAGAGATGAGCGACATTTTTCTGCTGGGTGTGTGCGCGGATATGGGAAGGACTTCGAAGAAGAAGATTGGCATCACAAACTGATTTGAGATCCGAAGCCGAAGAGGAAAGGAATTTGACATGGCCACAACGACCCAGCCGGCAACCGGCGAGAGCACAAAAAAGCTAATCAACTATCGCAACGATGGCGGCGTGGCAGTGATCGAGATGTTCGATCCTCCCGCGAACACCTACACCTATGAGATGAACCGGCAACTGGACGAGGCCATTCTTGCTGCGCGGATGGACAACGATGTTTACGTGATTGTCCTGACCGGAGCTGGCGACAAGTTCTTTTCGGCCGGTGCGAACATCAAGATGCTGGCCAGCGTTGACCCGACATTCAAGTACTACTTCTGCCTGCATGCTAACGAAATGCTGTTACGCCTGGAACACACGCCGAAGTTGGTCATCGCGGCAATCAATGGGCACTGCGTCGGCGGAGGCCTCGAGATCGCGATGGCCGCCGACATCCGCATCGCCCGCAAGGACGCCGGCAAAATCGGTCTGCCGGAAGTGAATCTGGGCGTTCTGCCTGGAACCGGTGGCACTCAGCGACTTTCGCGACTGGTCGGTAAGAGTCGCGCGATTGAGCTGATGGTTACCGGCAATACCTTCTCGTTCGAAGAAGCCAAGGAACTCGGCATCATCAACGACATCTATGAGCGCGACGGCTTCATGGAGAACGTGATGGAGTATGCGCGCCAGTTCTGCCCGCCGAACAAAGCAGCGAAAGCTGTGGGACGCATTAAGCGTGCCGTGCAGACAGGCTGGGAGATCCCGATGGAATCCGCACTCGCCTTAGAGCGCGAAAATCAACAAATTCTGTTCCAGAGCGATGACGCGAAAGAAGGCCTTGCCGCATACGTCGAAAAGCGGCCAGCAACCTTCACTGCGAAGTGAGAGCGTCTGAGTGGCGTGAGCAAATCGGGAGCCACGCGCGCTCGTCCCGGGTGGGAGCGAGGTATCTCGGCTATTAATAGTTGAGTAGCGAAATATGATTACAGCGACCAAATCGAAAATCGCGCCCGGCCGGTTGTTGATCGACGGGCAATGGGTCGACGGATCAAGGACCTTCGACACGATCAACCCCGCAACGGGTGAGGTTCTTACCCAGGTGTTCGAAGCGACGCCAGCGGATGTGGATCGCGCAGTGGAGGCGGCTCGTCGGGCTTTCGACGGCAAAGGCGGAGCCTGGCGCAAGATGCCGGCCAGCGAGCGTGGCCGATTGATCTGGCGACTTGCGGACCTCATCGCACTGCACATCGATGAACTGGCCGAACTCGAGACCCTCGATAACGGCAAGCCGATTTTCGAATCGCGGAACGTCGACATGCCGATGGTGGTCGATGTTCTGCGCTATTACGCGGGGTGGGCGACCAAGCTTCACGGTGAGACCGTGAACACACTTGACTCGGCGTTCACCTACACCTTAAGTGAGCCGGTCGGGGTAGTTGGGCTGATCATCCCGTGGAACTTTCCGTTGTTGCTGGCTTCCTGGAAGCTTGGTCCTGCGCTGGCGTGCGGTAACACCATCGTGATGAAGCCCGCCGAGCAAACACCACTGACCACCCTCCGGTTGGGCGAACTGGCGGTCGAGGCAGGCATTCCCGCAGGCGTATTGAACATCGTGACCGGCGGCCCGGAAACCGGCAAGGCAATCGTACGGCATCCGGGCATCGACAAGATTGCGTTCACTGGATCAACGGCCGTTGGCAAGGAAATCATGCGCGGAGCCGCCGATACGCTGAAGCGCGTGACTCTGGAACTTGGAGGCAAGTCGCCCAATATTGTTTTCGCTGACTCCGACCTCGACAACGCTGTGAAAGGAGCGATCAACGGCATCTTTTACGGCAAAGGCGAAGTCTGCAACGCTGGATCGCGGCTGTTCGTGGAACGGAAGGTCCATGACGAGTTTCTGGAGAAGTTGGTCGGGCGCGCTAAAAAGATGGTGCCCGGCGACCCACTCGATCCAAAAACGCGGATGGGTGCCCTGGTCAGCCAGGAGCAGATGAAGACCGTTCTCGGGTACATCGAAGCAGGCAAGAGTGAGGGTGCGAAGCTCATCTCTGGCGGGAATCGTGTTTCGGTCGATGGTGGGAAAGGCTTCTTTGTCGAACCGACTGTTTTTGACGGCGTAAACAACGACATGAAGATCGCGCAGGAAGAAATCTTCGGTCCCGTGCTTGCCGCCTTGAGTTTCGATAACGAAGACGAGGTCGTCGAATTGGCGAATCGCAATCCGTATGGTCTGGCGGCTGCGGTGTGGACTAACGACGTTAAGAGAGCGCATCGCATTTCACGGCAGCTTCGCGCCGGAACGGTGTGGATCAATACATACGGACTGATGGATGCTGCTCTGCCCTTTGGTGGATACAAAAGCTCCGGCTTTGGGCGCGAGCTCGGACAGGCAGCACTCGATCACTACACGGAGATCAAGACCGTGTGGATGAATGTTGGATAGGAATCAGCACTCAACAGATCCATACGCTGTATGCCCAGGAACCTCGAGTGGCTGGGTGCAAAGTGCTGAATGCCAAGAGCTTTTGAAGCGCATCAGGCGCTGAGAAGGAAAAAGTCATGCCAGGCAAAGTAGCAAAAATCGGGACCTTCAGTGATTGGGTCGGTCTCTTCGATCAATGGCGCAAGGAAATTGGCGTCGATCGCGATGAGATCGCCAGCTTCAAATTCGACACGCTTTACGGTGCGATCGAGACGGAGGAGATCCAGTTTGGCTCCTACAAGGGGCGGCGTAAGTGGGAGAACCTGCGCCAAGTCCCGACCCAGCAGATGCGCGACGCGCTCATGAACATGATCGTCTATCAGGGCGATACGGAATTCGCCAGCGTGGAGCAGCAGCGTCATCTGTTCGAAACGGCGCCCACCGATTGGGACCGCCGTGCGCTTACGCGCGTGATGATCGAAGAGATGCGCCATGGCTGGCAAATGTGCGCGCTTCTCCTCGACCACTTCGGGTATTCGGGGAAAGTGGAGGCGCAAAAGATGCTGGAGCGCCGTGCCTTCGAGAACGAACGGCTTCTCGGCGCTTTCAATGTCGATGTCGACAACTGGATGGACTTTTTCACCTACACCGATTTTGTCGACCGCGACGGCAAGTTTCAGCTTCAGATGCTGAAGTACTCGGCATTTGCCCCATTGGGCCGCTCGATGTCGTACATGCTTCGCGAGGAAGCGTTCCACATGGGCACGGGCAACGACGGCCTGCGCCGAATTGTGCAGGCCGGTGTGATTCCCGGATGGCTGATCCAGAAATATCTGAACAAATGGATCTCTTGTTCCTACGATCTTTTCGGTACCGATCACTCGTCGTCAGCGCACTGGGCCTACGTTTGGGGTATCAAGGGAAGATACGACGAGCCCCAAAATGCCGAGCCGGCCAAGCTCGATGAACTGAACGACTACAACCGTCATCTGTATCGCGATGAAGTAGGCGGGCTGGTCGAGCGGCTGAATGGTTTTAGAAAAGCTGGCGAAGATGAACTATATACCCCGGATATCAGGTTCAATCGCGCCATCGGTCAGTTCGCCGGACAAAAGTTCCATGCGAAGACTGGCCAGCCGCTGAGCGACAAGGAATACACGGAGCACTTCCAGGAAGTGATGCCGAGTGCCGATGACAAAAAGTTGTTGCTTGAAATCATCGCCAACGAAAACAAATGGATTACCGAGAAGGAGGGCGCGCGCGATCCGTTCTCGACCATCGGCGAGCCACGGAAATCGGCAATCAACTTGTAGCAGCGTTGAAGTGGACGGACGCGTCGTCTGCCCATGCGTTATCCTTCCTGCGTGAGCACCGCAGCCTTCACCCGCATCTCATCCCATGTGAATCCACCCGTGGCGCGAATCACCCTGCACAATCCCCCCGTCAATGTCATCGACATTCCGATGATGGAGCAGCTTTCAGAAGCCGTCTCCGAAGCTGAGGCCCGCGCCGATATTGCCACCATCGTGTTCACCGGTGGTGACAAGGTTTTCTCCGGCGGCGTGGATATTGCGGCGCACACCCCGGATAGAGTTGACGAGATGCTGCACAAGTTTCACGCGATCTTTCGGGCATTAGTCTCTTCGCGGAAAGTGCTGGTTGCGGCGATTCATGGCCACTGCCTCGGAGGGGGCGCCGAATTGGCGATGATGTGCGACATCGTGATTACGTCCGAAACGGCGTTGTGGGGATTTCCTGAGATCTCTTTGGGCTGTTTTCCGCCGGTGGCCGCAGTCGCATTGGCTGCTGTTGTCGGACAAAAGCAAGCAGCAGATTTGATTCTCACTGGGCGCAAGTTCGATGGCCTGGAGGCGCGCTTCTTAGGGCTGGCAAATTATGCCGTCCCCGACCATCAGGTAAAAGAGAAACTGGACGAGTTGCTGGCGCATCTCGCGAAGCTCAGCCCGTCAACTCTCGCCTTGACGAAGAAAGCCCTTTACGCGTGGGACTCGATGCACTTCGACAAGGGGCTTGCTCGGGGCGAGAAGATCTACCTCGAGGAGTTGATGCGGACCGAAGATGCCCGCGAGGGGATTCAGGCTTTTCTGGAAAAGCGCGACGTCCATTGGACAGGGAGGTGAACGCTCTCACGTCGGGACACGTGATTGGGCAAGATTCGGCGACTAATCTCCACTATGATCACTGACTGCCACATCCACATTTCCCCTCTCCACATGTTCAAGCCGGCCGCACTCGAGTTGATGCGGTCGAAGCGCTCAAACTATGCGGAGATTGAAGAATATTGTCGATCCCCTAAGTCCTTCCTCAAATACATGGACGATTGTGGAATCGACCGCGCCGTTCTCATCAACTATGTTGCTCCGGAGGTGATCGGTTTTACTATAGATGTCAATCAATTCGTCGCCGAGTACGTGAAAGGGAATTCTGAGAGACTAATCTCCTGCGGAAGCCTGCATCCGAAGTACACGCAAAACATCATGGCCGATGTGGAGCATCTCCTGAGGCTTCAGATCCGCATGATCAAGATCCATCCTCCGCACCAGCTTTTGTTTCCAAACGACTATCTGAACGGCGTCACTGAACTGGAGATCATTTACCGCGCCGCCGAAGCCAACGGCATTCCCATTATGTTTCACACGGGAACCTCCATCTTTCCGGGAGCGAGAAACAAATACGGAGATCCAATCTATCTCGACGATGTGGCTGTCGACTTTCCGAAGCTGAAGATCTTACTTGCGCACGGCGGCCGGCCGCTCTGGATGCACACGGCGTTCTTCCTCCTGCGCAGGCATCCAAACGTCTATCTTGATATCAGCGGAATCCCGCCGAAGACGCTGCTCACGTACTTTCCGCGCCTGGATGAAATTGCGCACAAGACGCTCTTCGGGACCGACTGGCCCGGACCGGGGGTGCCCGATGTCGGCAAGAATCTTCGCGAGTTCCGGTCACTCCCCTTATCGGAACATGTACAGCAGAGAATTCTGAGTGGCACGGCTCTCGAGATCTGGCCAGTTTAGTTCGATGACATGTCCGTGGAGCGGGCGCGTCTGCGCGAGAGTGCAATAATCAGTAACCCAATTCCGAGAAAGACGACTAGTAAAACCAACGCATTCGCCAGCTCGCGTCCGTAGCCTAAACCTGTCACATCGAGGAAAGGGTAGGGGTAGGTCCCAACGATTCGACCCCTGACCATCGTATAGATCAGGTAAGCGAAGGGATACGCCAACCACCACAAGGCATGTTTCCATCGAAGACTGCTCTTCGGGACGAAGAGGAGCCAGTACACGAAATAGGCCAGCGGGACGACATCATGAAGCAAGAGGTCAGCGATCTTCTGCGCGCCCGCGGGACTCCAAAGCTCCCGCAAAACCAGGGAATACACGATGCCAACGACCGCAATATAGATCGCAGTGCCCGTTTGGACTTCAGGACGAGAGAAGAATTCTCCAGCTGATGATTTCGGGGTAACGAAAGTAAAAATTGTTCCGATCGCGATCAGGAAATTCGTCCAGATTGTAAAAAAACTAAAGAAGAAGGCAATTGCCCCCGGAACAGTTCGACCGTTCGCCAGGGACAGTTGCAGGCTGAGATAGAACTGAAGAACCAACCCAACCCATGCGAGGATCCCGACAAACAGCAGCGAACGACGTGCAGTCTGGGTCTCGGTCATAGACGCATTGTACGTGGGCAAGCTTGCCCTGCATGCGGATGGCCGCCCTAGAGATGATGCACAAAGCAAGCACGAAGCCGGACGCGCTTGCGTCCGGCTCCCGAGCGACAAAGAATACGCCGAGCGTTTTCGACTAGTTTGGCATTACAACGCTGTCGATCACATGGATAACGCCGTTGGATTGGAATACGTTAGCGATAGTAACCAGGGCCGTGCCGCCTTTTTCGTCCTTGAGCATGATGTGCTTCCCGTCATGCAGCATCACCCAGAGCTTTCCACCTTCGACCGTGGTAAGTTCCGCCGAGCCGTTACCTTCCTTGATTTTCTTCATCAGATCGGTGGCGCTCAGCCGGCCCGCGACCACGTGATAGGTCAGGATTTTGGTCAGGGTGGGTTTGTTCTCAGGCTTCAATAAGGTATCCACGGTTCCGGCAGGCAGCTTATCGAACGCCTCATTCGTTGGTGCGAAGACCGTGAACGGCCCCGGGCCCTCGAGTGTTTCCACCAGTCCTGCGGCTTTTACCGCTGCGACAAGAGTTGTGTGATCCGCTGAATTTACAGCGTTTTCGATGATGTTCTTGGTCGGATACATCTCCTTCCCGCCCACCACTGGGTTGTCCATTCCCGCGACAGCATAGGTGATCGCCAGCACGAGCAAAGCAACAATTCCAACAAATTTGCGGTTCATGTTGCGAAATCCTTTCTGACTAATTTGCGAACGCACTTGGAGTACGGCGCCACTCCAAAATCGGATTGCAGCAATTTCTTTGGTGGACAGAACAGTTGCTGGGTTTGACCGTCCTCTGTAAGAAAGGGCTTGGATAGCCAGACGACAGGACTAGGTTCGTGCAGAAGGCAGGTCATAGCTATTTGTGGCTCCGCCAATGGACGTCCAAAACCTCAATGTGACCGATGGATAGCCTCGACGGATAGTCTTAGATCCGCTAGTTTCATAGTGGTCGTGATACGGAGGTGATCGTGGGAGTGAGTTAGCGACGGAACCTCGGAAACAGGACAGCTTTCCTTCTCTCGCCCGATTGAGTGAAAACAATTTCAACCTTCAGCCGCAATTTAATGTGAGAAAGTGACACTCTGGATGCACAGAGGACGGGGGACTTTGTTAGAATTTCGGCCCGAGGGGGAATTACATGGCTAACTTAGACAATGCAGTGAGTGCATTAGTAGCAGAACAGAGGAATCTCCAGGATAAGTTGAAACAAGTGGAGGCTGCGATCAGTGCTCTGCGGATTGTGAGTCACAATGGCAGAAGCGGTTCGCTGCGTCCCAAGAGATTCCTCTCTGTGGCAGCCCGGCGCAGAATTGCAGCAGCGCAGCGCGCGCGTTGGGCGAAGTATAAAGCACAAAAGAAAGCTGCCTGACAGGGCTGCTTTTCAGCTTTCGCAAAGACCGCTGGTGTTGGGACTCATATCGGAGTCCTGCCATCAGCGGATTTTGCGTTTGCTCCTACTCCTTCAATCACCCGAACGTCGGTCGGTGTATTGTGTCCGAGCTGCAGAAACGGGTGGCAACCGACCGCAACCGGGAGAAAACTGACTCTGGCGCTCGCGATCTTGAGCGAATCAGCGCGTCCTGCCGCGGTCTGGAAGCATCTCGTGAATCTGCATCGCTTCATGCGAACCCCGAGATCGGGGAGCGAAAACATCATTTACTTCGAAGTGAAGCAAGGAGCGGGGCATTTCTGGATCGTGAGTGGAGTCAGCCATTGCCGAAAGGCTCGGCGAGAATTGCTAGCGCTCTCTTTGCCCGACCTCTCACAGACTAAACGGCTGGCGAAATGGGAACCCGTTTCACCTGGGTGGTGTTCCCCTGCCCGGATGTAGGAAAATCACGGTGGCATGATCCGGTTTCTTGTCGCCTTCCTCTTCTTCTCTTCTGTAGTCGCATTCGGTCAGCGGACGCAACTCGCCCGCGAAGACTTCTTCGTCCCCGAATCGGGCGACAATAGGATTTTCGTTCGTGAAGTGCGATCGCCGAATCTCGCCAAAACTGCGCCCGCCATTCTCCTGATTCACGGAGCGCGCGTTCCGGGTATCGCTTCGTTTGATCTGGACGTGCCCGGTGACTCGCTTGCCGCCGATCTGGCAGAAAGAGGTCTCGCCGTTTACGTGATGGATGTTTCCGGATATGGCGCTTCGACGCGCCCGAAGGAAATGGACATCCCACCCACCAGCAAGGACGCCCTGGTCCGCAGCAACCAGGCTGCACGCGACATCGGTGTCGTTGTGGACTGGATCCGCGACCGCCGTGGAGTCCAGCAAGTGGCGCTGTTCGGCTGGGCGACCGGCGGACAATGGGCAGGCTACTACGCGAGCGTAATTCCTGAAAAAGTGCGTGCTCTCATCATGCTGAACAGCCTGTACGGCGGCAGTTCTGGTCACTCTTTGATGGGACATGGATCCGACATGGAAGACCCCAACCACCCCGGGCAATTCAATCGCGATGCATGTGGGACCTATCGGCTGAATACGGAGAATTCTCTGTTTGGAGTCTGGGACCGTAGCATCCCGACCGAGGACAAGGACATGTGGCGCGATCCGGCGGTGGCGAAGGCCTACGCCGAGGCGGCGATGAAAAGCGATCCGACCAGCCAGCAACGTCACCCTCCGAGCTTTCGCTCGCCGTGCGGTGCGATGGAAGACAGTTTTTATCTCGCGACCGGACGTCAGCTCTGGGATGCCTCACTGATTACCGCACCCACCCTGGTGCTAGCCTCCGAAAGGGATTTCTGGTCGCGCGTCGAGGATCGAGAGTTACTCCAGAAGCATCTGGTCCACGCTCCTCGCGTAAAAGTCGTTGTCATCAAAGATGCCACGCACTTTGTTTTTCTGGATCGTTCGGAACATGGCCGGAATGAGCTAATTGAGCAGGTCGTGTCTTGGATAAAGTAATCTTGGGGTTATCCCAGAAACGCCTGTCGTTTGTTCACAATTTCCGCGACCGCGCCAATGCTGGCTTTTCTTGTGCAGGCTAGCAGGCGTACCATGCAGGGCATGTTGAAGACGAAAAATCGAGCCGACAAAGGGATCGATTTGTATCGCTTTGCGATCTACTTCTGCCTTTACATTTTGCTTGCGGGCATGGCTCTTGCAGCCGCACCGCCAAGCGGCAAGACGAAAACTCAATCTGACCAGACGCTGCAAATCTTCTTCATCGACGTGGAAGGCGGACAGGCCACCCTGTTCGTGACTCCGGCGGGGCAGTCGATGCTGATCGATACCGGCTGGCCCGGTTTCGACGGTCGGGACGCCAAGCGCATCGTCGCTGCAACCAAGACTGCCGGCCTGAAGAAGATCGACTACGTCGTGATCACTCACTACCACACGGATCACGTGGGAGGAGTTGAAGAGCTCGCGAAGCGGATCAAGATCGGCACGTTCGTGGATCATGGCCCGAATCAGGAAGACTCGGACGTCACGCGGAAGGACTTCGCGACCTACCAGAAAGTTGTAGAACACGCGAAACGCATGGTCGTGAAGCCGGGAGAGAAAATCCCCGTGGAAGGGATGCAGGTTCAAGTTCTCACGGCAGCTGGCGAGCATCTTCCCGTGCCATTAGACGGAGGGGGACAGCCCAACGAATTCTGCGCCTCCGAACCGAAGCTGGAAGACGATCCCACCGAAAACGCTCGCTCGGTCGGTGTGCTCGTGAAATTTGGAATTTTCCGCGTGCTCGACCTCGGCGACCTTACAAAGAAAAAAGAAATTGAACTGATGTGTCCCAACAATCCGATCGGCACGATCGATCTACTGGTCGTCAGCCATCACGGCTCGAATCAGTCGAGCGCTCCGGCTCTCGTACATGCGGTGCACCCACGCGTCGCCATCATGGACAATGGTGCGCGCAAGGGCGGCAGTCCGGACGCGTGGCAAACTGTTCATGACTCCCCTGGCCTCGAGGACCTGTGGCAACTCCATACGTCAGTTGAGGGAGGAAAAGAGCACAACGTTGCCGACGACTACATCGCCAACACCGGAGAAGGCAACCAGGACAAAGGCTATTCCCTCCGCGTGGTCGCGGGATGGGACGGCGTCTTCAGCGTCGTAAACACTCGCAATAATTTCGAAAAGACGTATCGGAAATAGCGGGAGCCGCGCTTGATCGTGGTGGTCATGGGAGTGACGGGCGCAGGCAAAACGACAGTCGGCAGCTTGCTGGCTGCGCAGTTGGGATGGGAATTCGCCGACGCCGATAGCTTCCATCCCGCCTCGAACGTCGAGAAGATGTCTCACGGCATCCCGCTGACCGACGCGGATCGTGCCCCCTGGCTGGCGGCCATGCGTTCCACCATCGAGCGCTGGATCTCCGAAAAGAAGAGTGCAGTGCTGGCCTGTTCTGCGCTCAAGCGTTCCTATCGCCAGGAACTGCTGATCAGCCCTGAGGTCCACCTTGTTTACCTGCGCGGCAGCTATGAATCGATCGCGCGGCAGTTGCGTGCGCGACACGGTCACTTCGCAACCGAGTCGATCCTCGCAGATCAGTTCGCCAACCTGGAAGAACCTGAAGACGCCAATGTGATCGACGTCGGCCAGGATCCGGCCACCATGGTCAAGCAAATTCGCGTCCAACTCGGACTCCCGTAAAATCAATCCCGCACTTCGGCTCGTCCCACGACGAACTTGTCAGAAATCCGCCAAACCGAACTAGAGTCCAAGGTCATCCGCAGGCTTACGTGGCGGCTGGTCCCCTTTCTGTTCCTGCTATACGTAGCCGCTTATCTCGACCGCATCAACGTGAGCTTTGCCGCATTGCAAATGCAACGCGAATTGCACTTCAACGACGCCGTCTACGGGTTCGGTGCTGGCCTATTCTTCGTCGGGTACTTTTTCTTTCAGGTGCCCAGCAACGTAGTTCTGCAGCGTGTGGGCGCGCGGCGCTGGATCGCATTGCTCATGATCGTCTGGGGCTTCGTCTCAACCTCCATGTTGCTGGTCCATACCGTCATGGGATTTTACGGCCTGCGGTTTTTGCTAGGCGCCGCCGAGGCGGGGTTCTTTCCCGGCGTGATTCTGTACCTCAGGAACTGGTTTCCTGATTCGGCCCGCGCGCGGACGGTGGCACGTTTCATGACCGCGGCGCCCATTGCGGGTGTCATCGGCAGCCCCGTGTCGGGCGCACTGCTGAACCTTCATCAACGATGGGGACTCTCGGGATGGCAGTGGTTGTTTCTGATGGAAGGGCTCCCGGCAATCATTCTGGGAATTGTCGTCTGGATCTATCTCACCGATCGTGCCCAGGAAGCGCAATGGCTGGAAGAGCCAGAGCGGGCCTGGTTACTAGATGCCTTGGAACCGAAGACTCAAGCAAACCGGGACAGCGGACCAACGGATACATTTGTCGCTCTGCGAGACCCTCGAATGTGGATGCTCGCCTTGGTTTACTTTGGTCTCACGACCGTAATGTATGGGATCGGCCTGTGGCTGCCGACGTTGATCCATAGTGTTTCGGGAGTGGGGAATTTCGGGATCGGCCTCCTCTCCGCTATCCCGTACCTCGCAGCCGCCATCTCGATGGTGATAGTGGGCTTGCATTCCGACCACACTCGCGAGCGACGCTGGCATACAGCACTCCCGGCGTTCATTGGCGCCGCCGCCCTGGTGGTCGTCGCTTATTCCAACTCGGTGGGCCTGTCGGTGGCCGCGATCAGTGTGGCGCTGCTGTGCGCATTTTCCTCGATGGGACCGTTCTGGGCGATGCCTACCGCCGTCCTGACTGGGACGGCAGCCGCAGTGGGGATTGCGCTGATTAATTCCGTAGGCAATCTTGGCGGGCTTGCCGGTCCTTGGGTCATCGGGGCCATCAAGAAGGCAACCGGGACATTTCAGGGTGGGATCCTGGTGGTGGCCGCAGGCTTGGCGGTCGCTGGCGCAATCGTGTTGATGATCAATCTGTCTGGCAAGGGCATGGCCCCCGGAAACCAATAGGGGCAGCAGTCCCAACCTCATCCTTGAACGCGCAACGAACCTCTTCGTCCGCGCGCGTTCATTCGATACAATAGAAGTCTTTGGCCTGCCTTGGCAGGTATCGCTGATAGCCCGAGCGGCTGCCGACAAGTGGTTGCTGACTACTAACTTGGACTCGTTCATCAATAATTCTGATCGACCCCGTCCGGCGCGGGCGGTTTATTGGCGCGTCGAGGGAAGTCTGCTCGACCTGACCACGGTCCAGCCGGTGGCGTTCTTCACCTGGAACGCACAGACATTCGGCGCCCGCATGGCGCGCCGCGGTCTGGTATTCCTCATGGCCGCATTGCGACCGTTCCTGTACGGGGCGAATCGAGTCTTTGCAACGCGGGTGGTGCACAGCGTTCTGCGCGGAGTCAGCCGCGACCGCCTCGACCTCCTGGGCGACGAATATTTCCAGTACAAGTTGAAGCCTTACCTGAAACCGGATGGTGTCACGGAGCTAAAGCGGCTCCAGTCTTCGGGAGCGGACGTCGTTCTCGTGAGTCAGGGCCTGGATCACGTGATGCGCCCATTGGCTCGATATCTGGGCGTGAAGTGGATGGTCGTGAACCGTCTTGAGTTTCGCGATCGTGTCGCGACAGGACGATTGCTGGAGCCTGTGATTCGTCCTCGGGGGCTGTTCGCGCGCATCACGGGCACTGGCCCGGACGGCAGCCGCGAGCCGGATCGCCTGGTCCGGGAACTCAACCTGAAAGGGACGGACGAATTGGAGTCGGCCACAGTGTCGGCCGAACGCCCCAAGCCGCCAGCACAGCGTCCAGTGGTTTACTTCGACAATCATCTGCAGAAGTCGGCCCTGTCAGTAAGGTCCGCCCTCTCTGGCAAGCACGTGATGCTGATTGGTGTCACCGGGTTCATCGGCAAGGTTTGGCTCGCGAATACCTTGATGGATTTGCCGGAGATCGGCCGCATCTATCTTTTGATTCGCCGCCAGAAGTCGAATCCCGCTGACAAGCGCTTCGAGAAGATGATCGAGGAGTCGCCCGTTTTCGATCCGCTTTTCCATAAATATGGCGAGAAGTTGGCAAGATTCATTAGTGAAAAGGTTGAAGTCGTCGAAGGAGACGTAACTCAGCCCGGTCTTGGAATGATTCCTGAGGTATCCGAGCGCCTTCGCAGAGGTCTCGATGTCATCGTCAACAGCTCGGGACTTACCGACTTTAATCCGGATCTACGGGATGCGCTTGCGACCAATGTCGACGCCGCGGTAAACGTCCTGGAGTTCGTTCGCGATTCGTCGCATTGCGGACTCGTGCATCTCTCCACGTGCTATGTGGCCGGAGCACGCGACGGCCGGGTCAGCGAGAAGCTACGACCCAATTACACTCCCGCCGGAATCGCAGACTTCGATGCAGAAAAAGAATGGCAGGTGCTTCACTCGCTTGTGAATGCAGCTGAGCGGAAGGCCGAAAGCGACGAGGTAACCGCGGAACTCCTGAAACAGGCGCAAGGAAAGGAGCACGCCGCCAAGGATTTACAGGGAACGGCGCTCGAGAACCAGGTTCGCAAGAATCGCATCCGCTGGCTCAAGAATTACCTGACCGAAGCCGGGATGAAGCGCGCGGTCGAACTCGGTTGGCCGAACACCTACACGTTGACCAAGAGCCTTGCAGAGTCGCTGATTGGCAAACGCGCAGCGGGGTTACCGGTCGCGATCGTTCGACCGGCGATTGTCGAGACGTCGATCAGGAAGCCGTTCCTCGGCTGGAACGAGGGAATCAACACATCGGCCTCGCTCTCTTACTTGCTTGGCACTGCCTTCCGGCAGCTGCCCTCCAATGAAAAGAAGCGTCTCGACATAATCCCGGTGGACTCCGTCTGTCAGGGGATGACTCTGATCGCGGCCGGGGTGGTGGAGCGCCGGAATGATGCCGTATACCAGTTAGCAACCTCGGTCACAAATCCCTGCGACATGGGCCGATCGATTGAGTTAACGTCGCTAGCACATCGCAAACACTACCGAGCTCAGGAAGGGTTGGAATCGTGGTTGCGGCTCCATATGGATGCGATCCCGGTGTCGAAAACGCGCTACAACCGGATGTCCGCGCCTGCGCAAAGAGCGATAGTCAAGTCCATTCAGAGAATCATGGCGCCGCTGCCGTTGAAAAAGATGCCGCTGGCCAAGGCAGAACGTAATCTCGAACGCGTTGAGAAGCTGATTGAATTGTTCGAGCCGTTCATCCTGAATAACGAGCACGACTTTGTAGCCGACAACGTCGAGAAGCTCTCCCACGCTCTTGTCGCAGAAGAACGCGAAACGTTCGGATACGACACGCGCTCGCTTGACTGGTGGGAGTACTGGATCGACATTCACATCCCGGCGCTGCGGCGCTGGACCTACCCGCTGATCGAAGGGCGGCCGCTGGAAGTTCGGGCGCCGCGCAAATTCTTCACCCCGGCAGACGAGCCCGCAAACGGCGATACTCTGAAGACGGGGACCAACGGAGCAACGTGGCGATATTCCTGACCGGGGCAACGGGCTACATTGGCGCGCACGTCGCGGCGAACCTGCTCAATGAGCACGGCGCGTCGTTGAACGTGCTGGTGCGCGGCAAAGATCCTCAGGAAGCCGCCCTTCGTCTATGGCAGGCGATGCAGTTGCACATGGAGTTTCCTCGCTTCTACGAGCATCTGCAGACCAAGATTCGTATTTTTCCAGGCGACATTACCTTTACACAATTCGGACTGAATCGCGACGATTATGACCGCCTGATTCATACCACCGACTCGGTCGTTCACTGTGCGGCCTCACTGAATCGAAAATCAGAGAAGAGCTGTCTGAATGTGAACCTGCGCGGAACTCTTGAAGTCCTGCAGTTGGCGCGCCATTCGCACTATTACCACGGGTTGCGGCGCTTCAGTAACGTGAGTACCGTGGCGGTGGCGGGGAAGCGGCAGAACGAAATCGTTACCGAAGATCGCGCGCTCGACTGGGAACGGTCGGACTACGATCCTTATGCGCGGACCAAGAAATTCTGCGAACACATGGTGCGCGAGCTTTTGCCGGAAGTACCGCTGACCATCTTCCGTCCGAGCATCGTGCTCGGCGACAGTCGCTACGCCGACACTACGCAGTTCGACATGGTGAAGGCGTTCGTGTTCCTGGCGGGGCTCAAGGTGCTGCCGTTCCGGCCTACCGACAAGATCGACATCGTCAATGTCGACTTCGTCGCCGACGCGATCGCTACCCTGCACCAGAAGTCGGAGACCAAGTTCGATATCTATCATCTGTCGTCGGGCAACGGTTCGCAGACGTTCCGCGAAATCACCCGGGCGCTGGCCGCTGCACAGGAGCAGCGGACTCCCTTGTTTGTCCCGGCGATGGAGAAGCCCTTCGCGAAGACTGTGAATGCCCTGGCTCATCGCAAGGGATCTCTCGGTTACGGCGCTTCTTTGATGAAGGTCTTCATGCCCTACCTCGTGTGGAACACCGTCTTCGATAACCGGCGCGTGACCTCCGAGCTAGGGAAAAATCCGGTTCCGTTTTCGCAATATAGCTTCTCCCTTCTGAAATTCAGCCGCGAACACAACTTCACCTATCCGTACCGTCCTTGGCCGGCGGGAGCGGGAGGCTCGGCCGCGGGAGGATCCGCCGCATGATGGATTTGGTCCTGGAAACGTGGGTGAGCGGCATCATCGAGCGGAAGAAGCTCGGCTGGATGCTGGGATCCGGCAAACCTTGGCGGCCGGGGGAAAAACTCAAGCTACTCTTCGCCGGATACAACGGGACGCGGAACACCGGATCGGATGTGCGCGTCGAGGAGATGCTGCGCCAACTGCGCCACATTCTGGGGTCGGACAAAGTCGAATTCACCGTGATGACGCAGACGTTCGAGCGCTCTGCAGATTACTTCGATGGTACGAGGCAGGTCTTGCTTCCTCAGATTTTCCCGCCCTTCCTTGCCCGAGAGGTGCCGCGGCATCACGGTGTGGTCGCGTGTGAAGGCTCGATGTTCAAAAGCAAGTTCGCCAACGCCCTTACCACCATGATGATTGGCTCGCTCGGCATTGCCGCCGCGCAGAACAAACTGTCGGTCGGATACGGCGCAGAGGCCGGGCACATGGATCCGCTGCTCGCGAAGATGTGTGGACGCTATTGCAAGGACTCGCTGATCATTACCCGCAACGTGGAGTCACGCATCCTGCTGCGCGAGCTGGGCGTGCCGACGGAGCTGGGCACAGATACGGCCTGGACCTTCGAGCCGTTGCCGCCTGACTACGGCCGCAGAGTTCTCCGTGACGTCGGGTGGGACGGGCGATCGCGCGTCCTCGTAGTCTGTCCGATCAATCCCTTTGAGTGGCCGGTGAAGGCCTCCGTAGGCAAGCTTGTCGCCCGCAAGTTGACGGGCGCTTACAAGGACAGTCATTACCGCTCCGTATATTTCCACAATTCAGGTCCGGAGGCTGACCGTGCCTACGAGAAATACCTGGGCGCGATCGCCAACGCGGTCAATGCGTTTCGTCAGAAACGCGACGTCTTCGTAATCATGGTTGCGACAGAACGACTCGACGCGCGTCCCGCTCGCAAAATCGCCGAGCGCCTCGGCGGCGTCCCCGTCCTGAGTTCCGATGATTACGACATGTATCAACTGGTCAGCGTGTTGCGTGCCTGTCACATGATGGCATCGTCGCGCTATCACGGGATCGTGACCTCGATGCCCGCGCTTGTAGCCTCGGCCGGCATCACGATGGACGAGCGCATCCGCAATCTGATGCAGGAGCGCGGGCACGCGGATCTTCTCATGAACGTGGACGACCCGGACCTGGAGCCGCGGCTCCTGCAGGCTTTGGACAAGCTTTACGCGGATGGCGATGCCGTGGCCGACGGAATCGGACGCACCGTCGTGAAGAATCTCAAGGTGATGGCGCGGATGGGTGTCCACTTCGAGGAAGAGGTGCAGAAACGCTATCCGCAGTTCCCCACGCGCAAGGGCGAGTGGAGCTGGGAGGACTATCTCCCGCCGATGAGTTCGAATCTGCATGATCTGGTGGAGAGGTACGAATCGCAAGCCGAGCAAAAGGTAGGGATCTAGCTGCTCGAAGCCGCATGCAGGAATCGATCCGGCTTCGTGGATTGACGAACATGGGTGCGCGTACAACGAGCCAAGCGAATCTAACCATCGCCAGCAAATCTGAATGAGCTTTCTTGACGATATCTTCACGACGTTGGAGCGGAGTGGGCAGACGACCGTCCTCGAGGAGATTCGCGACGGGCGGACCGTGAGAACCACCGGCCGCGAGTTGCTCGATCAGGTGGGCCGTGCGCGCGCATTTCTTGCAACCCGCGGATTAAGGAAAGGCGACCGCTTGGCGCTCTACGCGAACAACGGTGCGCGGTGGGTCGCGGCGGACTTGGCGGCGATGGCGGAAGGTCTGATCGTCGTTCCGTTGTACGCTCGGCAGGCCCCGTCAGAGCTGGTCGCCGTAATGAAGGACTGTTCCCCTGTGATGATCTGCTGTGCAGATTCCGCGCTTCGCGATGGCATCGTGCGGGAGTGGGCCGACGGTCCGGCACAAGTCTTGTTTGACGACATTTTTGGCGGTAGCCACCCATCGAATTCTGCTCAGCAGCCAGCAGGAAAGATTCCGGTCAGCGACTCCGACCCGGTCACGATCATCTATACCTCGGGAACTTCAGGAGAGGCAAAAGGAGTGGTCCTTACCGCAGGGAATGTCGCGCACATGTTGGCGTGTGTGAATGCGCGTCTCGATCTCCTGATGGCCGGAAATGAAGGTCAGGATCGCGTCTTCCACTATTTGCCGTTCGTCTTTGCAGGCTCGTGGATGCTGCTGATGACCTCACTATTGCGCGGCAGCCTGCTGACGATCAACACCGACCTGACCAAGATCGCGCAGGACATGCGGACGGTCGCTCCTGACTATTTCCTGAATGTCCCTGCGCTGCTCGAGCGCATGCGGCGTGCCGTGGACGAGCAGCTCTGGCAGGCCGGTGGTTTTGTCCAGGGAATTTACGCCCGGGCGAAAGCAGCCTGGACGCGCAAGCATGAAGGTAAGTCGAAGGCTCTCGACGGAATGTGGCTATCGCTCGCAAATTCGGCAATCTTTCCAACCATCCGCAAGAAGATGATCGGGCGGAATCTGCGCGCGTTGATCTGCGGTTCGGCACCTCTAAGTGTCGAAACGCAATTGTTCTTCATGATGCTGGGAATTCCGGTGCTCCAGAGTTATGGCCTCACCGAGACGACCGCAATATGCACGCTCGACGATCCACGCGACTACGAACCCGGCCGCGTCGGCCCCGCCATCCCCGGCATCGAGATGAAGCTCGGAGAGAGCGATGAGATCATTGTGCGCGGCCCCAACATTTTTCCCGGCTACTGGAACCGTCCTCAGGAAACGGCCAAGGCTCTACGCGACGGCTGGTTCCACACCGGTGATCAGGGGGAAGTGGACGCGAAAGGGAATTGGCGGATCGTCGGTCGCATCAAGAATCTGATCATTCTCGGTTCCGGGCACAACATTGCACCGGAACCAATCGAAGAAAAGATACTGGCGCAACTTTCGGGAGCCTCGCAGGTTGTCTTGTTTGGAAATGGCAAGGGCTATCTCTCGGCGATCATTACGGGCAACGTGACTGCAGAACAAGTGCAGGCGGCGATCGACCATGTGAATCCGCAGTTGCCCCATTACAAGCAAGTGCGTGCCTTCCATGTTCGCACTGAGCCTTTCAGCATCGAGAATGGATTGCTGACGGCGAACGGAAAATTGAAGCGCGACTTGATCGCCCAGCAAATGCGCCGCGAAATCGAAGAGATGTACGCGGGGAAGGGTCACGACCAATCCGCGACAATCGGACGGCAGACATTGGCGGCGAGCTAGCTAATCTTCAGGAAATATGAATCAATTTCAGGGCAGATATCTTTCGTGGGAAGCCAAGGGCGGCGTGATTGAGGTCGCGCTGCACCGCGATCCCTGCAATGAAATTGGTTTGTTGGCGCTTGAGGAGCTTGAGAAACTTGCGAACTCCCTGGATAGTCTCGCTCGTGACTCGCATGCTCTCATCATCTACAGCACCCTGAAGTCCGGCTTTTGCGCCGGTGCCGATCTACGCGAACTTTACCTCCGCTCCCAGGAGATGGAAAAATCTCAGGCCGTCTCCGGTGTGCGCGATTTCCTGGAGCGGATTCACAAGGTTCTGAATACGATCGACGCTGCACCAGTGACCACCATTGCGGCTGTACACGGCGTCACCTTCGGCGGAGGCTTTGAACTCGCGTTGGTTTGCGATCTCATCATTGCCGATAAAATGGCCCGTTTCTGCTTTCCTGAGTTGCGGCTCGGACTTGTTCCCGGCTTTGGCGGCATTCCTCGCCTCAAGCGCGATCTCGGCAACGGCGTGGTACGGGACCTTTTGCTCACCGGTCGTAGTTTTAACGCAACCAAGGCTCAGGCCGTGGGTCTGGTGAGTCAACTTGTCGCAGAAGGGGAAGCGCTTCGAGTGGCGCGGGCGACCGCGGGGCAACTGGGTAAATTCGATCGTCGCACCGCCATCGCCGCCAAGAAGTTCATCAAGCCCATCCCGTATCATGAGCTGAAACAGGAGATCGACCTGTTCTGCCAGCTGTTCGTGGAACCGGCGGTCGAAGCAGGTTTGCGGAAATTTGTAGAGAGCACTGACGCGCTCCCATACTTGCCGTAAAACTCAACGGCGCGCTTGAAAGTTCGATTTATGAGAACGCAAGAACAGACACTCGATGAAATTCTGGATCTGGCAGCCAAGCATTTCAAAGTAAGCCGGGAAAAGCTCGGTCCGGACGATGACTTCTTCAAGACTCTGGGCATCGACAGCCTGCAGGCGCTCGATCTGCTTACGCGATTGGAGAATCACTTTCACGTTGAACTGCCAGATTACGAGTTGCAGGGAGTCTCGGATTTCCGCACGTTGGCGGAGCGGATTCAGCCGAGGTTGTGAAGGAGACGGTTGCCGATTTTGTCTGTGAACGTTGTCCATTGCGACAACTCGGCTACAGACTTGGCCGGTCGGGTGGTGACTTGATCAATACGTGTACCTCTCTCCTTTCATGTTCTCCGTGTTGAAATAGAGACTTCATGCTGGATTTACGCCAATATCCGTCGTTGGGAGCCGCACTGCGTGATGCGCTCGATCATTGGCCCAACGAAACCTGTCTGATCGAGGCCGACCGCGACCGCGAAAAGACGCGGCTCACATACTCCGACTTCAAGGAATTGGCGACCCCTCTGATCCGTGCTCTTCAAGACGCGGACTTCCGCGAGGCAGACCGCGCGGCCATCATCATGACCAACCAGTCGAAATGGCTGGTCTCGGCATACGCCATCTTCTTCTGCGGCGGGGTTCTAGTGCCTCTGGATTACAAGCTCACTGCCGACGAGCACCTCGCACTGTTGGCCCACTCGAAGGCAAAGTTTCTGATCGTCGAGTACTACCTATGGCGCGCCATCATGCAGTCGCCGGAGTTCAAGAATCATGGCGTCAAGACGGTTCTAGTAACCGAGGCGCCGCTTCGTGCCGATCTCGGCGGAGCCTACCGCTGGGAGGACTTTCACCGTAAAGGCGAGCCGATCTTCATCGAGCGCCAGCGGGAAGATGTCGCCTCCATCGTCTATTCTTCCGGAACCGGTGGCCGTCCCAAGGGCTGCGTTCTGACCCACGAAAACTATCTCGAGCAGTGCACAGCGCTCACGGCGTGGTATCCATTCTGGCCGGGCGTGCGATACCTCAGCATCCTGCCCACCAATCACGCCATCGACTTCATGGTCGGATTTATCGGCCCCTTCGTTTGCGGTGCGTGCGTGGTTCACTTGCGAACCCTGCGACCGGAATACGTCCGCGACGCGTTCATCCGATACCGAATCACCTACATGAGCTTGGTGCCCATGGTCCTCAAGAATCTTGAAAAAGGACTGCGCGCCAAGTTCGACGAACTGCCAAAAGCCAAGCGACTCGTGCTCGACAAGATGATCGCCCTCAACAAAAAACTGACAGTGCGTCGGCCCAACATCAAGCTCAGCCGAAAATTGCTCGGCCAGGTTCACAAGGCGTTTGGTGGACAGTTGCTGGCCTTCTTTACGGGTGGCGCGTTCGTCGAGCCTTCCACGCTCCAGTTCTTCTACGATCTCGGAATTCCTGTCGCGAACGGATACGGTCTGACCGAGGCTGGCACCGCGCTTACCTTGAACGACTTCAAACCGTTTCGCGCCGATACCGTAGGTCGCCCGCTTCCCGACGTTGAGTTGCGAATCTTGAATCCCGACGCGGAGGGTGTTGGGGAGGTGGCGGTGCATAGCAAAACTGTCATGTCACACTACCTCGACGATCCGGAACTGACTGCGGAGACAATCGTGGACGGGTGGCTGCTGACGGGTGACCTCGGCCGTTTCGACTACACCGGTCATCTGCAACTGTTCGGACGCAAAAAGAACATGATCGTGACCGAGGGAGGCAAGAACATCTTCCCCGAGGATATCGAGAAAGTCTTCGACGGCATGCCGGTGAAAGAATACTGCGTGTTCGCCGCGAACTACGTCTGGCCCGCGAAGCAGCTTGGTGGGGAGATTCTCTTTATTGCCCTGCGGCTCGAACAGAATCAGCAGTTCGACGCAGCGCTCCTCGAAGACCTGAATGCGCGCAACCGAAAGCTGCCCGATTTCAAACGCGTTTCGGGATATCTGATCTGGGAAAAGGACTTCCCTCGCACAGCGTCCTTGAAAATCAAGCGTACGGTCCTCGCCGAAGAAATCGGCAAAACCGCTGACCGCGCGTCCATCGTTAAATTGTGAACGACAACTTCCTGGTTGTGGTAAATCCTGCGGCAGGAGGTGGCCGTTGCGCGCGCCTCGTCGGCCCGGCGCTTGAGAAATTGCGCGCAGGCGGCTTGGCGCTCGACGTGAAAGAAACATCGTCGATCGGTGACGCTACGCGAATCGCACGGGACGCCTACGTGCAGGGTTACCGCAAATTTATCGCTGTCGGCGGGGATGGGACGTCTTACGAGATCGTGAACGGCCTCTTCCCACAAGCCCTCGAAGGGCAACCCCCAACTCTTGGTTTTCTCCCGCTTGGAACTGGTAACTCTTTTTTGCGCGACTTCACCGACCGCGGTGTCGACGGCGCGATGGAAGCGTTGCTGGCGCAGCGTACGCGACCTTGCGATGTGTTGCGCATGGCGCATCGCGAAGGCGTGATCCACTACATCAATCTTCTGAGTGTCGGCTTTGCGGCTGATGTCAATATGACCCGCTCGCGAACGTTCTCCGGTTGGGGCGAACTTGGATATTTCCTGGCAATTTTCTTGCGCCTCGCGCGCCTTGACCGCCGTCCCTTCCCCCTCCGCGCCGAAGGAACGACAGAGATCGACCGTCGTCGATGCCTCTTTCTCACCTTCAACAACAGCAAATTCACCGGCGGCACCATGATGATTGCGCCGGATGCGAGGGTCGATGACGGCCTCATCGAGTACGTGCGCTGGGGCCCGATCGGCCGATTAGGGCTGATCCGAAACCTCTCGACTCTCTATGACGGAACGCACGTCAAACATCCGCTGGCGGAGCGCAAAGCGGTAAAACAAATCGAATTCCAACTGGAACACCCGGTCGACGTTATGGTCGACGGGGAGGCTCTAACTTTGCACCTCGAGAAGCTCGACGTGCTGCCCTCTGCACTGCGGGTCGTGGTATAAGGAATTTCATGTCGCAACAGAGAAGAGAACGACGGGCAAGAGAAGAGCAGGCTCAAGAGCCGCCGCCGCGGGATCCGGCGTTCCTGCGCAAAGTGATCACCGCCGTGTTGATCATTGCAGCTTTTGCGGCGGCGTACTATTTCGGATACCAACGCCGCGCGCATCGCTACGACGCGTTTGCTCGTTGTCTGACCGAGAAAGACGTCAAAATGTATGGCGCGTATTGGTGCCCGCATTGTGCCGATCAGAAGAAACTCTTTGATGCATCGTTCAAATACGTGCCCTATGTCGAATGCGGAGTGCCGGGAAACACGTCGAAAACACAATCGGTATGCACCGATGCGGGCATCAAGCATTTTCCAACCTGGCAGTTTCCGCCCGTTGGCGAGCGTATCGAAGGCGAAATGCCGCTTGAGGATCTCAGCATGAAGACGGGATGTCCGCTGCAATGAGTCCTGCGGCGCGGAAATTGTTTCTAGCGATTGCGATTCTCGCCGTGCTGGGAATTGCGGTTTCCTCGGTTTCTCTCGACCATCATTTCCGCAAATCCAAAACCACCTATTGCGACTTCGGGCAATCCTTCAACTGCGACATCGTGAATCGCAGCGAATATTCCACGGTCGCGGGAGTGCCCGTGGCCCTCATCGGCATCATGGGATACGCAGCATTGCTGGCTTTCGCCACGTTCTATCGGGAAAAGGCTGAGACTCCGGGCATCCTGGTCGTCGGCTCTGTCGGAGGACTCGGCTTCGCACTTTATCTGACATATATCGAAAAGTATGTTCTGTTCGCCTGGTGTATTTTGTGCCTGACGTCGTTGGCGGTGATCTTCTCCATTACGGTTCTGTCCGTAACGCTACTGATGCGGTCGATGCGGAGGCTTCCCACATCGTGACCGGCAGAATGGACTCCCGCGATCGCTGCTCCTGATTTCCGAACAAGCTGATTCATGGAAGAAACCTCACTCGAACAAAATGCTGTTACCGACTCCGCACTCTCGCGGCCAATGGGGGGCGGAGAGCTTCGCCTGCACGAATTCAGCAGCCGAATTTTCCGGAACAAACGGATGCTGCGGATCTGGACGCCGCCAGAGTACGAAACTCCGGAAAACTCGGGCCGCCGCTATCCGGTGTTCTATCTCAATGACGGTCAGAACCTGTTCGAGAGTTCGACGTCGTTTACCGGGATCGAGTGGCGCGTGGGCGAGACGGCGGGCCAGCTGATCGAGCAGAAGCTGATTCCCCCCATGATCTTCGTCGGTATCGACAACGCCCGGCTCGAAAGGATCAAAGAGTACCTGCCATACCGGTCCGTGAATCCGCCTGTGCTTCGGCCAAGGGGCGCACGCTATCCCGAGTTTCTAATTAGAGAAGTCATGCCCTACGTGGCGAACCGGTACCGTGTGGCGAAGGGGCCCGCAAACACGGCGCTCGGTGGGTCGTCGTTGGGTGGATTGATTTCTCTTTACACGATTCTGGCTGCTCCGGGAGTCTTTGGGTACGCTCTGCTTGAGAGTGCTTCATTGTGGGTCGCCAATCGACGGATCCTGCGCGACTGCCGCGCCTTTCGCCAATGGCCCCACAAAATGTTCGTTGGCGTGGGCACGCGCGAAGTCGGACGCGACGATAAGGATCTGCAGACCGTCGAGAACGTTCGCGAGTTGGAGCGTATTCTGCGCCGCAACGGCATGGACGAGCGCCGGCTCAGAGTTGAGATTGCGGACGGGGCGACACACAGCGAAGGAGCCTGGGCCGCCCGCTTTCCGGATGCACTCCAGTTTTTCTTCGGGCCGAACGAACCCACTAGGCCGGAGCCACGCTCTGCGGCGCTCTAGATCGTGCCGCGCCAGGCACGCCAGCCACCATGCAAAGCAGCGCTACGAATGCGGGCACAGTGATCTGGAACCGCGTCCACTGCGAGAGCGGGCCGATTAGCGGCGCTACGTAACAGAAATAAAGCAGAAGCCCTATTGCGTGGATCTTCGGCTCGAACTCGTGCGCGAGGGCCCAGTCGGAAATGAGGAGAAAAGCCGGCGCGAGGATGACCAGGTCATATACCGTGAGATGCGGTGATACGAGGACCGTCGCCAGCAATAACGCCGAAAAGCGCAGTCCGAGAGGAGAATTGCTTTTCCAAAAACGCGCGGAGATACCTAGCACGGCAATCGCGCTGACTATGTACAAAGCGAACGCCCATCGGTCCGACGGCACTAGCATCGTCCAGAATGACCGAAGCGAATGCATTTGGTAGGGCCGTGGCTCGAGCAACAAGAAAATCTCTTCCACATGACGCAGGTGCTCGAGGTAGTCCATCATCACCGAACGCCCGTAGTAGATCCATCCCGCTGCCAACTGCGCAATGGCCGTCGTCAGGGCTCCCCCCCCCACCTTCCATTCCCAGGCGAACACAAACACGACTGCGCTCGCCAACCCGAGTTGTGGCTTGAACGCCAAGCAGCCAATGGCAAGTCCAGCCAAAAAAAGACGGCCAGATCGCAGCGCGAGATAAGCCGCCGTGAAGCACGCCAGCGCCAGGCCAGACGTCTGCCCCCATAACAGCAGATGGATCACTGCCGGATAGCCTGCCGCCAGGATGAACACCGTCAGCTTTTTGTCTTGCAGTTGAGGACACGTCTTCCAAACGACGTAGCAACAGAGCGCATAGATCACCGCATTGGCAACAAGCCACACTCCCAGCGCGACCGAGTAGGGAAGCGCCGCCAGGGGGGCAAAAAGCAGCGAGACCTGCGGACCGTACAGAGGCACATAGAGCAGGTGTCCTGCTTCCGGAACTCGCACCTGCGAAATTACAGATTGTACCGGCATGTCGTAAAGGTCGGCGCCTCGGTGTTCCAGCGCGAGGGAGCCAAGCGTATAGAAGTGCAGAAAGTCCGTACCCTTCAGCAGTCCATTTCGGTCGTGCAGTGTGGGCGTCGCAAGTGTCCAGAGATAAATCGTCCAGATCACGACTGCCAGTACGATACCGTGCGCGCGGACGCGGCGCGCGGTAAGGGGCGAGCGCGAGATTCGACCGGTAGCGGCCATCGAAGGGGAGATTCTAAATGGATGAGTGCCCAGGCAGGCGATTGCACCACAAACGCCCGGCTCCCAAGGAAAACACAAGGCTGGAAGAGACCTTCCCAAAACACAAGATGGGCGGGACGAGTCGAGGAAGACTCCGGTTAGAGTCTCTCAGACTTGAACGTCCCGCCCAACCTGCACACGGCAGGATTTGAGGGGTGACCCGCTGGAAATCAGTCTCGTCTATTCGCTTCGAAATCCGTTGACGCCGTAAAAGTATTCGCCAGGCAAGCTGCTACCAGAGCGGCTTCCCATCGTTATCGCGAAACAGAAACTCATCATCGCCGCGTTGAATCTTGCGTGCGAAAATCGTATCTACGCCTTCGAATTTCACCTTCACGCCCGTGACCTCGACCACGTCTCCCTTCTTGAAGACCAGTTCGTACTGCCGAACGAACTTTGTCAGGGCGAGATGAACCTCAATTACCGACCCATCCGCCTGCTTCAACTCCAGGTGCGATCCCATGCCACCCGAAACCGGGCATTGGCGATCGTGCACCTCATCGACGGTGCCTTTAAAGACCGCCTCAGCCGACTTGTCGTATTTCGGTACCGACGCACCAGAAGTTTTTTGAGCGGCAGCGCGGTAGGGGATCAGCAATGCCACAAGAGTCAACAACAGAACGCGCCAGGATTTCATATCGCCCTCCTTCCCACAGGTCCGTAAACCTTGGGCCTGGCTACGGGAAAAGTATGGCTCTTTGCGTGCCCCTGGCCTGTGATAGTCGTCACATCGAGACCAAAGTCATATATCTACAAAGCACATGCCGGCAGCCTTGGTCGCGCCAAGACCACCGGCAAGCTAAGTCCCGTGTTTACTTCGGGGACGGAGGAGGAGCAATCTCCGCCATGCGTGGATCCTGCCGCATGTTGGAGAACTCCTCGTCTTTGTAGACGTTGGCCAGATTGTGGTACCCCTCTTCTTTGGCCTTCTTCAGGCAGCGCAGGCACTGTTCGGTGTCGCCAAGCCGGGCGTAGAGTTTCGCCAGCATGTAGTTGTAGCGGGCCCGCTCTTCGGCGGTGCTCACCTGCGCCGTCATTCCGCCGCTATACCTCTGGTCAAGAATGGTCGGATCGAGTTGCAATGCTCGGTTGTATTCCGCCATCGCCCGATCCAGCTTGTTTTGCCCGAACCAGGCTGCGCCCAGATTCACGTGAAACACCGGTCTGGTTTCATCCAGGGCCACGGCTTTCTTGAAGTACCGCGCAGCGGTGCCGTGATTCTTCTGAACAAAGTAAACGGCGCCGAGATTGTTCATCGCGTCGGCATACTTCGGGTTTTGTTTTACGGCTTTCTCGAAGCTCAGGCGCGCCGATGCCGGTTCGTTCGCCTTCAGCTGCGCGAGGCCCAATTTGTTGTAGAGCGTCGCGTTCTTCTTGTCCTTGAGAATCGCCGCTTCAAAGTAAGTGATGGCCTGATCGTAGGCCTTCGTCTCCCGCGCGGCGTCCCCGGCCTTTTCCAGTTCCGCCACGCTCATGTTGTCGACCCTTATAGGCGTCGCCCGCTGCGGCTCAGAGCTGGCTAGCGATGACCCTGCAAATCCGATCAGCATCGCCAAAAATACGATTGTCAACGTGAGATAGCGCATGGTGCCTCCATTCCGGAAGGGCATGAATCTCCGGTGAAGCCATCTCGTGACCGTCGGCGATTTGCTCTCCGCATCCACCGTGGGTATCTCGCAAAGTTGCCTGCGCCGACAAGGCTATGGCTGCTACGTGGGCGCTACAGGATGCGTCGCGCAGAGGCAGTTCATCGATGTGACTAACTTGGAACAACTTGCAGTCCGCGCTGATGGGCCCTAGGAGTGATGTGTTTCTAAGCGATCGGGAGTTACACGGCCGTTACACGTTGTTCCTATTTTCTCGATACACCGTTACGTCACGGCACGTCACTGCGTCGTGCCGACGACCGGGTGTATAAGGCGTTCAGGGGCGAAGGAGGGTGGGATGCCGTTAGCGGCTGCAGAACCCGTCTCCGCAGATGCCGAGCGCGCTGAACTCGAGGCAGTGCTGGCATCTCCGCGGTTCGCTCGTTCTCCCGCTCTTGCTCATTTCCTTTCCTATCTTTGCGAGAAGAAGTTCTCCGGCGATGCCGATCGCATCAAGGAATATGCGATCGCACTCGAGGTATTCGGCCGTCCTTCATCCTTTGATCAGGACTCTGATTCCATTGTGCGCGTGCAAGCCAACCGGCTGCGCAAGCGCCTGGCCGAGTATTACGGAAGCGAAGGCGCCGGACACACGCTGCAAATCGCCATTCCAATCGGGCAATACGTTCCGGTTTTCCAGAGAGTCCCGCCTCCCGAAATCGCCGTGTCTGTTCAGCCCCCCAGAATCATCACCGGAAAGACCCGTATTCCAAGCCAGTATGCGTGGCTGGTTTTTGCGGCCATCGTTCTTTGCGCCATGGTCGGATTTCTATTCGTTCGTCCTCGAGAGAGACCGGGACCTCAAGTGCAATCGACTCGCACCCAACCGCAGACTCAGATTGTCGAGCAACCTAGCGGCTTGCCCGTCGGAGATGAAGTGCGAGTCCTCGCCGGTTCCAGTCGAAGCTATGTCGATCGCGCCGGAAAACTATGGTCTCCGGATACGCACTTTACCGGCGGCGCGGCGATGCGCTCTTCCGTCCAGCACATATGGCGCACGCAAGATCCGAGCATCTACCGCAGCAGCCGTCAGGGAGAATTTCGGTACGACATCCCACTCAAGCCGGGCACGTACGAGTTGCGTCTCCACTTTGCCGAGACGTTTTACGGCCCTGAGGAGATCGGCGGCGGCGGGGAAGGCAGCCGCATGATGGCTGCTCGGGCAAACGGCAAAATCCTCGTGGATAACTTCGATGTGGTGCTCGACTCCGGAGGCAGCCGGACCGCCGACGTGAAAGTCTTTACCGGCATCTCGCCCGATCAGGATGGGCAACTGCATCTCAGCTTTTCCTCTTCGCGGGGAGGAAGCGCAATGCTTTCGGCGATCGAAATCCTTCCCGGTTTGCGGCGCGGCTTGCGCCCCGTTCGGATTTCCATGCGCGATATCCCGTACTACTCGAACGACAGCCGCTGGTGGGGACCTGACAACTACTTCAAGGGTGGCCAGCTAAGTTCGACCGACGAACCGGCCATCGATGACGACGATCCCGAGATGTACGAAACCGAGCGCTGGGGACACTTCTCCTACGCCATCCCAGTCGTGCCCGGCCGGTATGCCGCGACGTTCTACTTCATTGAGCATCGTTTCGATTCAGCAAACCGCGATCGCTTTGGAGAAACGTTGAGCGGCGATCGTGCTAACGAAGGCCGCCTGTTCAGCGTCTTCTGTAATGGCAAGGTGATTCTGCGCGACGTGGACCTCATCAAGGAAGCGGGTGGAAATCGTCCACTGGTTCGCAAAGTGACCGGCCTGGATGCAAACCCGCAAGGAAAATTGCTTTTAGAGTTCGTTCCTAGTCGCAGGTATGCAACCGTAACTGCGATCGAGGTCGTGTCGCAGGACAACTGACCTCGGCCTCGTCGACGACCCGTACGTGCCGATTCCTTACGCAGTAGCCGCCGATAGCTCCGTCGGCTGTTTCGCCTCAGCTGTGTTCAACAGACACATACCGACGCACGCCAAGGCGCCCATGTACCACGGAACCCACTGAATCAGGCCCGCCGGAGACCATCCGATGAAATGACTGAACGTAAAGACAAAGGGCGATCCGGCCAAAAACCAGAAAAACGCGCGACGAGGACCGCTTCCGTTCGCCAAGTCGAGAGACCGTGCCCAGTGCTGTAAGAAAACCGCCGCCGAAACGAAGACAACCCAGTCGTGCAAATAGAGATGCGGTGAGGAGAGAATTCCCAGCAATACCACCAATGCAAATCGCGCTTCCCAAGCCTCGCTGCCTGTGCCTGGTCTCGCGTCGCGACCGATGTATCTGCACAAAATGACCGTCGCCAAAATCGACAGCAGAGTCAGCGCCACAATCAGCGCTCGTGATGCGGCCGGATGTGCCATTTGGAACAGCACGCACGCCAGCCCGCGCCAATTGTGCATCGCTTGCGGGTAGAGCGACATCTGGGATCCGGCGCGATTGTAAGCACGCAGAAACGAAAGATAATCCGGAACCCACCAGCCCACAATCGATACCGAAACCCCCAGCACCGCCGCGCATCCTAAAACAAAAGGCACAAGAACCTTCCAACACTGCCAAAGAACGAGCGCCAGCAGCGGAAACAGGATCAATTGCGGCTTCAGAATTCCCAGCAACAGCCAACATCCGGCTTTTACGGGCTTGCGATCCTGCAGAGCCAGTGCCGCTTCCAGTATCCCCAGCGCTGGAAACAGTCCAAGTTGATTTTGCAGCAAGGTCAGATGCAGCGGGACGAATCCCAGGAATGCGAACAACAATGCCAGGCGCTCGCGCGGTGAGTGGGAAAACCGGGTGGCCAGGATCCACGCGATCCTCGTCGCGATCAGGGCATTGGCGATGAGCATTACGATCACAGCCTGAACGAAAGGGAGGAGCCCGAGTGGACCCAGTAGAACAGCAACGTAGGCGGGATAGATAAACGCCATCAGCGGTGCCCGGTGATAGGGAAGAACCGCCTGATTCATCTCCGAGCGTTGGCGGTCAAGATCGTAGATCTGACCTCCGTGGCCGGACGCAACCGAATGCGCTCCAACATAGACCCCGAGAAAATCCGTGCGATACGCATAGCCCAGCAAGCCAGGCTGATGCGCAATGTAAGCGCTCCAGAAGACGAGCAGTGCAGCGAAGAGTAGTCCGTAACAGACCACCAGTCCAAGCGGCATCGGAATCAGGCGCGCGCGTGCGCCAATTTGTTGTGAGGAGTCGCGCATTTCAGATGGTCTTAAGGCGGATGCGGTCAGTGGTTTGGTTCCTACTGCATTCTCCCGGGCCGCTCAGTGTTGCAGCTGAGGAAGGTAAGGTCAAGCACACTCGCCGCCGTCGCCGATGACGCGCCTCAAAAGGCAACAGGCGGACATTGCCCGCCTGTGTCTCTACGCCAAAATTCAGCTAATTCTTCATGGCCGGTTCGTTCTCTTTCATCAGCTTGTCGAGAATGCCGTTGGCAACCTCGATCAGCTCCGGATCCACCTTGCGGTTTGAGGCGATGGCTTCGGCCAGCGGGACCGAAACGATCTTGTTTCCGCGCAGAGCCGCCATGTGGCCCCATTCGCCACGATGCACCATGTCGATCGCACCTAGGCCATACCGCGTCGCCAGCACGCGATCGAAGGAACTCGGCGATCCGCCGCGCTGGATGTGCCCGAGTACCACGGACCTCGTCTCAAATCCCGTCCGCTTCTCAATCTCGCGGGCCAGGGCATTCCCGATGCCGCCGAGGCGAAGATGCCCGAACTCATCCTTACCGACCTCCCCATCGTGCGTCTGAACGTTGCCAGCAAACTTCGCCCCTTCCGCCGCAACCACAATGCTGAAGTAACGCCCGCGCGCATGCCGCTGCCGGATGAGCTCGGCTACCTTGTCGACGTCGAACGGTACCTCTGGAATCAGGATGACATCGGCGCCCCCGGCAACTCCGCTGTAGATCGCGATCCAGCCTGAGTCCCGTCCCATCACTTCGACGACGATCACCCGGTTATGCGCCTCGGCGGTCGTGTGTACGCGGTCGATTGCGCTGGTCGCGACGTTCACTGCTGTATCGAATCCAAATGTGAAATCGGTGCCGGCCAGGTCGTTATCGATGGTCTTCGGCACGCCAACCACCTTCACTCCGTTCTGAAACAGTTTCTGTGCGACCGACAGCGTGTCGTCGCCTCCAATTGCGATCAGCGCCTCGCATCCGTTGGCCTTCAAATTGTCGGCGCACCTCTGCAGTCCGTCTGCGTGTTTCGCCGGGTTCGTGCGCGAGGTACGCAGAATCGTTCCGCCGCGCGGAAGGATGCCACCCACCGTTTCCAGGTCGAGTGTCATGGTCTTGTTTTCCAGGAGCCCGCGCCAGCCTTCCATGAAGCCCACGAACTCATCGTGATGATGGAAGGTTCCTTTGCGAACCACGGCGCGAATGACCGCGTTAAGTCCGGGACAATCCCCACCTCCCGTTAACATGCCAATCTTCATGACGTGCTCCTGTACCGATGGACTGTTTGGATTCGCTCGCGGGAAGATCGCCTGCCATGCCCACAGAACCTACGGCCGACCCCTGACCTTGCCCAGAGTCCTTAAGGGTACCATTAAGGGCGCGTCGGTTTGCCGCCCGTAAAAATCGTTATTGTTCGCTCGTTAGCGAAAGCGGCAAACCGGGCGTCCGGTCTGCCCAGGCCTCGCGTGGGCCGCACCGCTACTCTTCGATCACAGAGTCATGCGCGTCGACCTGCGCCTCTCGATCCACCCTCCGTGCATTTTTCAGCATCCGCCTTCATCGCGTATTCTGCTCAGAAGCTTTTGAGGTCTCGAACCGGCGGAGTCTCTTGGAATGAGTCGAACGGCACGGATTTTGATCTGGATCGGCGTCGCTTTGCTGGGCGCACTTGCGGTCGCAACCATCGCTCTCCACCGCGGCGAGCAGATCAACGCGATGTGGCTGGTTGTCGCGGCGGTCTGCAGCTATGCGCTCGGTTACCGCTTCTACAGCAAATTCATTGCGGCGAAAGTTCTGGCCCTCGATGCTATGCGAGCTACTCCTGCCGAGCGTCTCGAGAACGGCCGCGACTTTGTGCGCACCAATAAGTGGGTCGTCTTCGGCCACCATTTCGCCGCCATTGCCGGTCCCGGCCCGCTCGTCGGTCCAGTGCTCGCGGCGCAATTCGGCTATCTCCCCGGCACGTTGTGGATTCTGGTCGGCGCTGTCTTCGGCGGCTGCGTGCAAGATTTCGTCATCCTTCTTTTCTCGGTACGCCGCGATGGGAAGTCTCTCACCGAAATGGCGAAAGACGAGATCGGCCGGGTCGGCGGATTTGTTGCCTATGTCGCCGTGATCAGCATCATCGTCATCTTGCTCGGTGTCTGCGCGCTGATCGTTGTGAATGCGCTCAAGGGCAGTCCATGGGGGACGTTCACGATCGCGATGACGATCCCGATTGCGCTTCTGATGGGCGTCTACCTCCGCCGCATTCGCCCCGGAAAAGTGCTGGAGAGCTCCGCTCTTGGCTTCGTGCTGGTCCTGCTGGCGATCTGGGGCGGCCAGTGGGCCTCACAGACGCCTTCCGTCGGCAAGTACTTCACGCTCACCGCTCCAACGCTTGCGATCTTCATCATCATCTACGGTTTTGCAGCTTCTGCCGTACCGGTCTGGCTACTGCTCGCGCCACGCGACTACCTGAGCACCTTCGTGAAACTGGGTACGATCACGATGCTGGCCCTCGGCATCGTCGCTCTCCGGCCAACGCTCCACATGCCGTCACTGACTCGTTTCATCGACGGCACTGGGCCCGTGTTTGCCGGAAACGTTTTTCCATTTGCATTTGTAACGATCGCCTGCGGGGCCATAAGCGGCTTTCACTCGCTCATTTCGAGCGGAACGACGCCGAAGCTTATCTCGCGCGAAACAGAAACGCGCATGGTCGGTTACGGCGCAATGGCCGCCGAATCCACGGTCGCCATCATGGCAACGATTGCCGCGTGCGTACTGCAGCCTGGCGTTTACTTCGCGATCAATAGCCCCGCCGGAATCGTCGGCCAATCGGCAGACGCGGCCACGGCAACCATCTCGAACTGGGGATTCCCCGTCACCGCCGCCGACATGCACTCTCTCGCTCAAGCCGTTGGCGAGCAGACGCTCTTCAATCGCACCGGCGGCGCTCCCGCTTTCGCGGTCGGCATGGCGCACATCTTCTCGCACTCGATCGGCGGTCAAGCTCTGATGGCCATCTGGTACCACTTCGCGATCATGTTCGAGGCGCTTTTCATCCTGACCGTTCTTGATGCCGGCACGCGCGTCGGCCGTTTCATGGTGCAGGATGCTCTTGGCCATGTCTGGAAGCCGCTCGGCCGGACCAGTTGGTACCCCAGCATCCTGGCGAACAGCGCGCTGATCGTCGCCGCCTGGGGATATTTCCTCTGGCAAGGTGTGAAAGATCCCCTCGGCGGAATCAACTCGCTCTGGCCGCTGTTCGGCATTTCGAATCAGTTGCTCGCGACGGTTGCCCTTTGCCTGGCGACGACCATCATCATCAAGATGGGCCGTCCCCGTTACGCGCCTGTCACGCTTGTTCCCTTGACGTGGCTGGTGGCCGTCACGTTCACCGCGTCCTACCACAAGATCTGGGATCCCGACCCGCGGATCGGCTTCCTCGCCCACGCGCGCCAGTTAACGACCGGCGCGACGGCGAGTGCTCCCGCGACGGCACGCTTGATCTTCAACGACCGGCTCGATGCCGCAGTCACCGGCGTTCTGATCCTGATGATCACGACCGTTCTGGTTGACTCGCTATTGGAGTGGTCGCGCGTTCTTCGCGGAGAGAAAGCAGCGCAGGTGCGGGAGGCGCCGTTTGTGGCTACCCGCTTCGCGGAGGAGCAGGTATGAAAATCGACGCAGCACCCCGGCAGCTACACCAGTTGCTCGCACGATCCTTAGCGATTATCCGCGCTACGCTGCAGGAAATCTTCGAAGAGTCCGCCTACGCTCGATTTCTCGAGCGCCGCGGCCTGGCATCCTCGCGCGAGGCCTATGCCGCCTTCCTCCGCGAGACTGAGGCAGCACGAATCCGCCGCCCACGTTGTTGCTGAACCGAATACCGATTACCGATTACCGAAAACCGAGCACCGCAATGGTTCCGAACCACGGTACACTCGTCCCCATGCGGGTTCTTGGCATCGACTGCGGTACCGAGTACACCGGCTACGGCATTGTCGATCTCGCCTCCGCCGGAAAACTCACCTGCGTCTGTTGCGGAGCCATTAAGCTGTCCCCCCGCGAGCCCCTCCCGCTTCGCTTGAGCCAAATCTACTCTCGCCTCGAAGAGCTGATCGTTGCGCACCGCCCCGAGCAGGTCGCGATTGAAGATGTCTTTTACGCCGTCAACGTCAAATCCGCGCTGAAGCTGGGACAAGTTCGCGGTGTCGCCATGCTGGCCGCCGCCGCCGCAGGCCTGGAAGTCGCCGAGTACGCTCCGCTCTCGATCAAATCCGCCGTTGTCGGTTACGGGAAAGCCGAGAAGCAACAGGTGCAGCACATGGTTACTCGCCTGCTCAACTTAGCCGAGCCTCCGGAGCCCGCTGATGCCTCCGACGCCCTCGCCCTCGCCATCTGCCACCTGCATACGGCAGCGACGCTGGTGCGTCAGGGAGCCGCGCGCACTTAGCGGTCCGCAGAAAAAGCATCCGTCCTACGACCGCGTTCTACCTCTCGCCGCATTACAATCTTTCTTTCCCTATGACTCCGGTTCTTTGGCCTCATTCTGGATGGAAAGCTCGCGAACCTTGGCTCCTTTTAAGCTGCGTGCTCTTAGCCTCCTTCACTTTTGCGCAGGACACGAAGACTGCCACCGTCAGCTTCACCCTCGACTTTCCCCAGTCCATTCCTGATCACTACTCCATCAGCGTCTCGGCCGACGGTCATGCGGAGTACAACTCCACCGGCAAGCTCACACCCGATTCTGAGCCGCCCGATCCCTTCCATCTCGACTTCACGATCTCTCCGTCGACCCGTCAGAAGATCTTCGACCTCGCTGCCAAGGCCAAGTACTTCGAGGGCAAGGTCGATTCGGGGAAGCGGAATCTCGCCTCCACGGGCAAGAAGGTTCTTGCTTACCGCGACGGCCCGCGCAGCACGCAGGCTGAATACAACTACTCGCCCGTTCCAGCTGTGCAGGAACTCACAACGCTGTTCCAGAACATCTCCACCACTCTGGAATTCGGCCGTCGGCTCGACTACTACCACCACTACCAGAAGCTGGCCCTCGAGGACGAACTCAAGCGCATGGAAGAGATGACCCGCGACAAGAATCTCGACGAGATCCAGGCCGTTGCTCCAATTCTCCAACAGATCGCCACCGATCAGTCTGTCATCAATGTGTCACGGGCGCGCGCCCAGAGGTTACTGGCGATCAGCGGTGTGGCTGCACCGAAATGAGTCGATCCAAAGGATGAGGTCCTCAAATACCTCATAATGCGGGGTTTAATGCGTCGCGAGCGCACCGCCAATCCCGCAGAAATCCCAACGTTTTTACCACCGGACCCGGGGACGCCCTTCCCACTATCGAACCGAGGTCATGCACAACCTAGCAACTAAAATGCCCCAAACCATGATCTAATTGGACACCGGTGGGAATCAGTTTCGAGGGACCCATATGTCAAAGCGAGGCTTGGGCACGTCGCTGGTTGTTATGTTGGGGCTGACGTTGGCTTGGATGCCCGCGTTCGCCGATTCACAGGCACGCATTGTCCGGCTCAGCAACGTGGAGGGCGCGGTTGTGGTCGACCGCAACTCCGGTCAGGGTTACGAAAACGCATTCCTCAACATGCCAATCGTGCAGGGCATGAAAGTCGCGACCAAGGACGACGGCCGCGCTGAGATTGAATTTGAAGACGGCAGCACCGTCCGGGTCGGTCCCAAGAGCACGCTGGAATTCAGTGCCCTCGGACTGCGCGACTCCGGCGCACGCTTCTCGACCGTGATCGTGGAAGTCGGCCTCGCTTACGTGAACTATACCGATAAGCACCAGGGCGACGAATTCACCGTCCTCTTCCAGAACGAAACGGTCCATCCTAAGGCGGCGGCCCACTTTCGTGTCGACGTTCAGGCTGCACAGGTTGTGCTGGCCTCCTTCAACGGCGATCTGCAAGTCGAAGGGTCTTCTGGCAACGTCGAGGTCGAGAAGAACAGATCCGCTATCTTCGACCTCGCCGAGAACAACAAGTACACCCTCTCGAAGGAAATCGAGGATCTTCCTCTTGATGCTTGGGATAAATCCCAGACCAGGTACGAGCAGACCTACGCCAACAAGGGTTCCAATAGCAACTACCCGTATTCATACGGCGTCAGCGATCTCAACTACTACGGCAACTACTACAACGTGCCTGGCTACGGCATGATGTGGCAGCCCTATTTCACGGGCGTGGGCTGGGATCCGTTCATGGATGGTGCCTGGATGTTCTATCCCGGCGCGGGCTACATGTGGGTCTCGTCGTACCCTTGGGGCTGGATGCCGTACCGCTACGGCAATTGGGCCTTCGTGCCCGGCTACGGATATATGTGGGCACCTGGTGGATTCAACACTTGGTACCCAGTCGTTCCGGTCAAGAACCCTCCCAATCGATTTCCGGTGCCAAAGCCTCCCGCGAGTGGCACAGCGACCGTAACCGTTGGCCGTCCCTTCGCCGGAGTCAGCACGACGGCCCCACAACGTGTTTTCGTGCGCAATGGAACGGCGGGCATCGGTATACCCCGAGGCACGGTCAACAATCTCAACAAGGTTTCACGCGAAGTGCAGTCCAACGGGATGATGAGCGTGCGGACGTCGCCTCCGTCCCGCGGCTTCAGCGGATCGTCGGGTGCATGGGGCTCTGCACCCAGCGGTGGCGGACACGTGAGCAGCAGTTCCAGCCACAGTGGCGGATCATCGCACAGCAGCTCGCCGCCGGGGCGTTCCCGCTAAGCCTTCGTCTTGTCGTGAAAGTGAAAGGGCGATCTTCGGGGCACCCTTCTGTTTGCGTCCGCAGAATGAAGGGACGGGCGTCCTCGTCCGTCTCTGATTTCGATCGGTCGTGATAACGGCCGAAATGCCAACTGCTAAGTGCCAGCGGCTAAGTGCCAACCCCGACACCCAAGACCCAAGACCCAAGGCCTGCCTCACCTCACCACCATCCCCGCATACCCAACAACCATCTCCCGGTCGCCCGAGACGTCGCCCGAAGTCGCGTACTTCACCAGTTCCGCCTTCGTCGCGCCCAGATGTTTGGCCGCAGTGAGCATCGCCACCGTCGGCCCATAACCACACATGCTGATGTTTTCACTCGTCACGACTTCGTACAGCCCGCCCGGATCGAGCGCGAGAATCTTTTCAATTGCCTTCTGATCTTTCACACGTGTGATCGCGTCACTCTCGTAGTGGTTCATATCGCTCGATGCGAGGACGAGAGCGCGCTCACCCGAAGCAGTTACAACGTCCGCGATAGCTCGCCCTAGGCCCTCCAGCGCCTCATACTGCCGGGTTCCAATCGCAATCGGTACAAAGCGGAAGTTCGGCTGCTTTGCCAGCAGGAATGGCAACTGAACCTCGATCGCGTGCTCTTTCCGATGCGCATCCGAATCATCGATCAGGAGAGGGAACCGTTCCAGCAATGCCTCCGCGAGTTCCGAGTCGATCGTGGCCACTCCCAGGGGTGTCTCCCATGCCCCATGGCTCATGATCGACAGCGGATGGCCCAGGCCCGTGTGATTCGGGCACATGACGATACACCGCTCAGGGATGTCCAGATGCGCGTAAACCGCGCCCGCTACATGCCCGGAGTACATGTAGCCTGCGTGCGGTACCACGCATCCCAGCGCGCGCACCGGTTCGGCAGGCGGACTCAAATACGACTGCACATCAGCGAGCAGCGCTTTCGGATTGCGAGGATAAAACTGTCCGGCGACGGCAGGATGGCGAAGAGTGATCGTGCCCATGAAAACCTCCTTTCGGAAGCTGGGCTATTTGCCGGATTGTGACAAATTGCCGTTTCGTGAGACGAGGGCTCGGAAGATCTCGGCCTTCGTCTCGAGCGGAAGGGCTTCCGCGCGCATCGCTGGCTTGACGCCTGCCTGTTGAAGCGCCGCGCGCAACGAGGCCTCAGGATATTCAGACTTTAAATTGTTCCACAGGGTCTTGCGCTTCTGTCCGAACGACAGTTTCAAAAACTGAATGAAAGCTTCCTCCGGAACATGCAACGCTTCCAGTTTCGGTTCCATCGTAAGGCGCACCACGGAGGAATGCACCTTCGGCGGCGGAACGAAGGCACCGGGCGGAAGCGTGAACAGTTTCTCGATCCGCGCATAGAGTTGTGCAGTTTCGGAAAGCAGCCCGTAGTCTCGGCTTCCCGGTGACGCCGACAGCCGATCCGCCACTTCCTTCTGCACCATGATCACAATCGTGTCGAAGCACTGCCGGAAGGAGAACAGGCGCAGCAGGATGTCGGAGGTGATGTAATACGGCAGGTTCCCGACGACCCGCACCGGTTCCGGTGTCTGCACGAGGCCCGGGCGAGATGCTCCGGGCTTCGGCCCAAACAAAGTCCCGAAATCAATCGCGAGCACGTCGCCTTCGATGATTTCTACATTCGGATACAGCGCGAACTTCATGCGTAATTGCGCCGCCAGCACACGGTCGAATTCAATGCCAATCAGTCGGCGTGCCCGCCTGGCGAGCAGGGAAGTGATCGCACCCCGTCCCGGGCCGATCTCCAGCACGGTCTTTTCGGCGATGTCACCCAATGCTTCAACGATCCGCAGCGCGGCCGAGTCGTCGGCGAGGAAATGTTGCCCGAGTTTTGGTTTGTGCTCGCGTTTGCCGCGCGCTGCTACGACCTTTGGCACGTTGACCCTCGATGGAGCCCCGTTTAGACTGACCGCGCTCATACCGCGAACTCGAGTGCAGGGCGTCAGTCTGCCAGGTTCTTTCTTTCATCATATCCTGCGGCGGGCATTCGCGGCGGATCGGGAGGATGCGTTCTCATGCATGTAGCTTTCGCGGCCTCTGAAGGCGTTCCATTTTCCAAGACAGGCGGATTGGCGGACGTGGTCGGGGCCCTCCCCCATGCTCTCGCCGCCCAGGGCCACCAGATCACCGTGTATCTGCCCCGCTACCGACAGACGAAGCTCACCGATGCCCGTACCGTGGTACGCAGTATCACCGTTCCCTATGACGACAAGTACCGCTTCTGCTCAGTCGTCGCCGGGCCGAGCGCGAACGGCGTCAGCTACTACTTCATCGACTATCCGCCCTACTTCGATCGTGACGCACTTTATGGGACGCCCGCCGGCGACTATCCCGACAACGCCGAGCGCTTTGCTATGTTTTCGCGCGCCGTGATCGAAGCTTCCAAGATTATCGGCGCACCGCAGATCTTCCATTGCCACGATTGGCAGTCGGCGCTCGTGCCCGTAATGTTGCGCACGTTCTATGCGGAAGACCCTGCATTCAAAGATGTCGCCAATGTCTTCACCATTCATAACATGGGCTACCAGGGCCTCTTCCCGGCCGAGATTCTGCCGCTGCTGATGCTGCCCTGGGACCTGTTCACAATCACAAAGATGGAGTTCTTCGGTCAGGTGAACTTTCTCAAGGGCGCATTGGTTTATTCGGATTTCGTCACCACCGTCAGCAAGAAATACAGTCAGGAGATTCAGACCACTGAATACGGCTTCGGCCTCGAGGGCGTTCTGCGCAACCGCGCCGCAACCGTCACCGGCATCCTGAACGGTGTCGACTACGACGAGTGGAGTCCCGAGACCGACAAGTACGTCACCACTAGGTTTTCACCGAAGGACCTCGCCGGCAAGGCCAAAGACAAGCAGGACCTGTTGCAGACATTCGGCATCTCGAACGCCGACGCCAAGCTTCCCGTCATCGGTATCGTCTCGCGGTTCGCCGCGCAAAAGGGTTTTGACCTCATTGCTCACGTCATGGACCGGTTGGCCCGCGAAGACATGATCCTGGTCGTCCTGGGAACTGGCGACAAGGAATACGAAGAGATGTTCCTGCGTCTGCAGAAGCAGTTCCCGCAGAAGATCGCCGTGAAGGTGGCCTACGACAACGCCATCGCGCACAAGATCGAAGCCGGGGCCGACATGTTCCTTATGCCGTCGCGCTACGAACCCAGTGGGTTGAACCAGATTTACAGCCTGAAGTACGGAACTGTGCCCATCGTGCGCGCCACTGGCGGACTTGATGAGACCATTGAGCCTTGGGATGCCCGCACCGGCAAGGGTACCGGCTTCAAGTTCTATGAGTACAACGGCGAGTCGCTGCTCTTGACCGTCAAAGCAGCTCTGCAAGCTTTTCGCGATGTCGGGTCCTGGCAGGTCCTGATCCACAATGGCATGGCGCGCGACTTTTCCTGGAGCGCGTCAGCAAAGGAATACGTGAAGGTCTATGAGCGCGCGCGTCAAGCGAGGGCCGCCAGTTCCGGGTAAGCACCCTTCTGCAAAGCGCAAAGTTTCCGCCGTGCGGGGTCTGGTTTTCTTTGCATCCTTCGCGGCTTTTCTTTGCGCTCTTTGCGGTTAAGCGCATTTCCCCGCTGTTCGTAGTGTCCTGAAAGGCGGTTGTTCCTCTCGGTCCTATGCTGATCTTCTCTGCGCCCTGGAGTTTGGAAGGCTGTTAATTCCCACCGCACCAATCATCCATCTCCTCACCCGGGACGCTGCTAAAATCTCTTTAGGAAAACTCCCCCCTGATCCTTATGTCCGCCTTTCCCAGAACCATCTTCCACGTCGACATGGATGCGTTCTTCGTGTCGGTGGAAGAGCTTTTTGACCCGTCGCTCAAAGGCAAGCCCGTGGTCGTCGGCGGACAACGGGATGAGCGAGGAGTCGTTTCTGCAGCATCCTATGCGGCGCGCGCCTTCGGTGTGCACTCCGCCATGCCCCTCCGTACGGCCGCCAAGCTCTGCCCGCAAGCGATCTTCGTCAACGGCCACCCGGAGCGCTACCGGGAATGCTCCGCCAAAGTGTACGGAGTGTTGAACACCTTCTCGCCCCGCGTCGAAATGGCCTCCATCGACGAAGCCTATCTCGACATGACGGGCACCGAGCGCCTGCATGGGCCGCCCATGCGCGCCGCCCACGCCCTCCACACCAGGGTCAAAGACGAAACGAAACTGAATTGCTCCATCGGCGTCGGGGCCTCGCGCCTCATCGCCAAGGTCGGCTCGGCCAAGGCGAAGCCGAACGGCGTCTTCTGGGTTGTGCCCGGCCAGGAACCCAAGTTTCTTGCGCCGCTCGACGTGCGCGACATCCCCGGCGTCGGCAAAAAGATGGAGCAGAACCTTCACGCCATGGGTATCCGCCAGGTCGGAGATCTCGGCCGTCTCGAAGGCAACATCCTTGAAGAGCGATTCGGAAAGTGGGGCCTCGCCCTCGCTGGAAAAGCGCGTGGCGAAGACGCCGGCGGATGGTTCGACACCGACGTTGGCGAAGAGACCGACGCCAAGTCGATCAGCCACGAACACACCTTCAACGAAGATACGGCGCGCATGGAGCAACTCGAAGCCACGCTCATGCGCCTGTCGGAAATGGTGGGCCGCCGACTGCGCGAGCACGGCTTTCACGCGCGCACGCTCCAACTCAAGCTGCGCTACAAGGACTTCACCACCATTACGCGAGCCCACTCTCTTCCCGCGCCCACACAACTCGACACCGAGATCTTCGAGCAGATTCGAACGCTCTTCCGGAAGAACTGGAAGGCGGGTGCTGAGGTGCGCTTGCTGGGGGTGCACGCTTCGTCATTTGAGGAGGTGTCGGATCAGATTAATCTGCTCGAAGGTGACCGCCAGCAGCGCTGGAAGCAGGCTCTGGCCGCGGCCGACAAGCTTCGTGATAAGTTTGGGGAATCCAGCGTAGGCCTGGCCGGTGGCCTGAAGGGCGGCTTCCGCGAGAAGACGCACGAAAATCCGGTGGGACTGCCGGGAAAGGGACCCCGAAAATCTTGGTGAAGCAGAGCTTGAGGAAGCAAGGTTGACTGTGAGGAGTTCGAGCGCCGCGGACCTGGTCTTTCCAGAAGGCTTCCTCTGGGGAGTCTCCACCGCCTCTTATCAGGTCGAAGGCAACAACGACAATTGCCAGTGGTCCGATTGGGAGAAGCAAGGACGGATCCGCTCCGGCGACCGCTGCGGGCGCGCCTGTGACTGGTGGGCGGATGCGGAGACCGATTTCGATTTAGCCCAGTCCATGGGTGTCAATGCGCTTCGGCTTTCCCTCGAGTGGAGCCGCATCGAACCGGAAGCGGGGCAATGGAATCGCCAGGCGCTTGCGCGCTATCGAGAGATGCTCGAAGGTTTACGACAGCGCGGCATCCAGCCCATCGTTTGCCTGCATCATTTCACCAATCCCTGCTGGTTCGAGCAACAGGGTGCGTTTTTGCATCCCGACGCCGTCGCGCGCTTTGAACGATTCACTCGTTACGTCGTCGAGGAACTGCACGATCTCTGTCAGACGTGGGTCACGTTCAACGAGCCCAATGTCTACGCTGCTTCGGGTTACGTGCTCGGAGAATTCCCGCCCGGCGGCATCGGACAAGTCACGACCGCCCTGCGCGTGACGAGCGTGCTGGCGCAATCTCATCTTCGTGCCTACCGCGCCATCCACGAACTGCAGCCGGAAGCCGAAGTCGGATGGGCGCAACACTACGTCGTCTTCCAGCCGGTCGCGACCATGTTCGATCGCTGGGTGGCACACCTGCTCAACGAAACCTTCAACGAGACGTTCCTGCGGCTGGTGGAGAACGGCGAACTGCCATTTCCGCTCAGCCTGCTTGACGGCAACGCACGCGACGTCAAGGGCGCCTGCGATTTCGTTGGCCTGAACGTTTACAACCGCCTGCACGTCGCGTTCGACCTCCGCAATATCGAATACCTGTTCGGGCGCATTTTCGTCCCCGAACACGCGCCCCAGGGCGATCCCGGCATGGAACGCCCGTATGGAGAGGCTTATCCGCAGGCAGTGCGCGTCGCCGTGGAACGGGCACACAAGCTCGGCAAGCCGATCTACATCCTGGAAAACGGCGTGCCCGACGCGCAGGACCGCATCCGGCCATGGCTGTTAGTGAACGTCGTGAAGGAACTACATAGTCTGATCGCGGAAGGCCACGACATCCGCGGCTACTTCCACTGGACGCTGACCGACAACTTCGAGTGGACCGAAGGCTGGAACCTCCGTTTCGGACTCATCGAACTCGATCCCAAAACGCAAGCACGAACAATGCGTCCGAGCGGGCACCTTTTCAGTGACATCATCCGCTGCAACTGTCTTTCGGCTGATTTGGTCGAGCGCTACGCGACTGAGCCGGTCACGGCAAACCAGCCAAGATAAGAATCGACAATCGGCTTTTTTCGCGCCCTCCGCGGGCTTTCTCTGCACTCTCTACGGTTAAAGGCTTTGCCGACTCTACGTCAAACCCGCCCACGCCGCATCGCTGCCGACTGTGTGCACGCCCGGGAAGACCGGCGAGACCGGCACCGAATACGGCGCGTGCCGCTCGGCCACTTCCTCAAGAATCGCCGGTATCTCGAAGATCGCCATGTTTGTATACGCGCGCGCATTCGCACGCAGCTCTGCGAACGTGGCGGGCTGTAGCAATCGCTCCACCCCGCCGGCGATATCCTTGAAGCTCGACAGCACGATGCCGAGCCGATTCTCCGCCACCCAATCCGTGTTGTAGCGCTCCTGCGGCAGCGTGCGCGTGTTGCGCTCCACGATCACCGGAAGATCGAACTGCAGCGCCTCGCTGATGCTGCCGGGCCCGGGCTTGCCGATGAAGAAGTCCGCCAGCGACATGTAGTACGCCACTTCGCGCGTGAATCCCTCCACCAGCATGGGCCGTTTCGTCTGCATGGCCTTCAATTCTTCAAAGAGACCCTTGTTATGCCCGCAGATCATGATCAACTGCACGGCATTACGACTTTCATTCAGCCTCTTCGCGATCTCGCTCATCACCGGAGCGCCGTGTCCGCCAAACAAGACGATCCCCGTTGCCATCTCCGGATCAAGACCCATCCGCGTCCTTTCAACCCGTACATCCACGCTGCGCTTTCCGTAGAACTTCGACTTCAAAATCATCCCTGACGTGCGGAAGACCCGATGCGGCGCATGTCCCATCTCTAGCGCTTGCCGCTCAGCCCGCTCCGTCCCACAAATGAGGAACTCCGACTCCTGTTCCATCCAGAAGTGTGGCGGACAGTCCGCCAGATCGGTCAGCAGCGTCGCAAATGCCGTCCTCGGCGCCGCACGATCGATGCTCTCCGCCAGCGCACGATTGAACAGCGGGACCACCGATAGCACCACCTCGGTCGGATTACTCCGCCAGTGCTTCTCCAGCACGCCCACAACCTGCTTGTGATACAGCCGGACCAGCCCGCGCACCAGAACGAGCAATTGCGGCGTCGGCCGTGTCCAGCCCCTGCGCAGGATGAGGTTGTAGCCATCCTGCAGGCGAAGACCTGTCGTCCTCCGGATCACATCAATCGAGTCGAGCAGTTCTTGCAGGTTGAGCAGCGAAACATCCCAAGGATGGTCCTGAGATTCCAGCGTCGCCTTGAGGGCCTCGGCGGCATTGCGATGCCCGCCGCCCGCGTCGAAGAACACGATGGTCAGCTTACGCATAGCGAATTCCCTTTACGATGGATCAGCTTGAGGCGCGATTGCCGACATTGCGATGCACTGTTTAGTGTGCACTGGCATCGTTACAGGAAGATCAATATTCCGTGAATTCTTCGAAAACTGCGGTGTGGTAACCACGGTAATCACGCATAACGGTCGGTGCCCCAGGTTCGCGTGCGTTCTTTGGACGCTAACCTGGGAAAGCATTCGTCACGGCAAGTTGACCCATTCTCGACTCAAACACTAAGATTTCGGGTTTCTGTCAGGAGCCCTCCGATGCGTACGTTCCTCGTCTCTTTCGTCTGCCTTCTTGCGTCTTATAGCCTCGCCCAGAGCAATCCGCCCCTGCTCCTTCGTAAGCCGGCCCTGAGCAAGACTCAGATCGTTTTCAACTACGGGGACAACCTGTGGATCGTCAGCCGCGAGGGCGGCGATGCTCATCGGCTCACGTCGGGCACTGGCACCGAAACCACCCCGGCCTTTTCGCCCGACGGCAATTGGGTCGCCTTCATGGGCGAATACGACGGCAATCCCGACATCTACGTTGTCGCTGCTTCTGGTGGCGTGCCCAAACGCTTGACGTACCACCCTGCCTTGGATTGGGTGAGCGGCTGGACCCCTGACGGCAAAAGCGTCTTGTTTCTTTCGCCGCGCACGAGTTCCTACCACTTCAACACCAAGCTATTTTCGATTGCCGTGGATGGCAGCTTTCCATACGAATACCCGCTCCCCGTCGTCGATGCCGCCTCGCTCTCTCCCGACGGCACGCACGTCGCCTACGTCCCGCATGGCCAGTGGCAGCGCGCCTGGAAGCGCTATCGCGGCGGCCAGACCACGCCCATCTGGATCGCCGACCTGAGAGACTCGCACATCGAAAAAGTTCCCCGCGAAAATTCCAATGACTTCAACCCCATGTGGGTGGGGGATACCGTCTACTTTCTCTCCGACCGCAACGGTCCAGTGAGCCTGTTTGCTTACGACACCAAAAGCAAGCAGGTAAGCGAAGTCTTCAAGAACGATGGCTTCGATTTCAAATCAGCTTCCGCCGGACCGGGCGCCATCGTCATCGAACAGTTCGGCGCGCTCAAACTCTACGACTTGAATACCCACGAACTCAAAACCATCAACGTGCGCGTCGAAGGCGACTTCCCGCAAGTTCGCCCGCACTTCGTCAAGGTCGATCCGAAACGCATCCATAACTTTGGTATCTCGCCGACCGGCGCGCGTGCCGTTGTTGAGGCTTGGGGCGAAATCTTCACCATTCCGTCCGACAAAGGCGATATCCGCAACCTGACCCGCACCCCCGCTGTCGCCGAACGCGACCCCGCCTGGTCGCCTGATGGCAAGTCCATCGCGTACTTCTCTGACGCCTCGGGGGAGTACAACCTCGAAATCCGCAACCAGAACGGCCTCGGCGAAGTGAAGAAGATCAATCTCGGCAATCCACCATCGTTCTTCTACTCGCCCGTGTGGTCGCCTGACAGCAAGAAAATCGCCTACAGCGACAAGCGCCTCAACCTCTGGTATGTCGACCTCGACAAAGGTACGCCCATCAAAGTCGATACCGACTACTACGAAGGCCCGCAGTTCAACCAGGCCTGGTCGCCCGATAACAAGTGGATCGTCTACACCAAGCAGTTTCCCAGTCACTTCCATGCGGTCTATGTCTACTCGCTCGATCAGGGCAAAGCCTTCCAACTGACCGATGGCATGAGCGATGCGCTCTACCCCGTCTTCGACAAAAACGGCAAGTACGTCTACTTCACCGCCAGCACCGATCTCGGGCCTGCCGCCGTTGGCTTCGACATGTCGAGCAACAACCGCCGCGTAACGCGTAGCGTCTACGTGGCCGTCCTCGCCAAAGATCAGGCCTCGCCCCTTGCCCCGGAGAGCGACGAGGAAAAGGGCAAAGACGAGAAAAAGGACGACAAGAAAGACGAGAAAGACAAATCCAAGGACGCCACCAAAGACTCCAAAGACAAATCCTCCGACGGCAAAGAAAAGGACAAAGACAAATCCAAAGATTCTGACGACAAGGACAAGAAGAAAGCCGAGCCCGTCGTCGTGAAGATCGACTTCGACGGTATCTCGCAGCGCGTCCTCTCCCTGCCCATCCCTGCGAAGAACTACGTCAACATGCTGGCCGGCAAATCCGGCAATCTGTTCGTCTCTGAAGGCCCTGTCGTCATCACCGAAGACGATCAGCAGAACCTGACCCAAACGGTCTACAAGTGGGATGCGGAGAAACGCAAATTCGATAAGTTCCTCGAAGAGATTAACGACTTCACCGTCTCCTTCGACGGCGAAAAGATCCTCTACCGCAAGGGCGAGCAATGGGCGATGGCCGGCACCGGAGAGCCTCCCACGGCCGCCGGTCCGCCCAAGCCCGGTTTTGGCCCGCTGCACCTCGACTCGATGGAGGTCTACGTCGAGCCGCGCGAAATGTGGAAGCAGATCTACAACGAGACCTGGCGCATCGAACGCGACTTCTTCTACGACCCGCACTACCACGGCCTCGACCTGAACAAAGTCTCCAAGCGCTACGAGCCCTATCTCGACGGCATCGCCTCCCGTTCGGAACTCACGTACTTGTTCGAAGAAGCCCTCGGCGAAATGACGGTCGGCCACATGTTCATTGGCGGGGGCGAACGTCCGCAGCCCAAGAAAGTGAAAGGCGGCCTCCTCGGCGCCGACTACGCGCAGGAGAATGGCCGCTATCGCATCACCAAGGTGTACGACGGCGAAAACTGGAATCCCGGCCTGCAAGCCCCGCTCACGCAGCCGGGAGTCAACGTCAGAGCCGGCGACTACATCCTCGCCGTAAACGAGCGCGAGCTACGCGCCTCCGACAACATCTACAGCTTCTTCGAAGAAACGGCGGGCAAGCAGATCGTGTTGAAAGTCGGTCCGAATCCCGACGGCAAGGGTTCGCGCGACGTCACCGTCGTTCCCGTAGAAAGCGAAGAAAATCTCCGCCGGTTCGACTGGATCGAAAGCAACCGCCGCAAGGTCGACCAGATGACCGGCGGCCGCGTCGGCTACGTCTACTTGCCCAACACCGCCGGCGCCGGTTACAACAACTTCAATCGCTACTATTTCGCGCAAGTCGGCAAGGAGGCCGTCATCATCGACGAGCGCTTCAACGAAGGCGGCCAACTCGCCGACTGGGTGGTCGACTTCCTGAACCGCCCCATGCGCAGCCGCGTGGCCACGCGCGAAGGCGCCGACTGGACCAGTCCGTCCGAGTCGATCTACGGCCCCAAGGTCATGATCATCAATGAAGAGGCTGGCTCCGGCGGGGATGCGCTGCCGTGGTATTTCCGGAAAGCCAACACGGGGCCACTCGTGGGCAAGAACACCTGGGGCGGCCTCATCGGAATAGGCGGCTATCCTGAGTTGATCGACGGAGGCCGCGTCACCGCACCGCGCTGGGCTCTCTATGGCTTGACCGGCGACTGGGAGGTCGAGAACCACGGCATCAAGCCCGACTACGACGTCGACTACGACCCCGCGCTCGTGCGCCAGGGCCACGATCCCCAACTGGAAAAGGCCGTCGAAGTCATCTTGCAGCTGATGAAAGAGCATCCCGCTCCCGACTACAAACGCCCCGCGTACCCGAACTATCACAAGAACGATGGGTTGGGTACGCCGTAGCAATAGCGCAGGAATCTGCACGATTCGCGTAGGTACAGCCGCCCTCGGCTGTCCGGCCGCGGCGACGTCTGCCGCGGCAGCGCCTCTTCCAACGACCACGACCCACGTGGGGGCAGACGCCTCGTCTGCCCCGGCGGAGCGAAGCTCCGCGCTTTCGAATCCCTTGGCCGGAGCACCCGGTGAGATCGACTGAATGCCCGTTTAAGTTTTCTTCTGAAATCACCTGCAACGCAGAGGCAGCCGGCCGCACTATCGATTGAAAGGGCCATCGTTTCCGGTCCGCAGCAGTTCCCATCGTGTGGGCCGAACGCTAACTCGGTGCGGCGGACACTATCCGCCCGACCTTCTCAACCAGCGACGACACGTCAAATTTGAAAGGAGCAGTTCCTATGGCACTGACGAAAATCGACCGCTACGAAGTGATGTATTCCTCGAACCAGTTCGTCCCACGCATCTGGTTGAAGAACTCGGGCAACTTCATCGGCCAGCTCATCTTCGAGCCAGATGGCGCTGCCCTCCCGCCCGACAATCAAACCGGCGGACAGGTCAACCTGTACTACCACCTCGAAGACCTCGACAGCGTACTCGACATTCTGCGCAACGAGAAGAAAGTCTCGCTGCTGTTCAGCGGCACCGGTCCCGGCAACGAAAACGGCATTCTGACCGGGGACGAACGACTCGGCGAAGCCATCCGCAAAGCCGCCTGATAAACGGAGCACGTGGGGGCGGACGCCTCGTCTGCCCAGCGGAGCGAAGCTCCGCGATTGCGTGCTCGTGGCTCGCTGCTCATAGCTCACGGCGCGATAAAACAAAGGCCGGAATTCCGGAATTGCTTCCGGTGCCCGGCCTTCGCGTCTTCAACCTCGTTCTGCTTGCGTAGGGACAGCCGCCCTCGGCTGTCCAGTCGCGGCGACGTCTCCCGCGACAGCGACACAAGAATGTGCAGCTAGGTTAACTTCAACGTCGTAAAGTGACTTTTTTCCGCCGGACTCGCCATCAGGCGATCTGCGACCTCCGGCAGATCCCTCTGAAGCGCGGTGAGAATCTCAATCGCTTCGTCCTCCGAGATGTGATCGCCAAATCCAACGGTTCTCCTTCCGACTTTTACCTCGAGGGCCGACCTATCGCCCTCGCGACGTTCATGAATCGCTAGGCCGCGGCGATGTTCAATCGGGAAGGTTTTATACCGAGTCCAGCCAAGGACTTCCTTGCGGATTGCAAACTGCCGCGCGTCGACTTCAATGGTTTCCGAGCCCGTCCACTGGTAAAGCCAACCGATGATCGACGCCACGATTCCCCAACCAAGAAAAAGCCGAACCCACCATGAAGAACCACTCCATGCCCGCGATGCAAATAAAGCGAACACTCCGACCATGGCCGCCTCTGCAGCCAACACAGCCCAATTGGGTCGAGGCGAAATCGAGACGATCAGCTGGCCAGAAATCGTTTGAATCTCGACTCGTCCGGTGCTTCGAATCGGGTTCATCGGAATTGAGTTTAACCCGTGCCCTAGGAAATCGACCATTGCCTACCCCTGACTTGAGCGTTGGCTGTCCTCACCAACCAGAGACCTTGCTATTGATTGCTAGGGGTATAGCCACTTGCCGTCAGCAGCCCCAAACAACAAAGACCGGGAATTCCGGAATTGCTTCCGGTCCCGGCCTTCGCTTCCATCAACTTCGTTCTGCTTGCGTAGGGACAGCCGCCCTCGGCTGTCCGGTCGCGGCGACGTCTCCCGCGACAGCTTTGCTTAGTTTGCCGGCTTCGCGTCGGCGGCGGTGGTCGTACCGCTGTTCGCCGTGTTCGCCGCGTTGCCACTCGTTGAGTTGCTGTCCGCCGCTCCCTGTCGCGTAAGGCGCGGGAAGAACGGCGTGACTTCAAACGGCATCTTGTCGCGGGCCGAGGTGATGGCGACCGGCTGCGACTTCACCAGTTCGACCTTGTCATCCCACGGGTTCAGCTTGACGCGTCCGCCCAGCGGCAGTGCAGCAATCTGGTCCAGCTTGTTCCAGTCGATCTGCGGAGCCGAAGTCTCCAACTGCGCCATGCGCGTAACGGTAGCGCCTTCGTTCATGTTGTTGCCGAGGTGCGCGGTGAGCAGAGCGCTCAGCGCTCCGGCGCGTGAGTTAAGAGCCTTCAGGAACAGGCCCGCGCCGTCGAGTTTCTGTGCGTAGGGCGAGTTCTTCAGCATCTCGATCGCTTTCTTGTCGGCAGCAGCTTCCTCTTCCGGAATGTGCCTGAAGCCGAGGTTCTCATACGTGGCTTCGTCGGAGAACAGCATGCGGTCGTTGAACGCGTACTTCGAGCCCAGGTTGTGGCCGAGCACGATGTGCGCCAGTTCGTGCGAGAGCGCCATCGCCAGGCTCGACTCATCCGGTAGCACATCCACCAGGCCGCGGCTGATCACGATGGTGTTGCCCACGCTGAAGGTCTCGAGCGGCGAAGTGAGAAGCACGCGCGTCCGGACCGGGCGGGGAAGGTCGACGTTGTTCGTGATTTCGATGTTGTTAACGACGGTCTGCAGAATCTTGTCGAGTTCGCCTTCCGGAGCCAGCAAGCCGGCGCGGGTAAGGCGCTCGATCACGTTGTCTTCCGCCTGCTGCTGCCACTGGCGTTCAGCGGCGAGCGGCGAAGCATCCTGCGCGGTCGGGCTGTCGTCCTGCACGCTGTCCACGCGGATGTTGGTTAGTTCGTCGGACTGGCCGTCCTTTTTCAGGTCATAGCCCCAGATGCGGCTCTGCGCCTTGAACGCGATCGCGTTCTTCGCTCCCGCGCTGAAGTCGCCTTCCTCGCTGTAGATGAACGACGGCACCCAGTAGCCCGGAATCAGGTTCAGGCGCCAGCTGTCCATGTGGAAGAAGTACGCGTTGCGCGGCCGCGGCGCGTATGTGCCGTTCAGGCGCACGATGTTGTAGTCCTGGTCTTCGACCCACACGCGGCCCAGGAAGCGGCCCAGTCCGCTCTTCGGTTTGGGCGTCACATCAAACACCAGGCAGCGCACGTCGCCGAGAAATTCGCGCCGCACGTAGCGAAAATCATAGTGCTGGCGGTCGAAGTCGTTGCGATCGGCAAAGATCATCCATGAGAAACCCAACGGCTGATACTGCACCTTGAACAGCTTGCTGAAGCCGCCGAGCAGGTGCTTCTCCATGCTCTGGTCTTCGTGGATGTACTCCTTGCGGTCGATTGAGCTGCTCAGATCCATGCGCCCCAGGAAGTACTTGTCATTCTGAGGCACCGGCCCAAGCTGCGGATCGAGAGTGAGGTTCTGGAGATAAGTCTCGATCACCGGCGTACGCGCCTGCAGCATCTTGATCAGGCCCTTCTCACGCATGATGAAGCGGTCGACCACCTGATCCATGGTCGTCGGCTGCACGGCCGCCGGAGGCGGTGCGGGCATTGTGTTGGCTGGCGCGGAGTTTTGCGCCGGCGCAGCCGCGGGCTGCGAAGATGCAGGTTGCGACTGATCCGTCATTGTCGGCGAAGCAGACGTTTGGACCGAGGCCGGCTGCGATGTCGGCTGAGTATCGGCCGCATTCTGCGCTACCGCACTCAGCGAAAGCAGCAGGGTAGCAGGGACCATCCAATTCAAGGTACGCATGACTCTTATCTCCATGTTCTTAAAACCCATTGCTTCAGTACGCCAACTGGAAAACCACGTGCACGATTGCGGTTGAATCTACCGGTGTACCGGTACGCATCGCCGGCTTGAACCGCATGCGGTTAGCGGCGGCGATAGCGGCTTCATCCAGGCCATGACCGAGTCCGCGGACGACACGATTCACGTGCAGCTGTCCGTTGGCCCCGAACATGACTTCGAGCAGAACTTCTCCCTCCAGCTTCAGCTGGCGGGCTTCATCCGTATAAACCGGGTTCGGTTTGAAAGTGATCTCGACGGCATTCGTCGCCGGGCCGTCCTGCTGAACTTTTGGCCCGCCGTGCGAAAGCTCCTGTTGTCCGAATCCGCCGGTTGCGACCGCACTGCCACGGCCGTTGCTGCGGCCGTCGCCATTGCCGCCAGTGGCTACGCCATTGCCGAACCCGGCGCTCGCCACCGTTCCTTGCAGGCCCTTCGTGCCGCCGGTGCCGTTGCCCTTCCCGCCGCCCTCGGGCATGTCGAACGCGCCGGTAGCTGCGGCAACCAGATGTGCTCCCGGCTTGCCTTCACCCTTGATTCCGTTGGGGTCGCCGAAACCTCCGGTCTGTACCTTCTGCACCGGGGCATTCAGGGTTGGCGTCGCCGAGCTTCCCGTCGAAAACTCGCCGGTATGAATCAGCTGCGGACGCGCGCCGCCCGCCGTCATCTTGATCTGCGGCGCTGCGAAATTGTTCATCGCGACTTTCGGCGCCTCTGGCTCAACCTCGGGCTTCGGCTCGGGAGCGCGTATCTCACGCGGTACGACCAAATGTGGTGCGGCTATCGGAACCGCTGGAAGCAGCTTTGCATGCACGGCCGGCGCAATCTTCGGTTTCGGCATCGGCTTTGGCTCATTGCCGGGCAGCGGAATGATCTCGGTAACGTGATAGTTCTGTTTGAGCTGCATCTTCTCGGGAAACAGCAAGCCGATGTTCACCAAGAGCAGGATGAACATGACCTCGATCCCGTAGCTGGTCGCCAGCGTCTGCCAGCTGATCCGCTTATCCGGGAGAAGCCCAAACTGTGGTCCGCGATACGGCGTAGCCATGTGCAAGTGCTCCGATAGGGAACCCGGGCCGGGGAGAGAGCGCGGGCGGAAACCTTACGGTAGGGGAAATCGGACAAGGGGTAAACGTGTCCGGCGTGGGTGTACCTTGGTAACACTGTGGAAATCGAGGTGGGAAGGTGGCCCGAAATGGGCGTCAGATCAGGGGTTTACGCGTGTTCTCACCGCTTGCTTCCGTCGAAAGTAGTAGAACACTGGGATGCCTGCCAGGATCACTACCGGCATATCCACCAGAATCGCCGACGATCCACCGGTGGAACTCCTAAGACTCTCGGTGAATGTGTAGTAAAGCAGGGTCGCAGAGGCCAAAACAAACAACATCGGAACCGCCGGATAACCCCACACCCGATAAGGTCGGTTGGCGTTCGGTTCGCGCCGCCGAAAGACGAACACGGTGCTGGCGGTGATCATGTAGAACAGCCACTCCGCAAAAATCGCCAGAGTGAAGAACTGCTGGAAGCTTCCACCCGCGAGCAACAGCGCTGCGGCCAGGCAGAATTGGAGAATGATCGCCGCCGATGGAGTCAGAAAGCGTGGATGTACGCGCGCGATGGAAGGGAAGAAGCTGCCGTCGCGCGCCGCCGCGAAGGGCACGCGCGCGCCGCTCATGGTTGTGCCGTTGAGGGTTACAAGCATCGAGAGCGCCATGCCCGCCGAGACGACGCTCGCGCCCAATGCACCCACCACAAACGCCACCGCGTCCGAAGCTGGCCGCGGAGAGCCCGCGATCGTCGTCGCTGGCAATACGAACTGCACGCCCGCGTTTACCAATATGTAAAGGGCGCCTACAATCGCAACGCCCGCAATCAACGCGATGGGAATATTTCGTTCCGGTTGGCGAATTTCGCCCGCGACCATGTTGAGATCGTTCCATCCGTCGTAAGCCCAAAGGGCCGCAACCAGCGCGGCCATGAATCCTGTGATACCGCCCTTCGCGCCCGTAAACGTCGTTGCGAAGTTGCTCCATCCCGGCGCAGCGCGCGATCCAAAACAAACCACAACGACTCCGAGGATGATCGCGATCTTCAGCAACGTGAAGACGAGTTGGAACTCGCCCGCCTTCTTCACTCCGATGTAATTCAGGAACGAGATTAACGCCGACGCGGTCACGGCGGTCAATTGTCCGTAGGTGACGGAGAGGGGAGTGGTGAGCACATGACGTGACAGGAACGCAAAAGCGGAGAAAGTTCCAAGGATGCGAACGAAACCTGTCGTGATGGTCGCAATCGAGGCGGGCTTCGAAATCAGGACCGTCGTCCATGCATAAAGAAATCCGCCGAGTGGCCCGTAAGCATCGCGAACGTAAACATATTCCCCGCCCGCTTCTGGTTTCATCGCACCCAGTTCCGCGTAGGTGAGAGCGCCGAAGAAAGAAAGCAGCCCGCCGACAAACCACGCGAGATAAACAACTTTGGCGGACCCGACCGCCTGCATCATCTCCGACGGGACAAGAAAGATGCCACTGCCGATAATCGTCCCCACCACAATCGCCGTGGCGTGGGTGACGCCAAGATCGCGGGCAAGCTGGGGCTCGACGGTGGTCGTGGCGGCAGGCATCGGAGTGGGCAGTATACGGGAGCTGAAGCATTTAGCACTTGGCCGTTAGCATTTGGCCCTTCACTCTCGCGGTCGACCCAAATGGCTAAGTGCCAAATGCCAATTGGTAAGTGCTGCTTCGCTCGACTTCGGTCATTTCGAGGAAGGAATACGCGGTCCACCACCGGCACAAGCTCAAGTGCCGCATAGCTTATTGCTATCAAAATGCCACAGGAAGCCCCAGGATCGCCGATCGGGTGCCTGGATGACCTCAACGTCGGTGCGCCCTCCAAGCCCGCCCATATCGCTCCTAATCGCTATTAAAGGCCATTCTGGCAGAGCCCCGACCCTGTTTCCGGACCTAAAAATGACCATCACCATTTTTCTACACCTTAGCTATAAGTGAATCACTTTGAGACTGAGGCAGAAGCGGACTCTCGGGAATCTTTCCACATAAGGCTGGCGGCGTAGCCGATCCCGAATGTCACAGGCATCCCGATGGCCACATACCACGTCCACGGAATTCTGGTGCCCAGCCATAGGTAGAGTTCCGTGCAGAAACCAAAGAGCATTCCGATCATGGCGCCCGTCTGATTGGCGCGGCGCGTGAGAACGCCGAGCAAGAACACTCCCAGCAAAGCTCCATACGCGACGGAGGCGATCGACAACCCGACTTCCACCACTCGCGCCACTTTGTGCAGCGACAACACCGCTAAAGCAAAAAGCAGCATCGCCCACAGAAACGTCGACACGCGCGACAAGCGAAGCTGACTGCGCTCGTCAGTGTGCGGATGGCGGCTGAGGTAGAAGTCCATCATCGAACTGGAAGAAAGCGAATTCAGCGCTGCGCTGAGATTCGACATCGCCGCTGCAAGGATCGCGGCGATCAGCAGGCCGGAGATTCCGTGCGGCAGATGAGTCACGATGAACTTAGGATAGATGTAGTCCGCCTTGCCGAAGGCCGCCGAAGGCTGTTGATAGTAGGCCCACAGCATCACGCCCACGATCAGGAACATCGCGAACTGGAAAAAGATTGCGAACCCACTTGAGACCAGCGCCCTTGCCGACTGCCGCTGATTGCGCGCTGCCAGCAGTCGCTGCACGATCAGCTGATCGGTTCCGTGACTCGCCAGAGTGAAGAAAGCCCCGCCGATCAGCCCGGCCCAAAACGTGTAGGGCATCCGCCATGTTGGGGTGAAATCGAATACGCGCAGCTTGCCGGCGTTGGCGGCAAGATCATGGATTGCAGGCCACCCGCCGGGAACCAGATGCAGGATTACGCTGACCCCCACCAGTGTTCCGCCGATATAGATCACCGTTTGCACTACATCGGTCCAGATGACGGCCGCGAGCCCGCCCTCGAATGTGTAGATCAGCGTGAGCGCAGTGATGATCGCGATCGAGGCGATCTCGCCGGTTCCGAGGGCGATCCCCACCACAATCGACACGGCATAGACGCGTACGCCCTCCGCCGCGGCCCGCGTCACCAGAAACAGGGAAGCCGTTAGCGAGCGCAGTCGTTTGCCGAAGCGGCGCTCAATCAATTCGTAAGCCGTGTAGAGATCGCCTCGAAAGTAGTGAGGCAGCAACACGACGCTGATGATGATCCGGCCGACGATATAACCGAGGACAACTTGCAGAAACGTAAGGTTCGAATCGTAGGCGAGGCCGGGGATGCTGATGATCGTGAGCGTGCTCGTTTCCGCGGCCACGATCGAGAGCGCAATGGCCCACCACGGGATGTTTCGGTCGGCGAGGAAGTAGTCACGCAGCGTGCGCTGGCGCTTGCGGAAGCGCAGCCCGAACAGCGTAATGCCGACTAAGTAAACCGCGATGATGACGAGATCGAGGTGGTTCAGGCCCATTCGTTCGCAAAGCCGCCAACCATTATCACGTTCCAGGGCCATTGGCGGGAGTGAGAGTGCAGTGACGCTAGAGCACTTAGCATTCAGCCGTCAGCACTCAGCCAGTAGGCAGTTTACAGGTAGTCCGGAACGGAGAATGCGAATTGGAAGTGTCGTGATCGCAGTCCTCATTTGTAGCGCTGCCGTCCTGCGGTGTTTCCGTCCCCCGTTTCCGAGAGCGAGAAGCTGTGGCGACTGCCAGGAGGATGCCGACTCTATTCCTTCCCGTCCTTACGGCGCTCCGAAGCTGTGTGCTGACTGCTGAGTGCTTATGGCTCTTTTGCGTTGCGATGTGCAGCGCTGCCCTGTGTTAAAACTTCCCCGTGGCGATCTATCTGGGCATCGATGGCGGGGGCACGAAGACGACGTGCGTCGTTGCCGACGAAGACGCTGTGCTTGGTTCGGCGACCAGCGGCGGCAGCAATATTACGCGATGGGGCGAAGCGCGCGTGCGCGAGGCGCTCGAAGCCGGCGTGAAGGCGGCATGCGCGGCGGCAAAAGTCGATCCCAAGAGAATCGACCGCACCTGTGTCGGCTTGTCGGGTGCGGGTCGTCCCGAGGTTCGCGATGCGGTCTCGCGCATGATGTCGGAAATTGTCGGCGGGCGCGTGCAGGTTGTGAGCGATCTCGAGACCACGCTAGAGTCCGCGTTCGGCGGTGGTCCGGGCGTGATTACGATCGCGGGAACGGGTTCGATCGCCTATGGACGCGACGCGCAAGGCCACACTGCGCGTTCCGGAGGCTGGGGATTGGCGATCTCGGACGAAGGCTCGGGACAGTGGATCGGGCGTTCCACGGTCAGTGCCGTGCTAGGCGCAACGGACGCGGGGGATGAACCTGCGCTGCTGGCGTCGATTCTGCAAGCGTGGAAGTTGTCGACACTCGACGAACTGGTGCGCCACGCGAACGCGTCGCCGACGCCAGATTTTTCAAGCCTTTTCCCGTTGGTTCTGGAGGCGAGCGGTCATGGGGTTGCGTTGGCGGCCGGTGTGCTTGATCGGGCAGGCGTGGAGTTGGCGGCCTTGGCCAGGAACGTGATCCATCGCCTGTTCGGCGGGGTGGGCAGCGTCCCGGTGGCCATGTCGGGCGGAGTCTTTCGTCAGTCGGAGCGGGTGCGGGAGGTTTTCTACAATAGCGTCGTCGCAGAGTTTCCGCAGGCTCGGGTGCGGACAGCGGTGGTCGATCCCGTGGATGGGGCTCTGGCGCTGGCACGCAAGGCGCGAGTGTGAGATTGCCTGGGCATTAGTTCGCGTGCCGCCCCCCGAAAGGGGACTCGGATCATTTCGGCGGAGGTCCCCCGGACTTACGTCCGGGGCTAGTAGCTGACGTCGCTGGTGCGACTCGGTATCTGAATGTGAAGCCATCGTTGCCGCGAAGCTAGAGAGTGCGTTGGTAAGCCATGGGTGCGGAGCTTCGCTCCGCCGGACAGCCGAGGGCGGCTGTCCCCACGTGGTCCGTGGTGTGTCGCCGCCGCTACTCGTCAGATCGATGGAAAGAGTGAATGGCATCTGAGGACAGTGTCGGCGCAAAGAGAGTATTGGAGTCGGACAAACCGTCTGGCGTGAATCCAGCCAATTTCGCTCAGAGTCCTAACGATCCCTCAGCCAGTGCGGCCAATACGGGTTTATCGGAAGACGCCGCTCTCGCTTTGCTGCGGCGACCGGACTTGCCCGCAGATGTGCTTGAGCGATTGGGAAAGAATAGCAACGTCCTCAAGCATCGCAAGGTGAAACTGGCGCTGGTTGAGCATCCCAAGACACCGCGACACGTTTCTCTCCCGCTGGTTCGCCAGTTATACACCTTCGATCTTATGCAGGTGGCTCTCACGCCGGTCGTTCCGGCTGACGTCAAGCTGGCCGCGGAGGAAGCGCTATGCAATCGGATGGAGACGATTTCTTCGGGAGAAAAGCTCACGTTGGCGCACCGCGCTTCGGGACGGGTCGCGAGAGAGTTGTTGCTGGACCGCGATTCGAGGGTGATGCAGACGGCATTGCAGAATGCGCGGTTGACGGAAGCCTTGATTGTTCGTGCGCTGATGCGTCCGGAGGCGACGGCGGCTTTTGTGGAGGCTGTTTCGCATCATGGGAAGTGGTCGTTGCGGCGGGAGGTGCGAGTGGCATTGCTGCGGAATGAGAAGACGCCGATGGCGCGGGCGGTGGAGTTCGCGCGCGGAATGCCAGCGGTGCAAGTGAAAGAGATTTTGCAGGGGTCGCGATTGCCGGGGAATGTGAAGTCGTGCTTGCTGGCGGATGTGGAGAAGCGGGCGACGGGGAAGCGGCCGGGGTAAAAGCAAGTTTCGAGTTTCGGGTTTCAAGTTTCCAGAAGAATCTTCCCAGGTTAGCGTCCATATAAGGGACGCGAGCCGGGAGCACCCGAGTCGATCATCCTGTGAGACTTCGTCAGAGAATTCCCGTTAGAGCCGGGGGGTTCGTTAGCGAACAGGAGGTCCTTCGACTGCGTTCGGCAGTCGCCTCACTTCGCTCAGGATGACAAGTGGATGACGGGTGGGAGTTTAAGGTGCATGGTCGATGACGGGCGAGACGCCCGTCTCTCCACGACTAACTGCGGGAGGCAGCACTGGCGGCGGGTTGTTCTTCTTTTCCGTGGAGCAATTTCACGATCGATTCATACAGCTGAGCGCGGGTGGCCTGGCGCTCCTGGGCGCGCGTGATGTAGCGTACGTGGACTTCGACGCCTCCGCCGGTGGGGCGCAGGTTGATCGCAGGCTTCGCGGAGAAATTCTGGACGCGGTAGCGGGTGGAAGCCTTCTGCCATTCTTCTTCGGCCATGTGCGCGTTGCTCTCGGTTTCTTTCACCACCAATTTCTGAATGGCCTCAATCACTGGATATGGGTTCTGTCCGCCGGGCACTGAAACGGTCAGTTCGTCCCACAGCCACTGGCCCGAGGTCGAGAAGTTGAAGTAGTGGCCTTCGATGGCGAAGCTGTTCACGAAGGTGACTTTGCGTCCGGTGGGATGGCCCGAGTCGGTCCAGTTACCGGTTTCGAGCAGCGTGGTACGCAGCAGGCTGATCTCGACCACTTCGCCGCCCACGCCGTTGATCTCGACCCAGTCACCAACACGAATTCCATTGCGGCCCATCAGAACGAACCAGCCCACGAAGCCGACGATGAAGTCTTTCAGCGCGACAGTGAGGCCGGCACCGGCGAGACCGAGCACAGTCGGAGTCTGGCTCGGCATGCCGAAGATCACGAAGGCGATCAGTAACACGCCGACCGCCTGTACTGCGAACCACACCACCGCGCGCAGAGTAACGAGGCGCCGCTTGTCGGCGGAAAGCTCCACGAAATAGCGGTCAATCATGCGGCCGACGAAATACACGGCCAGCACGATGAGAAGAATGTAAAGCGCCGACTGCAACATGCCGTGAACGGCAATGCGCTGTCGCGATGCGATCAAGGCGCTCCAGTTCTGATAAATGTCAGCCAGTTCGTGCTGATCTTCGATGCGCTTGTCGAGACCGGAAACGGCCTTCTGATCCTGCGACAGGTGATGCAGGGCGGCGAGGGCGTCTTTGGCAGCCTGTTTCTTGGAGCCGCCATCCGCGGGCGCTTCGCCGTTCGACAATCCCGAAGCTTTCTGCTTGATCGCTTGTTTGCTTTCTTCTTGCGCCTTCACGCGCTGGTCGAAGGTGTCGTGCGCGTGCGTGAGGACGGGAATGTCGTTGAGGGCGTCCTGGCGCGCTTCCGCCAGCAGGTTCAGTTTGGTGTGCAGTGCGAGCCACGCGCGGACGAGCGGAAAGAGGTTGCGGGCCTGATATTCGGCGTCGGCGCCCAAGGTTCCCGTGGGGATCGCATCCGCATGTCCCGCCTCGTGCTCCTGCAGAAGATGCTGGATTTTGCCTTGCGGATTGCCCCCGGCGCGCTGCAGGTCTTCATTGGCGTCGTCGAGTTCGTCCTGATCGAGTTCGATCTGGGCCTTAGCGACATCGAGCTGATCCTGGGCCTCTTCCTTGGCGCTCTCGGGCGCGGCCGCGACTTGATGGGTGAGGTGCGCGATCTGGTCCTGATCGGCCTTCACGACGGCCTGTGCTTTGGCCGCGCGAGCAGACAGTTCGCGCTGCTCCGGGGTGGGGGCGGGTGGATGTTCGGTTGCTTCGCGGAGAGCGTCGGCGAATGTGAGATCAACTACGTAGTCGGAGAGGCGCAGGGCCTGGTGAACGTAATCCTGCTCTTCGGGTGTCGAGGCCAGCGCGGCCAGCTTGCGCGCGGTCTGCAGCGGCTTCTGATCGACAACCGGCTCGGGCTGGGCCGTGCTCTTGGCGTGGCGTTCAATGAGGACGGGCGGAGCGCTACCGGTCAGAAACAATCCGACGATGGTGGCGACCACCAGCGCCAGCAGTGCGGCCATCGTGATCCATTGGCGAAGCTTCATGCGATGGATTGGCGCTCGCCCGGAGGCGAGACAAGAGAGTTCTTCGGAAATGTAACAGGAATGACGGCGCTTGTGCGATGACGATGGTCGGAGCACCAGAGGGACATCGTTCCTGGCGTGTTTCCCAGGTTAGCGTCCAAACAGCGAATGCGAACCTGGAGCACCGATGATTTGTGGCATTTAAAAAAAACGCGCTGCGGAGCTTCCCTCCGCCGGACAGCCGAGGGCGGCTGTCCCCACCTGGCTTCTGCAGAATCCGGAGAAGGCGTGAGGCGCCTGCCCCAAATAGAAAGAGACAGGCGCCCGAGGGTGGTATTACGCGGCTGGAATGCGGAGAGACTGCCCGACTTTAATCTTGTCGGGATCGGAGAGATTGTTCGCTTGGGCGATTTTTTGGTACTTGTTCGCATCGCCGTAGAACAGCTTGCTGATCTTGGAGAGATTGTCGCCCGCTTTCACCGTGTAGCTTTGATCGCCTTGGGCGACGGTGATTTCATGGACGAGATCGGAGAAGTTGGGATCGCAGGCTTTGATCGCGTCCCATACGCGGTTCTTGCTCGCTTCGGAAACCACTGTTGCCTTGAGATGAAGTTTGTCGCCCTGGAGATCGACCGCCTGGATGGTCGCATCTTCTCTGGCAAGAACATCGAGAACGGGCTGATATTTCTGCTTAAGTTGATTCAAGTCAGCCATGATTGACTCCTTTGCGTGAAGTGAGGAAGTGGCGTGACGTCGTGGGCGCAAGCCGCTGCGAAAAATTTAAGCGGCAATGGCTTCATCATCGGCGCGGCGGTTAGCCAGAATCTCGGCTTCCGCACGCAGCCAATCCTGTTCTGCGTAACCTGGTTCACGGCCACGCTCTTCGTAGAGTTTGTGGGCGCGCCGGCGAATTTCTTCCATCAGCGATTCGGGATGCAAGGGCTCCATCGGGACCTTCCTGGGAAAAAGAGTGGGATGAGAGCGAGTGGAACGAAGAGCTTTCCTGCAGTTGCTCGAGGTCGTGCAGCGTGAGCACGACCGAACGCTCAGTTTCATCGATGAGGAGGCAGCCTTGCATATGAGACCTCAACCGAACGGAAACTTCCCGCGGACGCACCGTGGGCACTTGGGCGGGGATGCACGGGGTATACGCGGGCCACGTTGCGGCGAGGTTTCGGCGAGGTGAATTTGCGGTAAAAGCGCGAGCGGTGAGAGAAAGCGCGATGGCGGAAGACTGCATACAAAAACTTCCGTAACTTAAACCATCAGCCCGACCGCGCCTAAGATGGACCGGTCGGGAGTTTTATGCTCGAAGACTGGGCCGCGTTTCTCGAAATCAAATGGCAGCCGGTAGAGCGCTGGGCCGTGGTTGCGTGGGCAACATTCTACGCCCTCTTTCTGCTGTATGTTTTCCACAGCCACGGTGGTTTCCTTTTCATCGACTTGGCGAACCTGGTGGTGCATGAAGGCGGGCATCTGCTGTTTGGATGGTTTGGCCCGACGCTGGGCCTATGGGGCGGAACGTTGCTGCAGTGGCTGGTACCGTTTCTGCTGGCGGCCTATTTCTACGTGCAGCGGCAGAAATCCGCGTTCGTGTTCTGCACGTTCATCTTTTTTGAAAATTGGCTATATACGGCAACGTATATGGCGGATGCGCGCGCGATGGTGTTGCCGCTGGTGACGGCCGGAGGCGACGGCGACTACATCGAGCACGATTGGAATGCAATCTTCACCAGCCTTGGCGTGCTGCAGTACGACACGACGATCGCCGGGCTCGTGCGTTTTCTGGGCTGGTGCGGGATGATCGGCGTGGTGGTGTGGTTCGTGTGGAGTGCGTGGAAGGCGGAGCCCACGGAGGGCACGGGTTTCGATGCAGAGGGAAGAAGGTTTGTGGCATTTCTGGGAAAGAGGAGTTGAAAGACCGTCCTTTGCGAGAGAGCCTTGAACCGCAGACGGCGCTGTGCTCACCACGCCGAGGTCTTAACCGCAAATAGGGCAAGAACTTGCCAAGAGCGCAAAGACTGCTTCCAAACAAAAATAATCTGGCAAGAGAACAAATCCTCATCGTTCGGTGTCTGAAGAAGTGAGTTAATGTCCTAACATCTCCTGAAGTGAGGACTCCATGAGATCTCCGTGTCGGATCTTGTTGATTATCGGAGTGCTTGGCCCCGGTTTGCTTGTGGCGCAGGCGCAATCCCCGAAACGGGACCCCGAACTCGATCTGGGCGTCAAGGCTTACAAGAACGCCAGGTACGAAGAAGCGATCTACCACTTTGAAAAAGCGGTCGCCAACGAACCCGTTAACGTTACGGCGCACATGTACCTCGCGACCACCTATGCGCAAAATTTCATCCCCGGAGTAGATGCGCCGGAAAATGTTCAATTTGCAGAATCGGCCATTGCGCAGTACAAACGCGTTTTGTCGCTTGATGCGTCGAATGCGAATGCGGCCAAAGGGGTGGCGTATCTGTACTTACAGATGAAGAAGTTCGACGTCGCCAAGGAGTACTACCGGAAAGCGTCGGGAATCGATCCTAATGATCCGGAAAACTATTACTCGATGGGCGTCATCGACTGGACACAAACCTTCCAGTCGAGAATGGAAACGAGAGCAAAGTTAGAGCTCAAGCCGGAGCAGAGCATGATCTACCACCGGGAATGCTGGCAAGTGCGAGATTTGAATCAAGAACACGTTGCCGATGGTATCGAGATGTTAAAGAAGGCACTGGAGCTTAGACCCGATTACGACGACGCCATGGCGTATATGAACCTGATGTATCGGGAGCGCGCGGACATTCAGTGCGGAGATGGTAAGGCCAGCGATGCCGATCTCAAAACTGCAGACGATTGGGTGGATCTAACGCTCGCAACCAAGAAGCGAAAAGCGGAGAAAGAGGAACGCAAGTCTCCAGTTACTGACGAGAAGCGCTGACATTCCCTAAGGTACCCAATCTGCAATAAACACATTCGTCTCATGCGGAACTTTGGCACTGCGGCCGGAGATCCAGGCCAACTGCTTGCCGTCGGGGCTGAACATCGGGAAGCCGTCGAAGCCGTCGGTGTAGGTCAGGCGCTCGAGATTTTTTCCGTCGAGATCGACGCCGTAGAGTTCGAAGTTGCCCATCCCACCGGTTGATCCAACATTCGACGAAAAGATAATGCGCTTGCCGTCGGGATAGAAGGCGGGAGCGAAGCTGGCAGCGCCGAGGTCGGTGATCTGGCGTTTGTTGCTGCCGTCGGAATTCATGAGCCAGATTTCGAGGTAGGTCGGGCGGATCAGGTTCTGCGCGAGCAAATCTTTGTAGTCTTTGATTTCCTGCTCGGTCTTGGGATGGTGGGCGCGGTAGACGATGAGCTTGCCGTCCGGAGAAAACGTGGGGCCCCCGTCGTAGCCAAGTTCATGCGTGAGTTGCTTCACGTTCGAGCCATCGGCGTCCATGGTGTAGATGTCAAGGTCGCCGTTGCGAAGAGAAGTGAAGACGATCTTCTTGCCGTCGGTGGAGATGACGGCCTCGGCGTCGTAGCCGGGAGCGTTGGTGAGTTGCTTCAGATCCGAGCCGTCGGGGTTTGCCGTAAAGATGTCGTAGCTGGGATAAACACCCCACACGTAACCTTTGGAGTAGTCAGGGCGCGACGGGCACTCGAGGCTGCCGAGGTGCGTTGAGGCGTAGAGGATCTTTTTGCCGTCGGGATAGAAGAATGCGCAGGTCGTGCGGCCCTTACCGGTCGATACCATGTGCTGGTCGGAGCCATCGGTGTTCATGATGAAAATCTGGTCGCACTTCACGGGCTCACGAGTGGATTGGAAGATGAGCTTTTTGCTGTCGGCGGAAAAATAGGCTTCGGCGTTTTGTCCCCCGAAAGTGAGCTGCTTGATGTTGTGGAGATGTTTTTCGGGCTGCGTAGGCGTTGATGTGGAGGCACCGGGGCCATTTTGCGGTGGCGCGGCGGCGAGCAGCGCAAGGGCGCACAACGCAAGCGCTAGGAACGACAGATTTCTTCTCATGGGAGTGATCGCGGGTAGTTTAACAGGGAAGGTTGGAAAAGCTTTTGACGTAAAGAACGCAAAGAAAAGCCGCAAAGTTCGCAACGGAGAAGCGTTAACCACAGAGGACACGGAGGGGGCGAGGGAATTGGCGATCTTGGAAACTCCGGCAACCGTAAACAAACCGACACGGTCAGCTCGCAGCTGAGAACTTGCGTTTCACTTCCGAAAATGTCCCAGGATGGCTTCCGCCTGAGTGCGCGTGACGACCGCCGACAGCGCCGCCGCGTCGGCCTGCTTCACGGCCTGAACGCTCCCGAAGTGCTCCAGCAATCTTCGCGTCGTGCTTGCACCGACGCCGGGGATCTCCAGCAATTCGGTCGAGCGGTCGCGCATCTGGCGGCGCTTGCGGTGGAACGTGACTGCGAAGCGGTGGGCTTCGTCGCGGATCTGCTGCACGAGGTGCAGGACGGGATTATGGTGGTCAAGAACGACCGGTTCGTCTTCCTGCCCGTAGACGTAGATGATCTCTTCGCGCTTGGCGATTGAAGCGAGCGGTTGGTTGATGATCTCGAGCGATTCGAGCGCCTGCGCCGCGGCGTGAAGCTGCCCCAGGCCGCCGTCGATCAGGATCAGGCTCGGCATCTTCTTGTTCTCTTCCTGCAGCCGCTTGTAGCGGCGCGAGACCACCTCGCGCATGGAAGCGAAATCGTCGACGCCCTGCACCGTCTTGATGATGAACTTCCTGTAGTCGGACTTCTTCATGCGGCCGTCTTCCCACACGACCATGGACGCGACGGTTTCCGCGCCCTGGATATGCGAGATGTCGAAGCACTCGATGCGCTCGGGGCGTTCGGCGAGAGTGAGCGCGTCCTGCAGGGCATCCTGAATCGCGCGCGTATTCGGCTGCATGACGCGGAAGCGCTGATCGTAGGACTGCTTGGCGTTGTTGCCGGCGAGATCGATGAGCGAGCGCTTCTCGCCACGGCTGGGGACCTCGATGTGCACGCGGGTGGCGCGGGAACCGGTGGCTGCAAGCTGGTCGGAAAGGACCTCTTCGAGCATCTGGCGGTCTTCGAAGTCGGTGGGGACGTAGATGTTGCGTGGCAAGTAAGGCTGCCCGAGATAAAGCTGGGTCAGGAAGGCTGAAAAGAATTCGCCGGGGTCGAAGTCGGACTTTTGTTCGCGCTGAGGATCTGCCGAGCTGCGCTCGGCTTGGGCGAACGAGGTGTCCGCCCCCACGTGGTCTGTGGCAAATTCAGGCAGGTCTTCCCAGAAGAACTCGCGGCGGTCGAGGACGCGGCCCCCGCGCATGTGGAAGAGGTTCACGGCAAGCATGCCACCTTCGTAGTGATAGCCAAAGACATCCGCGTCATCGCCTTCCACGGTGGCGATTCGTTGCTTTTCCTGCAAGAGTTCGACGGTCGAGATCAAATCGCGGTACTTGGCGGCCCGTTCGAATTCCTCCGCGGCGGCGGCCTGATTCATGCGGTCCCGCAGCGAGCGCACCAGATCGGTCTGACGGCCTTCGAGGAAAAGCTTCACGTCGCGGACTGCTTCCCGATACGACTCGGGCGTGGTCAGGTTCTCGACGCACGGTCCCAGGCAGCGGCGGATGTAGTACTGCAGACAGGGCCGCGGATGATAACGCGTGAGATCCACCTTGCACGACGGCACCAGAAAGTGGCGGTGAATCAGATCGACAATCCGGTAAGCGAGGCTGGTCGGAAAGTAGGGGCCGTAATATTCGCTGCCGTCCTTGCGCAGGCGGCGCGTTACATAGACGCGCGGGAAGCGTTCGCTCAGCGTGAGTTTTACGTATGGATAGGTCTTGTCGTCGCGCAGCAAGATGTTGAAGCGCGGCTTTTTCTGCTTGATGAGGTTGTTTTCGAGGGCGAGGGCCTCTTTGTTGTTGGCGACGACGATGTAGTCAACGTCGACCGCCTCCCGGATCAGAGTGCCTGTCTTGGCGTCGTAAAGCCGGTCCTCGTGGAAGTAAGATCCCACGCGGCTTCGCAGATTTTTCGCCTTTCCGACGTAGATGACCTCCCCTTCGGCGTTCTTGTAGAGGTACACGCCGGGATCGGTGGGGAGGGTACGAATTTTCTGGAGGAGATCCACAGGGAGCTTCTCTATTTTAGATGAGGGTAGTCATCGCGAAGCCGCGTCGGGTCGCGACGTCTCAATAACGATGTGTTAAGGTGCGGCTCATGGGTCGCAAACTGTCACTACGTCTTACGGAAGAGCTTTTGGACTGGGTTAAAGCAACGTCGCGGCGAACGGGAATTCCCATGGCACGGGTGATTCGTGAACGACTGGAAGAAGTGAAGGCGACGGAGGGACAACAGACGTTCATGAGACATGTTGGCGTTATCTCTGGTGCGCCTGATCTGTCTTCGCGGAAAGGTTACTCGAGGCAATCGTCGCGGTAGGCCATTGGCCAGCCCTCACCGTATAAAATTTCTATGGCCCTGTGTTCCCTTTGCGTCATCCAAGCGAATGACAACAATTTGCGATCTCTCGCAAGCTGTTGCTGTACAATCGTTTACCGGCCGTCAACGAGCTTTTGCGACTTGGCATGACCCGTGCATCAGTCGTGTGCGGGACGCGAAAGTTCATGTCCCCTAGGGACTCAAAGGTTAAGGGTTTACAAACGGGAAGGATAGAGAGGAAGGAGCCCTCCAAGATATGAATCGCACTTCGTTAGTGATTCTCTTAGCGACCAGCATGGTCGCTTCTGTGGGATGTGCCAGCAAGAACTATGTCCGGCAGCAAACGACCCCGCTCATCAACAAGACCAATGAGCTGGACGATCTGACGGCGAAGAACACGAAAGATATTAAGGACGTCGACACTCGCGCGCAGGCTGGCATCCAGGCGGTGCAGGCTAAGGCTGCTGAAGTCGACCAGAAGGCGCTCGCCGCCGGTCAGACCGCCGACCAGGCTCAGACCGTGGCTACCACCGCGAACCAACGGGTGGACGTGCTGACCAACACCGTGGCGAATCTCGATAACTACCGGGCGGTGGCCGAGACCTCGGTGCACTTCGGTTTCAACAAGGACAACCTGACAAAGCAGGCTAAAGAAGCGCTCGATCAGCTTGCGACCGATGTCCCGAATACCAAGGGCTATATCGTGACCGTGGAAGGCGGAACGGATTCGGTTGGACCCTCCGACTACAACTACGATTTGAGCCAGCGCCGCGCGAATTCCGTAATCCAGTACCTGGCGTCGGAGCACAACATTCCCGCGCACAAGATCTATTTGATTGGTCTGGGCAAGGACAAGCCGGTCGACTCGAATAAGACAACGGAAGGCCGCGCCAAGAATCGCCGCGTGGATGTTCGCTTGATGACGAACACGCAGGGCGACAACGCACAGCCGGCGAGCCCGAGCCCGACGGCGAACTCGCAGACGCCGCCGAGCCTCTAAACAAGTTTTCCCTCCTCCCCGGAGGACTTCGCCAACACAGGCCACTCACCCCCATGAGTGGCCTGATTTTTTTGGCAGTCTGATTTCGGTTACGTCTCCCTACTTGTTGGACATAATGCGAATAGGCCCCGGCGTACCACAGAACCCGCTCGTGGCACACGGACTGGAGAAACCTACGCCCGACAACGGCGCGGCTGGCGTTAGAGAGAATGCTGGTCTCGCTTCGGCAGCCTCACGGATGCGCGAGACGTCTTTCTTCGAGGTCGACGGCTCCCATCCGAAAAGTTGGTGCTTGAAATCGAAGTCGATCCGGCTCACCGGGAGAGTGCCAGTCGCCAGAAGTCCATCGAAGTGAAAGTCCGACATGTTGCGCGCGTCGGAGACGTAGACCGGCGTGGAACCGAGATTGGTCTTGTGCAGCGCCAGGGAGCTCAAGGGAACCTCGCGCAAGCGGAACGTACCGCCTAGGTTGGTATAGCTGTGCGCGGCTCCGGCGAGAGTGGCCGCCCACGGGAGGCGATTCGCGAATAGAAGCACACTGGCCCCGCCGGTATCCAAGAGCAGCCGCGCCGGCCGCTCGTCGACCTGGAGGTCGACGCAGGCCATCGAGTCGATACGGTGCAAGGGCGCCGACATGGGCAAGGCATCGGGCGGGTCGAAGATCAACTTTTTCGCGCTGTAATCGATCCGAAAATTTCGCGCTGCCAATACGTCGAGGCCGATGATCGCGTCGAGATGAACGCGGAAGTTTTCGGAGATTGATGTCAGGTCTTCCACGACCATGCGCACCCCGCTTGCGCGCAGAGAGCCGATTTCAACGCTCGGAACAGACGCGGCTTCGCTGTTAAGGTTGCGGTCGACCACGCGCAGCTCTTCGCGATTTGATACGAGGTGCAATTTCTTCGCGACACTGCGATCGATGACACTCGGAAAGGCGCCGGTGTCGATGGCGAAGTTGCGCTTCCCGAGATCACCAATGGTGCCTTGTACGACCATCAAGTACCCGTGATAAAGCTTGGCGGGTATCACCTCATGCACAACGGTTGACTGTGCAATGGCCAGCTGTGCGTGCGCAAGACTTCCAGACATCAACAAGGCAAACAGAAGAGAGAACAGTGTGCGGTGTTTCATTGCCAGCCCCCAACGCCCGAATGTGCGTAAGGGACGGATCAATCGGAGATTGGAAAGTCACGCGCGTCTGAACTGTCGCTGAACTCCGAATGTCCCGGCATTTTGCGACCGAAGTGCGAGTTCGATGAAAATCTGTCCGCGATTGAAAAAAGGTTGAACCAAAACCAGGCGGGTTTCGTCCATAGTCGAAGGTGGTGGGCGATGGCGGAGTGCTCTGGATTGCGAGGCAAGGTGCGCTTTGGAATTCTCGAAGCAGATCTCGACGCCGGGGAACTGCGCAAAAACGGCGCGCGCATTCATCTGCAAGAACAGCCCTTTCATGTGCTGAGTGTTTTGTTAGAGCGTCCCGGACAGTTGGTAAGCCGCGAAGACATTTGCCGGCAGGTGTGGGGCGAGCGAACGTTTGTCGAGTTCGATCACGCGCTGAACACGGCCATCAAGAAAATTCGTATCGCGATCGGCGACGATGCCGCCACGCCGCGCTACATCGAAACGGTACCGAAGCGCGGGTATCGCTTTATCGCGCCCATACAAGCGCAGCAAGATGTATCGGCGAGTCCTGTTGCGAATGTTGTGTTATCCGGCAGTACCAGCTCGCGGTTGAAACCGATGTTTTTTGGAGCCGTGGGGATGACGGTTATATTGGCCGGGATCGGCGCGATTCTGCTGCGCGGACCCGGCGGCTCCGATGCTCGAGGTGCGAGGCGAATCCTGCTGGCCGTGTTGCCCTTCGAAAATGCGAGTGGAGATGTTGCCCAGGAGTCGCTGTGTGACGGCCTCACACAAGAGGTGATCATGCAGCTGGGGCACAGCGATCCGTCGCGGCTTTGGGTGGCGGCGCGAAGCAAGGTCTTGCCCTACCGAAACACCACGAAGCCGGTCTCGCAGATCGGGAGAGAACTCGGAGCCGACTATCTGATGGAGGGGAACCTTCGGCGTGACGGTGCCCGCGTGCGGGTGACCGCAGAGCTGATTCGGGCCCGCGATGAGGCGCGCCTTTGGGGCGAGGAGTTCGACGGGGTCGAGGATGCCGGGGTCCTGGCAGTCGAGACCGAGCTGGCAAGAGAGATTGCCGCCAAAATACAAAGCGAGGCCCTCCTCGCCGTGCAATGAGCGGCCGTGCAATTGGCTGTTCGCCGGCGGTAAAATAGCAACGATGTCGAGAACCTTTCTTTTGTCCATTCTCCTGGCGTCTGCCGCTGTTTTCGCACAGAGTCCAAAGCAGCCGCCGTTACCGCCGAGCCAGACTCCTCCCAGATCGACGCCCGAGACCGGCCCGAAACCGGACGACTCGATTACTCACGATCGATCCGGAGCGAGTTCAAGTAAGGACGATGCCGTCGATCTGACTCCGCCCAAAGACGACGAGAAGAGCCATCCGGGCAGCGCCGAGGCGGTCAAGGATGCGGAAGACCAGGCCGGTCTTTATGAAGGCGATGAGATCGGGGGCGTGCAGGAGTTCAAGCCGTGGAATCCGCACAAGGCGGAGAAAGATGTGGAGATCGGGGACTTCTATTTCAAGCGGAAGAATTACCGGGCGGCGCTCGATCGATATCGCGAGGCGTTGTACTACAAAGATAACGATGCGACCGCAACCTTCAAGCTGGCCATTTGCCAGGAAAAGCTGGGGGACATGGACGAAGCGCGCAACGCGTATGAGAAATATTTGAAAATCCTTCCCGACGGGCCCTTTGCGCAAGAGGCACACCGCGGACTGGAGCGTCTCAAAACCCAGAGCAGTTCCGGCCCATGGAGCAAGAGTCCGATGCAGAACACGGAGCCGGTGCAGCCGAAGTAGATCTGCCGAGCGGCTACGATTTTTCGATCCGCAGAAAATCGCCCGACGTTGCGTTCACTGCGACTTTCAGCTTCGCGTTGTCGCGGCTCTCGCCATAGATCACGTGCCAGATGAGTTCGTTGGTCACGTGATTCCATTCGAGGATATAAATCACCGGCGTGTCGGGGCTTTTGGCCAGGATTTTGTCGCCGCCGTGCTGCTGCGCGACCTCGAAGGCTTTGTCTGAATCCGTCTTGAGGAAGCCGATATCGAAAACCTGGGTGGACGCGTTGTTCGGGTTGTAGCTGTCCTCGGTGCCCGGGTTTACGCCACGTTCAGGGTCGGAACCGGACCATGTGTATGGTTTCGTGCCGCGCTGCACAGCGGAGGCGAAGCCGGCGTGCCAGATGGCGGACTTTCCGTCGAGGCCTTTCGAATCGGTGTTCGGCATGGATTCCAGGCGGTACGGACGCGCATCGGTTCCCCAGCCGTGGGCGGAGATGTAGAGCTTTTGAAACGCGGAGCGGCCGGTGAGGAGTTCCGGTGGTTTTGGTTGGGGCTTCGCGCTCTCGGTGGGCTTTGCCGGTTCTGACGAGCACGCGGTCATGAGGGCCAGCGCAAACATCGCCATCAGCAGTTTCTGCATGGGGCTCCGTCCTGTAGTAAGTTTTTTCGTTTGATTGCTCGGGGCACATTTTAAACGAAGGGAAACGCCTCGCCATGGATTTCTATTTGCAGCGACTCCAGGATGCCATCACCTCCGCCACGGAAGACCTGAGCGCAGAGCAGTTGGCGCGGCATCCAGAAGGGAAGTGGTGCACGGCCGAGATCCTCGAGCACCTGTACCTTACGTACACGGGCACGACCAAGGGTTTCGAGCGTTGCGTGCAATGCGAACAACCGATGGCGCGCTCGCCCGAGCTGATGGATCATCTTCGGAAGTTTGTTGTGATCGGTCTCAAACATCTGCCGGAAGGGAGAAAGGCGCCGAAGAACACGGTGCCGAAGGGGATGCCGGTCGAGCAGGTGCGCGCGCAGATCGCGACGGTCATCGCAAGGATGGATGCGATGATCGCGGAGGCCGAAAAAAAATATGGAGCCGAGACGCGCTTGCTGGACCATCCCATCATCGGTCCCTTGCGCGGCGACGAGTGGCGCAAGTTTCACTGGGTGCACGGAAAGCATCATCTCAAACAGATCCGCAGGTTGAGGAAACACTGTTAAGCGCTCGCACGATTTCGCGATATGAAACTTTCTTTGGGCGGTCGTCGGCAGCGCACTCGCTGTTACTGATCGTTCATATTCAAAAGAGCAATTTGACATAGCTGCTCGTGCTGGCTACGTTAAAGCATGAGTGCTAATAATTCATTTCACGCCGACGTAGATATCGATTTTCTACACGACATCAGCAGCCGGATTGCCGCGTCCGATCCTCTTCACGAAGTTCTTGCCCAGATTGTCGAGTTCGCATCCGCACTGGTGAAGTGCGACTCCTGCTTCGTGTACGTAGTCGAAGGAGATGAACTGGTTTTGCGGGCTTCGAAGAACCCTCATAACGAGGTCGTAGACCGGTTGAAGTTGAAAATGGGGCAGGGCATCACAGGCTGGGTTGCGGAACACCGCGAACCGGTAGCTGTTTCCAACAATGCGTACCAGGATGTCCGGTTCAAGATCTTCAATGAGCTGCCCGAGGACCGTTACGAGGCGTTTTTGTCGGTACCGATTCTTTCGCGCGCCCGCGCGGTCGGCGTGATCAACGTACAGCACCGCGAGCCGCATACATACACGCGGCGGCAGATTCGCACGATTTCGACAATTGGATTTCTGGTGGGCGCGGAGATTGAAGTTGCGAGGCTGGAGAGCGAGAACTCCCAGTTGGTGCAGCAACTCGAGACGCGCAAGTTGCTGGAGCGCGCCAAAGGAATCCTGCAACGCGATCTGAAGATCGACGAAGAGCAGGCGTATCTGGCGCTTCAGCGCCAGAGCCGTCAGAAACGGCGTTCGCTGAGGGAGATTGCAGAGGCAGTAGTGCTCGGCGAAGAAATCCGGAAGGGTTCGCAGGCGAACTGACTCCGTTGGGAATCCGGAGGAAAGGCTTCTTATTTGAGAACCCTAAAGTTTCCTAAAGTCGAAAGCTCTTAACCGCAAAGTTCACAAAGAAAAGCCGCAAAGGACACAAGGGAAGGCCGAGCAGCGAGTACCAAATCCAGTTGCGAGTCCATCGCGCAACTGCGTCATAGGTGAAGAGCGAGAATGCGCTGCCGAGCTTCGCTCGGCCTGAGCAGACGAGGCGTCTGCTCCCACGTGAATGAGGTGTCGGCATCCGCTTTTTCGTTAATCTGCGAAGTGTTCCATCGAGTCGATCCGGCGGACAGCGACTCCGATGCCGAGCGGTACCAGTCCCATGTTTGGCTCAGGCGTGAGAGAAACGCGAGTCAGGTGGCCGGTCTTCTCCTCAATCTGGGTGAGCAACGATTGCGCCGCTGTTTCTCCCATTGCGAGCAGGCGTTCGCGCTTTAGCGGTGTGATCGGCTCGGGCAGATCGCTCGCGGGAAGATCGATGAATACTAGAGGCAGAGTGAGTGATTTTGGCAGGGTCGCATCGATACTGATCACGCCCTCGATTCCGCGTTGCAGCAGTTGAGGAGCGCCCTCTTCGCAGGTACTCGAAGCAGTGCGATCGCATGTGGTCGCAACCAGGAGATAGCCTTTTTCCCGGAGAAATCCTTCGACGCCCGCGAGGATGCGCGCCGTGCGGGCATTGCCGAGATCGGAGGCGACGATCGCCACAAGGTACGAGCGTCGCGTGCGCAACGACCGCGCGGCGAGATTCGGCCGGTAATTCAGCTGTTTTGCCGCGCGCAGCACGCGTTCTTTGGTATGCGAAGGGATCGCGTCAGCCGCCCGGGAGTTGTTCAGGATCGCCGAAACCGAGCACGGTGCCAGTCCGACATGGTCGGCGACCGTTCGAAGCGTAGCAGTGCCATTTTCAGAAGCCGACTTTCTCCATCGTTTCATCTCTTTCCTCCGAGCGTTTTGATCGCGCTGCATGCGGACCCACGAGCAAGCCGTGCGCGGGAACAGCCAGGTTTGGCTGCCCCCGCGTGGGCCGTACTGCTAAGGGTGCGAGAGCGAGGCCATCTTGCTGGCACTCGCCGTGCGCGTAACTTCGGTCCGCGCCGCGGGAGGCTGGAAGTGCAGTTCCTCTTCCAGTTCCGACAGCGACATGGAACTCACGAACCACTCATCCCCCATCCGCTGCAACTTGAGCGAGTTTGGCGTGCCCGGGGTGGTGGAGCTGACGGAGGTGCACAGCACGATGAAGCCGGGCGCTCCGCTGGCTGCTCGAATCACCAGCAGTTCCTGGGCTTTGTGTTCGAGCCTGTAGGTGTATTCGCCGGGAGCGAGCACGGCGGCGCCCCAGCGAACCGGATGGGTGAGAACGAACTTTCCCGCAGCATCCTCAGCCCGCGCGGAGCCGGAGAGAAGACTGGCGAAGGTGACAGCGGCAAAGGCCGCCTTGACGAAACGACTGTGCTTGCTGAACTGCATAACGAAATCCTCCTGAATAGGTCGAGACACGAGGCAATCGAGCGTTCGCTCGCGGCATCGCGCAGGGTTGTCGGTGAGACGACGAGGTCAGGAAGAACAAGCGGAACAACGCAGAGACGACACGGCGCAAATACGACAGAAACAGTTTTCAGATCCGCCCGCTCACAGTGCGGGCAAGATGCACCTACTGTGCAGCATGCCCTGCCAGAAGTCCAATTGAAAAAACTCATGCACGCGATTTATGGCGCAGAACTTGTGCGGGTTGGCGAAGAAGAGATTGTGCGGAATCACTCGCTGATCGAGGGAAGCTGTCATTGAGGATGATGGGTGGAAATAAACGCCTCCCGGTTTTGGATCGCCGGGAGGCGTTGATGATTGTTCGTGTAAGCGTTTCTAAAGCGAGCGCTAGTCGCCGTCGCGCATCGATGAGGGAACGCCTGCCTTGCGGGCTTCTTCCTGCATGTCGTCGAGGGTCTTCTTGGCATCGTCCAGCGTCTTCTGCTTGGCGGCGATCTGATCCTTGTACTGGCTGTCTTCCTTGTCCCACGAAGTTGAGTTGCGGAGGCGGTTTCCTGCATCAGCGTAAAAAGCGGCGGCGCGGAGGCGATACTCGCGATTGGCTACGTCGAGTTCGCGATTAGCCAGATCGATGGCCTCGCGCTGGTGTTGGATCTTGTTCTGCCACTCCTTCCACATGGCTTGTTTTTTCGCCTGCTCCTCGTCGGCGGACGACTTCGTTTCACCGTTGGGCGCGTTGGCAGCATCACCGGATTGTGCGGCTGGATCGGTGGGCTGTGCAGTTGCGTTGTTCGCGTCCGGCGGGTTCCCGTCGGAGGATTGCTCCGAAGCTTGGCCGACGACCGAGACCTTATCGTCTTTCGGCAGATTGTCATTGTCGAAGGTCTTTGCCGTGGGAGCCGGTTTCTGCTTGCGCACCTGGCGGGCCAGGTCGCCGAGCGGCGCATCCTGCGCGCTGGCGCATGAGATCGAAAGGATCGCTACGAACACCGCGGTCGTGAAGAAGAGTGCAACGCGTTTCATGGTCACCGTCCTATTTCCTCAAGGGCCGCAAAAGTGCTAGCGGCCGAAATTGTTTAAGCGCTGGTCGCAGCGCTTTTCGACTTCCTGCTTTCCGCAAGAAATCCGCCGATGGTTTGATTCAGATGCTGGGCCTCGGCGGCAATATCGGCCGCCAGTTGCTGCGCCAGTTCCGGATCGTGATTTTGAGCAAGCTGTTGCGCGTAACCGGAAATCGTTACCAGAGAACTACGCAAGGCAAGCGCCATCTCAGCGGAAAGTTCGCCGCGTAGCTCAATCTGCCGCTGGATCTCGGCGATCTCGGTGCGGTCTTCGATCAGGCAGGTGACTCCGAGCGTGCTGCCGTCGGCTGCCGGGATGCTGGAAGCGGTCACACCGATCACGCGAGTCTCTCCGGCGGGGGTGCGATATTCGGCCTCCATCCGCTTGAGAGGAGTTCCGTTCTGCAGCGTGATCTCGACTCCGTGCAGGGCGTCGCAATCACGAAAAATGGCGTGGGCATCCATCCCGCCCGGGGAAGCGATCCCCAGGATCGTTTTGGCGGCCTGATTGGCCTGGCGCACCAACCCGTTCGCGTTGAAGAAGAGGACCCCGCAGCTCAGATTCGAGAGCACGGCCGCACTGATGTTCTCGGACGTCTTCGCGCGGCGATGTTCGGACTGTTGCAAGGCGAGCAACTCGTGTTTCTGTTGTTTCAGTTGCTGGATGACAGCGTGGTAGGTATGAAGCGGAAGCTGATCGGGCGTTGCCGATGTTTCGGGCAGGGAAGCCTCTTCGGCGAAGCTCTTGCGGAGGCTGCGCATCAGGAGCGCCGCGGCGAAAAACGCGAACGCCGACGCGGCGAACACGATCATCATCTTCACGAAGATCGGATTGGTCAGGAGCTTCACAACAGCCTCCAGTACCAGTCGAGGAAGCGGTTGCCGAAGAAAAGGGCGATCAGCGCCATCCCGCCGAGAAAAACGCCAAAGGGCATCTCGTAGTGGCGATAAACAGTTTGAGCCGATTGCCAGGCGCGGCGTCGCGCCTGCTGCAGAGTGGCGTGCTGGCGGCGAAGGAAGCGGCGAGTTCGCTTTACCCAAACCAAAAGAATCGTGCCGACTCCGAACAGCGATCCCGCGATCGATGCGGTGAAGATCGTGAACACTGTGAGCTTGACGCCCAGAAAGGCCCCGATCATCGCCATCAGCTTGACGTCACCGAAACCCATGCCTTCGATACCACGAGCACGCAGGTAAATCGCGCCCGCGCCATAGATGAACGAGGCGCCGACGACGGCACCGAGCAAGGCGTCGATCAGCGAAAGAATGTGCCAGGAAATTTCAGAACTTACTGGCAACGAAACCACACCCGGTAGAAATTGCGAAGCGAGATCGTTGACCGGCACGAACACGCTGAAGGCGATGCCGAGTGCGAGGCCGGTCAGCGTGAGCTTGTCGGGGAGCAGCTTCGTCTCGGCGTCGGTAAAAATCAGGCCAAGGAGCAGAAACGAAAGCGCGTCGTACTTGATCGTCGCGAGCGTCGCTCCAAAGTGCCAGGCACAGGTCAGGAACAAAAGAGCAGTGAGAATCTCTACGACCAGATAGCGGGGCGAGATGGGTGCGTTGCACTTGCGGCAACGACCGCGCAGAACGAGCCAGCTAAGAACTGGAATGTTGTCGTAAAAGGCAATCTGCTGATGGCAGTGAGGGCAGGCGGAACGTTTCGGTTCGGAGACGGACAAGTCCCGCGGCAGGCGGTAGATACACACGTTCAAGAAGCTGCCGAAGATCAGCCCGAAGCACACACTCGCGAATGCCAGAAATGGATCCACTGCCGCCCTATCTAATAGAACGCGTTCGATTGCTAGTTAAGCCTTGATTATACGGTTGATCGATGGCAAGCCGCGGGTACCGAAGTCACTGTCCTTCCGGACGAAAACCGCTTTTAAGTTGTTTAAATGCAATAACTTGTATGCCATGTAGAAAGAGGTGTGATTGTTGAGATACCCGCCTCGAGGCGGCAAGCGAAAGGTGTGTCAGGCAGCAACTCTGACAGGCAGAAACACAGAGAAAACCGTTCCGGAGCGGCCCGGATGAGTGCAGCTTCGAACGCGGATCAGTCCCCCGTGTTTGCGAACAATGCCTTCGGAGAGCCAGAGGCCGAGGCCGGTTCCGGTGTCGCCTTTCGTCGTGTAGAACGGCTCAAAAACGCGAGCCATATCTTTCTGGGAAATTCCGCTGCCATTGTCGGCGAAGATCACGCGCACTCCCAGCCGATGTGACGCTGACCACTCGCTGGCGTGGCAGACCCGCAACCGCAGCTGGCCTCCGTCGGAAACAGCATCCACTGCATTGACGATCAGGTTGGAGAACAGCTGGCGCAACTCCCCGGCGAATCCGACAATCTCGCAGCGCTGATCGAACTCGCGCGTAGTCTGGATTTTTTTGGCCGTGAGCTTCAACGAGTAGAGTTGCAGGACCTCCTCCAGAGTGGAAGCCACATTTACCGGGCGAGCATCGGAAACCTCGCGCACGAAGCCAAGCGTCTGCTGCGCGATGTCGGCGATACGTTGAATTTCGCCCTCCGCCATTTCCAGATGCTGGTCGGCGCGGGCAGGATCGCGGCGGGCCAGGTAGAGGAGGTTCGTCAAGGCTTCGAGAGGGTTATTGATCTCGTGTGCAATGGCTGCTGTGAGGCGGCCGGCGGTCACCAGCTTCTCGTTCCGGCGCAGTGCGTCTTCCGCGCGATTCTGCGTTGTGATGTCCCGCGCGATGGCGGACGTGCCGATCACCGTCCCCTGTCGATTGCGGAGCGGCGAGATCGAAAGAAGCACCGAGACGAGCGAGCCATCCTTCCGGCGGCGCTCGGTGCGGTAACTCTCGATCCTCTGGCCGGCCGTCAGCATCTCGAAGTGCGCCCGGGTCTCGTGAGCCAGTTCTGGCGGAACCGTGACGAGAACGGATCGCCCGAGAACTTCGTCAGCGCGGTAGCCATAGAGTTCCTCGGCACCGTGATTCCAACTGGTCAATATGCCCTCGGGAGTCGCGGAATAGATCGCGTCTTCAGAAGATTCGACGATGGCGGCCACCTGCTCCAGGGTCTGGTCGGCGCGGACTTCGGCTCGTGACCGCTGGCGGGCCAGGCTGGCGGCGAGCAGGGAAATCACCATGAAGATAACGAGCCGCGCGACGTCGGCGGTTTGGAGGGACAAAGTAAAGTGCGGCTCGAAGGCGAAGTAGTCAATTGCCCACACCGACAGAATGGTGGCAAATACAGCCGGACCGAATCCGAGGAAACGCGCGGTGAAGACAACCGCGAGCACGAAGATGGCGAACGGCTCGTGATGCATGAAGGGAGAGAGCGACCACAGGCCTACGGCGGCCGCCACAGCCGCCAGAGAACCGCCGTAACGCAGCGGCCACAGGAGGCGCGCGGAACGAACGGCATTGGGTGTGTTTTCGCTATCTCGAGCCATGGGATGTGAGTTCGGCGTACCAGGAAAGCGGAGGTTAATGAGCTGGAATGTCCCGGGTGCCCAAATTCTGTTCGTTGTCTACTTCAAATCTAGCAGGCACTTTCGTGCACCGCAATGACACGGACGTGCTGGGCAGAGAGAAGAGTGCGTCTTGCGGCGCACTCTTGGTGAATCGCAGGTTTTACGACAACTGGCTTCGGCGGACTACTTCGCCTGGATGGACTCGATGTACTCGTTGAGGTTGGCGATGCGCTGCTGCACCTCAGCTTCGTGTCCCTGGCTCAACCGGAAGAACAGCGGTCCCCATACCGGCATGTCTTTGCTGCCATGCGCCGGAAGATCAGCTTCGCCGCGAACGACGCTGGATACATGCATCGCGGGATACTTGCCGCCATTCTTCTGGGCCAGAGTGGTGAGATCGATGGGAGGGACCTTCATGGCACTGGCAGCGGGTCCGTTGCCCTTCGCATCTTCGCCGTGGCACACGGCGCAATAGCTCTTGAACATCTCCTGGCCCGAGGCCGCGTTGGTGGGTTTAATGGGAACGTGCTTCACAACCGGGGTTTGGCCCTGCGCCATCACAAGCACGGCAGAAGCTACGAGGACGGCAACAGTCATAACAAACTTGCGAGCGGACATAATCTTCCTCCTGTCTATCACTGCGAGACGACAAACTGCTGTAACCAACAGCCAAGTGTAGGGGTGAATGCCACGGCCTACTGTGCGGCTCGTCACAAACACCGGTGACGCAGAACCAATGCTTAGGGGAGGGAAAAGCGCAGAAGATCGCCTTGCAGCACAATCGCTTGCGGATCGTGCATGGGCAGGCGACCTTGCCAGCGCGTCCAGGTCTTCGGAACCAGACGAGTTTCTGAGCCGGCGGGTGACCATCCGGAGGCGGTTTGGGCGCGGGACGAGATGGCCCCCGCCGGAACTGATTGGACCTCCGCAGATGGGCGGATCCGCCACTCAAAGAGCGATGCTTCCAGTCCTTCACTCAGAGCTTCGTTGGGCTGAAGGCAGAACAACCAGTCGTTCCGCGCGAGTCGCGCCTCTCGGGAAGGGGATTCTTCGGGTTGAACAATACGGGCGCCGTACTCACGGGCAATGATCAGAGTCAGATCGCTCGAGCCGTGGTCGACGATGAGGATTTCATCGCACGGATGCAGTGTTTCGAGCGCGCGCCCGAGGCGAAGCTCATCGTTGTGCGTGTGCAGGATGGCTGAAATCGGAGGCATGCGCGAGAGCACAAAAAACCAAGAAGTCCGAGCGACTTGCAATGTACAACAAAAGAGGCACGGCAAGCGCCGTGCCTCATGAAGTCGACCCGGTTTCTACTGGTTGGTGCTGTCGCCAGACGAATCCATCCGGTGACGATGCGCGTCCGGGCTCTGTGCCGGAATCACAGTCAGCGGATTCTGCAGCGTGAAGTTCAGGACTGTTTCCGAGGGCAGCTTGATCTGCTGGCCCTTCGTGGCCGCTTGCACACCACCGCCGAGACCGCCGCCGGCAGCAGCGCCGATGCCGGCTCCTTTGCCACCACCCGCAATCCCGCCGATGATGGCGCCGATAGCTGCACCCGCGCCCACCTTCTCAGCCGTGTTTTTGCCGCGGGAACTGCCTTGACGCTTGTATTGATCGGTCTGTACCGCGTACGACTTGCCATTCACAGAGATGCGGTCGAGTTGCAGCACCAGCAGTGATTGACCCGCGAATTTGCCGGCACTCTTCACGTCCACCACGTGACCTTCCACGTCGTAGCCGGCGGGAATGGCGACATCCCCTTCCACCGAGAGCGGAGAATTCAAGGTCGCATGGAAGCCTTCGCCGGGTTGATTCTTCTCTGAATCGAGCGCGTCCACCAGACGAATGGCTAGCGTCGTTCCGGCCGGGATCGTGACCTTCTGCGGCGGAGGAGGCGGTGGCGGCGGAGCAGGAGCCGCAGGCGCCGGTGGTGGCGTGGACATCGAATCCTGGTTCGCCATGGCCATACCAGCATCAGCAGCGGCCGTAGTTCCACCGGCGACCATGGTCGTATCCCGGGCCACTGCGCGCTTCCTGGCGACCTTGGGCGCAGGTGCCGGTTTCGGCGTCTGTTGAGGAGCCGGGGCAGGCGGAGCTTCCTGCGCAACCGGAGCAGGAGGCGGCCCGACCTGGAGATTGTTTACGACCTGTTTCACGCCAGCAATTCCCGACGCGTAACGGGCTGCCGCGTCGCGCTGGGCATCATTGTCGACGATGCCCGAAAGCGTGACCTTGCCATCAGACGACTGCACACTGAGCTGTTTTCCTTGCAATCCTGAATCGGAGTTCAGCTTGTCTTGAAGCTGGCTACTGATTTGCGAATCGTTGGGCGCCTTGCTGCAGGCGATATTCGCGCCCATCATCGCAACCAACAGGATGACGGATAGAGAAGCCCTTAACCGCATAAGGTTGCTCCTGGGATGATTGTTGTCAGTTAATAGTAGTTTAGATGCACGCAGGTTGTCTTCTCCAGCCAAAAACCGCCAGAGAATATCGTCCCTTTGCGGGCGGAGGCCTTGAAAACAACTATCGAGCTAGTGACGGACGGCCGTTGTCTAGCTCTGATGCAGGAACTTGTAGTCCAGGATCGAGGCGGCAAGTCCTGACCCCTCGTCCGTGTTTTTGCCTTCCCGGGAGCGGATGATCCGTCCCTGGCAGAGGACATTGCTGTTCTTCTGCCCGGAGATCTCCTCGGGCATCTCGAACACCATTTCCACCAGGGCATTTACGGGTAGAGCGGTGGCACCGCGGAAGAGCACGCCGGACTGGCTGATGTTCTCAATGGTGCCTTCCGACCATAGACTGAGATTCTTGACGCGGTAGCGCAGCGGAAGGTCGAGCTTCAGCCGGCGGGCACGCGGAACCCAGGTGGGTTTCTTCTCTCGGGTGCGTCGGCGCACTGTACCGGGCTCGGCCGCGACCTGTACCCGCTCCGTGCGGCGCATGGTCGCCCAGTCGTACTTGTATTCCGCGGCACACAGCAGACACACCTGGTAATAGTGACCGTCGGCAGCACGCCGAGGCCATGAGAACTCGTGGGAGCAACGGCCAAGCATGAGGACATCCATGAGTTTTTGAGGCATAAGGACTTCCGGAACTACGGCCGGACACGTTCATGATCTGATGTCGCGGATGATTACGCTAGGTTACTTTCGTCGTAGGGGGTTGGTGGGCGTCCGCGCAACGCGAACAATTGCAAGCATTTGGCCTGTGGATGTCTTTCCGGAAATCGAGTTGTGTATGATCGGCCCCATGGAAGGCGTGAACGGTTTCGTGCTGGCCGGCGGGCAGAGCACTCGGATGGGAGCGGACAAGGCTTTCGTTGAGCTGAACGGTCATACGTTACTCGAGCAAGCATTGCAAACCCTGTCTGCCGTGGTATCTGAGGTGCGGATTGTAGGAAACCGCGAGAAGTTTAGAGCGATTCGAGATGTAATCGAAGATGAGCTTCCCGATCACGGGCCACTGGGGGGGATTCATGCCGCGCTGCGGGCGTCTCATGAGGATCTGAATTTGATCCTGGCGGTCGACATGCCATTCGTAGAAGCGAGTTTTTTAGAGTATCTCGTCGAGCACGCCAGGGCTGGACCGGCGGTGGTGACGATTCCGCGCGTCGCAGGGCGTTGGCAACCGCTATGCGCCGTGTATCGGCGGGAGTTCGCGGAAGTCGCGGAACCCGCGTTGCGTGCCGGCAAGAACAAGATTGATCCTCTGTTCGGGCAAGTTCCATTGCAAGTGATCGAAGAGGCGGAAATTACCGAGCATGGTTTTGCGTTAGAGATGTTCCGGAATGTAAATACGCCGGAAGAGTTGAGCGCCGCACGGCTGGGTTAGCTGTAAGCGGAGCCAACCGTCGAAATAAGAAGTTGCGAGCACCAGACAATCATGGCGGAAGAACCAAAGTCGACCCCGTATATCCGGTTTGAGCACGTCAGCAAGTCGTTCGGCGAGAAGCGCGTGCTGCACGACGTGAGCTTCCAAGTGTGGGCGGGCGAAACGATTTGCATCCTGGGACGCAGCGGCGTAGGGAAATCAGTGTCGCTGCACCACATCATGGGCTTCCTGAAGCCGGATGAAGGCCGCGTCATTGTCGCGCACGAGGACATCACGGATTACACCGACGAACAGATGGAGCCCATCCGGAAAAAGGTCACGATGGTCTTTCAGAATGGTGCGCTTTTCGATTCGCTCACCGTCGGCGAGAACATCGCGTTTCCGCTACGCGAACGCCGCGATCTGACCGAGGACCAGATTTATCAGATCGTGGACGGTCTGTTGCAAATGGTGGGCGTTGGGCACATGCGAGACCTGTTGCCATCGGATTTGTCTACGGGGATGAAACGATCTGTCGCGATTGCACGCGCATTGGCCGCGCAGCCGGAGTGCGTTCTTTACGACGAGCCGACGACCATGGTCGATCCGCTCATGGCGCAACTGCTGGGCGATCTGATCAAACGGCTGAAGATTCAATTGCACCTGACGAGCGTCGTGGTCACGCATGACATGCGCCTCGCAAAGAAACTGGCGGATCGCATCGTGTTCCTCAACGATGCGAGAGCGATCTTTGTTGGGACGTACGCGGAGATGGAGAAATTCCAGGAACCGATCGTGCAGGAGTTCCTGGAGCTGGATGAGCTGAAAATCGAGGCGTGAGGCAGGCTCTGGGCTTTAGGCTCTGGGCTCTAGCTTTCATACTCTAGACCTCGTGCCAAGCGCTTAGGCGAGAGGCTAGAGCCGAGAGCCTGCCTTCAGAACCCCTGTTTGACCAATCTCTCCAGCGTGATTGGGCTGTTTCCGGCCGACTCGCCTTTCATCATCTTCTCGACATATTTCGCGATCATGTCGACCTCGAGGTTGATTGGGTCACCGTGCTTCAGAGACTTCAGATTCGTCATCTCCCAGGTATGGGGGATGATGGCGACTGTGACTTCCTGGCCTTCGATCCGAGCTACCGTCAAGCTGATGCCTTCAATGCAAAGCGAGCCCTTGAAGATCACGTAGCGCGCAAGGTCTGCGGGGATGCGGATGTGCAGCCAGTAGTCTTCGGCACCGGGGATGCGATCGAGCGCGAGAAATTCTCCGGTGCCGTCCACGTGCCCCTGCACGATGTGCCCGCCGAAGCGGCCGTCGGCCCGCATGGGCAGTTCGAGGTTGACCAGCGCGCCCTCGTGCATTCGCGAAAACGATGTGCGGTTCCAGGTTTCCTCAGCCAGATCGAAGGCGACCGACTTCGGCGTGATGTGGACCGCGGTCAGGCAGACGCCGCTCACCGCAATCGACGCGCCCTTCTCCAGTTCCTTGTTGAGATGCGAGGCGGAAACGGTAAGGCGGCGCGTGCCGCGCTCTTCCCGAATGCTGGTGACCTTGCCAACTTCTTCGACGATGCCGGTAAACATGAGACCTCCGAAATCATCATTCCATATTAAAGCGTGCGCGGCGATGAAGATGTGACGAGGGTCGCTCAATCACGGTAGGGGTCGCGCAGGAAGCCTTCCACGGCGAAGTCTTCGCCGAAGCGATGCAGGCGCAGCGATTTCACGTAAGCTGCATCGCTCATGCGCTTGAATCCGCTGGCCGTGGCGAACGGAACCGATCCGCTGCCGGCCAGGATTTTCGGGGCGTAATAAAAGAAAATCTTGTCGACGATGTCGGAGTGCAGCGCGGCCCAGTTGATCATGGCGCCGCCCTCGATGAGCAGGCCGGTCATCTCCAGCTCGCCGAGCAGGTTGACCAGGCTCACCATGTTCGGCCGGCCGTCGGCAGTAGCCGCGGGAATCTGTTCGACACGAATGCCGTGCTCGCGCAGAGTCTGCTTGCGTTTCTCTTCAGCGAGGGAACAGATGACGAGAATGTCGTTCTGGCCGCTCTGCACGAGGCGCGATTCCAGGGGAAGCCGTAAGCGGGAGTCGACGATGACCCGCAGAAGGGGACGCCTTCGCGGCAGGCCGCTGCGGTCGGTAAGCAAAGGGTCGTCGGCGATGATCGTCCCGACGCCGACCAGGATGGCGTCATTCTGATGGCGTAGCTCCTGGACGTGCGCGCGGGCCACATCGCTAGTAATCCAGCCGCCACTGACCGAAGCAACGCCAAGCGCGGTCGGATTCTCGGATTCGCCCGGTGGCGGCGCGATCTTTCCGTCGAGAGTCATCGCCGTTTTCAGCGTGACGAGAGGCTTGTGGCGACGAATGTAGTTGGCGAAAGCGTCGTTGAGACGCATGCATTCTTCGGCCAGAAGGCCGGAAGCGACAATCACGCCCGCTTTGCGCAAGCGAGCAAAACCTTGCCCCGCGACGAGCGGATTCGGGTCGACGATCCCGGCGACGACCCTTCGGATTCCTGCGGCGATCAGCGCATCGGCACAGGGACCGGTACGCCCCTGGTGCGAGCAGGGCTCAAGATTGATGTAAAGCGTGGCGCCGCGAGCCTTGCTTCCGGCTTGCTCGAGTGCCAGGACTTCGGCATGCTTCACGCCCTCATATGTATGCGTTCCCGTGCCGACAACTTCGCCGTGATCGTCGACGATCACGGCGCCGACGTTTGGATTGGGCGAGGTCAGACCGATTCCACGCCGAGCCAAGTCCAGTGCCTGGCGGAGAAAATGTTCGTCGGTGTGATGGTTCGGCATCGGCTTTGATGACAGCAAGAAAATTGCTCATCATCCCAAGAGATGAAGAGCACGGATTCGGAGCACAGACGTTTTTTTTTCGAGCCTAGCGCTGAGATCGGCTCGGCTTCGATCGATTTTCAAAAAAGGCGTTCCGGTTCAGCTCGAGTGTACCGTCTGCTGCTCCTAAACAATGTTGCCTTCCCGGTTGTTGGAAGGCGCATGCGCCTTATTCCTCAGGTTCGGCCACTGCGGCTGCGCCGCTCTTTCCTCTTGGCCCGCGCCGCACGGGAGCCATGCGATAGGCATAAGGATCGCCCGGCAATTCTGGCTTGCGGCGCCACCAGCGCCGCACTTTGTCAAGGAGCCTACGAGGTCGCGAGGTCTTCGACATGTGTTCCTCCGTGCTGCAAAGCGATTGACTGAAGCTCAGGCGAACAGGGAATCTACAAACTCCTTCGGATCGAACGGAAGAAGGTCTCCAGCCTTTTCTCCGATGCCGACATAGCGAACCGGCAACCCAAGTTCGCGCGATATTGCCACCACGACACCGCCTTTGGCGGTGCCATCCAGTTTCGTGAGGACGATGCCGGTAACCCCGGCCGCATCGGTGAACTGCCGGGCCTGCTGCAATCCGTTCTGTCCGGTGGTGGCATCCATGACGAGCAGTGTCTCGTGGGGCGCGCCGGGGATGATGCGCTGCGCGGTGCGCCGCATCTTGTCGAGTTCTGCCATCAGGTTGCTCTTGGTGTGAAGGCGTCCGGCAGTGTCGACGATGACGAAGTCGGTTTTGCGGGCGGTCGCGGCCTGAAGGGCGTCGAACAGGACCGCGGCAGGATCGCCTCCGGGCTTCGTCTTGATAACCTCGGTGCCAGTGCGCTGACCCCAGATTTCCAATTGCTCGATGGCGGCCGCGCGAAACGTATCGGCAGCGCACATGAGAACGTTCTTTCCCTGAGACCGGAATACCTGCGAGAGCTTGCCAATGGTGGTCGTTTTGCCGGTGCCGTTGACGCCGACCACGAGGATGACCTCGGGGGTTCCATCGACTTTCTGTACGGGGCGCGAGTTGGCCGAGGCCAGGATCGACAGAAGCTCTTCTTTCAGCAATCGCTTGAGTTCGTCGACGTTTTTGATCTGCTTGCGGTCGGCCTTCTCCCGGAGCTTTTCCAGAACCTCGTGGGTGGTTGTGGTACCCAGGTCCGCTCCGATCAGCGTGGCTTCAAGATCGTCGAGGGTATTGCGATCGATCTCCTTGCTAAAGGAGACGGCTTCCTCAATGCGCTCAGCCAGATTCTCGCGGGTCCGCGAGACTGCCTCCTTCATGCGATCGAGAAAACTCGGCTTCTTCTGTTCTTCTTCTAAGCTGCCAAAAAGCGTTTGAATCATGGGATATCAAGCCTTGGGAAACGAACCTCAATTATAGCGACGCGTGGGGCGGACTGCTCTCGGCAGAAGCGATCACCGCGTATTTTCAGGAAGATAGGAAACTAAAAACGAGTGGTTTCGATCACAGGATCGACGGCCGGCGCGGCGGACTCGGGAGTAGGCGCTGCCGGCGGGGTGGGAGAAGGAGCGGCACCTGCAGCCGCGGCAATTGCGATTTCGGGAACACTCGGCGCTGGCGGCGGAGGTGGAAACGCAGCAGACGGGCGAACGAAACGCTGAATGCGGATCTCGCCCCGCTGGTAGACGGCGTCAAGCGCAGCGACGGCGACAGGGTCGAGACGTTTGCCGGCAAGGTTGTGAATAATCCGCAGCGCTTCTTTCGGCTCGTGAGCGCGCTGGTAAGGACGATTGGTGGTCAGCGCATCGAAGGTATCGCCGACGGCGATGACACGAGCCAGCATCGGAATCTGGTCGTCTTTGAGGCCGTACGGGTACCCTCGTCCATCGAGCGATTCATGATGAAGCTCGATGCCCGGCAACATGTCTTTGAGCTGCTTCACCGGCCGCAGAATGTTAGCGCCCTTGGTGGTGTGGGTTTTCATGATCTCGAACTCTTCCGGAGTCAGCGCACCCGGCTTCTTGAGGATGTGATCCTCGATTCCAATCTTGCCGACGTCGTGCAGTTGCGCCGAGATGCGGAGGATTTCGAGGAACTCGTCGTCCAGCTTCATTTCGCCGGCGATGAGCAGCGAGTATCGCGTGACGCGGTCGGAGTGGCCGCGGGTGTAGGGATCCTTTTCGTCGACCGCTCCGGAAAGCATCTGGATCGAGCCCATGAACAGGGCCCGATTTTCTTCGGCGGCCCGCTTGAGGTCTTCGACGAATTGCTGCAGTTCCTCCGACATCGTGTTGAAGGTTGCGGCCAGCTCCCCAATTTCGGTGCGGCTCTTCAGCTCGACGCGCTTCGAGAAGTCGCCGCGAGCAATGGCGCGGCTGGACTCGGTAAGTACCTCGAGGGGGTTGGTGATCCGCCGCGCGGCGTAGATCGAGACCATCATGCTGGCCAAAACCGCCAGTAACGCAAGAAGGCGCGCGGTGTGCTGCATCTCATAGACGCCACTGTAGGCCTCGAGCAGCGGCTTCTGAACGACAACGGCCCAGTCAAGCGCGGTAACGGGGCTGTAGGTGCCCAGCATCTCGATGCGCTCGCGCCCCTCGAGCATGGTGAACTCCTCGGTGGCTGCGAGCTGAGCTTTACTGCCCTCATCGACGAAGTTGCGGACGATTTCGAGATTCTTCATATCCTGGCCGGTCACGAACTCATGTCCGTCGGCGGCCACGAGGCGCCCTTGCGCGTCCACCACGTAGGGAGTCAGACCGGTGCGGCTGACCTCCTGCAAACGCCGAATCAGGAATTGAAGATCCACAACGGTTGCTATCATGCCCAGAAAACGACCGCTGGAGAGAACGGGCTTGCTGACGACAACAACCGTGCGGGAAGATTTGCCGCTGTCAACGACCAGAGCTTGTCCGTTATAGGCGCGGCCTTCTCGGGCGGCCGCGAACCCGCGTTCGAGTTCGCGGCGTAGGAAGGCGTCCGGAGCGACCTGCCCTGCAAAGATGCCTTTGGCCTGCGCGTTTAACAATGTTGCGTACGCGATGTCATCGGAGGAAGATACGAAGTTCTCGAGCAAGGCGCGCAGTTCGGGAGTTTCGACGTGACCCCCTCCGATATCGCCGCCGCTGGCTACCTGGATGGCTGAGGACAAGTTTCCCAACATCATCCGAAGTGAGGCTTCGTGCTGGGAAAGGTCGTCGGCGAGCGAGCGCGTTACCGTATTCTGCAAAAGTCTTTCGTTAGTTATGAGGCGATCGCGGTTGATGGACTCAACCTTCGCCGAATAGAAATACATAGGAACCACACCGATCGCAACCAGCACGCCAAGAATGACGTAAAGGATGGGAATGCGCGCGGGAATGGGCAGTTTCAGCGACAAAGTGGTCCCATGGCACTGTGGGGGCAGCGCGAAAATCCTGACTCTATCTCTGGAAATTCTACTGTGCTTCCGGCGGTGAACAGCCAAACCGATGTCTGAAAGCAGTTACCAAAGTACGAGAAAAAGCAGCGCTCATGACCCAGCTTGGCATGAAAAGACAAATGGGGGCGATGGTTACTAACGATCATGATTGCTAACGACAAGGGAAAGTGGGGTTTCGTGGTCGCTTGGGAGTTTCGGCCGAAGGCCGGCGCGGAACCTCTTTTTGAAGCGGCCTATGGCCCTGAGGGAATTTGGGCGCAGCTGTTTCGGCAGGGCGAAGGATTCGTGGCGACGGAACTCAGCCGGGATACGAAGGACGCGAGAATGTATCTGACCCTGGACTTTTGGGAGTCGCAATCAGCCTACGAGCGATTTCGCGCGGAGCGATCTGCGGATTACGCAAGAATTGACGCTCAGTGCGAAAGCCTGACTGAATTCGAGCGGGAGGTGGGTCAGTTCGAAAAACTGGATCGATGATCACTATAGAGCTGTTTCGCTCTTGGCCGAGCGGGTCATCAGTTCGTGCATCGCGTCGCGCGGGGATTTCCCATCGTGCAAGATCGCAAGCATCTGCTCGGCGATCGGCATTTCCACGGAATGTGTTTTTGCCAGCCCGACGGCAGCATGGGTCGTCAGCACGCCTTCCGCGACCATTCCATGCATGCCCGCAATGATTTCGGAAAGTTGGCGTCCTCGGCCGAGTTCGACGCCGACTGTGCGATTACGCGACAAACTTCCGGTGCAGGTCAGCACCAGGTCGCCCAGGCCCGCGAGGCCAGCCATCGTCTCGCGATGGCCGCCGCATGCGACCACGAGGCGCGTGATTTCGGCGAGGCCGCGCGTGATTAGAGCCGCGACGGAGTTGTGGCCGAAGCCAAGCCCATCGCAAACTCCGGCCGCGATCGCGATCACGTTCTTCAGCGATCCACCGAGTTCCACACCAATGACATCGTCGTTGGTATAAAGGCGGAAGCGTGGGTCACTGAGCGTTTGCTGCACCTGTTGCGCGCATTCGGGATCGTTGGCCGCGATTGCAATCGCGGTAGGATCGCCGCGAGCAACCTCGCTGGCAAAAGTCGGGCCGCTCAATGCGCCGATGCGAGGGCGAAACCCCGCATTTGAGGCCAATACCTGGCAAATGATTTCGGTCATCCGCAAGTACGTTTTGTCTTCAATGCCCTTGGTCGCGCTGACAAACAGCATGTCTTCTTGGAGGAAGGGACGCATCTGTTCGAGCAGCCGGCGGCAATGATGCGATGGCATCACGCTGATGACGATCTCGGCGCCGGACAGGGCTTCCTGGAGTTCATTGGTGACGAGGATTGCGTCAGGAATGGGCTGCCCCGGAAGGAAGAGAGCATTCTCATGATGGGCACGGATCGAATCGCGAACTTGCTCCTCAAGCGCCCAGAGCCGAACTTCATGAATGCCTTTGCGCCCCGCGACGATCGAGAGAGCGGTGCCCCATGCCCCTGCTCCGATGATGGCGATAACACTCACGCGCGCTTCTCCCTGAATTTGCCTTCGGTTCCTGTCAGCAGGCGGCGGATGTTTTTCTGATGCTTCACGATGATGAGCGCGGAAGAAGCAGCCATGAACCACACCATGGCCGGGGTTTGATGGTAGTCGCGCAGAAACCAGGTCGCCAGCGGGAAGATGGCCGCTGCGGTGATGGAGCCGAGTGAGATGTAACGAAACAGGGCCACAGTCACGCCGAAGATCATCACCATGGCAAATACTCCGTGCGGAGCCAGAGTGATCCACGCGCCGAGGCCGGTGGCAACGCCCTTCCCGCCGCGAAATTTCAGCCAGATGGGAAAGACGTGGCCAACGATCGCCATGAACGCGGCAAGAGAAGCGAGCAGGTATGTTCGCTGCATCGCCGAGTGAGCCATCATTTTGGCCAGGCCTGGATCCGGAAGGTCCGCGATTCCAAGAGACGCCTGCCAGTGATGAGTCGCCCACATCCGCGCGACCAGGACCGGAACGAGGCCTTTCAAGGCGTCGAGGACGAGGGTCAGGATACCGAGCGCGGGCGATTTGCGAGAGACGTTGGTGGCTCCGATGTTGCCGCTGCCGCTTTTGCGGATGTCTTCTCCGCGGACCAGGCGAACGAGAATGAAGCCGAATGGGATGGAGCCGGACAGATAGCTGAGCGCGCCGGTGAGCAGATATGGGTTCACGGTTTGTTCGGATCGATATTTACAGCGCGAGTTTCGTCGCCCAGCGGGAAGCGCTTCAGCTTGGTGTAGTGCGACCCGTCGCGAGACAGCTGACTTTGATAGAGAAAGAACTCGCGGGCAGTCATCGTACCAAACTCATGCGACGTCATGGCGGCGAGCTTCGCCGACAAGCGCTGGAAGACGTTATTCGGCGCGTCGCCTTTCTGACGACGAGGCGATCCCGATCCTCCGCCTCGACGGGCAAGTGTAAGGTGAGGGCTGAAGGGCCGGTCTTCTTTGGGGATGTCCAGAGTTGCCGTTGCGTTGTCGATGGCGCTTGCCAGGGCGGAGAGCTGAGGTCCCGATTGGATGCCAATCCAGAAAACGCGCGCGGATTTCGGGGTGGGAAAGAATCCATAGCCGCGAAAGCTGAGTTCGAAGGGCGAGCCCGACACTTGGGCGAGGGCGCGTTCTAGTGCATCGAGTGATCCTTCCGGCTGCTCACCGATGAATTTCAGCGTGACGTGGAGAGACTCGGGCCGCACCCAGCGGGCATCGGGCGCGAAGCCTCGTGCTCCCTCGACGAACGTGCGAATTTTCTGCCGAATTTCCTCGTCCATGTCGAGCGCGATGAAGAGCCTCATAAACAAAACCCGGTCCTCGGTCTTCGGTCTTCAGCCAACCTGAGAGCGCAGAGTGTCTTATCTGGCTAGATCGGATTCAGGTCACGCCGCTGCAACTCGCTCGGTTGTGGGCTCCGCGGCCAGAGGCTGAGGAGCCGAAAGCCGAAGACCGAAAACCGACGTTTCACATCAGCTTTCGCCGGATCATATCCAAAGCCTGCTGCGATGCGAACCAGCGGATGCGTTTGCGATCTCCCGGGAATTTTTTCTCGACGACCTCCGTGCCGTTCTCACCCGAGATCGCGTGATAAACAAGCCCCACCGGTTTCTCCGGTGTGCCGCCCATCGGTCCGGCTACACCTGTGATGCCGATGCCAAACGTCGCCTTGCAGCGCACACGGATTCCCTCTGCCAGGGCGGTGGCAACCTCGGGACTGACCGCTCCGTGCTTGACGATGAGATCCGCCGGAACGCCGGCAAACTCCGTCTTCAATTCGTTGGAATACACCACCGCGCCGCCGAGAAAGTATCGCGAGCTCCCGCTGATGGACGTCAGCCGCTCGGCAAACAATCCGCCCGTGCACGACTCGGCCGCCGCGAGCGTCGCGCCGCGCATCTGCAGGTAGTAGCCGACGATCTGCTCGAGGGATTCGCCCTTGCTCGAGTAGACTGCATCTTCGAGTTCATCTTCAATTTTTCCGGCGAGCTCGTCGACGCGTATCTCCGCTGCCTCCTTCGAATCGGCGCGCGTGAGCAGATTGAACTGGATATCCCCGGCTCCGGCAAGAATCGTCGTCTGGATATCCGCATATTTCTGATAGATCGGCGCAACGCGTGCGTCGACCGCGGACTCGCCCAGCATGGCGACCTTGAGCACACGCGTTGCGATATATGCCACCGGCAGCTTCGCGTGCAGCCGCTCGTAACATTCGTGATCGAACAACTCCCGCAGTTCGAATGGCGGCCCGGGCAGAAGGATGATCAGGCGATCGCGGCCTTCATATTTGCCGCTGATCCACTGTCCCGGTGCGGTGCCGTTCGGGTTGGGCAGCACAGTCGCGCCCGCGATCACATCGGCCTGCTTGTGATTGTTGGGCGTCATCGTGTAGCCGCGGGAGGCGAAACGGTGCTTCAGCGCCTCGAGGATTTCTTCGTCGCGATGGAGTCCGAGGCCCAGAGCCTCCGCGACCGCTTCGCGGGTTAGGTCATCTTCCGTCGGGCCCAATCCGCCCATGAAGATCACGATGTCGGAGCGAAACAAGGCATGTTGCGCGACGGACACAAGCCGCTCGCGGCTGTCGCCAACGATGGTCTTGAGTACGACCTCGACGCCCAGTTGATTCAACTTCTCGGTGATGTAAAGGGAATTGGTGTCCTGGCGGAACGGTGTCAGCAGTTCCGAGCCCACTGCGATGATCTCAGCGTTCACGGAAGAAGTCTAAATGATGGGAGTTGAGAGCGGGCGAGGTCGCCGCTATTGGCGGAAGGGAACCCAGCAGCGTCCGACGATGCCATCGCCCAGCCGAGCGTGGAGCAAATCGTAAGTCGGCCCAAGCACTGCCGTTCCCGAATTCCCCACGCTGATCTTTCTACCGTCGCTGGCGCGAATCGTAAGGCTGGTGACGCGTCCGGATCGCGATATAAGACAGCTGACCTTCTGAATCTCGTTCCATCCGATGCGAGTCGATCGGTGAAGCACGGTCGCGTCTTCGAAAATTCCCGCATCCGAGATTGTGGTCTTCGGATTTTCCACCAATTCGATGAAGATCGCACTAGGGATCAACGCGAAGCCGAACATCACGGCATAAATGAACGCGCCGGCAATGGCGATCGAGGCTTTCACGGTTCTGAATTGGCGGAGGAACGTGACGAATTTCGGCGTAAACCATCCGAAAATGAACGCCGCTATAAACAGGCACGCGAACCCCATGAACAAGCGGATCGGCGTGGTGGCGTAAGGAATTTCGATGGGGGTCATGGGAGAGTCTGCCGAGAGCAGCGGTTCAGGCTATTCCGGCAGCAGGGGCAATCCCTGGATACTCCACGACAGATGATAGACGGCTCCGGTAGTCGCGAGCACTACCGATCGTCCGGGCGCGAAGGCAAGACCCACGAGGTTGTGCCCCGAAACTTCGAGGCTCGCTTTCGCGTCGGGCGTGATTTTGACGATGCCACGCTTTCCGTTTTGCGAGGCGGCGACGTAGAGGTTGCCGTCCGCATCGAACGCGAGTCCCTGCGGTCGCCCCAGGCCGCGGAAGAAATTGGTAACTGTGCCATGACTGTCGATGCGGTAGACACAATCGAAACTCGATGTGGTCGGTCCGGTAACGAACAAGTCGCCCGTTGGCCCAAACGCGAGATGGTACGCGGAAACGCTCGGCTCGAGAGTCGCGAAGACGAACGTCTGGCGATCCGGGCTGATCTTGAAGATGGTTCCGCTGCGATCGCCGACATACAAGTTCTGTTCGCGATCGAATGCAATGCCGGTGGCTACGCCCATTCCTTCGGCATACGACGACATAGTGCCGTTCTGCGCGACCCGATAGACCGTGCCGTCATGGCGCGAGGAAACGTAGAGTTGCCCCTCACGATCGAGGGCGATCGAGGTCGCATTCATCATGTTCGTGAGGAACGGCTTCACCGTGTAATTCGTGTCGATCTTGAAAAGGGAGACGGGAACCTGCTGGCCGCGCGATCCGGAGAACGTGACGTAGATGTTGCCTTCAGAGTCGAGAGCGGGATTTGTAACCGGATGAAGACTGTCGGCAATCGGGACAGCGACCTTCATCGACTGGGCATTGCTGACGTGTCCATTCGCCGTGACGCTGACGGGTCCCGAGGTGGCGCCATCGGGTACGCGGGCCACCAGGAAGTCGTCGGAGCTGATCACGATGGCCCCATCGACTTCGTTGAATTGCACGCGCGGGCGCTTCAGTTCGGCCGGACGCAAACTGCTGCCGTTGATGCGAATCTCGCCGCCGGGCAGGGCAGCCGAGGGCGCCAGGCTGTCGATGTGCGGCTTGCCGTTGACGTTTTTCTTGCCCAAGAGACGATTCGAAATCCCCATGCTCTTCATCTTCCCTTGCCAATGCCCAGCTCGGCTAGTGGCCGAAGAGGCCGAAATGCAGAAGAAGCTGCATGACGACCAGACCGTAGAGTCCGGCCGCGACATCATCCACCACGATCCCAGTGCCTTCCGGCAGACTTTCGAGTTGCCGTACGGGATATGGTTTCACGATATCGAACGCTCGAAAAAGTATAAAGCCCGCCAAAAAAGATTTCCAAGCGAGCGGCGCGCCAATAAGCGTAATTAACTGCCCTGCTGTTTCGTCGATCACGACGAACTGCGGATCTTTGATCCCCGTAGCGCGAGCGACCCGCGTAGCCGCCGGAATCCCGACCGCGACCACCAATGCCGCAAGAAGGACATTGACCGGGACAATCCATCCGCCTGGAAGAAAGTGTGAAATCACGATCCAGACAACCAGCGTGGCTAGCGATCCCCACGTGCCGGGACCGGGTTTGATTCGTCCCGCGCCGAAAAATGTCGCCAGCATGGTGGCCCAGAGCGGGGCTGACGAAAGAGATGGACGCGGCGTTTCTGCAACACCGGTCCGCGGGGGGTTATTCGTCATCGGGATCGGCCGGAGGGGTGTCGGACTGGAACTCGTCTTCGGTATCGCGAACCGGTGACGAGATCACATACCGCCCGCTTGCCCAATTGCCCAGGTCGATCGTCCGGCAGCGTTCGCTGCAGAAGGGAAACTCGGGATCGGAAGCCGCGACCGGCTTTTTGCAGATGGGGCATCGAACATTGACCGTACGCTTCTCCATAACGTGTCACGAAGCGGCTAGAGGATCCGCGCCACAAGGTCGTAATCGTGCGACTCCACGATCTCGCAGCGATAGAACTGTCCGGGCTGGGGATCCAAACCCTCAGGAAATTCATTGACGAAGACTTTGCCGTCGATTTCCGGTGCGTGCATCGCGGTTCGACCTTCGAGAAGCAGATCGGATTCCTCTGAAGTGCCCTCCAGTAAGAGATCGCATTCCTTCCCTACCAGAGCTTTCTTCTGCTTCTTGCTGATCTGGCGTTGGATCTGCATCAGTCGTTTGCGGCGGCGCTCGATCTCGCGCTGCGGAACCTTCTTGTCGAGCGAGAAGGCGGCGGCGCCGTCCTGATCGGAATAGCCGAAGGCTCCCATCCAATCAAATTTGGCCTCGCGCACGAAGTCGCAAAGCTCCTCGAATTCTTTTTCCGTCTCGCCGGGGAATCCAACGATGAACGACGAGCGAACCGTCACGCCGGGAATCGTTCGACGGATTTTTTCAATCATGCGAAGGAAGATGTCGGCACCGCCTCCGCGCTTCATTCTCTTCAAAGCAGTGGGCGAGGCGTGTTGCAGTGGGACGTCGACGTATGAACAGATCTTGTCGTGAGCCGCGATTGTCTCCAGCAGCTTACCCGTGATCTTGTTTGGATACGCGTAGAGGAAACGAATCCATCGCAGGTCTTCAATGTGCGCCAGCTTCTCAAGCAGGAGCGCCAGCCCATCCTTCAGGCCAAAATCCTCTCCATAGCAGGTTGTATCCTGGCCGATCAGGGTAATTTCGCGAACGCCGCTGCGCGCCAACCGCTCGGCTTCTGCCACCACGGATTCGAATCGGCGCGAGCGAAACTTGCCACGCAACTGCGGAATGATGCAGAACGTGCAGGGATGATCGCATCCCTCGGCGATCTTGATGTAAGCCATGTGCCGCGGCGTCGCGAGCACGCGAGGTGTGTTCTCGTCGTAGAGGTAGTTGGGCAAATCGGCAATGGCGCCGTCCCAACCTTCGCGTGAGAAGCGTCCCTGTGTCACGCGCAGATCGCCTTCAGGCCGTGACGTCAGAATCTTGAACGGCGAAGCCGGATCCTGCACGGGGGCTACCCCGGCGGCGGCCAGAATCTTGTCCAGTTCGCCGGTGCCGACGACCGCGTCTACTTCAGGAATATTTTTCCGGATTTCGTCGCGGAAGCGCTCGACCAGGCAACCGGCAACGACCAAGCGCCGCCCTTCGCTCTTCAGCTTCGCCATCTCGAGAATCGTGTTCACGGATTCCTGTTGGGCACTGTCGATGAATGAGCACGTGTTGACGACGATCACGTCGGCGTCCTGGGCGCGAGGAGTCAGTTCGGCTCCAGCCTGCGACAGCATGCCCATCATGACCTCGCTGTCCACCAGATTCTTGGGACAGCCCAGGCTGACAAAGCCGACTTTCTTTGGGCGGCTTGCGTCAGGAGAGGCAGTATTTTCGCGGTCGAGAAGGGCCTCGGATGTTTTCGAATCAGGCATGCAATCTTGTTATTTTAGCATTTTTGTTGCGTATTCCCTGTGCGCGAGCTGCAGCGTGAAATGACGAAGGGTGAGGGCGTTAGCACGTAATCAGGCAGTGGAATCTCAGGACGGCCAGTGCTCAACGCTGTTCAGGCGTCGTTACTTCCTCATAGAGTTCGGGCAAGCGTCGGGCATTGTCGGCGGATTCTCCGAAGCGGGCCGCCTCATAGGCACGCGTAAACTTCTCAACTCGCTCGCGCATCACCGGGTCTTCGATGCGCGTGAGGAACTCGTTGGGCGTCTGCATGGGTGTCTTTTCCCAGCCGTGTTTCCCCAGCCAGCGCGTCATCCTCACATACCAGAGCGCCGCGGCCAGACTCGGTGACTCCTCCGGATGCGCCTTTAGACGCAACTCGGTGAACCAGCGCATCAACCGTCGCGCGTTTAAGGCCACAACCAGCAGCATTCCGAGCAAAATTCCTAGGGCAATCCAGCGGTGCGGGGACCGGGTTACCTTCGTCTGCACATCTCGTGCTTGCTCTAGCCATCGCCTGTAATGATTCAGGACCCACTGTCTCATTCGATCAAGCAGCGACCGGCTTCCGCGCACGGCATCTTCGCCGAGCGAGCGCTGGTGGCTGGCGTCGTAGTTGACGACCCATTCCCGCCAGAACGAAGCCATCGCGTCCACGTAGAGCAGCATGCGATCCCAACCCGTCGCTCCCGTCATGGGCCCGGCGCCCGGCGTTGGATCGAACGTAACCCAGCCGTTCCCCGGAAAATACGCTTCCACCCAACTGTGCGCGCTGCTCGCGCGGATCACGTAATTCGAGGTTAGATCGTTAAACTCCGTCGTGCGAAACCCGTTCACCACGCGCGACGGGATCTGCAGGGTGCGCAGCATGATCGCCATCGATGAGGCGAAGTATTCGCAGTGACCCTGCTTGCGGACGAACAGAAAATCTGCCAGAGGATCGCTTGGAGGCGTGCGCGGCAACTGGAGCGTGTAGGTGAAATTCGACATCAGGTAATGCTCGATCGCCACGGCGCGATCGTAATCCGTGTCCGCATTCGCCGTGATGCGCTGCGCGAGTTGCGGAATGCGCTGGTCGAGGTGCGGAAGTTGAAGGTAGTCGATCTCGATCTCGGGCGGAACCGTTCCGGCAGCAGAACGCAACTCTTGCAGGTTCGGCAAGGAGAGATCGGCGTCCGCTTCATAGAGCGTGACCGGGTGATCGGGATCGAGGTCGTACACCGACCCTGTTCGATCCACCGCTACGGATCGATAGTTCCCGGTGAGGTAGTGTGGGCGTCCGGCCAGAAAGAAGATATTGGTGCCGATCGGTTCCATCAGCACGCGGTAATGGACAGGCCGAATTGCCCTGTTTCCCAGGAGCGCTGAAGGACGCCACAAGACGAAGCGGCCTTCTTCCAGGGCCGGAAGAGGAGTCTGCTCCGACCGGTTCGACCAGGTTTTTCCGTCGAAGATGCCGAGCGCCACGCCTCGCCATTTCAGATCGTAGGCTCCTTGACTGTCGCCATCGATCTGCACATGCATCACGACTGCGCTCGATTGCTGGATTTGCCCGATCTGTCCGAGTTGCACACGGTCGCTGAAGCCGACAGCCATGTCGCCGCCGCTGGCGAATGAGCCCAGGTATCCCGCCGACATGCGGGGCAGCACGAAGAAGATCGCGAACGCGCCGATCAGAATGAGTGCGACCAGCGCTGGCGACAGTCCCGCCAGAAAAACGGCCATCCGCCGATAGGCAACCGGGTCCGTCGGTTCTCGGGCCGGGATAGTCGCTGCGTGCGAAGAGCGCCGCATCTCCATCAACACGAATGTGCTGGTGGCCATCAGCATGAATCCGGCAAACGCGAAGAGAAAGACGCTGTCGACGGTCAGAACGGCGGCGGCCAGCACCATCAGGAATGACAGGACCGCGAGCATATAGTGGTCGCGATCCTTCTGCACGGAGAAGAGTCTGATCACCATTCCGAACAGCACGAGATGAACCGTGGCTGTCAGGAAGCTTCCCGAGAAGATGAAGTAATCCGCCGCATAAAAGGCGACGTAGCTGAGCGTGAGCCGGTTGACCCAGCGCGTCGGAATCTGTACGTCGCTGCGTTTCGCAAGCAAGTATCCGCGGACCAGCAGAGCCATGCCTACCAGCGAGACCGTCGGGGCGTCGAGTGTTCCTGTGCTGGCCAGAGTTCCGAATCCCGTCAGGACCAGCAGATAGAGCGATACCTGGAAGTAGCGCTCGATGGCTACAGGAAGGGGAATGATTCCGTTGGGCTGTGTAGCGGCCGGTTGCATGCAATTTCACTATTGTTCGCCATGTTCCGCCGGAAAGGAAGGGTACGTTCGTTTGGAAATCGGATGGTAAACTACTGGGGGTCAGGTATCGGTCCCACGCGACGTACTCTCGCCAACCCCGCCAGGTCCGGAAGGAAGCAACGGTAACGGGCTCTTGCGTGTGCAGTGGGTTCCCGGTGCCTGGCTTTTGTATTTCTAGCCTAGTCAGATGGTTTTGGCGGATCGCCCTCAGAATCGAGGCCTGCCACCTACCCCATAATCCCAAGCGTCGGTGAGGCGAAGTTCGTCAGGTTCGGGAAAATCGAAGGCAGGTCCGTGACTGCGACGCCGAACCAGCTTGCGAGCGTCGCCGCGTACTGATCGAGCGAAGTCGTCGGCACCCAGCGTCCCTGGCCAGTAGCGTCATCGGGCCCATTGACGGCCAGCGTCGGAAACGTCCCGTAGAAGTCTCCGCCCTTAACTGCTCCGCCCATAATGAGGTGATGGCTGCCCCAAGCATGGTCGGTGCCGGTGCTATTGGGAGAATAGGTCCTTCCAAAATCGGACAAGGTGAACGTGGTCACGTTCGAAGCAACTCCCATTTCCACAGTGGCTTGGTAGAAGGCGCTCAAGGATTGGTTGAGATCATTGAAAAGCGAATCCTGCTGAGGAAGTTGATTTGTGTGCGTGTCGAACCCACCCATCGAGACGAAGAAAATCTGCCGTGCCAAGCCGAGTGCCGAACGCACTTGGATGATCTTGGCAACCTGCTGAAGCTGGCTGGCGAAGTAAGAATTCTGCGGAAACTGCGTGGCGAGAGGTGTTCCCCCAGCGAGCGCCGTGGCAAGGGTTTGGCCATTTTGTATCGCGTCGCCCGTCGTGCTGCTGGCCGCCTGGATCAGCGTCAACCCGGTGTCAAAGGTAAGTAGGCTTTGCAATGCCGCAAAGCGGGCGTTCGATTCCGTGCCGCCGTAGTATCCGTTCAACAGCTGCGTTGGATTCCCGTTCGACTGGATCGGTTGCGCCATCACACCTTCGCAGAAGATGTTGGTGCCCGCCAGCGAGATGATGATCGGGAAGGTGCCGCCGTACGCCGCCTGAATCTTGTCGGCCATGCGGCCTGCCCATCCCGTGTCGCTCACCTTGTCCATGATCGCGGTCTGCATCTGCGCTTCCTGGTCGGAATGCGAGAACAGGTTGATCGGAACAGGAGCGCCGCCGTTCTGAAACTGCGCCGGGGTGGTCGGCTGGATGAGCGTTCCGACGTTAGCCAATACGGCAAGATGCTGATTGCTGAACAGCGACTGCAGCGCCCCGAAGCGGGGATGAAAGGCGAACGGCGAGCCGATGCTGGGCGGATTGATGGGCAGCAGTTGATTCTGGGGGAGGGCTAGACCGCCGCGGGCCGACTTGTACGAGGCGAAGCCCGCGCTGTCGTAGGGAATGACCATGTTGTTGCTGTCGTTGCCACCGAAAAGGAAAACGCACACCAGCGCCTTGTAGTCGGTCGCCGTCTGCGCCAGCGCGTTCATCATGCCGAACCGGCTGAAGCTGGCAGCCGCGAATCCAGCAGCGGCGGAACAGCACGTGGTCTTCAAGAACGCCCTGCGATTCCATTTGCCCATAGTGTTTGCCTTTCAGCGTTCAACCTGGAATTGCGACGAGCTGCCGATGAGGTAAAGCGCGGTCTGGGTACGCCGTGTGTTGTCGGAGATGGTCGAGATCATGTTGATGACGGCGGTTCTTGCGCCGTCAGAGAGAGGTCCGTGTGTCAGTACGCCGCTGAGCGAGTCCACGAGTTCTCCCGGGTTGGGCGCGAGTCCCACGTACTCGGAAAGATTCGTCGTTGTTGTGCTGCCGACGTTTCCGAAGGCGAGGTCGTTAACGAAGTTGATCCGGGAAATGCTGGTCGTGCTGTTGAAGATGCGGAACTCCGGACCCAGCAAGGTCGTGCTGGGAATGAGATTGTCGGGCGGGTAGAAATTGAACACCGTAGGCGACTCGAACGGCTCTTCTTTCATGGCCGAGGCGTAGTTGTTGAGGTTTGCGCCGTCGGAGGTCGCGTTCGTGGCGCGCAGAAGATTCATCATGAACAGAACGGGTTCCTTCAGCTTTCCGTCGCTGGGCTGTACTTGCGTGGGATCGTCGCCGCGCCGAGCTTCCGCATCCATGAGGATCGCATTGACCACGGCCTTGAGATCTCCGCGAACGCCGCTGCCGTTGTTGTTGAACACCGCGGTGACTCGCGAGACATAGGCGGGACTCGGATTGCTGGTAACGAGATGTTGAATCAGTTGCTGCGAGATGAACGGCCCGACGTTCGGATGGTTGAAGATGTTCTGCAGCGCCGCGGTTAAGTCAGCCTGTGTGGTTCCGCCCGAGGGCAATGTCACTCCGTTCAACAACAGTTTCGTGCCAGTGTCGTGATGGCTGTCGAACGGCACCATGGGGCCGCCGTAGTATGCCCCGTCATAGAACTGTGCGGCTTTACCGGGCTGCGCGGGATAGGTCCAGCCCGTGAAAACGTGGGCAAAGCCGATGATGGTGTCCTGGGTATAGGTCGGAATCGGCATGCCATTGGTGTCGAGTTGCTGCGTGCCGTCGGGATTCAATTGCGCCAGGCCGATCGAGAACAGCTGCAGCACTTCGCGCGCGTAGTTTTCATTCGGCTGCGTGCCTGAGTTCGGATTGGGCTTGTCGTTGTTCGCCATGTCCAGATAGTTGCCCATGGTCGGACTCAGCGTGACGTCGTTGAGCAAGGTCGCATAGTTCGCGAAGGCATCCTTCTGCAGCATGTTCATCCAAGCACTGAATGCCGTGGGGTCGCCGATCTTCTGATTCGACACTACGAAGATCTGTGCGAGCGCCCAAGCGACTCGCTGCCTGAGTTGGTCCTGACCGGTCAACGCGTTGGTGAAGAAGCGCTGCTTGACGACGCTGATGTCCTGACTGCTCGTGGGCGTCGGATAGGTCGAAGCTGTAGCGCCGAACTGCTCGTTCAGGAAGGCTTGCATGCCCACTTGTTGCACATGCTGAATCAGCGCGGGCGTGGGACCGAAGGTGGACTGCTCGAGCAGCCGAGCGGCTGCCGCTGCGGTCACGTTGCTGTTGCCGTTGCCCACCTGCACCTGCAACACATTCGAGGTGGCGCTGCCGGTGCCCGGATTGATCACTTCGACTGTCGCGGTGCCGGCGACTGTCGATGTACCAGAGGCACTCAGGCTGGTGGACGAGATGAACGTCGTGGTGAGCATGGCGCCGTTAAACAGCACCTGTGCCCCATTCAGGAAATTGTTTCCACTCACCGACAGGGTGAAGTTTCCGACGGGGAGGGGAGTGGGGAGGACCGCCGACAAAGCCGGAAGATTGCTCAGCAAGTTGACCGCAACGGACCCGTTGGTCTTTCCATCCGCAACACTGGTTGCGAAGACTCTGACGTTCGTGATGCCGGGGTTAAACGGCTTAGGTGCGGTGTAGAGACCGCTGGTCGAGATAGTGCCGTCAGTTGCGTTCCCTCCGACGACGCCATTGATGATCCAGGTGACAGACTGGTTCGTCGTTCCAGAGACCGTAGCGTTCAGTTGCAAGGTCTGTCCAGGAAGCACGTTTCTGCCGGGCGGCGTGACGGTCACGACGATCGGTGCTCCGATCCGCACCATCAGAGCGGTCGACGGCACCGCGCCGGGATCGGGATTTTCTACCATCAGCTGTGCCGATGTATCTTTCTGCGACGCCATCGTGGTGCCGGTGGCTGTCAACTCGGTCGACGAAACAAACTTGGTGGTGAGTGTTTGTCCCGCCAGTGTTACCTTCGCGCCGCTGACAAACTTCGCTCCGCTGATGGTGATCGAAAAACTACCGACCGGGACCGCTGTGGGGGAAATGGCGGTCACGGTCGGTATCGGATTCTCCAGCGAGATCTCCGTCTTGCCGGAGAGCGTTTTGTCCGATGCGGAACTGGCTTCGATGCTGACCGAGTCAGGCGTGGGGAGAGCTGCGGGAGCGCTGTAAAGCCCCGTGGTGCTGATTTTGCCAACTGTTGCATTGCCGCCCACGACTCCGTTCACCGACCAAACAACGGACTGATTCATCGTTCCGATGACCTTGGCAGTGAATTGAAGCGTGTCCCCGGCACGAACGCTGGCAGTAGCGGGGGAGATTTCGACAGGGGAGGGCGTACTCGAGCCGCCTCCAAGCCCGGCACAACTGGAGAGCAGAGATAGCCCGAGCAGAAGTATGAGAGTTTTGGCGATGCGGGCCGATCGACTTCCTGCCATCCTCAGCATATCTGATCTCCTTTCCAGGCGCCGCGAGTCAGAGCCAGTTGTGCTCGGTGCAGACTAGTCGAGTTGGATCGCGAGGCGACAGGTCTCAGGGGTATCGCCCGAAATGCGGCATCTGGCACGGGTTTTGCTGTCTGCATGGAGGCCGATCGAAATTCGAATGGCCACTCTGAGAAGGCCATGTTTGTCTTGACGGTACATGTCCGCCGGTAACTCGAGTGCCGGGTCGAGCACAAACGCGCTTCCGCACGCACCACGCTCGCAACTGAATGCGAGACATAGAGTTGGACATTGCGGCGTCGCTGCCGCAAAATGAGCAGTCCTCATTCCATCGAACTGGAGATATGGAAGCGTGAGCAAGCCTGTGCGCGCCAAGATCAGCGCCCTCGGTACGTATGTCCCTCCCCGAATTCTGAGCAATGCCGACCTCGAAAAGATGGTGGAAACCTCGAATGAATGGATCCTGGAGCGCACGGGAATCCGCGAGCGGCACCTGGTGGATAAGGGGGTAGCGACGAGCGATCTGGCGGCCCAGGCCGCAAAACGGGCGCTTGCTGAGCGCGGACTGCAGCCGACTGATATCGAGGCGATCCTCGTGGCGACCGTCACGCCGGACATGTTCTTCCCCTCGACGGCCTGCCTGGTCCAGCACAAGTTGGGTGCGAAAGGAGTCTGGGGCTTCGATCTGTCGGCGGCCTGCTCTGCGTTTCTCTACGCGTTGCAGACGGGCGCGCAGTACGTGTCGACTGGAATGCACAAGCGGGTTCTGGTGATCGGAGCGGACGTGATGTCATCGATCATCGACTACACCGATCGCGCGACCTGTGTGATTTTCGGCGATGGCGCAGGGGCCGTCTTGCTCGAGGCCGCGGAGGAAGACTCGGTCGGGCTGATCGACTTTCTTCACGAGGTGGACGGTTCGGGAGCTTGCTCGCTGTACATGCCCGGGGGCGGAAGCCTGAATCCTTCGACGCGCGAGACCGTCGACAAGAAGATGCACTACGTTCACCAGGACGGACAGGCCGTCTTCAAGTTCGCGGTAAGGAAGCAGACAGAATTGTGTGCGAAGTTGCTGGAGCGGAATGGCCTGAAGGGTAGCGACATCGACGCCTTCATTCCGCACCAGGCGAACCGTCGCATCATCATGGCCACTGCGGACCGACTCGGCCTGAAGCCCGAAAGCATCATCGTGAATATCGATCGCTACGGAAACACGACTGCGGGCACCATCCCGCTGGCCATGGACACCGCGAGACAAGAAGGCAAGCTGAAAAAGGGAAGCCTCGTGCTGCTGGCGTCGGTCGGCGCGGGATTCACGGTTGGCGCGACGCTGTTAAGGTGGGCGTACTAAACTCGGCTCTGGGCTTTAGGCTCTCGTCTCCTCGGCAGGTGCCGCAAGTTCATCGCGATCAGAGCCAAGCACCGCTGACGCTCATACCAGCGACAATTCCTGCACCCACACTAGGATGACTTGATGAGGTAGCAGCAGACTCGCTGCCAGCCACCGGATTTCTGTCAGGCGCCACCGCCAGAAAACACTGTTAGAAAGCGGGAGGTAAGACGAAACGTCTAGAATGCGTGCCGAGAGCCGAAAGCCCAGAGCCGCAAGCCCAGAGCCGAGAGCCTAGAGCCCCAACGCCCACCCCTAGTACAATGCTCCCTTCATCATGCCGACCGGGTCCGCGCCTTCCAGCCGCACGAAGTCTGTCGCCATCATCTCGAAACCGGCTAAACCGGAGCTTGCGCAGATTCTGCCGGCATTGTTCGACTGGTTTTCTTCGCACGGCTACAAGGTTCTGATCGACAAAGAAACCGCGTCCTACGCAGACGGACCGCAAATCGTGGCGCGTCCCGAACTCGGTGCTCGCTCGTTGGACTTCGTCGTGGTTCTAGGCGGCGACGGTACGCTGCTCTCGACGTCGCGCGCGGTCGCCAAGGCCGGCATTCCCATCCTCGGCGTGAATCTTGGCACGCTTGGTTTCCTGACGGAAGTTCCGCTTGCCGAACTCTACGAGGCGCTGGAAGAAGTGGATCAAAAGCGCGCGACCGTGGAATCCCGCTCGCTGGTTCAGTGCGAGTTATTGCGTGCGGGGAAGTCGGTTATGAGTTATGCGGCGTTGAACGATGTCATCGTCAACAAGAGCGCGCTCGCCCGCCTCAACGACTACGATCTCTTCATCGACAAGGCGTTCGTCACCGAATACAAGGCCGATGGCTTGATCATCTCGACGCCCACCGGCTCCACTGCCTACTCCATGGCGGCCGGAGGACCCATCCTGATGCCGTCGGTGGACGCCTTCGTAATTACGCCGGTGTCGCCGCATTCTCTGACCCACCGACCGCTCGTCGTGCGCGACTCGGCCGAAATCGAGATCGTCGTGAAGACCGGTGACGAAGAGGCCTATCTCAGCGTGGATGGGCAGGTTGGTATGCCCGTTCGCGATGGAGATCGCGTGCTTTGCAGAAAAGCGGAATATAAAGTCCAGTTGATGCGGATCCGACGCGCCTTCTTTGAAGTTCTTCGAACAAAATTGAAGTGGGGACAGAGATAGAACGAAGTTTCGAGGTTTCAGAGTTTCGAGTTTCAAGCGCGTCAAGCTTGGACTGCTCACGACACTACTCAACCATGAAGACAGTTACCCTCCACTTGCTGGCAGCAGTCCTGCTGTTGATGGTCGGCTTCTCCGCTTTGTCGACGGCTCAATCCCAGCCCGCCGCCGACCTCATCATTACTCACGCCAACATCTGGACCGTCGATCCAGCCAGACCGAGCGCGCAGGCGCTCGCGGTGATCGGAGAGCGCATCGTCGACGTCGGCACCGAGGAGGAAGTCAGCGCGTGGCGAGGCCGGCAAACGCGCGTTATCGATGCCGGCGGCAAACTCGTTTTGCCCGGCTTCAATGATGCACATGTGCACTTCGTGAGTGGCGGAGCGCAACTCGACAGCGTGCAGCTGAATGATGCGATCAGCGCAGAGGAATTCGTCCGGCGCATCGCCGAGCGCGCAAAGATCACGCCGAAGGGAGAGTGGATCACAGGCGGCGAATGGGACGAAACCAAGTGGAATCCGCCGCACCTGCCGACGAAAGAGCTGATCGATCCTGTGACCGGTGAGACTCCCGTCTTTGTATATCGCTACGACGGCCACCTGGCGCTCGCGAATTCGGCGGCTCTTCGCGCCGGCGGTGTCACGGCACAGACTCCCGATCCGCCCGGCGGCACCATCGTTCACGACGCACACGGGAATCCCACTGGCGCTCTTAAGGATGCAGCGCAGGACCTCGTCTTCAAAGTCATTCCGTCCATGACCCACGAGCAGCGGCTGCACGCGACTCGCCGGGCCATGGAGCACGCGGCTTCGCTCGGAGTGACCAGCGCTCAGTACATGGATGACGACGACAACGAGACTTACAACGACCTCAAGATCTTTTCAGAGTTGCACGACCAGAGGTTGCTGACGACACGACTTTACGTCGCTCCAAGCATTGTCGACTGGGAGGATCAGGCGAAGATCGGCGTGCGCCGTTCCTTCGGTTCGTCGGATCTGCGCATCGGCGCTTTGAAAGGCTACGCTGACGGGTCGCTGGGTTCCCGCACAGCCTACTTCTTCGAGCCGTTCAGCGACGCGCCCGACAATCACGGCCTGCTTTCGCACGAAATGCAGCCGCCCTCCGCCATGCGCGAGCGGATTATCAAGGCGGACGCCGCCGGTCTTCAGATTTGCATTCACGCCATCGGAGATAAGGCGATTTCCATGATCCTTGATTTCTACTCCGACGCGGTGAAACAAAACGGCGCGCGCGACCGCCGCTTCCGGATCGAGCACGCGCAGCACATGGCCGCCAAGGATTTCGACCGCTTTGCGCAGTTCGGCGTGATTGCCTCCGTCCAGCCTTACCATGCGATCGACGACGGTCGCTGGGCCGAGGATCGCATCGGACACGACCGCGCCAGCCGTACCTACGCTTTTCGCACGTTTCTCGATCACAAAGTGCGCCTTGCCTTCGGTACAGACTGGCCCGTCGCGCCGCTGAATCCCATGCTTGGCCTTTACGCGGCGGTGACTCGCGCCACCCTCGACGGCAAGAATCCCAACGGATGGTTCCCCGATCAGAAACTCACCATGGCCGAGGCAGTGGAGGCCTACACGATGGGTTCAGCCTATGCGGAATTCCAGGAGAAAGAGAAAGGCTCAATCACATCCGGAAAGCTCGCCGACTTCGTTATTCTGAGCGACGACATTTTCGAAATCGATCCGGCGAAGATTCGTGACGCGAAGGTGCTGAAGACGTTCCTTGGAGGCAAGCTGATCTGGGAAGCCGGTCGTAACTAGAAACGTGAAGCCCTGAAAACGCTGAAACGCGGAACAAAAAGCCGGGAGCCCAGAGCCGAAAGCCCAAAGCCCAGAGCCCAACCTCACCTTTCCAACTCCAGCAACCCTTTCACCGTCTCGCGTCGCCGGATGACGCGCGCGGATTTGCCATCGACCAGCACCTCCGCGGCTCTCGGTCGGGTGTTGTAGTTTGATCCGAGCGACATTCCATAGGCGCCCGCGTCGAGGATCGCCAGCAAACCGCCCTCCTCCACAACCGGAAGCTCGCGGTCGCGCGCCAAAAAATCTCCCGATTCGCAAACCGGCCCGACGATGTCGACTGTCTCGCCTCGGTTCGCTCCATCGCTCATCGTCACCGGCACAATCTCATGAAATGCGTTGTACAGCGACGGCCGGATCAGGTCGTTCATGGCCGCATCCACGATCGTGAATTTCTTGCTGTTGTTCGTCTTGCGGAACAACACCGTCGTGAGCAGGACTCCCGCCGAAGCCACAATGGCCCTGCCTGGCTCCAGCAGCACATGCACCTTCAGCCCGCGCAGCGGCCCTAGCAGCGCATCGGCGTATCTGGTCACGTAGTCTTCATACTCGCGTCCGTTCGCTCCCTCGTAGGGAATTCCAAGTCCGCCGCCCGCATCGATGTATTCGATCTCGTGCCCATCGTCGCGAAGCATTCTAACCAGCGAGGCCACGCGCTCCATGGTCGCCGTGAATGGTTCAACGTCAGTAATCTGTGAGCCGATATGCACGCTCACGCCTGCCACCTTCAAGTGCCGCGTGCCCGATGCTTTCGCGTATAACTCGCGCGCCTCGCCGATCGGGATACCAAATTTATGCTTGTGCAGCCCCGTGGAAATATAGGGATGCGTGTTGGCCGGGACGTCCGGGTTCACGCGCAATGCGATGCGTGGTGTTTTACGCAACTGCGCGGCACACTCGGCCAGCACCCACAACTCCGATTCGCTCTCGACATTAAAGAGCAAAATACCGGCCTTAAGTGCCCCGCGCATCTCCTCCCGTGTTTTCCCCACGCCCGAGAAGACGACGTTCTTCGCCGCGCGCCGGTCCACTGTCAAGACCCGAACCAGTTCGCCGCCCGAGACAACATCAAAGCCGCAGCGCATTCCGGCGAGCATGCGCAAGATGGAGAGGTTGGAGTTCGCCTTCACGGAATAGCAGACCGTGTGCCGCGCCTTCCGAAAGGCGCGCTGAAACGCCTCTGCACGCTCGCGGATCGTCGTCGCCGAATACACGTAAAGCGGTGTTCCGTAACGCTCGGCCAGCCTGGGGACCGGAATTTCATCGCAGCAGAGAACGGCGCCGGTTGAGCGGCGTAGCAAGCCCTTCCTGACGGTGCGATAGGTGAATCCAGGCGGGCGCTCTCCGGAAGTGGCTGGACTGGTCACTTGCGCTTCGGGGCGCTCCCTTTGACCTTGATCGCCACAACCGTTTGATCGTCGAATGTAGCTTCGCCGGCGGCGTGCTCCTCCACCGCCTGAAAGAGTGAGTTCACCACGCAATCGGGTGATTGATCCCCGCAACTCGCGATGACACCTTCGACGCCGGTGCGGCCGAACATCTCGCCCGCTCGATTGCTGGCATCCAGAATTCCGTCACTGAAGAAGACGAACATATCGCCAGGCTTGGCCTTGAAGGTGAACTCGTCGTATTCCGCTTCGTCGAACAGCCCCAGCGGAATTCCCGTCGCTTCGATCGTCTCCATCTTTCCGTCGTGGACAAATAACGGACGCGGAAGCCCGGAATTCGCCACTTGAAGGGTGCGCTTCTGATCGTCCCAGACAGCGTAGAGCAGGCAGATGTACTGTGCCTCAATCCGCCGCTCGCCGAGTGAGAAGTTTACGGCCGACAACATCTCTGCCGGTGCGGGCTCGATCGGCGCATGGGAGCGAAGAATCCCACTGACCAATGCGGCATAAATCGCAGCCGGCGCGCCTTTGCCGCTGACGTCACCAATCACGATGCCGAGCCGCGAGAGCGAGTAGGGGATGAAGTCATACAGATCGCCGCCGATGGTTCGCGCCGGCGAGAACTTCGCCGCCACTTCCAGGTGCGCCACTTTCGGCATGTTCTCCGGCAGCAGCCGGATTTGCAGCTCCCGCGCGACCTGCAAATCCCGCTCCAGCCGGCGCTCCTGGCGCGCAATCTGCTCGTAGAGGCGTGCATTTTCGAGCGCAATCGCGATTTGCGCGGCAAGTGTGGTCAGCGTCCGCTTGTGATCTTCGGTGAAGAAGCTGCGCCGAGTGTGCTCCAGGTCGAGTACGCCAATGACCTTGTCTTTGTAGATGAGCGGTACGGCCAGCTCTGACTTGGTCTCCGGATTCGCCGCCACATAGCGCGGATCCTTGCTGACGTCCGGCACGAGAATCGCAGCCTTCTCCGACGCGGCCGCGCCCACGATCCCTTTCCCTATCGGAATGTCGTGTTTCAGGTGAATGCTTTCTTGAAAGCGTAGGGAGAAGCGGTGCCTCAGCTTCTCGCCGCTCTCGTCGAGCAGCAGGATGCTGAACATCTGGTAATCAATGATCCGGTTGAGCAGTTCGGCGATCCGCTTCAGCAGTTCGTCGACATTCAGAATCGACGTCAACTCGCGCGCGATCTCGTTCAGCAGAAGCAGTGTGCGCGCCTGCCGCGTGGTGCGCGTGTAAAGCTGCGCATTCTCAATGCCCACCGCCATGCGCGAGCCGATCAGGGTCAGCAGCCGTGAATGTTCTTCGGTAAAGTAGCCTGGCTCGCGGGCTTCGAGATCGATCACGCCAATCAGTCGATTCTTGACGATCAGAGGGACCGCTAATTCGGAACGCACGTTGGGGATCGCCTCGATATAGCCCGCATCGGGGTCCTTGGTAACGTCCGCAACCAGGATCGCCTGCCGCGTTTGCGCAGCCCGGCCCGTTACTCCCTGGCCCACTCTTACGCGGGTGCGGTCGGCATACTCCCGCGGATAACCGATCTGGAAGCGGAAGCGCAACTCCTGCGTGCGCTCGTTGAGCAGCAGGATCGCGAAAATTTCGTAATCGATGACTTTACGCACCAACTCTGCCACGCGCCGTAGCGTGGTATCGAGGTCGAGCGTGGTGTTGACCACGTCGGCCACTTCCAGCAATAAAGGCTCAACCTTTAGCTGTGGTTCAGGTTTGGTTGTGACGGAATCCACCGTGAATATGATAGCAGCGGGGAAGCTGGCCTCGTTCCGCCTGCGGCTAATGCCGGTTCATAGAGAAGCAATACCGTAGATGCTCCCAAAAGCCCGCGTCCGCGTTGGACACCGTCACACCGGAGAGAGACAATAGCGGCATGTGGTACCTGCGCGGCGGCGAAGCGGCTCCGAACGAATCCAGCGCGGTGTTCTGCGTTCGTTCTTACCGAATGTTTGCGGGGCTGCTCATCACGGCAGTTGTTGGGTTGTCCGTCCCCGGGCGGGCGCAAAACTCCGACTCAAATTCCGCGAATCAGAATCAGTCCTGGACGTCCACCTCGGAAAACCACGACTCGAACATCGGTAGCTCCACGCGCACATCCGAGAGCCACACGAAAAACGGTAACAGCACGGTCGATAAGAAGACCGTGGAAATTCTGCGCTCCGGTTCCTACCAGCCGTACCAGGAGACCGAGCGCGAAACTAGGCAGGTTGATGCCTCTACTACGCGCACCACGGTTCGCACTTATGGTCGTGACAGCAACGGAAACCGCATCCTGATCCAGGTCACCGACGAGGAGAAGCACGATTCCCCTGGAGGAGGATCGAAGGTTACCCGCACCACGTCGGATCCAGACGCGAATGGGCGGCTCGCCATTGTGCAGCGCCAGGTGGAAGACACAGCCAAGGTTGGTGCAAACGCAGAGGTGATCAAAACCACGACGTACCTTCCTGGCGGCAACGGCGGACTTGTCCCAACCATGGAGGTGCAGGAGCGCCGCGAGAAAATCGACGATCACACTACTACCTTCCAGAAATCCACCATGCTCTCCGACGGCAATGGCAATTGGCAGGTCGGCGAGAGCAAGGACGGCACGATTACCGACGATGGCAAGAACCGCGCCTCTGAAGAGCACGTCGCGCGCCAGGATGGCAGCGGGAATTTGAGCGAAGTCTCACGAACGGTCAGCAGGGAATCGCGCGACGCCGCCGGTCAAAGCCAAAGCGTCGTCGAGACGTACTCGAAGGAAGTGCCCGGCGGGTCAGCGGACGGAAGCATGCATCTGGTGCAGCGTGTCACCGCGTCTCGCAATTCCGCAAACGGCAGCCAGACGACGCGCCAGCAGGTGGAACAGGTGAATCCCGGTAACCCGAGTGACGGTCTTCAGGTCACGGTCGGTTCGACGGGCTCAGAGCAGAGTGCGGCGTCAGGAACGAGCGCGACGAATACCGTGGAAACACGCGATGCCGACGGCCGCCTCAGAGTGGTTTCGGTCGACATGACCAAGTCTGACAAGATGCCCGTCCAAGTGCAAATCGCGCCCTCGAGCAAGCCGAAGTAACCCGTCGGGAAAGCAGATCGGTTTTTTCGGAATGGGCTCCCTCTAGCGGCGTTGCTACTCTCGCGGTACCACGCACACATCGGGCAGGTTCCGATAGCGCTCGGCGTAGTCCAACCCGTAGCCGACCACAAATTCATCGGGGATCTTGAAGCCGACATAGTCCCCTTCGATCGGCATCTTGCGCCGCGAAGGCTTGTCGAGCAGGGCGGCGATCTTGAAGGCCTTCGGCTTGTGCGCGAGAAACAGCTTCTTCAGGAACGTCAGCGTCAGGCCGGTATCGAGAATATCCTCCACGAGGATGACGTTCTTGCCTTCCATCGACTGGTCCACGTCTTTGGTGACGCGCACCTCGCCTGTCGAATCCCATCCATGCTTCAACTCGTGCGTGGGGCTGGGCCGGTTGCCGTAGCTCGAAACGCCGATGAAGTCGAACGTCGCGTCGAGATCCACGTGCCGCGCAAGGTCGCCCAGAAAGACGGCCGCACCTTTGAGAACACCCACCAGGATGACCGACTGGCCGGCGAAATCTTTCGTGATTTGTGCGCCCAGTTCTTTCACCTTTTGGGCGATCTGCTCGCGCGTGATGAGTACTTTCAGTTCTGACACGGCAAAATTTGTAACAGAAATTGTGGCGTTCGACTCAGAAAAATCTCCTACGGGCCGCGTGGCATCGCCAATCGCGTGGGGACAGACGCCCTCGTCTGTCCGGCGGCGCAGCCGTATCGCGCCGCAGCGAATACCCAGAACGCGGGCGCACGTCATGCATGCACACAAAAAATCCCCTACAATCTGTGTTCGCGAACAAACCTAAACGCCATCTCGAGCGACTAATAGCCGAAGACCGACGACCAATCCTATGAACCTCAAAGGCATCAAACTCACCTGGCTTGGACACGCCACCTTCCGTATTCAAACGCCCGGCGGCAAAACCATCCTCATTGACCCGTGGGTCATGAACAATCCCATGACGCCGGAGAAAGAAAAAACCATCCAGCATCTCGACGTGATGCTCTGCACCCACGCGCATGGCGACCATATCGGCGATGCAGTTGAGATCGGCAAGAAACACCAGCCCACCACCGTGGCCATCCCGGAACTCGCCGGCTGGCTCGGTAAAAAGGGCCTCGAGAATCTCATCATGATGAACAAGGGCGGCACCGTGAAAGTCGCCGACATCAAGGTCACCATGGTGCACGCCGACCACTCCTGTGGCATTCAGGACGGCGACCAGATCCTGTACGGCGGTGAGGCCGTGGGCTATGTCATCGAATTCGAAAACGGCGTGAAGATCTATCACGCCGGAGACACCAACGTCTTCGGCGACATGAAGATCATTCACGACCTCTACAACCCGGAGATCGCCATGCTTCCGATCGGCGATCACTTCACAATGTCGCCGCGCGAAGCCGCTTATGCCGCGAAGTTACTGCAGGCGAAAACTATCATCCCAATGCACTTTGCTACGTTTCCGGTTCTCACCGGCCGGCCAAGCGACCTCCACAAGCTGGTTCCGGAATTCGAAGTGTTCGAAATGAAACCGGGTCAGACGGCGTAAGTGTGCTCCCGGATGGAGTGGCGGGCGTCTGCGGTTCGCGAATGTCAATCGCGCAACTCGCTTCAACGCGTTCTACGTCGAATAAGTTGGGTTGTTTTTCTTTTAGAGCAAGTGGGGTTGTATCAGGGCGTGCCTTCAGGCACGCCGTAACTAGTCTCTCTCGGAAAGCGCCTTTAGGCGCTCGTGATGAAGTCCCGCGTTCTCTCGTGGCAATTTTCTGAAACGCAACTAGCCGTAATCGAATCTGCAATCTAGAATCCACTGAGAATTTTTTGGGGGTCAACTTGTCTACCGCACCTGATATAGCCAGCTGGCGTCACCACGGATACGTCACGCAGCCCGACGTCGACAACTACCTCTACGACCTGCTCCCGGCCCGCGACGAGGTGCTGGCCGAAATCGAAGCCGAGGCCACGCACCGCAAAATACCTATCGTCGGGCCCGCCGTTGGCCGCTTCTTCCAACAGCTAGTCATGCTGACCGGCGCCAAGACGGTCTTCGAGATGGGGTCGGCTATTGGGTATTCCACCATCTGGTGGGCGCGCGCCGTGGGCGAAGGCGGCAAAGTGCATTACACGGATAGCGACAAGAAGAACGCCGAGCAGGCCAAACGCTATTTCCAACGCGCCGGTGTCGCCGACCGCATCACGGTTCACATCGGCGACGCGATCGAACTGCTATCCGAGCAGAAGCAGGAATTCGACATCGTCTTCAATGACATCGACAAAGACGAATACCCGCGAGTACTGCGCCTGGTCCCGCCGCGCTTGAAGAAGGGCGGCCTGTTCGTGACCGACAACGTCTTGTGGAGCGCTCGCGTTGTGGAGAAGAACCCGAAAGAGTCGAGCACCAAGGCAATCCAGCAGTTCAATCGCGAACTCTACAAGTCGAAGGATTTTTTTCCGACGATCTTGCCATTGCGCGACGGGGTCGCGGTCGCGATAAAGAAATAGGCGCTCGTTTCGAAACGACGTGGCTCGGGCTCCTTTGCACGGGCCCCGAGCCGACTACCACGCCAGCAACTACCGCGTGACCGCCGCCTCGCGGCTCCCCACGGCAATCGTGATCTTCGGCGGATGTAGCAGCGTGTTATGGATCAGGCAATGATGAACAGCTTCTTCCACACCTGCCCGGTGTACGTCGCTCAGTTCTCCTGAAACTTCTACCTCGATGCGAAAATTGTCGATGCGCGCGGGGTCTTTTACTTTATCTGCCGTCACCCGAACCCTGGTTCCCGCGCTCGCCAGACGATGCTTCCGCAGATATTGCGCCGCATAAAAGCCCGCGCACGATCCCAGCGACGCCAGGAATAATTCGGGCGGGGTCATGCCCTCGTCGTGCCCGAAGTTCTCGGCGGGCTGATCGCAGACGACGACATGCGATCGCGCCCGAATCTCGAACTGCACCGAACCCAAATGTTCCACGGATACTTCCATGAGTTCCTCCAACAAATAGAAAAACTTGTTCAACTTGCGTTAATGAATTGCCTTTATGACCTCGCTTCAGAACCCGCCATCGCCCGATCCAGTCGTTGCCGGAGCAACTCGCGTGCGCGATGCAGGCGCGATTTCATCGCGGCGCCGGAAATCCCTAGCCTTCGAGCCACTTCGCCGCCCGAGAGTTCATCGATGTCGCGCAGCCTATACACCTCGGCATAAAGTTCCGGCAGCTCGCGAATGGCTTCATCCAAAATTTGCTTGGTCTGGCGAGCCGCCATCTTTGCTTCCATCGACGGCTCATCCTGCGAAATCTCCCGTCCCTCTTCTTCAAGCTTGGACAGCTGTAAGAGCGGCATCAGTGCCTCTTTTTGTTTCAGCTGCCAGCACACGCGTTGCGCGATCTTTCCGAGCCACGCGCGGAAGGCAACTACGTCCCGCAATTGGTTAAGATTGCGGTAGGCTTTCAACAGCGCCTCGATCAGCACGTCCTCCGCATCTTCCCGGTTTCCGCACACCCGCACCATTTGGCGGTAGACCGCAACCTTGTGTTGGTTGGCGAGCTTCTCGAAGTTGTCCACGCCTCATTGTTTCAAAGAACTTAGCGGATCGAACGAGCTTCCGGAGCAACTGCATGGTTCCCTTTGACGATTTCTCCCGACTTGGGACAATGCGTTCCCCGATTCCATGGCAGCCGTGCCAACACAAGCCCCATGGGACAGATATCTGTGAGCCCGGCGAAACTCAGCCCAACGCCGATGAAGCCTGCCAGATAAATCCAGCGGGTGTTCGCCAGAGCAGCCAGCGCCACTCCTAGCACCACGAGCAGCCCGGCTCCCAACCGAACCTGGCGCTCGAGCGACCATCGCGCCTCAACGCTTGCGACCACCGGATAGCCAGCCTGAATCCAGGCCTGCGTCCCGCCCTCGAGCACCACGATCTCCCGTCCGCATGGCGCCAACTGGCTGGCCGCCATCTGTGCGCGCGCGCCGCGCTGGCAAATCAGCACTATTGGCGCGTCTTCGGCGAGATCGCCGACCCGCAGCTCGATCTGTTCCAGCGGGATGTTGATCGCGCCCGGCAGATGGCCCGTGGCATACTCCGAGGCCGAGCGCACGTCGATCCACTGCCCGCGTCCGGAGCCGTTGCCGACTTCCTTTAACTTTTTTGCGCCGATGGTTGCGTTCACCAAAATCCTCCCTGCTTGGAAGGAGCGGTGATTTTCCGAAAAGGATTCAAGCGGGCAGTAGAGAGCGGTGCCAGAACTTCAGGAGATCTGTCTAAGTGCTGAGATCTACAAGGGAAACGAAGAAAGAACTTCCGACCCTTGCCCGGCTCACTTGTAATTGCTCAGACGATCCGCACGCGATGATGAACCGAAACAAAAGCCGAACACCGAAGACCGAACGCCGAACACCGAACACCGAACACCCAAGACCCAAGACCTGACACCTGCCACCTGCCCTTAAATAGACTTCACCGGCACCATCAGCAGATCGTCGATCAGGCCGACTTCCTTCTGCAGAAAGGGTTCGGCCATCTCGACGCCGCCCAGCATGCCGTAGAACCGCGCCATCGCCTCGACGCGCGCACGAATTTCCTTCTGCGCCGGGAACAGATCCTTTCCCACTTCCTGATCGGAAAACTGTGTCTTGTACGCCATCAAAGACTGGAAGCGAGCCTCGAACTGCTCGGTTATATCGACCACAAACGTCGGCCGCACGTCGTAATACAACGTCGCATAAATGATCTTGAACGGACGGTGAGGCGTAGCGCTGGCGTCTCGCCGGCTGTTCTGAGAGCCTGCCCTGAGCTTGTCGAAGGGGCGTCCCGCCATCAAAGAATCTTCTTCCCTTTCCGCATGGCTGAATGCTGATTGCTGAGTGCTGATGGCCGTGGTGTCAGTGGACGATTGACGCCCGACGTCCAGTTTCGCCAACCCCGCCAGGAAACACGCCTCATATCCCAGGGTCGAAGCCGTGTAGTGATCCGGGTGCCGTCCCTTCCAATACGGCAGAATGACCACCCGCGGCCTCTGCTCGCGCAGAACCCGCGCGACCTTCACTTTGTTCTCGAAAGTGTTCTCGACCCGTCCATCGGGGATATCGAGGGCGCCCCGCCACGACACTTGGAGGATCCGCGCTGCCTCCGCCGCCTCGCGCTCGCGATCTTCCGCCGACCCCCGCGTGCCCATCTCGCCGCGTGTCAGGTCGAGAATCCCGGTGCGATATCCGCGCTGCGCCATTTTGAGCAGAGTTCCGCCGCAGGTCTGCTCCACGTCGTCGCGATGAGCCGCAATGGCCAGAATGTCGAGGGAGGTCATTGGTCGTCTGTTCTCAGTTCTCAGTTGTGAGAAGTTCCCATGTGGGCTGCCCGGTGTTTACGAGATGTTGCAGCGCCGCTCCGAAGAACAAAGCCCGAGCAAACTGCAGCACAGAGCCTAAAGCCCAGAGCCCAGAGCCGAGAGCCTAAAATTCACTCCAGACTCCCCTGCTCGAGCACCACATTCTCGCGAACGATCAGCCGGTGCGCCGCCATTTCCTTCAACGTCGGAAGCACGCGGTTCACGTGCTCATCGGTGTCGACGAAGGTGATGATCACCGGCAGTTTTCCACCTGCGTCCACTAGGTGCGCGGTCTCGACCTTGTGCCGGCCCAGAAATCCAGCTACTGCGTGAAGTGCGGTTGCAGCATACACGCCTTCTTTCCGCAGGTAGTTGAGAACTTCCATATGAAGCGGCCGATGGTGCCACTGATCGGCTTCGTTGAGATAGATCGTGACCTGGACTGCCATGGCGGCGCTCATTCTACAGCACCCTCGCCAGCGCCATGCCGGCCAGCACGCCCACACACGCCAGCAGATTGTTGGAAACGAAATTCGCGGTCAACAACGCCCACTGGCCCTGCTCAAAGAAAGCCATGCTCTCGTACGCGTAGCTCGAGAACGTCGTAAAGCCTCCGCAGAAGCCCACCGCGATCAACAGCCGCCAGCGCGGATCGAGGATGGTCCGCTCGGTTGTCCAAACAAGAAAGAAGCCGAGCACGAAACTGCCCAGCACATTGATGGCAAGCGTGCCGTACGGGAAGACCGGGCCCAACAGGCGAACGGCGTAACGGCTCATACAGTAGCGAAGATTGGCGCCGGCGATGGCGCCCAGGGATATCGCGAGGAAGTCGAGCACGATGGAGTTTCTCCCAGCAAATGTTCTGGTAGGAGTTATCAGCCGTTGCGGGCGGTTATGGCGAACTCCATCGCCTTCCGTAGTTTGTATCACAGGAACGTGGCGGCAGTCATACTTGATTTCGGCACTTTAGTGAGTGGGCGCGGACGGCGGGCTTTAGGCTCTGGGCTCTCGGGGTCCGGACGATTCGAAAAACTTCAATCGGTCGACTTTCAGTCCCGCTACACCCTCCTCCAGCTTCCCAGGCGAGTCTCGCGTTCAGAAACGCACAAGTGAATTGTGAGGCGAAATCTGCACCAGCCCCATCCCACTCTGTTGCGAGAGAGCCCAGAGCCTAAAGCCCAGAGCCCAGAGCCGAGAACCCAGGGCCGAGAACTCTGAGCCCAGAGATATAATCCTCACCGAATCCATGCCCCTGAATCCCGGCACGAAATTCGGTCCTTACGAAATTCAAGCTCCACTCGGCGCAGGTGGCATGGGAGAGGTCTACCGCGCCACCGACACGCGCCTGAACCGCACCGTCGCGATCAAGATTCTTCCCAAGCATCTTTCCGAAAAACCCGAAGCGCGCGAACGCTTCGAGCGCGAAGCCCGGGCGATTTCCCAGCTGAGCCACGCGAACATCTGCCAGCTCTACGACCTGGGCGAGCAGGACGGCATTCACTACATCGTGATGGAGTATCTCGAAGGCGAGACGCTAGCTGCGCGTCTTGCCCGCGGACGCCTGCCGATCGAGCTGGTGCTGCGCTATGGAGCCGAAATCGGGGAAGGCCTCGACTCCGCGCATCGCGCGGGCGTCGTCCATCGCGACCTGAAGCCGGGCAACATCATGATCACGCGGTCTGGAGCGAAGCTGATGGACTTCGGCCTCGCCAAGACCGCGACGCTGGCTTCGCAGCAATCGTCGGGCCTGTCCCTCACCTTGACCTCGCCCAACATCAGCCAGCCCCTCACCACCGAAGGCACCGTGATCGGCACCTTCCAATACATGTCGCCCGAGCAGGTGGAGGGCAGGGAAGCCGACGCGCGCAGCGACATTTTCAGCTTCGGTTCGGTGCTGTACGAAATGACGACGGGCAAGCGCGCCTTTGAAGGCAAGAGCCAGGTGACGGTGGCGTCGGCGATCCTGGAAAAAGAACCCGATCCGGTGACGGTCAGTCAGCCGCTCGCGCCTCCTGCGCTACAGCACGTGATTCAGACAGCGCTCATGAAAGATCCCGAGTCGCGCTGGCAGAGCGCCGCCGATATCTCGCGGCAACTGCGCTGGATGAGCTCTCCCGATTCTTCGGCCAGTGCCGCTCGCATCGCGACCCCGCACCCGCATCGTCAGGAGCGCATCCTCTGGGCGCTGCTGGCGGTCGCACTCGCCGGGCTCTTGCTGTGGTTCGGCTACCTCAATCGTCCGCACCCGCGAGTGGTTCGCGCCTCGATCATGGCTCCCCCGGGCACTGGCTTCGACTTCATGGGAGACTTCTCCGGGCCGCCTGTCGTCTCTCTGGACGGAACCAGGATCGCCTTCGCCGCACATGGAGCCAACGAAAGAAACACGATTTGGATCCGGCGTCTTGACATGACGACCGCCGAAAGACTGGCGGGGACTGAGGGAGCTTACGGGCAATTCTGGTCGCCTGACGGGAAGTGGCTTGGTTTCTTCGCCGACGGCAAATTGAGGAAAGTCTCATCCTCTGGCGGCCCGGTCACCATTCTTGCCGACGCTCCGAACGCCCGCGGGGGCGCATGGAGTCCTAACGATGTGATTGTGTACGCACCCGACTATCGCGACTCCCTCTGGAAAATCAACGCTAGTGGCGGCGACGCCGTCCGGGCGACCCAACTGGACCCAGCGAAGCACAGTACGCACCGCTGGCCGACTTTTCTGCCTGACGGAAAGCATTTTCTCTTCCTCGCCACCAATCACTCTGGTGGACGGCGCGAAGACAACGGCGTCTACATGGGCTCGGTTGACAGCATGGCGAGCAATTTGGTTCTCGTCTCTGACGCCCAAGCGCTCTCCTCGTCCGGATACCTGCTTTATCACCAACAGAATGTGTTGATGGCGCAGAAGTTTGATCCAGCGCGCGGAACACTTTCGGGCGAGGCCATGAGCATTGCCAGCGACGTGCAATACGATGGTGGAACCTTCCGCACAGTTTTTTCGGTCGCTCAAAGCGGTGCCCTAGTGTACGAACCTGGGGCCAATTCGGTTGGCGACAAACTCGCGCTGTGGATGAATCGCGACGGCAAAGTCCTCGGCCCGGTTGCGGAACCTGGCGCTTACAAGGGAGGGGTTCTCTCTCCGGATGGGAAACGGCTGGCGATGGGCATCGGCGAACCGAGAGCGGACATCTGGATCCTCGACCTGCAACATGGTTCGCGCATGCGTCTGACGTTTGACGACGCGCTTCATCAGATGCCCGCATGGTCGGCCGACGGCAAGCGAATCGCGTACGTGTCACAGAAGGGCGCCTTCATCATGGCGGGGACGAGCCTGCACGCGAAGCCCGCGGACGGCAGCGGGCAAGATGAAATGCTGCTCGATTCCAAGGACCTCTCCACAGGTCAGGTCAGTGTCACCTGGCCGCAGTGGACACCGGATAACCGTTACTTGATCTATAAACTCCAGTCGGGACCCTCGGGCGCATCGATTTGGGCATTGCCAAACGCCCCCGGCGCGAAGCCACAGCCCGTGGTAAAACCGGAGTCCCCGATCGGCACGGTGGTTTACCTGCGCATCTCGCCGGATGGCCGCTGGCTTGCCTACAGTTTCAACGACGGCAACCGCGAGGAGATTTATGTCACGTCGTTTCCAAGCGGAGAAGGACGGTGGCAGGTTTCGCGCGCGGGCGGCACATACCCGGTCTGGAGGCATGACGGCAAAGAGATTTTCTATATTTCACTCGACGGCCATTTGAACGCCACTCAAGTGGAACCGCGTGAGAACAGCTTTGACGTGGGAAAAACGGATGTCCTGTTCGAGATGCGATATACCAACCCACTGGGAACGCCGTTCGATGTGGCTCCCGACGGCCGCTTCATGGTGCTCAGCCAGCCCGAAGGTTCCGGGCAGCCTATGGCACTGGTTCTCAACTGGAATGCAGACCTGAAGTAGGGCTGGGCACGGATTGATATCCTGTTTCGCGAGATCGGCGCTATCGAGGTGTGAAAGGCGCTCTTTCTATGAAATTCCGGATACCGCTTGTTTCTCTATAGCTAATAGAAAATATTGCGCCAGGATCGTTTATGGCGCGTTCGGAAGAGTCGTCCCGACCCGAACCACCACTTCGATCTCCAAATCGCACCTGCGGGCTTCTAAACGCAATTAAAGGGCATTCTGCGCGGGTTCGCTCAGGTGATTTTCAATCACTTACGAGGCTCGACGAACTTTCAATAACTTAGCTGCAAGTGAATCAACTTGAGACGGGGCCTGCGGCATCATTAGCGCGGATGGGACATTGCACCCAGAGCCGAGAGCCCAAAGCCCGGCGCTACTTCTTCCGTTCCACCAAATACTGCGCCAGTTCCTTCAAGGTTTCGCCGCGCGCGCCGAACGAATCAAGCTGCGCGAACCCACTGAGCACCAGCGCATCGGCTTTCTTCAGCGATTCGTCAATTCCAAACAAGGCGGGATACGTCGCCTTCTCGGCAGCGGTATCTTTTCCGGCGGTCTTGCCCAGCTGTTCCGATGTCTGGGTGACGTCCAGAACATCGTCAACGATCTGGAACGCCAATCCGATCTGCTGCCCAAACGAACGCAGGCTTGAAATTTGATCTCCGTTGCCGCCGGCATAGAGTCCGCCGCTCACCAGGCTCGCTGTGATCAGCGCTGCGGTTTTCGCGCGGTGAATGTACTCGAGCATTTTCAGGTCAGGCTTGGAGTGCTCCGCTTCGAGATCCACGATCTGTCCGCCGATCATCCCATCGATCGTGCCGGTGCCGTGCGCGATTTCCTCGATGATGCGCACACGCGCCTCGGGGGCGCACTGCAGGCGCGCGAGAACTTCGTAAGCCTGCGTCTGCAAAGCGTCGCCGGCCAGGATCGCGATGGCTTCACCGAAGACCACATGACAGGTCGGCCTTCCGCGTCGCAAGTCGTCATTGTCGAGCGCCGGAAGATCGTCGTGGATCAACGAATACGTGTGCAGCATTTCGAGGGCAGCGCCGAGCTCCTCGATACCTTTGGGAAGGCAGCCTTCAACCATGCGGGCGGCTTCCATGCACAGGATGGGACGGAGGCGCTTGCCACCAGCGAAAACGCTATGCCGCATGGCTTTATGAATGGAAGTCGGGTGCTGCGTTTCGGGTGGGAGAAGGCGCTCCAGCGCGTGATCGGCTGCAAGGCGGCCCTGTTCCAGGGTCTGTTGGAGCATGGAAGTTGAGTATAGGGGAAGCGGCTTTCGGCTGTCAGCTTTCCGCCGTTAGCGCTCGGTGGCGAGCCAAAAGCAAATCGGAGACGCCGCAAAGCGCCTCCGATTTGGAAAGCTTGATGGGAACAGTTGGTTCCCGAAGGATCAGGCGTGAGCGTTTTCGAGCAAGGCATTGCGCTCGGCAGATTGCACGATGCCCTGCGTATCGAAGGCTGGACACATATCGCTGGCGCCGGCATTGAGCGCGGCGGTCCACATCTCTTCGTCGGCTACGCGATGGGTGCACACGATCGACACCCCGGGGAATTCGCGGTGCAGCCGCGTCACCTCGGCGAGACACGATGCTTCGACGTCGACCACGGCGACTTCGGCGCGGTAACGGGCGATCGCGGTGCGCAACTCGGCGGGTGACTTTGCGACGTGCACGGAGTGGTAATGGAGGCTTAAAGTTCCGGCGAGCGCCTGCGACTGGCGCGGGTCACTTTGGAATACAACAATCGATAGGCCTTGCATAGGCCTCCCAGAATCAACCGTTGTTCACGGTGGAGGAGGCTGCGGCGCCGCCCACATCAGCGAAACCGCAGACGATTTAAATATGAGCAACGACGATCGGGGACTGGTTATCGGCCAGTGGCCCGTTCCGTCTGGGGCTCGAACGTTACTGCCTGGAGCTTCCCGTTCTGCTTCAGCAGGATCTCCACTTTGCCCTCGGCTTGTTCCAGTTCCTTGCGGCACGACGCGGAAAGTTGCATCCCCTCCTCGAAGAGGGTGAGGGACTTCTCCAGCGGCGCGTCGCCTTTCTCCAGTTCATGGACAATCTTCTCCAGACGCTGGAGGCACTCTTCAAATTTTGCCAAGGAATCGGGCTCCTGCTCCTATTGTACTGCTCCTGTTCGGAGCAGTTGTCCAGTAAATTCGTTGTAATGAATGGTAAAGATCAACGAGAGAACGCTTACAGCAAAATGCAAACGATTACGTCCAAGCGATCGACATGCCATAACGATTTGGCGAATTGCTCTGACGAAAATTGTCGCCGGGATTCAACAAGGCAGCGCAGTCATTGTTGTGAGGTGGTCGTTTTGACGTCGTCCGATTGGTCGGCGAACACGGTTGCCAAAATTCGTTTCGAGTTCTTTTCCGTGTCGCCGTCGCCATTGTGCCGTCAACAGCGCCGTCGTGCGGTTTTGTTGCCGCCGCCACCGAAGAAGCAAGCGAGACCGAACAGGTAGCCGAAGTTGTACCAGGCTCCGTTGTTGTGGATCTCATAGATGTTCAGGTTGCTCTTGAACAACGACGCCACAAACACGAACGGCGCAATAAATCCTTGCCAGAGTCCAAACCAGAAGCCCGCGACTCCGTGATCGTTGGCCGTTCCCTTGGATGCATTCGCGCCCGGAGCACACGCCACGAGGATGCCGAGTAGCAGAAGAATAAGTATGAACACGATTCGAGAGGTTCTCATCGCGATTCCTCCCCAACGTCTATATACGAGCGGCAGGGAGAAAAGTCTCAGAGATTCATGAAGCAGCGGGGTTGGGCCCTCGATTGGCAAACCTTGGGAATGCAGCGACGAGAGTCGATGCCCCGTAAGCCAGCGTCAGGTGCAGGATAGATTTTCGGTTTAGTCGGTGCGCGCCAAGAAGATGATCAGTTCGATCGCCGTGTCGCAGGCTCAGGGCGCGCCATTATCGGCGAATTTGAGGCGAGACGTTCGTCAGCATTGGAAGGGAACGAGATGCCCCAGAAGTTGCCGGCGTTGTCCTGCTGCTCGACAAACTCAATCCCGTACGTAGAGATACCGTGCGTCGCAGTCAGCTGTGAGACGATGCGCGCCGAAATCTGAACATTGCGTTGATTTCGCACCAGCACGACGGAGCCAACGACAAGGTCGCGGCTGATTTTAATGGCCGCTCCGCACTTGTTCAGATTGATGGCCTTCGCGGGCATCGTAAAGGCACACTTCAGCCGATCTTCGCCGGATATTGCCACGGTCGCGTGCAGAAATATTCGGTTACTGCGGCGCCTTGCGACCTGACTTCGGGTAGCGCTTGCGACGGGGGTTAAAGGATATGCAGCGTGGGGAGTGAGCTGTTTCCGGTTCATGATCCGAGGACATTAGACCCAACGCGTGGGTGCTGCAATGTACCTCGGTCACCTGCAATGATTACTACCGAAGTCGTTGATTTTTATAACAATCGACATCGGTTGGGCCAAGTTCCGGCGGTATTTCAGAGGGTGCAGAGGGAAGCGCTGCGTGAACCGCTCACTCCGGTGAAAGGTGAACGGGTTCGGGTGCCGTCCGAGGCCGAGGCCGCGTAATGCCGGTTTCGTGATCGGTTGACGGAGCAAGGCAGAATCAAGCCCAGGTTAGCGTCCAAAGGACGGACGCGAACCTGGGGCACCGCGCACGCAAACACAGGTGCCTTCGTGCTTTTGTTCGCAAGAATGTGGACCAGAGGGTTAAGGCGAGCGCGCTGTCACTTTCGTTGACTCTCACGGCGGCTCACCCTAAGATTTCGGCCCAGTGATCGGCCAGACCATCTCGCACTACCGCATCGTCGAAAGGATCGGTGGGGGCGGCATGGGCGTCGTCTACAAAGCCGAGGACCTTATCCTAGGCCGCTTTGTCGCGCTGAAATTCCTTCCTGAAGATGTCGCGCACGACCCACAAGCGCTGGCCCGCTTCCGGCGCGAAGCCAAGGCGACCTCGGCGCTGAACCATCCCAACATCTGCACCATTCACGAGATCGATGAGCAGAGCGGCCGCGCGTTCATCGTGATGGAATTTCTGGACGGGGTGACACTGCGCCATCGGATCGCGCACCAACCGCTGGAGTTGGATCTGCTGCTGTCGCTGGCGATCGAGATCGCCGACGCGCTCGAAGCGGCGCACAGCGCCGGCATCGTGCACCGCGACATCAAGCCGGCCAACATTTTCGTTACTTCGCGCGGGCATGCGAAGGTTCTCGACTTTGGACTGGCCAAGGTTGCGCGTTCGGCCAGTTCGCCCCACCAGATGGCCGAGGCGGAAACGATCTCGATGCCCGAGGATGATCCGAATCTCACGAGCCCGGGCGCCACGGTGGGGACGATAGCGTATATGTCTCCGGAGCAGGCGCGGGCCAGAGATCTCGATAGCCGCACGGACCTGTTCTCGTTCGGCGCGGTGCTCTACGAGATGGCGACCGGACGCCAGCCGTTTTTCGGCGAGAGCGCCGCGCTGATCTACGACGCCATCCTCAACCGCGAACCGGCCCCGCCTGAGACGCTGAATCCGGAGATGCCGGCGCGGCTGGGAGAAATCATCGCAAAAGCGCTGGAGAAGGATCGCGACCTGCGCTACCAGCACGCGGCCGAGATCCGCACCGACCTGCAGCGGCTGCGGCGGGACTTGGAGAGCGGACGCATCCCGCCGAGTTCGGGTCGTGTGGCTGCGGCCGCTGCAACTCGCGGGCCGCGGTCGAAGGTTGTTCCGATTGTTCTCGGAATGGCCGCCCTCGTCGTGATCGGCGCGGTCGGAATTTACTTGCGATTCCGTCCGTCCAAGGCCCTGACGGATAAAGACACGATCGTCCTCGCGGATTTCAACAACCGGACCGGAGACGTGGTGTTCGATGGCACGCTCCGGCAAGGACTCTCGGCACAACTGGAACAGTCGCCGTTCCTGAGTCTGGTCTCCGACCAGCGGATCGCAAAGACTCTGACCCTGATGAGCCAGCCCAAGCAAGCCAAACTCACGCCCGAACTCGCGCGCGAGGTCTGCCAGCGCACGGCGAGCGCCGCCACGATCGAAGGATCGATCTCTAACCTAGGCAGTCAATACGTGCTGGGTCTAAAGGCAGTGAATTGCCGCACCGGCGATCTGCTCGCACAGGAACAGGTAACCGCCAAGGGGAAAGAGCAGGTCCTGGCCGCACTGGGCGACGCGGCTGCCAAGCTGCGCGGCAGGCTGGGCGAGTCGCTGGCCTCCCTGCAGAAATATGCTGCGCCCCAGGACAGCGTGACTACACCGTCCCTGGAGGCGCTGCAAGCGTACACGCTCGGCAATCGCACAATTAACGTGGTGAACGACTACGCCGCCGGCATCCCGCTCTTCCAGAGAGCTATCTCGCTCGACCCGAACTTCGCGATGGCGTACCTGCGCCTGGCCCAGAGTTATCAGCCGCTGAGCGAGTTGGACCTGTGTGCCGAAAACACGCGCAAGGCCTACGAACTACGCGATCGGACGAGCGACAGTGAAAAACTCGCGATCTCGTCGTTTTACGAGATGGTAGTCACGGGAAACCTTGAGGCCGCGCGCAACTCCTCTCAGCTTTGGACGCAGACCTATCCCCGCGATGATGAGCCGCAGGACTATCTTTGGCTCATTTACGCTTCAATGGGCGACTACCCGCGAGCGAATGCCGCAGCCCTGCAAGCACTGAAGTTGAATCCGGACAGCGGCAATAACTACGTGAATCTCACGTACAGCTACCAGTGGATTGACCAACTCGATCAGGCGAAGGCCAACGCGCAAGAGTCGCGTGCGCATAATCTCGATTCGCCCTGGCTGCCGCTGGTTCTTTACAACGTGTATTTCCTCTCTCACGACACCGATGGCATGAAGCGCGAGAGCGCAGGCGCGATGGGGAAACCGGGTGTGGAGGATCAGATTCTCTTTCTGGAGTCGGAAACAGCGGTTTACAACGGCAAGCTGGGACAGAGCCGCGAGTTGCAACGGAGCGCCGCCGATGCCGCGCGGAGAGTCGAAGAGAAAGAAACGGCGTCAGAGTACCTGGGCCACGCTTCCGTGCGTGAGGCGCTGGTGGGCAAGATGGACTGGGCAAGACAGGAAGCCAGGTCGGCGATGACGCTGACTAGCAGCAAGCAGGGCAATGCCTATTCTGCAATCGCTCTGGCGCTGGCCGGAGACGCCGCGCAAGCCGCGCGCATGTCCGCCGAACTTCAGAAGAGATTTCCGGCCGACACGATTGTGCTGTCCGATTACATGCCGATGATCCGGGCGGCAACGCTGCTTCACAAAGGCGAAGGGGCCGCTGCGGTCGATGCGCTGTCGGTGGCCGAACCCTACGAACTCGGGCACACCAACACCACCTTCACGTTCGCGCTCTATCCCGTTTATCTGCGGGGCATGGCTTATCTGGCGGCGAAGCAGGGCGAGCGCGCCGCCACTGAGTTCCAGAGGATCCTCGACCATCGTGGAGCGGTGGGGAACGAACCGATTGGCGCCCTCGCGCATCTTGGGCTGGGGCGGGCCTACGCGTTGTCCGGCGACCGTGTGAAGGCCAAGGCCGCGTACCACGAGTTTCTCGATCTGTGGAAGAACGCGGATCCCGATACGCCCATCCTGAAAGAAGCGAAGGCAGAGAACGCGCGGTTGCAGAAGTGGGGAAGTTTCAAGTTTCGAGTTTCCAGTTCCTAGATGCCGTGGCCCGATCGACGGCGGCTGGAATATCTCGTTCCAGGTCAGCCTTCAAAGAACGGACGCGAGCCTCGGGCACGAGGTTTTTCCGAGACTGATCGCGCTCGAGGTTACGCCGTCGCGCTTGCGCCCGAACTGCCGCCGAGTGCCTCGAGTACATCCACCGCTGCGGCATACTTGCCGTTGGGTGCGCTGATCTGTGCGCCCTGTACCAGGCCGCGAACCGCAATCAGCATTTCGCGCGCGATGGCCACGCCTTCCTGGCGCGCAGCTTCCGGCGTGGCGGCCTTCGCCATGCGCTCGACGATCGCATCGGGCACCGAGACACGCAACTCGTTCTTCATGAACTCGGCATTGCGCACGCTTACCAGCGGCCAGATACCCGCGACGACTGGAATGCGGTGATGCTCGACCCGTTTGAGAAAATTTTCCAGCAGCGCGAGATCGAAGACCGGCTGCGTGACCGCATACTCGGCACCGGCTTCCACCTTGTATTCAAAGCGGCGAATTTCCTCGTCGATGTTGGGGAGGCCCGGATTCGCGCCCACGCCAATCACGAAACCGGTTCCTGAGCCGATCGCGTTGCCGCCGATGTCAAGGCCGCGGTTCAGGTTGTGCACAATGTTCACCAGGCCGATGGCATCGACGTCGAACACAGCGGTCGCGTCGGGATAGTTGCCCATCTTCGGCGGGTCGCCCGTGATACAGATGAGGTTGCGGATCCCCGTTGCCGCCGCGCCCAGCAGGTCGGACTGAATTCCGAGCACGTTTCGATCACGGCAGGTGTAGTGCAGGATCGTCTCAATCCCCACGTCACGTTGGATGATCACCGACAGTGCCTGGTTTGAGATGCGCGCCGACGCGCGCGGACTGTCAGGAATATTGATCGCGTCCACCCCCACCGACTTCAGGAAGCGCGCGCCCTCGACTTCCTTGCGGATGTCGATTCCTTTGGGCGGAACGATCTCGACCATGGTGACGAACTCACCGTGGGCGAGCTTGCGGCCCAGTTGGGAGCGCTTGTCCATGGTTTCGACCGGCGTCGCCGAGAGAGACGGATGGGGAACCGTGACCTGTGCGCGCGCGGTTTTGGCCTCACCGGCGCGAAGCGCGGACTTCATCACGTGAATGTGATCAGGCGTGGTTCCGCAGCACCCGCCGACCAGGCGCACTCCGGTAGCAACAAATTTGCGCGCGTAACTTGCCATGTACTCCGGCGAACAGAGATAAATGTTCCGGCCTTCCACCGAACGGGGCATTCCGGCGTTGGGTTGCGCGGCGAGGGGCAAGGTCGTGACGGCGCGCACGCGCTCAATCGCATCGAGCATCGCGACCGGACCGATGCTGCAGTTGACGCCCACGACGTCGGCACCCCAATCGGCAAGCTTGGCGGCGAAGGTTTCGGGATCAGAGCCGTCGAGGCAGTTAGCGTCCTCGTCAACCGTTACTGACGCGATAATAGGCAGCTTCGGATTCACCTCGCGCGCGGCCAGCATCGCCTGCTGAAGTTCTTTGAGATAGCCGAAGGTTTCCAGAATGAGAAGGTTGACGCCGCCCTCGTTCAACGCGGCGATCTGCTCACGAAACGCGGCGCGCGCTTCGTCGAACGATGTTTTGCCCAGAGGTTCAATCTGAATGCCCAGCGGGCCAACCGAACCTGCGACATAGACATCGAAGCTCTTGGCAGCTTCACGGGCCAGATGGGCTCCGGCGAGGTTGATGTCGCGAACCTTGTCGGCCAGGCTATGCCGGCCCAACCGGAAGCTGTTTGCCCCAAAAGTATTTGTTTCAATAATTTCTGCACCGGCGTGCAAGTAATCCTGATGCACGGTGCGGATCAGGTCGGGCTGCGACAGGTTGAGTTCGTCGTAGGACCGGTTGATAAAGATGCCTTTTGAGTACAACAGCGTTCCCATTGCGCCGTCGCACAAAATGGGAGACTTGCTGAGCCGGGAGAGAAAGTCCGAGGGCATAACTGCTTTCGAGAATACAAGATGACTGCGGGTTTTGCCTATGCGAGCGCTTGTGCGGCATGTGCGCGCGGGGATTCGAGTTTGGAGGTAACAGAGCTCGGGGAGAGCGCCGAACCGGCTCTGTTATAATCCGGGGTTTTGCACACAAATCTTTATTCATCATGCTCTTGGGAGTTTCACGTTTGAAGAGAGCCGTTGCCGCTTTGTCGGTCGTTTTTCTGGTTGGTTTCACGCTGAGTTCCTGCGGAAAGAGTTCCGCTCCATCGGGAGGGGGCACCGGGCTCAAGTTCCGCGCGTTCATTTCGCAGGATGTCAGCAACTCGACGGGAACGGCCGCCGCCGGGATCCTTATCGCGGATGCGAATCGGGATTTGCTGGCCGGAAGAATTGGGGCGGGAACTGGTTGCGGAGCAAGCATCCTGGGTGGTTCCCTATTTCTTCCCACGACTTTGATTGAGTCGAACAATCGTGCGACGACCCTGGCGATCAGTCTCGACAACACGCAGCTGCAGGTGATCAGCAATTCGACGGAAGCGGCTACCGGTTGCGTGGACCTGTCACCTGCCTACACGCAGAGCGCGGTGATTTCTGCCGATGGGAGCACGGCGTATGCCGCCTCGCCGACGGTGGCGATTCCCGGCGGATCTCCGGGCGCCGTGGTCGGCATCAGTCTGGGAACAAGCGTCCAGATCACGACCAAGGTTCCGGTGCCGGGAGCGCAGTTCATGGTGCAGAGCGGCGACGGCAGCCGCTTTCTCGTGTTCAGCAACAACAAAGACCTGCTCGACACAGTCACGATTGTTTCGCCGTTCAACGTGATTCCGGGGCTGCAAAACGCGTTGTGTCCGACCGCCTCACCGCCGCCCACGCCTCCACAGCAGCCCGTTTGTCAATTCGTTACCGGGTTCGATCATCCGATTTACGGATTCTTCAGCAGCGACAATACCCAGGCCTGGGTTCTGAATTGCGGCCCGCAGTGCGGAGGCACGCAAGCGAGCGTGCAACTGCTTGATCTGGTGCATGGAACGGCGGGGACTGCCGTGCCTCTGGGTGCAGCCGAGACGGCATTCATGGTGAATCAGACCTTGTATGTCACCGGTACGCCGCCGGCGCCGGACAATTCCTGCACCGGCGTTACAACGGCCGCGACCTCGTGCGGACGCCTGTACGTCGTTGACCTGCCTTCGATGACGCTGACCAATACGCTGGTGATCGCCGACGGCTATCACACGCAGATGAATATTCAGAACGGGCAGCTGTTCATCGGCTCCAAGAATTGCACGGAAATCGTCCCGCCGCCCCTGCCCGCGACCGGCGAACAACGTGGTTGCCTGACGATCGTGAACACAGTGCCCACGACGCTGGTGCAGGGCAACGTCATCTTCCCGTCTGCCAATGGCGACGTCACCGGCATCGCCCCCATCACTAACCGGACAATTATGTACGTGGTCCAGAAAGGGGCTCTCAACATTTACGACACGACCACGGACAAAATCTTTCCGCTGACTTCGATCACGATTATTGGGAACGCGGTGGATGTGAAGCTGGCAGACTTTTAAAGGCGGGTCGTAGGTCTTGGGCCTTAGGTCTTAGGTCCCAGCCGCCGTTCTTGAAACGTGGGGTTCCATCTCTATTTACCTTCGATAAGTTCAGATCTGGTTCTGAATCTGGTGATCAGTCCATTCAGCATCCGCCCACCTCGGCAGAGCGCCGTTCCAGATCCGCAATTTGTATTTCATGCAGATAACCAAGTCTGCCCGCAAGTGTAATCTGTGTCTGTAGCTCCAGCAACGAACCGCGAGCGTTGAATAAGAACTGAACCAGCTCTCCTCTCGTGTAACGTCCCTTGCCTTCCGAAATGTTGCTCGGAACGGAGATGGAAGCCCGTCGCATCTGTGAAGTGAGTCCGAATAACTCGTCGCGGGGGAAGGCCTGGGTGCATCGGTAGACTTCGACTACCAAATCCATCGACTTTTGCCAGACCACTAACTGCCGATAACCCGCCTCAGAATTGTTTGCCATCGCTATCGCAGCATAGTGCGTTCGAGTTGAGGGTTCGTGACAGTTGTCACATCGCGGAGGGTCGATTCTCGAATTGAGCATGGAGATTCCGTGGCACCGTGGTCGACGCAAAGGCGCAGGGTCCAGGAGACCCAAGACCTAAGACCCAAGACCCAAGACCTAAGGCCTAAGGCCTAAGGCCTCAAAATCAACTCATGCTGTTTCGCCGCGGCGATGGCCTGCTTCGAGCAGGGAAGCAAGAACGTCGTGCCTTCATACCATGCCTGCCACTGGTCCATGTAGTAGGGGCTGAGAAAGTTGCCGCCCTGACCGGTGACGGTGTTAAGCGTGGATTGATCGAGGTTGGAGAGATCGGCGGTGTAGCGCTCGGAAGGGCCGAAGGCGCGGTGCACCTGCTTCACTGTGAAGCTGCCGCCGGATTGATCGTGGAGGCCGGGGCCCGTCCAGCGTCCCACAAGGGGGAGGCGGCTCAATACGGGATGATCGATTTCGATCGGCGCGAATTGTCCCCAGCGCCATTGCGCCAGATCCTTCGGAGCTTCCGGCGAATTGACCGCGGCATCGACTGCCGCTGCCAGTAACGCGTCGTAGTCGGCGTACTGCGGAGGCAGCCAGCGCTTGGGCTGCTTGGTCAGGATGTTTTCCAACCAAACCGACGACATGAACCAGTGATAGTCCTTCCAACTCAACCCAACGGATTTTTCCGTAAGGGTCACGTCGTTCGGTTTGCCGGAACTCTCTTTTGGCGCGGGGCCGAGTTTTGGTTCCAGCAGCAAGCGCCGCAGTTCGGCTTGCGCGCGGTTCGCGATCGTGGCAGCGGCCGAATCGATCGTCAGACGTCCATCCCAGTCGCGCATCAGGTCGCGCGCCTGCTGTGTACGCGGGGAAAGCTTTTTCGTCTGGTCGAGCGCATACACGAAGCGTTCCGCGCAGAAGCGGTCGAAAGCCGAGTAGACGTCGGTCTGGAGCGACAACATGTCGGCCGCGGAAAACTTCTTGCCCGATTCAAGCACGCGGTAAATTCGCTCGGTGCGCCAAGGCGCGTCCCACTCCGTGCTCACGCTATACGGATATTTGTTTGGAGTGATGCGGCCGTTCGCCGTGGCGAGGATTCCTTCGGGCGGGTCGTACACGCCGGGCAGCTTGTCGAATGGGACGTAGCCGGTCCACTCGTGATCGTCATCGGCGCCGCTGACGGGCAAGCTGCCGTCACCCGACTTGCGGATGGGCACGTGCGCACTCGCGTGGTATCCGATGTGACCGTCCACGTCGGCGTAGACCGCATTCTGGGCGGGCGAGTCCCAGGTTTCGAGCGCTTTCAGAAACTCATCCCAGTTCTGCGAGGAATCGACGTCGAAGAACGGATTGTGCAAAGAGTCGTAGAGCGTCCACTTCAAAGCAATTTTGCGAGTCTCGCCGGGAATGAGGTCGGTGATGATTGGCCCGTGCCGCGTAACGACGACGTCGAGCCGCACATCAGGCTGACCCTTCACGTGGATGACTTCCTCGCGATGCTCAGGATCACGCCATTCGGGGATGGGCTTTTTTGCTGAGCCGCCCGGAGCTTCATATTGTCCATTGTCATTGAACTGTTCGATGAACAAGTCCTCGACCGTCGGACCGACGTTGGTAAATCCCCAGGCAATGCGCTGATTGTGGCCCACGATGACAAACGGCAATCCCGGTAGCGTGACGCCGATGACGTCGTAGTTGTCACAGTGGAGGTGCGCCTCATACCAGAGGTTCGGCATCTGGTGGTTGAGGTGCATATCGTTCGAGAGCATCGGTTTGCCCGTTACGGTGTGCTCGCCGGAAACCACCCAGTTGTTCGAGCCAGGGATGAGTTCCGGGCGGGCGGGGATCTGACTCCCGAACGTCGGCAGGGCGCCCTGACGAGCGATGTTGCTGTCGGAGCCGGAGTCCATGTCGTCGTCATCGTCATCGTCGTCGTTTTGCGGCTTCAGCTCCTCGACGCGATGGGTCTTCGCCGATGGCGCACGGTCGTGCCACGATGTATTTACGTAAAGGTCGGCCGTGAGTTCGGGGCCGAGCCTGGCGAGAATCTTCTCCCTCTCGAGGGCGCTGACGTAGGTTCCGTGGTTGAGATCCTGGATTAGCCGCGCGCCAATCACCAAGGAATCTTCCGCGACCCACCGGCGCGGCTTGTACCCCATGAGACGGAATTCGATCGGGAGGCGGTCGCGACGCGAATCGATAAACGCGTTTACGCCGCGCGTGTAGGCTTCGAAGTACCACCGGTCGCGGGCGGAAAGTGCCGCAACCGCCTTCTCCGCCGCGGCCCTCAGACCCAGAATGCGCTGTTCGCGGTCGAGTTTGAGGAGCGCCGGCCCGGCGATCTCGGCCATGTCTCCGGCAGCAAAGCGCCGCATAACATCCATCTGCCAGAGCCGGTCCTGCGCGGTCACGTAGCCTTGCGCGAAGAAAAGGTCCTCGAGCGACGCCGCCTCGACGGTCGGAACCCCGTGCGCATCGCGAACCACATGCACTGGCGCGGATAGCCCCGCAAGGGTGATCGTGCCGTCGAGTTGCGGGAGGGCCGAGCGGGCGACGGAATAGAAGTAGGCGGCAGCGCCGGCCAGAATCAGGACGATGGCGAGCGCCAGCCCTGAGACGAGCCGCGGCCAAAGCCGTCGGCGTACCGCCGGTGCAAGAGCTAGATTGTCGGCGGGCGTGGTGACCATCGGGGAATCTTGATTGTAGGGGGAAATGCGGGGTGCTGTCAGCTTTCGTCGAGAATTGGAAAGGCCAACGGGCGAAAACACTCGCGGCTGACGGACGAGGAGCCTTAGGCTCGTTGGCGCTCGAAAAGGGCAAGCTCCTTCAGTTCATGGCTCTCACCGAAGTTGAATTTCATTTTCAAGATGCGAATGGTATCCTGAGGCAGTCGAACTGTGCCTATTGAGGGCCGGCTTGCGGGAGTCAACCATCCGAAAGCGGTCTTTCCGAGTGTCTGCCGATTCCGCCCATGCTGCAAAAACGTATCGATGATCAGCCCTCCATTTCGCCTGAGATGGTGCGCGAGGCACAGGGCATTCTCCACCAGCACTTGAAAAGTGTTGGCCTGAAGCAGACCGCGCAGCGCGACACGATTCTGCGGGCCTTTCTGGAGACACGCGAGCATCTTTCCACCGACGAACTGCACCGGCTGGTGCAGAAAAAAGATCCGAAGATCGGTTACACGACGGTATACCGGACGCTGAAACTGCTGGCCGAGTGCGGGCTGGCGAGCGAGGTCGCCTTCCACGACGGGATCGCGCGCTATGAGCACCAATACAATCGGCGCAGCCACCATCACATGGTGTGCACCGGTTGCGGCAGCTCGGTGGAATTTTTCTCGAATGAAGTGAAGAAGCTCGAGCAGGAGATCGGCCACAAGTACCACTATGTGACCACGCGCCACAGCTTTCAGATCTACGGAGTCTGCGAGGACTGCCGCAAGAAGAATGGTTCGCCGCGAATCGTCTAGGACACCCTCATGTCAATCTCGTGTGGATATTGCGGAACGGAGATGCCGGACATCTCGGAGTTTTGTCCGCGTTGCGGGCGGCCGGTGCGCGAAGGCACGTCCTTTGCTCCCGACCCGGAGGAGTTGGTGGAAGCGGAGCGCACCGAAGAGGTGGAAGAGCAGAAGCGGCGCGATCTTCCGCCGGTCGAGCCCAGCGACCGCTACGTTGGGGCGCTCGCCTACCTGACGTTTATCCCCGCGTTGGTCTTTATTTTCTTGAAGCAATTTCAGCAGCGAAAGTTTGTGCGCTTCCACGCGTTTCAGAGCGTGTTGTTCTGGGGTGTGGTGATTGTGATGTTGGGGTTGGGTTTCTTCACTGCATCTTTCGGGTGGCTCATGATGTGGCTGGTCATCGGAGCGCTGGTCCTGTTGGCATTGTTCTTCACATGGGCCGTTCTGTCGATTAAGGCATTGCAAGGCGAATATTTCGAACTGCCGTGGCTTGGTGCATTGGCTGAGCAGCAAGCGGATTTATAGAACAAGCCCGCCCACTGGTAACTCGACGTCTGCCGATGCAGTGTTATCCTAATCAAACCCTCCCAAGATCCTTGAGGTCGTAATTTTTCATGCCCGATCCCAACACACCCGAAACTCCAACAGTTGCTGAGACAACCGAATCCTTTCAAGATGTTTTGAAGGAATACGAGCGTGGCCAGCGGAAGCCGCAAGCCGGCAGTGGCGGCCGCGAAGGCACGGTGATCGCCGTCACCAGCGACTCAATCGTACTTGACATTGGATTCAAGACTGAAGGCATTTTGTCACTTTCGGCGGAGCTGAATGCGCAGACCGTGAAGCCTGGGGACAAGCTTCTGGTCACGGTGAAAGGGCGCGATCCTGAAGGCTATTACGAGCTGGTGCGCGGAAAGATCGATCGTCCTACGGATTGGCCTGCGCTCGAGAAAGCATTCAACGAGAAGGCGACCATCATGGGCACGGTGACCGGCGTGGTGAAGGGCGGGTTGAGCGTCGACGTAGGCGTTCGTGCCTTCATGCCGGCATCCCGCAGTGGTGCTCGCGATGCGGCAGAAATGGAGAAATTGGTCGGAGAGGAAATCCGTTGCCGCATCACCAAGATCGATGCGACCGAGGAAGATGTGGTTGTGGATCGCCGCATCATCGCAGAAGAAGAAGAGCGCAGCGCGAAAGAACGCCGCTACTCCGAGCTGAAAGAAGGAGACACAGTGCGCGGCGCGGTGCGCAGCCTGGCCGATTACGGCGCGTTCGTCGACCTGGGCGGAATCGACGGGCTATTGCACGTCAGCGACATCTCCTGGACACGGATCAACAAGCCCTCCGACGTGCTGGCTGAGGGCCAGGAACTCGAAGTGCGCGTCCTCAAGATCGACCCAGATAAGCGCCGGATTTCGCTTGGCATGAAGCAGCTTCAGCCGCATCCGTGGGACTCGGTCGCCGCCAAATACAAAGTCGGCGAGCGCGTGCGAGGCGTGGTGACGCGGCTCATGGACTTCGGAGCATTCGTCGAGATCGAGCCCGGCATCGAAGGCCTCATTCACATCTCGGAAATGTCGTGGGGCAAGAAGGTCAAGTGGACCAGCGATGTGGTGAAGCCGGGTGAGAACGTGGAGGCCGTAATCCTGGGCATCAATGCTGGAGAACGGCGCATCTCGCTCGGACTGAAACAAGCGCTGGGCGATCCCTGGCGCGATGTTGAGAAGAACCTGCCGCTGGGTGCGGTAGTCGAAGGCCCGGTTGCGAGCATGACCAAGTTCGGTGCGTTCGTGCAGGTAGCCGAGGGTGTCGAGGGAATGATTCACATCAGCGAGATCAGCGCCGAAAAGCGAATCAATCACCCGTCCGACGTGTTGCGACTTGGGCAAGTGGTCAAAGCGCAGGTTCTCGCCATCGATACTGAAAAGCGCCAGCTTCGGCTCAGCATCAAGCAGTTGGTGCCTAGCGATCTGGACGAGTATGTCGCGGAACACAAGGAAGGCGATGTGGTTTCCGGACGCGTCGTGAAAGTATCCGGCGGGAGCGCGCGCGTGGAGCTGGGCGAAGGCATTCAGGCTGGCTGCGATCTGACCAAGGCAGCGCAAACTTCGGTGAGTGCGGAGGGCGCGACGGGGACGGCTTCAGGAAAAGCTGACCTATCCTCGCTCGGCTCGATGCTGCAGGCGCGCTGGAAGAGCGGCGGGCCGGTGGTCAGCAGTAAGGCCGAAGAAGTGCGCGCGGGCGAGATTCGCAAATTCCGCATCGCAAAGCTGGATGCGGCTGCGAAGAAGATCGAGTTGGAGTTGGCGTAGGAGGCCGACCTGGCGGCCCCATCGACTAGTTCACACGCAACAGCATCCCGCTTCCGCTGCGGATGATGAAGTCCTTCGGCGAAGTTAACCGAATGTTGCCCGACGGTTCTGTTCTTCCCGAGTGCGCAATTAGAACATCGGGATATCCATAGATTCCGCAGGCATCGGACGAGAACACCCATAGCGCCTGTTGGCGATGGTTGTCGGAGATTTCGCCACGACATCCGGCATGCACGTTTGCAGAGACTGGGACCAACACCCCGTCTGCGAGGGCTGTGCCGACGATGTCCGTTCCACGGGCAACCGGGCCGCCGTCTCCGTAAGCCACTTCTCCGCCGACAAGGTTGCGCGTGATCCAGTTTGACGGTGTTCCGCGGTCCGGGCCGGTGGTGGGAGTCTGCGCGCCCTCGACATCCATCAGGGAAGCCAGCGCCCGCAGGTTCGCGTGGATAGGGACGTCGGAGTGGGCGAACCTTACGTGATCGAATTCAAATGCGATCTCGGCAGCCTGCCCCTTGGTTGCGGGTTGAACAGTGAGCACACGTCCGACGACCTTCGAACCGGCATGGATCTTGGTCCCACCTGCGAGCGGAACGTCCTGCATGATGCGCGCCGTGACAATTTTGCCGGCGGCGCTCTTGCGAGAATTCAGCGAGGAGTTGAGCCCCACAGGAAGCACGGTGCCCGCTGGGATCGCGGTTTGCCCCAAGGCAAGCGAGGTTGAGAGAAGGAAAGCGGCTGCCACGAACCTCATACCATCCTCCCGCGTGGATGCGGCACGCTTGCTTACAATCCTACTCTCGGCGGTTCACTCCTGAATGATTCTCCTAAAATCCTGGCGGACGCTCGTCCACAACACTGAACGCACTTTCAAGCGCGAGCCCCGCGCTTCCCAACGTTCCTTCCTCAAAGAGCTTGCCGATCAAGGTGACACCATGAGGCACGCGCCGAGGCGGCGAAAAAGTCGGTAACGGGTGATCGGGATCGGGTGCCCAGTCGCTTCGCGCCTTGGAGATCTGCACAAATCCTGCCCGGAGCGTGAGTGAGGGATGTCCGGTGAAATTGGTAATGGTGAGCATTTCGTCGCGAAGGGAAGGAACCAACAACAAATCGACCTCAGAAAAGATGCGCGCCATTTCCTGGGCAACCTTGCGGCGCATGCGGTCCGCCTGGACGAAATCCACCGCTGACAGGAATCGTGACATCCGAAAGATGTTCGGCCACGCGTCGGGCACCTGAGCTTTCAGTTCGCGCAATCCACCGCTCAAAGTGAGTTCTTCGAAAGAGGCCGCGCTCTCAGCAAACAGAATTGTCCCTAAACATCCGTACGGCCAGTCGGGAATCGAAACTTCCACTGGAACCATTCCGATCTTCTTTGCAGTCTCAAGAGCAGCGCGATCGACGTTGGTTGCCGAGTCCATCCAGTGCGGGAAATATCCAACGCGCAGACCCTTGACGCTCATTTCCGCGTCGTAGTCGAGATGGCTAGGGACGCTGGCGACATCGCCGGCGTCGGGTCCGGAAATCGCTTGTAGCACAAGCAGCGTGTCTTCTACATGCCGGGCCATCGGTCCAAGTTTGTCGAGCGACCAGCACAGCGTCATTGCTCCCGTGCGCGGCACACGTCCGTAGGTCGGTCGCAGACCCGTGATTCCGCAGCGCATGCTTGGACTCACGATACTGCCGCCGGTCTCGCTGCCGATCGCGAATCCAACCAGTCCGGCCGCGACCGCTGCTCCCGGCCCGGCGCTTGATCCGGAAGCTCCTTCTTCCAGCAACCATGGATTCATCGTTTGCCCGCCGAACCATATGTCGTTGAGCGCGAGGGCGCCCAGGCTCAGCTTGGCCACCAGCACGGCGCCGGCTTCGTTCAGGCGATCGACAACGGCAGCGTTTTTCTCAGGCACGCGATTGCGATAAGGCTCTGCACCATAGGTGGTCGGGATGCCCGCAGTGTCCACAAGATCCTTCGCTCCCCACGGAATGCCATGCAACGGTCCGCGATATTTGCCGGCAGTGATTTCCTGGTCGGCTTTCTTCGCCTGCGCGAGCGCCGAATCGCGCGTCAGGGTGATTACGCAGCGCAGCTGTGGATCAAAGTGTTCCAGCCGCTTCAAATAAATCTGCATGAGGCGCTCGGACGTGAGCTTCCGCGTTTCGATCCAGCGCGAGAGTTTTGTGACAGGAGAGAACGCAATATCCTCTTCGCGAGAGGGGAGCGGCCCGGGATCGGCCTTGCTGCGGATAAATCGATGTTGCGCAGGTTGCGTCTTAAGCCCCGGCAGCGCCGGATTCCAAACAGTCGCTGGCGCCAGGTTCGATTCCAGCGCCAACTTCTTTGGTCCCGTGCGGCGCTCATACAACGACGCCATCGTGCGCCGCCAACTGGCCGCAGCCTGCGCGCGTTCGGCGTTGGTCAGCCCGAATTGCACCAGCTTCTCCGCCTGCGCGAATGTTTCCTCGGAAACCTCCGGTCCGACCGGCGGACTTGTTCCGAAAGCTGAGGGTGCGCCCGGCGGCAGATCGCTCGGGTTCTGTGCCCAACCACGGTAGATGGCAGCCGCGCCCAGTACTCCAAGTGACGACGCGGTCAGAAACTGCCTGCGCGATTTCGACATGAATCCTCCCAAACGCAATTAGACGCACTGCGAGCAGTTGCGTTACTGAACTCGCAAGGCGTCAGAAGTTTCAATTTCCTACGAAGTCGCAGAAGCGTGCAGCCGCTTGACAGAACTCTCCGCGGACGTAATCCTATACGCTTTTCGCTTGCCCGACTCTGTGCGCGGTTTGCCGGCGAGTCGATGATTTTTTGGGGGAAGGGAATCCGCTTGAAAGTTCGGGTCTTCTATCATGATAAGTGTTTCGACGGCGCCTCTTCTGCGGCGCTGTTTTCGCGCTTCTACCGGGAGCGTATTCGCAACGACGTGGACTTCCAGTTCACCGGGCTGTTGCACCGCGCCGGGGCGCTCTTCGACGAACGCCAATTCGATGGCGACGAGAACGCGATCGTCGACTTCAAATATTCCAGTTCGCCAAAGATCACCTGGTGGTTCGATCATCACGAGAGCGCTTTTTTGACTCCAGAGGACGCGGCGCATTTCGAACAGGACCAGGGGAACCGCAAGTTCTATGATCCGGACTTCAAGTCCTGTACGAGTTTTATCGCAATGGTGGCCGAGCAGCGCTTCGGTTTTAATGCCAAGCCTGTGGCCGACCTAGTGCATTGGACCGACATTATCGACGGCGCAATGTACGAAGACGCAAAAACGGCGGTCGAGATGAAAGCGCCCGCGATGAAGCTGACCATGGTGATCGAGTCGGCGCCCGATTCAAATTTCGTTCCGCAGCTGATTCCGCTGCTCGCCAACAAGTCGCTGGCCGAGATTCTGGAGGAGCCGTTCGTCGCACCGCTTTTGCCGCCTTTGCTAAAACGTCACGAGCTGTCGATCGGAATCCTTCGCGAACGTACCGAGTGCAAGGACGCCACGATTTTCTTTGACATTATGGACCACGAGCTAGAGGGCTATAACAAGTTCGTTCCGTATTATTTACATCCGGAGAGTATCTATAGCGTTGGTTTAAGTAAGAGCAGCTTCCGGGTGAAGGTCTCGGTGGGCTCGAATCCTTGGGCGCCGAGTGAGCCCACCGTGAATCTTGCCAAGGTATGCGAACGTTATGGAGGCGGCGGGCATGCTCGCGTCGGTGCGATCTCATTCGACGTGACCAAAAGCGAAGAAGCGCGCCGTGCTGCCTTCGAGATCGTTGCGGAGCTGCGGGCGAGCGTAAGGCAGCAGGGAACTTAGCCTTTCAGGACGCGGACACATTTCGCTCATGGTCCTTCGTTCAGGGACCCGATGTTCAGTGGACCGGGCAAAATGCGAAAAGGCGCCTTTCGATCATTTCCCCTCTTGCAATTGTCCAGACATCTCGCGCCTTCATGACCACGCAACCAAGCCACGGTGACGAACGTGTCGTGCTCCACGCAGAGAATCTCGGTCGCAGCGTTCCGGCTAAAATTCTGATCGCTGATGCGAATTTCGAACTTTACGGGGCCGAAACGCTGGCCATTGTTGGGCCGAGTGGTTCCGGCAAAACGTCGCTGCTTCGCTTGCTCAACCGTCTCGATGAACCAACCAACGGGACGGTCTATCTTGATGGCTCCGATTATCGCCAGATCGCTCCGCGCGACTTGCGCCGACGCGTCGGAATGGTGATGCAACGCCCGTATCTCTTTCCGGGAACTGTGGCCGACAACCTGCGCTTTGGACCGAAGCAGCGCGGGGAGGTCCTCAGCGACGCCCGCATCGAAGAACTTCTGGCAGCAGTCGGACTTGCGGGATACGCTTCGCGCGACATTGCCAACCTTTCTGGAGGTGAGGGCCAGAGAGTCTCCTTCGCGCGAACCTTGGCGAACTCTCCGGAAGTGTTGTTGCTCGACGAGCCGACCTCGGCCCTCGACGAGGATTCCAAGGGCGACGTCGAAAAGATCATTTTGCAGATCCGGCAGGAGCAGGGGATTCCCTGTGTTCTGGTAACGCACGACGCCGCTCAGGCCATGCGCCTGGCCCAACGCGCCCTGGTGCTGGAAGCCGGGCGAATCGTGCGTGCGGGAAACATTCAGGAGGTGCTCCGTGCTTAAGAGCCTGCTCTCCAATCAGCTTCAACTCGGCCTCGCACAAGCGGCCGTCGCTGCGCTGGCGGCGCTCGTCGTCGTGTTGCTTGCGCGCAAGCGCGGTATTTACCTGGTCAGCGAACTGGCCATCGCGATGATTCGCGGCTTGGTTCAGATCGTCGCCGTCGGCTCGATCCTCCTGCTGCTTCTCCGCGGGCCCAGCTGGACGAGCGGATTTCTTCTGATCGCCATGATCGTCGCGGCGGGCGCCACCTCGGCGCGGCGAGCGAAAGGCATGCCGCAAGCCTTCCAGGTTTCCACTTGGGCCATCGCCTGCGGCGCCGGGTCCATTATCGCCTTGATGGTGTTGCTCGGCGTTATCGATACGCCGATCACCGCTCTGGTTCCCGTGGGAAGTATGTTGATCGCGAATGCCATGAACACGAACGGCCTCGCGCTTAATCGTTTTCGCGCCGATGTGCTGGCGCATGTCGGCGAGATCGAAGCAGCCCTTGCGCTCGGCGCTGACGGCAAAAGCAGCGTCGCTCCATATGTCCAGGGCGCGTTCGAAGCGAGCCTTATTCCAGCGATCGACTCGCTGCGTTCGCTGGGGATTGTCTGGATTCCCGGCCTGATGGCCGGAATGCTGCTTTCTGGAGCGAGGCCGGTCTATGCAGCCATTTACCAGTTCGTGGTGCTGGCGATCATCTTTGCAGCCTCAGGCCTGACCTCGCTGGTGAGCACTCTGCTGATGCGCACGCGCGTGATGTCTCCCGCAGAACAATTGATCCTGCGGCCCGGGCAGCGGGCCGCAGGATCGTGATGTACATGTGAAAATCGCCGCTCAAACGGACCTCGAAGCAACGTCTACGCGCTTTTGTTCTCCGCCTGGCGGATTCCAGCTTTCTCCAGCACCGTCTTCGAGAGCGACGAAAAGAAGCTGAGCGACTGCCCCCTCGGGCTCGCCGCAGCGACATTCACCGCTTCCGCCGTAGCCACGAAAGCGTCGCGATATTGGCTTGTACTGTACTGCGCAACGTTGGCCATCGGAATCCCGAGCGATCGGCCCTGCACCCAGGCGTCGGGAGCAGCGCCCAGGAATACGAACGTCCAGACACCTTCTTTCTCTTTCTGTTCAATGAGCGACTTCACGGCGTCGTGCGTCCACTCGCGGGAAGAATTCTCCTCGCCGTCGGTCATGATGACAGTGATGACCTTGTCGACCTGCGGCCGGTCCCCTTCCAGTTTGCGCACGGTGATCCCGATCGCGTCGTTCAGCGCCGTGTTCCCGCCGGGGACGTAGAGTTCCTTGTTGAGCTTTCGCACCGAGGCCAGCGGAATCGCGACGTCGCGATAGGCGACCATCGTGTCGAACAGGGTGAGTGAAAACAGATACTCAACTTTGTCTTCCTTGGCGAGACCATCGAGGTAGGCATTGAAGCCTTCGATCACATCGTTCAGTTTGCTCGCCATGGAGCCTGACTTATCCAGAATTACGTTTACGAGCACGCGTTGCTTTTGGCTTGGGGGGTTCTGTTGCATGAGATGCTTCCTCTCTGGCGGCGGCTGCTGACGGAACGTATCGCGTTTCCACTTTTTGGGTGAACCCGAACGTCGCCGAAACAGAATCGCTCGGTGCCTTGCGACCGTTGTACATGTCGCTGAGGTACTGCTTGGAGATGCCCAGTTCGGCGGCGAATGCCGTGTTGGTCTTTTCTCCCTGGATCTTCTTCATCAAGTCCAGGAGTTCCTCGACAGTCAGTGCCTTGTACGCCATATCAGCGTACACAGTACGCCGAGTCGGCGTACTTGTCAAATCGGTCGCGATGGCTCTGCTGCGCCGCTTGTGACAGCAATCACGCCCGGACTGCGGCTTCCATCACTGAGGTGCCGTACCGCGATCAATAGCATGGCGCGAGGAGATCGATCAAAATGGCTGGAGTTAACGGTATATTTGTCGCGATGTTGGCGGGAATGGCCCTGATTTTTCTCGTCGGCTGGATTCGAATACGGTGGGACGAGTAGACAAGACACAGATTTTCCCGAGGTCTCGTTTTTCTCTCGCCGTGGCCAGAGCAGCCGGGTATCATCGGAGGAGGGAACTTGGGGGACAGCCTGCGCCGGTTTGCTCACCAATCTGATCCACACACGCGGCAGCTTCGTGCTCTTCGCGCGGTCGCGTCAGTGGAGTTTTTCAAAGGACTCGTCGTTCTCCTTGCCGGCTTCGGCGTCTTAAGGCTGATCCATCGCGATGTCTGGGATGTTGCTGAAAACTTTCTGGAATGGCTGCACATCAGTCCAGACGCGCACTATGCGCAGGTCTTCCTGAATCTCGCCGACCAGGTAACCGACACCAAGCTCTGGTTCGTTGCTATTGGCGCGTTGGCGTACTCCAGCTTGCGTTTCGCGGAAGCTTACGGCCTGTGGACGGAGCGCGCCTGGGCCGAGTGGCTCGCCCTGGTTTCCGGGGCGATTTATTTGCCGTTTGAGATTGTCGAATTGGCGCGCCGTCCCGACTGGATCCACCTCATCATCTTCCTGGTGAACTTGGCGGTCGTTTTGTACATGGCCTACCTCCGCATGCAGGCTCGTACCCGTATAGTCAGCTCATACGGCGCCGCCGATTGATCGTTTGCACTGCTCGTTCGCGCTGAGAGGTCTTTTCACGCTGGCCGCTACGCCTACGATTCGGCCTGTAGCGCCTCCGTCAATCCCTTCTGGATGCGGCGCTGGTGCTCCGCACTGAGCTTTTCGCCATTCGACGTGAGGTAGAAGACGTCGATCGCCATCTGGCCTTCGGTATCAATCAGCGCGATCTCGATATTGCATTGCTCCTGCGACAGGCAGGAACTGATGCGATGCAGTAAGCCCGGCCGGTCCTGTGCAATCACCTGTGCCAGCGTGCTGCGCGACGAGCAGCTGTCGTCAAATTCGACCTTCGTGTCGATCTTCACCTTGGGAGCTCCCAGCCTCTCGGCCCGCAGGCGCTCGCGAAGCATCTTTTCCAGGTCCGTGTCGCCAACCAGAACACCGATCAGGCTGCGCTTAAAGCGCTCCCACTCTTGCATGTTGAGTTCGAGCGTGCGGAAGCGGTCCGTGAAATAGAACGTATCGACCACCACTCCCGCCTGGTTGGAGAACGCGTTCGCTTTGACAATGTTCATGCCCCACGCTGCCAGCACGCCCGTCACGGTTGCGAACAGCGAAGGCCGGTCGTGCATGACCAGCGTCAACTCAAACCAGTGGCGGCCGCGCTCGAGCAACAACTGAATCGGGTCCCCGCCCAGACGGCCAGCCATTTCGACGTGCGCCAGAACGTCAGTGGCCGAGTATGTCGTGAGATAGCGTTTCGGCAATCCTTCCAAGAAATTCTTGAGCTTTTTTCCCGCGGTCGGAACGAGTGTCCGAATGTGTGCCAGGTGCTGATCTTCCTGGTCGGCGTGCAGGCGCTCATCCACACTGTGGTTGAGGTAGTTGAAGGCTGCGATGTAGAGCTGAAAAACGTTCTCGGCCTTCCAGGGAGTGAGTGCATCCGGATTCACGGCCTTGATGTCGGCGTATGTGAGCAGCGTGAGCATCTTCAACCGCTCGGGATTTTCCATGCGCTCGGCGAACACGCGGATCGTTTCCGGATCGAAGATGTCGCGGCGCAGCGTTGCAGAAATCTCCAAGTGATTCGCGATAAGAAACAGAACCGATTCCCGCTCTGTCGGATCCAGGTCAAGGCGCTCCATGCAACTGCGCGCCACATCGAGACTCGCGTCCACGTGATTCGTGCCCGACATACCCTTGCCGACATCGTGGAGCAGAAGGGAAAGATAGAGTAATTCGGGGCGCTCCAATTCGCCAAGGATTTCCGCGTATCGCCGGTCCCACTCGGATTGCGATTGCTTCAGCCGGTGCAGGCTTTCAATGGCCACGAACGAGTGTTCGTCGACGGTGAAGCGATGATAAAAGTCCCGCACGACGAGCGCGTCAATCGCTTTGATTTCTGGCAATAGGAGCGTCAGAAGCTTGAGAGCGTGCATGGCCCGCAGTGCGTCTGCAGCATTCGGTTGTGCCAGGATTTCGCCGAGGTAAAGCCAAAGCTCCGCGCCCCGCGGAGGGGTTGCCGCCAGCGAAGGCAGCACCTGCTCGATGCGGTATTCCGTGGTTGTGCTCAGGCGCAGGCCGTGCATCGCCATGAAATGGAAGAGCCGCAGCAGCATCTCGGGATCGTGCAGGGCGTTGGGCTGCTGCAGAAAAATCAATCCGTCCACGACCGAGAAGTCCGCATTCGAAAGCCGCGATCGCCAGTGCTGAAACTGGCGGTAAAGGGACGACCAAGCCGCCGGAATTTCTTCGAGCAGCTGCGTGCACACGCGATGCACCGCCCGCGCCTGGCCGAAGTAAATGCGCATCCAACTCGCGGCATCGGTGACGTCTGCGTCCGGCGTGCCGATCTTGCGAGCGGCTGCCTCGTCTTGCGACTCCCAGAGCAGAAGATTGTCGTCGCGGCCCTGGCGAAAGTGGAGAAAGCAGCGGACCGCCATCAGGAAATCGAGGGCGGAATCGAATTGCTTGCGCGTGGAAAGCGGAAACAAGCTTTTGGGATCCGGCCAGTCGCGCAGCTTGTCCATTGCGGAGATCAGCGACAGCCAGCAGGCAACGTTGTAATCCCGCAGGCCACCCGGTCCATCCTTGACGTTGGGTTCCAGGTGGAAAACGGTGTTTCCGTATTTGGCGTGGCGGGAACGCGTGACCTCGGCCAGGCTCTGCACCAGCGATTGCGCTTCGCGCATCACCAGCTTCGGAATCACCTTGTCGTGGAGACGATCGAACAACGCGCGGTCTCCGGCCAGGTAACGGCAATCCAAAAGGGAAATGGTGAATTCGACGTTAGCCGCGTCGAAGCGGTCGCACTCAGACAGGACACGCGTGGCCGGGCTCAGCTTCAGGTGCAGGTCCCACATCTCCTGTGAAAAGCGCCGGATGGGATCCTTACAGGAGCTCTCCGTGTCTCCGCCCGCGTGCAGAAAAAGGATATCGACATCGGAGTGGGGAAAGAGCCAGCCGCGCCCGAATCCGCCGAGAGCGACAAGCGTGAATCCCGCCGGCCCATTTTCGTCGCGAGAGATGATTTCACGCCAGAGGCGCAGCGCAATGGTTTCCACCAGGCGGGTGCGTTCGCCCACCGCCAACGTGCCGTCGCCGCTGACGGCGAATTGTCGTTGGATCCGGGCAGACTCTCCGGTATAGAGATCCCGCAGTTCGCCGCTCAGGGAGGCTGTCGTCATACCGGGTCCGTTCAACTCGTAATTCCGGCTGTGTAAGGACGAATCCGGGATCATGATCCGCCGGTGCACTTCAACCGCCAAAGCTTAGAGCGCGCCCTCGCCGCGCTCGTCGTTGCGAATTCGGATGGCTTCATCCACTTTCGACAGGAAAATCTTGCCGTCGCCGATCTTGCCGGTGCGGGCCGCGGTGACGATCGCCTGCACGGCCTTCTCCACGATCGCGTCTGGAAGCACAAGCTCGAGCTTAATCTTGGGGATGAGATCGACGGTATATTCGCGGCCGCGATAAAACTCCGTGTGTCCCTTCTGGCGGCCATGACCGCGCACTTCAAACACTGTCATGCCCTCGACGCCGCTTTCGTGGAGGGCGTCTTTGACTGCTTCCAGCTTCGAGGTCTGGATAATTGCTTCGACTTTTGTCATTGGTTTGTCCGAAACTTCAAATATTCAGCGGCGCCCAAGCGAATTTGCATGCCACAGGCCTCGGCTGTACTCAAGCCGTTACCTCCCAGGAATATCCCTCTTCGCCGTGCTGGGTCAGGTCAAGACCCTGGATCTCTTCGTCTTCCGGCACACGCAATCCGACGACAACGTCCACGACCTTGAGAATGACCAACGTACCCACGATCGCAATCACCCATCCGATCACAACGCCCACGCACTGATTGAGTAATTGATGAGCATTGCCTTCGAACAGGCCCGACGCCAGAGCGTTCCCTTGCGCGTCCTTGAAAATCGGGTTGATGCTCGAAACGGCGAACACTCCAGTCAGCAGGGCGCCGAGCGTGCCGCCAGCACCGTGTACGCCGAAGGCGTCGAGGCTGTCGTCGTAGCCGAAACGCGCTTTCACCTTCGCGACCATCCAGAAACAAAATGCTCCCGCGACGAACCCGATGACGATGGCCGACATCGGACCAACGAAACCTGCCGCCGGCGTTATGGCGACGAGTCCGGCGACTGCACCCGAGATCGCTCCCAGAACGCTCGGTTTGCCGTTGCGAACCCATTCGGCAGCGCTCCAGCCAATGGCGGCGGCAGCGGCTGCGAAATGTGTCGCGACAAAGGCGCTCGTGGCCAGACTGCCGGCCGACAGCGCGCTGCCAGCGTTAAACCCGAACCATCCTACCCACAGGAGACAGGCGCCGATGAAGCCGAGCACAACGCTATGCGGAGTTATGTTTTCCTTTGGATAGCCGACCCTCTTCCCGAGATATAGCGCGCAAACCAGGGCCGACACTCCCGATGTAACGTGAACGACAGTGCCGCCGGCAAAGTCCAGGCACGGGAATCGTCCTCCGAGCGATGCATTGAGCAGGCCGCCTTTGCCCCAAACCATATGCGCCATCGGGTCGTAGACAAGGAATGACCACAGGACCATGAACCGCAGCATCGCGCTGAACTTCATGCGCTCGGCGAATGCGCCCGCAATGAGTCCCGGCGTGATGATGGCAAACATCAACTGATAGACCATGAAGGTCTGCGCTGGAATCGTGCCGGCGTAGTCCGGATCGGGAGCCGCCTCCACTCCGCGCAGGAAGAGGTTGTGGAATCCCCCAACGAAGCTTGTTCCTAGCCCAAACGCCAGGCTGTAGCTCACCAGCCCCCAGAGCACCGTGACGACCGCCATCATGGCAAAGCTCTGCATCATGGTCGCGAGCACGTTCTTCTTGCGGACGAGCCCGCCATAAAACAGAGCCAGGCCGGGTCCCGTCATCATCAGGACCAGAGCCGCACTGGTTAGCATCCAGGCGTTATCGGCAGAACTCTTGGCTTCGGCAACGTGCTGCTCAAGTTTCGTGAGCCGGGTTTCGACCGACGCGTTGGCCCCGGCGGCCGACGGAGTGCCTGTTTGCTGGGCTGGCAGCTGAGCACTGAAGAAAATCAAAACCACGACGACCCCGAGTAGCGCCCGTTTTGCCATTGAAACCCGTTCAACTCCGGTGGGGAAATGTGACTGCCCAATCTAACCGGATGACGCCAGAGCCCGGAAATCGAAACTATTTATCGTGGCCATCAGGAATTGTTATGAGTAGGGCACAGGAACGCCGGCGTTAAAGCGGAATCATCATGCTTTTTCAGCCCGTCGAGGTCTCTGTTCGAGCTCGTCGCCACAAACCGGCCCATTTCCGTCGATCTCTTCGATCGAAAAAAGTGAGCCCGAATCACGGAAATAACGAAATATCTAGTTGACAGGAAAGGAAATAAACGTGCATAGTTATTCAGGTGACTGAATAAATATTCATGAGCAAGGCGGCCAGACAAAAGGCGATTCTCGAACTGCTTCATCGCGGTCCAGTCGAGAGCCAGGAGGAACTCCAAGGCTTCCTCGCCAAGCGCGGATTCGAAGCCGGGCAGGCGACCCTTTCCCGGGATATCCGCGAACTGGGGCTAGTGAAAACGCCCGACGGGTACGCGGCCAGCAGAGGTACGACCATCGTTGAGCCGGTCCTCCCGTCTGTGTCGCGGTTGGTTCGGGAATTTGTCGTTGACGTCCGCCTGGCACAGAACCTGATCGTTCTCAAGACGAGCGTGGGCAGCGCCCAGCCCGTAGCGGCCGCCGTGGACGCCGAAGACTGGCCTGAGGTCGTGGGGACCTTGGCCGGTGACGACACCATTCTGGTGATTTCCCCGGACAATCGCACCGCGCAACAACTGGTGCGCCGGATCCAGGGGATGCTGGCGTAATGACGTCGAAGGTGAAAACGGCTGTTCTGGGCGTAACCGGTTACGCCGGTTTTGAATTAACGCGCATCCTTCTGCGCCACCCCAGGTTGCAGAAACCCTTGTTGCTGCGAAGGGAAGAAGGCGGGAAGACGCAGGATCTCGCCGAGACTTTTCCCGCGCTCAGCTGCAACGGCGGCTATCCGCTGGAACCTTTCTCCATCGAGCGGCTGAAGAAGGCAGGAGTGAGCCTTTTGTTTTTGGCGACGCCGCACGAACTTTCGCGCAGCCTCGTGCCGCACATCGTGAGGGAGGGCATTCGGGTCATCGATCTGAGCGGCGCCTGGAGACTGCGTGAAGGCGAGCATCGGGCTGTCTATGGGTTCGAAGATCACGATCCGGCTGCGGCCGATGAAATCATGAAGCAGGCAGTCTACGGCTTGTCGGAGCTTCACTCGAACGAAGTCGCCACTGCGTCCGTTGTCGCTAATCCCGGTTGTTACGCGACCTCGGTCATCCTCGGCCTCGCGCCGCTTGCGAAGGCAGGACTCATCGATCGTAGCAAAGGCGTGATCTCGGACTCGAAGTCGGGTGTCTCAGGCGCGGGCAAGGAAGCTACATCCCGCACGCATTTTGTTTCAGTTGCCGACAACTTGTCGGCGTACGGCGTCTTCAAGCATCGGCATTTCGGGGAAATGCTGGAGCAACTGGGACTGTCATCGGAGGAGCTGATCTTCACGCCGCACTTGCTGCCGATTCCGCGCGGAATTCTGTCGACGATTTACGTCCACCTCGCGCGCGCAATCACGGCCGCCGAGGTGGAGTCGTGTTATCGAAGCTTTTATGCAGGCCGTCACTGGGTACGCGTCTTCGCGCCACCCAAGCTGCCCGAGATCCAGTACTCGCTGTACTCGAACTACTGCGACATCGGCTTTTGTCTCGCCGATGACGGCCGGCGCCTGGTGATCGTCTCCTGCGTCGACAATCTTTTGAAGGGTGCCGCTGGACAGGCGGTTCAGAACATGAACGTGATGTGCGGCTGGAATGAAGCGGAGGGACTGAATTGAAAGTCGTCGTGAAAATTGGCGGTGCGGCGTTGGACGACGAGTCGGTGCTGCGCAAATGCGCGCATGCGATCGTTGCCCTTGCGGGAGATGGCCACTCCATCGCCGTGGTTCACGGCGGCGGCGGCGCTCTCACTCGAACCATGCAGAAGCTCGGCAAGACCAGCGAATTCATCAACGGTCTGCGCGTGACTGACGCAGAGACGCGCGATATGGCGCTCATGGTCCTCGCGGGCATGATCAACAAGAAACTTGTGGCCTCGATTGGAGCGGCTGGGAAGGCCGCGGTGGGTCTGTGCGGCGGCGACGGCACCAGCTTCCGCGCGCGCAAAAAGCCCGCCTCGGATGGTCACGATCTTGGCTATGTCGGCGAAATCTGCGCGGTCGAGCCGCGCTGGATCGAAGCGATCTGGGCGCAGGATGGAATCCCCGTGATCTCCAGCCTCGCCGTCGGTGCGACCGGCGAGTACTACAACGTGAATGCCGATCAGATGGCCGCCGCCTGCGCGATCGCGTGTCAGGCAAGTGCATTAATTTTTCTCACCGACGTCGCCGGCGTAAAAGGACCCGACGGAACTGTAATTCGTTGGCTCAATCTTAATCAGGTGGCAACGCTCGTGGAGAGCTCGGTCATCCAAGGTGGAATGCTTCCGAAGCTGGAAGCTTGCAAGCAAGCGCTCCGCAAAGGTGTCGGCAGAGTGCGGATTCTACCTGCCTCGGAAGCGGATGAATTACCCGAGTTTTATTTTTCGAAGCTGCAGCATGGCACGGAAGTTTGCGTGGCGTGAAATCTGCGAATCAAATTTGAAATCTACGAATCAAATTCGAGTTTGCGAATCAGTCGCGCTCGAACGCGAGTCCAAGGAAAGAGGAGAGCAACGAAGGATGAGAAGTCACGCCGCAGAAAGAACATCGATCACGCCGGTTCCGGGCATTGGCAAGCCCGTCATGCGGGATCTGGTTTCCACCCGCGATCTCAGCACGTCCGAGGTACGGTCAATCCTCGATTTGGCGGCCGTCGTCAAGGCACGTCCCGCGGATTTCCGTAAGACGCTCGACGGCAAGCAACTGGTGATGTTCTTCGAGAAGCCCTCACTGCGCACTCGGCTCACCTTTGAAGCCGGCATGGCGAGCCTGGGCGGCAACGCATTCTTCATGGATCAGACAGGCGGCCGCATCGATGCGCGTGAGAGCCTGCACGACATCGCGCACAACGTTTCTCGCTGGGTCGATGTCATCGTGCTGCGTACCTTCGCGCATTCGACCGTCGAAGATATGGCGATGCACGCATCGATTCCGGTGATCAACGCGCTCAGCGACCTGGAGCATCCGTGTCAGGCCCTCGCCGACTATTCGGTGCTGCAGGAGCGGTTCGGCAATCTGAGGAACATTACGCTGGCCTATGTCGGGGACGGCAATAACGTCGCGCACTCGCTCCTTCTCACCGGAGCGCTGCTCGGCTCGAATGTTCGCGTGGCGACCCCGAAGGGCTACGAACCAAACGCTGACATCCTCAGTACGGCGCAGGAAATTGCGCTCGGTACGGGTGCGACGCTCGAAATCCTGAACGATCCTCACGAGGCGGTTGCGGGCGCCGACGCCGTCTACACCGATGCCTGGGCCAGCATGGGCCAGGAGCACGAGGCCGAAGCCCGCCGCGTGATCTTCCAGCCCTATCAGGTGAACGAAAAGTTGATGGCAGAAGCGGCGTCTCATGCCATATTCATGCATTGCCTGCCCGCGCATCGCGGGGAGGAAGTCACGAACGCGGTCATGGACTCACCCCAGTCGGTGATCTTCGACCAGGCCGAAGGCCGGCTGCACGTACAGAAAGCGATCTTAATGTTATTACTCTGGGGCGGCGCTAGCCGTTTCCCTGTGAGGAGTGCTCATGCCTAAGAAAGTCGTTCTTGCTTATTCCGGCGGACTCGATACCTCCATCATCATTCCGTGGTTGAAGGAACACTACGACTACGACGTGATCGCCATGGTCGGCGACGTGGGTCAGGGCGACGACATTGAAGCCGTCGTCAAGAAGGCCTACAACACCGGTGCCAGCAAGGTCATCGTCGAAGACCTCCGCGAAGAATTTCTGACCGGTTATGTATTTCCTGCGCTCAAGGCGGGGGCTGTGTACGAGCACAAGTACCTGCTTGGGACTTCGCTGGCTCGTCCCGTGATTGCCAAACACCAGGTGGAAGTCGCATTGCGTGAAGGCGCGACAGCCGTCGCGCATGGCTGCACGGGCAAGGGCAATGACCAGGTGCGCTTCGAACTGACTTACCAGGCGCTGGCTCCAGAATTGAAAGTTATCGCTCCCTGGCGCGAATGGACTTTGAAGTCGCGCGAGGACTGCCTCGACTACGCCGAAGCTCACGGCATACCCGTTGCGCAGAGCCGCGAGAAGATTCACAGCCGCGACCGCAATCTCTGGCACATCAGCCACGAGGGCGGGGAACTCGAGGACGCCGGCAACGCCCCCTTGCCGAGCACCTGGCAGCTGACCAAGTCTCCGCAGGAAGCTCCTGATCGCGAAGAGGAAGTCGAGATCGGCTTCGAAAACGGTGTACCGGTTTCGGTCAACGGATTGCCGATGGATCCCGTCTCGCTCGTCGAACTGCTTAACGAGATCGGCGGCCGCAATGCCATCGGCCGGATTGATCTGGTGGAGAACCGCTTCGTCGGCATCAAGTCGCGGGGCTGCTACGAGACGCCCGGTGGCACCCTGCTGCTCACAGCGCATCGCGAGCTCGAAGCACTCTGCCTTGATCGCGACCTGCTGCACTACAAGCAACACGTCGGACTGAAGTACGCCGAACTTGTCTACTTCGGCCTCTGGTTCACGCCGCTGCGCGAAGCCCTCGACGCCTTCGTCGAAAGCACGCAGAAGAACATCACGGGTTCGGTTGGGCTCTCGCTCTATAAGGGGAATATCGCCATCACCAGCCGCAAATCGGAGCACTCGCTTTACCGCACCGACCTGTCGTCGTTCACCATGGGCGACAGCTACGACCAGAAAGACGCGGAAGGTTTCATCCGGATTCTCGGCCTGCCCTCGCGCTCGCGCGCGCAGCTTCGTCAGGAGGTGACGAAGTGAAGATGTGGTCGGGCCGATTCCGGCAACCCCTCGATCCCGCGTTTGAACGGTGGCAAAGGTCTTTTCCTTTTGACCAGATTCTGCTCCCATTCGAACTCGAGGCGAGCCGTGCGCACGCGCGGGCACTCGAGCATGCGGGCATCTTGTCGTCGGAAGAGACTGCCGATATCGTTCGCGGTCTCGAACAGATCGGTGAGAAAGCCAAGGCCGATCCGTCTTTTCTGAAGGACGACGAAGCCGAAGATGTTCATCACTTCGTCGAGAAGCAGTTGGTTGCGCTCATCGGCGAGACGGGATACAAGCTCCACAGCGGCCGCAGCCGCAACGAGCAAATCGCGACGGATCTGCGCCTGTACGTGCGCGGCGCTGTCGATCAGTTGCATTTGCTGCTCGCGGACTGGATGCAAGCCCTCCTGTCCCGCGCCGAGAAATCGGGCGACGCCGCTATGCCCGCCTACACACATCTACAGCGGGCTGAGCCAGTGCTGGTCGCGCACTGGCTGCTGGCATACGTGGAGATGTTTCTGCGCGATTCTGACCGGCTGGCCGATTGCCGCCGCCGTCTGAATGTCTGTCCTCTGGGATCGGGTGCGGTGGCAGGTGCAACCGTTCCACTCGATCGCGTCGCCATTGCGACCGATCTTCAGTTCGACGCCCCAACAGCGAACAGTCTCGATGCCACGAGCGACCGGGACTTCGTCCTCGAGTTCGTGCAGGTGCTCTCCCTTCTGGCCCTGCACCTTAGCCGCTGGGCCGAAGAAATGATCCTATTCTCGACACAAGAGTACGGATTTGTCTCGCTTCCCGAAGCATTTTCTACGGGTAGCAGTGCCATGCCGCAGAAGAAGAATCCCGACTTGCTGGAACTCGTCCGCGGAAAAGCCGGACGCATCCTCGGCGCAGCTACGTCGCTGCTCATTACGGTCAAAGGCCTGCCGCTCGCCTACAACAAGGACATGCAGGAGACGCAGGAGCCGTTGTTCGACGCGACACAAACGATCCTTTCGATCCTGCCGCTCGCAACCGGCTTCATGAAGACCGTCGAGTTCGATTACAACCGCATGAAGCACGCCGCGCAGTCCGGATTCATGAATGCCTGGGCGGCAGCCACCTATCTCGTCGATCGCGGTGTCCCTTCACGCCTCGCTCACGAGGCTGTTGGCAAGGCCGTCAAGCTGTGCGTCGAGCGCGGTTGTGAGTTGCAAGATCTCCCGCTCGCCGATCTGCAGCAGATCAACCCGGCCTTCAACAACGATTTTTCGAAGTGTCTGACGCTCGAAGCCGTGCTCTCGATCCACAACGTCGAGGGCGGTACCGCGCGCGCGTCGGTCAAGCAGGCGATTCAACGTGCGGAACAGCGCATCGTTCTTCTTCGAGGTGACGTCCATGCACACGCGTGAAGCTTTGTTGCGCGATGCGCAGCAGATCCACGACCTGATTGCCAGCTATTCAGGTGATGGCACCCTGTTGCCCCGGACCTTGCCCGAAATCTGCGAAAACATCCGCGACTTCGTCGTCGTTGAAGACGAAGACCGCATCACCGGTTGCGGCGCCTTGCATCTCTATGGGCCGCATCTCGCCGAGGTCCGCTCGATTGCGGTCTGGCCTGAGGCGAAAGGGAACGGAGCCGGACGCCTGTTGATCGACGCCCTCATGGAGCAGGCCAACCGTCAGGAAGTCACATGCGTTTGCCTGTTCACGCGTATTCCGAGTTTTTTCGCACGGATGGGATTTGCCGTTGCTGTGCGCGAAGACATCCCCGACAAGCTATACAAGGATTGTCTGCGCTGCCCGCGTCTGCATAACTGCGATGAGGTCGCCATGTTCCGCGGCGAACTGCCGCAGTTCGCCATCCTGCAGCCGCCCGCCTCCCAGCTGGTTAAACTGCAGGTCTCCTCGGTGGCGGACTGAGGCGATTGCGCACTAAGACTTTTCGGAACGACTGGTGTCAATTGCGGAGTGTGGCGTCCGGTTTGCGGATCAGACCCTTCTGCCCGCCGCGACGAGTCCTGGACAAGATTAAAGCCGCCAAGTTATGTAGCAACGACTGGTTGCTCCTGGCGGCTTTCTGGGGAAGCGCCCGTTCGGGCACCCGAAGTTCACTTCGGGGTAGGCGCAGTGTACCACGCAGTACGTAAAAAGCTAACCTTCCACTCCAAAAACTTTCCCGAATTGAAAACCGCCTAGTTACTTCCCGTCATAGCACCGCGGTAATCGCCGAATGTGAGCCACTTCACCGCTCCGATGCCGCCAAAGCGTTGGAATAAAAGATGGAGCGTTCGTCGTGAACGTCTACGTTCGTAGTATCGCGCTACTGCTCGTGACGTTAGCCGCTTCCTCCCTAGGTGGCGAGCAGTTCACCATCTTCCCGGATCGGAAAGAACTGCGCTCCCCGGACGGTCAGTATGTCGTGCGCAGTGTCGACCATGTCGCACGGCCCGGGGAGTTCGCAGGCGTTTTTCGCACGCTGATTGTCGAGGAAGTCTCCACCGGCCGCGTCCGCAAGCTCTACGACTACGTCGGACGTGTCGCCGTTGCCTGGTCTGGCAACGACTTCATCATCGTGACCGACTATGTCAACAAGAAGACGTCCAGAGCGATTGTGTTCCCTGTGGCTCCCGATCGTGACGGCTTAGTCGTCGACAAGGCGCAGTTGACCCCGCTGCTTCCGGAGGAGCAACAGGTCCATCTGGAGCAGAATGATCACGTTTTCGTGGAAGCGTCGAGTGTGGAAGGAAGAGCGCTGAAATTGCGGGTATGGGGCTATGGCTGTCACGATGCGCAGGATTCCGCTATTCCTGCCAGTACGATTTGATTCTAGGAACGGCCGTGTGTGAGTAAAACCTGGGGGAGGGCCCGTTTCTGGAATGTCTATGGGTTGATTTTGCGCCGCCGAATCTATTTCAGCGCGGCCTTCTCTGACGTGGCGCCATCATCGCGCGGAGTCATCGAAACGACTACATAGTCACGGTCCTTGTCGTCGAGATCCTCGACCCGCAGGACCATCTTGTCCTTCTGCAGGCGGAACTGCGCCTCCGCTCCGACCGGCAGCAAAACTGGATGCTTGTCGTCGCGCGGACGAACGCGGTAGATCACCTTGTCGGTCTGCAGCAGGTATTCCTGACAAAGCAATTCATGGGTCTTCTTATGAGCCGAGTCGGTGCCCAGCATTTCGCCTGCTAAACTCTTGCCGCTGTTTTCATCGACCCCGCAAGCCACTGAATCCATCTGCAGCAGCTTGCCATGCTGGAACGGTTTCGCGTCCTTGGCGTAGGCGATCGTAGCCAACACCACGACCCCAATGATGAAAGAAGTTTTCATGAGTCTCCCCCCGGCAGCTAGCAAGTCATTGGGGGAGGGCTTGCCGGCCGCATACTCAAGTGTGGAAGGTCAGTGTCGCCGTTTTTGCGCGCGAGAAGAAGTTACTAAAGGTGCATGTACCAAAGTCACATCGACGGGAACTATCGCCGAAGCGCTTGTAACGCCGACACCGCAATCACGGGTTTTGTAACTCCTTCAGACTCGCGAACGAACGGAGTTGCCGCAAGTGACGTACGGGCGTCAAAATGTTTTGACCTTTAAACATTAGGCTGAGAGCTTCTCTTTCTTCGTCGCCCACGCCGGAGGATTCAGGACATACTGCGCCTCTCCGCGCCCGAACGACCAATCCTCGAGCCCTACCTCCGTCAACACGGTCATGACATCGTCGGGGCGAATTCCGGGCGACGTTGCCAACCGGTCAGCGATACTGCGATAGAGAGCCTGCTTCGTCTCGATCGTCCGCCCGCACGAAAGAAAGATCTGGATCAACACAAAATCTGCCGACCGCTTCACGCCCATGAAGTTCGGATCGGCCACAAGCGTTCCTTCGCTGTGCTCGGTGATCACCTGAAAGCGATCGCCGTCGGGAATGTTCAGGGTTTCGCGCATCGCCTCGTAGACCTGCTGGCTGATCGCACGCCGGTACGACTCTGGTTTTCCGGCCTGCAGGGAAATCCGCACCAATGGCATTGTTATGCTCCTGTGTCCGTTCTATTCTCGGACTATTTATGGATGCCGCAGATACGAGAGGGGTCGCAAGCGGACAAGAAGCTGTTCGCGCATCACGGGAAAGGCGGCAATAATTCCTTACGCAAGAAAGCAGCGGGTGGTTGGTTCTAAGGATAGTGGGATGATTCATAGGATCCGTGCGGAGGGACCATGGCGACCTCGCGATCCGTATTAGCAATCGCATTGGCACTGTCGTATGTCTGCTGTGCTCGTGCCGGCGCGCAAGACACTCTGTCTTCTCCCAACGCAGTTCGCCAAGTGCTGTTTCTCGAATGGCAGCAGAATGGACAACGCTTCGAGGCTACGGTCGGCGAGCAGATCGAAATCAAACTTGGCGCCATGGCACCATGCGACCCGCAGATTTCGTCCCCCTCACTCCGACTCGAGAGTGTGGCCCTCGACTGGCCGCCAACGCCGGGCATCTCCACCCACACATACATTTTCGACGCGGCTTCCCCAGGTGAAGCCGTAATCAGAATTCCTCTGGCCGATTGTGCGAATCCTGACTCGTCCGAGGAACGCACTTTCACCGCTACCGTCTATGTGAAACTGAGTGTCGGCGCTTCGCACGGAGCTTATGCGTTCCGAATGCCCGACCAGCAAAACACTGCGCCATGGACCGGTGCCTGGACGATTCTGGGACCGAATGTCTTGCGCCAGTCGTTCACGCCGTCGATGTCGAGGCTGACCGGAGTCGAAGTAGAACTTGTCAATGCCAATCCCGGCCCCAGCCGTGCCGAGATCGAGCTGAAGCTGTTAAATGCGAAAGGAGACGTTCTTTCCGTCGTCTCGAGAAATGTTTCGGTCGATGACTGTCAGCACCTCTTGTTTGCTCTCCCAACGGGCGGATGGAAAGTGTTGCCTGGCCAGACTTACAGCGTCGAGGTGGGCGGCAGTGACGGCGCGCTGGGATGGAAGTACGTTGTCGGTGGCTACAAGAACGGAGACGCGTCCTTCAACGACAAACCTCTGCTGCGCGACGCACGCAGCACGTTCCTATTCCGGACGTTCGGCGCGCGATGAGGGATCTGGCGGGTAGTCTGACTCGCCTGGGGACAGCCGGCAGGCGGAACGCGGTTTCGCAAACTGCATAGCCAGTCTGCCCTCCCTAACTGTGAGAAAATGAAAACAACCTATCCGGCCCCGTAGCTCAGATGGATAGAGCGACGGTTTCCTAAACCGCAGGTCGGCGGTTCGAATCCGCCCGGGGCCTCCATTTTCTGCCCTAAGACATTCTGAAAACACAAACTTGTCCATAAGATGGCGACCGTATCCATCGAGCGCCAAGCAGTCGGCCCCGAAACCAGTGTCCTCTCTATTATTCCTTCCACTTCTGCGTTAGTTTCGAACAATGCTCGCGAAGCTGAATCTACTTCGTCGCCTCCGCCCACTCCTTCTCGGCGCGTTCGAGCACAGCCGTGCGATCTTCCTCCAGAATCCAGCGCTGTTTCACGAGTTCATCGAGCGCGAAGGTGTACTTCTTCAGGTAGTCTTCGCGACTTGCATACCGTTCCGCAATCGACCTCCGCGGATCGCCGGTCTTCTCCCGAACCGCCTGCGTTTTCGGGAATACAATTTCCGACACCTCAAACGAGACCCGCTGATCAGGAGCCCCGATGGAGGGATCGCGCAAATTCCAGCCTGTATAGGTCGCCAGCGGAGCCGCGAACTCCGGCAACCGAACCCCGTCCCGCTCGTTGCCGTCAGCGTCTACCTGGGGAACCAGGACCGGGAACGGTTCGCCGACCTTTGGCGGCTGCACGCTCAGAATCCCGCTCTTTAAGTCCGCGCCGAAATCCTCGTGATACGCCGCATTCGCCTCGGTTGGCTTGTCTACACTCGGGATTGCCGGAAACGCATACTTGCTCAGCGGCACCAGCGTGCCGTCTGAAATCTTCGGATAGCTGCTCGGTGGAGGGGGAGTGTTGTCGCGCACCCACGCGTCCATGTTGATAATCATCGCCCGCCAGAAATAGCGGATCGGCAGCGGAGACTGCGGTTCCTGCCCCAACAGGTCACCCTTGCCTTTTTCCGGCGGAAACGGCCCGGAGAAATGCTGCAACCCGGTGAAGTGATAGATGCGAACGTTATCGGAAATCGCCACGTCCTGCTTGCCGTCCGCGCTTACGTGGATCAGCGCCGCCACCCGTCCCCAATACTCATACGACGTATTCGAGAAGAAAATCTTCGGCACGGCCTGGTCGGCGACTGCGCGATCGAGCAGTCCACCGGTTTCCCCCGTGACCGGGTCTGTCTCCGGCCCATCCGTGAAAGGGAAGATATCGGTCGGAAAAAATATCGACGACGTCGGCTGCGCATCGCGTGACGGCTGCGCGAACCGGTAGTTGAAACTGCCGCGTCCCGCACCCGCCACGTGCGCGAGGACGCCGTCCAAAGCCAACCGCCCTTCCTCGTCGGTGTCGAAGCCCTGGTAAATCATGTCGCGCAGAAATCGCCCGTTCTGCGAGATGCCTTCGCCATACACGCGCTTCGCGGGCGTGATCGTGTCGAGTGCATGTTTCGCATACGACGCGAAGTCGCGAATCGCCGCGAACCCGCCACCGGCCACCACCGGATCGGCCACTACGTACACGTACTCGTAAATCTTTCCCGGCTGGAACCCACCATTCAAATGGATATGCCGGTCACTCGCTACCAGTTTGCCGTCGACCGTGTGTGCGAACTGCCATTCGCTGCGCGGGATTACCGTTCGCGGCGCATCGCGTGAATCGCGCACCGTGAGCCCATTGCGCGAATCATCGGGAGCCGCCACCGGGTACTCGCTCCCACCGATCATCCCAAGAATCAAATGTCCCAGCGGAATCTCAGACATGGGTTTCGACGGCATCAGGTCGCCGCGCAGCAGTCCCGTGATCGTCTTGCCGTTCTCTTTAGCGATCCGCGCATAGAACCGCAACGCATCGTCGCCCGCCGCGTCCCATTGCCATCCCAGGCTCACGACGGTAAAGCCGCGCCGCAGTAGCCAGGCATCTCCAGCGTCTTTTGCCAGGTCCTGATCCCCGCCATCCACCAGGCTCAAAATGCGCGCACGCCCGCGGTTCGGCACCTCGAGAAGCAGCGATCCATTTCCCTTGCGCGGATCCTTCGGACGCACCGCCACGAAATCTGCCGAGAACTCGACTTCTCCGTTTTTCAGATTGACCGCATTCGCCAGATCGACGATGCGCTGATTGTGAGGATTCGCGACTGGAAGCGAGAAGGAGACCTTGCCCGTAATGCGCTCATACGCGCCCGCGTCGCCAAAGGCTCTTCCTCCGAGAACGTCAGCACGTGTGGTGATCTCAACTCGCGCAACGCGCGCTTGAAGAGGTGTCGCGGCCAGCAATACGCCAAGCGTTACCAGAACCAGCAGAGACGTACAGTGATTGACCCGCAACATGCGCCGAAGGATAGCACGGATGGTTTTCGCAACTGAATGGACGCGCGGCAGCGGAGAGGGGGGCTTACTGCAGCCAGTTCGGCCCGATCATGTCGCGCAATGCCTCGGGCGTAGCCCATGCAGCCGATCCAGCGTAGTGCTTCACCCAGTCCGCCCCAGCACCGATCTTTACCCGGTCGGGCGTGAACTCGGGCGAGAGCGTATTGGCCATCAACGCGTACTTCACGCCATCATGAAGTCGCAGGGCTTTCCAGCATCCTCCTGGGATCGCCACCACCGGACGTTCGCCCGCAGCCAGGTTCGTCCCGAGTGTCACCTTCTCCACGCGCCCATCCGGATGGAAGATGAAGTAATCCACCGGCCCGCCCTCAATCAGGATGTGGGTGTCATCCGGTTCGAGCCAGTGCAGGTAATTGATCGGCCGGTCACTGGTGAGCATGTAGTAGTTTTGGCTCTGCACAGCGAGCGGTCGCCCACTTAGAGTCACCATCTGAGCCGATCGTCCAATAATCCCCAGATACCCAGACTCTTTCGGAAGGACCTGCAGTTTCAGCTCGCGAATGATCTCCTGCGCGCGAGCCTCCGATCCAACCGGGGAGGATGACGGCATTTCGCCCACGAGGGCGAATATGGCAACAACTACCAGAAGACGTGGCATGGTCCGCCAGCCTAGCAGATGCCCCTAAGATTCTTCTGATCGCCACTGTGATCCTCGGATTCGTCGGGATCGTTAGCGGCATGTTCCCCACGATCCGCGTCGCCAACCTCGATCCCATCGAAGCCCTGCGCTACGAATAAGGCATCTCGCGGACGGTGCCCCAGGTTCGCGTCCGCTTTTTTGGACGCTAACCTGGGACCTCCTCAATGCTCGCTTTATGTTTCCTCTTCTCTCACCGGCGCCGAAACCGCCGCCTCCCCCTGCAGCCCGAGCCGCTTTCTCGCATTGAACATCGGCCCCTTGGCAGAAACGACCGGAGCAAACTTTGCAAAGCCGAACGCCTCGCCTACATCGTCGTAGATCGCCTCCATGCCTCCACGCATGAAATACGTTTCATGCCAGAAGCCCGTGCCGCCGGGATCTTTCAGGAAGTCCTTCCACCATTCCTGATGGGGCAGGGAACGCGCCCATGTTTCCAGCGACTGAAAATCACGCCAGTACTGGCGCATGCCTGCATGGACGGGGAAAAATGAGTAAAAGATGTTCTCGTGCAGCAACAATCCGTCCGGCTTGGCTTCGACCGATGCGCTGATCTTCGGACCGAACTTCATCAATGTCGCCAGTCCGCGCAGCTTCTCCACGCGCATGCCGAGGTAAATCACTACGAGGTCCGGATAGCCGGAAAGATCGACCGTGCTCCGCTGCAGACGTGCCATGCCTCACCCCCTTTTGCCTCATCTCATCGTACAAAAGAAGACGATGCGGAACCCGTCCTACACGACTCTCGAGGGCAAGACAGGCTCTGTTGCTCTCCTTCTCATGGCTCATCCGTCTCATTCTGGGACCCGGCCTTTCGGAGCCATTCATCGGGAAGCCGCGGTAGCACGGGCCCAGAGGTACAATTACCGTTCTTCAATGCACGTCTCTCAACCGCCTCGCACTCCATCTCTTATGCAGGAGTTCTTCATGCACTTCGTAAGGAAGTGGTTTGCCTTTTGCCTGATTTCTCTCGCCCTCCCCGCGTTTGCGCAGGAAGCGCGCCAGGGCCGCTTGCTGCGCTTCCCCGACATCTACAAAGACAAAGTCGCCTTCGTCTACGGCGGAGACATCTGGCTCGCCTCCACCAGCGGCGGCGTCGCACGCCGCATCACCGCGCATCCGGGCAGGGAGCTGTTTCCCAAGTTCTCACCCGACGGAAAGTGGATCGCGTTCACCGGACAATACGACGGCAACTTCAATGTCTACGTCATGCCTGCCGAAGGCGGACAGCCCAAGCAACTTACCTTCTATCAGGGAAGCTCGCAGCCACTCAGCGACCGTATGGGCATTCACAACGAAGTCGTCACCTGGCTCCCGGACAGCAAGCGCATCCTGTTCCTGTCGCGCCGCGATGCCACCAACGGCTGGATCAAGCGCCCCTATAGCGTCAGCATCGATGGCGGCCTGCCCGAACTTCTGCCTATGGACCAAGGCGGTCTAACATCTTTCTCGCCCGACGGCACGAAGATCGCCTACAACCGCATCTTCCGCAACTTCCGCACCTGGAAGCGCTACACCGGCGGCCTCGCGCAGGACATCTACATCTACGACATCAAGAACAACGCCTTCGAGCAGCAGATCCCGCACACGGACTACAGCGACACATTTCCGATGTGGCACGGCAACACGATCTACTTCTCGTCTGACCGTGGACCAGAACACCGCCTCAATCTCTACAGCTTCGATCTCGGTTCGAAGCAGATCGAGCAGCTCACCAAGTTCGATAACTATGACGTGATGTGGCCCAGCCTCGGCCCTGACGCAATCATCTTCGAGAACGGCGGCTTTCTTTACACCTTCGACTTCGCCACGAAGCAAGCGAAGAAACTGAGCATCTCCGTTCCGGGCGAAGTGGACGAAACCCTGAAGCACTGGGCCAGCGTCACCAAGTTCGTCACCGACTTCGACATCGCGCCCGACGGCAAGCGCGCCGTCTTCGCTGCGCGCGGCGACATCTTCACCGTTCCCGCCAAAGAGGGAAGCGCCCGCAACCTGACCCTGACGCCCGGCATTCGTGAGAGGGGAGCCGCATGGTCTCCTGACGGCCGCTGGATCGCGTACCTCTCCGACCGCTCGGGAGAAGACGAGATCTACATCTCTCCGCAGGACGGCCAGGGCAAGGAACAGCAGATCACCAGCGGTTACAAGGGATTCAAGTTCCCGCCCGCCTGGTCGCCCGACAGCAAAAAGATCGCGTGGGCCGACAAAGATCTCCGCCTCTGGTATCTCGACATTTCCGACAAGAAGCAGGTTGAGGTCGATCGCGCGAAGTTCGGCGAGATCACCAACTATTCGTGGTCGCCTGACTCGAAGTGGCTCTCCTACGATCGCCCCGAAGAAAACGGCAACAGCATCATTCTCCTGTATTCGCTGGTCGATAAGAAAATCACGCCGGTCACGACCGATTTCACCGGCAGCAACAGTCCCGTTTTCGATCCGGCAGGGAAGTACCTCTACTTCATTTCCAATCGCGACTTCAATGAGGTCCTCGGCAACTACGACTTTGAGTTCGCGAATCCGAAAACTGCGCGTGTGTACATCGCCACCCTTCGTGCCGATGAGCCCTCGCCCTTTCCCGCACTGAGTGACGAGGTCTCTGTCAAGAACGAGGAACCCGGGCCTAAGGAAGAAGAGAAGAAGGACGAGAAAAAATCCGACACGAAAGAAAAATCCGCCAAAGACAAAGACAAGAAAGAAGAGGACAAGTCCAAGGCCGAATCCAACGACGCCGCCAAGAACTTCAAGATCGACCTCGACGGCATCCAGAACCGCATCGTCGCTCTGCCAATGCCGCCGACCAACATCACGACCCTGGCGGCTGCGAAAGACACAATCGTCTACTCGACCACTCCAGTTCAGGGACTCTCCGGCCCGCTGCCCGGGGAAACGCCGGCCGTTCATGCCTACGATCTCAAAGAGCGCAAAGACCGCGTCGTCATCGAGAACGTCGACCGCTTCGCCCTCTCCTTTGACGGCGCCAAGCTCCTTTATCAGAGCGATGGCCCAGCCGGACCGGGCGCCCGCGCGTACGGCATCATCGACGTCAAAGGCGACGCCCCCAAGAAAATCGGCGATGGAGCGCTCAACCTCGCCGGACTGCGCATGGAAGTCGACCCTGTCGCGGAATGGAAGCAGATATTCAACGAGGTCTGGCGCCAGGAGCGTGACTACTTCTTCGAGCCTGCTATGAATGGCGTCGACTGGGACAAGGAAAAAGAGAAGTACGAGGTCCTCCTGCCCTACTCCGCCAGCCGTTACGATGTCACCTACCTGATGGGCGAGATGATCGGCGACCTCTCGAACTCCCACACCTACGTCGGTGGTGGAGACTATCCCGAACTCCATCCTGTCAATGTGGGGCTGCTTGGCGCCGACTACGAAGTCGACAATGCCAGCGGCATGTACCGCTTCAAACGCATTCTGCCCGGTGAGAACTGGGACGGCGCTCTGCGCTCGCCGCTTACAGAGCCCGGCGTCAAAGTCAAAGAGGGGGACTACCTGATTGCCGTCAACGGCCGCCCGCTACGGGCGCCGCAAACGCCGTTCGAATTGCTGACGAACACTGCCGGCGATACGGTCACGCTCACCATTAATTCCAAGCCTGGCGAAGAAGGCTCGCACACTGTCCAGGTCAAGCCTATCCCAGATGAATTCCAGCTCCGCGAGCGCGACTGGGTCGAGAGCAATCGCAAGAAAGTCGATGCTGCCACCAACGGCAAAGTCGGCTACATCTACCTGCCCGACATGGGCGGCCCCGGACTCAACGAATTCGTGAAGCAGTGGTTCCCGCAAATTCGCAAGCAGGGCATGATCATCGACGTCCGCTACAACGGCGGCGGCTTCGTCGATCAACTGATCTTCGACCGCTTGCGGAGGATTCTGGTTGGCATGGGCTCGGCCCGCAACTTCGAGCCGGGAACGGTTCCGCCCGTCGTCTTCCACGGATACATGGCGTGTGTCACGAACCAGTACGCCGCGTCGGACGGCGACATCTTCAGCCAGATGTTTAAGGTCTATAAGCTCGGCCCACTCATCGGCGAGCGAACCTGGGGTGGCGTGCGCGGAATCCGCGGGCAGATCCCCTTGCTCGATGGCGGCTACATCACCCGCCCAGAATTTTCGCGCTACGACCTCAACAGCAAGTGGGTGATCGAGAATCGCGGTGTCGCCCCTGATATCGAAGTCGACAATCGCCCGGACTTGGTGGTCAAGGGTCAGGACCAGCAACTCGACCGCGCTATTCAGGAGGTCATGAAGCAGATCCAGGCCAACCCGCCAGTGCTGCCCAAGCGGCCGCCCGATCTGCCTACGTACCCTGACGGCCCCGGTATGTAACAACGCCGAGCAGCGGTCGCGTCATCACCAGTGAAAGCGGGGTTATGACTGTCCAAACGGTCATCCCCGCCCCTCGTTCCCGTTACTAAGTTGGTCTCCCTTAAGTTTCGCTACAGGATTGACAGGAAACCACTTTCCCCGCTCTTTCCCGTATAATAGAAGCTTCCATGCCAAAGTATTCGATTGTGGTCCCGCTGCATAACGAGCAGGAGAATGTCACCGACCTTTACGACCGCCTCAAGCACGTTATGGAGGCCAACGGCGACAGCTTTGAGATTGTCCTCGTTGACGATGGCTCCTCCGATCGTACCTTCCAGCTTCTCCGTGAAATCGCCGCCGTCGACAGCCGTGTCACCGTCGTAAAGCTCCGCCGGAATTTCGGTCAGACCGCCGGTCTCGCCGCCGGGTTCGACCATGCGCGCGGCGAGTACATCATCGCCATGGATGGCGATCTCCAGCACGACCCTGGCGACATCCCGATGTTCATCGAAAAGATCGGCGAGGGCTACGATATCGTCAGCGGCTGGCGCAAGAACCGCATCGACAACTTCTGGCTCCGCAGAATCCCGTCGCGCATCGCCAACTGGCTGATGGCCAAACTCAGCGGCGTCGACATTCACGACTTCGGCACCACCTTCAAGGCCTACCGGCGCGAGGTCCTCGAACAGGTTCCGCTCTACGGAGAACTGCACCGCTTTATCCCTGCGCTCGCTTCGTGGTATGGGGCTTCGATCATCGAAGTTCCTATCCGCAACGTGAACCGCGAACGCGGTGCGTCGCACTACGGCATCTCGCGCACCTTCCGCGTCTTCTTTGACCTGATCACCATTCGCTTCCTGCTGCGCTACCTCTCGCGCCCGCTGCATTTCTTCGGGACCGTCGGGATGTTCAGCATCCTGAGCGGATTCGGCATCGCCGGATGGCTGGTCGAGAAAAAGCTCTTTTACCACTCCGATCTGCTCGTCCAGCACGGCCCACTGATGATCTTCGCCGCCGTCCTTTTCCTTGCGGGACTCAACATGCTGGCCGTAGGCCTGCTCGGCGAGATGCAGGTTCGTCACTATCATGAGCCTTCCCGGCGCGCGCCATACTCGGTGGACCGCGTCCTGCGCTCCCAGAGCGAAGAGCACACGATCTCGGAGTAAGTCGTCAGGAAAAAGCCAGCGACGAAAAGTAGTCGCTCTTCGCGCGTTCCATTTGCGTTGGTGTTACGAAGCCCGCCTCACCCGCGGCATTCATTGACTTGCGTTTTCGGCAGCCCTAATATCTCAGCCCAGTGATCGGCCAGACCATCTCGCGCTACCGGATCGTCGAAAAGATCGGGGGTGGCGGAATGGGGGTCGTGTACAAGGCCGAGGACACTGAACTTGGCCGCTTCGTCGCCCTCAAGTTCCTGCCCGAGGACATGGCGCGCGATCCGCAGGCTCTGGAGCGCTTCCGCCGGGAAGCCCGCGCCGCCTCGGCCCTGAACCATCCCAACATCTGCACGATCTATGAGGTCGGTAACGCCGACGGGCATTCCTACATCGCGATGGAGTTTCTCGAAGGCGTAACCCTGAAACATCGGATCGCCGGAAAGCCGCTCGACAACGAGACTCTCCTCTCCTTGGGAATCGACATAGCAGGTGCTCTCCAGGCGGCCCACTCGAAAGGCATCGTGCATCGCGACATCAAGTCGGCGAACATTTTCATCACCGAACACGGACACGCCAAGATATTGGACTTCGGTCTGGCGAAAGTGCAGACTCCCGGCTCTGCAAGCAGTTCCGGTAACAGTCAGACCCTCGATACCGATCATCTGACCAGCCCAGGCTCCACGTTAGGAACCGTGGCTTACATGTCGCCAGAGCAGGCAAAGGCGCGTGAATTGGATGCCCGCAGCGATTTATTCTCTTTCGGCGCCGTGCTCTACGAGATGGCGACCGGCACGTTGCCGTTTCGCGGCGACAGTACTGCAGAGTTATTCAAAGCCATTCTTGATGCGACGCCGACACCGCTGACTCGCCTCAATCCGGATGCGCCCCCGGAGCTGGAGCGTACCGTCAACAAGGCTCTCGAGAAAGACCGGAATCTTCGCTATCAGAGTGCGGCGGATCTTCGCTCAGACCTCGCGCGTCTCAAGCGGGATCTCGATTCCGGACGTACCTCAGGCGCGCACGCAGCCGTAGTCGGTGACTCAGCCGCTAGAATTTCTGGAATCCATTCAGCCGCGCCAGGCCAGTCACGCATGCTCCTCTACATCGCGGCTGCTGTCGTTGCCATTGTTGCGGCGGGCGCAGTCATGTACTGGCTACGCGGACGGTCAGAAACCAAAAAGATTGACTCAATTGCCGTTCTGCCGTTTGTCAACGCCACCGCCGATCCCAACAATGAATATCTGAGCGACGGACTTACGGAGAGCCTGATCAGTTCGCTTTCGCAATTGCCCGATCTCAAAGTCATGGCGAGAAGCACGGTCTTCCGTTTCAAGGGAAACCAGGAAGAACCTCAGAAAATCGGAAAAGCCCTCGACGTCAGCGCGCTCTTGGTGGGACGCGTCACCCAACACGGAGATGAATTAGCCGTCCAGGCAGATCTGGTCAGTACTGCCGACGGCACTGAACTGTGGGGCTCGCATTATGAGCGGAAGTCGGCCGAGATCACCCAGGTCCAAAGCGATATCGCCCGCGACGTCTCAAAACGGCTGCGATCCCAGCTGAGCGACGACAAGAAGCAGCATTTCGGCAGCGCTGGAACTTCCAATCCCGAGGCGTATCGTCTGTATCTGGAAGGGCGGCTGCTGTGGAACGGGCGCACACCCGACGGATTGAAGAAGAGCATCGACTTGTTCAAGGAGGCCATCGCCGCCGATCCCAATTACGCGCTTGCGTATATGGGGCTGGGTGACGCCTACAATGTGATTCCGAGTTATCGCGCTGGCGTCGGCTCGCGGCAAGCGCAAGCCCTTGCCGATGAGGCGACGCGCAAGGCGCTCGAGTTGGATAGTTCGCTGCCTGAGGCTCATGCGGCGCGCGGCAACGCGCTCACGTTCGCCTGGCGCTGGGCCGAAGCCGAGCAGGAGTTTCGCCGCGCCATCGACCTGAACCCGAACAGCGCCGGCGCGCACTACTTTTACGCGTTTACGCTGCTCGTTCCCGAGAAGCGGTTCGATCAGGCTTTCGACGAAATGCGGGTAGCCTTGTCGCTCGACCCGCTCTCTCCCATCATGAATACCAACTACGCCACGATGTTGATGGACGCGCATCGCTATCCGGAGGCCCTCGCCCAGTTTCACAAGACCTTGGAGCGCGATCCCACGTTCCTCCCGGCACATCATAAGCTGGCGCAGTTGTACGCGGTGACCGGAGACTTCGGGAATGCGCTGAGCGAGTTGCAGAAATTCGCTCCCACACCAGGATCGTGGAGTCCGGACGCGAAAGGATATCGGGCCGTAGCACTCAACGCCTTCGATAAGCCGGAGCAGAATACATGGGCGGCTGCGGCTCTCTCCGTCACGGGCGAGCGGGAGAAAGCTCTGGACTATCTCGAAAAGGCGCTTGCTGCGCGGGAGATCGAACTGGTTCTCTGCATCCGCTACCCGTCGTTCGACCCCATCCGCTCTGATCCGCGCTACGCTCAGATCATGCGCCAGGTCGGATTGCCCCAATAGAGTTCTGACCATCGTGCGAATGTTTTCCGCGCGCTGCTCCACAGACACTGACCAACCGACTGCCCGGTTTTTTGCACGTTTTCACGATGCGTCACATCACGCTGTGACCTCTCTCTCCGACTTTTCCTCTGCCCGCGGCGCATCATAGCTGCGGGCGACCCCGCCCACGTGAGGGGTATAATGCATCGGTTTGCCACCATGGAAAATGCGACGCAGTATGAACTCCGTCTCGCCAGCCGCATGGCGAGGCTCGGTACCGAAACCGCCTTCGAAGTTCTGAACAAAGCTCGCGCCCTCGAGCGCCAGGGCAAAGACATCGTTCACCTCGAAATCGGCGAACCCGATTTCGACACACCCCTCAACGTCGTTGAAGCCGCCATCGACGCCCTACACAAAGGATGGACTCATTACGGTCCCTCGGCTGGCCTCCCGGAACTGCGTCAGGCCATCGCCGAATATGTCAGCCGCACCCGTGGAGTCTCGGTAGTCCCAGACGAAGTGGTTGTTGTCCCCGGCGGCAAGCCGATTATTTTCTTTTCGGTGCTGTCCTTAGTGGATGCAGGGGACGAGGTTATTTATCCCAATCCGGGCTTTCCGATTTACGAGTCGATGATTAACTATGTTGGCGGTCGAGCCGTCCCGATCCAACTGCGCGAAGAGCGCGACTTTGGGCTCGATGTCGACGAATTCGCCTCGCTCCTCAACGACCGCACTCGCTTGATCATCCTTAATTCGCCACAGAATCCTACCGGCGGGGTGCTGAGCAAGCAATCCATCTACGACATCGCCGACGCCATCGGCGACCGCAACGTGATGATCCTCTCCGACGAGATTTATAGTCGCCTCATCTTCGAAGGCGAGCATTTCTCGATCATGTCGATCCCCGGCTTCAAGGAGCGCACCATCCTGCTCGATGGCTTCTCGAAGACTTACGCGATGACCGGATGGCGCATGGGGTACGGCGTCATGCGCCCCGACCTCGCTGCCCAGATGACGCGTCTGATGACCAACTCGAATTCCTGCACAGCGAGCTTCACGCAGATCGCGGGCGTCGAGGCCTTGCGCGGCGACCAGTCTTCCGTCGATCACATGCGGGACGAGTTCAAGCGCCGTCGCGACGCCTTCGTCGCCGGCCTGAATCAGGTTAAGGGCTTTTCTTGCCGGATGCCGAAAGGCGCCTTCTACGCCTTCCCGAACATCACCAAGACCGGTTGGCCCTCGAAGAAACTCGCCAACGCGCTTCTCGAAGAAGCGGGCGTCGCCTGCCTTTCCGGCACGGCGTTCGGTGATTACGGTGAAGGCTTCCTGCGCTTCAGCGTGGCCAACTCACTCGAGAACTTGAACAAAGCCCTCGACCGCTTGCACCAGTGGACTGCGAAAAATTTGTAAAAGCAGCTCTTCGCTGTTCGCCAAGAGCGAGCACGCATCACGCCTCCCTGTGACTACGCGCGCGGAAAGTCACAAATAAGATTCCCCGCTCGTGATCAGCTTGGGCCTCCGAGCGGGTCCCGGGGAACGATGCAGCGCGTCAAGAGCCAAGAGTCAAAGGCTCAGGATGAGCGCACCTTCCCCGCACGCAAGTCCTGTCGACAGCTGTTAGTCATCAGTCTTCAGCATGATCGCGTTTTCCTGGCGACCGACGACTCAAGACCGGCGACTAGCCATTTGCACTAGCCACTGACTGCTGTCTCTGGAGTAAACTGTCCATTCTTTGTCCGGAAAGATCCGACCGAAAATGCCTAAGACCTTTCGCGTATTTGTTACCTGCGACATCGGCGAGGCCCTTAATCTTCTTCGCGAACGCGGCTATGACGTCGAGGTTTATCCGCATCCCGAGCCTCCGCCAAAGTCATTCATCATCGAGAAACTGAAATCGGGCATCGACGGCCTCATCACCACCCTCCGCGATCAGGTCGACGCTGAGCTCTTCGAAGCAGGCAAGGGAAGCCTCAAGGTCGTCGCGCAGTATGCAGTCGGCTTCGATAACATCAACCGAGCCAACGCCAACCGCTACCAGATCCCTTTCACCAACACCGCCGACGTCCTCACTGAAGCCACCGCCGAATTCGCCTTCTTCATCATGGCCGACGTCGCGCGCCGTCTCTGGAGCGCAGAACACCTCACCCGCGAAAACAAATGGGGGTTCTGGCATCCCTACCTGCCGTTCCTCGGCGACGAAGTTACCGGCAAGACTATCGCGATCATCGGGACCGGGCGCATCGGCCTCGCCATGATCAAGAAATGCGCCGGCTTCGACATGAACATCCTCTGCTACGATCCGGCCTACCAGAATCATGAGTACGTGAAGGCTATCCAGGCGGTGAACGACCTGCGCCACGCGCGCGGCATCTCTAAGGAACGAACCTGGATCAAGTACGTAAGCTTCGATGAGGGGCTCGCTGGCGCCGACTATGTCAGCATTCACGTTCCGCTGCTGCGCGAAGGCGAGTCTCCGACTCCCACGTTCCACCTCTTCAACGAGACAAATTTCCGAAAAATGAAACCGACCGCGTATCTCGTCAACACCTCGCGCGGTCCGGTAATCGACGAGGTCGCTCTCGCGAAAGCCCTCCGCCAGAAATGGATTGCCGGCGCGGCGCTCGACGTCTACGAGAAAGAGCCGCTGCCCGCCGATTCCCCTCTGCGTGATCCCTCCATCGAAGATCGCTGCCGCCTCTATCCGCATTTCGCCAGCGCCGCCCGAATCACACGGCTCTCGCCTGATCCCGACAAAGGTATGGCCGGCCGCTGCATTCAAGGTCTGATCGATGTGCTGGAACGAAACTACGGCGGCGATATCACCAAGATGCCCTACGTCGTCAACAAAGAAGCGTTTGCGAACTGATGACAACATGATTACCAGAATGGCACGCAAGGAAAGAATGACGTCTCTTGAAACGTGTGCCTCTAAGCATGACTGTCCTACACTTACACAGACGGTCGTGCGCGCTTTACTCTGCGCCTGCCGAAATCCCCAACGGAAGTCTTGAAAAATGATTGGAAAAGCGTTCCTTTTTTCCGTACTCCTATCAGCTTTTCTTTGTCTTCCACTTTCCTCTCAAACAACTCCTTCGCCGACTTCGCTGAAGCTGCTGCCGATTCCGAAAGAGGTTCGCGTCGGAGAAGGCGTATTTGATCTCCCCGCCCATAGCCGCATTCTCGTTGACGCCGAGAACGCCGCCGAAGATCGCAATGGTGCCGAAACGCTGGCCGATGAGATCTCACGGCGATCAGGCATGAAGGTTCCGATCGAATCCAGCCGCCGCGCGCCGGACGGAGAAGGTGCGATCGTGCTCGCACGCCTCTCCGAGTCCAGCGTGCGCTCCTTCCTCGCTGGCAAAGGACTCGAGGCGGAGAGCAATTTCTCCGAGCAGGGCTATCTTCTCTACGCCGACAAGTCGCGCATCGTCGTCGCCGGAAAAACCGGGCAAGGCCTCTTCTACGGCGTACAGACTCTTCGCCAGCTTCTTCATCCGAAGGGTTCAATGCTCGAGTGCCCGGCCGTCTCCATTCGCGACTGGCCGAGTATGCAATGGCGTGGTGTTCACGACGACGTCAGCCGCGGGCCGATTCCAACCATCGAATACACCAAGAAGCAGATCCGCACTCTGGCCGCCTACAAGGTCAACCTCTTCGCCCTCTACATGGAGCACGTCTTCGACTTCAAGAGCCAACCTCTTATGGCCCCCAAGGAAGCTGCGCTCACCGCAGACCAGATTCGCGAAATCGTCGACTACGCCAAGAAATACTACGTCACCATCCTGCCTGAGCAGCAGACCTTCGGCCACCTGCATCACGCACTGAAATACGAGATTTACTCCGACATCGCCGAAACGCCGCACGGCCACGTCCTCACTCCCACCAACGAAAAATCGTACGACTTTATTCGCAGCCTCTACTCCGAACTCGTGCCGCTCTTCCCAGGCCCCTTCCTGCACATTGGCGCCGACGAGACCTTCGAACTCGGCAGTGGCCAGACCAAAGCGCGCGTCGACCAGGTCGGCCTTGGCCGCGTCTACATGGAGCACCTGCAGAAGGTCCACGAAATCCTTCAGCCCTATCACAAGCAGTTGATGTTCTGGGGCGACATCGCAGTGAAGTATCCAGAACTGCTCACCGTACTGCCCAAAGACATCATCGCCGTCCCTTGGGAATATGACGCTAAGCCGAGTTTCGACAATCTACTTGAGCCATACAAAAGTGCCGGCCTACAAATCATCGTCGCGCCCGGAGCGAGCGACTGGAACGTCATCTGGCCGAATCTCGACGTCGCCTATGTCAACATCCGCAACTTTGTCCGCGACGGCCAGAAAGTCGGCGCCATCGGCATGCTCAACACCACCTGGGATGACGACGGCGAGTCCCTCTTCGACATGACCTGGCCCGCGATGGCCTTCGGAGCGTCGGCAGCCTGGCAGGCCGGCGAGTCCAACATCGACGAATTTAAGAGCAGCTACGACTGGGCCTTCTATCGCAACTCGGACGAAACCTTCAAGAACATTCTCGAGAATCTCGATCGCGCTCACGCTGCTCTCAAATCTGCCGGCTGGGGCGAAGCCGACGACACTCTCTTCTGGGTCGACCCCTTCGATCAGGAGGGCGCCCAGCTTTTGCAAAAAACGCTGCCTGCCGCCAGAGAGATCCGGCTTGGCGCGGAGCAAGCACTCGAATCGCTCTATCGCAATCCTGCCGCAGCCCGTGCGAACTCGGACACGCTCGACGACATGATCTTTGCCGCTTGGCGTCTTGACATGCTCGGCATGAAAATCCAGTTCGCCAGCGAAATGAATCACTATTATTGGGACGCGTATCAGAACCTCTCCGACGGCGACCGCGTCAACCACGATCTTGAAGAAATCACCGCCATCAACGCACGCCTCGAAGACCTGCGCGACGCCACCACCCGCCTGCGCGGCTTGTACGAGAAAGCCTGGCTCCGCGAGAACCGCCCCTACTGGCTGCCCAACGTGCTCGTGCGCTACGATCTTCTGGCTGAGCGCTTCCAGGCGAAGATCGTCTCCGTACGGGAAGCGCAACGGCAATACTGGACGCAGAAGACGCTGCCTCCGCCGCAACAACTCGGCTTCTATCTGCAGCCCTGAGCCACACCGTCTCCATGTTCTCGAATCGCACCGCATGGAAGCTGACACCGAACCGCTTCGCGCAAGCACAGGCCGACCTACGCGACACCGGCGCTGACATCCTCGACCTCAGCGTCTCCAATCCCACGCGGGCCGAGTTGCACTACGATGCCGAGGTGATCCTGGGCTCTCTCGCCCGTCCCGAGGCCCTCGACTACGATCCGCAACCGCGTGGTCTTCTCTCCGCGCGTCAAGCGGTCACCGGTTATTACCGCGTCGACCACGAAGCTTACGACCTTGCCCCCGAATCCATCATCCTGACCACCAGCACCAGCGAAGGCTATTCCTTCGTCTTTCGCCTGCTTTGCAATCCCGGCGACGAGATTCTCGTTCCGAAGCCCAGCTATCCCTTGTTCGAATTCCTTGCCGATCTCCAGGACGTCCACCTCATCCCTTACCCGCTGCTCTACGACCACGGCTGGCAGATCGACCTTCCGTCTCTCTACCAGGCAGTCACCTCGCGCACCCGCGCTGTTGTGCTCGTCCATCCCAACAATCCGACCGGCTCATACACGAAAGCGGATGAGATCAACGACTTGAATCATTTCTGCGAAGCGAATGCGCTGGCGCTGATCGTGGATGAAGTCTTCCTCGACTACGCGTACGACGGCGTCGCGCGTCCCAGCTTCGCGCAGAACAACGGTGCCCTGACCTTCACCCTCAGTGGCTTGTCGAAGATTTCAGGGTTGCCTCAGATGAAAGTCGCGTGGGTTGTGACCAGCGGTCCGGAAGAACGCAAGAATGCCGCCCTGGCTCGCCTGGAAGTGATCGCCGATACCTATCTCTCGATGAACGCGCCCTTGCAACTCGCCACGCCTGCGCTGCTCGATCAGCGCAAAAGCCTCCAGCCGCTGCTGCTCGACCGCGTGCGCGCAAACCTGGGCGAACTCGACCGCCAGCTGACTCACCAGAAAACCTGCACGCGTCTCCACGTCGAGGGCGGCTGGTATGCCATCCTGCGCGTGCCCGCCACGCAGTCCGACGAAGACCTCGCCATCGATCTGCTTCGCAAAGTCGGAGTCCTTGTCCACCCCGGACATTTCTATGACTTCCCGAGCGACGGCTATCTCGTTCTGAGCCTCATCACGCCGATCGCGTCTTTTCGCGAAGGCATCCACCGCGTGCTCCACATACTGAATTCGTGATCTCTAATGAACCACGCGGGACAGCCGCCTCGGCTGTCCCGCGGAGCGCAATTCTGTAGGAGGTGGCCCAATCCAGATTCCTGGGCCAAACATCGTGCCGTAGGCGCGCCCAACTTAGCCCAGCGCTTCACCGCTGGGGGTGCTGCAAAACGACCGAAGTCCCGTCGGGACGACCTGCAATTCACCTCTTCTGCAAAAACGGATTGCTCTCCCGCTCCTCGCCAATTGTCGTCTCCGGTCCATGCCCCGGAATCACCACGGTCTCATCCGGCAACGTCAGCACCTGCCCGTGCAAAGACCGCAGGATTTTCTCAAACGATCCGCCCGGCAGATCTGTGCGCCCGATACTTCCCGCAAACAAAGTATCGCCAGCAATCAACTTCTTCTCCGCCGGGAAATAGAGGCAGATACTCCCCTCCGTATGCCCCGGGGTGTGTATGACATTCGCCACCAGCGACCCGGCTTTCACTACGTCCGACTGACCCAAACTCTGATCGATTTCGACCTTCTCCGGACTCTTCATCCCAAGCCACGCTGCCTGTACATCGAGCATCTTCAGGAGCGCGTAGTCGTTCTGGTTTAACAGGATCGGAGCGCCTGTCGCCGCCCGCAACTTCATTGCACCGCCCACGTGATCAATGTGCGCGTGCGTGACGACAATCTGCTTCACCTGTAGTTTGTGCTTCTGAACCAGCGCAAGGATGTCCTCGATCTCATCGCCAGGATCGATCACCATCGCCTCATGCGTGGTCTCATCGCCCACGATCGAGCAATTGCACTGCAGCGGGCCCACCGGAAGAATCTCGTGAATCATAGAATCATTCTATTTCGACAGTCGTCTTTTGTTTTCAGTGAGGGTGCCAAATCACCCTCAAAGAAAAAGTCCTCCGCATTCCGCGGAGGACTTCACCCAAAACACCCAAACCTTACTTCGCCGGTGCCGGTTGCGACGCCGGATTCGCGGGCGCCTTCGCCGGAGCCGCTGGCTGCGAGTTCGTCGTCGATCCCTTCACATTCGACAGCACCGAACCCGACCCCTGCGCTCCGCTCCGCCGCACCGCAAAAATTGACAGCGTAATCGACGTGACCATGAACAGCACCGCCGACCAGGTCGTCGCTTTCGAAAGCGCGGTCGCCGCGCCGCGCGGCCCGAATGCCGTCTGGCTGCCCATGCCGCCGAACGCGGCCGCAATGTCGCCGCTCTTGCCGCTCTGCAACAGCACCACCACGATCAGAAAGAAGCACACCAGAATGTGCACGAAATAGATCAGTCCAATAACAATGTGCATGCGATCACTGCCCAACCGGCTCTCACGCCGGCCTTTCTCTGTCTACTGGAATGTATGCTTTGGTGCGGAAGGGGGGATTTGAACCCCCACGCCTTTCGGCGCCACCCCCTCAAGATGGTGTGTCTGCCAGTTCCACCACTTCCGCAAATTAAAAACTGCTTTCTTGTCAATTACTTGCAACTAGAACTTCAAGCTCTTGCAATTTTCAGTGTATGCGTTTTTGTATGCGCTCTTTGCAACATACCCTCCGGCAGTTCTTCCACTACTTTTGCGAAAGCTCCGATCCGCTACGCCGACTCCGCTGGCTTCTTTTTCTGATTGATCCGCCCGAACGCCCGGCTCACCGACTCCGCCCGAGGGTGGACATAACGCATCGTGGTCTTGATGGTGTCGTGCCCGGCGATGTATTGCAGCGCAAAGGCGTCCGTGTGCTCTCCCGCCTCGGTCAGAAACGTGTGGCGCACAGTGTGAAGTCCAGCGTCGGATCGACCATAATCTTACCACGGGCAAGCTTTTCCCGGAGATGACCGATTTCCGATTCGAGTACCCCAGGGCCGGAGCTTCTGGTCCGGGTGCCTTGGCTGGCTGAAGACATGGCGGCATTTGGATTGGGAGATGAGGTTTTCGAGCACTAACTTTGATTCTTCATTGATTTTGAGCACGCGCTTGCGAGCCCGGCGCTTGAGCTCGCGCTTAATGATGAGGTCGCCCCAGTTGCCGTCTTCATCGGGTTCCTTGCGGATGACTACGCAGTCCTTTTCCAGATTCAGCATCTCGACGCGCGTGATGCCCGAGTTGCGCGCCAGAATCGACGCCGAGCGCAGAGGCTCTTCGGCGTTCGAGATCCATAGTTGATAGGTGGCCTCGTCGAAGACGTATTCCACCTGGCGCTCGTTCTGGTACTGGTCGATCACCGGGGCGCCTTGTTGATCTTCAGCTTCCGCCAGGGCGTAACGCAGGCCCTTCCTTAACGTCGCGAGACAGCGGTTGACCGTAGTCCGCCCGACTTGCGCAGGGCCCAGAACTTGAAGCGCTCGATGACGGCCACGTCGATGTGATCGAGCGGGAGATCGCGCATCGGCTCAAACTCGAGCAGCTTCTGTTAGTTGCTCTTATAGAACTTGATGGTTCCGGGCTTTCCGGCATGCTGAGTGTCGATCCAGACGTCAAACTGCGCCTGAAACTCGAGGAACGTCGGTGCCTTGGGCTTCTCCTCCTCGACGATTCCAACCTGCTGCTTGATCAACTTAAGCCGGTAGGCGGCCGCGTAATCGAGAGCCTGGGTTCGTTCTTGAGACGGGTTGATTTGACGTGGGTCTGGCCGCCAAGATCGAAGTCGAAATAATAGAAAGGACTTCGGGGACGCTTGAAGACACGCATGGCTTTTCAGCCCGAGGCCGGACGAGTGTTGTACGCAATAAATTCCCGGATGGTATCGGGACGAAACATCACGCGGCCCCTACTTTGACGCGCGCAATCTTCTTGCGCTGGATCCAGTTTCTGAGCGTGCACTGGGAGATGCCGAGGATCTTCGCCGCCTGCGGAACGCTGAGCAGGGGCTCGATGACTTCGAGCAATGGAGAAGGCTCCGGTTGCGCGGGTCTGGGTAGTGTGGCCATGGTCGTTTCCTTGCCGGACTTCGATTGGCCGCGGTCGGCGTATTCGACGGCTTGGGCGCGTTGGAGGTCAGGAATCGGCCGCGGGTCTGGTCCGCACGCAACTGTGTAGATCGGAATGTGATGTCGGTCAAACGAGCGTCGCAAATGAGGTACTGAGGGCTACGTCGACGAAAACTGCGGCATCGCAAGCAACTGCAGCACAGCACGTTGAGCTTTGGTGGGATAAACCATCCAGGCACCTATTACGTTCGCCACCCAAATTGCGTATGGAGAAGAGAAGATTCGCAACCGAGCAAACTGCTCGCGCCGACTCGGCCGCAGCCGGCCGCTTGATCGCGCAATATAATCTTCCGTATGGCCGTTCGCATTGCGTGCTCTTGCGTCACCTGTCCGGAATATGGGCTTGGATTGTGGTGAAACAGCATTCCAGAATGGAAGAGACCCAGGAGAAGTTTCGCGCCACCTGCCCGTGCCCGAGTGCGGGAAGGAATTTGCCTTCGAGTTGAGCGAGACTCGCGTGTTCGATTTGCCGTTGCTTCTTTTCGAGCGGCGGCACTTCTTCCGTTCTGAATTATCCTGATGGCTGACGATCG
>Ga0210409_10000105_pt1 | contig 188974 bp, 167 predicted proteins | sample IncBWH17MmetaG_FD_161649 | JGI IMG/M metagenome (GOLD analysis project Ga0210409, IMG submission 161649) | Forest soil microbial communities from Barre Woods Harvard Forest LTER site, Petersham, Massachusetts, United States - Inc-BW-H-17-M | ecosystem: Environmental > Terrestrial > Soil >... | reverse complement strand
GGTGTGCGCGCAAGGCGGCGACGGTGGTGGCCAATACGCAATACATCATCGGCGTTGAGATGCTGCTGGCGGCGCAGGCCTTGACCATGACGGAAGATTTGCTGCCGGGTTTTGTGCTGGGCCAGGGTACGCAGGCGGCGTATCAGGAAATCCGCCGGCAGATTCCGGCTTGCCTGGAAGGCGATCGCTGGTTCCACAACGATATCGCGGTGGCGCAATCGTTTGTGGTGAGCGGTTCGGTGCGCGATGCGGTGGTCAGGCAGATCGGCAAGTTTGCCTAAGAAGATCGGTTAGCGAGTGGCCGCGGGACGCGCAGTATCGGTTTCCTGCAAATGCTCGCTAGCCAACGTCACCAGGCGTTGCAATAAGGACTGGCCATACAGCCAATCGCCAAGATTGGATTCGGCGTTGATATGCCCAAGTGCCCCGGCATCGATGTATTGCGCTCCCCAGATTTGCGACCAGTGACGGGCGCGCCGGCTTTCCATCCACGGATCGTTGAGGCTGCCAACCACAATCGACGGCAGCGGCAGGCGTCCGTTTACTGCCGCGCTGACATCGAATTTATCCGGATCGGCCGGCGCCACCAATAAAGCCCCTGCCAGATTCGGGATCTCGCTCAACCCGCTATGCACCGTGGTCAGGCAGCCGAAACTGTGCGCTACCGCCAGAGTCGGCTGCTCCGACTGCCGCAGTTGCTGCTGCAAGCGTTCCGACCAGACTTCCAGCAGCGGCGCATCCCACTGCGCTTGCTCAACCCGTTCGAAGCTGGGATACAGCCGCTGCCATCGCGATTGCCAATGCAGCGGGCTGCTGTTGTACAGCCCGGGCACTACCAGCACACGAAACGATGACAGCGTTGCCATGATCAATCTGCTCCGGTATCAAGCGCTGCGATCGAAATACTGTCTTGCAGCGACGTGGCAGCGGCAAACGCATGCAACGCCGCTTGCGGCAGATCCCACAGAAACCCCTGTGCATGCAAAGGCGATGCGGCGATTCTTGCCAGTTGCTGCAACACTTCCAGATCGCGTGCTTTTTCCAGGCGTTTGAAAATCACCTGGATCTCGCGCTTGGCGCAGTCTTCCAGCAAACGTGCGGTCTGTTCGTCGTGGGTGACGCCGCGGGCGTCGATCTTGATCACATCCGGCCTGACCCGTTCCAGCAGATTCGCGGCTTGCGCCACATCGTCTGCATTCACCGCCAGCCGGAAATGATTGCGCCGGTAGTTATCCAGCACATAGTTCAGCAGCCAGCCCTGGTTTTCAGTAATGGTCGGCAGTTGCAGCACGATCCGGTCATGCGGCAAACCGAGCAAGTTCAGGATACGCCGGAACGCCATGCCGTGATTGCTGTCGACCGCCGCCAGCAAACGTGCATGCACGCTCAGGTACAGATCACCGGCGAGCGCCTCTGCCTGCCGATAGAAATTGATCGAGTGCAGCATGCGGCACAGACGATCGAGTTCGATCGACTCGTCGTCGCTGGCCGCATGGTCCAGCAGTTTCCATAGATACAAGCCGTTGTCGTTGGCCGAATAACTATGGGCAAAACCTTCATGGCCGATGATGGCGCCCTTGCCAGCACCAACCTCGATCCGGCGCAAGGGCTGGAATACACTGGTCAGGGTGGTATTGAAATAACGCCCCTGAGCACGCCCCTCGCCATCCAGCCAGACCCGGCAATCGCTGCGGGTCTGGTCTGGGGTTGTGTCACCCTTGGCGCCATTCAAACGTGCCAGATACTGCTCCAGAGCGGGAAAGGACATGGCTGATCTCGATATGGTCAATACAAAAACAGATGGCGATCAGATCTTGGCGATCGAGACTTCGGTCGCCTTTACCAGCGCCACCACTTCGGTGCCGATGACCAACCCCAGGTCCTTGACCGAACGGGTAGTAATCACCGAAGTGACGATGCCGGCCGGAGTCTCGACATCGACTTCCGACACCACGCTGCCTTCGATGATAGCCTTGATCTTGCCGCGGAACTGGTTGCGGACGTTAATTGCCTGGATGCTCATGGTTTCTCCTTTGGTCATACGGTTACATTAAAAATTGCTTCAAAATTACATCTTAATCAGATAGCCCAGCCAACCTGGCTGACCGTGCGCTGCAGCGACACATCGCCCAGCGCCGAATCAAGCTGTGCTGCAGGGTGTTTCAATACGCGCGCCAGAATCCGTTCTTCCAGCTGCGCAAAAGCCAGGTTGCCGCGGGCCCGCGGACGGGCCAGGCTGATCCGTTCATCCAGCGTGATTTCACCGTCTTCGATCAACAGCACGCGGTCGGCCAGGGCAATCGCCTCTTGCACGTCATGCGTCACCAGCACGGCGGTGAAGCCGCGTTCTTTCCATAACGATTCGATCAGTTGCTGCATTTCGATACGGGTCAAGGCGTCCAGTGCACCCAGCGGTTCGTCCAGCAACAGCAGTTCCGGGTCATGCACCAGCGCTCGCGCCAGCGCCACCCGCTGCCGCTGGCCGCCGGACAGCACCGCCGGCCATTCGTGAGCGCGCTCTTCCAGGCCGACCTGCGCCAAGGCTTTGGCCGAAGCCAGCGAGGCGCGTGGCAAACCCAGGCCGACATTGTTCAACACCCGCTTCCACGGCAACAGGCGCGAGTCCTGAAACATGATGCGGATCTCCGGCTGAATCTCCGGCTTGACATCGCCGGCGCCAAAGTAGAGATTGCCGTTGCTCGGCTGTTCCAGCCCGGCGATCAGGCGCAGCAGAGTGCTCTTGCCGCAACCGCTGCGGCCGACGATGGCGACGAATTCACCAGCGGCGATTTCGACGTTGAGCGTCTTCAGCACTTCCCGACCGCCATACGATTTCGACACCGAGCGCACCCGGACGCCGACACCACGGCCGGCGCCTAGCTTGGCGGCGGTTTCTATTTCGGCATTTTCAACAGGATCAATTTGCATCTTTGCTTCCATCTTGGTTAACTTTGCGACACAACACACTCACTGGTAACCGGGATGCCAGCGCAGCCAGTAACGTTCCAAGGCGCGCGCCAGGATATCCGCCAGTTTGCCGAGCAAGGCGTATAACAAGATCCCTACCAGCACCACATCGGTTTGCAGGAACTCACGCGCATTCATGGTCATGTAACCGATGCCCGCTTGCGCCGAAATGGTCTCGGCGACAATCAGCAAGACCCACACCAGACCCAGTGCGAAACGCACTCCTACCAATATCGATGGCAAGGCGCCCGGCAAGATCACATCGCGATACAAGGGCCATCCGGACAAGCCGTAACTCTTGGCCATCTCGATCAACCCCTTGTCGACCGAACGAATGCCGTGGAAGGTATTCAGGTACACCGGGAAAAACACCCCTATCGACACCAAAAACAGCTTCGACGATTCATCGATACCGAACCACAGGATCACCAGCGGAATCAAGGCCAGCGCCGGAATGTTGCGGATCATCTGGATGCTGGTGTCGAGTAGGGTTTCGGCCTGCTTGAAAGTCCCGGTCAGCAAACCCAGCAACAAACCCAGGCCGCCACCGACAGCAAAACCGGAAATTGCGCGCCAGGCGCTGATTCGCACATGGGTCCACAATTCACCGGATAAGGCCAACGACCAGGCAGCACGCGCCACCGCCCACGGTTCCGGCAAGATCCGGCTCGACAGCCAGCCGACTTTCGCGGCGAACTCCCAAGCCAGGATCAAGGCCACCGGCAGCAGCCAGGGCAACAGGCGGTCTTGCCAGATCTTTGTCGCGTTACCTTTGCGCGCTGTTCCGGTGCCGGTTCGCGGCCGGCGCAGCGATGCGGGTGCTTCCGCTGTTGTACTGATTGCGTTCATCTTGCCTCCTTCAACTTTGCGACGCCTTCGGCAGCAAGCCGTTGGCGATCACTTCACCGAATGGTCCTGTCAACGCTGGCTGACCGGACGCTGCGCGTCCTTTGCCCAGCAACGGGAAAACCAGCTCGGCAAAACGGTAAGACTCTTCCAGATGCGGATAGCCGGAAAGGATGAATGTATCTATCCCCAATGCGGCGTATTCCTGCATCCGCTCAGCCACCGTTTCAGGATCGCCGACCAGCGCCGTGCCAGCGCCGCCGCGCACCAGGCCAACCCCGGCCCACAGATTGGGCGACACTTCCAGCTTGTCGCGGCGGCCGCCGTGCAAGGCCGCCATGCGCCGCTGCCCTTCCGAATCCATCTTGGAAAATGCGGCCTGCGCCCGAGCAATCACCTCGTCATCGACATGGCTGATCAAATCCTCGGCTGCAGCCCATGCCGCCTGATTGGTTTCACGCACGATCACGTGCAAGCGGATTCCGAAGCGCACACTGCGGCCATGTTTAGCAGCACGGGCGCGGATATCGGCAATCTTTTCAGCGACCGCGGCCGGCGGTTCGCCCCACGTCAGATAGACATCGACCTGTTCCGCCGCCAGTTCATGCGCCGGTTCCGATGAGCCGCCGAAATATAAAGGCGGATACGGCTTCTGCACCGGCGGGTAAAGGGTTTTAGCGCCCTTGACCTTGATGTGTTTGCCGATGAAGTTGTAGCCGCCATCGCCGCCTTCGCCTGACAGGGCGGCGCGCCACACCTTCAGGAACTCCGAGGAAATTTCATAGCGCTCGGCATGCTCGGCAAACAAGCCGTCCGCTTCCAGTTCGGCCTGATCGCCGCCGGTCACCACATTGATCAGCAAACGGCCGTTCGACAGCCGGTCGAAGGTTGACGCCATGCGGATCGCCAGGCCTGGGGTGCTCAAGCCAGGCCGGATCGCCACCAGGAATTTCAGGCGCTGGGTGAAGCCAAGCAAACTCGATGCGACCACCCAGGCGTCTTCGCAGGAGCGTCCGGTCGGCAGCAAGACACCGTCATAACCGAGGGTGTCGGCAGCCACCGCGATCTGCTTCATGTAGTCGAAGTTGACCGGCCGCGCGCCCTGAGAGGTACCGAGGTAACGGCTGTCGCCGTGGGTAGGGATAAACCAGAAAACGTTCATGAGACTCCTGTATTGATTGAGCTTGGGTTCTTCATTGCTGCGCCAGCGGCGCATTCCTGGGTGACCAGACAATGTCCGCCACCTTGATAGCGCGTGGAATCAAACCGATTTCCTTGAAACTGTCGGCGACCCGCTGCTGGTCGGCCACCATGGCCGGGCTGATCACCGTGGTCGGCGACGGATTGGCGCGGCGGCTCAGGAACAGATGCACGGTTGCCAGATTCAAGCCGCTGACATCGGCAATCAGCTGCGCCACTTGCTGGCGATTTTGCTGCACGTAGCGATCGGCTTTGCTCAGTTCATCCAGCAGGTTCAGCACCGTGCCAGAATAATTTTCGGCAAAACTTCTTGCTGCCAGGTAAAAGGAATTATTGTTGGACAAACCCCGCCCGCTACTCAGGACGCGCGGTTTGAAACTCAGCTCGGCGGCGCCGTAATACGGATCCCAGATCGCCCAGGCGTCGACGCTGCCGCGTTCAAAGGCAGCGCGAGCGTCGGCCGGCGCCAGATAGATCGGCTGGATATCGCTCCAGGCCAGACCGCCTTTCTTCACCGCTTGCACCAGCAGGAAATGCGCGCTCGATCCCTTTTGCAAGGCGATCCGCTTGCCTTTCAAATCCGCCAGAGTCTTGATCGTTGAAGTTGGCTGCACCAGCAACGCGGAACTCTCTGGTTTGGGCGGCTCAGCGCCGACGTATAGCAAATCCTTGTTGGCGGCCTGGGCAAATACCGGCGGACTGTCGCCAGTCATGCCGAAATCCAGACTACCGGCAGACAAGGCTTCCAGCAGCTGTGGACCGGCGGGAAATTCCAGCCAGACTATCTTGCTGTTCTTGAACCTCTGCTCCAGCGTATTACGCTGTTTCAGCAGCACCAGATTGACCGCGCTTTTTTGAAAGCCGATGCGTATCTGCTCCGGTTCATTTTTATCGGTCAAAGGCTGCGCTAGCGCCAGCTGCGGTACGCCAACCGCAAACGCACCGGCGGCGACCGCTGAGAGCAGCGCCAGCACCTGGCGTCTTGTGTGTTTGTTTGTGGTCGAGACTGTCATTGCCGGTTTCCTGAATTTTTAGACAAAACGATCCCCTCCACCGGTGACGGCGGTTTTTACACAACGTTGGACGGGTAAATTATTTAGTCAGCTGATTTGGCTGATTTTCTGCTTACACACTACATCGCACCTGCGAAAACGGAATCGGATCGAAATCGTTGTTGCTGATCTTGCGTAGTGCCAGCAAGCTATCCGACAACTGCTGTACGCCCTCATTAATCCGCTGGAAAATATTCTGATCCAGGCTCAAACCTTCCTGCTCCGACCATTGCACCTGCGCTTCCGTCGCATAGATGCTGGGCAGTACATGGCGCGCCGCCAGCGACGACAATACCGGCCGCAAGGCATAGTCCAGCGCCAGCATGTGCGACTGGCTGCCACCGGTAGCCAGCGGCAGCACCAGCTTGCCGCTCAGGCCAAACTGCGGCAGCAAATCGAGAAACGCTTTTAGCGCGCCGCTATACGATGCCTTGTAGACCGGCGTCGCCACCACTACCGCCGTGGCTTGCGCCACTTGCGCCAGCGCCGCCTGGATCGACGTGTCGTTGAAATCGGCCCGCAGCAACGCATCGCCTGGCAGATCCCGTACATCCATCTTGCTGTAACGATGTCCTAACAAAGCCAGTTTTTCACCTGTGAAATGCAATAAACGAGTAGAACGCGATGGCGCCGAGGGGCTGCCGGCCAGTAACAAAATAGTCATCTGTAGCAATCTTGAAACTGCAATCTTGAAGCAGCAATCTTGAAACCGCCCTGCCAGGCATAGCGGCTGAGTCATTACGATCGTTTCGATCAGCCGGTTTATTTCACGCCAGGCTGATAGATCTTGTCGAACACGCCGCCATCGCTGAAGTGGACTTTCTGCGCATTTTTCCAGCCGCCGAAAGTGTCGTCGATGGTAAACAAACTTAGCTTTGGAAACTTGGTGGCGTACTTGGCGGCGACTTTAGGATCGATAGGACGGTAGTAGTTGTGGGCAGCGATTTCCTGGCCTTCCGGCGAGTACAAATACTCCAGATAGGCTTGCGCAATCTTGCGCGTGCCGCGCTTGTCGACCACCTTGTCGACCACCGCTACCGGCGGCTCGGCCAGGATGCTCAGCGAAGGAAACACGGTATCGAACTTGCCTTTGCCGAATTCCGCCTCGACCAGATAGGCTTCGTTTTCCCACGACAACAGCACATCGCCGACACCGCGCTCGGCAAAGGTGACGGTCGAACCGCGCGCGCCGGAATCCAGCACCGGTACATTCTTGTACAGGCGCGAGATGAAATCGCGGGCTTTGGTGTCGTCGTTATTGTTCTTCTTCAGCGCATAACCGTAGGCTGCCAGATAGGCCCAGCGCGCTCCGCCGGAAGTTTTTGGATTGGCGACGACCACTGACACGCCGGGCTTGACCAGATCATCCCAGTCCTTGATGCCTTTCGGATTGCCCTTGCGCACCAGCAGCACGATGGTCGAGGTGTAGGGTGTGCTGTTATGCGGCAAACGCTTTTGCCAGTCGGCCGGCAGCAGCTTGGCTTTTTCGGAAATCTCATCGATATCGTAAGCCAGCGCCAGCGTCACCACATCCGCTTCCAGGCCATCGATCACCGAGCGCCCCTGCTTGCCGGAGCCGCCGTGCGATGCTTTCAGGGTCAGGTTGTCGCCGCTCTTTTCTTTCCAGTATTTGGTAAAAGCCTTGTTGTACTCTTGATACAGCTCACGGGTGGGATCGTAAGAAACATTGAGCAGCGAAAAATCCGCCGCATGCACTAATTGCGCACTCTGCGCCAGCAAGGCGATGGCTATGGCGACTCCCGACCGGACGATTTTCTTCAACATGTTCTGCTTCCCTTGTGAACGTTTTTTGTTTTGAGGAATACAGATTAATGAGGCGGCCTGGAAAACAAAACGAATTCTTTCTTCTCTCCTTATGCGGAAAACAGATATGCATGGACCGGCGCGATGAATAAGGAAAATGCTTATTCCCGCTGAATTGGCATAAAGCTGAATCTAAAACTGGCCGCGAAGTGGTCGGAAAGTGTCAGCGCCGAGCAATGCCGCTGCCCTTGCCCGACGCCCCAAGACGGGCACTTGCCGCGACCAGCAGCAGCGCGCAACCCAAGCCGGCGAAGGCCACGCTCAAGCTGCTGGCGTGCGCCACAAAACCGATCACAGCGGGGCCCGCCAGGATGCCTGCATAACCGATGGTGGTGATGGCGGCAATCGCCAGGCTGGCCGGCATCGCCGCCTGGTTGCCGGCAGCAGTAAACAGGATGGGCACGATGTTGGATGCGCCCAGGCCGACCAGCACAAAACCTAGCAAAGCCACGCCGGCAGTGGGCGCCAGCACCGCCACAAAAAAGCCGCCGGCAGCGCACAGGCCTCCCAGCAGCAGCACACGTTTGCCGCCGAAACGCCTGACGATGCGATCGCCGCTTAAACGGCCGCTGGTCATGGCGATGGCAAAGGCGGCGTAACCGAGGCCGCCCTGGCTAGCGTCCAGTCCGCGCGTGGCGGTCAGGAACAAGGCGCTCCAGTCGAGGATAGCGCCCTCCACCAGGAATACGATAAAGCACAGCACGCCGATAAAAATCACTGCGCCATGCGGCAACACGAACAGCGCACCGCGTTCGCCCAGCTCCGGCTCGCGCAACAAGTGCGGGCCGGCCGCCGCCAATACCGCGGCCACGATCACGGCTGCAACCAGGCTGGCCCACGACGGACTCAAACCGCTCCACAGCAGCAACGCCATGCCGCCGGCGCCGATAAACCCACCGACGCTGAACAGCCCGTGAAAACCTGACATGAGCGCGCCGCCGCTGGCTTTTTCCACCATCACCGCCTGGATATTCATGGCAACGTCGAGAGTGCCGATCGCAGCGCCGAACATGAACAGAGCGAGCGCCAGTTGCAGCGGACTGGCGGCCAGCGACAGGCAAGGCAGCAGCAGACAAGCCAGGCCGCCGGCAACCAGGATCACACGACGGCAACCAAGGCGCGCCGACAGCACGCCGGTCAGCGGCATGGCGAGTAGCGAGCCGACACCCAGGCATAACAGCAGCAGCCCAAGCTCAGCTTCCTCCAGCCCCAGCCGCGTTTTCACATACGGCACCAGCGGCGCCCAAGCCGCCATGGCCAGGCCTGCGGTCAGGAAGGCCAAACGGGTGGCGCGGCGTTGCTTAGGGCCAATATGGTTCATGGCTGGGCTTTCAAATCAGTCAGCGTTTGCGTACAGTAATTGCACGCCTTGGCGCGCAAAACCCTGGGCCTGCTCTTTATCCGTGCCGGGCTCCAATACCAGATGCGTGAGATGGGCGGCTGGCAGCACAGCATAGGGTGCGGCAGTGCCGAATTTCTCGCCGGTGGCAGCCACCAGCACCGCTTTGCTGATGGCTGCCAGGCTGCGTTTGAATTCGGCTTCTTCGTAGTTGAAGCAGGTGACGCCGGCGTCGACATCGACGCCGCAGCCGCCCAGAAAGAAAATGTCAGGCCGTATGCGCTCGGCGTCGCGCAGCGCGGCGGCGCCCAGGTTGGCGCCTGTGCGGCGATCGACCCGGCCGCCGACCATGATCAATTCGATTGCCGGCCGCTCTTGCAACGCCAGCGCGACAGCAGCAGCGTTGGTGATGACCGTCAGCGGCAGTTCCGGCAAAGCTGCGGCGATCGCCAGGTTGGTCGAACCGGCGTCGATGAACAGCACGCTGTTGGCGACCACCAGCGATACCGCCGCCTGCGCCAGCAGTGCTTTGCGCTGCGGCGCCTGGGCGCGGCGTTCGGCCAGCGCGCCCGTTGCGGGAGACAAGGGCAGCGCGCCACCATACACCCGCGTGCACAAGCCGGCTGCGGCGAGGTCGCGTAGATCGCGCCGGATAGTGTCTTCCGAGACGTTCAATTGCTGCGCCAGATCCAGCGCCAGTACCCGGCCGTCGGCCAGCAGACGTTGCTGGATGAATGCGTGGCGCTCTTTGAGAAGGAGATTAATGGTGTTCATATTGACCGATATCATGCACAAACAAGTGTAAATATACACAAACGTGCAAACATCAGCAACAGTTGGCCACGCAAAAGAAGCACGAACAAGCTTTTTTGCGAGATTTATATGGATTGAATCTTCGCCTTGAGTCTTAGCCTTGAGTCAGGACGGGATAGAGAATCACAGCCCAGGTAGCGACGGCAAGCACGCAAGTCAGCAACACCGCGGCGCTGCCGAAATCCTTGGCGTTCTTGGAGAGCGGATTGCGTTCCAGCGAGACCCGGTCCACCACCGCTTCAATCGCCGAATTGATCAGCTCGATGATGATGATCCAGACCAGTACCGCGATCAGCAACAGTTTCTGCAGCGGCGTCACCGGCAGCAACAAGGCGACGATGATGCCCGGGATGACGATCATCAGTTCCTGGCGGAATGCGTGCTCGTTTTTCCAAGCCGATTTGAAACCTTCCGCAGAATAGAAAAAAGCTGAAAAAATTCTCTTGAATCCGCTGGTGCTCTTGAATTCGCTGATCGGCTGCGGCTGTTGTGGCTGCTGCTCTTGCGATTGCGGTGCTTGCTTGTTTTCGCTCATGCTGTGCTGGTTCTACTAGGCTGGCTGTAATGGAAACGCAGGTTTGCGTTAGCGGATTTTAACAGTCTTGCTGCGTTGCAGCTAAATGCTTTTCCTCGGTTAATGAACATTGCGCCGGCTCGTGGCTGCACTCTAATCGATGACGATAACGCAGCACAATTTTTCACATTATGATATAAACATTCCATTGCAATGCACCATTACACCAATGAAAACAGCCACTACCGACGACACCGATAAAATTTCGATCCAGGTTATAGAGCGCATGATTTCGCTGCTAGATACGCTGGCGCTCTACCCTGATCCGGTTAGCCTGAAAGAACTATCGGCAGTCACCGGCTTGCATCCGTCAACCGCGCACAGGATTCTCAACGACCTGGTGGTAAAGCGCTTTGTCGACCGCTCCGAGCCTGGCAGTTACCGGCTTGGCATGCGCCTGCTGGAATTGGGCAATGTTGTCAAAAGCCGGCTCAATGTGCGCGAGGCCGCGCTCGATTTCATGCGTGGCCTGCATCGCAAGACCAATCAGACGGTCAACCTGTCGGTGCGTCAGAGTGATGAAATCGTCTACATCGATCGCGCATTTTCAGAGCGCTCGGGCATGCAGGTGGTGCGCGCCATCGGTGGCCGGGCGCCGTTGCACCTGACCTCTACCGGTAAATTGTTTTTATCCATCGACGATCCGAAAATGGTGCGCGCCTACGCCACCCGTACCGGGCTGGCGGGACACAACAAGAATTCCATCACCGATCTGAGCAAGCTGGAACGTGAGTTGAGCCTGGTGCGCGCACTCGGTTATGCGCGCGATAACGAGGAACTGGAGCTGGGCGTGCGCTGCATGGCCGCAGGCATCCGCGACGACTCCGGCAAGATGGTCGCCGGCTTGTCGATCTCGGCGCCGGCCGATCGCTTGCAAGAGGAATGGGTGGAAGATCTGATCAGCACCGCGAATCAGATTTCCGCAGTGCTGGGATATACGCCGCAGCAATAGTCACAGCGTCGCAGCAAGGCGCAAAAAAACAGGGTTTATTCATCACGAATAAACCCTGTTTTTTTGTGCCGGATGACGATCCGGTCAACACGCGATTCTGGAAAAATCCTAGCTTTGACCGTCCGCGATTTTTACACGCGTCAGGGTGGCAGGATGTGAATCAGCCAGCCATTTGCGGACCCGGTCGGCATCGGCCTGGCGCGAATACTTGCCGCGCGAATCGAGGAACACCATCACGATCTGGCGGCCGTCGATCGTGGTTTGCATCACCATGCAACGGCCCGCTTCGTTGATGTATCCAGTCTTTTGCAAACCGATCTGCCACTCACGATTTTCAACCAGATGATTCGATGTCGAGTACTGCAGCGGCCGGCCGCCCGGCTCCACGACATATTTGGCGTCAGTCGAATACTGGCGAATTACAGGATGCTGATAAGCCGCCATCACCAGGCGCGACAAATCGCGGGCGCTGGCGACATTCAGATGCGACAAGCCGGTCGAATCGACATAGTGCGCTTCAGTCATGCCTAAAGCCTTGGCCTTGGCGTTCATGGCGGCAACAAAAGCCGGCAAGCCACCTGGGTAATTGCGGCCGAGCGCGGATGCGGCGCGATTCTCCGAACTCATCAAGGCGATGTGCAGCATGTCGGCACGGGTTAGTTGCGAACCTATACGCAAGCGCGAGCCGCTGTGTTTTTCGCGATCGATATCGTCATCGGTCACGGTCAGCACTTCGTTCATATCCTGTTTCGCTTCGACCACCACCATGCTGGTCATCAACTTGGTCAGCGAAGCGATCGGCAACGCGATCTGGGAATTTTTATCCAGCAACACTTCCGAACTGTTCTGGTCCAGCACCAGCGCTACGCTGGATTTCAGCTCAAGCGGATCATGCGTCAGATTCAATCCGGCTTGTTCGCCGGCCGACAGAACCGGCGGCAAAACAGGAACCGCCGGCGCGAATGCAACGCGTTGGTAAGTCACCTTGCGGCGACCATGAACCATCACAACTTTCCTTACCAGCTTCTCATTTTTATTAAAAGACGCCGTATTGCTGCTGTCACGCGCAGCGATCACGGCATGTTTTCTGGCACGGGCCTTGGCCCCCGCCTTTTTGTTGGCAGAAGCAGGGGTTTTAGCAGTTTTTTTGACGGTGCTGTCGTTGGTTTGAGCAGCAGCAAGAGCGGCGGGCGCGTTCGCGAGCGCGAGGAAGAGTGACAAAAAAACAATTAGCGCGGATTTGCCCATTTGCGGCTCCCATATTCGGCGGTTATAACTTTGTGGCAGTGTAGGCAAATATCGGAAAAATCGCAAGAAAATTAGGGGCTTAGCGCAGTAAATTAAACGAATTTCTATGTCTTGGCGACGATTTGCGAGATAGATTTTACCGCAACTCGTCGGCCCGTTATTCAATTTAGTATCTACTACCTATACGTGACATTCAAGCAATATAACGTCGATTAAAAAAGAATAATCCGCTTGCAGGTTAAAGTAAGCCGACACTTCCGACGGCGCACTGTCCCACAGTGACTTGATCGCCGCCACTCTTTCCGGCGGGGTACGCATCCTGGCTACCCAGGTATCAAATTGCAGCGGCAATTTCCAGCTTTTATCGACGCTCGGCTTCAAACCGGCCTGGGTCAGCAACTGGCGCCAGCCCGACAGGCTTCGATTGCGCACGTGCGAAGCATCTCGCAGCAATTCGATAGACTGCAAATAGGTGTCGGTCAAGACATCTTCGGGCGATGCCGTATCGATGACGATGCATTTACCGCCCGGCTTCAATACCCGCGCCATTTCAGCCAATGCCTGCGGCAGGTTTTTCCAGTGATGTGCGCTGAGACGGGTACACACGAGATCGAAACTGGCGTCGGCAAACGGCAAATCATCGGCACTGCCCTGCTGTACGTGCAGATTTTTCAAACCACGCTCCACCGCAGCATGCTCTACCACATCAAGCATTTCTTGTGCCAGGTCGTAGGCGACTGCCACGCCCATATGTGGTGCAATGGCAAACGCGGCATGCCCGGCTCCGCAACCGACATCGAGCGCTTTACCTTGCGGAAATTGGCTGGCATAGGCGGCCAGTTGTTGCAAATCGTCGCCTTGGGCGTGGACGGTGCTGGTCAGATAGGCGGCAGCGGTGCTGCCGAATTGTTCAGAAACCACCTTATCGTGGTTGCGTGCGACGGTCATCGGTTCTCTCCTCAAGAATGGGTAATGGCTTTAGAGCAGAGTCCAGTTTAATTATTTTTCATCCTGTTACAAGACTAGTGCTTATACTAGTACCACAAACAACAGGATAAACATGGACCAAGCATGGACCAAGCCGGCAAACGCAAAACACTAGGTGAATTCATCAGAACCCAGCGCACCCAGCTCGCGACCGCGGAATTGCGACTGGGCGGCAACAGCGCGCGCCGCCGCACACCGGGCTTGCGGCGCGAGGAAGTCGCTCAGTTGTGCGATATCAGCGTCACTTGGTATACCTGGATCGAACAGGGGCGCAGCGTCTCGGTATCGGCGGCGGCATTGGCTAGAATCGCCGAGGCATTGCAATTGTCGCGCGCCAAGCGCGCTTATCTGTTTGAACTCTCCGGCAAAAAGGATCCGCAGGTACAGGATGCGCTGATCAAGGAAATCCCGGATGAAATACTGGCGGTCGCCAGCGCCATCAAGAGCCCGGCTTATCTGCTGGATCGCCACTGGAATGCGATAGCCTGGAACCGCGCCGCAAAAACCTTGTTCGTCGGCTGGCTGGACAAAAAAAACGTTAGCAGGAATCTGCTTGAGTACACCTACTGCAGCGCCGATGCCGCGGCCTTGATCAGCGACTGGGAGCAACGCGCGAGCCGTCTTGCGGCAGAATTTCGCGCCGATTGCGGCATGTACCTGGACCAGCCGGAGATTGCTCAGTTGGTGACACGCCTGAGCGCCGCCAGCAGCGCATTCAAGCGCGCCTGGAATCTGCACGATGTGGTTGAAAAAGAAGGCGGCGAACGTCGCTTCAATCATCCGACGCTGGGCCAGCTGTCGTATCGGCAAGTCAATCTGCGGGTGGCCAACCGGCCCGAGCTGAAGCTGGTGATGTTGCTGCCGGTTTAGAGTTACGGCTTTGCGTTAACTAAGCTAAGCGCCGCTTATTTTTTCATGACGAAAACCACACCCAATATCGCCACCGCCATGCCGGCCATGCCCAGCAAATTGAAGACTTCGCCAAACATCAGCCAGGCCATCAACGCCGTGGTCGGCGGCGTCAGGTAAAGCAAACTGGTGACCCGGGTTGCCGCGCTCTTGCGTATCAGTGCAAACAACAGGAAGATCGCGCCTATCGACAAGGCCAGTATCGACCATAGCAGTGCGCCTATGAAGCGCGGCGTCCATTGCACCGTGTCCAGGCTAGGCCCAAGGTGTTCATAGAAAATAGCAAATGGCAGCAACACCACGATCGAGGCGGCAAACTGGATGATGGTGCCGGTGCGCAAATCGAAATGCGGGCATGTGCGTTTCTGGTACAGCGTGCCAAGCGTGATCGAGACCAAAGCCAGCAAACACAGCGCGATACTTTGCCAGGACAAACCGATCAGGGTAATTTTGGCAGCCACCACCAGCCCTACTCCGCAAATGCCAAGCAACAGGCCCAGCCATTGCCGTGGCCGCACCGATTCACCGATCAGGGGCGCCGCAAATGCTGTGAGGATAGGCTGCATGCCGACAATCAGCGCCGACACCCCGGCCGGCATGCCGAGCTTGATGGCGCACCAGACGCCAGCCAGATAACCGCCCTGCAGCAAGATTCCGGCAAACGCGATATGACCGATCCGGCCCGACGGCCAGGGCGCGCGCATGAATAACACCAACGGCAGCAGGACCAGCAGCACGCCGACGAAGCGCAACAAGAGAAACGTCAACGGCGGTGCGTACGGCAAACCGAATTTGGCCACCACAAAGCCGGTACTCCAGAGCAGCACAAACACCATTGGCATAGCCGCTAGCAGGAAATGGGCTGGCCGCGATGCGGAGGGAAGACTGGCTGAATGCATGAATTATCCGGGTTGAGCAGGCCGCTGCGCAGCACTGTGCTGACGGGCGAAATGTGCCGCGAGCGTGATAGTTTGCAGGTGGATCGCTACCGTGTCTTGTATATTCTTGCCGTAGCCGCCGGCCATCGCGATTGCCACCGGTATCGCATGGCGGCTGGCAGTTTCCAGCAGCATGGCGTCGCGCCGGGCCAAGCCGTCAAAACTCAGCTTCAAACGCCCTAGCCGATCACCTTCGTGCGGATCGGCGCCAGCCAGGAAAATGATCAGCTGCGGCGAAAAGCGCCCCAACATGCCGGCCAGCGCATCCTGCAATGCGCTCAGGTAAGCCTCGTCGCCGGTGCCGTCCGCCAGCGCCACATCCAGATCGCTGCACTCCTTATCGAAAGGATAATTGCGGGCGCCATGCAGCGACAAGGTGAAAATCGAATCGTCCTTGGCCAGGATCGCCGCCGTGCCGTTGCCTTGATGGACATCCAGATCGACGATGGCAACCCGCTGCACCCTGCGTTCGGCCTGCATCAGCCGGGCCGCAATCGCCGCGTCGTTGAAGACGCAAAAGCCTGCGCCTTGATCGGCAAACGCGTGATGCGTGCCGCCTGCCAGGTTGATCGCAATCCGCTCGGGCTCCGTCAAGGCGGCGCGACAGGCGGCGATGGTGGCGCCGGCCGAGCGTCGCGAACGCTCCACCATCTGCGGCGTCCACGGGAAACCGATCGCCTTTTGCACACTCTCGGCCAAAGTACCGTCGCTGACCGCAGCAATATAGTGCGGATGGTGGGCCAGGGCCAGCACGCCGTCGCTGGTGGTCGGCGCCTCGTGAAAATCGATATCGCTGATGGTTGCCACTGCGGCTTCGTGGATCAGCCGGTACTTTTGCATAGGGAAGCGATGGCCGGCCGGCAAAGGCAAAACAAAATGGTCGCTGTAAAAGGCTTTCAAGATGGGTGCAGGGAATCAGGTGAATCGATTAGTCTAACATCAGCAAATGTCAACAGCAGAGTGCTCAAAATAACAACACATGGATCCGCTAATAAGTTGATTTCATAAGCTTTGTCTTAATATGTATAAACAATATATTGCAGTGCACAAAAAATCTCTTGACACGGTTTCAGAATAATTTACAATCAAATTGTTGCGTCGCACAATGTTCATTCAAGACCACTGGCAGGCGCAATCGACGGCTAGATTCTAGCCACCCTTAGCCCTATTTATGTCTTTTTTACAGCATCGAATCCTAGGAGAAGCCATGTCTACCGTTGCAGAACAATTTTCAGCCGCCGCCAAAGCCAATTTCGAATCCAACCTGGCCGTATTCACCGAATTCACTACCAAGGCATTTGCCGGTGTGGAAAAGCTGATCGACCTTAACCTGAACGCCGCCAAGGCTTCGCTGGAAGATTCGAACGCCGCCACCCAGAAATTGTTTGCGGCTAAAGATCCGCAAGAATTTTTCTCACTGAGCGCAGCGCTGGCCCAGCCGAACACAGAAAAAGCGATTGCCTACGGTCGTCATTTCGCCAGCATCGCCTCCAGCACACAAGCTGAACTGACCAAGTCGGCAGAAGCCCAAGTTGCGGAAACCAAGCGTAAAGTCATCGAGTTCGTTGACCAGGCATCCAAAAACGTGCCTCCTGGCGCAGAAGGCGCAGTCGCTTTCGTCAAATCGGCAATCGGCAGCGCCAACGCCGGTTACGAACAGTTCGCCAAGAGCACCAAGCAAGCTGTTGAAACTCTGGAAAGCAACGTCAACACCGCAGTCGACCAACTGACGCAAGCGGCTACCAAGACTGCTGCTCGCTCGACCAAGAAGTAATTTGTAATGCAGGCGCGCCTGGTTTCTTGGCGCGCCTGCCTTGAATCTCCTCGGTACCCGGCAGCACCGGTATCGTTCTTACCCCGGCTTACCGGGGTATTTTTTTGCCTGGGCGGTTTATTAGCCGAGGCAGTATCAAGGCTTGACCTGGGCCACCAGTTTCAACAGCCTCTGCAGCGCCGCCTCATCCATCAGGGCCGGCAAGTTACAAATATGCAACAGCTGCTGCTCGATATTTTTCGCTGAGCCGCCCGCCTTCAACGACGCTTGCAACACTTCTACCTGCAACTGCAAACGCTCGCGCGAAAGCGCTGGCGGACTATCGATGCCGGCCAGGATTTCAGCGCGCAACAACTCCTGCTGCAACACAGGGCGCTGGCTTTCCAGAGTGGCGGCGTAGTTGCCGGCATTTTGCAAAGCCCGTTCGAAACGCGCCGCGACGACTTTTTCAAATGCCGGCGCCAGCCGTGGCAATGCTTGCCAGCGGTTGCGCCAGTCAGATTCGATCGCGGCATCGACATTAGCATCGGCAGCGCTGATGATCTCTTCAATTTTTTGACACAAGATCAACTTGTCGCGCAAGGCATCGGCTTGCGCCAATGCGGCCTGGCGTCGACTCTGGTCAAGCCGCGCTTGCAAAGCGCCGAGCGCGGCCTGAAAACGTGCGTCGATTTGCGGCTGGACAGCGCGCGGCACCTGCCCGCTGCGCGCCCATTCTTGCTGGGCCTGTTGCAGGATTTTCGACAACTCCCCTTCCGACTGAGGCTGGGTTAGCGCGGCTTCCAGCGCAGCACATTGCTCTTCACGCAGGCGCAGATTGTCGCGCCGCTCGGCATCGGCGCTGGACGCCGCCTCCTTGCGCTGGGCAAAGATGGCGTCGCATGCATTGCGGAAACGCTGCCACAGTTCCTGCTCATCCTGACGCGGCAAAGGCAGCGCCTTGGCTTGTTCCTGCCAGCGTTGTTGCAATTCCTTCACACGTTCGGCTGTATCGCGCTGGTTGGCAGGCAACTGCCCCGCTTCGGTAATCAATTTTTCGCGCCTGGCGATTTCGATGCCTTGCTGCTGCGCCAGCGGCGCCAGCAAGGTTTGGATAGTCGTGGCGAAATTGCTATCGAGTGCCTTTTTTTCGCTACGATTGATCGGCCCCAGGCTCTTCCATGCCTGCTGCTTTTGCTGGCAAAACTGGGCGATGGCTTTCCAGTCGGGCGCAATCTCTGTCGACAGAGCCACTTGGGCATACTGCTGCACCTCATCGATCAATGCACGGGCGCTGACTTGATTGACTTGACGCTGTTCAGCCTGTTGCTGGAAATGCGCCGCCACTGGCGCGTAGGCCTTAGTGCAGGCCGCGTCAAATCCTTCCCACAGTATTTTTGGTGCGGGCCCCGAATTGCCATCCAGCGATTTCCAGCGCGCCCTCAGGCTGCCGATTTTCTTTGCCAGTTCAGCCGGCGCCAGTGCCTGTTCCGACAATTCCTGGGCGGCCTTGGTCAGTTCTTCGCGCGAGACATTGCCGCCCCAGCGCGCCCAGCCTTGCAGCCGGGTCAGTTCACCACGCGCCTGCGCCAAACGGCTGCTCTGCAGCGCGCTCGGCTTGTGTTGCTTGAAATCGATGGCTCGCAATACCTTGTCGAAATCCATCGCCACTTGCAGCGCGCCGTCTTCCAGGGCTTTTTCAAGGCCATCCAAGGCTTCGTCAATTTGCGGGCGCTCGCTGGTTTCGGTCACCGCTGCCGGAGCCTGGGTCTTTTGCGGTTTGCTAGGGACTATGGCATGTTGCTTCAACAGTGCCTGATAACGTTGCTCCAAGCCGTCGTCAAGTAGTGCCGCTGGCAATCTGGGCAATCCCGACCAAGCGCTTTTCAATGTATCCGGATGCAGCGCCTCGGTCGCCGCTTCCCAGTTTGCCAGCAAATCGTTACGCATTTGCAAAGCAGATTGATGCTGCTGCAAATCCGCCAGCAGTTTGCGCAGCGCTTGCGCTTCTTCCGCAAACTCAAGCGCCAGATGACGCGGCAAAACCTGCGCCTCGGCATGGCTGGTGCAGGCGGCCATTTGCGATTCCAGTGCGTCCAGATCCTGCAGGCTTTGCGCCTCAGCTGCCGTCGACGTTTTGATCTGCAGATGCAATGCCCGCACACTGCTCAACAAACCGATGGCGCTGTGTTGCAAGTCGGCCTGGGCCGTCAGACGCTCGGCCAGCACGGCCCGCAGCTGGGTAAATTGTTGCTGCAATTCAGCAGGCACATCCTTGGCGTTCCAGCCACGGTCCAGCTCGGCAACCTGGTTCGGCATCAGCTGCTGCTCTTGCTGCAGGCGCTGCGCTTGCGCTACGGATGCAGCTGCCTTGCCGGCAATCAGTTGCTGCTGGCGTTCGCTGTCGAGCCGCCCCTGCATCAGTTTGGCAACCCGCCTGTCCGTATTGCGGCATGCCTGCAGCACTTGTTCCAAAGCCGCACGCGATTGCACCTGTTGCGCCGCACACAACCGGGCGTCGGCAAAAGTGGATTGCAAAATGAACGCCACTGCCGCAGCTTCGTCGGTCAGGGCCTGTGCCTGCAGCAGCGCTTGCTCTCTGGCCTGATCTGACACTTGCCGGGCTTCGGCGCGCTGTGCGGCCTGGGGAGCGGGGGCCGGTTGTGGCGTATTGCGGTCGGTACGGTCTGCGCGTTTGAAAAGAAATCCGAACATGTGATGGCAATCAGATAGAAGCGGATTGCCACTAATCGCTAGCGGCAAACGCTGTTGGTTAATCAAGTAAAAGCGAGGCGAAAGTGTGTGAGGTAAAAGCGTAGGACGGAAAATGGCTGGACTCGCTACGACGCCGGCCGGTAATCCACCTTTAGCTGATCCAGGCCAGACAGCATTTTCTTGAACGCTGCCGCACTTTGCTCCGGCTCGCCTTTGACGCCTAGATCAATGTGACGTCGGGTATCGGCATCGCCAACGTGCGGCAGGCTAAACACTTTGACCAAGGGAAACTCTGCCTCGATGGCTTCCATCAATGGCGTCAGCGTCGACTCCATGGCCTCGAACACCAGCACCGATTGCTCCAGTTGCGGATTCTGATGGAAGCGGTCTGCGTAATAGGTATCCAGCACCCACTCGAACATGGGCCACGCCATCACCGGGAAACCCGGGGCAAAATAATGCGCCCCCGCTCCCTGGTGCGGCACTGAAAAACCGGGAATCTTGTTAAACGGATTGGGAATGATGGCGGCGCCCTGCGGAAACTCGCCCATCTTCAGGCGGTGCAGGTTATCGGCTGTGTCGTAGTCCGGCGCCAGTCCGGCATCGCGTGCGGTATCGGCGATCCGTTCGCGGATTTTCTCGCGCGCTTGCGGATGCAGCACCAGCGGCACGCCGAGCGCCGCCGCCGCACATTGACGCGTATGGTCGTCGGGCGTGGCGCCGATGCCGCCGGTGCAAAACACGATGTCGTCGCTGTCGAAAGTACGTTTCAGAGTCGCCGTGATACGGGCTGGATCGTCGCCTATGTATTCTGCCCAGTCCAGGCTTAAGCCGCGGGTGGTAAGCATTTCCAGTATTTTCGGAAAGTGTTTATCGGTGCGCCTGCCTGACAGGATTTCGTCGCCGATGATGATAAGTCCGATTGCCATGGGGATCGCCGTTTAGCTGAGGATGAATAAAGTATTAACGCTATTGCAATCTATGCAGATCTTAATAGGACTTACGCAAAACTGCCCCAGCAACGGGTTTGTCAAACCCTGACGACGAAGACAGTGCACCTGCACGGCTAGGAGGAGCAACGCCGCTGGGGCTGTTTTGCGTAAGTCCCCCTTAACTCTGAACGTCGCCACGTTCAGCCATAATAATAGCAGCCTGTACCCCAGCCCGATATTTGGCCAGCGCCGCCAGGCAATAATATTCAAACCACAAGCCGGTAAATACAAACACCAGTACGTACAGCCAGATGGAACCGGCCGCCAACACCGGAAAAATCACCAGCCACAGGGCGCCGCCCAGCCACAATATGGTCGGCGCAGCGCCCATGGCGCCGGCAATCACGCCGATCAGCAATAGTGGCCAGCGGTGAATCCGCAGCAGCGCCCGTATTTCATCTTTGTCGGCATGCGCCGCCAAGGCTTCGTAGGCGAATACCCGATACGTCAGCCAGCCCCACAATACCAGCGGCACCAGGAAGGCAAACGGCGGGATCAGCCACAGCGGTAAAGTCACCAGCCACAATACGCAGAATAGCAAGAACGCGGAAAATGAAATCCAGATGCTGCCAAGCAGCGAGCCGCCTTTGCGTAGCTCCAGATTGGGAAAGTGGCGACGGCCGACGTGGCGCGCGGTGGCCGGCAAGGCGAACGCGCCGACGAACAGCAAGGCGGTCAGAATCATCAGCGGCAGTAAAGCCCACAACGCCAGCCAGGGCACGATGACGGTCTTGAGCGCGCCCAGACCCAGCCAGGCGGGAACATAGTTGGCAATTCCCCAGCCATCGTTGCCGGCAAAATAATTCTTTTGCAGCCAGTCGATCATCGGCTGCAAACCCCACCACAGGGCCAGCCCCCAGATCACGATCGATAATACAAACGGCAGGAAAGTCAGCATCAGCATGCGGTAATGCAGCTGCGACAATAAAGCCCGGCCGAAGGCTGCCAGTACCGGGCGCATCAGCGGGACGGCTTTCTGGCAAATTCGACCATGCGCTTCAGGCCCAGCCATTGCTGCGACCAGAAACCGCGGCCGTAGTCGCGAGCCGGCCTGCTTGCGGTCGGCAACTGGTCGCGCACGCCGGTAGCTTCGAAGCTCTGGCCGAAATGCGCGCTGCGAAACAAGATATCCCAGAACGCAAACAGCACGCCGAAATTATGGCCGCCCAAAGTACTCCCACCCTTGCTCTCATGGCCAATGCCAATCGCATGATGCCAGCGATGAAAGCGCGGCGAGACCACGATGGCGTCGCCCAGGCGGCCAAAGTGAATCCGTACATTGGCGTGTTGCAGGCTTTGCAACATGCGGGTAACCGATACCAGCAGCACATATTGCGCCGGCTCGACCCCAATCGCCAGCGCCACCATGGCCATGACGACGTCATGGATCAAACCATCGAGCAGGTGATTGCGATCGTCGCTCCACAGATTCATGTTTTGCTGGCTGTGATGCAGGCTGTGCAAACCCCACAGCCAGCCGAAACCGTGCTGCGCGCGGTGGTACCAGTATTCGCACAGATCGAGCACTAGCAGATACACCAGGAAGGTGATCAGCGGCCGGTCGGTAATCCCGGGCAACAGGTTTTCAAGATTGAATGGATTGATCCCCTGCAGATGCAACAGCTCGGTGATCTTTGCCATCAGCGGATCGACCAGGAAGAACACCAGCACCGAAAAAGCGCCGAGGCGATACAGCACGGTATAGATAAAATCGGTCCAGCGCGCGCGGCGTTCGGTAAAATCATGCACCGGGATCATGGCTTCCAGCGGCCGCAGGATGAGAAACAGGACGATCAATTCGCAAACGCCGATCAAGAACCATTCGGTGCCGTCGAAGGCGTCTTCCAGATATTCGCTGAAACCGGCATGGAACATGAGCGGCTGCACCACGGACTGAAACAGCCATGCCTGAGCGCTGGCAAACCAATCTACCAAAGTGTCTGTCATGGTGCCTTTCCTGTTTTAAGCTCGGCGACCGGTCCTTTCAAGTTGCCTTTGTAGTCCGGATGGTCGCGCAGCGTGGCAAAACAAAAACCTTTTTTCTCAAGGCCGCTGATTAATGGCTCCAGCACTGCCGGCGCCCAAGGATCTTTACGCGACCAGATTCCCAGATGCGCCATGACAATATCACCGTCCTTGAGATTTTTCAGGCTGCGCTCCAGCAGCATCTGATTCGGCCATTTATCGCTGGGCAACTCGTCACCGGAGAAACCGGCTGCGGCCCACGCCACATGCTTGTAACCGCAAGCCTCTCCTGCTGCCAGCGTATGCGGCGTCAGATGGCCGCCGGGAGTACGCCAAAAGTGATCGATATGGGCGCCGGTCAGGCTTTGGAAGCGTTGGTCAACGCGATTCAGTTCATCGCAATATTGTTGCGGGGTCCAGCCCAGCAGTTTGCCGGCGTTGGCGCCGAACTGCGGTTTCACTTCAATCTTGCCGTCAGCCAGGTCGCGCTTGGCGTAAACATGGTCGAAAGTATGGCTGCCAAAGGCATGGCCGTCAGCCACCAGGGTTTTCCAGAATGGCGCCCAGGATGGATCCAGGGTGTAATCGCCATTCACGGTTTTTTCATTGGCCATGAAAAAAGTGGCCTTGACGTGATGCCGTCTCAGGGTTTGCGCAATGTACTCGGCCTGCGACTGGCTGCCGGTATCGAAACTCAGGTAGATCGTGCCGCTGCATGCTTTGGCCGCTTGCGGCTGCGCCAACGCCAGCGTCGCCGGCGCCAGCGTTGCCAGCGCCACTACAGTTGCAGCTGCCAGCAAATTACGCCTGCTTGCGGGAACCATGGACATCACAATTCAGAAGCGCGATTATGAAAATAGATACCGTGCGGCGAACGCCCCACTGGAATCGTCTTGATCACTTTACGTGTCGTCAGATCGACTACCGAAACCCGCTTCAGCCAGCGCTGGGTAACCCACATGGTTTTGCCGTCTGCCGTCACTTCCATGCAATCCGGACCGCCGGGAACGGCGATACTGCCAACGCTTTCCAGCGTATCCAAATCGAGCACATTGATGGTGCCCGCAACCCGGTTAGAAACAAACAGATGGCGATTGTCGCCCTGCGGACGGAAATTATGGGCGCCGTCGCCGGTCTGGATTTTCTTGATGATCTTCTGGTTGCGCCAGTCAACCACGGCCACGTAGTCGCTCCCCATCACGCCCACCAGCAAATACTTGTTATCGGGAGTCATGTATACGCCGGCCGGCTGCTTGCCGATCGGCATGGTCCATTTCACCTTTTGCGTAGCCAGATCGACCGCGGCCAGTTCATCGCTGCCCTGCAGGCTGATGAAAGCCAGTCTGCTGTCGGCGGTGAACGCCATGTGGCTAGGCATGGCCGGCAGCGGCAGGCGCTTGGCCAGTTTCAGGTTCTTGCCGTCGTAACCATAGATATCGATGCGATCAAGGCGCAGGCCGTTGGCGATAAACCATTTCTGATCGGGCGAAAAGCCGATTTGATACGGATCGACAATATCCTTCACCTGGTTCTGGATCTGGCCGCTTTTCGGGTCCAGGAACAGCAGAGAGTCGCCGGTAGCAGCGGCTACGATGAGTGATTTGTTGTCCGGTGTCGGCATCAGATGATGTGGCTCCTTGCCGACCGGGAAAGTACCGATTTCCTTGTAAGTTGTCTGGTCCAGCAAAGTAATGGTGGCGTCGCGCGAATTCAGTACAACCACTGTATTAGCATTGGCAGAGGCAGACGGAACAGACGTTACGGCGGCAGGCGCAGCCGCAAAAGTGGAAAATGCGACCAACAAGCCACAAGCGGCGGCAACAGAACGACGAGCAAAAACAGACCTAACTACAGACTTAACAACAGACATAACAAAACTCTGAAAAGCAAAAACGACTATTTTACCGCGCATGAATGACACCCATAGATTTAAATGACTTGGCCGGCCATGGCGAAACGCCGCTGGAATTGCCTTCCGACACCGGTCGCCGGCCGAATTTTGGTTTACACTGCACTACCTGGCAGGACAGAGCAATTCACCACACTGTGGTGACTCTTGATCGCTGCCCTACATTGACGATTATTTAGAAAAGGACTCCCATGTCGACCACCACTACCGTTTCCGGCCTGCAGTACGAAGATGTCACCATTGGCGACGGCGCTGAAGCCAAAGCAGGCGATCATGTGACCGTGCATTACACCGGTTGGTTGCAAAATCCTGATGGCAACGCAGGCAAGAAGTTCGACTCCAGCAAGGATCGCGGCGACCCGTTCGAATTCCCGCTGGGCGCCGGCCATGTCATCAAAGGTTGGGATGAAGGCGTGCAAGGTATGAAAATCGGCGGCGTGCGCAAGCTGATCATTCCGGCAGCGCTGGGTTATGGCCCGCGCGGCGCCGGTGGCGTGATTCCACCCAACGCTACCCTGATTTTTGAAGTTGAACTGCTAGGCGTATAAGCTCCCCTGCACTCCATCTACCTGCAACGGCCGCCCGATGACATTGCCTGCATTTGTTTTGTACTCACGCCGCATGGCGTCGTTGCTGGTGACTCTGCCGCTGTTCGCCGGCTGTACCGTTGTCAGCGTCACCAGCAGTGTGATCGGCGCCGGTGTCAGCGTCGGCAGTGCTGCGGTGGGAGTTGCCTCTACCGTGGTGGAAGGCACCGTTAAAGCAGGTTCGGCGGTAGTCGGCGCCGTAACCGATTGATTCGATTTTCCCGACCCGTTCATACTCATACGAGACTCTAATGACACTCCAAGCCCAATTCGAACAAGCCCAGGCCGACTCCAAGACATTGAGCGAGCGCCCGGACAACATGACCATGTTGAAAATGTATGCGTTGTTTAAACAGGGCAGCAGCGGCGACGTGCAAGGCGAGCGCCCTGGCATGACCGACTTTGTCGGCCGTGCCAAATGGGACGCCTGGAACGAGCTGAAAGGCACTGCAAACGAAGCCGCTCAGCAGCAATACATCGACCTGGTCGAAGGCCTGAAAGACTAAAGCGGAAGGCCGGCTTAACTTAAGGTAACCCGGCCTAGCACTTCAGGGTTGAGCAGGTTCGGCGGCCATTTCCGCTCTGCCGTCGGCAGCAATGCCGCCAGCAGATTATCCGCCGCACAATCGGCCATCGCCCGCCGGGTAGGCTCGGAAGCGCTGGCGATATGCGGCGTCAGCACCACATTCGACAAGGCCAGGAAATCCGGATGCAGCGCCGGCTCGTTCTCGAATACGTCGAGTCCGGCAGCCGCGATTTTCTTGTCGCGCAGTGCAGCGATCAATGCCAGATCGTCAACGATGCCGCCGCGCGCCAGATTGACCAGGGTCGCGCCCGGCTTCATCAAAGCCAGCTCGGCAGCTGCGATGGTATGGTGCGATTCTTGCGAATACGGCAGCACCAGGATCACATGGTCAGCCGCCGCCAGCAATTCTTCCTTGCTGACATAACGGGCGTCGTTGGCGCGCGCTTCCAGCTCGGGCGACAGGCGTGAACGATTGTGATACAGCACTTGCATATCGAATCCCAAGGAACGCCGCGCGATCGCCTGGCCGATGCGTCCCATGCCGATGATGCCCAGCGTGGCGCCATGCACATCAGTGCCCAGAAAACTATCGTAACGCCATTGTTTCCAGTGGCCGGCGCGCAGCCAGTGCTCAGCCTCCGTCACCCGGCGCGCGGTGGCCATCAGCAAAGCCCAGCCGAAATCGGCGGTGGTTTCATTCAGCACATCGGGGGTATTGGTCACCATTACCCCGGCCTTGGTGGCCGCGGCAACATCGATATTGTTATAACCGACGGCTTGATTGCATACCGCCTTCAGACGCGGGCTGGCCTGCAGCAATTCCGCTGAAATGCGTTCGCTGGCGGTGGCGATCACGCCATCCTTGTCGCTCAGTTTTTGCGCCAGTTCGACAGCGCTGAAAATGCGGTCTTCCTGGTTGCTTTCCACTTCGAAGTACTGTTGCAATCTCGCGATCACTTCAGGGAATACTGCTCTAGCCATCAATATCTTTGGTTTCATGCTCACACCACCGTTAGCGGAAAAAAATCAAGGTCATCACAGCAAACAAAGGCAGCAACACCACGCAAGCCCAAGCCATATAGCCGAAGAAAGACGGCATCTTGATGCCGCGCTCTTCGGCGATGGCTTTGACCATCAGATTAGGGGCGTTACCGATATAGCTATTGGCGCCCATGAACACTGCGCCGCAGGAAATCGCCGCCAGCGTCGCCGCCAGCCTGGTCATCAGCTCAAGCGCATCGCCGGACGCGGTATTAAAGAACACCAGATAGGTTGGCGCATTGTCGAGGAACGACGAGAGTACGCCGGTGGCCCAGAAATACATGGCATTGTTAGGTTGGCCGTCGGCGCCGGTGACGGCGCTGACCACCAGACCGAAAGCGCCATGTTCGCCGGCGCGCAGCATGGCGATCACCGGAGCGATGGTGACGAAAATCCCGGCAAACAATTTGGCTACTTCAAGGATCGGCCCCCAGCTGAAATCATTGCCTTCGCGGGCGACTTTGGGAGTCAGCCAGAGCGAAGCCAGAATCACCAGCACCAGCAAGCCGTCGCGCAGCAGATTCTGCAATTCCACCACCGTGCCATAGATGTCATAGCTGATTCCCGGTTTCCAGAAACCGCTCATCAACACCAGCAGCACCACTACAACCAGCAAAACAAAGTTGAATTTTCCTTCGAAATGCAGCCTGACACCCGGTTGCGCCGGATCCGGCTTGGGCGGCAATTCTTCGCCTTTTGTATGGAAATAATAATTATCCAGAAAATAAAAAATCACCAGCAGCGTGCCCCACATGAACATGGTTTGGCCAAAGATATTCTTAAAGGTCCAGGAAAAATCGACGCCTTTCAGGAAACCTAGAAACAGCGGCGGATCACCCAAAGGCGTCAGCGCACCACCGGCATTTGCCACCAGGAAGATAAAAAACACGATGATGTGCACCGTATGCTTGCGGTTTTCATTGGCGTTGATCACTGGCCGGATCAGCAGCATCGCTGCGCCGGTGGTCCCCATCAGACTGGCCAGCACGGTGCCCAGCGCCAGCAAGCCGGTATTCATGGCAGGCGTGCCGCGCAAATGGCCGCGCAAGCAAATCCCGCCCGCCACCACGAACAAGGCGGTCAATAAAATAATGAAGGGAAAATACTCTGCCAGGAAGGCATGCACCACGCCGGCAATCGCGATCGGCACACCGAATCCCAGCGCACATGGAATCACGAAAGCCAGCGACCAGGCCACCGAAATCTTGCCGAAATGATCGTGCCAGAAGACCGGCGCCAATAAAGGGCCAAGCGCAATCGACAGCAGCAAACCGATAAAAGGCACGCCCCACCAGATCGACAATTGGGCTCCGTCCAGTTCTGCGGCCTGCGCCGCCAGAGGCAGGAATGCGATCAAGAGAGCGAGAACTTTTTTATGCAATGTAATCTTCCGGATAAGGTTATCGGCTGGGTGTGCAAAGGGTATGCAACCAAGACAGCGGGCTATTTTATTCTGAAAACAATATCGGATAAATAACAAAGACACCACACACACTAAACCGCGGCGGCTACCGGATCAGCGATCTCGAAAACCTGGCGCAGGTAATTCAGATAGGCCTGGTCGTCGCACATATTCTTGGATGGCGTATCCGATAGCTTGGCGACCGGCTGGCCATTGCAACGTACCATCTTCATCACGATCTGCAATGGCGTGTAACCCAGGTCATTGGTCAGGTTGGTACCGACGCCGAAGGCCACCCGGGTCCTGTCCTTGAAACGCAGGTACAGCTCGTTGACCTTGCCGAAATCCAGGCTGTCGGAAAACACCAGGGTTTTGGTAGATGGATCGACGCGATTGTCTTGATAGTGCTTGATCAGGCGCTCGCCCCATTCGAAAGGATCGCCGGAATCGTGGCGCGCGCCGTCGAACAATTTGCAGAAATATAAATCGAAGTCGCGCAGGAACGCCGCCATGCCATAGACGTCGGACAAGGCAATCCCGAGATCGCCGCGATATTCCTTGGCCCACATTTCAAATCCGAAAATCTGCGAATCGCGCAGCCGCGGGCCGAGCGACTGGCAGGCTTGCAAATACTCGTGCGCCATCGTGCCGAGCGGCGTCAAATTGTATTTCATGGCGAAATAAACGTTGGAAGTGCCGACCAGATGTTGCGCGAAATCGCGCTGCAAAGTCTGCACCACTTCTTCATGCCAGCTGCGCGAAAAGCGGCGACGGGTGCCGTAGTCGGCTACCTTGCAACCGTCCATGGCGGCATCGTCGCGAATCAGAGCCATCTTGCTCTGTAGGCGGCGGCGCCCTTCGGCATGATCCGGCGCACTCTGGGTCGCACGGAAATAGACTTCGTTGACGATCGCCAGCACCGGCACTTCAAACAGGATGGTATGCAGCCACGGCCCTTTGACCACGATATCGATTTCACCGTTGTCCGCAGCCGACGGCTGCACGCTGATGTATTTCTGCTGTAGATGAAACAGGCTGAGGAAATCGATGAAATCGCTTTTGAAGAAACGCATGCTGCTCATATAAGCCAGTTCCTGCTCCTGAAACCGCAAACGGCAGAGGCCGGCGATTTCATCGCGGATTTCGTCGACATAGGGCCGCAGGTCAACGCCCTGGTTACGGCATTTGTAGCGGTACTCGACTTCAGCTCCGGGAAAATGATGCAAGACCACCTGCATCATCGTGAATTTATACAAATCGGTATCGAGCAGCGAAGTAATGATCATGGTCTTTGAATACAGGGCGGTGAGGAAAAATGGCTGGCGAAACCTGGGGGACTATCTGAACCTGTGTTGCATCTTACAACAGGGACTTGGCAACTACCTGTTATGACAATTATCCGAGCAAAGATGACAACATGACAATGTTATTGTACTCGTTGCGCTGCCACGGTTTTTTTATGCCGTCTCTGCGGCAACTGACGGCGGCTTGGCATGATCCGGCTCAAAAAAGCACCAGTGCACCTGCGGCCAACGCTGCTGGATCCCAGCTTCGATGCGGTTGATCGCATCGACCAGCGCCACGTCGGAAGGCTGCGGCCGCATCACGGCTTGCACCGCGATCATCACCTGCTCGCCCCATTGCATCGAAATCAGATTCCTGACGCTCGCCACATCGGCGTCGGCTTCGATGTGCGCCTTGATGGCGGCATGCACCTCGGGCGCGGCAGACTCACCGGTGACCATGGCCTTGACTTCGCGTATCACTATCACCGCGACGATCATCAGCAAGACGCCAACCGCGATCGTGCCACAGGCATCCCATAGCGGATTGCCGGTTACGACCGTCAGCAGCACGGCAACAAACGCCAGCGCTAGCCCCGCCAATGCGGCGATATCCTCCCCTGCCACCACCATCAGTTCCGACTGCCGGGTTTCGCGAAACCATTGCATGAATGGCTTGCCGTCTGAAATCTTGCGGATTTCCACCATCGCGCCGCGCAGGGAAAATGCTTCCAGCACCACCGATACTCCCAGCACACCCAGTGCGATCCAGGGCGCGCTGATCGGCTGTGGATGTTTCAGATGCTCGATGCCTTCCATCACTGAAAACGCGCCGCCGACAAAAAACAGCAGCAGCGCCACCATCATCGCCCAGAAATACACCACCCGCGCGTAGCCCATGGGATGGGATGCGTTTGCCGGTTTCCTGGCTTCTTTCAAGCCGATCAGCAGAAATACCTGATTGGTACAGTCGGCCAGCGAATGGATGGCTTCCGCCAGCATCGCCCCGGAGCCGGTATAGATAGCAGCGGCAAACTTCGCCAATGCAATCCCGCCATTCGCGCCCAAGGCATAAAAAATGGCTTTGGTGGAGCTTTCCGAAGGAGATGACATGATTATTCCGTAGCAACAAAGGCGTTCACGATAGCCATTTTGCCAAGCTGATGCAAGCAATCAGCAAACGATCGCGTGGCAGCCTCAAAACGCTTCGGCCGGATGTGGTAAAACTGATCAAACACCGGCAATTGCGGCTAATGTGATTTTCACATTTGCTTATATGGATTCTATATAACAGCCGTTTGTGAGAAAGCCGGAATTACCTTAAAATACAAGGCTTTGCGACAGGGTGCGTAGAACAGCGCCGCTTGCTGGAAAACACCCGCCGCTTGAAGACTTGCTTCAAGACCCGCTTCAAGATCAAATTTACAGATAGGACTGTTGTTATGACCCACGTTGTGACCGAATCCTGCATTCGCTGCCGCTATACCGACTGCGTGGATGTATGCCCGGTTGATTGTTTCCGCCAAGGCCCGAATTTCCTGTCGATCGACCCCGACGAGTGCATCGATTGCGCAGTCTGCGTCGCCGAGTGCCCGGTCAACGCCATCTACGCTGAAGAAGATGTGCCTGCGGATCAACAGCAATTCATCAAAATCAATGAAGACCTGTCGCGCCACTGGCCGTCGATCACCAAAACCATTGCACCTTTGGCGGAAGCCGAAGAATGGAAAGATGTAAAAGATAAATTGGAATTTTTGCAACGTTAATTTGCAACCTTAAGTTAGAGCTTGGCCGCCCGCCTTTGCATGGAATGGCGGCCAATGCAGCAGCGGCGCCAAGCCGCCAATTTGAGCCAGGCCATTGCCCCCAGCCACAGCGCAACACCTATCGCCGTCAGACAGAAATTCGCGAGAACTTTAATCCAATCGCCGTCGCAGCCATCGTTAGCACACCACAACGACGCGCAACGGCGTTTTGGAGGACCCAACTGAAACAGGAATCAGATCGTCGTATGGATACCAACGTCAAGCTTGCAACACTTAACTCCGCCAACAATACGCCAATCGAGACCGATGCCGTGATCGTCGGCGCCGGTCCGGTCGGCCTGTTCCAGGTCTTCGAACTCGGCCTGCTGGAAATCAAGGCGCACGTGATCGATTCCCTGCCGGTGGTCGGCGGCCAGTGCGTTGAACTGTATCCGGACAAGCCGATTTACGACATCCCGGCAGTGCCGGTCTGTACCGGCCAGGAACTGACCGACAACCTGCTCAAGCAAATCGAACCGTTCGAGCCGACCTTCCACCTGAACCAGGAAGTGACGCTGGTAGCGCGCCGCGAAGACAATCGCTTCGACCTGGAAACCTCGGCCGGCACGCGCTTCATAACCAAAACCATCTTCATCGCCGCCGGTGTCGGTTCGTTCCAGCCGCGCACCATCAAGGTCGACGGCATCGATCAGTACGACAATACGCAGCTGTTTTACCGGGTCAAGGACCCTGCACAATTCCACGGCAAGAACCTGGTGATCTGCGGCGGCGGCGATTCGGCGCTGGACTGGGCGCTGGATCTGGTCGGCAAGGCGGAATCGGTAGTCTTGCTGCATCGTCGCGAAGAGTTCCGCGCGGCGCCGGCTTCAGTCGCCAAGATGAAAGCCATGTGCGAAGCCTACGAAATGCAATTCCTGGTCGGCCAGGTCACCGGCCACGAAGCCAAGGACGGCAAGCTGAGCGAAATCAAGGTCACTGGCCCGGATGGCGTGACCCGCCGCCTGCCGCTGGATACCCTGCTGGTGTTCTTCGGCCTGTCGCCAAAACTCGGCCCTATCGCTGAATGGGGCCTGGATATCGAGCGCAAGCAATTGAAGGTGGTCGATACCGAGAAGTTTGAAACCAATGTGCCGGGCATCTTCGCGGTGGGTGACATCAACACCTATCCGGGCAAGAAGAAACTGATCCTGTCGGGCTTCCATGAAGCTGCATTGGCTGCATTCGGTGCCGCGCCTTACATCTTCCCGGACAAGAAGATCCACATGCAATACACCACTACTTCGCCAAAACTGCACAAGATTTTGGGCGTGGAGTCGCCTGTGTTCGATTAAGCATCAGCTCACACAACAAGAAAAGCCGCCCGCGAGACAATCTCTCGGGCGGTTTTTTTTGACCGCATTTTAATCGTGTAAAAATAAAAATGCCCGGGATGCATCAGCATCCCGGGCATTTTTCATACAGCTAAGTTAATGCGATATTACTGCGCCGCTGCCGGAGCAGCTTCGCCGCCTTCGTCAGACTGCGCTGCCTTCATCGACAGCTTCAAGCGGCCGCGGTCATCCGTTTCGAGAACCTTGACGCGTACTTGCTGGCCTTCTTTCAGGTAATCAGCAACTGCATTCACGCGCTCATTGGCGATCTGGCTGATGTGCAGCAGACCATCCTTGCCCGGCAATACTTGCACGATCGCGCCGAAATCCAGCAGCTTCAAGACGGTACCTTCGTAGACCTTGCCGACTTCAACCGAAGCAGTCAGTTCTTCGATACGACGCTTGGCTTCCTGACCGGCAGCAGCATCCACCGAAGCGATAGTCACGACGCCTTCGTCGCTGATATCGATCTGGGTGCCGGTTTCTTCAGTCAGCGCACGAATCACAGCGCCGCCCTTGCCGATCACGTCACGGATTTTTTCCGGATTGATCTTGATGGTGATCAGGCGTGGTGCGAAATCGGACAGCTCGGTTTTACCGTGCGGTACCGCTTCTTGCATTTTGCCGAGGATATGGACGCGGCCTTCTTTAGCTTGCGCTAATGCGACCTGCATGATTTCCTTGGTGATGCCCTGGATCTTGATATCCATCTGCAGAGCAGTGATACCGTTGGCTGTACCAGCTACCTTGAAGTCCATGTCACCGAGGTGATCTTCATCGCCCAGGATGTCGGTCAGGACCGCAAATTTACTGCCTTCCTTGATCAGGCCCATGGCGATACCGGCAACGTGTGCTTGCATCGGCACACCGGCATCCATCAATGCCAGGCAGCCGCCGCAGACCGAAGCCATCGACGACGAACCGTTGGATTCAGTGATTTCCGATACCAGGCGTACCGAGTAGCTGAAATCTTCCGGCGCCGGCAATGCTGCTTGCAGTGCGCGCTTGGCCAGACGGCCGTGGCCGATTTCGCGGCGCTTTGGGGTACCTACGCGGCCGGTTTCGCCAGTCGCGAACGGTGGCATGTTGTAGTGCAGCATGAAGCGATCCGAGTACTCGCCCATCAACGCGTCGATCTTTTGTTCGTCGCGTGCGGTGCCCAGCGTGGCAACTACCAGCGCTTGCGTTTCGCCACGGGTGAACAGTGCCGAACCGTGGGTACGCGGCAAAACGCCGGTGCGGATCGTGATCGGACGCACGGTGCGAGTGTCGCGGCCATCGATACGCGGTTCGCCTTCAAGGATCTGCGAACGGACGATCTTGGCTTCCAGGTCGAACAGGATGCCGCTGACTTCGGACGAATCAGGTGCAGTGCCGCCAATCGATGCAGCTTCGGCAGCCAGTGCAGCATTGACTTCAGCAGTAGCGTCTTTTAGCTTGGTGGTGCGGGCTTGCTTGTCTTTGGTTTGGTAAGCTTCACGCAGCTTGGCTTCGCCGAAATGCGCAACGCGAGCGATCAGCGCGTCATTCTTCGGCGCCGGGCTCCATTCAACTTCAGGCTTGCCGCCGTCGCGCACCAGTTCGTGGATCGCGTCGATCACGGCCTTCGATTGCTCGTGGCCGAACACCACCGCGCCCAGCATGATTTCTTCCGACAATTGCTTGGCTTCGGATTCCACCATCAACACTGCGGTTTCAGTACCGGCAACCACCAGATCCATAGCCGACTTGGTCAGTTGCGATGTGGTTGGGTTCAACACGTATTGACCGTCGATATAACCAACGCGCGCAGCACCGACCGGGCCGGCGAAAGGAATGCCAGCGACCGACAAGGCAGCCGAAGCGCCGATCATCGCAGCGATATCCGGATCGATTTCAGGATTGACCGACAGCACGTGAATGATGACTTGCACTTCATTCAGGTAACCTTCTGGGAACAGCGGGCGGATCGGGCGATCGATCAGGCGCGATGTCAGGGTTTCTTTTTCGGAAGGACGGCCTTCGCGCTTGAAGAAACCGCCTGGGATACGGCCAGCTGCGTATGTCTTTTCAACGTAATCAACGGTCAGCGGGAAAAAATCCTGACCTGGTTTGGCATCTTTGCGTGCCACAACGGTAGCCAGCACAACGGTATCTTCGATCGATACCAGCACTGCGCCGGAGGCTTGACGAGCGATCTCGCCGGTTTCCAGAGTAACTTGATGCTGACCATACTGGAACGTCTTAGTAACTTTATTAAACACAATATATCCTTTCATTTTGCCGACAGATTTTCAGGCGCTGTCGTTCACCTCACCACAGACGATTGCATCGCTGGCTAACACCAGAGAATTGCCGTCTCCTTGCCTGTAACCAACTTCTTAACTTCTAATTTTTTTTAAACTTGTGCAGAGATAAATCTGCCGCAAAAGCAAAAATGCCCGCATCAGAAACTGATACAGGCATTTTTTTCAACTTATCGACGGACCAAGGACATCGTCACGAAATATCGAAACAAGATGTCGCTGAAAATACCGGAGGTCGACGACGAGTCGCGCACTTACTATTACTTACGCAAGCCGAGTTTTTCGATCAGCGAGCGGTAACGGTTCAGGTCCTTACCTTTGAGGTAGGACAGCAGGCTTTTACGACGGTTAACCATCATGATCAGGCCGCGGCGGGAATGATGATCCTTAGCGTGGGCTTTGAAGTGACCGTTCAGGTCGTTGATACGGGCTGTCAGCAGCGCAACTTGCACTTCTGGGGAGCCGGTGTCGTTTTGACCGCGCGCATTATCAGTGATAATAGCGGCCTTGGCTGTTTTTTCGATAGTCATGCTTTACCTTTCACAAGCGGTGTACAGAGTACGTAACCCTATGCACCGTGAACAAACAATTAAAAAATCCGGTCGAACTCGACCAGACGCGCAGTATATAGCAAAAGCCCTGCCAATTCAAACAGTTAGCGCGCCGTCAACAACAATCTATTTTGGAGTATCGCTATGAAGCAACCCTTTTCCCTTTTCCTGGCCGCCTGCTTGCTGAGCCTGGGCGGCTGCGCCTCGCTGCTGGCGCCGCCGGTCAATCCAGGCGAACCCGAAGCGCAGGTGCTGGCGCGCCTGGGAAAGCCGACTGGAACTTATCAAGACGGCAATGATGTATTATTGGAATATTCGCGCGGGCCGTTTGGCCAGACAACCTATATGGCTAAAATCGGCCCGGACCACAAGCTAATTTCCTACGAGCAAGTACTGACTCTGGAGAAATTTGCCACCATCAAGGTCAATCAATTCAACCAGAACGATGTCCTGCGCACCGTCGGCAAGCCGATCGAAACCATCTACTACAGCCGGGTCAAGCTGAATGGCTGGAATTACGGTTACAAGGAAAGCGGCGTCTGGAACTCGATGATGACGGTCTACTTCGACGACAGCGGGATTGTGCGCAAGCTCGAAAACGGCCCCGATCCGCGTTATGAACATACCCGCTTTGGCATGTAAACATCGCCAGACAGGCTTAAAAGAAAGCGTCGCGCATGATTAAACTTCCGATCAAACTCCCAGAACGGCAACGCATCCAGGCCATGCTGGCCAGCACCCTGCAGGAATGGTTCAAGCAGCGCTCCGGCAGCAAAGGCGCTGCCCTGGCCTTCTATACCCTGTTCTCGATGGCGCCCATGCTGATACTGGTGATTGCGATTGCCGGTGCGGTATTCGGCGAACAGGCGGCGCGCGGCGAAATTTTCGGCCAGCTGGCGGGATTGATCGGCCCGACCGGCGCCGACGCCATCCAGCTGCTGCTGGCGGCGGCCCACAGCAATCGCTCGGGGCCAATTGCGGCGCTGATCGCGGTGGCAGTGCTGCTGATCGGCGCCACCACCGTATTCTCCGAACTGAAGGATAGCCTGGATGAGATCTGGTACGTCGAACGTACCCGCCAATCCGGCATCATGTCCCTGATCCGCACCCGCCTGCTGTCGTTCGGGCTGATACTGGTGCTGGCTTTCCTGTTGCTGACTTCGCTGGTGGTCAGCGCGGCGCTGGCGCTGCTGGCAAAGTACCTGGGCGGCATGTGGCTCAGCGTCACACTGGTTTTTTCGCCGCTGTCGCAACTGTTTTCATTTGCCGTGATCGCCAGCCTGTTCGCCTCGATCTACAAGATGCTGCCGCAGACCAAATTGCCCTGGCGCGATGTGTGGATAGGCTCGATCGGCACCGCCGCCCTGTTCGTGCTCGGCAAATACCTGATCGGCATCTATCTCGGCAATAGCGGTATCGCCTCCAGCTATGGCGCGGCCGGTTCGGTGATTGCGCTGTTACTGTGGATTTATTACTCGGCGCAGATTTTCTTTTTCGGCGCCCAGTTCACGCGCCAGTACGCGCTATTTTTCGGCAGCCTGCAAGAGATCGACAAGGATGCCGGCAATCACTCGACCGCTTCGAGCCGGTCATGATAAGGCTCCAGCCCGCGCTCTGACAGCCGCAGAATGCGGCCGCAGCGGCGCGCCAGTTCGATGTCATGGGTCACGATCACGAAGGCCGTACCCAAGGTTTGCGACAACTCCAGCATCAGATCGAAAGTCATCTGTGCAGTGGCCCGATCGAGATTGCCGGTCGGCTCGTCGGCCAGCACGCAAGCCGGCCGCGTGACCAGCGCCCGTGCCAGCGCCACCCGCTGACGCTCGCCGCCGGACAACTCGCCCGGCACGTGGATTACCCGTTCAGCCAGACCGACCCGCGCCAGAATCTCACGCGCCTGCTGTTGCGCATCGCTACGCTTGAGGCGGCGGATCATCAAGGGCATGGCGACGTTATCCAGCGCAGAAAATTCCGGCAGCAGATGATGAAACTGGTAGACGAAACCGAGTGCGTTATTGCGCAAGTCGCCACGGGTCTTTTCCCCCAGCGTCGTAAAGTCCTTGCCCAGCAGGCTGACGTTGCCGGCGGTCGGTGCATCGAGGCCGCCCAGCAGGTGCAGCAAGGTCGATTTGCCGGAGCCGGAGGCGCCGACGATGGCGACTTGCTCGCCCTTGGCGACATCGATATCGATGCCGTTCAAGACCTTGACCGAATATGCACCTTGGGTAAAAGTCTTGCCCAGGTTGCGGCAGGAAAGAACTGTGGAATTATTTGGTTTATTCATAACGCAATGCCTCAGCAGGTTTCACCCGGGCCGCCCACCAGCTCGGGTACAAGGTGGCCAGGAAAGCCAGCACCACGGCAACCCCGCCGATGGTCCAGACATCCGGCCAGCGCAGGTCTGACGGCAATTCGGTAATCACATACACGCTCTTAGGCAGGAACTGCACGTGCAGCATATTTTCGATAAACGGCACGATGACATCGATATTCAAGGCGATCAGCACGCCGCCGCCGACTCCGATGGCGGTGCCGATCAGCCCCACCAGTGCGCCTTGGATCATGAAAATCTTCATGATCGAACCAGGCGATGCGCCCAGCGTGCGCAGGATCGCAATGTCAGCCTGCTTATCGGTCACCGTCATCACCAGCGTCGACACCAGGTTGAAGGCGGCTACCGCGATGATCAGGGTCAGGATGATGAACATCATGCGTTTTTCAGTCTTGACGGCGGCGAACCAGTTGCTGTTCTGCTGGGTCCAGTCGCGCAAGTACAGATTAGGCGGCAGCGTGGTCGCCAGTTGCTGCACCACCTGCGGCGCTTGCAGCATATCGACGATCTTCAGGCGCACGCCGGACGGCGAATCCTGGCGGAACATCTTTTCCGCATCTTCCAAGTGGATAAAGGCCAGGGTCGAATCGTATTCAAAATGACCAGCCTCGAAAATCCCGGCCACGGTGAATTGCCGCAAGCGAGGAATCACGCCGGCCGGGGTCACCTGCCCTTGCGCCGCCATCAATGTCACCTTGTCGCCGATGCCGACGCTCAAGGCATGCGCCAGCTCTATCCCCAGCACGATATTGAATTCGCCGGGCTTGAGGTTATTGAAGCTGCCTTGCTTGACCTTGCTGGCGACCTCTGACACCTTGGGTTCTTCAGCCGGCAACACGCCGCGTATCGCCACGCCGCGCAAGACGCCTTCACGCACCAGCATGGCCTGCGCATCGACATAGGGCGCCGCGCCTATCACTTCCTTGTTCTTGAAGGCCTGCTGGGCGACCTCTTCCCAGTTCCGCATGGAGCCGGAAGCATCGAACACCTCGATATGGGCCAGCACCGACAGCATGCGGTCGCGCACGTCTTTCTGGAAGCCGTTCATTACTGACAACACCACGATCAGCGCCGCCACACCGAGGGCGATGCCGGCCATCGATATCAGCGAAATGAAGGAAATAAAGCTGTTGCGGCCGCTGCGCTTGCCCGCGCGGGTATAGCGTATGCCGACCAGCCACTCAAACGGTAAATTTTTTATGATGCTCAAAAGGGGGCTCCCGAAATCAGCCCGCAGTTTGCCATAATTTGGCAAACTCACGGGGCTTTCCAGCTGAATAGGCTTACTCTGATCGAAACCGGGGGCTATCGTTCAATGCTGAATCAGTCCTAAACCGCCAATTGCCAAAACGAAATATACTCACGAATACACGGCCGCATCCGTAAAACATCGGGCTAATGCCGGATAACTATCTAACCTGAACAGGATCGCATGATGAAAAAATTCTTCGCCCTATGCCTCGGCCTGCTATTGGCGCAGGCGGTAGCCGCCGCCCCGCTGCCCTACGATGAAAAGGCCGACGCCAAAGCCGACCTGAGCCAGGCCTTGAGCCAGGCCCAGGCCAGCAAAAAACAAGTGATATTGGTATTCGGCGCCAACTGGTGCACCGACTGCCGCGAACTGGACAAGGCGCTGCATGGCAAAAGCGCGGCGCTGATCGACGGCAAATTCATTCTGGTGAAAGTCGACGTCGGCAATTTCGACAAGAATCTGGACGTCGCCGAGTCTTACGGCAACCCGATTAAAAAGGGCATTCCAGCTGCGGTGCTGCTCAGCCCGGACAACAAGATCCTGTATTCGACCAAGGCCGGCGAACTGGCAGACGCCCGCCGCATGGGCGAGAACGGCATCTACGATTTTTTCAATAAAGAGATCGTAAAAAGACAGGGCGGCTAAGCTCGCGCTCAACCGCCCCGGCTTTCAAAATCAACTGCTGGGCGCTTACTTCTTACTTACTTAGGCGCCAGCCGGATCCCGCCATCGAGACGGATCACTTCACCGTTCAGGTAGACCGTCTCGACGATGGTCTTCACCAAGGCCGAGAATTCAGCCGGTTTACCCAGGCGTGGCGGGAACGGCACCATTTTTCCTAGCGCGTCCTGCACCTCTTCCGGCATGCCGAGCAACATCGGCGTTTCCATGATGCCCGGCGCAATCGTCATCACACGGATGCCGTGGCGCGCCAGTTCGCGCGCTGCCGGCAAGGTCAGGGCCACTACCCCGCCCTTGGATGAAGCATAGGCAGCCTGGCCGATCTGGCCGTCGAAAGCGGCAACCGAAGCGGTGTTGATGATCACCCCGCGCTCACCATCCGCGTTCGGCTGGCCCTTGCTCATCGCATCGGCGGCCAGGCGCATCATGTTGAAAGTACCAATCAGGTTGATCTGGACCACGCGGCTGAAATCTTCCAGGGCATGCGGCCCTTCCTTGCCGACTATGCGCTTGGCCGGAGCCACGCCGGCACAGCTGACCAGCCCGTGCAAGCCGCCGAACACCGTAAGAGCGGTGTTGACCGCCTCCGTGGCGCTGGCCTCGCTGCACACATCGGTAGCAACAAAACGCGCATTGGCGCCCAGTTGCGTCGCCAATGCGGCGCCGGCTTCCTGGTTGATATCGGCGATCACCACCTTGGCGCCGCCCTGCACCAGCATGGCGGCAGTTGCCGCACCCAGGCCGGAACTGCCGCCGCTGATCAGGAATACATTATTTTCAATTTGCATGTTTTTCTCTTCTCTTCTATAAATTTAGGGCCGGTTAACCTTTGATTTGGCGATTTCCTGATTGCGCAAGATGAAGCGCTGCAGTTTACCGCTCGGGGTCTTTGGCAGTTCTGTTAAAAATTCAATTTCGCGCGGATAAGAATGCGCCGCCAGACGATGTTTGACGTATTGCTGCAGCTCGGCGATCAGTTCGGCACTGGCTTGATAGTCCTTGCTCAAGACCACAAATGCCTTGACCAGTTCAGTGCGCTCGGGGTCGGGCTTGCCGACCACCGCTGCCTCAACCACCGCTGGATGCTCCAGCAACGCGCTTTCGACATCGAAGGGGCCGATGCGATAACCGGCAGAAGTAATGATATCGTCACCGCGTCCGATAAAGCTGATGCTGCCATCCTGGTTTTTCTCGACCGTATCGCCGGTGATGTAGTAGTCGTTGCTGTCAGCCGCATTGTCTTGCTGCCAATAGCCCTGGAACCAATACACCGGCGAATTGCGGCGATCCACCGCCAGCACGCCCGGCTCGCCCGCCGCCAGCTCCTGTTGATCGTCGTCCAGCACTGCCAGGCGATAACCCGGCATGGCGAGACCGGCCGAACCCAGGCGCACCTCATGCCGCAAGCCATGGTGGTTGCACAACACCATGCCCAGCTCGGTCTGGCCGTAATGATCGTTGATCGGACAAGCCAGATGCTCGCCGAACCAGCGAATCACCTCCGGATTCAAAGGCTCGCCGGCGCTGCTGACGACGCGCAAACGGCCCTTGACCGGCGCCGCCGCTGCTGCACCGGCGGCAATCAGCAGCCGGTATGCGGTGGGCGAACCTGCAAGATTGCTAATTTTGTATTTGTCGATAATCCGATAGCTGCTTTCCACCGTAAACGAGCCCTCATAGAAGGTAATCGCATGCCCCATCAGCAAGGGCCCGGTGACGCAGTAGTACAAGCCATAAGCCCAGCCGGGATCGGCGATATTCCAGAAAGCATCCTCCGGCCGCAGATCCATCGCATAACGCGTATACACGTAAAACGCCAACATCGCCCGCAATGGCACCGCGACACCTTTGGCTGGGCCGGTGGTGCCCGAGGTAAACAACATGATGAAAGCGTCGTCGGCCTTGCGCATCACCGGTGCAAACTCTGTCGATTGGCGGTCCAACTGGTCCCAGAAGCCGAAATCGCCGGCCGGCGCTTGATCGGCGACGGTCATGATCGGCGGACATGCAGGCACTTCTGCCAGCTTGTGGCGGTTATCGGTATCGGTAACGATCAGCCTGGCTTCGCTGGCGGCAATCCGGTATTCAATCGATTTCGAACCGAAGGCGGTGAACAAGGGCTGGTACACCGCACCGGCGCGCCAGGTACCCAGAATGGCAATCAGCAGTTCCGGGGTACGCGGCAGCAAACCGGCTACGCGGTCGCCTGGCTGGACGCCCTGCGCCTTCAGGAAATTGGCAAAACGGCCCGACAACTCCTTGAGCTGGGCAAAGGTATAACTGGCGCTGCGGCCATCCTTGCCTTCCCAAAACAATGCTATATGGTCATGGTCTGATGCGGCGTGCCGGTCGCAACATTCGACGCAGGCGTTAACCCCGGCTTGCAGATTCCCGGACAGTTCGGCAGCAATGCTGTCGGCACTGAAATCCGCATAGAACTGGGCATAATCAGGAATGGTAACTATTACAGCGGCCGGCAAAGCAGATGACATGATTGTTCTCCTCTAACCTAAAATGGCAGGCTTGATCTGCTCTTGTTGTTATGAGAAACGGAAGTGCTGCCGCCGAGTCTAGAATATTTAGTGGCTGGCAACCATGTTAAAACCGATCAATGAATTTGATCGGAATTGCAATACCCAGGTAAATGGAATTATGGAAGATTGGGAAAAGGGAACGATCGCCATCAGTTTTGTCGATGAAGCGCTGCACAGCATGCGCCAACGCGGCATGGATACTGAAGCGCTACTGCTTGAAGCGGGCATTTCTCCGCGCTGGCTGAGCGCGCCGCACGCCCGGGTCGCCGCCGCCAACTACGGCCGGCTCTGGTATCTGATCGCGCACGCCATGGATGACGAATTTTTCGGCATGGATATCCATCCGATGCGGGTCGGCAGCTTCAACATGTTGTGTCGCAGCGTCCTGCATAGCGCCAATCTCGGTAAAGCTCTGGCGCGCATGCTGGATTTCCTGCGGCTGGTGCTGGACGACATGTCGGCGACACTCTCGGAACAAGACGGCCTGGCGCGCATCGCCATCCACGAAACCGGTGCTCCGGGCCGCATGTTTGCCTACGCTACCTTCCTGATGATCGTGCATGGCGTCGGCAGTTGGCTGATCGGACGCCGCATCCAGTTGTTGTCTGCAGATTTTCGTTGCGAGGAACCGCTGGCCAGCCTCGATTACAAGACCCGTTTTTGCGAGCAGGCCCGCTTCAGCCAAACACAGACCAGCATCACTTTCGATGCAGCCTGCCTGGCTTTGCCGATAGTACAAAACCAGCGTTCGCTGCAATCCTTCCTGCGCGAAGCGCCGGGCAACCTGTTGGTGAAATATAGCAATCACGATAGCCTGGCAGCCACCATCCGGCGCCACTTGCGCCAGCTGCCGCTGACCGAGTGGTCAGACTTCGACAGTTTGTCGAAACAACTGCATACGCCGGCGTCGACCTTGCGCCGCAAACTCAGCCAGGAAGGACAATCGTATCAGGCGATCAAGGACAATCTGCGGCGCGACCTGGCCATCAATTATTTGAGCGGTTCCGCCAGGAGCATTGAGGAGATTGCGATCAGCCTTGGTTTTGCCGATTCCAGCGCCTTCCACCGGGCCTTCAAGAAGTGGACGGGAAGCAGTCCGGGCGAGCATCGGCGGGCTTTGTCGGCGGCCTAAATCCGGCTGCCATTGTTCATTTACGTCTAGCCGGCGTGAAAACCCTGCCATGTATCGCCGACAAAATCGCCTCAACCGCCGGGTGCTTGATCTTGCGTTCATTCGATACCGCATAAAATTGCTCATGCACCTGATCCAGTTCGCCAATCAGCACGGCGCCAAATTGTTCCTCGACGTCTGCGGCGAGCGCGAACGGTGCTGGAAACAGGCCCAGGCCGCTACGGCCGAAGGTATTCAGGAGTGCATTGTCGTCAAATTCGCCAACCACGTCCGGCCGCAGATTGCGCGATTCGAACCAGTGATCGATGCGGCCGCGAATCAGGTTATTGCGCGTCGGCAGTAGCATGGGGGCACCGCTCAGGCTGGCAGGAAATTTTGCGCGATAGCGCTTTGCCAGTTCCGTGCTGCCAAACAGCGCGATGTCGCTTTCACCAAGCAAATGGCTGAATACCCGCAGCGCGGTGCCGGAAGGCGCCGGCCTGTCGGTCAGCACGACATCCAGTTTGTGCATGCTCAGATCGGCCAGCAAAGACTCGAATTTATCCTCGTAACACACTAGTTTTACCCGTTGCGGCAGCCGTAAGGCGGCTTCCAGCAGGCGTGAAGAAATGAGTTTCGGCAACGAATCCGAAATACCGACCGCCAGTCGCATGGTGGGTTCATCTTCGGCTGCGGCCAGCGCATCCTGCATCTGCTCACCCAACAGGAAAATCTGATCGGCATAACCTAGCGCCAAGCGTCCCGCCTCGGTCAACACCAGGCGCCGTCCCTGCGGCGCCAGCAGCGACTTTCCTACCGCCAGCTCAAGCAGGGAAAGCTGGGTGCTGACGGTTTGCACCGCCAGCCCCAGGCGCTCGGCGGCACGCGTTACGCTGCCTTCTTTGGCCACTACCCAAAAATAATGGAGATGCCGAAAATTCAATCCCGATGATTTCATTGTTCTGTTTTTCAGAAGTAATTCTTCGATTATCTTCGCTTTTTAAAGTCATGTCGCGGCTATATGATGGCTTTTCCTAAAACGAACTGGAGTCTTTGATGAAACCGACGATCGTTGCAAAAAACGTAAAACTCAGCCGCGGACTGCGCGAGTACGTGATCCGCCGCCTGAGCCTGGCGCTCGACAGAAAGCGATACAGCATCCGGGCAGTGAAGGTGCGCATCAGCGATCAAAACGGCCCCAAGGGCGGCATCGACAAACATTGCCAGATTCACCTGACGCTGCCGGGCCTGCCGCCTGTGGTTGTCACGGAAAAGGGCCGCGATGTCGCCGCCATGGTCGATCAGGCTGCACATCGCGCCGCACAGGCGATAGACCGGCTGCTGTCGCGCGCGAAATCGATTTCTCATACCAGATACACGGTGCCGATAAGCGAAGCATCGCTCATTTAATTTTACGAAGGAACATCATGAATAACCGTTACAACACACTCAGAAACAACAACGCCAGGTATTCCGCCACCACGGTGATGGATGGCGCTGCCCGTCAGGTCTTGCGCAACACCTACCTGCTGTTATCGCTATGCCTGGGCTTCAGCGCGATCGTCGCCGCCGCCTCGGTTGCCTTCAGCCTGCCTGCTCCCGGCATCATCATTACCCTGGCTGGCTATTTCGGCTTGCTGTTTCTGGTGACCAAATATCGTGACCGCGGCCTCGGCGTCGGACTGGTGTTCGCGCTGACCGGTTTCATGGGCTACACCTTGGGGCCGATCATCAGCCATTACCTGAACCTGCCCAACGGCGGCCTGACCGTGATGATGGCGCTGGCCGGTACTGCCATCATTTTCCTGGGAATGTCGGCTTATGCGCTGGTCACCAAGCGTGATCTGTCCTTCCTGGGCGGCATGCTGACGGTCGGCGTGCTGGTGGCTTTCGTTGCCGGTCTGGCGGCGATTTTCTTCAGCATTCCAGCCTTGTCGCTGACCGTATCCGCGGTGTTCGTGCTGCTGATGTCGGGCATGATCCTGTTCGAAACCAACAATATCGTGCGCGGCGGCGAGACCAATTATGTGATGGCCACCGTCAGCCTGTTCGTATCGATTTTCAACCTGTTCACCAGCCTCTTGCAGTTGCTGGGATTTGCCAACAAAGAGTAAGCCGCACGGCAGGCTCAGCAAGACCTGCCGGCATTACGTTTGAATAATATGGAGAGTGCCTATGTATTGCCCTGTATGTAAAGACAAAGAGCTTGTGATGAGCGAACGTCAAAGTATCGAGATCGATTATTGTCCAGGCTGCCGCGGGGTCTGGCTGGACCGTGGCGAACTGGACAAGATCATTCAGCAATCTACACAGGAAATGGCGCGCGCCAGCGTACCACCGACTGCACCCGCGCGGCATCAACCCGAGTATCGCTCTGGACATCACGGATCGCAATACGACGATTATCGCCGGCCTAAAAAGAAGGAGAGTTTCTGGCAGGAGCTGTTCGACTGACAGTTCGGCAGTTCGTACGAAAATCGGGATTTAATTAGTTGGGGGACAGAGTCAAGCACTGTGGCTGAACTCTGTCCCTCAATCACTTACGCTTCCTGCTTGGCAGAGATAGCGTTCGCCACCACCAGCGCAGTCATGTTGACCACCCGGCGCACCGTCGCCGATGGATTCAAGATGTGCACCGGAGCTGCAGCACCGAGCAGCACCGGACCCACCGTAACGCCCTGACCACCGGTCATCTTCAACACGTTGAACAGGATATTGGCGGCGTCCAGGTTCGGTGTCACCAGCACGTTTGCGTCGCCGCTCAGGGTCGATTTCGGCAGGAACTGCGCCCTCACCTCTGCACTCAAGGCGGCGTCGCCATGCATCTCGCCATCGGCTTCGACCTCCGGCATGCGCTTGACGAACAAGTCGCGCGCGGCGCGCATTTTCTTGGCCGACGGCCGGCTGCTGGAGCCGAACATCGAATGCGACAGGAACGCCACCTTGGGTGGCACGCCGAAGCGTTTTACTTCTTCCACCGCCATCGCCGCGATATCGGCCAGTTGCTCGGCGTCCGGATCATCATTGACGAAAGTATCGGCGATAAACAAGGTGTGTTTATCCAGCACCAGGCCGTTCATGGTGGCGAAACACTTGGCGCCTTCACGCAGGCCGATGATATCGCTCACATGTTCCAGATGACTATCGAAACGTCCCACCAGGCCGCACAGCATGCCGTCGGCGTCGCCCAGCTTGACCAGCAGCGAGGCGATGGTGGTATTCGAGCGGCGCAAGGTCGATTTCGCCATCTCGGGCGTGACACCGTCGCGCGCCTTGATCTCGTGATAGGTTTCCCAGTATTGGCGGAAACGCACGTCGTCTTCCGGATTGACCAGTTCGAAATCGCGGCCGGCCTGCAAACGCAAACCGGCGCGCTTGATGCGGGCTTCGATCACCGCCGGGCGGCCGATCAGGATAGGCCGCACCAGCTTCTCTTCCAACGCGATCTGCACCGCACGCAACACCCGTTCATCTTCACCCTCGGCGTAGACGATGCGTTGCGGTTCGCCGCGCGCCGCCAGGAACACCGGGCGCATGAACATGCCGGTGTGGCTGACGAAACGCATCAGCGACTGGCGATAGGCTTCCATATCCTTGATCGGACGTGTCGCCACGCCAGACTCTTCGGCAGCACGCGCCACCGCTGGCGCGATACGCAAGATCAAACGTGAATCGAAAGGTTTCGGAATGATGTATTCCGGGCCGAAATGCAATTCCTGGCCGGCATAAGCAGAAGCCACTTCTTCGCTGATTTCAGCCTTGGTCAGATCGGCAATCTCGCGCACGCACGCGACTTTCATCGCCTCCGTGATGCTGGTGGCGCCGCAGTCCAGAGCGCCGCGGAAAATGTAAGGGAAACACAGCACGTTGTTGACCTGGTTCGGATAATCCGAACGGCCAGTGGCGATAATGCAATCCGGCCGCGCGGCCAGCGCCAGCTCGGGACGGATTTCCGGTTCCGGATTGGCCAGCGCCAGGATGATAGGCTGTGAGCCCATGGTCTTGACCATTTCCTGGCTCAGCACGCCGGGCGCGGAACAGCCGAGGAATACATCGGCGTCGACAATGGCGTCGGCCAGGGTGCGGGCGTTGGTGGCTTGCTGATAGCGCTGCTTGGACACATCCAGCTTGTCTTCACGCTTATCGTGGATCACGCCACGCGAATCGCACACGAAAATATTTTCGCGCTTGACGCCCAGTTCGACCATCAGGTCCAGGCAGGCAATCGCCGCCGCGCCGGCGCCAGAGGCCACCAGCTTGACTTCACCGATCTTCTTGTTGACCAGTTCCAAGCCGTTCAGCAAGGCTGCCGACGAAATGATGGCGGTACCGTGCTGATCATCGTGAAAGACCGGGATCTTCATGCGCTCGCGCAGCTTCTTTTCGATATAGAAACATTCCGGCGCCTTGATATCTTCCAGGTTGATGCCGCCCAGCGTCGGCTCCAGCGCGGCGATGATCTCGACCAGCTTGTCCGGATCGCGCTCGGCCAGTTCGATGTCGAACACATCGATGCCGGCAAAATTATGGAACAGACAGCCCTTGCCTTCCATCACCGGCTTGCCGGCCAGCGGCCCGATATCGCCCAGGCCAAGCACTGCAGTGCCATTGGTGACCACGCCCACCAGATTGGCGCGCGAGGTGTATTCCACCGCCATCTCCGGATCTTCGTGGATCGCCAGGCAGGCATAGGCGACGCCGGGCGAGTACGCCAGCGACAGGTCGCGCTGGTTCGACAAAGGTTTGGTTGGCACCACGGCGATCTTGCCGCGCGTCGGGCTGCGATGATATTCGAGCGCAGCGTCGCGCAGGGCCTGTTCGGCCGCAGAAAGAGTGGTTGGGGTGCTCATTGATGGTCTCCTGGGTACGCTAGTGAAAATTAGTTGGCAGCGACATTAGCACAATGTCCATCGATTCGGTTTCTCGGTGACCGATATCTCTGCGCTTGAAGATGCTTTTGGGAAACGAAATTATTCTGTGAGGTGGCGGTTTGAAAAATGTGACTCATGGCAAATGGTAGACGAATCCCGCGCAACTTGCAGCATCACTTTGTTTTGAACATGCGCGCATCAAAAGTGAATTCTCGCTCAATTGTCAGGACCACTTCGGCATACCTGTCGTGCCTGGGGTTGATGACGGCATTTGTTGCTTCGGGAATAATGGCGGAGGGCAAAAACATGACTAACTGACTTGCCGATGCTAGCCATTGCCGGCCGAATTCCTGGGCCCCAGCCGGAGCCGGCAAGTCAGACCAGTCTTTGGGAAGTGTTGCTAGCGACGGCTGGACGAACAGCTTCTTATCGTCCGGCACTTCGATAGACACAAGTACCAGAGGCGGCGGCGGCGCCCCATCCAGGTGAACAAATTTTTCCAGTGCGCAAATTTCTATCGTCGCGCCCGCATACATAGCAGGGTAAGAAATTGGATTCCAGCGCCCGCCGTATTGCCTGGCGCCGTCGCATCGTTTATCGAGCGCCCACTTGCGCGTTGTGATACGCCATAATTTCATGCAACGCCGCCGGTCTCGATGGCATTGAGCACTTGGCGCACAGCTACAGCACCTGGTTCAGTGTCCATCAAATCCAGCGGTGCGGCATCGCCAAGGGCACGGTTAGGCCGACGCATCCACTCGATGGCCGAATCTTTGTCTGCGAAGACCTCGATCGCCATACGGGTTACCGTCCCCATTCTGTATACGCGCTCGGTGGCTGCTGAATCTATCTTCGATTGATTTTTTTCAAGCCGGCTAGCAGTCGTTGCCGGGACCTGAGCAATAGTCTGGATTCGGGCGTCAGAAACACCGAGAAAGCTGCTGGCCGCTTTCAATACCTGCGCCGGATATCCTTCCCTGATCACCTTGACGGCCGCAAAACCGGCCATAGGTTTGCCTGACACAATCTGCTTAAATATATCAGCGCCATGCGGTTTTGATACGCGTTGAATCACAACATATTCCGCGGCTGAGGATTGCGCCACCCTGCTATCTTCTTGGCTAGCCTTGACGACACTTGAGCGGCGCTTTTTTGAAATGCCGTGCTTTTCAATAGCAGATTTTCCGACAGACATGATATTTCTCCATTTGACGATTGATAATACTCCAAATGGAGATGCTTACAAGTGCTGAGTTATCTCCGTGATAAAACGGCAGAGATGTAGCTCAGCTCTTTCTCTGCATCATTGTTCAAGCTGCCACGCTGCTCTCCAAGGGCTGTTGCAGCAACATGGTTTCATAACTCCAGCGGCTCCAGCTTGAAGCCACCCCCAGGCGTGCCGTGTTGGGGCGGATCTTGGGTTTATGGATCGCGACGCGGATTTCATCGAGCATCGGGAATTCCCGGAACGACAAGCTGGCGACTTCGGACGCCAGCGTCTCCAGCAATCGGGTATGCGGCTTGTCTTGCAGGAAAGTCGTGACCACGCTGCAGTAATGATCGTAGTCGATCACCGAAGCGGCGTTGTCGTCATGCTGGCCGCTGCCGCCGGTGCGATAGGACAACTCGATATCCAGTTCGACCGCCTGCGGCTTTTCATGTTCATGCGGATGCAGGCCGATGCGGGTCGTCACCGACAAACCTTCGACGAAGATTTGCCAGCGTACGCCGCTGGCGATGTTTTCATTTTTCATCGCAGGTATTCCTGGCAGGCATCTAATAAAATACGGCCGAAATAATCGGAAAAGCTGCGGCGGATGATCAGCTCATAAGCGCCGTCGGCCAGCGGCCGCAGCAAGACGCCGGTTTTGAAGTAATGGCTTTGGGCGCATTGGCCGAGCGCGAACACAGCAGGATGGAAATCCAGCGGGCAGCCTTTCTGCAATACCTCGCGCGCCTTCACGCCGCTGAGCACCAGGCTGGTATTGCCGCTGCTGACATCCACCACCGAGGCAAACTGCCCAGCCAGCGCGCCGGCCAGATCGGCGCAAAGCGTGGGCAAGCGCGGTTCTTTTGACTGGATCAGCCATTCATTGGGCGCCAGCCAGTAGATGGTGAATTGCTCGCTCTCGGCTAGCGTATTGGGTTGCAGCGGCAGGGCTGCGCCGGTGAGGCTCTTGACTGCTTTCAGGAGCACGGCCGAATCCGCTTCACCCTTGAGGTTGATCAATTCGAGGAAAGGTTTTTCCTCCATGCTGACCGCCTGGTTGGCGCCAACCGCTAGCGGCGCCAGCAACTGCGTCAGTTCGGTGAAAGGCGACTCTTGCTGCACCTGGAAAAGCTGGGTTTCATTCAACATGTTGACGGACTCCTTCTGCATCGTAAAACACCAGGCTGCTGATCTTGGCCGCAAGATTGCGGCCATTTGCCAGCGGAATACTGACTTCCTGCCCCATCTTGTTCAGGCCGCCCTTGATCAGCGCGAAGGCAATTGAGCGCTGCAGGATCGGGCTGAAATAACTGGAAGTGACATGGCCGATCATGTTGGCAATCGGTTCGTTGCTCGGCTCCGCCAGGATCTGGCTGCCTTCCGGCAGGACGAAATTCTTATCCTCGCTCAACAGTCCGACCAGTTGCTTGCGGTCGTCGCGCGCGGTATCGGAGCGCGTCAAGGAACGCTTGCCGAGGAAATCCTTGGACTTGGCGACCAGGCCGCCCATGCCCAGATCAAACGGCGTTACCGAACCGTCGGTATCCTGGCCGACGATGATGTAGCCTTTTTCTGCGCGCAGCACGTGCATGGTCTCGGTGCCGTAAGGGGTGATATCGAACTCCTTGCCGGCTTCGATGATCGCATCCCAGATGGCGCGCCCCATGTTGGCCGGCACGTTCACCTCATACGACAATTCGCCGGAAAAGCTGATCCGCATGATGCGAGTGAATACGCTGTTGATGCTGCCTTCGCGGAACGACATGAAAGGAAAATTCTGGTTGGAGAAATCGATGTCCTTACACACCTTCTGCAACACACGCCGGGCGTTCGGGCCGACCACGGCGAAGGTCGCGAAGTGATCGGTGACCGAGGTCAGGTTGACTTTCAGATGCGGCCATTCGGTTTGCAACCAGCGCTCCATCCAGTCCAGCACACGCGCCGCGCCGCCGGTGGTGGTGCTCATCAGGAAATGCTGTTCGCCCAGGCGCACCGTGACGCCATCGTCGAACACCATACCGTTTTCGTCCAGCATCAAACCGTAGCGGCACTTGCCGACTTCCAGCTTGTTCCATGGATTGGTGTAGATCCAGTTGAGCAAGGTCACCGCATCCGGTCCCTGCACATCGATCTTGCCCAGGGTCGAGGCATCCAGGATGCCGACGCTGTTGCGCGCCGCCAGGCATTCACGCGCTACCGCGGCGTGCAGATCTTCCTTGCCGCGTGGGTAGTACCAGGGCCGCTTCCAGTTGCCGACATCTTCAAACAAGGCGCCCTGCTCCTGGTGCCAGGGATGGATGCAGGTCTTGCGTATCGGTGTCAGGAACTCACCCAGCTCGCGCCCGGCTACCGTACCGAAAGTCACCGGCGTGTAGTTCGGACGGAAGGTAGTGGTGCCGGTTTGCGGAATGGTCTTGCCCAGCACTTCCGCCAGGATCGCCATACCGTTGATATTGCCGAGCTTGCCTTGATCGGTGCCGAAGCCGAGCGCGGTGTAGCGCTTGACGTGTTCCACCGAGTGATAACCCTCGCGCGCCGCCAGATAGATATCCGCCGCCGAAACGTCATTCTGATAATCGACAAACTGCTTGGGGCCACGCCCCACATGCTTGCGATCGCCCACCAGCCACAAGGGCATGATGGCGGCCTCGGCCAGTTCCGCCACTTTCCAGCTGGGCAGCGCCACCGGCTTCAAGCCGACTGCAAGCATCGCCTGCTGTGCCGCCAAAGCACCGTCGCGCAAGGCTCCGCTCAGGCTGAAATCGCCATTGGCGGCGCCGGCGCTGGTTTCCTTTTGCATCGCCGAACCCGGCACAAAACAGGCTTTATCGTTGTTCCAGTGCGCCTTGCCGCCGGACTGCGCGAACAGATGAATCACCGGATTCCAGCCGCCCGACATGCCCAGCAAATCGCAGGCAATCGAGGTAATGAACTGTCCCGGCACACCATCCTGATGGCGCGCCACTTCCACCATCTTGACATGACGGCCGCCGCTGGCGGTCACCACCACGGCGTCGTTGATGATGTTGACGCCTTGCCGTCTGGCGGCTGCCGGCAAACTGTTGCCGTTGCTATCATTGGCGGCACGCGGATCGACCACCGTCACCTCGGCGCCGTTGCTCTTCAAATCCAGCGCAGTCTGGTAAGCATCGTCATTGTTGGTGAAGATCACCGCCTTGCGCCCCGGCAGCACACCATAGCGATGGATGTAGGTTGACACCGCCGACGCCAGCATGATGCCGGGCAAATCGTTATTGCCGAACACAATCGGCCTCTCATGCGCGCCGGTGGCCAGTATCACGTGTTTGGCGCGTACCTTCCACAGCCGTTCGCGTACCGCGCCGCGCGCCGCCAGCGGCAAGTGCTCGCTCAGGCGCTGGGTCACGGTCAGCAGATTGTGATCCTGATAGCCGAACACGGTGCTGCGCGACAAAATCGTCACCTCCGGCGAACACCGCAAATCCGCTGCTATCTTGGCGACCCAGGCTGCGGCCGGCAAGCCGTCAATCACGGCCGGCCCGGACAGCAGGCTGCCGCCCAGTTCCGCCTGATCGTCAACCAGCACCACCCGCGCGCCAGAACTGGCGGCGACCCAGGCTGCCGCCAGCCCGGCCGGGCCGGCGCCAGCCACCAGCACATCGCAATGGGCGTAGGTTTTTTCGTAGCGGTCCGGATCAAGTGCGGTCGGCGCCTTGCCGAAGCCGGCCGCTTCACGTATCACTTCTTCGTATTTGCCCCACCAGCTGCGCGGCCACTTGAATGTCTTGTAATAAAAGCCAGCCGGGATGAAACGGGCAAACAGTTGGGTCACCGCCATCCGGTCGTTCTCGATGCTGGGGCTGGCGTTGACGCTGCTCGCGCTCAAACCCTGATACAACTCGATTTCAGTGGCGCGGGCGTTAGGCACCGTGTACGCACCGGTTTCCAGTTGCACCAACGCATTCGGTTCTTCCACGCCGGCGGTGACGATGCCGCGCGGCCGATGGTATTTCCAGCTGCGCGCCACAAAATGCACGCCATTCGCCAGCAGCGCCGAAGCCAGCGTGTCGCCTTGGTAGCCTTGATAACTCTTACCGTTAAAGGTAAAACCGAGCGCGGCGCCGCGATCTATCCTGCCGCCGCTCTTGAGACGATGGGTTTGACTGTTGCTCATGTGGTTATTGCTCATGTAGCGCTCCCTGTTGCAGTCTTCTCGCCGAATTTGCTGTAGCCGAGGAATTCATAAGTAACGGTATCGCGCTCGGCCATGAACCAGCGCCGGCAGCCATGGCTGTGCAGCCACTGCTCGCGGTGTACGCCACGCGGATTCTTGCGCATGAACAGATAGTCGCCCCATGCTTCATCGCTGATATTTTCGGTGTCCAGCGGACGCGCGATGTCGGCTTCGCCGCCGCAATGGAATTCACTCTCGGCGCGCGGCCCGCACCAAGGGCAGGTAATCAATAACATGGTGGATCTCCAGGGAGGTGGCAGGTTAAGTCTGGACTCAGTGAGCGACAGCGGCGGCGCCGTGTTCGTCGATCAGATGGCCGTTGTAGAAACGGTCTAGTGCAAACGGCGCATTCAAGGGGTGCGGGTTATCGTTGGCGATGGTGTGGGCGAACACCCAGCCCGAACCCGGCGTCGCCTTGAAACCGCCGGTGCCCCAGCCGCAATTGAAATACAGCCCCTTGACAGGCGTCTTGGAAATGATCGGGCAGGCATCCGGCGAGACATCCACAATCCCGCCCCACTGCCGGTTCATGCGCACCCGGCTCAACACCGGGAACATTTCGACAATCGCCTGCAGCGTTCCTTCGATTACGTGATAACTGCCGCGCTGGCCGTAACCGGTGTATTGATCGACGCCGGCGCCGATCACCAGGTCACCTTTATCCGACTGGCTGATATAGGCGTGCACCGCATTCGACATCACCACCGTATCGATGATCGGCTTGATCGGTTCCGACACCAGCGCCTGCAACGGGTGGCTTTCCAGCGGCAGGCGGATATCCGCCATGGCCGCCAGCACGCTGGAATGGCCGGCCGCTACCACCGCCACTTTCTTGGCTTTGATAAAACCTTTGACGGTATCGACCCCGGTCACCGCGCCATTCTCGCGCCGAATCCCGGTGACGCCGCAATTCTGCAAGATATCGACGCCACGCTCGTCGGCGCCACGAGCGAAACCCCAGGCCACCGCATCATGCCGGGCAACCCCGCCACGGCGCTGGAACGACGCGCCCAGCACCGGATAGTGGCTGTTGAGATTAATGATAGGAACGATTTCCTTGACCTGCGCCGGCGTCAGCCATTCGGCGTCGACGCCGTTGAGACGGTTGGCGTTGATGCGGCGATCGGTATCGCGCACGTCTTGCAAGGTGTGCGCCAGGTTCATCACGCCGCGCTGGCTGAACATGACGTTATAGTTCAAGTCCTGCGACAAGCCTTCCCATAGCTGCATGGCTTTTTCATACAGCATGGCCGACTCGTCCCACAGATAGTTCGAGCGCACGATGGTGGTGTTACGGGCAGTGTTGCCGCCGCCGATCCAGCCTTTTTCAATCACGGCGATATTGCGCAAGCCGTGCTCCTTGGCCAGATAATAGGCTGTGGCCAAGCCATGGCCGCCGCCGCCGACGATGACGATGTCGTATTCCTTTTTCGGTTCCGGACTTTTCCAGGCGCGCTGCCAGTTCTCATGATAGGAGAGTCCATTGCGGATCAAGCTGAATATCGAATAATTACTCATACACCCCTCATAATTCCTGAACCATTGTTGTCGCCGACTAGTGGGCTGTAACAGCCGAATCTTGCGTTGGTTGTTACAGTCCGCCAGGACTCAGCACTCGATAACATTTACAGCCAATCCACCACGCGATGTTTCTTTGTATTTTGTCTTCATGTCGGCCCCGGTTTGCATCATGGTCTTGATCACTTTATCCAGCGACACATAATGTTTGCCGTTACCGCGCAACGCCATGCGGGCAGCGTTGATCGCCTTCACCGCGCCCATTGCATTGCGTTCTATGCAGGGAATCTGCACCAGTCCGGCGACCGGATCGCAGGTCATGCCGAGGTTGTGTTCCATGCCGATTTCGGCAGCGTTCTCGATCTGCTCGGTGCTGCCGCCCAACACTGCCGCCAGCGCCCCTGCCGCCATCGAACAAGCAACCCCGACTTCACCCTGGCAGCCGACTTCAGCGCCGGAGATCGAAGCGTTTTCCTTGTAGATCAGGCCGATCGCCGCCGCCGTCAGCATGAAGGTCATGACGCCATCCAGGTTCGAACCGGGAATGAACTTGGTGTAGTAATGCAGCACCGCCGGCAACACGCCCGCCGCGCCATTGGTGGGTGCGGTGACAATCCGCCCGCCGGCCGCATTTTCTTCATTCACCGCCATCGCATACAGGTTGACCCAGTCGAGCATGGATAAAGGATCGGTGAACGATTCTTCGGAACGGTCTTTCAATTGCCGGTACAACTCGGCGGCACGGCGCTTGACCCGCATCGGTCCGGGTAGTTCGCCGCCGATCGAGCAACCGCGCTTGACCGCCGCCGCCATCACGTCCCAGATACCCAGCAGCTTGGTGCGTACCTCTTCGGCCGAGCGCCAGTGTTTTTCGTTTTCCATCATCAGGGCGGCGATGGTCAGGCCGCTTTCGGCGCACATCCGCAGCAAATCGTCGCCTGAGTGGAACGGATACGGCAGATCACCCTCCGCCTCTACACTGCCGGCCTGGACCAGATTGACGCGCTGGCCTTCCTTGCTGACCACGAAACCGCCGCCGACCGAGTAATATTCTTTTTCCGCGATCACGCTATCGCTGGCATCCAGCGCAACAAAACGCATGCCGTTCGGATGCTGCGGCAATGCCTCGCGACGGAAAAACAGCACGTGCTCCTTTTCCACACAGCCGATCGGATGGCTGCCATTCAACAGCAGTTTTTTAGAGCTGCGGATTTCTGCCAGACGCGGCTCGACATGGTCCGGATCGATGTTATCCGGCAGATTGCCTTCCAGCCCCAGCAGCACCGCCTTGTCGCTGCCATGCCCCTTGCCGGTTGCGCCCAGCGAGCCATACAGCTCAACCCTGACCGCATGCACCGCATCCAGCAGACCGGCGTCATGCAGATGAGCAGCGAAGCGATTGGCGGCAATCATCGGCCCCACCGTATGCGAACTAGAGGGGCCGATGCCGACCTTGAATAAATCGAATGTGCTGATGTTCATAGGAAACTCGATGAAAAACTCTGGCAAAACAAGATAAAACCGTTCATTACAACTCCTTGGTGGGTTGAGGTGGTTCCTCGGCAGAGAGAGGCAGCAGTCAATCCGGGGACACCACAACGCCAGAGTACAGCGCAATAGCCTGATGCTGCGGATGCTGATTCAGCCCGTTACCTTCAGTCAATTGCATTGCTATTCCTTGGCATCATTTTGTCCTTGCACAGGCTGGCCTATTTTCCGTAGCTGACAAGTGTTTGTCCTTTTCCGACATGCGCGACACTTTTAATTTTACGACCAAGTCGCAGACGGGAAGCGATGACTTTTTCTTGTAGGGCACAAGTCAAACCGTGAAACATTATCAATTGGATATTTTTAACTGAAATAGCCAACTTGTCTGTGCGCTGGCCCCTGGCGCCAGCATCTTTTACTGCAGTAAGGAGATGGCGCGGGCGGCGGAAATAGCGAATCCGGGTAAGATGGCAAACTCCCATTCTTAAACCGCAAGATATGTCAAACGCCAATCTACGCAGTCAATGCCATACCTTCTTTTCCGGAAGCTCGCCGCGCCCTGCCGCTCAGGATTTTGCCGAGATGGCGGCCTGGTGCCAGGCACATGACGTCCAGCATGACAGCTACGGCGAAGGCAAGCTGATCCAGGATTTCGAAAACAAGGTTGCCACGCTGCTAGGCTTCGAGGCTGCCCGCTTCGTGATTACCGGAACGCTGGCCCAGAGCGTCGCGCTTCGGCTTGCCTGCCAGGACAGGAACAATCAATTGGTGGCTCTCCATCCGACCGCACATGTATTGCTGCACGAAAGCAGCAACTATCAGCTGCTTGAACATTTCATCTCGCTCAATGTGGGAAGCCCGCAGCGGCCATGGACAGTGGATGATCTCAAAGCCTTGCCGGATCGCCTGGGAGCCGCGCTGTATGAATTGCCAATGCGTGAAATCGGCGCTCAACTACCGGCGTGGGAAGAACTGGACGCGATCAAAGAATACTGTCGTGAACAACATATTCATCTGCATCTGGATGGCGCACGCCTATGGGAAGCGGCTGCCGGGTACGGCAAACCATTGGACAGCGTCACAGCTGGTTTTGATAGCGCATATGTGTCGTTTTACAAGGGGATCGGCGGCCTGGGCGGCGCCATGCTGCTAGGCAATCGCGATTTCATCAGCCGTTCATCAGAATGGATGAAACGCCTGGGCGGCAACGTCTATCAGCGCTCGCCCTACGTGGTGGCAGCTGCGATGCGGCTGAATGACAAGCTGGCGCGCATGCCCGCATATCTGCAACGTACCCGGGATGTATATCAACTGCTGACGCGCTACCCGCTGTGGCAAGTCAATCCGCGGCAGCCGCATTGCAATATGCTGCATCTCTACCTGCCGGTCGCGCGTGAAACGGCGAATGCAGCACGTGACCAGCTAGCCCAGGAGCATGGCGTCTGGCTGTTTGGCGACGCCAGGCATGCAGCCTTGCCGCAGCAGAGCTATGTCGAGTGGTATGTGGGAGAGGCGCTGCTGTCTTTGTCCGACGATCGGATTACCACGATCCTGGATCAGTTCCAGGCGCTGCTCGCAGCCGCGTGACATCGACCGCTGACGGCTCAAAAACCAGCCGTCAGCAGGCAATCAGAGCGGCATCGCTCAGGCAGCTTTTTTCAATAAATGATGCGGATCGATCACGAATTTCTTCGGTGCACCGGCATCGAATTGCTGATAACCGGCAGGAGCCTGATCTAAAGTAATCACTTCGACGCCGACGATATCGGCGATCTTGATCCGATCCCAAAGAATTGCCTGCATCAGCTGCCGGTTGTATTTCATCACCGGCGTCTGCCCGGTGTGGAAGCTATGCGACTTGGCCCAGCCCAGCCCCAGGCGGATGCTCAGGCTGCCGCGCTTGGCGGCGCTGTCGACGGCACCTGGATCGTCGGTCACGTACAAACCCGGGATGCCGATCTTGCCGGCGACACGGGTCACCTCCATCAGTGAATTGAGCACGGTTGCCGGCGCTTCCGCTTGTGCTCCGGCATGGCCATGGCCGCGTGCTTCGAAGCCGACGCAATCAATCGCGCAATCGACCTCGGGCACACCCAGTATCTGAGTGATTTGATCGCTGAGGGAGGCATCGGTGGATAAATCCACGGTTTCAAAACCGACGCTGCGCGCATGGATCAGACGCAGTGGATTGACGTCGCCGACAATCACCACCGCCGCTCCCAGCAGACGCGCCGAGGCAGCAGCAGCCAGGCCGACCGGGCCGGCGCCGGCAACATACACCGTGGCTCCAGGGCCGACGCCAGCCGTGACCGCACCGTGATAACCGGTCGGCAGGATATCCGACAGACAAGTCAGGTCGCGTATCTTGCTCATCGCCTGTTCCTTGTCGGGAAAGCGCAGCAGGTTGAAGTCAGCATAAGGCACCATCACGTACTCGGCCTGGCCACCGATCCAGCCGCCCATGTCGACATAACCGTAAGCGCCGCCGGCGCGCGCCGGGTTGACGGTTTCGCAGACGCCGGTGTGCTGTTCCTTGCAAGTACGGCAGCGGCCGCAGGCAACGTTGAACGGCACTGAAACCAGGTCGCCCTTCTTGATGGTTTCGACGTCGGAACCGCACTCGATCACTTCACCGGTAATTTCATGGCCCAGCACCAGCCCGGCCTGCGCCGTGGTACGGCCGCGCACCATGTGCTGGTCGGAGCCGCAGATATTGGTTGAAACCACTTTCAGAATCACGCCATGCTCGATTTTCTTGCCTTGCGGATTATCCAGTTTGGGAAATGGGATAGCCTGTATTTCGACTTTGCCCTGCTCGATATAAACCACGCCACGATTTTCAGACATTGGGTCTCCTCCTGTCAGGATGTTATTGAGGTTAAAACCAGAAACAAGGGCTACGACATTACAAGCCCAGTGAAGCTTTAACTGCCGGCAAGCCGTCCTTGCCATCGAATGTTTTTACCCCGGCCAGCAGCTTGTCCAGAATCGCAGGATTCTTTTTCAGCCATTCTTTGGCCGCCGTCTTGGGATCGGATTTATCCATGATGTGTCCCATCAGCTGGTTTTCCATATCGGTGGAAAATTGCAGATTGGTCGCCAGCTTGTCGGCGTTGGGGCAGCGCGTGGCATAGTCGGTGGCTGCCACGGTGTAGACTTTTGCTTCGCCGTAATTGGGGCCGAACACATCGTCGCCGCCGCTCAGATAAGAAATCTTTTGCTGCACGTTCATCGGATGCGGCTCCCAGCCCAGGATCACAATCCATTTCTTTTGCTTGACGGCGCGTCCCAGCTCGATCAGCATGCCGGCCTCGCTCGATTCGACCATCTTGAAATTTTTCAGATTGAACTGGTTCTTGCTGATCATGCCCTGAATCACGGCATTGCCGTCATTGCCTGGTTCTATCCCGTAAATCTTGCCGTCCAGTTCCTTGGAGTACTTGGCGATATCGGCAAAAGTCTTGAGCCCGGCGTCGTAGGCGTAAGTTGGCACCGCCAGCGTATATTTGGCGCCGGTCAGATTCGGTGTAGCCAATACCTTGAGCGATTTTTCTTTGAGGAAGGGTGCGATGATCGGGTCCATGGTCGGCGCCCAATAACCGAGAAACAGGTCGATCTGTTTATTCTTCACGCCGGCAAAGGTGATCGGCACCGAGGCGATGGTTTTGGTGGTGTGGTAACCCAGCCCCTCGAACAAGGCAGAAGCGAGGCCGGTGGTAGCGGCAATATCGGTCCAGCCGACATCGGCGAAACGCACGGTCTGGCACGATTTCTGTTCCTGCGCGCGGGTCTGCAGCGGCGCCAGCAAGCTGCACGCCATACCGACGCCGGCAACCATTAAGCTAAATGAACGCATTGTTTTTTCTCCTGTGGCAAAGACGAACTCCGATGCTTGCATCGGCATAAGATGAATGGAAATGCGCTGCGCGCCAGCATAGACAAGAAATTACATCGCATCCGGCTTGTCACCTGGAGCGCAGGCGACATGCTATTGCCTGCCGGCGTCAAGCAGCTGGTCCGCCGCCAGCGGCAAATCGTGCAACTCTTGCAAACCCGGCAAACCCGGCAACGACGGCAAAGTTGACAATTCGTCGACCGCAGACAGGTAGGGATGACGCAGATGCCGTTCGCTGCTGGGAGAACGGCCGAACTGGTTGCGATAGGCTTTGCTGAAATGGCAGGACGACTGGAAGCCGCAAGCCACTGTCACGCTCATGATCGACATGGTGGTCTGCAACAGCAGTTCGCGCGCGCGCCGCAAGCGCAGCTGCAAATAATAATGGGTAGGCGTGACGTCCAGGTAGTACTTGAACATGCGCTGCAACTGGCGCTGCGACAAGCCCACCAGCCGGGCGATTTCTTCAAAGGACAGGGTTTCTTCGATGTGGGTTTCCATCAGCCTGGCGACTTCGATCAACTCTTTGCGGCTGAATCCGAGCCGGGCGGCAATCGGAATATGCTGCTGATAAGCGCCGTCGCGGATACGTTCCAGGATGAACTGCTCGGAAATCTCGGCCGCCAGCGTTTTGCCGTAGCGGTTGGCAGTCAGGTTCAGCATCAGGTCGATCGGCGCGGTGCCGCCGGAACAGGTGAGGCGATCGCGGTCCACCGCAAACAAGCCCTCGGAAAACAATACGCGTGGAAATTCTTCGCGCAGGGCCGAAATATTTTCCCAGTGGATGGCGCACTGATAACCGTTCATCAAACCGGCTTTGACCAGGGCGTAACTGCCGGTGCAGATACCGCCCAGCATCACGTTGCGGCGCGCCAGCTGGGTCAGCATGGCGTTCAGCTTATCGTTGACCGCCTCATGGATCTTGACGCCGCCGCAGACGAACAATATGTCCGGCGTGCCGGCCTGTTCCAGGGTCAGCGTCGGCGTGATCGGTAAGCCGTTGCTGGCCAGCGCCGGCGCGCCGTCGACGCTGATCACCGACCAGCGGTACAAAGTCTGGCGGCTGATGTAGTTAGCCATGCGCAAGACTTCGATCGCACTGGCAAACGCGATCATTGAAAAATTCGGCAAAGTGAGGAAGCCGAAGTGAATTACAGGCGGGACTACCGGCGCAGGCGCCGAGGTCTGCGACTGCATGGATATTGACTGCGGCGCTGGTTTCGAAGCGGCTTGTTGCGAAGACATCTTGCCTCCATCAATGGCTACCGGCGCTGGCGTTCCAGCGCGCGGATCACGTTGCTGCAATTCTTTGCTGCGTTTTTTGTCCTGCCTTCATTCTTCCCTCAGCCAGTCGCCAGCGCAGGACTTTTACGAAACCATTTGCGCAACCGGAAAAAGCGCTGCACCTTGCCGGCTTCCGGCGTGCGGCCGAAGCTTTCGGTAATCCGGTCCAGGATGATCGCCAGCAGCACCACGCTCAGGCCGCTTTCGAAACCGAGGCCGATATCCAGCCGCTGGATACTGGCCAGCACATCATTGCCCAGTCCGCCGGCGCCCACCATCGAGGCAATAATCACCATCGACAGGGCCATCATGATGGTCTGGTTAATGCCGGCCATGATCGACGGCAAGGCATTTGGAAACTGCACCTTGTACAGCAGCTGCCAGCCGGTGCAGCCGAAAGCCTGGCCGGCTTCGACGATCTCGTTGTTGACCTGGCGGATGCCGAGCGCGGTCAGGCGCACCGCCGGCGGCATCGCAAAAATCACGGTGGAGATGATGCCCGGCACCCGGCCCAGGCCGAACATCATGGCCGCCGGAATCAGGTAGACGAAAGCCGGCATGGTTTGCATCAGGTCCAGGATCGGCCGCACCACCATCGCCACCCGCTTACTCTTGGCAGCCCAGACGCCGACCGGAATTCCCAGCACCAGGCTGATCAGCGTCGCCGATATGGTGAGCCCCAGCGTAACGATGGTCTGATCCCAGAAACCGGTGTTGTAGATCACAAAGAAAGACACCACGGTAAACAGCGCAAATTTGAAGCCGACGCGCCAGATGCCCAGCACGATGAAAAATCCCATCAGCAGCCATAACGGCAGGATTTGCAAGCCATGTTCTATGGCTTCGGCAAACCAGCTGATGGCGTTGCCGAAGCTGTCGAAACTATTGCCGTGTTTATCCAGTATGTAATGGACGAACTGGTCGACCCAGTGCCCCAAGGGAATGTGCTCAGACATGCGAACCTCGCGTTTTTGACAATGCTTGGAGAACCATGGATTGACTGATCGCGCCGCAATAGCAGCCATCGCCATCCACCACCGGTAACGGACTGCGGCTGGCGATCAGTTTGCCCATGACGTCTTCCAGGCTGCTGCGATGATGGATCGCCTCGATCCGGTCCAGCACGTTGGCCTGAATCTTGCCGCTGGCGTCGGCATGCAAGCGGGTCGCGACTATGCCCTGCACCTTGCGCGCGGCGTCGACCACGAAGGCGTAATCGGAGCGGCTGCGCTGGTACAAATCGCCGTTCGCATACACCTCGCCGGCGGACGCCACCAGCGGCACCACATTGGCTTGCATCAGGTCGCCGGCGGTGAGATAGCGGTTGGTATCGACGCCGTCGAAAAATGCGCGCACATATTCTTCCGCCGGATTGTCGATGATTTCCTGGGCGCTGCCGACCTGCACCAGCCGGCCGCCCTCCATGATGGCAATCCGGCTGCCGATGCGCAGCGCTTCTTCCAGGTCGTGCGAGACGAAAATAATGGTGCGCCGTTGCTCCTTTTGCAAATCCAGCAGCACGTCCTGCATCTCCTTGCGCTTGAGCGGGTCGAGCGCCGAGAAGGCCTCATCCATGATCATCAGCGATGGATTCACCGACAGCGCCCGGGCCAGACCGACCCGCTGCTGCATGCCGCCCGACAGTTCGCACGGCAGCTTGCTGGCAAAGGCTGCCAGGCCGACCTGTTCGAGTACCGTCATGGTGCGCCGCTCGCGTTCTTTTTTTCCGACGCCGGCCACTTCCAGGCCGAAAGCAGCGTTCGACAGCACGGTACGATGCGGCATCAGTGCAAACGACTGGAACACCATGCTCATGTCGCGCCGGCGCAGCTTGATCAATTGCGAATTCGTCATCTGCGCCACGTTCTGGCCGTCGACCAGGACATTGCCGGCGCTCGGATCGACCAGGCGGTTAATCAGGCGGATCAAGGTCGATTTACCCGAACCGGACAAGCCCATCAACACGAATATCTCGCCCTCCTGGACTTCGAACGAGACATTCTGGACGCCGACCACCTGCCCTGTCTCGGCGAATATCTTATCCTTCGAATGCCCTTTTTCGAGCATGCTTAAGGCCAGTTGCGGGTTATTGCCGAAGACCTTGTACAAACGGTCAACCACTACTTTTGCAGACTTCATCACCTGTCTCCTGATTTAGCATTCGACGATATTGCTACACGGAAGTCATTCCGTTCCGCAACATATCGCTAGCGTGCGGGTCTTAAGTAAATGGCATGGCCCGCTTGTTTGATAAACGCCGCTGCAGAGTTTAGGTGCAGTACGGCGGAGAACACAAGCAGCAGGCACGATGCAACGCAGCACAGTTACGGAAAATTCACGGAAACTCACTGGAATTCATCGTCCTAAGTTAGCTATATAGTCGCGACAAAGGTTTTTTGCCGGATGACGATTTACGACAAGCACTTAGTTAAAAACGACGAAGCACTTGTCGTGCCATGACTGTTCCCTGCTGGCCTTGGCGCCAGCCGCCCGGCAAATCATGGGAATGTCGCAATACAGTCGATTTGCGTCGCCAGGGAATCAAAACCGGCAACGCGATAGCTGCCGCAAGGCAAGTCGCTTGCGATTGAGGTAATGCGGGAAAAATCTGATGTCTTATTGGGAGTTGCATGACATCGCCCCGGCAAGAGTCATCTGGGGTCAGAGTCAACTTTCGCAGTGCTTCATCGCGAAACTTGACTCTGACCCCAGTTAGCTGCGTTTGTTAAGCGCAAACTATTGTGCCAGCGGCCCATTGCTCGAAAAAAGCATAGGCGCCCCCGCCTGATTATCGACCACCGCCGTCAGTGCGGCGCGATCCGTACGCTGCTTGCCGCTGAAGCTGACGCCATTGTCGACGCTGAGCAAGGTGACGCCGTCGAGAGCAACCGCAAGCACCGACTTATCCGGCTGCTGGACCATGGCTGTGACCGAACTTTTGAAAGACGTCTTGGACGCCTGCCAACTGTCGCCGCCGTCCGCGCTGCGGTAAATCGTCCCGCGCAACCCGCCCACCAGCAAGGCGCCATCCTGCAAGGCGACCCCGCTCCAGAACGAACCGGCATAACCGGTCTCGACATAGCTCCAGCTGTTGCCGCCATCGGTCGAGCGGATTATCCGGCCTTGTTCGCAAGCGACGAACAAGGCGCCTTTGGCGTCGGCAAAGACCGCATATAAATTACGATCTGCTTTTTTTGTGCCCGGCGGTGGCGGCAGGCTGACGCTAGACCAGGTCGCGCCGCCGTCGGTGGTGTGCAGCATCAGCGACCATAAACCCACGGCCCAGCCTTCTTGCGGATTCCTGAAGTACAGCGAGAACAGCGGTTGGTCGACTTTGTTGTCGCTACGTTGCAGCGCCCATGATTCGCCGCCGTCGCTGGTTTTCAGGATCGCGCCCCAATGGCCGACCGCCCAGCCGGTGCTGGCGTCGGCGAACCAGACCGCGGTCAAGGTCGAACTGACCGGTACCGCCTTGGCTTGGCGGAAGGTTTTTCCATCGTCGTCCGAGAGCAGCACGACGCCATGGTCCCCTACCGTCACGATGCGCTTGCCGGCCCGCGTCGCCGCCAGGATCTGGGTGCTGGCGGCGGCGCTGAAATGCTCGGCCGGCAGGATCTGCAACTGCGGCTTGGGCTCCGGCGCAGGCGCCTGGTCGGCCGCCTGCGAAGTCCAGGAAACGCAGCAAAGGGCCAGCAGGCTGAGCATCGCAGCACGCCCTAGATTTGCATTGATATTTTTCATTTTCAGATTCCTAGTGACTAAACACGCCCGGCGCGCGCACCGCTTTACGGCGTGGAAAAATGCGTTCAAGCACGACCGCCAGCGCAGGCAAGGCGGTCATCGCCATGATCAGATTCACAATGAACATGAAGGCCAGCAACTTGCCCATGTCCGCCTGGAACTTGAGTGCCGAAAAACTCCAGGTGGCAACTCCGACGGCCAGCGTGATCGCGGTGAAAATGGTGGCCATGCCGACTTCCAGGATCGATTGTTCGATCGCCTTGACGATAGGCTGGCCGGCCGCCAGATGACCCTGCAGGCGGTTGTAGATATAGAAGGCGTAATCGACGCCGATCCCTACCGCCAGCACCATCACCGGCAAGGTCGCCACGGTCAGGCCGATCTCGAACTCTTTCATGAACCAGTAACCTATGAAGGTGCCGACCGTCAGCGGCAGGCAGCAGGCCAGCACCGCGCGCAAATCGCGGTAGACGACGAACACCAGCAGCATGATCGCGGCGTAAACATAGAGCATCATCGGCAGCTCGCTTTTCGCCACTTCGTCGTTGATCGCGGCCAGCACGCCGGCGTTGCCCGCCGCCAGCCTGACGGTGATGCCCGGCGTCGGGTGGCTGTCGCGGAATACCTTGATCGCATTGATGACGCGGTTGATGGTGGTTGCCTTATGGTCCGCCAGGTAAAGGTGGACCGCGGTCATGCTGCAATCCTTGTTCAGGTAACCGCGCACCCGCCCGATCTCGGTCGACAGGCCGGCATAGTTGCCGCTATCGATAGGCACCACGTTCATCTTTGGATTGCCTTCGTTATAACCCTGGTTGTAGCTGCGCAGGTTGTCTGCATACGAACTGATGGAGACGATGCCCGGCAGATTTTTCAGCGAATAGGCCAGGTTGTCGTCGAACACGCCGACCGCCGGACTTTCGCAAGACTCCGGCGGCGCCTGGATCACCACCGATAACCAGTCGAGGCCGACGTCGAAACTATTGGCGATGGATTCGGCGTCGCGGTTAAAGCGCGCTTCCGGCCGCAACTCCGGCGCCCCCGGCTGCAAGGTGCCGACCACGCGGTCGCGGCTTTGCCACACGGCGGTGGCGAATACGCCGCTCACCAGCAGCAGCGTAATCACTGCGTTGCGCGGCTCGGCCACTCGCGCCAGGGTGCGCAGCCAGCGTGCGCGCTGTTCGCGCTTGAGCATGGCCTTGTCGGCGTAGGCCTTGGTGAAATTAAAACAGGAAGCGGCCACCGGCAGCATCACCAGGTTAGTGATGATCTTGTAACCGACCCCGAGCGAGGCGGTGATCGCCAGTTCGCGAATCATCGGAATCGGGATCAGCAGCAGCGTGATGAACGATACCAAAGCCGTCACCAGCGCCAGCGTGCCAGGTATCAAGAGCCCGGTAAAACTATGCCGCGCCGCATCCATCGACGACTTGCCGTGCGCCAGTTCGCGGGTGATGAAATTGATCTGCTGGACGCCGTGCGAGACGCCGATGGCAAACACCAGGAACGGCACCAGCACCCCGAGCGGATCAAGGCCGAAACCCAACAGCCGCAGCGTGCCGAACTGCCATACCAGCGAAGTCAGCGAACAGACTATCGGTAGCACCGTGAAGCGCAGCGAGTGGCAGTACCAGTACACCGAGAGCGCGGTCAGCAGCAAGGCGATGGCGCAGAATACCAGCACCGATTTGGCGCCGTCGGCGATGTCGCCGATCTGCTTGGCGAAGCCGATGATCTGGATCTCGAAGCCGGCGTCCTCATATGGCTTGCGCAGTTTTTCTTCGAGCAGTTGGTTGTACTGGATGTAATCGATTTTCTTGCCGTCGGCGCCGGTCTCGCCGATTTCTGCCGTGATCATGGCGCTGCTCTGGTCGCGCGACACCAGCGAACCGACGAAGCCGCCTTCCGCCGTCGATTGCTTGATGCGGGCGATATCCTCCGGGCTCAGGCTGTCGGGCGTGACGGTGCCCGGGATGATCGGCTGCGAACGAAATCCCTCCTCGGTGATCTCGTTGATGAAGCTGTTCGGAGTCCACAAGGACTGCACGCCGAGGCGATCGACGTTGGGCAGATAGGCGGCCGCCTGCGTCACATTGTAGAGCCGGGTCAGCCCTTCCTTGGTCCAGATCGTGCCGTGCTTGGCCCTGACCACGACCGTCAACCGATTGGCGCCGAACAGGTCGGCGCGGTATTGCTGGAAGGTCCGCACGTATTCGTGACCGATCGGAATCTGTTTCTCGAAACCGGCGTCCATCCGCAACTGCAATGCAAAAAACGCCATCACTGCGGTGAGCGCGGCAAGTGTGCCCAGCACCAGCAGGCGGCGGGAAAAGAGCCAATGTTCCAGGCTTTGAATGGTTCTGTTTAACACGTGCGTTCCTCGTTCTCTATGTCACATTGCTCACGCTTCTGACAACACTGGCCGGATTACGTCCGGCCAGCGCGCACAGTTAAAAATTACGTGTCAGGAATGCGCCGATGAAATTGCGGTCGGAATACGGTTGCGACACTGCATTGCCGCCGTAGTACGCGGTGAAGTTGATCCCGGCCTGCCACACCTGCGGATTCTGGTTGAACAGCAGGTAGAAGTTGACCGATTTGGCGCCGGCCTCGTAGTTGGCGGAGAAGTTCGGCGTGTAGCCCTTGACCGCGTCATAGAAAGTAATGCCGGGCGTCACCTGCCAACCCGGAATCAAGGTGCCGTCGTAGGTCCAGTTAAAGTCGATGGTGGCGCCGAGCGAGGTCGAGCTGCCCTGCCCGGCGGCGATTGGATAGCCGAGCCCTGAGTTGTTGTTCAGCCAGGTGCCGTATGCTGCATCGGCCATTTGATACACCTGTTGCCCGTTCACGGTGCTGGTATATTTGGTGTTGGCGTTGACGCCGGGATATTTGATCATCGTCAGTTCTGCCGTGAACACCGCCAGGTCGGCGTTGATCAGTTTCAGCAGGGGCTGGGTGGTCTTGGTCATGTTCAACTGCGCGTTAATGTCGAACTGCACCTTCTTCATATCCTTCCAGGCGCGGCAGTTGGCCCCGCTCAGCAGGTTGGTATTGGCGTCCGCCGGTCCGCCTGCCAGATAACATCCCGACATCGCTACGGCATCGTGCGGCCGGTACGACAACTCGGAACCGATGGCCCATTCGCCCAGCGCAAAATTGGTGCTGACGCCAAGCAGGCTGCGATTCTGCAGATACGACCATTGCGACGAACCGTCGGCCAGATAAGACAGTACCGGCGCCTTGTCGGTGTAGTTCTCATAGTAAAAACCGAAATTGATGTCGGCGCCGTCAGGTTTATAGCCGACCTTCAGCCCGAACTGCGGCTTGTTGCCAGGCAAAACCGTTTTGTACTGGGCGCCGGTAGCGTTAAACGGTGCGCCGGCATAGACGCCATTCAGCAGATTCTGGTTGACGCCGTTCAGGAACTGGCTGTTCTTGCTATTCGGCCCGGCGATGGTGCCGGCGTCGATGCCAGCGACGTTGAAGTTCTGCGAATTGAACGACGCCGGTCCGGCGCCGCGCCCGAAGACGTCGGAAGCCGACCAGTAAGTGCCGACCGGCGGGTACTTGTTGCCGTTCCATTGGAATTGATAATAAGCCTCGGTCGAAAAGCCGGCCGGCAGGCTGCTGGCAAAGCTGAGCATCGGCGCCGGCAGCAAAGCTTGTTTCAGCTGGGTGCCGGGAATCAGCAATTTCTGGATATCGACCGAGTTGGTGGCGTTGATCCCGCCCGCGGCGAAATAACTTTCGCCCCAGTTGATCACCTGGTTACCCAGCCGCATATGGGCGCGCTCCTCGCCGATATTAAAGTCTTTCTGCCCCCAGAAATCGAGCAGTTGAATACTCTGCACGGCCTGGCTCTTGACGTCCGACGCCAGCGGCGTGCGCTCCGTGCTGTTGGCGGCAAAATCGTACATGCCGGTGCCGCGCACCAGGAATTTGTAACCCTCTTTCGGCATCGTCAGCAGCAGTTCGCTGGTGAAGCTGGTGTAACCGGTGAACGCCTGTCCTTTGCGGTAGTTCAGATTGCCGTCGTCGCCGTTGGCCCAGACGCCGGTGTTCGCCGCACTGCCGCAGCCGTGCGCATTGGGGTCCCCTGTCAGGCTGCAACTCGGGTTCTTTACGCGTACCCCAAGTCCACCTGTAATGTTCGAGACCCACGCCGCCTGCATGTCGCCAATTCCGGTATCGAAAGTAGTGGCACGCGCATGGCCGTAGGCCAAAGCCCCGCACACGGTTACCCCAACCAATCGAGTCATTGATTTGTTCATGTCTACTATCCCCAAATTCGTAAAAAAATCAGACCGGCCGTCTTCTTGAAAAGTATCGGCCAGGCCGGCGTTGCGCCCTACCCGCAACGCCAGCCGGTTTGCACCAACGCCAGCGACTATTCCTGCCGCTGGCGCTGGCGTTGGCGGCTATGCGGACTCAACGGTCGCTGATCGCGCCCAGGTTCTCGCCGGTGAAAAAGTTATCGGTCAAACGCGGATCGCTGGCTTCTGGAGGATAAAATTTCAAATCCTTGCCGGTGCCGACAATCGTTTCGTCAAACACATAACGGCCGCTGATCAAATCGTTGTAGACCGAAGCCACCGGCACGCAGGCGCCGATTTCGGATTGCGCGGTGATGTAGTTTTCCTTGGCCTTCCAGATCTTGCCCTGGGCGTCGTAATCGTCGCCAACCGTGACCAGCCAGCTATCTTCATCGACATACAAGGTTTTCTTGGGCGTCGAATGACGCACGCCGGCCTTCACCGTGCCTTCGATCTCCCACACCCGATGCAGCTCATAGCGGCGTAGCGCCGGCTTGACGAAATTCGGCCCCAGCGCGTCGTCCATCTTGGTATTGAAGCGCTGCATGGCGAAGTTGTTATACGGTACGTAGACTTCCTTCTTGCCGACGATCTTCCAGTCGAAGCGATCCGGGTTGCCGTAGAAACCGAAGGAAATATCGGCCGGATACTGGTTCTCGTAACCGATCAGCGGCGCATCGTAGGCATAGCTTGGCAGACGCCGCACCCGGCGCTGTCCGGTGAAGTAATAGTAGGTATCTGTATCCTTGTTGAAGTAATAACGCTGGACCGTGCCTTGGCCGGCCAGCGCGGCAGGTTCGGAATAGAGGTAATAAAAACCGTTTTGCAAACCCTTGGAATCCTGTGGCGAGTGCTGGCCTTTCTTGGCCCACGGATAATAGGACAATTGATTCCAGCGCGTGACGATGGGGTTGGTGGTTCCCGGACGCGGTGATACCACGGTATAACCGTCCGGCCACTCTGCCGCCACACCCTGATAGCGCATCAGCCAGTTCCACATCACCTCGATGCCCTTTTGCGGTACCGGGAAAGGCACGCCCGGCATGGTGGCGTTCTCCAGCGACCAGCCGTCCTTGGCAATCGACGCTTTCAGCGCACCGTCCTTGGTGTTCTTCTCGACAGCCTCAGGCAAGCCGCATTCGCGGTGGCTGGCATAGACCGGCATGGTGTAACCCTTGACCTGCTTCAGCATCTGGATCTGGCCCGGCGTCAGTTTGTCAGCGTATTTGTCGACGTTGGAGGCATCGATCACAAACAGCGGTTTTTCTGCCTTGTGTTTCCAGTAATCTTCGCGCAGCTTGCCGTACGACCAACCCGGCAACGGACTTTGCGTACCTGAAAATTCCGGGATCGAACTGTCCTTGTTGGCGGCCTTTTCGGCGCCGACCGCGGTCAGATCCTGCCCCAGCCGCGTCACATCCGCCGCTGTCACCGCCCACGCATTTCCGGCAATCAGACCCAACGCCGCCAACGCCCTCACAACATGTTTTGCTTTCATGATCCAGCTCCTCGCCAAACTTTCAGATGATGTGTCTTATAAAATCCCTCGACCCGGCTAAGGATCTTGAGTTTCTGTTGCGCTTTTCAGGCCGGCGTTTCGGATTGAAACATCGAGCTGAAACAAGCTTGCGGGAATCAAGCCAACGCAAAGGTGCCATGTTTTCATGCCGGATTAAGAAGGTACGGTGCACCACTGCACAGCCTAGAAATTACACGCTAAGCCGGGCCCAACTTGGGTATATTGCGACATACAATTGTCCGCCTGCGTCACACCTTGCCCAGTGTGGCAAGGCCGACAACTACCCGGCGCGCGATGCATTGCGGCATCAATCTGCCTCATCCGAAAATATCGCAGGCAATACGATAGCGATGCCGCTTTCTCCTTGTTTCGAGTCGCATCCGGCTAATTGATCATTGCCGCCTTGGCGCAGGATGTTGGGCAGGAAGCAAAAAAGAGAGGAGAAACAATGTCCAGAATGCTGTCGGTATGTGGTGTGATGGTCGGCGTCATGCTGATGGCTTGCGCTAGCGCTGCGCCGGCGCGCCCTTTCAGCAGGATTGTCGTGTTTGGCGACAGCTATTCGGACGCCGGCAACGCCAATGGTTCGCAAGCCCTGTCCAGATCGCTGCTGCAACCGAATGGCCCGGTCGCCGTGGATGCCGCGCTCAGCCAGGTCGAAGCACCGGACCGGGTGCATTATTGGCAGGGTCATTGGTCGAATGGCAAGACTGCCGTGGAGAAGCTCGCTGCGCGCTACAAAATTGCCTTGGATGACTATGCCGTGGGCGGTGCAAAAAGCGACGCCGGCAACTATTACACCTGGCTCACCCCATACATCAAGACCGGCGTTCTCGGCCAGATTGAACGTTTCAAGAAAACCTTGGGCAGCAAAGCCGGCGATCCGGATGCGCTCTGCGTGATCTTTATTTCCGCCAACGACTTATTTCTATACGTGGATAGCAATGTTGCCGATAGCAGCGCAATGCCGCTGACCACTTCGGCGCTGCAGGCGCTGGCAGACCAAAGCGTCGCCAACATCGACACCGCCCTGCAAGCATTAACAGCGCTGGGGGCGAAGCGCGTGATGGTGGTTGGCGTGCCGGATCTGAGTTTGCTGCCGTGGGCTCGCGGGCAGAATTTTCAGGGCCTTGTGAAAAAACCCGTGAATTTTGTCAATGAATCAAAGACCTTCCAAGACCGCATCAACAGCCGCCTGGCGTCCGAATTGCCGTCAAGCGCGCATCGCCTTGGGATACAGGTCTACTACTTCGACTACCTCGCGGCGAGCGTCGAGATTCGGAAGAATGCTGTAAAGAACGGCTATCGCAATCTCACAGATGCCTGCCAGCCGGGAGGCTCCACCGGTAACTTCCGCGCTGCGTGCAGCAACCCGGACAGTTACTATTTCTGGGACGAATATCATCCTACCCGGCGTACTCATCAATTGATCGCGAACGCGATGTACAAGGCCCTTGAGCGGCGGCCTTGACGGCGTCGCATTAACTCCAGACCGCCCCGGTTCGGCAATTTTCCTGCCGATGAAGCCTTGTTTCCGCCCTGCGGTAATCGCTTGCATGGTCCTGATCGCGCAAAAGCAATCAACAAAGCGATCGACAAAACAAGCAATCGATATCAAAATGGAAAGATATTAAAAGGGGGAATTGCCCAGATGCTTCAGAAATTCAGTAAGACCGCCATTTGCACATGCTGTGCCGCAGCCTTCACACTCGCTTATCAAGTACCGGCGCTGGCGCAAAGCGCCGATGGCGGCGCAGCCGCCGCGCCAGTCACCGCCACCCCGGCTTTCTCCGCCAATGCGACCATCGCCTCGCAATATGTGTCGCGCGGTTTCCGTCAGACCTGGGGCAATCCTGCGATCCAGGGCGGTGTCGATTACGCCCAGCCAAGCGGCTTGTTTGCCGGCACCTGGATGTCCAGCGTCAGCGATCATTTCATTGAAAACGGTTCAGTCGAATGGGATTTGTACGGCGGCTATACGGGCAGCGCCGGCGACCTGACATACACCGGGCAAATTTACTACTACCTCTACCCGGGTGCGGAAATCTCTTCTGCCAAAACCAGATACAACTACGGCGAAGCGGTTGCCTCGCTCACCTACAAATGGTTCAACGTCAAATACTGGCTGACCTACACACCCGATTATTTCGGTTATAACAGCGCCACGCTTGGCATCGGCAGCGGCCTGCACAGCCGCGGCTCGGGTTATCTGGATCTGAACGGTACTTTCGATCTGGGCAACGGTTATAGCCTGCTGCTGCATTACGGTAACGAGCGGGTGCGGAATTTTTCGGCTTACAGCTTTCAAGATGGCAAAGTGGCGCTCTCCAAGGCTTTCGACGGCGGTTGGACAGTGACCGGCGCCGTCACCAAGGGCTGGGGCAAGAACGGCGTGTATGACCGTTACACCACCGGCGTGCTGAATTCGGCCGGCGTCGCCGCTGTCTCCAATCCACTGGCGACCACGGTGGTGCTGTCGCTGACCAAGACCTTTTGATCGATCAGCGTATTAGGGCGTGTTGACCTAGCGCATGGCAAAATATTCGCGATGAAAACGCTGGGCCGGCAAGCCCATTCCGCGCCAAGCTTTTTTCAAACTGTCTCCAAACGCAGCAGGTCCGCAAAACCACAATTCTGCTTGCCGCGGTTGCTGCAAGCTGGCGGCAATCCGCTCAAAACCCAGATAACCGTCGCGCTGGCTATCGACCACTTCCAGACGCACGCCGACGGCGCCGCATGCTTGCTGCAAGCGCGCCACATACGGATCTTTGCCGGCGCCGCTGGTACAGTAGAAAAATACGATCGAGGTCTGCTTGCTTCCCTCTTTTGCCAAGTCTTCAAGGCGCGACAAAAACGGTGTAACGCCAATCCCTCCAGCCACCCAGACTTGTTCCGCTGCGCTTCCGGCAAAATCGAAACGGCCATACGGCCCTTCCACCCGCAGCATCTGCCCCGGATGCAAACGCGCAGCCAGGGTTTGCGTGTAATCGCCCAGCGGTTTGATCGCAAAACGCAGCGTATTGGGTGATGCTGCTGACGATGCGATGGTGAACGGATGGGCGCTCTCACCGTCGAAACGCAGATAGGCAAACTGGCCGGGCCGATGCACCAGGCCGTTGCCATCCAGCCGGCATTCGATTTCCAGCACGCCATTGCTCAGGGTATCGATCCTGCTGATGGTCCCGCTGACTTGGCGGCGGCGCCCGATCATGCCAGACAGCGACAGCAGCGCCGCTGCCGAACCGGCCAGCGCGCACAACGCAATCAGCATGCCGAGCGGCGTCAACCACAGCTTGACCGGCATCAGCATGACGGCGTGATAGGTCACCGCCAGGAAAGCCACGGCAAACAGGCGATGTATCTTGCGAAACCAGTGATAGGGAATCATCCGCAGCAGCGCAATCGCGATCATGGCCAGCATCAGGTAAGCCATCCATTCCCCCATATCCTTGGCCAGGCTGATCCATGCCGACACCGCGCCGTGGCCGCCGCCGTTGCCTGGCTTGGCCGCGATCCAGCCCCAGCCCGCCAGCCACTTGGGAACCAGTTTGATCATCCAGTGGGAGAAAAACAGCAAACCAGCGCCGATCCCGGCCCATTTATGCAGGCGGTAAGCTTTATCCATGCCGTTGACTTTTTGCTCCAGCCAGGCAGGACGGGTCGCCAGCACAATCACAAAACTCATCATCGCGTAAGCCAATACCCCGCTCATGACGATGCCTTCGCGACGCATGGCCCAGATGCCGCTATCGGCAAAGGCGTCCGGGTACACGCTGCAAGCCCACAGCAGCAGCGGTACAAGTATCAAACCCAAAAACCATTTCTTCATCAGATTGCTCCGTACTATTTGGTCGTCAATGGCAGGATGATAAAAAATTAGTCTTAAGCTAAGCTTATGCCTCAAACAGAAAGCGCCCTGGAGCGCGGCTAGCGGCCCGCCTTCCCCCAGGCGCTTCTTAAGATTCCCTTAACCAAGCCTTGCTAGGATTCATCCCATGCGCATCCTCCTCGTAGAAGACGACCCCTCGCTCGGTGCTACCGTGCAGTCCTGGCTCCAGCTTGACGGCTATGCGGTCGACTGGGTGCAGCGCGGCGATTCTGCCGCAACCGCCTTGCAAACCCACAGTTACGATTGCGTGCTGCTCGATCGCGGGTTGCCGGGCGCTTCGGGCGATCAGCTGCTCAGCGGCTTGCGCGCCGCCAGGGACGTGGTGCCGGTACTTATCATCACCGCCCGCGACACGTTGGCGGACCGGATTGAAGGCCTGGACCTGGGCGCCGACGACTATCTGGTCAAACCGTTTGACCTGGAAGAAATGTCTGCCCGCATCCGGGCCGCGATACGGCGTCATGGGCTGCACGCCGACAATCTTTTAAAACACGGCAACATCGAACTCGACAGCGCCGCCAAGCGCGTGACGCTGGGCGGCGCACCGATAGAACTGACCGCGCGCGAATTCGCGGTATTGCATGCCTTGATGCTGCGCCGCCGGCAGATAGTCACCCGCGCCCAGATCGAGGAAACTTTGTATGGCTGGGGTGATGAAGTGGAGAGCAATGCGATCGAAGTGCACATCCATCATCTGCGCAAAAAACTTGGGGCGGCGTCCATCGTCACCCTGCGCGGCCTCGGCTATCGCTTAAAAGAAGAACATGCCTGAACCGTCTCCAGACCAGACGGTCACCGCCAAGCAGCGCTCGTATTCGCTGCGCTGGCGTCTGCTGTGGACCGTACTCGGCACCAGCGCGCTGCTGTGGCTGGCCAGTCTCAGCATCATGGCATTCATCGCCTGGAACGAAACCAACGACGTCTTCGACGATGCATTGAAGGAATCCAGCTATCTGATCATGGCCGCCACCACAGATTTCAACGATCGCGGTTTGCTCAACGAGGCGGGAATCGGCGCCGGCGAGCCGCGCAAAGTGGACATTCAATATCAGATCGTAGTCGATGGCAGGGTGATCCAGCGCACCGGCAAGGCGCCGGCCACGCCTTTCATTCCTGATTTCGAACAGCGCAAGGGTTTCAAGAATATCGAGATCGACGGCAAGCGCTGGCGCATCTTCGTGGTGCGCAGCAAGGATGCCCATTTTGAAGTACAAGTCGGGCAGAAATTCAAGAAGCGCCTGGATATCCTGGAAGAACTGGCGGATAGCCTGGCCCTGCCGGTATTGCTGCTGCTGGCCCTGTTGGGCCTGGCCAGCTGGTATTGCGTCAGCCGCGTGATCAAGCCGATCAAGCTCACCGCCCATGCCTTGACGCAGAAATCGCGCGACGATTTGAAACCGGTCACCATCGACAATCAGCCGAGCGAACTGCAGCCGATCGTCAGTGCCTTGAACGGTGTATTGCTACGCCTGGATAGCGCACTGCAAGCCGAGCGCCGGTTTACCGCCGACGCCGCACATGAATTGCGTACGCCGCTGGCGGCTCTGCGCATGCATGTACAACTGCTGCAACGCCAGCATGGCGAGCTGGCGCTGCCATTTCAAAAACTGCGCGACGACATCGACCGCAGCACCGCCCTGGTTGAAAATCTGCTGGCGCTGGCGCGCCTGGATCCGCTCAACCAAGGCAGCTTGCAACGCCAGGAAATCTCGCTGCAGCAGTTCCTGCAGGAACTGCTGCAAAGCCATGCCGGCATGGCCGCACAGCGTGGTGTCACGCTGCAACTGCACTGCGATATCGATCACATGCAAATCAATCCCGAAATGATGCAGATCGCCCTGCGCAATCTGCTCGACAACGCCTTGCGCTACTGCCCAACAAACAGCGTCGTGGAGATTCAAGCCGGTCATCACCCCGGCCAGTTGCGCATCGCCATTTGCGATGACGGCCCGGGTGTCGACGCTGAACAACACGCCAGATTGAGCGAACGTTTTTTCCGCGTGCTGGGCAGCGGCGAGAGCGGCAATGGGCTGGGCTTGTCTATCGTGCACCGCATCGCCGAATTGCATGGTGCCAGATTATCGTTTGGCGGCGGTTTGCATGGCCGTGGTCTTGGCGTTTTCCTGGATTTTCCAAATCGGGAACAAGGCCAGCAGGATCAAATGCAATAATTATTTTGTTCTTAAGATAACGTTAAGCTTGGCGGAGTCTAATGGCATCAAGGTCAACGCACAGCAACTAGCGCGCTGAACCGATGCTATGAATAACTCCATCATCGTTATCAAGGACACACCATGAATCGCATCAGCAAAATTATCGCCATCACCGTTCTGGCCGCCAGCTCGACCGCAGTCATCGCCCAGGGCTACAGCGGCCCGTCAGCCACTTCGGTGTCCCCGGCCAGCCCCAGCTACACCGGCCCATCGGCCGTGCCGACCATGACTGCCAAGCAGTTGCTGGCCAATGGCGTGGATGATCAATACGTCACCCTGAACGGAAAACTGGTGCGTCACACCGGTGGCAAGCACTACGTTCTGGCCGACCCCAGCGGTGAAATCCAGGTAGAAATTTCACAGAAATATTTCCCTGCCAACCAAACCATCGACGCCAATACCGCAGTCGAGCTGACCGGAAAATTCGACAAGGAACGCTTTGGCACTTCGAAGCTGGAAGTCAAGCAAATCAAAGTGGTCACAAAATAAGCTGAAGGCAAAAAGGTTCTACCTGCCGCTCTGATGAAACAAAGACAGCGCACCTTATCCATCATTCGTGGAAAACGTGCGGTGTCTTTACTTCAAGATCATCCCGGCTCACTGCCCCGGCTGCAACCACTGCCCCACGCGTTCAGCATTGGCATTGACCCATTTCCGCGCCGCCGCCTCCGGCTTTTCGCCACTCTCTATCGCCAGCATGACGCTATCAAGCTCGCCCGGTTTCCATGAAAAATGCTTGAGCAGATCGTTGACCGGTTTGGCCTTTGCCGCCAGGCCGGGATTGGCGATATTGTCGACATGCTCGGCTTCGCCATACACCTTTTTCGGATCTTCCAGGAACTTGAGTTTCCACTTGGCGAACATCCAGTGCGGCACCCAGCCGGTCACCGCGATCGCTTTGTTATTGCGGATAGAGCGCTCCAGCTCGGCCACCATGCCACTGCCGGAACTGGGCATCAGTTTGTAATCCAAAGCGTATTCCTTGATCGCCAGTTCAGTCTTGGTCATCACGCCGGCGCCGGCGTCGATACCGACAATGCGGCCTTCGAACGCCGCCTTCTGGGCCGGCAAATCGGCGAGGCTATTGGCGTTGACATAGGCCGGCACGATCAAGCCTATCCTGGCGCCGGGATAATTAACGCCCAGGTTGACCACCTTGTCTTTCAGCTTTTCGTAGTACGCGCCCTGCGTCACCGGCAGCCAGGCCGACATGGTAGCGTCCAGATCACCGCGTGCCACGCCCTGCCACATAAGGCCGGCGGAAACCGGCACCAGCTTGACCTCATAACCCAGGTTCTGCCGTATGATCTGCGCCGCGACATAAGTAGTCGCAACACTGTCTGACCAGCCTTCGACGTAACCGATCCTGATCTCCGGCTTCGTCTCAGCGGCAGCCATGCCGGAACTCGCAACACAAGCCAGCGCGGCGGTGAAACAACATAATTTCCGTATCAAATTCATGGTCGGCCCCTATTTAACTACGATGGATATTTAATTGGGGTCAGAGTCAAATTAATCTTGAAAACAATTCCACGCTGACCCCAATTATTTGTCGACTACCAGATTGCTTAGCGGCTTGCTGCAACATAAAAGCACCATGCCTTGGTCGATTTCACGTTGCCGGATGCCGCCTTTGTGCTGCATGTCGACGCTGCCGGAAATCAGCTTGACCTTGCAGGTGCCGCACATGCCTTGTGCGCATGACGACGCCAGCCGCACGCCGGCGCTGCGGGCTGCTTCCAGCACATGCTGCTGCGGGCCGCATATGATCTGGCGCATGCTTTTCTGGAAATTGATTTCGAAACCGGCCGCCGCTGTGATATCGCTGGTGCTTGCCGGCGGCTCGACACTTTGCTGCAAAGTCTCGAAGGAAAAACTTTCTTCGTGATAGCGGGCGCGCTCGAAACCTGCTTCATCCAGCATGGCGCGCACGGCTTTCATGTAAGGCGCAGGGCCGCACACGAAAATCTCGCGCTCCATGAAATCGGGCGCCATCAGCTTCAGCGCCGCCAGCGATAACATGCCGGTCGGGCCTGACCAGTCGCGCCGCTGGCCCAGTCGCTCGCAAATGAAACGGGTCTTGAAATTCTGCTGGCTGGCGGCGATCAGGCCCAGCTCGCGCTCAAAGATGATGTCGTCCGGCGTGCGCGCGCTGTGGATAAAGACGATATCTCTGTCATCGCACAAATCGTGATGCGCGCGCGACATCGACATCAACGGCGTAATCCCCGAACCGGCGGACAGGAACAGATATTTTTCGGCAGGATGGGTAGCGCAAGTAAACTCACCCGCCGCAGGCAATACCTTGACCTTGTCGCCGGCTTTGAGATTGTCGTGCAGCCAGTTCGAGACCGGGCCGCCCGGTACTCTTTTGACCGTAATCGAAATCGTGTGCGGCCGCGCCGGTGACGACGAAATCGTGTAGCAACGGTTGACAGGCGCGCCGTTGATTTCCAGTTCCAGCGTAATGAACTGGCCCGGCTGGAACACAAACGCGCCGTCATCCGGAGCGGCAAAGAAGAAACTCTTCACATCATGCGTCTCGGCGCGCACCTGGCAACAGACCAGCGTCTCTTCGCTGTCGCTGTTCCACAGCGCTGGAATGCTGTCCCAGAAATTCCGGCGATTCAGTTTGTACGATTCCATGACCGGTCCTGGCAAGATTTCGGCTTTCAATTAATTCTCCACGGCGATCGCTATCGTAGTCGCTGAACCACCCGATGAGTTGGCCGATAAGCCGGCTGACAAACGCCCGATATACCAGGTGCAGAATTTTTCCACCAGTCCCTCGGTGAACGGCGAATAAGGGCCCGGCTGATAAGCGCTGCTGCGCGCTCCCTGCTGCGATAACTCAACCAGCCGCTTGTCCTGGTCGTTGGTGGCGTTCCACACCGCGGTCAGATTATCCAGTTGATAGTCGATGCCTTCGCGCGCATCTTTATGCACCAGCCACTTGGTACGCACCAAGGTGCGTTCTGCCGACAAAGGCAAGACGGAAAAGGTGACGATGTGATCGCTCATGAAGTGATGCCAGGAATTGGGCTGGGTCCAGAATGAAAGACCGCCCAGATCAGCGCGCTCGAAATTTCCCAGCAGCTTGTTCGAAGCCACTTTGCCGTCCAGCGTCTGCGATTCGCCGGCGCGGTCCAGCGGCAGGCGCTGGGTGCGGAAACCGCTCACCAGTTCATCCAGCCGCTCGATCTCCGCCGACGGCAAACCACCCCGCTCCCAGTCGGCGCAGCGCTCCGCCGCCAGGCGATCGAACTCTGCGATTTGTTCGGCATTGCCGGGCGCGGATTGATAACCGAAACCGAATTCAAATAAGGAAACGGTCAGCTCAGGATGATTGGTCGCGCAGTGATAACACTCGCGATTATTCTCCATGGTCAGCTTCCAGTTGCCCTCTTCGATCAGATCGACCTGCTTGGCGATCTTGCAATCCTGCAGCCCGTGCGGCAGCAGATACGGCGCCATGGCTTCGCGCATGACGGCAAAATCCTGCGGTGGCTGTTCGGCCAGGCAGATAAATATCAGCCCCGCCAGATTTTCCACATGCACCGATTTGAGACTGTGCTTGCAGCGATCGAACTTCTCGCCCATGTGCTCGGCGTAGATCAGCTCGCCGCCCAGGTTGTAAGTCCATTGATGGTAAGGACAGACCAGATTGCCCACCGAACCCTTGTGTTCCGAGCACAGGCGCGCGCCGCGATGACGGCACACATTGTGATAAGCGCGCACCGCCATATCGTCGTCACGCACCACCACAATCGAATTCAGACCGATTTCGACCGTAATGTAATCGCCCGGTTCAGGAATATCCGGCTCGACCGCGACCTGGATCCAGTGCTTGCTGAAAATCTCCTGGATATCCAGATCGAAAATTTCCGGGCTCAGGTAAAACGGCGCATCCAGGCTATGCCCAGGCAGGCGCTTGGCGATCAGTGATTGAATCTCTTTGGATACTTTCAATTGTTTCTCCATGTGTTGCAGTTATGGGACCGCCACGGGTTCAACGCAGGTTCAAACATTAATAATCGACCAGGTGATGCTCACGTAAATAGGCAAGAACTACTTGTGCTTTATCGGCAGCGCTGCCGTCTTGAACCACTTTGCCGCCCCTGCTTTCGGTCACGGTAGCGGCCTGCATGCGGGCGTGTCCGGAGCGCTTTTCCGGCGCGACCAATTTGCGCGGTACGGCTTTGGCGGCTTCGACTGTCCACTCTTCTGCGCGGTCGCAGACCGATGCGGCAGCTGCGGCAAAAGTCTGCTTCTTGATTTCACCGCGACGCAATCTGGCGTAGGCATAGCGCAGCCTGGACGGCGCCAAGGGATGCACCGTCATCAGGGCAGGCAGTTTGAACGCCACCTCACGACGCCGTCCCTTTGGTAAATATTGCTGGGCGACGACGGCGTCCTGGTCAGGTCGCACGCTAATCACACCCGCCAGCAAAGGCAGATTCAGGCGCGCCGCCAGCAGATAGGGCAACATGCCGCTGCCCACGCCGCCTTCAGCACGGCTACCGCACAACACCAGGTCATACGCTGGCAGCTGCGCTTGTAACGCTGGCAATATGTCTTGCCAGCTGCTGGTCTCTATCAGGGTGATGCAGGCGGCACCCAACGCCAGGTACTCAGATAAGGTCGCAGACAGGGCCGCATGATCATCATGACCGGTATAAGCAACATGGATCACATCGACACAAACGCCAGCGGTACGCTGCGCCAACTCGCTTGCCATACCCAGGGCGGCAGCGTCATTGCGGCTGTAGCGCGGCACGCCGCTGACCGGATGGCGGCCTATCGACACCAGCACCGCAATCCGCTTGATGGCGGCCTGATTCACTGCTTGATCCGCAGCCCGATTGACGGCTCGAATGACAGACGGATTCATAGCCCAACCTCCACGCTACGCGCCTGCCGCACCTGATCCAGCAGCGCCGTCATCAATTCCTGGGCATCGCCGATGATGCTGAGATCGGCACGTTTGATCATCGGTGCGCTGGCGTCCAGGTTGACCGCGATCACATGGCGGCAATCCTTGATGCCCTGCAAATGCTGGACCGCGCCTGAAATGCCAAAGGCCAGATAAGCGCTGGCGCTGACGGTCTTGCCGGTAGCGCCGATCTGCTTGTCGCGCTTGAACTTGCCATCATCGACGGCAACCCGGCTCGCACCCACCGCCGCATCCAGCGCATTAGCCAGAGAATTGAACAAGACGACATCGTCAACCCCGTTGCCCGCCGAGACGATGAAGTCAGCTTCATCGAGTTCCATCTGCGAGGCCGCCATGGTTTTACTGCCAAGGTCCAGAAAGGCGCTGGATGACGCGGCTTTGCCGGCTGCCGCAGCAAGTGCTGCGGCGAGCGATTCCGCTGTCTGGCCGCGGCCGAGAAAAGGCAGGCGGGCATCCACCGTATCCACCTCCAGCAAAACGATGCGCGCCAGGCTGCGCCGCGCCAGCAAACTGCCTTGCTGCCGATAGGCTGCCAAGCCGGTCCCGCTGATTTCGACAACATGGGTGGCGATGCCGCTGTCAGCCTCAGCCGCACCCAGACGCCGCCCCAGATCGCTGGCGGCGACGCCGTTATCAGGAATGAATACATGGGCCGGCTGCAATTCTTCGATCAAGGCGCGTAGCGCCGCCAGTTCGGCTTCGGGCGCAAACAAGTGGCCGCCGTATTGCGGCAGCACGATGCAACGGTCTGCGCCCAGCGTGGCGGCGTCGTCATGCAGCTCGCCAAACACCAGCAGCACTACTTCGGTAGCGCCATCCGCCAGCAACGCTGCCGCAGCCACAGCCTGACGCGCATGTTCATCCAGCGCGCCACGGTCGCTATGCGCCACCGCCAGCAGGCACCGGGTCGTCACGGTATCCGCGGCCAGCCTTAGCGGCTTGCTTAGCTGATGCACCTGAGTGTGAACCGCTGCGGCCATGCTGCCTTCAGCATCACCGCCGGTCTGTCCCAGAACGATGCGTTTGAGACCATCCGCATTCAGCGTAAATGGACGGCGCGGATTGACGCGTCGGATACTGTTCTGCATCGCCGTATTCCCGATATCCATCTTCAATTCTCCAATGCTGCGGCCAGCAATTCAGCGATATCGCGTATTTCCGGACGCGGCCCCACCACCCCTTCCAGCATCGCGGTGCAGTTCGGGCAAGCCACCACCACCGTATCTGCACGTACCGCGCGGGCGTCGTGGATGCGAATGTCGGGGATGCGCTGTTTGCCGGGGATATCGGTCAAGGGCGCGCCGCCACCGCCGCCGCAACAACGGCCGCGCATGCCATTGCGTTCCATCTCATGCAGCGGCAAGCCCAGCAGCTTGAGCAATTCACGCGGCGCTTCGATCTCGCCGTTGTAGCGCCCCAGATAACACGGATCGTGATAGGTAAAGCGGCGCTCGCTGTCGGCGCCGGAATCAGCATGCAGTTTGAGTTTGCCGGCATTCGCCAGCGCCGCCATGAAAGTGGTGTGATGAAACACTTCATAACGGCCGCCGAACGCCGGATATTCGTTGCGCAGGCAATGCATGAGATGCGGATCGGCGGTGACAATCCGTTTGAAACTGAAGGCCGACAACTGGGTGATCAGCTGCCCGGCCATGCTCTGGAAGGTTGCCTCGTCACCCAGGCGGCGGGCGACGTCGCCGCTATCGGTTTCGAGCGCACCGAGCACGGCGAAATCCACATCGGCCGCCTGCAATACCTTGACCAGCGCCCGCAGGCTGCGTTGATAACGCATGTCGAAGCCGCCCTCGCCCACCATCAGCAGCACATCTACCGCCTGGCCGGGATTGATCTGACGGACACCGAGATCGATTGCCCAGTTGTAGCGCACGCCCAGGTCAAAGCCGCCAGCGCTGCCAGTCTCGCGCAAATTCGCCAGCACTTCCGGGCCTTTGCCCGGCACTTCGCCGTATTGCAGGGTCTGGTGGCGGCGCATGTCAACGATGGCGTCAACGTGCTCGATCAGCATCGGACATTCCTGGACACAGGCGCGGCAGGTGGTGCAAGACCACAAGGTGTCACTGGAAATCAAGCCTGGCACAATCGCATCTTGCGGTCGGCCTTGGTGGCGGCCGAGCGGAATCCCTGGATAGGGGCTGCCGGCAAAATTGGCGTCGCTGCCGCCGGCCATGCCGACCACCATGTCTTGTATCAATTTCTTTGGATTCAAAGGCTGGCCGGCGGCGAAAGCCGGGCAAGCCGCTTCGCATTTTCCGCATTGGACGCAGGCGTCGAAACTCAGCAATTGATTCCAGCGGAACTCGACCGGCTTGCCGACGCCCAGCTCGCCCTGCTCCAGTTTCAAAGGCTTGAGTGCGGTAACCGGTGTGCCGTTGCCGTCATGTTTGAAACGTTCCTGGCGCGGATGAAACGCCAGGTGCAGCAAACCGGCCAGCGCATGTTTCATTGGCCCGCCGCGAGTGGCACCGATAGTCAAGGTCCAGGCGCCCAGCCCCAGCAGCAGCACAGTCACCAGCGCACTCAGGCCCGATACAAATTGCAGAGGAATCAAACCCAGCGCCAGCAGACCCAGCGCGAACGCCGCCAGCATCCAGGGCAAACGCATCCAGGCGCCACGCGACAAACGGGCCGGCGGTGTACGGCGCCGGTGCCAGACGAACAGCACGCCAACCAGCATGACTAATGCAAACAAGGCGATCGCGGTATTCAGGGAGGAGGCGTACAGCATCAAACCGTAGTTGACCGCCACCAGCGCCATCGCCGCAATCGCGCCGCCGGCAGTCGCTACGTGGGTACGGGCGATGTAGGGATCGCGCGCCACCACGTGATGCAGGTCGACGAAATAACGTTTGGGAATAGCCAGCAGAGCGAGCCAGGATACCGATGCCTCGCGGCCGGCGCGCCACAATGCAGCGCGGCGCAGCAAGCCCACCGACAACCCCGCCACCGATAGCCAGAACAGTGCGGTGATGACCTGATCGAGAGGAAAAGCCGAGGCGTTCATGGTCAGAAATCTTTGCACAGGCGCAGCGCATCGTAGATCGCTGCGTGGATGTTATGCATGGAGATGCAATCGCCGACCCGGAACAGCAGGAAGCGGCCGTCGCCCAGATTCTCCGCCAAAGCCGGCTGCGGCTCGGCGGCGAACAGCTTGTTGATATCGATCTGGCCGCGATTGACCGATTGCGGCTTGAGCGACCAGTACAAATGATCGTTCGGCAGGATGCCGTTTTCAATCACCACCTGATCCACCACCCGCTCTTCCTGTTCCTCGGTATATTCATTGCGCAGCACCGCGACCTTTTTGTCGCCCTCGGCGTAGACCCGGTCCAGCCAGTAGTTGGGCGTCGGGATCACGCCTTGCGCATACAGGCGCCGATAGAAAATCGGGAAAGTGGTGCCGCCGGTATCGTCGGCCACCTTGACGTCGGGTGTGACGATTTCGACCAGGCTGCCGCGGCTTGCCAGGAAATCCGCCACGCCGAAGCCGGCGTGGGTGCTGATGCCGTCGTATACCAGTACATTTTTTCCAGGCGCGACTTTACCTTGCAAGATATCCCAGGAGCTGACCGACAAACCTTCGGCGATGCCCCAGGCTTCCACCTGGCTGGTGTAATTGCTGCCGCCGGTGGCCAACACCACGATATCCGGCCGTTCGGCCAGGATCATGGCTTCGTCGGCATTCACTCCCAAACGACGATCAACGCCGAGACGCTTGGTTTCCATATCGAACCAGCGCACGATGCCAGCCATCTGTTCGCGTTGCGGCGCCTTGGCCGCCAGGTTGATCTGCCCGCCCACCGCCTCGCTGCGCTCGAACAACACCACATCGTGGCCGCGTTCGCGCGCCACCCGTGCTGCTTCCAGTCCGGCCGGACCGGCGCCTACCACCACTACTTTGCGTTTCGGGCCGCGGCTTTTGGCGATCTGATGCGGCATGCTTTCTTCGCGTGAAGTCGCGGCGTTTTGCACGCACAACACGTCGAGGCCGTTGTATTGACGATCGATGCAGTAGTTGGCGCCTACGCATTGCTTGATTTCGTCTTCGCGGCCGTCGCGGATCTTGATCACCATGTGCGGATCGGCGATCTGCGCGCGCGTCATGCCCACCAGATCGACCATGCCGGACGACAGTATCCGTTCCGCCTGGCCGGCGTCGCGTATGCTTTGCGCGTGCATTACCGGCACCTTGGACACCGCCTTGATGCTGGCCGCCAGATGGACGAACGGTTCCGGCGGCAAGGCCATCGGCGGCATGCAGTTGGCCAGCGTATTGTGGGTATCGGCGCCGGAGCCGACCACGCTCAAGAAATCGATCAGGCCGGAGCCCGACATGACTTGCGCGATTTGTTTCGCGGTTTCATGATCGATGCCGTCTTCATGGAATTCGTCGCCGCACATGCGCATGCCGACGCAGAAATCGCTGCCGACCGCTTCCCGTACCGCGGTCAATACCTCGATGCCGAAGCGCATGCGGTTTTCCAGGCTGCCGCCGTATTCATCGGTACGCTGGTTCACCCGCGGGCTCCAGAACTGGTCGATCAATTGCTGATGGGCGGCAGAAATTTCGATGCCGTCCATGCCGGCCTGCTTGACCCGTTTGGCGGCGGCGGCAAAGTCAGCGACGATGCGCTGTATTTCTTCAATCTCGATGATCTTGGCGTTGCCGCGATGGACCGGCTCGCGGATTCCCGAGGGGCTGACCAGGTGCGGCCAGTCTTCGCCATGCCAGGCAGTACGGCGGCCCATGTGGGTAGCCTGGATCATGATCTTGGCGCCATGCCGGTGCATCGCTTCGGCCAGGCGCGACAGCGGTTCTATCACCTTGTCGGTAGTCAGGTTGACCGATTTCCACCAGCCTTGCGGGCTATCGATGGAAACCGTGCTGGAACCGCCGCAAATCGCCAGGCCGAGGCCGCCCTTGGCTTTTTCTTCGTAATAGCGGATGTAGCGCTCGCCCGGCAAGCCGCCTGCGTCCGCATACACCTCGGCATGGGCGGTGCTGACCACCCGGTTGCGCAAGGTCACCTGGTTCAAGGTCAAGGGCGAAAACAAAGTCGGATAACGCATGTCTGTCTAAGCTCCCTAGGCCGCCAACGGCTTGACCGTGAACACACAATGCGTGTGGTCTTCGCCGACGCATTGGGTCTCGCTGCAGAACGACGGACGCGGTTTGCCGGCTGTATCGGAAACCCAATCCATGGCGCCGGCGAACCAGCCGGCGAACATGTAGCACAGCTTGCCGTGGGCATCCGGCTGTTGCAGCACAAAAGAGGAATTGACCAGCTTGATGCTGGCGCTGGCGTTTTCGGCGTCGACCTCGGCAAAACTGAACAAGCCCCAGCCGCGCTGTGACAGGCGTTTGAGGTAATGCTCGAATACCGCCAAGCCTGACATGCTGTGTTGCCGGGCCTCCTTGGCGCACCAGTAATACGCCGATTTATGACCGGCGTCGTACAGGATCTGCGCATATTTTTCACGCCCCAGCGCCGCTTCGATCGCAATGTGGTTATTCGTGAAGAAATGCCGTGGCACGTACAGCATCGGCAAGCTATCGGTGGTCCATACGCCAGTGCTGGCGTCGACTTCAATCGGCAATTGGGGTTGCATGACTACTCCTCAGTATTTTTCTACAGTCTTCGCTGGCAGCAGCAGTAAGCGGCAATACGCGGCAACAATTTTCAAGCGTTCCAGACTTCGCCAAACACCCGCAGCCAGTTCTCGCCCAGCACTTTGCGTATGCGGCTTTCTTTCCAGCCGGCGCGTTCCATGGCCGTGGTCAGGTTGGGGAAATCGCCGATGGTGCGGAAGCCTTCCGGATTGATCACCGTGCCAAAATCGGTCAGGCGGCGATGGCGGCCCTTGTCGTGCGTCAGCCATTCGAAGAAGGGCTTGCCGTAGCCTTGCGTGAAATCAGTGCCGATGCCGACGCAATCGTCGCCGACCAGATTGATGATGTAGTCGAAGGCTTCAACGTAGTCGTCGACATTGGCGTTGCTGCCGCGCTTGAGGAAAGGCGGGAACATGGTGACGCCGATGAAGCCGCCGTGATCGGCGATGAACTTCAATTGCTCATCGCTCTTGTTGCGCGGATGCTGTTTCAGGCCGGACGGCAGGCAGTGCGAATAACAAACCGGTTTCCTCGACGCCAGGATCGCCTCGGTGGAAGTATTGCCGCCGACATGCGACAGATCGACCATGATGCCGACTCGGTTCATTTCTTCAATCACCTCGCGGCCAAAGCCGGACAAACCGCCATCGCGTTCATAACAACCGGTGCCGATCAGGTTCTGAGTGTTGTAGCAAAGCTGCACCACCCGCACCCCCAGCTCGGCGAACACTTCGATGTAACCGAGATTGTCTTCAAACGCGTGGGCGTTCTGGAAACCCAGGATGACGCCGGTACGGCCTTCCGTCTTGGCTCGCTTGATATCGTCGACGCCGCGCACCAGGGTCAGCAGATCGGCGTTGTCGCGGATCAGGTTTTTCATGTCGACCACGTTGCCGACCGTGCCCTGGAAATTCTCCCATACCGAAATGGTGCAGTTGACGGCGCTCAGGCCGCCCTTCTTCATGTCTTCGAATACCGGCCGCTCCCACTTGGAGATATTCAAGCCGTCGATGACCAGGCTTTGCTGATGCAGATTGCTCATGCTCTACTCCTCAATAAATCGGGAAGCGCTTGCACAGCGCATGCACTTCGGCCAGTACCTTTTGCTCGACTTCGGCGTCGCCCTCAGGCTTGCGCGCCAGCGCATCGAAAATCTCCACAGTCAGGCGGCCGATGGTACGGAACTCGTCAATCCCAAAGCCGCGTGCGGTGCCAGCCGGGGTGCCCAGCCGGATACCAGAAGTAACGGTAGGTTTTTCGGTATCGAACGGGATGCCGTTCTTGTTGCAGGTAATCCCGGCGCGCTCCAGCGCATGTTCCACTTGTGTGCCTTTCAATCCCTTCGGCCGCAAGTCCACCAGCAGCAGATGGTTTTCTGTACCGCCGGTGACCAGGTCAACCCCGCCCGCCAGCAGCACTTCGCCCAAGGCTTTGGCGTTAGCCACCACATTGCCGATGTATTGCTTGAATTCCGGTTGCAGCGCTTCGCCGAAAGCGACTGCTTTACCTGCGATCACATGCATCAAGGGCCCGCCCTGCAATCCAGGGAAAACCGCCGAATTGATTTTCTTGGCAATGTCTTCGTCGTTGGTCAGCACAAAGCCGCCACGCGGGCCGCGCAAAGTCTTGTGGGTGGTCGAAGTGACCACATGCGCATGCGGCACCGGGCTCGGATGATGGCCGGTTGCCACCAAGCCGGCGATGTGCGCCATGTCGACCATCAGCAAGGCATCGACACTATCGGCAATGGCGCGGAAACGGGCGAAATCGAGCTGGCGCGGATAGGCCGAATAACCGGCGATGATCAAGCGCGGCTTGTGCAGCTTGGCCAGGGCTTCCACCTCGTCGTAGTCGATCAGATAGGTATCGCGATTGACGCCATACTGCACTGCATTGAACCATTTACCCGACATCGCCGGCCGTGCGCCGTGGGTCAGATGGCCGCCGGCGTCGAGCGACATGCCGAGCACGGTATCGCCCGGCTTGACCAGCGCCAGCATGACGGCGCCGTTGGCTTGGGCGCCGGAATGCGGCTGTACGTTGGCATATTTAGCGCCGAACAATTGCTTGACTCTTTCCAGCGCCAGGGTTTCCACCTGATCGACGAATTCGCAACCGCCGTAGTAGCGCTTGCCCGGATAACCTTCGGCATATTTGTTAGTCAGCACCGATCCCTGCGCCTCCAGTACCGCGCGCGAAACGATGTTTTCCGAGGCGATCATTTCAATCTGGTTTTGCTGGCGCTCCAACTCCAGGCCGATGGCTTTCTTGACCGGGGCGTCGCGTTCGGCCAGCGATTGGGAAAATGCAGGAAGTGTCATTTTTATATGTCCAGAAAAATAAGAATGCAAGATTGCGTAGTACGCCTTGAATCAGAATCAAAATCGGAATCGGGATGGCCCTCTGCTTGACATCATTCTTGTCGCAAGCCCCTGCCCGCTATTGATTCGATCTGACGGGAACCTTTCAATTTGCGACATTGCTGTCATTTTTTGGCAGGCGCGGTTGGCAGAGGGGGCCGCTGGATCAGGCGCGATGACGCAAAGCGGCTGGCGGTTTGCGCCGAAATGGATCACATGCACAAAAACCGGGATCGCTGCTGTCTCGTTTTTGCGTCAGCACGGCCGCCGAAACCTGCGTTGAATACGCTGCAAACGGCGGTGTGAAAAATGAAATCCGCCCACCTATGGACGCCTGCGTGCGCCCCCTTTTTTGCGGTCGCGGCCGTTGAAAATAAATCATCTGGTCAGCTTGGCATGCTTATTGCGACGCACAACCGAAAGCATTTGTTGTTCAGTCGTTTCAACGTTACATTGTCCATCGCTGATGTTTGCCAACGGAGCAGGTCATGTCTAAAAGCGCTTCTTCCTTCACCCATTTTGCTTTCATGCCGCTCAACAACTTTACGATGCTGGCATTTTCAAATGCTATCGAAGTGTTGAGGATGGCCAATTACCTGGAAGGGAAAAACCTGTACCGCTGGTCCGTCGTCAGCCCTGAAGGCGGCCCGGTGATGGCCAGCAACGGCCTGTCCGTGACCACCATCCGGGCCGACCAATGCATTGCCGCCGATAATGCAGCCGATGTCGTTTTCGTCTGCGGCGGCACCGACACCGCAGCCGCGATCAACTCCGCCACGCTGGGCTTGCTGCAACATCTGGCGCAACAGGGAATCACCTTGGGCAGCTTGTGTACCGGCGCCTTCGCCCTGGCCAAGGCCGGCCTGCTGGATGGCTACACCTGCGCCACGCACTGGGAAAACCTGTCGGCGCTAAAAAGCGCTTATCCCGCGATTACCTTCGCACCCGATCTGTTTGTGGTGGACCGCGACCGCATCACTTGCACCGGCGGCATTGCGCCGCTGGACATGATGTTGAATCTGATTTCAAGCCAGGTCGGCAAAACCACGATTGCCGCGATCGCCGATCAATTTATCCTGGAACATGTGCGCGACCACAAAGACCAGCAGCGCGTGCCGCTGACGGTACGCATGACGTCCGCCCGGCCAGCCATGGTTGAGGTGGTGTCGCTGATGGAAGCGAACATAGAGGAGCCCTTGTCGCTGGATGAACTGGCGCATTTGTCAAACTCGTCGCCGCGCCAGTTGCAGCGCATGTTCAAGGAACACATGGGCATGTCGCCGACCCATTACTACCTGACGCTGCGCCTGCGTAAAGCCAGGGAGTTGCTGCGCCAGACCGATATGTCGATACTCAGCATCACGGTTGCCTGCGGCTTCCAGTCAGCCTGCCATTTCAGCAAAACCTATCGTGAGGTATTCAGCGTTGCGCCAAGTACCGAACGCCGTCAGCAGACGCCGGTTCCGGCCGCCTTGCTGGCGGCGTCGATGCAGCAGCAAGCAGCAGTTTTCGTTTAGCGGCGAATCAGGGAGAAGAAGAAAAAACAGAACAAAAAGAAAAAGAAACGGGCGCCGCTGGCGCCCGTTTTTATATCTGCTAACGGCAGTTCTCAAAAGCGCCCGGTAGCCACCTTAGCCGTTTGAAGAACCTTCCCACAGATTGATGCCGCCCTCTTTGGCCTGGACGTCGATGGCGGCCAACTCCTCCGCCGTAAAATCCAGGCGTTGCAAGGCCGCCACGTTTTCCCGGATCTGGGCCGGGCTGCTGGCGCCGATCAAGGTCGTGGTCACGCGCGGATCACGCAATACCCAGGCCAGCGCCATCTGCGCCAGGCTCTGGCCGCGGGTCTTGGCGATCTCGTTGAGGGCACGCACCCGCACCAGGTTTTCCGGGCTCAGATGCGCCTGTTGCAAGGAACCGCCGCCCTCGCGATTAATCCGCGAATCCTGCGGCACGCCGTCCAGGTATTTATCGCTCAGCAGCCCCTGCGCCAGGGCGGTAAAAGTAATGCAACCCATGCCTTCCTGTTCCAAGGTATCCAGCAAACCTTGTTCGATCCAGCGATTGAACATGTTGTAGGACGGCTGATGAATCAGGCATGGCACTTTCCACTCGCGCAACAGCTTGGCGGCTTCGGCAGTCTTGGCCGGTGAGTAAGACGAGACGCCGACATACAAGGCCTTGCCTTGTTGCACCGCTGTCGCCAGCGCGCTCATGGTTTCTTCCAGCGGCGTTTCCGGATCGAAGCGATGCGAATAAAAGATATCGACATAGTCCAGGCCCAGCCGCTGCAGGCTCTGGTCAAGGCTGGCCAGCACGTATTTGCGCGAACCGCCGCCCTGTCCATACGGCCCCGGCCACATGTCCCAGCCGGCCTTGGACGAAATGATCAGCTCGTCCCGATAAGGCCGCAGGTCTTCTTTCAGGATGCGGCCGAAATTGGTTTCAGCGCTGCCGTACGGCGGCCCGTAATTATTTGCCAGGTCGAAGTGGGTAATGCCCAGATCGAAAGCGGTATGCACCATTTCCCGTTGCCGCGCCAGCGAGGTGGTATCGCCGAAGTTATGCCAGAGCCCCATCGACAACAAGGGCAGCTTGAGGCCGCTGCGGCCACAGAATCGGTATTGCATGTTGTCGTAACGCTTGCTTGATGCGTGATAACTCATGACTGATTGTTCCCTTAAACGATGTCTCTTCGAAAATCCGGGTTGCCGGCTGAACTTGCATTCGTCGATTCTACAGAGCTATGTTGCGGGCTGCTGAGAGCGGCCCGGCTCAGTTCACGGCCATATTTCCCAACTCCTTTTATTGCGAATGATTATCATTTGTATATAATGACGCCCATTATTAAAAACAAACTATCAATAAATAAGCAATCATCGGGTGAGGATCAAGTTTTGAAAAAGCAACTAGTGGGAATCTGTTCAGCCATGTTGACGCATGGCGCAATCGCCGCCGACGTACAAACACAAACAACCGCCGCAGCCAGCGAAAATGTGCTGCCTACGGTTTCCGTCAAGGCTGACCGGAATAACTCCGCCCAGGCGGAAAACGGCTATCAGGCAAAGCGCGCTTCAATCGCCAGCCGCAGCGACGCCGCCCTGATCGACGTGCCGCAAGCGGTCAGCGTCGTGACTTCGCAGTTCCTGCAAGACCGCCAGCCGGGCAGCCTGGCCGAATCGCTGGACACCGTATCCGGCGTGCGCATGGGCAATACGCTAGGCGGCACCCTGGATGCGATCATCAAACGCGGCTTCGGCGATAACCGCGACAATTCCATGCTGCGCGACGGCATGCTGTCGGTGCAGCCGCGCAATTTCACCCCGACCACGGAGCGCATCGAAGTGTTGAAAGGGCCGTCGTCCATGCTGTATGGCAGCATGGATCCGGGCGGCGTGATCAACGTCATCAGCAAGAAACCGCTGCTGGAAAGCCAGCGTTCGATAACGCTTGGCGGCTCCAGCTACGGTGGCGTCAGCGAACAGATCGACCTGACCGGGCCGCTCGGCGATTCCGGGCTGGCGTACCGCTTGATCGCCGATCACCAGCGCAACAACTACTGGCGCGACTTCGGCGAAACCACACAATCCGTGGTGGCGCCATCGCTGGCCTGGTACGGCCGCGACACCACACTATCGTTCACCTACGAGCACATGAACTATTCGGTGCCGATAGACCGCGGCACCGTCATCGATCCGCGCAGTGGTAATCCGGTGGCGGTACCCAAGGAACGCCGCTTCGACGAAGCCTACAACGTCTCGGCCGGCCGTTCCGACGCCGTCAACCTGCGTTTCGACCACAAGCTCAACGCCGACTGGACGCTGCACGGCGGCTACGGCTTCAGCCGCAGTTACTACAACGACTGGCAGGCGCGCGTGCTGTCGGTCAACTACGCCAGCGGCGTCGCCACCCGGCGCGTTGATGCAACCCAGAACGGTGTGCAATCAGCGCATACGCTGACCTTGAATCTGGAAGGTAAATTGCGCTGGGGCGAGATCCGGCACGATATCGTCGGCGGCGTCGACTATATGCGCAACTACCGGGTGCTGGCCGATCTTTACCGCGGCCCCAGCAACAGCCAGTTCAATATCTACAATCCGGTCTACGGCCGGTTGACACAGGCCGGCAGTAAGATCAGCGCGGCCGACAGCGATCAGACCGACAAGCTGATTTCGCGCGGCGTGTTTGTCCAGGACTCTATGCATCTTGATGAGCGCTGGATCTTGCTGGCCGGAGCGCGCTATGAATATTTCAATGAATTGACCGGCAAAGGCCGTCCTTTCATTGTCGGCAGCAAGGTCACCGCAGGACGCACCACACCGCGCGCCGGCCTGGTCTACAAACTGGCGCCCGACTGGTCGATGTATGCCAGCTACAGCGAATCGTTCAAACCCAATACTTCGATTGCCACGCCCATCGGCACATTGCCGCCGGAGCTGGCCAAGGGTTATGAAATCGGCTCGAAACTGGAGACCGAAAACCTGACCGCGACACTGGCCTTATTCGACATCCAAAAGCGCAACATCCAGACCACCGAAACCATAGGCGGGATCAACTACACCCGCAATGCCGGCAAGGCCCGCTCGCGCGGCATCGAGCTGGACGCCAACGGCCGCCTCAGCCAGAATCTGAGCCTGGTCGGCAGCTACGCCTACACCGAGGCGCGCTACGCCGACGATCCCAAGCTGGCCGGAAATCCCTTGCCCAACACGCCGAAGCATGCGGCGTCGCTATATCTGACGCGTGATTTCGGCATGGCGCGCCTCGGCCCGGTCGAAGGCCGCGTCAGAGCCGGCGCCGGCGCCCGCGTGTTCAGCAGCTTGCCGGTGGGCGACGGCAGCGGCAAGGTCTACCACTTGCCCTATGGCCGTGTGATGGATGCCTTCGTCTCCTGGAACACGCTGATCGGCGGTCAATCGGTAGACTGGCAATTCAATATCAAGAATATTTTCGATTCGACTTACTACACCGCCAGCTGCTGCAGCGGCACGCCGTTCGTCAACATCGGCGCCGGCCGCGAGTTGACGCTCAACGCCAAGCTGAATTTCTGAGGATGGATGGCATGCGTCTATCTTCAACTGCAGCGCTGGGCTGCGCCTTATTCTTCCTGGCCACCACAGCATTTGCTGCGCTGGCGCAGGATGAGGCCTTGCCCGAGTATCAAGCACACAGCGTGGACTTGCCGGCCCAGGCCAGCTATCTCGATGAGCACGGCGCGATCCGCATCGGCGGCGCAGAACATGCGCAATTCATCATCGATCGTTTCAACGCCCTGTTCACCAGCAGCCACCCAGGTATGCGCTTTGCCGATCACGCCAAAGGCACCACCGCCACCATGCCGCTGCTGAGCTATGGCCGCATGCTGTTCGGCCCGATGGGCCGCACGGCCAATGCGGCCGAGTTGCAAGCCTATGAAAAAGAAGTCGGTGCCGCGCCGCTGGAAATTCGCGTCGCCCGCACCTCCGACGATGCCCGACAAGAGATGTCGTATTCGATCGGCATCTACGTCAATCGCGCCAATCCGATCGAGCGCCTGAGCGCAAGCCAGGTGGCGCGCATATTCAGCAACGGCAATCCGCAAGGCGATCTTTCGCATTGGGGCCAGCTGGGCGCTGGCGGCGTCTGGAAGGAGCGGGCGATTCATCCTTTCGGCACGCCTGAATATACCGGCATGGGCACGTATATGCAGTCCGAGCAGTTGCAGGGACGCGCCTTTACGCCGGCGTACGAACAATGGGGCAGCACCGAAGCCATCCTGAAACGGCTGGAACAGGATCCGGCCGGGATTGCCTTTGCCGCCATCGGTCATGAAAACGCTGCGCTCAGGCAGCTTGCCATCGTCGCCGCGGATGGCCGCAGCGAGACACGCGGCAGCCGCCAGGATGTGGCATCCGGCGTCTACCCTTACGGCCGCTATGTATATTTCTATTTGCGCCGTGATCCAGGGCAAGCGCTGGATCCGGTCGCCAGGGAATACCTGCGCTTGGTGTTGTCGCGCCAGGGCCAGGAAATCATCGCCAGCCAGGCCGGCGGCTATATTCCCTTATCGGCGGCGGAAGTCCGCGCTGAATTGCGCAAGCTGGACGGCTTCGCTGCAGGCACCGGCGCTGGCGCGCAGCGCCGCAGCGCATCCGCTGTAACCGTGGCCGGCGCCGATGGCATGACTGATCTGCTCAAGCAGTTCAACGCCATGTTTTCCCAAACGCATCCGGCAACGCCTGTCGACCTGACGCTCAAGGGTTCGTCGACCGGCCTGCCTGCGTTAACCGCCGGCGCTGCCTCCGTGGCAGTAGTCACACATGAGGCAAGCTCTGCCGAAATCGCCGCATTCCGCCAGGTCTGGGGCTATCCGCCATTCCTGATCCGCATCGGCTACGCCGGTTTTGGGCAACGAGCGCCCGCCGTCTACGTCAACCAGCGTAATCCCTTGCCCCATCTGAACATGCAGCAGCTGGCCCAGGTATTTACTGCCGGCGCAGCGGCCGGCAACATCAATTTCTGGTCGCAACTAGGACTTAAAGATGGCTGGCAACAACGACGCATTCATTTGTACGGTTTGCGCGACGATGGCGGCAGCGCCACGGTATTGCGTACCGGACACCTGGGCAAACATCCCTTTGCTGCGCACTACGAAGCGCTCGACAACCCGCAGGCAGTACTAGCGGCGGTCGCCGATGATCCTTACGGGATTGCTTTGCTGGGTCCGACCGACACTGTTCCGATGTCGGCAGCGCTACGCATCTTGCCGTTAGCGCCAGCCGAAGGCGCCGCTGCCGTCACGCCGACAAGTGAAAATGTCGCCGCAGGCAGTTATCCGCTGTCGGTGTATCTGCAGTTGTATATCAACCGGGCACCCGGCCAGGCGCTGGATGAGGCGCTCAAAAATTACCTGAAGACGGCATTATCCCCCGCTGGACAAAAAGCCATCGCGGCGGATCGTCGCCATCTGCCATTGTCAGCCAATGACCTGGCAGCGGAGCTGAAAAAGCTGGACTAATGAGAGTTTCATCATTCATGACATCGCCACGGCAAGAGTCATCTGGGGTCAGAGTCAACTTTCGCAGAGCTTCATCGCGAAACTTGACTCTGCCCCCCACATGACGGATTCGGAGAGAGACAAAGCGCGCCATGCGGTTTTGTTCTTTCTATCGATGAGGTAGCTACTCCGTGGCCCGCTAAGTGGGGTCAGAGTGAAGTTTCTGCAAAAAGCGCGCAGAAAGTTCACTCTGACCCCAGTTAGCTGCGTTTGTTAAGCGCGCTGAAAGCCGAGCGCCGGCCAGCGCGAATTTCCCCTCCATCCCGGGATGCCCTACAATCGCGCCATGAGTAATTTAACTATCCTATTGCCATTCGGCCTGCCACCGCCGGAACTGGCGCGCGATTTATTGCGTGAATTGAAACTGCCGGCCCTTGCCACGCTGCTGGCGCGCAGCAAAAGCGGCCCTCAGCGCCGCCAGTTTGACGATTTTGCCAGGGCCCTGCCGCACGAAATGTGGCTGGCTTCCCAATTTCCCCTGCCGCCATTCGGCCAGGACGCCCAGAACAGCCCTGCCCTCGCCTGCGCCGCCATGCGCGCATTGGGCTTGCGTGTTGACGAAGGCGTCTGGTTTATATTGCATCCGGCCCACATCCACATCGCCCGCGACCATCTGGTGCTAACCGACATCCGCCAGATCGGCTTGAGCGAAACCGACTCGCGCGAATTGTTCGAGGCCGCGCTGCCGCTGTGCGCCGAGGCCGGCCGCATGCTGGTCTACGGCAACGCCAACACCTGGTTCCTGCGCGCCGACGACTGGCAAGGGCTGCTGACCTCCACCCCGGACGCCACCTGCGGTCACAACATCGATATCTGGATGCCGCATGGCGACGGCGCCCCAGCCTGGCGCAAATTGCAAAATGAAGTGCAGATGCTGTGGTTTTCCCATCCGCTGAACCAACGCCGCGAAATGCAGGGACGGCAAAGCGTCAACTCCCTCTGGCTATGGGGCGGCGCCAGCGCCCAGCCGTCAACCCAAGGCCAACGCCAGGTATTCAATTTGCCGGACGGCTTCGCCGGCCTCGGCCAATACGCCAGGACTGCACGCGCCGATGCCGCCATCGCCGAAGTGATCGACGCCAAACCTGAGCATGGCCTGCTGGTACTGGACCAGTTGATCCAGCCTGCCCTCACCGGCGAATGGTCGAGCTGGCTGCAGCAGTTGCAAACCCTGGAAAGCGCATATTTCGCGCCATTGCTGCAAGCCATGCAACAGCGTCAGCTGGACAGTCTGTCCCTGATCGTTAGCGACAACACACACACGCTCGAATTAACCACCAGCCGGCTCTCGCTCAAGAAATTCTGGTTGAAGCCGGCCCTCACCAGCCTATTGCCATGACCCGCATCACTACCCGCCCCTATTCCTTCCGCGACTCTGAACGGCTGCGCCAAAGCGGCATTCATCCGGTCCTGGCGCGCGTGTATACGGCGCGCGGCCTGCTCGATGCCAAGGAGCTGGAAAGCGAACTGAACGCCCTGATTCCACCATCCGGCCTGCTGCACATCGACGCCGCTGCCAGCTTCCTGGCCGACGCCATCGCCGCCAGGAAAAAAATGGTGATCGTTGCCGACTACGATTGCGACGGCGCCACCGCCTGCGCCGTCGGCCTGCGCGGCCTGCGCCTGCTGGGTGCGGACATCGATTTCATCGTACCGAACCGGTTTGAATACGGCTACGGCCTGACGCCGGAAATCGTCGAGCTGACCGCGCGCGAAAAATCGCCCGACATCATCGTCACCGTCGATAACGGCATCGCCAGCATCGACGGCGTTGCCGAGGCTAACCGGCGCGGCATCGAAGTGGTCGTCACCGACCACCACTTACCCGCAGATACGCTGCCGGCAGCAAGAGTCATCGTCAATCCAAACCAACCCGAATGCGGCTTCCCCAGCAAAAACCTGGCCGGTGTCGGCGTCATGTTTTATGTCTTGCTGGCGCTGCGTGCAGAGCTGCGCCGGCGCGGCGTGTTCGACGCCCAGAGCCAGCCCAAACTAGACGTACTGCTGGATCTGGTAGCGCTCGGCACCGTCGCCGACGTCGTCAAGCTGGACGCCAACAACCGCATCCTGGTAGCGCAAGGCCTGAAGCGCATGCGCGCCGGCCGCATGCATGCCGGTATCGCCGCGTTATTCCGCGCCGCCGGCCGCGAAGCCCGCCGCGCCACGCCGTTCGACCTCGGTTTTGCGCTCGGCCCGCGGCTGAACGCCGCCGGCCGCCTGGCCGACATGGCGCTCGGCATCGAATGCCTGACCACCGACGATGAAGGCCGCGCCTGGGCCATCGCCCAACAGCTCGACACCATCAACCGCGAACGGCGTGATATCGAAGCCGATATGCAAGACACCGCGCTGGCCCTGCTGGACGATTTCAAACCGCAGGACAGCACCACCATCAGCGTCTTCGACGCCTCATGGCATCAGGGCGTAATCGGCATCGTCGCCTCGCGCCTGAAGGATAAATTTTATCGGCCGACCATCACGTTCGCGCCCGGCAGCGAAGGCCTGATCAAAGGTTCCGGCCGCTCGATCCCAGGTTTCCATTTACGCGACGCGCTGGACCTAGTCTCCAAACACGCACCCAGCCTGATCCAGAAATTCGGCGGCCACGCAATGGCCGCCGGCCTCACCATCCGCGCCGACGCCTTCGACGCCTTCGCCGCTGCCTTCGAAAAAGTCGGCCGCGACTGGCTCGGACAAAGCCAGCTGGAGCGCGTGATCGAAACCGACGGCCCGCTGGAAGACGCCTACTACACCACCAGCTTCATCGAATTGATGGACGCCCAGGTCTGGGGCCAGGGCTTCGCCGCCCCGGTTTTCTGCGACGAATTCAGAGTCGTCAGCCAACGCATCCTGAAAGAAAAACATTTGAAGCTGTCGCTGGAAAGAAACGGCACGCGTTACGACGCTATCTGGTTCGGTCATACCGATGAATTGGGCGCCAAGGCCAGGGTCGCCTTCCGGCTGGACGCCAACGAATATAACGGCGTCACCAAGGTGCAGTTGATGGTGGAGCATGCGGAGGCGATGTAAACACCCGAAGACTCACCCCGCCAACCGCTGCCGGCTAGGCGGCAAGGTCTCAAACTTGCTCCACACCCGCCGCAACTGGCGGGTCGAATTAAATCCCGCCTGTTGCGCCACATGCTCCATATCCAGCTTCGATTGCGTCAGCAACTCGCGCGCCAGTGCAACCCGGATCCGCTGGATATAGTCGACCAGGCTGCTGCCGGTATGCTCGCGAAACAGGCGCGTCAGATGCCGCTCGCTGGTGCAGGCAATATCGGCCAGCTGCTGCAGATTCCAGTCGTTGGCGGGATTGCCGATGATCGCGTCCTGCACCCGATGCACCGCGGGGTGCAAATGATTGCGGCAAGCCAGCCACGGCGACAGTTGCGGATCGCTGCCGGCGCGCCGCATGTACACCACCAGCGAACGGGCAATCGATGCGCTGCGGGCGTGACCGGTAATTTGCGCCACCACATGCAGGGCCAGATCGATGCCGGTGGTGACGCCGGCGCTGGTGTAGACATTGCGGTCTTCGACAAAAATCCGGTTTTCCAATACATGCGCACGCGGTGCAATGCGTCGCAGATCGTCGCAGTGGCTGTGATGGGTGGTGCATTGGCGGCCGTCGAGCAAGCCGGCGTAACCGGCCAGCAAGGCGCCGGTGCAAATGCACAATAATCGATGCGAATCGTTCCAGTGGGTGCGCAACCAGCGCACTGCGGTTTGGTCGGCGGCGCTGCTGAAATCGTCGTCGCTGCCGGTGCAACCGTTGAGCACCAGGATGGCGTTGGCCGGTAAGCTGTGTGGCAATCCATCAAAACCGGTCAAGCCGAGCCCGATGGAAGTACTGATGCTGCTGGCGGCGCTGATATAGCGCACATCGAAAAAATTCGCCCGGCCCTCGCGTTCGGCAATCCGGTTGGCGTAGCGCAGCACCTCCGCCGGACCGATCAGGTCAAGCGCCATGGTGGCGTCACGCAGCAGGAAATAGACCGGGATGGTGATTTCCTCGACACCTGTGTGGTCGGCTATTGCAGCCATCGATACTCCATCTGTTTAGCAGTGGCGGCGGCCAATGCGGCTCCGGCCAGCCGCTCGACCAGATGCAGGCTCATGTCGACGCCTGCCGAAATGCCGCCGGAAGTCACCACTTTACCGCAATCGATCCAAGCCACATCGCGCTTCACTGTCAGCGCCGGGAAGCTGCTCTGCAAATCGTCCTGATCCTCCCAATGCGTGGTGACATCCAGGCCATCCAGCAAACCCGCCTTAGCCAGCAGGAAGGCGCCGGTACAGACCGAAGCGGTGATCACCGCAGCCAGCGATTGCGCAGCAATCCAGGCGATCACCGCGTCGTCATTGAGGATGGCAGTAACATCGCCGCCCGGCACCAGCAGCACGTCAAGCTCGGAGGATGGCAACAGCACGCAATCCGGCAGCACTTTCATGCCGCCTCGGGCGCGCACCGGGCGCATGCTCGGCGCCACCAGGAAACACTGGAACAGATTTGCCGCCGCGTGGTTGCCATTGCTGCGGCCATGCACCCGGGCGGCGGTAGAAAACACTTCATAGGGACCGGAAAAATCCAGAATTTCAACATCGTCGAAAACCAATATTCCCACGCTCAACATGCTTAAACCTCATTCCATCCACGAGCAGTCCGGAACCGGATTGCCATCGTTAAATTCATGTTAAGCCGATAGCCAATATCGCGAAATGCTTCCGGTAGACATAATGCGGACAAAACAGGACATCCTGGCCTGCTATCTGCTAGCACCTTTAGTCAAATATTCCATGTCTATCCACACCAATTGCAATTTATATCCGAACCAGTATAATCAGACCATGAAGCCGGTGCGCTTCCTTGGCGACTCGCTGAAATGCCTACGTGAATTTCCCGAGGATGCAAAACAAGATGCCGGCTATCAACTTGATAAAGTGCAAAAGGGCAAGCAGCCAGACGACTTCAAGCCAATGTCATCAATCGGCATGGGCGTTGAAGAAATCAGGATAAGGGACGATTCGGGTATTTACAGGGTTATATACACTGTCCGGATTGCCGATGCCGTGTATGTACTCCACGCCTTCCAGAAGAAGACGCAAGCCACCGCCAGGCGCGACATTGAGATTGCTAAGGAACGCCTTGCGCAATTGATGAGAGGTAGAAAATGAGCAAGATCGAAAGCTACGCCAGCGTATGGGATGCGCTTGCCAACACACAGGAACAAGCCGCGAATCTACGCGCCAGGGCTGAACTGATGCAACAGATCGCCGACATCGTCAAACAAAGCGCATGGACGCAAACTGAGGCCGCCAGCCACTGCGGCGTAACCCAGCCGCGCGTCAACGATCTTTTGCGAGGCCGGGTATCGCGCTTTTCCCTGGATGCTTTGGTGAACATTGCGGCAGCACTTGGGCGTCGTGTGCATGTCGAACTCGAAGTCGCCTGATAGCGAAACTTCCCCTATCAACGTAAGCGATCTGCCGCAGCAACGCAGCAACGCAGCGACTTAGCGTACCGGCAAAAACTGCAGGAACGTACCGCCCACCAGATTCTGCAGATAGCTGATACCCGCACGTTTATATTTCTCGGTCGTCATCTCGGCCAGTAAATCGATACGGCCGATGATCTTGCCGAATTCTCTTTCAAAACTGATGTTGCGCTCGCTGTCGCTGATGTCATTGGAAAGCAGCAAGGGCTGGCCTGCAGGATTTTTCCGGCTGTTGAGTATCCATGACGCGATCTCCATATTGCGGGCGGCGTTGTACAGATATTGGGCGTCGAAGCCGTCGATCAGGTAGAACCTGGTTTTACCGCCATGGGCGACGATGATCATGTCGGCGGCGGCGTAAATGAAAGCCGCTGCACGGTCGCCGCTGAAATCCGCAGCCAGTGCCAGCGACAACGCTTGTATGTCATGTTTGCCTTGCAGCTCCGGCCACGGCTGGCGCGCTTCGATGGCGTCGCGCACGCGCTTGATCGCCAGTTCCCGGCTGCTGGCGGTCTTTTTCCATTCGGCTGGATTGCGTCGATACAGTTTGTCCAGCAAGCGGTACAGGCTATCCAGATTGTCGCGCATGGCAAGGGTGGCAAAGCGATTGACGTCGGACTGCGCCAGCTCGGCGCCGTTGGTGGAGGCGCCCTGCACCTCGCCATGCGGCGCCGGCGTCGGCGCCAGCATGCCGCAAGCGCCAAGCGCCATACACAGTGGGACCATCAACAAAAACGATGGCAAACCGGCATCGCGGCAATAGATTTTTGCCTTAATCGGCATGAACATAATCAACATATACGGCAAGGCCCGGCAGGTAAATCGGCAGGTAAGTTATCAAACGCGCAATCCATTGTAGAGAGTTGCGGGTTCGATGTGCGCTTTGTTGCAATGGTTCACATTTGTCTATATTTATTGCAAAAAACTCGCCAAAGAAGGGCAAAACACAAACGCCAGCGCCATCTGTCATGGCGCTGGCGTATAATTTAGGGTTTGATTGCAAAAGAGCCGAAAATGGAAGCCGAACGCTTAAATTCCCTACAAAACCTGCTTGCGGACCTGACCAGCCGCGAAGCCGAACTACGGAGGTATCTTTGACTTCGATACGAAGTTAGAGAAACTCGACCAGGTCAACGGCGAACTGGAAGACCCGGACGTCTGGAATGACCAGAAGCGCGCCCAGGACCTGGGCAAGGAAAAGAAATCGCTGGAAGCCATCGTGCTGACGCTGACCAAGATCGAAGCCGATCTGCGCGACACCAGCGACCTGTTCCAGATGGCGCGCGAAGAGCAGGACGAAGACACCATTGAGGCGATCGAAGCCGATACCGAGGGCCTGCGCAAGCTGGTCGAGGGTATGGAATTCCGCCGCATGTTCAGCAATCCAATGGATCCCAACAACTGCTTTATCGATATCCAGGCCGGCGCCGGCGGTACCGAAGCGCAGGACTGGGCCTCGATGCTGCTGCGTCAGTATTTGCGCTATTGCGAGCGCAAGGGTTTCAAGGTCGACATCCTGGAACAATCCGACGGTGAAGTGGCCGGCATCAAGACCGCCACGCTCAAGGTCGAGGGCGAATACGCCTACGGTTTCCTGCGCACCGAAACCGGTGTCCATCGTTTGGTGCGGAAATCGCCTTTCGATTCCGCCAACGGCCGCCACACCTCGTTCTCCAGCTTGTTCGTCTATCCGGAAGTGGATGACTCGATCGATATCGAGGTCAACCCGGCCGATGTCCGCGTCGATACTTACCGCGCATCCGGCGCCGGCGGTCAGCACATCAACAAGACCGACTCCGCAGTGCGTCTGACGCATATGCCGTCCGGCATCGTGGTCCAATGCCAGAACGACCGCAGCCAGCACCGCAACCGCGCCGAAGCGTGGGACATGCTGAAAGCCAAGCTGTATGAACTGGAATTGCGCAAGCGCATGAGCGAGCAGCAGAAACTGGAAGACTCCAAGACCGATGTCGGCTGGGGCCACCAGATTCGTTCTTATGTGCTGGATCAATCGCGCATCAAGGATTTGCGCACCAACTTCGAGAGCGGCAATACCAAGGCCATCCTCGACGGTGATCTTGACGATTTCATCGCAGCCTCGCTCAAACAAGGCGTGTAAGTTACAAACCAGGTTGCAAACCATGCCACGGGCGATGTCCGTGGCAATGCCCTCCAGCTTCTCAGCTGCACCACAGACGTTTCATCGCATCATTTAAAAAGACACTGACATGACGACAGACAATCAGCAACAACCTGTCCCGCAAGACGAAAATAAAATCATCGCGGAACGCCGCATCAAGCTCGGCGCCTTGCGCGCCCAAGGCGTGGCCTTCCCTAACGATTTCCGGCCGACGCATAAAGCTGCCAGCATCCAGGCTGAATATGCCGCGCAGGAAAACGAGACGCTGGACGCCGCTGCGGTCAAAGTCGTGGTCGCCGGCCGCATGATGCTGAAACGGGTGATGGGCAAGGCTTCCTTCGCGACTTTGCAGGATGCTTCGGGCAGCAAGGCCGACGGCCGCATCCAGCTGTTCATCACCAAGGAAAACATCGGCGAAGCCGATTACGACCACTTCAAGCATTACGATCTGGGCGACATTATCGGCGCCGAAGGCACGCTGTTCAAGACCAAGACCGGCGAACTGTCGATCAAAGTCACCACCTTGCGTCTGCTGACCAAATCGCTGCGTCCGCTGCCGGATAAATTCCACGGCCTGGCCGATCAGGAAACAAAATACCGTCAGCGCTACGTCGACCTGATCATCAACGAAGACACGCGCCGCACTTTCAAAGTGCGCACCGCTGCCATGTCGTCGATCCGCCGCTTCATGGAAAAAAACGATTTCATGGAAGTCGAAACACCGATGTTGCACGCCATCCCCGGCGGCGCTGCGGCCAAGCCCTTCATCACCCACCACAACGCGCTGGATATGCAGATGTTCTTGCGCATCGCGCCTGAGCTGTATCTGAAACGCCTGGTGGTTGGCGGTTTTGAACGCGTGTTTGAAGTCAATCGCAATTTCCGTAACGAAGGCGTTTCGCCACGCCACAATCCGGAATTTACGATGATGGAATTCTATGCGGCTTACGTCGATTACCAATGGCTGATGAACTTCACCGAACAGGTAATCCGCCAGGCTGCGATCGATGCCCACGGCACTGCCACTTTGACTTATCAAGGGCGTGAACTGGATCTGAGCAAACCGTTCCAACGCTTGACGATTGTCGGCGCCATCAACAAATATGCGCCGCAGTACCAGGACGCACAGCTGCAGGATGCCGAGTTCATCAAGGCTGAATTGAAAAAATTCGGCGTCAAGCCGCACGCTCACGCCGGCCTCGGTGCTTTGCAACTGGCTCTGTTTGAAGAGACCGCTGAAGCGCAATTGTGGGATCCGACCTATATCGTCGACTATCCGGTTGAAGTATCGCCGCTGGCGCGCGCCTCCGATACCGTACCCGGCATCACCGAACGTTTCGAACTGTTCGTCACCGGCCGCGAAATCGCCAACGGCTTCTCCGAGTTGAACGATTCGGAAGACCAGGCCGCCCGCTTCCAGGCCCAGGTTGCCGCCAAGGACGCCGGCGACGAAGAAGCCATGTTTTTCGACGCCGACTACATCCGCGCGCTGGAATACGGCATGCCGCCAACCGGCGGTTGCGGCATCGGCATCGATCGCTTGATGATGCTGATTACCGACTCGCCAAACATCCGCGACGTGCTCCTGTTCCCGCACCTGCGCCGCGAAGACTGATAAACCGAAGTCATGCGCAGTTAAATGGGGTCAGAGTTTTTTTACGACAGCTTCATCGTCGTAAATTACTCTGACCCCATTTGACGGACCACGGAGTACAAACCCCAGCAATCACCAAAAACAATTTGACTCTGACCCCAATTGTTTTCTTGGTTACAGCCACCCGCTGTCCAAGCGCACTGCCTTGTATGCCGATCTGTATCGTGAAAAAACCACGCTCAATACCACCGGGTATGCGGTGGGCATGAGCCATACTGTCTAAACGTTTGTTGAAAAACTGGCGTGCCGCTGATCGACGCGTCAGTTTTCAGACACATTCAATTATTGCAAGATAATTTTTACTTGCCCCTGGAAATATTTACTCTGTGCCTGAACTCGTTACATTAAGATACAGCTGACACATTATCGGCATGGTTTTGCGCGGTTTAAGCTTCGATAATGGTATCAGTGCAATAAACAATATTTTTCCGGAGGTAATAATAATGGACAACCCAAAACCGAATAATCGCATCCATCCACTGGTCGCCGGTGCGGCCGTGGCAGTGACACTGGCCAGCCTGGTAGCGGTAGCCGCCATGACCGGTTTGTTTCCTAGCTCGAATTCGACACCGGCGCCGGCGCCAGTTGCCGCCATGTCGACGGCGCCTGGGGACTATAACAATCAGCAAGCTGGAGCCTTGCCACAGGCAGGCACTGCGCCAACCGGCCAGAATGGCTACTACGGACAGCAGCAGCCGGCCCAGGCTCAGCAGCCACAGTCCGCTCCGCGCCCAGAATATGCGCAAGCGCCACGCCAAGAATATGCACAAGCGCCACGCCAGCCGGCGCCAGCGCCGCAACCTGCCGTCTGCCACAGCTGCGGCCGGGTTGAATCGATACAGGCAATCCAGCACGCCGTCCCGCCTAGCGGCTTAGGGATTGCGGCAGGTGCGGTCTTGGGCGGTGTCCTGGGCCATCAGGTCGGCCATGGCAACGGCAATACCCTGGCGACTGTCGCTGGCGCCGTTGGCGGCGGCTTTGCCGGTAACGAAGTTGAAAAACGCACTCGTACCAATACCACCTATCAAGTCATGGTGCGGATGGATGACGGTAAAGTGCGCAGCTTCCCGCAATCAAGCGAAGGATGGCGTGTCGGCGATCCGGTCCGTGTAGTCAACGGTCACCTGGAAGGCCGCGGCTAAAACAGCTTCCGCAAATAAAAACCGCTGTCGCTACGATCGTAGTGACAGCGGTTTTTTATTGTATCGACGCTTTTATCTGGCTTCTTCTATCCAGGCCGCTTGTATCGCTTCCAGGATCTTTTCGCCGGAGCGATTAGGCTCATCCTCAAAGCCATCCAGTTCAAGCACCCATTTGTGCAGATCGGTAAAGCGGATCTTTTCCGGATCGATCTCCGGGAATTTGTCATACAAGGCTTCTGCAACGCGCAATGTATCGGTCCATTTCATGGGGGCCTATCCTTTTATCTGATGGGGTTCGCTTAGTGATTTTCGCTGGCGTGGTTGATCGTGTATTTCGGAATCTCGACCACCAGGTCTTCCTCGCCGAGGATAGCCTGGCACGACAGGCGCGAGGTCGCTTCCAGACCCCAGGCCATATCCAGCAGATCTTCTTCTTTATCGTCCAGTTCGTTGAGGGATGCATAACCTTCACGCACCACCACGTGGCAAGTGGTGCAGGCGCAGGATTTTTCGCAAGCGTGTTCGATTTCGATATCGTGCGTGAGCAAGGCATCGCAAACGGATTGGCCGCTCGGGGCATCGATCACGACGCCTTCCGGGCAGAAAGTGGGATGGGGCAGTACGACGATTTGGGGCACTTGGTTTACCTCGGGAATAGGTTGAGTCTTTATGAAGCTCTATGCGTAAAATTTTTTCTTATGACACCTGGTCCAGCGTCTTGCCGGTCAGGGCATCATGCACGCTGCGATCCATGCGACGGGCGGCGAACTCTTCGGTGCCGTGCGCCAGCGCATCGACCGCGGCCTTGATGGCCAGATGATCCGTGCCCTGCGCCTGTACGCGGACAGCGTCGATCAAGCCGGCTATATCCATCCGCTCCTGCTCGGACAACAAGGCAGCGTCGGCTTGCAAGGCCGATTCGGTGGCCAGCACGATACGCTCGGCTTCCACCTGCTCCTCTTTCAAGGCACGTACCTGCATGTCGACATCGGCCGAGGCAAACGATTCCTGCAGCATCCTGGCAATGTCGTCATCCGCCAGGCCGTATGACGGCTTGACGCTGATCGACGCTTCCACGCCGGAACGCAACTCGCGCGCCGAGACTGACAGCAAACCGTCGGCGTCGACCTGATAGGTGACGCGGATTCTTGCAGCGCCGGCCGCCATCGGCGGAATCCCGCGCAGTTCAAACTTCGCCAGTGAACGGCAATCGCTGACCAGTTCGCGCTCGCCCTGCAAAACCTGGATCGCCATCGCAGTCTGGCCATCCTTGAAGGTGGTGAACTCTTGCGCGCGCGCGCAGGGAATGGTGGAATTGCGCGGAATTACCTTCTCCACCAAGCCGCCCATGGTTTCTATGCCTAGCGACAAGGGAATCACATCCAGCAGCAGCCAGTCGTCGCCAGGAGCGCGGTTACCGGCCAGCAGATTGGCCTGGATCGCGGCGCCCAGCGCCACCACTTTGTCTGGATCGATATTCGCCAGCGGCGTGGTTTGAAAATAAGCGCCCACCGCCTTGCGAATACTAGGCATGCGGGTAGCGCCGCCAACCAGCACCACGCCATCCACATCATCGACACTCAATTCAGCATCGCGCAAAGCCTTGCGGGTTGGCGTCAAGGTCTTGGCTACCAGATGGTGGGTAATCTCGTCAAAAATCTCTGCGGTCAACAGCAGATGCACTTGTTCACCGGAACCCAAAGCGGCGTCGATGGTGACTTCGGTTTTGCTGGAAAGCAGTTCCTTGGCTTCGCGTGCCTTGACCATCAGTACCCGCGCATCTTCATCGGACAACGGCGCCAGACCTGCTTCCTGGCTGATCCAGCAAATTACCCTGTGATCGAAATCGTCGCCACCCAGTGCCGAATCGCCGCCGGTTGCCAACACTTCGAACACGCCCTTGGTCAGTTTCAAGATCGAAATATCGAAGGTGCCGCCGCCCAGGTCATAGACCACGTACACACCTTCCGAGGCATTATCCAAACCGTAGGCAATCGCCGCCGCGGTCGGTTCGTTGAGCAAACGCAGCACATTGATGCCGGCCAGTTTGGCGGCGTCCTTGGTGGCCTGGCGTTGCGCATCGTCGAAATAAGCCGGCACCGTAATCACCGCGCCGACCAGATCGTCGCCCAGCGCATCTTCCGCCTGCTGGCGCAGGGTCGCCAGGATTTCGGCCGAGATTTCGACCGGGCTCTTGACCCCGGCCACCGTTTTCAATTGCACCATGCCCGGCACATCGAGGAAATCGTAAGGCAGATTTTCTGCGTAGGCGATGTCCTTCAGGCCGCGGCCCATGAAACGCTTGACCGAGAGGATGGTGTTCTTCGGATCTGTGGTCTGCGCAGCCTGCGCCTTGTAACCGATGTGGGCATTGCCGTTCGGCAGATAACGCACGATGGAGGGCAGCAACGGCCGCCCTGCTTCATCGTTGAGCACCTCGGGGATGCTGTTGCGCACCGTGGCAACCAGGGAGTTGGTAGTGCCCAGATCGATACCCACCGCCAGCCGATGCTGATGCGGCGCGGTGGACATGCCTGGTTCTGAGATTTGTAAAAGTGCCATAGGGTGACTTGCTTTTCGTTTATTGCTTATTGCGGCAGAGCGATGCGAATACCGAGTCCGATAAATGCACAGCCCGCCAAGCGGTTCATGGTAGTGGCGGCCGATTTCTTGCGTTGAAAGAACGCGCCGACCAGGCCGGAAAAAAGGGCGACCACGCTGAAAATTGCCAGCGCCTGCGCGATGAATACTGCTGCCAGCAGCAACATCTGCGCCGGGATATGGCCAGCGCTTGCATTCACGAACTGCGGCAGGAATGCGATAAAGAACAAGGTCACTTTCGGATTCAGCATGTTGGCGATCACGCTCTGCCAATAGATGCGCGACAGCTTCATGTGCTGGGCATTGCCTTGCAAAGGGATCGCTGAGTGCGAACGCAAAGTACGCACGCCGATGTAGATCAGATAAGCGGCGCCGGCGTAGCGCAACAAGGAATACGCCAGCGGCGAAGCCTTGATCAGCGCAGCAAAACCCAGCACCGCCAGCATGGTATGGAAAATCAAGCCGGAACTGAAACCCAGCGCCGCGACCAGGCCGGCTTTGCGGCCCTGCGTTATGCCGCGCGTCAGCACATAGATATTGTCCGGCCCTGGCGCCAGGGTCAGCGTCATTGCGGCAATCAGGAATAACCAGACTTCAGGCATGCTCGTACTCGGTTAAGTGTTTTAATCTTACGACTCAAGAACGGCGAACGCATTGCCGATCTCTTCCCCAAATTTGTCCAGGAACATCAGCTGCCGCACGTATTGCGCTGCCTGCTGGAAATCCTGCGCATCCAGCAAGATGCCGATGCGTTGCAGATCGGCCTTGCGCGCTGCGCGCAATTCACCGTCCAGCTGCTCCAGCGCCGGCAGGCTCTTCGCCGCGCGCGCGTCGTCCAGGGTTTCGCGCCATTCCATCTGCTGCATCAGGAACGCCGCCGGCATCGCCGTATTCGACTCGGCCTGCAGCTCGACGCCATTCAGCTCGCACAGATAGGCGGCGCGCTTGAACGGGCTCTTGAGCGTCTGGTAGGCTTCATTGGCGCGCGTGGTCCATTGCATTGCGACGCGCTTTTCAGCGCTGCTGGCATTGGCGAAACGGTCCGGGTGCGTCTGGTTCTGCACCTCGTGATAGGCACGTTCGAGCGCCGCAGTATCCAGCGTGAAGTGTTGCGGCAGGTGGAATAGTTCGAAATGATTTTGCATAGTTCTTAAAACAAAAGCCTGTTGGAGTGCAACAGGCTTGGTCATCCATCTAGTCCAACGTGATGCAAGGTCAATCGGAGAGTCTCAAATCCAGCGTCAGATCCGGAAACTCTCGCCGCAGCCGCACTCATCCTTGACGTTCGGGTTGTAAAATTTAAAACCTTCGTTCAAGCCTTCACGCGCGAAATCAAGTTCGGTGCCATCGATATACGGCAGGCTCTTGGGATCGACAAATACCTGGATCCCGTGCGACTCGAACACTGCATCTTCGTCAGTCTTCTCGTCCACATATTCCAGCTTGTAGGCCAGCCCCGAGCAACCGGTGGTGCGCACGCCGAAGCGCAGGCCGATGCCCTTGCCGCGCCGCTCGATATAGCGGTTGATATGCTTAGCCGCTTTTTCTGTAAGTGTGATTGCCATATGCCGTCGATCTCTTTTCGCTAGATAAGCTTTTAAGCCGCCTGCTTTTGCTCGCCGTGCTTGGCTTTGTAATCCTCAACCGCAGCCTTGATCGCATCTTCCGCCAGGATCGAGCAATGGATCTTGACCGGCGGCAGCGCCAGTTCTTCGGCGATCTGGGTGTTCTTGATCGACATCGCTTGATCCAGCGTCTTGCCCTTGACCCATTCGGTCACCAGCGACGACGAAGCAATCGCCGAACCGCAGCCGTAGGTCTTGAACTTGGCGTCCTGAATCACGCCGTCAGCGCCGACCTTGATCTGCAATTTCATCACGTCGCCGCATGCAGGCGCTCCAACCATGCCGGTACCCACGGTTTCGTCGCCCTTTTCAAAGGCGCCGACGTTACGTGGATTTTCGTAGTGGTCCAAAACTTTTGCTGAATAAGACATTTTGCTACTCCTTGATTTTGATCCTGCTATTGCAGAAGAATTCTTAGTGTGCCGCCCACTGGATCGTGCTGATGTCGATCCCGTCCTTGTACATATCCCACAGCGGCGACAGCTCACGCAACTTGGCCACTTTGGTCTTGATCAGGCTGATCGTGAAATCGATGTCTTCTTCGGTGGTGAAACGGCCGATGGTGAAGCGGATCGAGCTATGCGCCAGCTCATCGTTGCGGCCCAGCGCACGCAACACATAAGAAGGCTCCAGGCTGGCCGAAGTACAGGCAGAACCGGACGATACCGCGATATCCTTGATCGCCATGATCAGCGATTCGCCTTCAACGTAATTGAAGCTGACGTTGAGGTTATGCGGCACGCGGTGCGCCATGTCGCCGTTGATATACACCTCTTCCATGCTTTGCAGGCCGGCTGCCAGACGATCGCGCAACGCCTTGATGCGGATGTTTTCAGCTTCCATTTCTTCGCGTGCGATTTCGAAAGCTGCACCCATGCCGACGATCTGGTGGGTCGGTAAAGTACCCGAACGCAGGCCGCGCTCATGACCGCCGCCATGCATCTGGGCTTCCAGACGGACCCGCGGTTTGCGCCGCACGTACAAAGCGCCGACGCCTTTCGGACCATAAGTCTTGTGGGCAGTGAAAGTCATCAGGTCGACCTTCCATTTTTCCAGGTCGATCTCGACCTTGCCGGTGGCTTGCGCCGCGTCGCAATGGAAAATGATGCCCTTTTGACGGCACAGCTCGCCGATTTCCGGGATCGGCTGGATCACGCCGATTTCATTGTTGACCAGCATCACCGAGATCAGGATGGTGTCGGGACGGATCGCAGCTTCCAGTTGCTCCAGCGTGATCAGGCCATTGTCTTGCGGTTGCAGATAAGTCGCTTCGAAGCCCTGCCGCTCCAGTTCGCGCACCACGTCCAGCACCGCTTTGTGCTCGGTCTTGACGGTGATGATGTGCTTGCCCTTGGTCTTGTAGAAATTGGCTGCGCCCTTGATCGCCAGGTTGTTGCCTTCGGTGGCGCCGGAAGTCCAGATGATCTCGCGCGAATCGGCGTTGACCAGCTTGGCGACCTGCTCGCGCGCATCTTCCACCGCTTTTTCAGCGGACCAGCCATACATGTGGCTACGCGAAGCCGGATTGCCGAACTGCTCGCGCAAATAGGGAATCATCTTGTCGGCAACACGCGGATCGATAGGCGTGGTGGCCGAATAGTCCATGTAAATCGGGAAGTGAGGCGCCTTCAATGTGTCTATCAGGCTTTTTTCCAAGGGTGCGTTCATACTTTTTCGAGCTCCAATCAAGCAACCAGGTGGGATCTATGCATCACCACCACATTTTGTTCCAGGGTCTTCTTCTGCTGCGCTTGCTGCTGCGCATGTTGTTGGTCTACCAAATCCTTCAGCGACACAGAATCCAGGTATTCGACCATCTTGGCGTTCAAGGTCGACCACAGATCATGTGTCATGCAACGGCTGCCGCCCGCGTGATCCGGGCTATGGCAGTTTTCCTTGCCGCCGCATTGGGTCGCATCCAGCGGTTCGTCGACCGCGATGATGATGTCCGCCACCGTGACGTCTTCAGCCTTGCGCGCCAGGTTGTAACCGCCGCCCGGCCCGCGTACGGATTCAACGATCTGGTGACGACGCAATTTACCGAACAATTGTTCCAGATATGATAAGGAAATCTCTTGCCGCTCGCTGATGGCGGACAAGGTTACCGGACCATTGCCCTGGCGTAACGCCAGATCAATCATCGCAGTTACCGCAAACCGGCCTTTAGTCGTCAGACGCATGTAATCTCCGCTCTCAAACCTATCATCCGTGTATCCCTTTATGCTGGATTACGAAGTGTGACGCCAGTATACCAAACTTGAGTGATTCCGTCAGGTATTGCCAGATTCCCGGAATCCCGCGCCCGGCGTGGCTTTCAGGCAGATTGCCATTTAAACAATTACAACAAATAAGGGTATGGCCGGGGACTGGATTCGTCACAGAAAATTGCCCCTAGCCCACGAGCTGTAGCAACAGGAATAGTGGCAAATGTAAAAATATATTCAAGGAAGCGGCGCTTAAACCTATAATACCGACCCTCCCGCACAGTCCTCTTTTGAGCAGCACTCAGTATGGCCATTCGCAAATCCAAGACACCGCAATCACCGACGCAGAGAGCTGACCAGAAGCGCGTCGACATCCTGAAATCCGCAGGAAAGTGTTTCCGCAAGACCGGTTTTCACCAGACCTCGATGCAAGAAATCTGCACCGAAGTGGGCTTGGGACCAGGCGCGGTGTACCGCTATTTCACCAGCAAGGATGCGATTATTGCGGCCATGGCGGAGGACGAGCGACGCCAGGCACGCACACTATTGTCAGAATTTCACGATACCGACGACCTGCCGCAAGCCTTGTCGGCCATCACCCGCGCCTTCGCCCGCCGCTACGCCGCCATCAGCGACGCCGGCTTGATGACCGAAATCTACGCCGAGGGCCTGCGCAACAAGCGGGTCGGCGCAGTAATCAAGACGGCTGAGACTGAATGGGTAGACGGTTTGGCAGACATGTTGCGCACCGCCCAGGAACGCGGCCAGATCGACCCTGCGCTGGATGCACAGGCGGCGGCGCTGCTGCTGACCGCCATGTGGGATGGCATCGTGATCCGGCAAGCCTACACGCCGGAATTGCCGGAGGCGATGCTAACGCTGTTTGACGATATGCTGAAACGCTGGCTGGCAAGCAGCAGCGCGAGCCCGGGCGGCAGCAAACGTGCCAAGCCTACGCCAACCCCAAAAGCCGTAGCGCCTGCCGCTGAGCCGGAACTGGATCTCAGTCCGGCCGCGCCTGCAGTCGAAAAACCGCTGACTCAAGCGGAAATCGATTTACGGCAAATGAGCTTGATCTAAACTCCTCGCGATTAATTTACGCGCCGCAACAATTGCATCGGCCCGAACAAGGCTTGCATGCCGGCGTTGCCGATAAAACTCAGATTGTAGGGATGCTCGGCGACCGCTTTCGGGAAGCGCGCTGTCACCGGATAGGCGTTCAACTGCTCGGCGATTTTCCCCCACAACACCAGCGTCGGCAAACTCGCGTCGCGCTTGTCTGCAGCATCGGCCAGACCTTGCAACACAGCTTGCATGAAGGGCTGCCAGGCTTTGGCATCCTTGACCGGCGGCACATCCGCACGAAACACCAGCGAAGCGTTTAACAACAAGAAACCCTGCCCCACCATATTGGCCTGCAAATCGGCCAGCAGCTGGATCGCCGGCGAGCTCTCCAGTTGCGCCCGCTGCGCCACTTCCGACATCGCATCGCCGGTGGTGTTCTCCAGCGCCAGCTGGCCATCCGCCACCAGCAGCATCTTCATGAAATTACGCAGGGAGGTGGCGCGATTGACTTGTTTGGACAAGCCCTTCTCCGACCACAGCGAACCGACTGCACCATCCATGAAGCAGACCCCAGTGGCGCTCGCCGCACGCGGATAAGGCCCCTCGCCCACCAGCACATAACGCACCGCATCCAACGGCTGGGTGAAGGCGGCAAACATACGGCCGTCGGTAGGCAGGTAATCGGCCGCGGCCAGATCCCGCAAATAGGCCGGATTAGCCTGCGCTACGGCGCGCAAGCCATCCTCCACAATAGTCAGCCAGGAAGCATGCACACCATCTAAAGCAGCACGGATTGAAGCAGGAAGAAAATCAGTCATAAGCCATTAAAAAACACAAACCAGATTGATAAAACACGCAGGCAGTTAATCGGCCTGCAACTACAAAACAATATTGTCCGCTCCCGGCGCACCGAACAACTGCGTCTTCAACACATGCAGCTGGTCGCGCACTTGCGCAGCTTTTTCGAACTCCAGGTTCTTGGCGTGATCGATCATCAGTTTTTCCAGGCGCTTGATTTCCTTGCTTACCTGCTTCTCGCTCATCGCCTCGTACTTGGCCTGGTCCTGCGCCGCATGCAACTCTTCGCGCGCTTCTTGCGGACTGTAGACGCCGTCGATCAATTCCTTGATCTGCTTGCTGATGCCGACCGGCGTGATGCCATTGGCGGTATTGAAGGTAATCTGCTTGTTGCGGCGGCGCTCGGTTTCGTCAATTGCGCGGCGCATGGAATCGGTCATCCGGTCCGCATACAGGATCGCGGTACCGTTCAGGTTACGCGCGGCGCGGCCTATGGTCTGGATCAGGCTGCGCTCGGAACGCAGGAAACCTTCTTTGTCGGCGTCCAGGATCGCCACCAGCGACACTTCGGGGATATCCAGGCCTTCGCGCAACAGATTAATCCCGACCAGCACGTCAAAGGTACCCAGGCGCAGATCGCGGATGATCTCGACCCGCTCGACGGTTTCGATATCGCTGTGCAGATAGCGCACCTTGATGCCGTTATCGCTGAGAAATTCGGTGAGCTGCTCCGCCATCCGTTTGGTCAATGTAGTGACCAGCACCCTTTCATTTTTCTTGATGCGGGCGTTAGCTTCGGTCATCAGGTCATCGACCTGGCTCAAGGCCGGACGCACTTCGATCGCAGGATCGATCAGCCCGGTCGGCCGCACCACCTGCTCCACCACCTGGCCGGCATGCTGGTTTTCGTAGTCAGCCGGCGTCGCCGAGACGAAAATCGTCTGCCGCATCTTGCCTTCGAATTCATCGAAACGCAGCGGCCGGTTATCCAGCGCCGACGGTAACCGGAAACCGTAATCCACCAGATTGGTCTTGCGCGAGCGGTCGCCGTTGTACATGGCGTTCAACTGCCCGATCAGCACATGTGATTCGTCCAGGAACATCAGCGCATCCTGTGGCAAATAATCGACCAGCGTCGGCGGTGGCTCACCCGGCAAGGCGCCGCTCAAATGGCGTGAATAGTTTTCGATGCCCTTGGTGAAACCGATTTCCTGCATCATTTCCAAGTCGAAACGAGTGCGCTGCTCTATGCGTTGCTCCTCGATTAATTTATTTTCCTTGCGGAAAAATTCTAGCCGGTCGCGCAGCTCTTCCTTGATGGTATCGATGGCGCGCAGCACGGTAGCGCGTGGCGTCACATAGTGCGAACCGGGATAGACGGTGAAGCGCGGAATCTTTTGCCGCACGCGGCCGGTCAGCGGATCGAACAATTGCAGGCTGTCGATTTCATCGTCGAAAGTTTCGATGCGCAAGGCCAGCTCGGCGTGCTCGGCCGGAAACACATCGACCGTATCGCCGCGCACGCGGAAAGTGCCGCGCCCGAAATCGATTTCATTGCGGGTGTATTGCATCTGGATCAGGCGCGCGATCAGGTCGCGCTGGCTGACCTTGTCCTTGGCGCGCAAGGTCAGGATCATCTGGTGGTATTCGTTGGGATTACCGATACCGTAAATCGCCGACACCGTTGCCACAATCACCACATCGCGCCGTTCCATCAGGGATTTGGTGCAAGACAGCCGCATCTGTTCTATATGCTCATTGATCGACGAATCTTTCTCAATGAACAAGTCACGCTGCGGCACATAGGCTTCCGGCTGGTAATAATCGTAGTAACTAACGAAATATTCCACCGCGTTCTGCGGGAAAAACTCGCGAAACTCACTGTACAGCTGGGCCGCCAGCGTTTTATTGGGGGCAAAGACGATCGCCGGCCGGCCCATGCGAGCGATCACATTGGCCATCGTATAGGTCTTGCCAGAGCCGGTAACTCCCAGCAAAGTCTGGTAAAACAGACCGTCTTCCACCCCTTCCACCAGTTTGGCGATGGCGCTCGGCTGATCGCCGGCCGGCAGAAACGGCTGGAATAATTTGTATGGCGAATTAGGAAAAGTGACGATTTTAGACTCGTCAACACTACTGGAAACCTGTGATATGTCAGCCATGGGCCTCGACCTTTGGTAGAATAAGCGGTAGTAAATCCGCGCCGATTAGCGATTTATCTCGTGACCCGGCACAGCATTCAACCCGACTGCAAAATCCGCTTTGCAGCCAACTTTTTATGTTATCACGATGAACGCACCTCTTTCAGCCTCCCTCTTCACCGCCATCGAAATGGCGCCACGCGATCCCATCCTCGGCATTACCGAAGGCTTCAACGCAGATCAGAATCCAGGCAAGACCAACCTCGGCGTCGGCGTCTATTACGACGACAACGGCAAGGTGCCGCTGCTGGAATGCGTGCAAAAGGCTGAAGCGCTGCTGATTGAAAAACTGGCGCCGCGCACCTACCTGCCGATCGAAGGCCTGGCCGCTTACGACAAGGCTGTGCAAGAGCTGGTATTTGGGGCCGACAGCGCCGTAGTTCAAGAGAAACGTGCGATCACCGTGCAAGCCATCGGCGGCACCGGCGCATTGAAACTGGGCGCAGATTTCCTCAAGCGCTTCGCCGCCAGCGATGCGCAAGTCTGGATCAGCGATCCAAGCTGGGAAAACCACCGCGCACTGTTTGAATCGGCCGGCTTCACCGTCAACAACTATCCTTACTACGACCCGGCGACACGCGGCGTCAATTTCAGCGGCATGCTGAATGCATTGAAGACCATGGCCAGCGGCTCGGTAGTAGTGCTGCACGCCTGCTGCCACAACCCGACCGGCGCCGACCTGAGCGATGCCGAATGGACCCAGGTCATCGAAGTCGTGACCCAGCGCGGCCTGATTCCCTTCCTCGACATGGCCTACCAAGGTTTTGGCGACGGCATCGAAGCCGACGGCCAGGTAGTACGCCGCTTCACCGAAGCCGGCGGCCCGCTGTTCGTATCGAACTCCTTCTCGAAATCGTTCTCGCTGTACGGCGAACGGGTTGGCGCGTTGAGCATCGTCGCTGCCAGCAAAGAAGAAGCCGGCCGCGTGCTGTCGCAATTGAAGCGCGTGGTGCGCACCAACTACTCCAACCCGCCGATCCACGGCGGCCAGGTAGTCGCCACCGCCCTGTCCTCGCCAGAGCTGCGCAAACTGTGGGAAGAAGAACTGGCCGGCATGCGCGTACGGATCCGCGAAATGCGCCATCTGCTGGTCAAGAAACTGAAAGAACAAGCCCCAGGCCACGATTTCGATTTCGTCACCAAGCAACGTGGCATGTTCTCCTACTCCGGCCTGACCAAAGCCCAGGTCGACCGCCTGCGCGATGAGTTCTCGATCTACGCCGTCGACACCGGCCGCATCTGCGTCGCCGCACTCAATACAAAAAATATTGATAATGTTGTCGCCGCAATCGCAAAAGTCCTGTAATATTCGGCTCCCGGAGAAGTTGTAACGACTGCTCCGGGAGATGCAGAAAAGTTTAGAAAAAGCTTTGACAACTCAGCCGACTCAAGACTATAATTCTGCTTCTTTCAATTCCCTGATAGCTCAGTTGGTAGAGCGACGGACTGTTAATCCGCAGGTCCCTGGTTCGAGTCCAGGTCGGGGAGCCAAGATATATAAGGGGTTGCATGCAAATGCAGCCCCTTTTCTTTTGTTCTTTTAGACGTTTTGTTAGACACTGTCTAACAAACCTGAAATTTGCCGCTCGATACACCATCTAAAAAATCACAAAATCCGGATTTACGTCTCGGCCGAATTCCGCATACACGATCGCCAAATCGCAATCAAAATAATTTGCGAACGAATAACCAAAAATTACTCAAACTCTAGTCGACTTTAATTTCCGGTCTGCCATGCAATGGCATCTCCTCGTCATCGCGAAATTTTGGATGCCCATCCACCATCGTTATTTTGAAAGGTATTTGTTGCGACAATCTCGCCGCTGAAAACTTTGCACACTTAGTCGGTGCAACTTCTTCATCCACTTCACCAAATACTTCAGTGACCCAAGACAATCGATTTTTCCGGGAGTCCACATCTTCCTGAGCACCGTCCGGACAAATCCTTCCCCCACCTTTTGCGTCTATACATACGACAAGTGGTCCATTGACACCTCCGGCCCCTCTGGCAATCACCGCAAGACAAGGTACATTAGTAGAAAAAGAAATCCCATCCAGATTGAACTGTGATGGATCTTTTGAATCAGCGACGAGCGTACCGTGGTCAGGCAACCAATTAACGAAATCCAGCGGTATTTTATGCATCTCGCATATAGATCGAGTGGCTGCTGTCGTTTCTGGAGTGACACGGCTGCCAAGTACGATTGTGACAATGCAATCGGAAATATCAACATAAAATGGTCCTCGCTTACGCGACCGGATTATCCATCTATATTCGGACTCCTGACACCAATCTTTACTTTTTGAAAAAAATAAGCCGCGATTGAAATTTTCAATATGCCAATCCACATACGCATGTGGATCGCTTTTCCAGTCATCAAGATACACATGTGCTGCCGCCGCAATCGAAGGTGGAAGTTCGCCTGGACCAAAATATGCCACGTCCCCGTAGTAAAAATTATCGTCACCAGCGCATTCAATAATGCGCGCATGCAATAGCTCTTTATTCAAGACTAAGCAAATGCCACCATGATTTCCGCCATAGTGGGCCCACATCCGCGGCTTCAACGCTCCAGACATGCCACTTTGGCCATGCAATGGTTCATAGCCAACTTGATTGATCGATGAGCAAAGCACATAGCTGTGCGCCGCCACATCTTTGCTAATCTCGTTAAAGGAGTCACTTGAGAAATTCAATACAGAAGCAGGATGCCTCGCATAAAAAGTGAAGTTGCGACGCAATTCCTCTTTCGGATCATTTACCCCTAAAAGCGATGAAAGCCTTAGCGTCCGATAAGGAAGTATGAAATCTAGCGCCGTACTAGCCGTCGTGTAATGGAATACATACGCCTGATGGTTATTGCCATTCATTTGAGGCTCCCGACAATAAAATTCTTATGCTACTTGAATCAAATTATTGGCGCGCAAGATTTCATGACGAGTTATTGAAGGTAAAAAATATCCAAATGTGCGGACAAATAACCCAACCCTGAGCATCCATAGCTTATGCAAAAAGTGATGGGTTGGGTTGATGTTCATTGTATTATTCAGCGCCCGGCAAATCCCGCAAGAGATGTTGGATAGAAAAGGCGTACCCAATACCGACGTTGGCGGAACGCCGAATTTCTTGCACTAGGTGGAAAATTTGTTTTTGACTGGCTAGAGCGGGGGCGACGGGATGCATGTTCCAAACCATGGCCCCTTCAGTGCGGGCACGTGTTGCTTCAAGATATTGAATGTTTTGTCGCAATGCAGCTTCCAGTTCGTCGAACACACAAGTCAGCCCAGTTCCCTTGCGCGTGACGATTCCAACCACCGCGCCAGTCTCAGGGTCTACCAACGGACCACCGGAATTGCTAGGATTGACACTGGCGTCAAGTTGGATGATGTCGACGCCGTTGTTCCTATAAAACGACGAAATCGTGCCGGAGTGGCACACCAAGTTTTGGTGATCAAACGGGAAACCCAGAATAACGATCGGATCACTGATGCGTTTCGCCATGTGGTCAGCCGGTTCGAACTGGTAAAGGCCGCGAGCCACCAATTGTGGGACATTGAGAATGGCGTAATCATAATTATTGACGTCAGACCCACCTATGAACTGGCGTTTGAATTCGACGATCCTCATCTGAACTTCCTGGCGACTCGCGACGTCGGCATCAGGTTGCCAAGCTAATTTAACCAAGGTCACGATTGATTGGAGGGCAATCTGGTACACATGATTGTTTGTAATCAAATGATCTCGGCACATGAAACCTGTCCCAGACCCGACTAGCTTACCGTGACTTGAATATTCAATGTGGATCACTCCACTCCTGATTTTTTCCACCAGATCAGCGACAGTCGTCATTACGTCTCTTTCAGTCGGTCAATAAGCCCCCACGCTACGATGGTAATTACAGCATAATTCCCCCCGTTGATGCTGCATGTCATGGTTTATACTTACTGCCAAATAATTAACGAAGGCACGAATGGATCGACGAATCAGTTTGCTACGGGTCGTTGCATGCTTCATGGTGATACTACTGCACGTTTCCGCAGAAAATTTCCACACATTCGGTAACAAATGGTGGGCCGCAAATTTTTTTGACTCGCTGGCGCGTGCTTGCGTCCCGATTTTCTTCATGATCTCGGGCGCGACCCTTCTTTCAAAAAGTGAATCTCTTGGCGATTTCTTTAGGAAGAGATTCGTCAAGACCCTTCCGCCTTTAATCTTTTGGTCGGTCTTTTATCTTTGGTGGCTTGAACACAATGGGGTCCAAACAGGCAACTGGATCGTGGCGATTCTATCTGGCCCGACCATGTTCCATCTCTGGTACTTCTACGCAATCATCGGACTGTATGCAATTACGCCAATCCTGAGAAAGTTCTATCAAAACAGTACCAGGGCAGAACAGGCATCGTTTATTGGACTTTGGCTGTTGGTCGCTTCCGTCTATCCTCTAGGACAATCGTTGTACCAAAATATGCAATGCGTCGACATGTGGCTAAGTACCCTGCCACAAACATATCATCTTTTCTATCTCAGCGGCTATGCCGGATATCTATTGTTAGGCGCATTCATCGTCGAAGGACGCTCGAGCGTCAAGGTTGGTCTGGCCCTGTTTTCTGCTGGGACGGCCGGAACAATAGCCGGGACTTATTTTCTTTCGACACACTTAGGGGCGCCGTGCGAATACCTTTACACCTATTTGTCGCCGTTCGTCGTCCTCGCTGCATGCGGACTCTTTATGGCAATCATGGCGCTTCCGAATGCTGTCCCGTCGAAACCCCTGGCAGCACTTGCCGACTGCTCGCTCGGCATCTATTGTGTTCACGTGATCGTTATCGACCCTATCTTTAAGAGCCACGGCATTTCCGCAACGGTGGGCAATCCTTGGATAACTTCAATGACGACCACCGTAGGAGTATTTCTGGTTTCGTTTGTCGTAATTTTTATCGCAAGAAAGATTAAACCGTTTCGATACGTTACTTAGTCACAGGTGAAACCAAAGCAGTTGCGCCAATAGTACCGCTTGCCTTTTTTTTCCCTTCGACCCAATCCTGTAGGCTACTCAATTGGACTTCGAGGCCTCGAATGTAGGCGGACTCGGTACTGTGCTGGCTCACAACGTCTGAAAGGACAACCCTGCTGGGCGCACCATCAGTTCCGCCGGCAGCCGGGGGGAAGTTGCACACCAGTGTTTGCGGCGTTCCACAGGCGCACAAACCCGTTATTGATAGTGCAGACAGCATTATTTTGAGCGGTGACATAGATGGGTACCTGCTTGGTTATGGTTGCGCCCTGGACGTGGACGATGCGGTCACGGTTGACGTATTGGATGATGGTTTGGGTGGTGACGGCGCCCTGCTGCTCGGCGACGGTCGTGCTGTACTTTGTGAGATCAAATCATCGTGGCGCAGCCTTCGCCTCATCCACATCGAGGAATTCGTCGCTTTGCTATTCGACTTCGCCCTGATATTGCGCTACTTGCAGTGATGGGGGTGGGAGCCGGACCAGCAATTAATCTGACAGCAGCAAAGAAGCAACTGGCCGACGTAGGGATAGAATTTGAGCTGCTTACTCCAGACGCATATGAGGCGGAAGACGACCCCTACTTCAATTTTGACGGCTTAGAGCGAATCGACTTCGTCAGCCAGTCACCAGCTGCGACGAACAAATCTGTTTACGAGATGCTCCTACCTTAAGCCGATCCGGCAATCTTACTTTTAGGAAAATGGTTCGCAGTAACGCGCTCTTGGGGAGCCAAGATTCTAAGGGGCCACATGCAAATATGGCCCCTTTTCTTTTGTCCAGATCAACAGCCCATGAGATTGACGGTTACGACGCTCTCGCTGAACGCTGGGTTCACTAAGAAGAAAGACGCTGCCACCATCCAAAACTTTTCAAGAATAAATCTTTCATAGTCTCTGCATGGATACCTAAAAATATGAAAGGCTTGCGATTGAGAGGTGGCCCCGCTTGTCAGGAATGGTGGCGGAAAGTAAGTTGTCAACAAAAACCCGGGTTCTCCTCATAGAAGCGGGCTTGAGTTGATTAGACCAGACCGTTTTACGTGATGTTGATCCAGATGGTTTTCAGCTCCGTATATTTATCGAAAGCATGCAAAGATTTATCGCGCCCGTTACCGGATTGCTTGTAGCCACCGAACGGCACCGTCATGTCATCGTCGTTGTACTGGTTGACGTGCACCGTGCCGACCCGTAGCGCCCGCGCAGCTTGGTGCGCCTTACGGATGTCCGAGGTCCAGACTGCGGCTTGTAAGCCGAAAGCGCTGGCATTCGCTTCGCGGATCGCGTCGTCCAAAACGGTGAAGCCGAACACCGACAACACAGGCCCGAAGATTTCTTCACGGGCGATCTTCATCGTGCTGTTGACGTTATCGAACAAGGTTGGCTCGATGTAATAGCCACCGGTCGCGGCGCGCACCTGCTGCCCGCCTGCCAGCAGTTGTGCGCCTTCCGTCTTGCCCGATGCGATAAAGCCCAGTATCGAGTTCAGCTGGATATTGTCGACGATGGCCCCCATTTCGGTAGCTTCATCCAGTGGGTCGCCCGGCTGGAAATTCGGTACCAGCGCCAGCGCTTTGGCAATGAATTGTTCCTTGATCGATTCCTCTACGAACAAGCGCGACGGTGCGTTGCAGCTCTCGCCCTGATTGAAGTAGATCGAACCCACCGCGGCTTGCACGGCGGCATCCAGGTCGGGACAATCCGCACACACGATGTTGGGCGACTTGCCACCCAGCTCGGTCCAGACCCGTTTCAGATTGGACTGTCCGGCATATTGCATGATCTGCTTGCCGATCCGCGTGGAGCCGGTAAAGCCGATGCAATCGACATCCATGTGCAGGGCCAGCGCGCTGCCGGCCTCATGGCCATAACCCGGCACCACGTTGAACACGCCTGGCGGAATACCGGCTTCCAGCGCGATTTCAGCCATCCGCAACGCCGACAACGGTGACTTTTCCGATGGCTTCAGCACCACGCTGTTGCCGACCGCCAGCGCCGGTGCGATTTTCCAGGAGGCCATCAGCATCGGGTAATTCCACGGCACGATGGCGGCGACCACACCGACCGGCTCGCGCGTGATCAACGCCAGAGCGGTGTCGGGTGTCGGCGCAATCTCGTCATAAATCTTATCGATCGCTTCGCCGTACCAGCGGATGCAGTTGGCCGCCGACGGCACGTCCACACTACGGCTGTATTTGATCGGCTTGCCCATATCAAGCGTTTCCAGCAAGGCCAGCTCATCCCGGTGCTGTAGCAGCAAATCGGCGAATTTGATCATGGTGCGTTTGCGCAGCGCTGGCGCCAGCCCGGCCCAGCGCCGGTCTTCGAAGGCCGCCCGCCCGGCAGTCACCGCGGCGTCGATATCGAGCGCATCGCAGCGGGCGACGTCAACCAGCTTGCGGCCATCGACGGGAGAAATACAGTCGAAGCTTGCGCCGGACTGCGCTCCGACACGCTGACCGTTGATGAAAGCGCGCCCGTCAAACTTCAATTCCGCAGCGCGGTCATGCCAACTTGTATTCGTCATTTGAATATCCTTAAATAGGTTCCGCCATCCAGGAGGAGCGCGAACTACACCTGTGCAGCAACCTCCGCTGCAGCTCTTTCTCCTGAGAGCACCGCACTTTGCATCGTGGAGTCGTAGATGACCGTATGTTCCCCGGCAAAGTGGATCTTCCCTTCCTGTACAGCTTCATAGCCTGCAAAGGAAGTCATCTGGCCGACCTTGTAATAGTGGTAGGTGCCTCGCTGCCAAGGACTGAGCGACCAGCGGTTCTCGTAGGACTTCCCGGAGTAGGCGGCCGTCGTCCCCGGGTACACGTGCTCGATCTGGCCGAGAAACCAGTTGACATCAGCGACGGGCGTCGGCCCGCGTAGCGGCCCGGTGAGACTGGAATTGGCCGGAAACGTCACCATCAGCGCCGGATGGCCGTTCGCCCCCAAAGGCACCGACTCGTCCCAGGCGGTTTGATAGCCGGACGGACCGGTATTGGTGATGCCGTTATAGCCGAGCGCCGGCCAGGTCTTGGTCGAGAACTGCGACGTAATCTTGGCGCCCTGCCCCATTCCCTGCTCATTGATCGCCTTGCGCTTCAGCACCGACAAACCGGCGCCCGTCAGGTCGACCAGGCGCAAGGTACTGAACGGCAGCGCGAGAACCACATGATCGGCTGTCACGTTCACAGTTGTGCCGCCGGTCTTGAACGTGCAGCAATACGTTCCATCGTTGTTGCGACTGAGTGCAGTCAGTTCGTAGCCCTGCTTGATCGTATTCGCGGGCAGCTGGCTGACCATCCCGCTGATAAGCTGGTCATTCCCGCCCTTGATGTGCAGCGCCTCGTCGAAGCCGCCGGTGTCGAAGGTCTGCGCACTACCCAGAAATTGCACCATACCCAGAGCCGAACTCAGTGCCGCCGTGCCGCCGCCGCCCACCTGAACCGTCTGAATGAGCTGCCCGAGTCTCGAATTCGGATCGAGCCCGATCTCCGCAAAATAATCCAGGCAGGACATATTGTCTATCCGGTAGGCCTCCGGCGTGTAATTGTTATAACTTGTCGTCGGACCGACCAGATTGTAGGTCGCGTTGAAGGCCGGCCAGGCCAGATTGACCCAGTCGGTTTGCTCCTGGGAGCCTTTGTAGACAGTGTTGTTAATCCAGCCAACGTAGTTACCCTTGGTGAGCGCCCCACCATTCACGGTCTCCGTCTGAAGTCCCAGTGATTTGGCCAACGCCAGGATATTGGTATCCGTGGTACTGATGAAAGTCCCACCCTGCTCACTGATCAAGCCGTTATCGAAGAATCCCCGCAACGACCAGCAACGGCCGCCGATATGGCTGGTATCGGCGTCATACACCGTCGCCGCCACGGGCGTGGCGCGATTCCAGAGGCTGTGAGCACAGCGCAGTCCGGCCAACCCGGCACCGACGATCACCACGCGCGGCGCGCTACCCATCGCGTGCGCCACACCACTCCAGCCAGCGGCAAGCGTCACCGCGGCGGCAGCGCCCGTGCCGAGAATTTGTCGACGGGTTACCCCCTTGGTTTTGGCGGTGCTGACCTGATCTGCGTGCGTGATTTCTGCGGGCTGGGTCGGTATGGCGGAAATTTTTTTCATCACTTGCTCCATTTCATTTTAGTTGGTTGATTACGTGAGCTAAGATCAAATAACAGGGAACTCCATAAATAGAAAACCGGGATTTTTTTGCGTAAGTCCTTTGGATATTATTCGCTGGCGGCGCTGCCGGATTTGAGTGGCCCACCCATTGAAAACGCCACCAATTTGCCACCTGGCGCGATCACCGCCGCTGTAATGTCCGCACGATCCGGACGCTGCGCGGTTGAAAACGTGAGGCCCTTGTCGCGACTGGTCAGGACAACACCATCGAGACCAGTTGCCATGACGGCGCCGTCTTCCGTCTGAATGATTTGGGTTATCGAACTTTTTGTCCCGGTTTGGGATGCTTGCCAGCTTTGACCTTGGTCAGTACTGCGCAAAATTGATCCGCGCAATCCTCCCGCGAGCCATGTTCCTTCATCGAGCACAGTACCTGCCCATAGCGATCCCTTGTAACCTGTATCAACATATGCCCAGGTTTTACCGTCATCCTCCGAGCGGACAATCGTCCCACGCTCCGCTGAGATTGCAAGTCCTCCACTGCGATCAGGAAAGATGCAAAAAAGATTCCTGTCCGCCTTTGAAGCGCCCGGGGGCTTGGGAAGACTCACGCTGTTCCAAGTGGCGCCACCGTCTCGCGTACTCAATAACAGCGACCAGAGGCCGACAGCCCATCCCTCATGTTCATTCTTGAAATAGACGGAAAACAATGGCTGATCAACCTTGACATCGCTGCGCTGTAACTTCCATGTTTCACCACCGTCGATAGTCTTCAGAATCGCGCCCCAATGCCCGACAGCCCAGCCGACCTTCGCATCAACGAAATTTACCGAATTCAGCGTCGAAGAAACAGGCACCGATTTTGCCTGGCGAAATACCTGCCCGTCGCTATCGGACAACAAGACGACGCCATGCTCTCCCACTGCGACAATGCGATTCCCCGCCCTGGCTGCCGCCAGCATCATTGAAGTTTTCGCCCCCGGCCCAATTCTGGCTGGAGTGATTTTGATGCTTGGCAACGCTAACTCTGCGGAGCTAGGAGCCGCCTCCTGAGCAGCCTGCGCAAAGACCGTATCGGCGACAAGATACATCGCGCATGCCAATGACATGCGAAGCAACAATGCGTGACTTCGAACCATGCGGAGTAAAAATAGACAGACCATATTCACCGTGAGCTCCTTGAATTAATGACTGAAAAGACCAGGCGCACGGACCGGACTGGTACGCGGAAATATTTTTTCAAGCAGAACAACTAGCGCAGGTAATGCAGTCAGTGCCATGATCAGATTAATCATGAACATGAAAGCCAGTAACTTACCCATATCCGCCTGGAACTTCAGCGCTGAGAATGACCATGTCGCCACACCGATCGCTAGCGTCAGTGCCGTAAAAATCGTCGCCATTCCCTCGAATTCCAATGCGTGTTCCATCGCGCTGTGAATATCTTCACCCATTGCCAGATGCAACGTCAGGCGATTGTAGATATAGAAGGCGTAATCAACACCAATGCCCACCGCAAGCACCATCACGGGTAACGTCGCTACAGTCAGGCCGATCTGAAACTTCTCCATGAACCAATATCCAATCGAAGTGCCGATCGCTAACGGGAAGCAGCATGCAATCATGGCGCGGAAATCCCGATACACGAAGAAGACCAGCAAGATGATCGCTAAATACACATACAGCATCATCGGCAGCTCGCTCTTTTCCAGCACATCATTGGTGGCCGCCAGCACGCCTGCATTACCCGCGGCAAGGCGGATTTTTACGCCGGGGATGGCGTTTTCCGCGCTGTACTGCTTGATGTCGGCTATGACATTCTTGATGGTTGTTGCCTTGTGATCGGTCAGGTACATGTGAACTGCCGTCATGCTGCAGTCTGCATTTGCATATCCCCGAATGCGTCCAATTTCGGTACTCAGGCTGGCGTCGGTGCCCCCATCAACCGGCACCACATTCATTTTTGGGTAGCCTTCGTTATAGCCTTGGTTATAGGTACGCAGCATGGTGGAATACGACGACACCGACGCCACGCCGGGGACGTCGCGCATGTGGGTGCTAAAGTTGTCGACAAACGTTCCAATGGCGGGATTAACGCAGGAGTCGGGCGGCGATTCGACCACGATGGAAAGCCAGTCGAGTCCGATGTCAAAATTCTGTGCAATTGACACTGCATCGAGATTGAAGCGCGAGTCTGCACGAAGTTCCGGCGCCCCGGGTTGAAGCGTACCAACCACCCGATCCCGGCTCTCGTACAAAGACACACCGAAAACAAGCAACGCAATGCAAAGTGTGATGATCGCATTCTTTGGTTCCGCGACAAACGACAGCATCTTTGTCCAACGGATTCGCTGAGCGCGCTTTCTCTCCGCTTTCTTGGCAAAGGTCTCGTCAAATTTCAGGCAGGAAAGCGCGACCGGCAGCATCACCAGGTTGGTCAGGATCTTGAATCCGACGCCGAGCGAAGCGGTAATGGCAAGCTCACGAATCATGGGTATCGGTACCAGCAACAGCGTCATAAATGAAACAAACGCTGTGATAAGCGCCAGGACACCCGGGATGAGGAGTCCACTGAAACTTGCGCGGGCGGCGGTCATGACCGACTTTCCGTTGCCAATGCCGCGAACGAAGAAGTTGATTTGCTGGACACCGTGCGACACGCCGATGGCAAATACCAGAAACGGAACCAGCACCGCCAGCGGATCAAGTCCGTATCCGATCAGTCTCAAAGCGCCAAATTGCCAGATCATCGATGTCAGCGAGCACATGATGACCAAGACTGTCAGGCGCAAGGAATGACAGTACCAAAACACCGCCAAGGCAGTCAGAAGCAATGCAATGGCACAGAACACGAGTACGCCTGAAGCACCTTTTGCGATATCGCCAATCTGCTTCGCGAATCCAATGATCTGAATTTCGTATTTACCGTCCTCGAATTTGCTGCGAATGTCTTTTTCCAGACGCCGGTTGAAATCGATGTAGTCCAGCTTTTTGCCGTCCGGCGCTACTTCATTGAGCTCTGCGGTAATCATCGCTCCGCGCTGGTCACGAGAGACCAGCGAGCCGATATATCCACCCTCGCTTGTCAATTTACGAATTTGTTCAATGCTGTCAGGAGTCAGATTCCCTGGCGTGATGGTTCCCGCAATCACAGGCTCAGCCTTAAAACCATCCTCGGTAATTTCATTCACAAAACTATTCGGCGTCCATAACGACTTTACGTTGACGCGATCAACGCTTGGCAGGAACTGCACTGCCTGGGTGACATCCTCCAAGCGTGTCAGGCCTTCCTTCGTCCAGATCGTGCCAGCGCGTGCGCGAACTACGACGGTAATGCGATTTGCCCCGAAGAGCTCTTCCCGATAATGATTAAAGGTCTCAATGTATTCGTGACCAACAGGCATCTGCTTTTCAAAGCCTGCCTCCATACGCAACTGAACAGCGAAAACCGCCATCACTGCCGTAATCACGGCCAAGACGCTCAACGTCAACGCGCGATGCGAGAAAAGCCAGTTTTCAAACCTGGTGACTAACTTGTTTAGCACTACGATCTCCTCCGTGTTGCTGGTTGTTGCCTGGTTTTTCGGATGTTTTATGAATTTTTTTCTCGAAAAACCAACCATTTGATGCTGATGATTCCGGCACAAGCCGCGACAAACCTTGCCATGCTAGAGATTCTCTATGTGGCGAGGTTTGCCTCCGGCGTGTGTTAAAGCTTGTGTGTTAAAGCTAGTGTGTTAAAGCTATTAACGCTCGCTGATCGCTCTCAGACTTTCAGCGGTATAAAAGCTTTGCTTCATATGAGGATTGCTTCCTGCTTCTACGAGCCAGTGAGCGTCCTTCCCGGTCCCAAAAACAACGTTATCTGCGACAAAGCGACCGTTGTTCAGGTCGTACATATCCAACACAGTCGGAACACATGCACCGACTTCCCAAGACGGGATGTTTTGGTTTTCTTTGTATTTCCAGATTTTTCCCTGAGCGTCATAGTCATCGCCAGCCACAGCAATCCAGCTATCTTCATCGAAATACATCACTTTCTTCGGCGCAGAATGGCGGAAGCCCTGCTTGAGGGTTCCCTCGACAACCCAGACGCGATGCAATTCATAACGGCCGAGAGCCGGGTTGATTATGTGGTCCTGAAAGGCGTCCGATAGTTTGATTTTTCCGTCGCTGAACTTGAAATTGTTGTAAGGGATATACATCTCCTTCTTGCCCACCAATTTCCAGTCAAAACGGTCCGGGGTGCCGCTATACAGGTTGGTTGCATCGACCGGGTACTGGTTTTCAAAACCGATGACGGGCGCGTCATAGGTGTACGCAGGCAGACGTCGCACCCGACGTTGGCCGGTAAAATAGTAGAACGTTTCATCGTCGTTTTTAAAGTAGGCACTCGCAACCAGCCCCTGACCAGCGAAGGCAGCCGGACTGGTATAGCTATAGTACAAACCGAACAGGAGTCCTTTGATGTCTTCCAGGGAATTCGCCCCCTTTTTGCCGGACGGCGTGTAAAGAGCTGATTCCCAACCGGCTTTAATCGGTTCCGTTGAGCCTGGTCGTGGAGAGACGTAAGTCCATCCACTCGGTATTTCCATACCGACGCCAATGTAGAGAGCAAGATAATTCCAGATCACGTCGATCCCCCTTTTTGGGATCGGAAACGGTACGCCAGGCAAAACCACGTCCTCCAGCGACCAGCCGTCGCTCCCAATCTTCGCGTGTGCCACATTGGTCTTGGTGTTGGCCTGAGCGAAGTCCGGATATCCACAGTTGCGGTGGCTCGGATAAATATCCATCCGATATCCTTTGGTCTGCTTGATCAGTACTGTCTGCGCAGGCGACAGCTTGTCAGCATATTTTTCGACGTTTGAGGCATCGATAGAGAACAACGGCTTCTCTTTGCCGTACTCCCAATAGTCTTCGCGGTTTTTGCCATAAGCCCAGCCATCCTTAGGCGCACTTTTGGCTCCGAGTGGCGGAATGGAGCCGTCTTTATTCCCGCCTTTTTCTGCGCCAACCGGTGACAATTCCGTGCCAAGTTTATCGGCATCAGCAGCCAAAACACCACTCGCTATGCACATGGCAATCATGGCGGCGGCAGTTTTCAATTTCATCTCCATCTTCATTTTATTTTCCTTTTATTTATTTAAAGGTTTGAAACATCATTCAGCTTGGCCTGGAGCACCGGGATTAAAAATTCCGGGTGGCGTAAAGGCCAAGGAAATTTCTATCTGCATACGGCTGAGCAAAACCGCTATTGCCGCCATAGAACGCCGTATAGTTAATTCCGGCCTGCCAGGTTGCCGGGTTTTGCGTCAATAGCACGTAAAAATTGGCTGATTTCGCACCACGCGCGTAATTTGCGGTGAAGTTTGGCGTGTACCCTGAAAACGAGTTGGAGAACGTGACGCCAGGCGTCACTTGCCAGCCATTAAGAACGGATCCGTCATAGGTCCAGTTGAAGTCCAGCGTGTAGCCGGCGGACTTCGAAGTACCTTGCCCCGTCGCGATCGGATAGCCACTACCAGAGTTATAGTCCAGCCACGTGTTGTATCCGGCGGCCGGCAATTGATATACAGCTTGTCCATTTGCCGTGCTTGTATACTGCTTGTTCGAATCAATGCCCGGGTAGTAAATCACCGACATCTCTGCAGTAAACTGTGCCTGATCAGCACCCAGCCACTTCACCACAGGATGGCTGGACGGCGTCATGGATAACAGGCCGTTAAGGGTAAACTGGTACCTCTTGTTATCCTTGAACATAGTGCAATTACCTGACGCGCCATTCGTATTCAGATCAGCCGGCCCGCCGGCCAGGAAGCATGAGGACATGGAAACGGCATCACGCGGCCGATAGGAAAGCTCGGAAGAGACCGCCCAATGTCCCAAGGGGAAATTCATGCTGACACCGAACATGTCACGATTTTTCTGATACGAATACTGACCAGCGGTGCCGTTGCCCACGGTGCTCAATACCGGCGACTTGTCCGTATAGCTTTCATAATAGGCGCCAAAATTGACCTGTGCGCCCTGGGGACTATAAGCAAACTTCAAGCCATATTGCGGCCTGTTGTTGGCCACTACGTTGGTATACGGGAACGCCGTTGTGGGATCCAGACCGCCAACATTAAAGTTGGATGGATTAGACAAGGCTGGTATGGCGCCGCGCCCGGTACTATTGGAAATAGACCAGTAGCTACCAACTGCGGGATAAATATTGCCCATCCATTGGAACTGGTAATAGGCTTCCGTGGAAAAACCAGCCGGCAAACTACTCGCGAAACTGAGCATTGGGGCAGGCAGCAATGCCTGCTTAAGCTGTGTTCCCGGAGTCAGTAAAGTCTGCACATCCACCGCATTGGTAGCATTGATGCCACCGATCGCGTAAATGCTCTCGCCCCAGTTGATTACCTGATTCCCGAGTCGCAAGTGCGCGGCCTGGTCATCGATAGAGAAGTCTTTTTGGAGCCACAAGTCGAGTATCTTCGCCCGGTGATCCATCTGTGCGCGTGCATCGCTGGCCAAGGGAGTCGTCTGCGTTTTTTGCGCCATAGGATCCAAAAATGCAGTGCCGCGGGCGAGGAATTTCAGACCCTCGGACGGCATCTTTAACAGTACCTCACTTGTCAGGCTCAGATATCCGGTGAACAACTGGTTCTTCTTGTAATTCAGGTTCCCGTTGTCGCCGTTTGCCCATTGATCCGTGTTGACATTCGCTCCGCAGCCATAGGCATCCGGCACGCCTATCAAAGAACAGCTCGGATCCTTGGTCCGCATCCCAAGACCGGCCGTCACGTTTGAATTAACACTGCCCTGTATCGACCCGGTGTCGAATTCCAACGCCGCTGCCTCGCTAACCGCAAGCGCCGATATTCCGGCGAAAATCCATGCATTTTTCCGACGCATATTCCCATCTCCTTTTAGTTTTTATAATTTATTCTTCATTTTTTCTTAATTCAGTGAAACTGGAATTACTATAACCGAGTAATTGTTCGGCTTTCAAGCGATATTTGCCATCCCTGTGAATTTAAGCAAAAAAGCCTCGGAGACCGCCACACAGCAACCTCCGCGTCGATATCGATGCCGGCCGCGATCTCAGCAAAACACTCCCCGCTGGCCGGGCAGACCACCCACAGGAAGCCGCTGCACGCCAGCTTAAGAAGGTGTCGTCGATAACAGAGCAAGTTGCCTATATGTCCCCTGCCTGCCCCCTACCCGCTCACGCCATACCCAGCGTCAGGCCGATGTTGCGGAAGGTACAGCTCCCAGGTGAACTCCTGAGCACCTCCTCATCAAACCGATTGTTTACTCGGCTTTGGTAAAATATTAACGGAAATAACAAGGCAGGCGCACCGTCAAGGAAAGGCCTGACGGCGCCGAATTACCGTCGGCGCTCACGGTCGTCCGCGCTCGGCTTGATAATCGCGGCAAGCCTGGCCGAAAGCCCCGAACAGGCGCATAGCTTCGGGGTTATCGGCGACTCGCCATTCAGGATGCCATTGCACCGCCATCGTGAAACCGGGCGCAGCGGTGACGGAAAAGGCTTCCACCAGGCCGTCGGCAGCGCGCGCCTCCACGGTCAGGCCGTCGGCAAGTCGGTCGATGCCCTGACCGTGCAGTGAATTCACGCTGAGTTCACCGGCGCCGCCAAAAATCTGCGCCAGGCGCCCGCCGGCCTCGACGACTACGGCATGGGACGGCGCGTATTGCCGCTCCAATGTATCTGCCTTGTTTTCGCGGTGATCGTGCTTTCCCGCTACGTCGTGAACGGCTTGATGCAGGCTGCCGCCCAGCGCCACGTTGATCTCTTGAAAACCGCGGCAGATGGCCAGCAGCGGCAGACCGCGTTCCAGCGCGGCGCGAGTCAGCGGCAGCGTGGTCGCGTCGCGCGCCGCATCTTGAGGCAGCTTAGGGTCAAGTACATCCTGATCGTAATGACGAGGATGGATATTGGAAGGCGACCCCGTCAGCATGATGCCGTGGCAGACGGAAAGAACAGCCTCAAGGTCACTCGAGTCCCCGAGCGCAGGCAGGATCAAAGGTGCGCAGTCCGCGCCGAGAACAACCGCGTCGACGTATTTGGACTGGGCGGCATGACTCTGCTGAACTCCGATTTGGAGGGCGCATGCGGGAAGAATGATAATTGGACGATGCATCATGTTTGTAATCGGTTTGTAATCGGTTTGTTATCGAATTGTTTGTTATTGAATTTATCTGGAACCATTTTTTGGCGAGGGCAGCGGCCGCAGATTCCAGATCGGTTCCAGGCGAAACCAAAGCGGAATCCCCCACCTCATCGAAACCTCTCCATCATCAGGAAATAGCGCATCCCCAGCGCCAATAACTGCCGCCCCATCCAATCCCCCATCGGCACCCGCACATGGCTGAAGCGCTGAAACACATCAAACTTATCCATCGTCCCGCCGATAGCTTTTGCCATCACCTCCCCCACGATATGCGAGGTGGCCAGGCCATGCCCCGAATAACCCTGGGCATACCAGACATTCGGCGCCAGCTTGCCAAGCTGGGGAATCCGGTTGATCACGATGCCCATATCGCAGCTCCACTCGAATCCAATCTCTACTCCGCGCAACTGCGGGAAAGTGCGTTCGATGCACGGGCGCAGTTCGGCGGCAATGTCGCGTGACGGCTTGCCTGAATAATTGGCGCCCCCGCCAAACAGCAAGCGTCCATCGGCAGTCATGCGGTAATAATCGAGCACAAAGCGGCTGTCATAGACCGCAACGTCCTGCGGATTGAGCTGGCGCGCAAGATCCCCCAGGGGCACGGTCGTCACAATTCCACCGGCGGCGGGAAAGATCATGCCGCCCAGCTTGCGCCGTTCCAGCTTGTGGTAAACATCCCCGGCGAGCAGAATCTGGCCGGCGACGATGCGGCCCTTGGGCAGGCGAATCGCCGGGGTCGCGCCGTGGATAATCTCCAGCACCGGCGAATCTTCGAACACCAGGCCACCGAGGCTGGCAAGGGCGCGGGCCTCGCCCAGGCACAGGTTCAGCGGATGCAGGTGCATATTCTTCCGGTTGTAAATACCCCCATGGTAGAGAGGCGTATCGAGGAAGCGGCCGATGTCCTTTCCCTCCACCAGTTCCACCATGTCGGCCATACCGCGCCGGGCCATGTCGTCGTAGGTGGCGCGCATCGCGCGCATGTGGCCGGGGCTGTAAGCGGTGTGCAGATGGCCGAACTTGAGATCGCAGGCGATGCCGTATTTCTCGATGCGCTCGCGGATGATGTCATGGCCGCGCCAGCGCAGGTACCAGATGAACGCCGCGGCGTCGTCCTGACCGACCTGGCGAGCAAGCTGACGCAGGATGGCGCCGTCACCCGACAGGCTGCCTGTAACCTGCCCGCCGTTGCGCCCGGACTGGCCCCAACCAATCCGGTTGGCTTCGACCAGGGCGACCTTCTTGCCTTGCTCCGCCAGTTCCAAGGCGCTGGCAAGGCCGGTGAAGCCGCCGCCGATGACGGCGACATCGACCTTGACTTCACCTTCCAGCTGCGGGAAACAATGGCTGCTGTTGACGGTGGCGTTGTAGTACGAGTCAATACGTTGGATACGCTGGCTGCTCATGTTGGTTTTCCCTTGCAAACGGTCCGGGTTGCGCGCATCACGCGAGTTCAAGGTAGCGCTCCAGTTCCCAGTCGGTCACGCTCTGGTTGAAACGGGCGATCTCCCATTGCCGGGTTTGCACGAAATGGCGCACGAACTCCTCGCCAAACAACTCGCGCGCCAACGGCGAGCGCTCCATCGCCGCCGTCGCCTCGGCCAAGGTGCGCGGCAGGCGTTCGAGCTGTTCAGCGCCGCAGTTGGCGCCGGAAACCGGCGGCTGCTCAAGCGCCAGCTGTTGCTCGATGCCGTACAGTCCGGATGCCAGCGCTGCCGCAATCGCCAGGTAGGGATTGGCATCGGCGCCAGGGGTGCGGGTCTCGAGCCGCATGGCGTGGCGGCTGCCGGGAATGACGCGCAGCGACACGTTCCGATTGTCCACCGCCCAGGTCGGTTTTACCGGGGCCAGGTTATTACCCACCAGGCGCTTGTAGCTGTTGATGAAAGGGGCAACCATCGGCAGCAAGTGCGGCAGGCAATGCAACTGGCCGGCGATGAAGTGGCGCATGGTCTCACTCATGCGGTGTTCGCCCTGCTCGTCGTAGAAGCAGTTGCGCCCATCGCGCCACAGACTCTGGTGAAGGTGCTGGCCGCAGCCGGCGTACGCCTCCGAATACTTGGCCATGAAGGTATTGAGCAGGCCGTGGCGGCGGCCGATTTCGCGCACCGACTCCTTGAACAGGACCGCGCGGTCGGCCGTCTTGAGCGCATCGCCATAGCGGATCGCTGCTTCAAAATTGCCCGGTCCGGCCTCGGTATGTATGGCCTCAAGCGGCACGTCGATGGCGTTCAGGTTAGTGAACAGGTCGCGCACGAACGCCTGCTGGGCATCGATGCGAAACGGTGAATAGTTGGTCATGCCTTGGGTGGCGCTTTGCAGATTGCGATAGTTTTTGGCACGTACCGACAGCTCGGTCTCGGCCAGCGCAAACCATTCGAATTCGGCGCCCACCTGTGCCGAATAGCCCATCGCATCGGCCTTGGCCAGCACCCGTTTCAACAGTTGGCGCGGACAGATCGGCAACGGTGAGCCATCGTTCCGCGTGTGTTCGCCCAGGATCAGCCAGCAGTTGTTGTCCCATGGCAGACGGCGCGCAGTAGTCGGATCGAGCAGCAGGCCGATATCGGGAAGGCCGGTGTGAAAGCCGGTGAAGCTGACGTTGTCGTATAACTGGTCCTGGATATCCCAGCCGAAGACGGCACTGGCGATGGTGCCGCCGCCGTCGAGCATGCTGGCGATCTTTTCGCCTGACAGTTGCTTGCCGCGACAGACACCGTCGATGTCGGTGACCATGAAGCGGGCATACGTCTCGCTGGCGAGCTGGTCTTTGGAGAAGGCAATCGTGTGGCTGGAGTTCATGATCTTGTCTCAATTCTGGTGATACGACCGCATGGCGCGGCGTTCGCCGCCGCCAATGGGCGTTGCCGGCAATCGGATGTTGAGTGGAGGTGTCTGTGGCGGGACGGCGCGGCGCAGTGTACACACCGACGCCGGCTGTCCGCCAGGGGAAGGGATGGAACTTAGGTGACGTCCGGCGGCGCTTCCGGCCGCGGAGCTGGCCAGGATGCTGGCCGGGGATCTGACTGGGGTGCTGCACTGACTGCGGCTGCCGCCGGCCGCGCCTGTTCATTCATCAAGATGAGGTGGCCCGCCAGCGCATGCACGCAGATCCGATGGTGTGTATCAAACAGCGCGGCATGCGCCGGATCGCGCATGATCGATTCGATCAACAGGTAATGGTCGAGGATGGTCATGGTCCGCGCCAAGGCGCTGCACTGCTCTTTCCCGACGTACGGCAGAAGGTGGGAAATCGCATCGGTGAGCAAGGCGTTGACCTGCAGGTCGATCTGGCGTTCCAGCGCATGCAGCGCCGGCACCGACGCCAGCAAGGAAATCAGGACGCTCACGCCCGGTACCTGTTCGTACTGCGGCCGCACCGCGTCATACACCATGCCCATGTAACGGACCAAGTCCACGCAGCCTGTCTTGCTCGGGTGGATGACCGCGATCCCGTCCTTGACGCGCTCGAGCCATTGGCTGGCCAACGCATGGATCACCGCTTCTTTGTTGGGGAAGTATTCATACAGGCCGCCCACCGACAGGCCGGCGGCTTCGGCAATGCGCTTGGTGGTCAGCTTGGCCAACCCGCCGCGCGCGATTTCCTCGCCCGCGGCGTGCAGGATCACTTCAATCGTCTTGTGTCCACGCTCCTGTTGCGGAACGCGCCGCTTGGCAGCCGGCTTGGCTTTGGCCTTGCCGGTGGCGGGCGACTCTGACGAGACCAGAGATTTCTTATTGGGCATGCTGAGTTGCTTCAGTTTGGTAGTTGCAGGTAACGTGTCTGTAGGTAACGTGCCGATTATGCCACACGGCTTCATGCTTGCTGGCCCAGTGCAGGGAACTGCTCGATGAAGAGCCGCGACGTGCCCGCCCGCGCATGATTAGAGGCAACCCGGAACACCGTTTCATCGTCATACGCATTGGCGACAATCTGCATCCCGGTCGGCACACCCAGCTCCGACAAGCCGGTCGGCGCTGCCAGCACCGGATAGCGATTGAGCAAATTGAAAGGCGGTGTCAGACACCATCCCAGGTTGGCTTCGACCTGATGGGCTCCCACCTTTATGAAGGGCTCGGCCACCGGATCCTGGTCGGCCGCCAAGTCGGTCGTCAGCATCGAGGCGCAAATAAAGGCGGTATAGCCCTTGCCCCAGACCTTTTCATGCATGTCGCGGTGCAATTGCTGGCCAAGCGCCGCGCTCGGCATGATGGAAGGATGATGCACGGCGGCCTTCTGGCGCATGTGGGCGGTATAGCTGCACAGCTTGTCTGCGTCAGCGTCCGCGATATCGGTCATGAATTCGTCGACGAACAACGCGTTCAGGCCATCGAGCAGCACCTGGTTGATTTCATCGAGATCCCAACGCAGCGCGACTTCCTCGACGATGGCGCCACGCCGGCGCAGGCCCTCGAGCGCCTGCAGCAGGTTGTGCTCGATATCGCTCGCCAGCGCCGGATGACCGAAAGCCGGGCTGTAGGCGATGCGCATGCCGCTCAGGTCGCCGTATTCTGTGGGCAGTGCGGTGTAAGGAAGCGTGGTGAAGGAAGCGGGATGCGGGCCGGCCAGCACGTTCTGCATCAGCACCAGGTCGTCAAAGCTGCGCGTCATCGGCCCTTCCACTGCCTGCACCATGTATTCATCTCCTGGAGCGCAGGCCAGCCGTCCGAATGGCGGCTTGTAACCATACACGCCGCACAGCGATGACGGCAGGCGGATCGAGCCGGCCATGTCGCTGCCGGTGGCCAGCGGCGCGACACCGGCCGCCAATGCCGCACCGGAACCACCGCTGGAACCGCCGACGGAATACGCCGGAGCCCATGGATTGCGGGTGACGCCATACAGCTTGCTCCAGGTGTGACCAAGCACGCAGAATTCCGGATTGGTTGCCTGGAAATAGGGAATCGCGCCGGCGTCGAGCAGCTTGTCGACAATCGGATGGTTCTCGACCGCCACTTTGTCTTTGAACACGAGCGAGGCCAGCGGGCGTGGCCAGCCCTTGACGCTGGTCTCTTCCTTGATGATGACGGGCACACCCTCCAGCGGCCGGACAGTGCCTTCAGCATAGCGGCGCCGCGACTCGCGCGCCATGGCGCGCCCCTGCTCTAAGAACAAACCGGCGGCGCAGTTGATCGTGGCTTGCTGGCGTTCGGCGGCTGCGGCCAGCACCTCGAAGTAGTCGACCGGGTTCAGGCTGCCGTCGCGAAAGCGCGTTAGCAGATCAGTGGCGGAGAGATAGGTAATGTCGTGCATGGCGGTTCCTGATGTAAGGTTGTTCATTGCGCTACGGCCATCTGGGCCGGGCAAAAGGATTCGTCCGGGTGTGGCTGTCCCAGCGCGGGGAACTGCTCGATGAAGAGCCGCGACGTGCCCGCCCGCACATGATTGGAGGCAACCCGGAACACCGTCTCATCGTCATACGCATTGGCGACAATCTGCATCCCGGTCGGCACACCCAGTTCTGACAGGCCGGTCGGCGCAGCCAGCACCGGATAGCGATTGAGCAGATTGAAGGCCGGCGTCAGACACCATCCCAGGTTGGCCTCGACCTGGTGGCCTCCCAGCTCCAGGAAGGGCTCGGCCACCGGATCCTGGTCGGCCGCCAAGTCGGTCGTCAGCATCGAGGCGCAAATAAACGCGGTATAGCCCTTGCCCCAGACCTTTTCATGCATGTCGCGGTGTAATTGCTGGCCAAGCGCCGCGCTCGGCATGATGGAAGGACGATGCACGGCGGCCTTCTGGCGCATGTGGGCGGTATAGCTGCACAGCTTGTGTGCGTCAGCGTCTGCGATATCGGTCATGAATTCGTCGACGAACAACGCGTTCAGGCCATCGAGCAGCACCTGGTTGATTTCATCGAGATCCCAACGCAGCGCGACTTCCTCGACGATGGCGCCACGCCGGCGCAGGCCTTCGAGCGCCTGCAGCAGGTTGTGCTCGATATCGCTCGCCAGCGCCGGATGACCGAAGGCCGGGCTGTAGGCAATGCGCATGCCGCTCAGGTCGCCGTATTCTGTGGGCAGTGCGGTGTAAGGAAGCGTGGTGAAGGAAGTGGGATGGGGGCCGGCCAGCACGTTCTGCATCAGCACCAGGTCGTCAAAGCTGCGCGTCATCGGCCCCACCACTGCCTGCGTCATATATTCAGCACCAGGAGCGCAGGGCAGTCGTCCGGATGGCGGCTTGTAACCATACACGCCGCACAGCGATGCCGGCAGGCGGATCGAGCCGGCCATGTCGCTGCCGGTGGCCAGCGGCGCGACGCCGGCGGCCAATGCCGCACCGGAACCACCGCTGGAACCGCCGACGGAATATGCCGGAGCCCATGGATTGCGGGTGACGCCATACATCTTGCTCCAGGTGTGCCCAAGCACGCAGAATTCCGGATTGGTTGCCTGGAAATAGAGAATGGCGCCGGCGTCGAGCAGCTTGTCGACAATCGGATGGTTCTCGACCGCCACTTTGTCTTTGAACACGAGCGAGGCCTGCGGGCATGGCCAGCCCTTGACGCCGGTCTCTTCCTTGATGATGACGGGCACGCCCTCCAGCGGCCGGGCAGTGCCTTCAGCATAGCGGCGCCGCGACTCGCGCGCCATGGCGCGCCCCTGCTCCAGGAACAAACCGGCGGCGCAGTTGATTGTGGCTTGCTGGCGTTCGGCGGCTGCGGCCAGCACCTCGAAGTAGTCGACCGGGTTCAGGCTGCCGTCGCGAAAGCGCGTTAGCAGATCAGTGGCGGAGAGATAGGTAGTGTCTTGCATGCAGGTTTCTGGTCTAAGAGTGATCATTGAGGTGCGGCCATCTGGGCCGGATAAAAAGATTCGTCGGGGCGCGGCAGCCACCAGTCGTGGATGCGCGGCTGGTGATCGAGGATGACCATCTTGGTGCGGCGAAATGCATCCAGTCCACGCCGTCCGAGCTCGCATCCGAGGCCGGACATCTTGCTGCCGCTGAAAGGCAGCGCATCGTTGTCGATCAGCGGGTTGTTGATCCAGACCATGCCGGATTCAAGCCGGCTGGCCGCTTCCATCGCCTCGGCCAGGTCGGTCGTAAAGACCGAGGCGCCCAGGCCGAATTCCGAATCGTTGGCCAGCCACAGCGCTTGGTCGAAGTCGGCGACGCGGCAGATGGCTGCGACCGGCCCGAAGCATTCTTCACGCATGATGGCCATCTGCGGGGTGACGCCGGTCAGGATGGTCGGCTCATAGAACCAGCCGGGCGGGCAATCGGGCGGAATGCGGCCGCCGCAGACCAATTGTGCGCCCTGCTCAATGGCCTCCTGCACCAGGCGCGCCACCTTGTCGCGCGCGGCCTTGCTGACCAGCGGGCCGATCTCGGCCATGCCCATGCCGTCGCCGACCCGCAGCTGGCGGGTGCGGCGGGCAAACTCGGCGACAAAGGCGTCGTGGATCTGGTCGACGACGAAGAAGCGTTCGGACGAGGTGCACACTTGCCCGCTGAGCAGGAAGGCGGAATTGACGCAGCCAGCGGCGGCCACCTCGAGTGGCGCGTGGCGCGAGATGATCATCGGATCGCTGCCGCCGGCCTCGAGCACGCAAGGCATCATCTGCTGCGCGCAGGCGACGCCCACCGCGCGCGCCGCGGCAACGCTGCCGGTGAATGCCACCGCATGCGTGCCGGGCGATTGGATCAGCAACTGAGCAGTGTCGGCATTGCCGGGCAGGCAGGCAACCAGGCCGGCGGGCAGCGCGGCGAAATGCGCCATGAACTGCAGGGTGCACAGCGCTGTCGCCTCGGCCGGCTTGATGATGCAGGCATTGCCGGCGGCCAGCGAGGCGGCCACCGTCCAGCACAGCAACAGTATCGGATAGTTGAACGGCAAAATGTGCACGCTGACGCCGTACGGCTCATAGCGCATGTGCTGGAACGAACCGGCCAGGTTGGAACCGGCGACCGTGCCGCCATCGTCGCGCGCCATTTCGGCGTAATAGCGGAACACCGATGCGCAGATCGACAGTTCGCCCACCGCGTCCGGGTAGGGCTTGCCCATCTCCCGGCAAATCAGCTGTGCCAGCTCGCTGCGGATAGTCGAATTCTCGATCGCATGGGCGACGCTATGCAGCAGCGCGGCGCGGCTCTGGGTATCGGTGTTCTTCCACTGCTTCTGGGCCAGGTTGGCAGCGGCCACCGTGCGCTCGACGTCGGCTTGCCCGCACAAGGGGTAGCGCCCGACTAGCGCCAGCGTGGCCGGATTAATGGAGTCCTTGTGCTGTTCTGCAAGCGCCGGCGCATAGGCGCCATCGAGGTAAATCTGCGGGTGCAGCGGGTCAAAACAGGAAAGATTCGCAAGCATGGTATATCCAGTTATCTAAAGAATTCATAAAACCGCACATGCGGCAAAACTGCCAGCCACTCATTTGCCACTCAACGCGAGGATGATCGCGCTGGCGCAGCGCTGACCGCTCTCGACCGCACCGTTGAGGAAGCCGGCGTGCTTGACCGACGTATGTTCGCCGGCAAAGTGGCAGTTCCCCTGACGCACCCCCTGATAGCCGTGGTAGCTGGTGAGGCTACCCATTGGATGGGCGGAGTAGGCGCCCTTGGTCCATTCGTAGCCAGGCCAGTAGTTCAGCAGCGCACGACCGTTCCACAAGGGCTTGATTCCAGGGAAGAGCAGATCGAGCCCATTGAGTGCATCCGCAGCTTTCTGATCGGTCGGTTTGTCGTTCATCGCCAGCGCCACCTTGTCACCCGAGAAGCAGGTCAGGATGCCCTCGGCGCCCGGCTGGGCGCGCGTCACTTCCCAGCTGATCTGGTAGCCGGTATCGTTGTCGGTCAGGCCGGTGTAACCCTGCTCGCGCCAGATGCGGCGCTTGAACTGCATTTGGAACTTCGCATGCATGCCCATCCTGAAATTCCGGATAGTCGCGACCTTCATGCTGTCGAAGCCGGCGTTGCTGTAGTCGACCGCGCTCTGAAGGATTGAGAACGGCAGCGCCAGCACCACATGATCGGCCACCACATTGACGCTGCCGCTGGTGTTGCTGACGGTGTTGCTGACGGTATTGCTGAAGGTGAGCGTGTAGCTGTTGTCGCCATTCCTGACCAGCCGGGTCAGGGCATGTCCCTTGACGATCTGGCTGCTGTCGAGGCGCGCTGCCATGCCGCTGACCAGCTGGTCGTTGCCGCCGCGAATGTGGAAGCGCTCGTCAGAACCGTCTTCGGCGAAGAAGCCCACCAGGTTCAGTGCGCTGGCCTCGGTGGCGGCGATGCCGGCCGAGGTGTCCATCAGCAGCTTGAACAACTGGCCCAACTTCGAGCCTAGCCCACCCGGTACATAGCGGCTGATGTAGTCGGTGCTCGACATGTGGTCGAGCTCCAGGCCGCGCTGGGTATGTTTGTCGTAGGTCTGCGGCCAGGGCGCCGCGCGGTTGTCGGCGTCGAACTGGCCGGCGACGGCGGCGAAGTCGTTGACCTGCTGTTCATAGGTATAGCGCTCGCCGCCGATCCAGAAAGTCATCGCGCCGCCCTGCTCCTTGTCATAGGCAGCCAGGTCGTCCAGGGTCAGTCCGAGCTCGGCCGCCAGCTTGCGCAGCTCGACGTGTCCGGTGTCGATCAGTTCGCCGCCGTTCTCGGCCACCTGTCCGGGGAAGCTGGTGGTATTGGAAAAGCAACGTCCGCCAAGCCGGTCCGACGCTTCGTACACAGTGGCAGACAGACCGGCCTTCTTGAGCTCGTAGGCGCAGGCCAGGCCACCGAGGCCGGCGCCGACAACGACGACGCGCACATTGCTACCCCTGCTACCCTTGCTGCCACCGCTGCCGAGCGTGGCCGCCGCCGACAGCAGCGGGCTTGACGCCAGCATCGCCACCGAACCGGCGGCCGACATCTTGAGCAGCTGGCGCCGCTCGTGCTGCAGCGCCAGCGCCGCTTCGGTCGATACACCATGTTCGTTGCGCAGGCGCGCCACGTCCATCACCGAGGCCAGGATACGCTTCAAGGGAGAGTGTGCCATGTTGTCTCTTTCAGGCTTTTATATTTTATTAGGTGGCTTGAGGTGGTTCGGATACGTCGGGACTGCTGCCGGACTCGCAACGGATCTGGCTGGAAGATGCGTTCACGGCGCCATTCCAATAGCGCTTCACAAGCCAGTAGACGATACCGGTGGCGCACCAGCAGGTACCGACAGTCAGAGCCATGGCGTTCAGGCTGGACAGGATCATCACCACCGCCCAGATGCCAATCAGCGGCATGGCCACGTGAGACCGCCAGCTGTGGCCGGGACGACGGCCAAAGTGAGCCAACACGGAAAGATGCACGAACACGAAGCCGGTCAGCGCGCCGAAGCTGATAAGGATCGCGAGATCGCTGATCCGCTCGCTCATGAACAGCGCGATGGCCAGCGAGATGCTGGTCGAGACGATCATCGCCACATACGGATTGCCGTGACGCCGATTCACTTTGGCCAGAATCGAGGGCAAGGTCTGGTCACGGCCCATCGCATACAGCACGCGCGCCACGCCGACCTGCATCGGCAGCACATTCGGCACGCCCACCACCAGTGTCAGGAACCAGGCCAGCCCGATGGCGGCTCCCTTGCCGCCAATGGCGGCCGCCAGTTCGTAGATCACGGTAGCCGGATCGTGTATCGGGAAACCGGCTAGGATGTTACCGATCACCCAGGTGACCAGCACAAAAGTGCCGCCGGTCAGGGCCAGGTTGGTCAGGATCGCCTTGCCGATCAGGCTGGTGTCGCGATCCTTGACTTCTTCGGCCAGGGTCGAGACTGCATCGAAGCCGAGGTAACCCGTCACGCAGACCGCGGTGGCGGCCAATACGCTGCTGACATGGAACTTGCTCGCTTCAAACAGCGGCGCCATCGTCAACGCCGCGCTGCCCATGCCTCCGTGCAGGGCAAACAGCAACAGCGTCACCACGACGGCCACCAGCAGAAGTTGCAGCACGACCGAGACGCTGCTGACCCACGAGGTGACGCTGACGCCGAACCAGTTGACGACGGACGTGGCGCCAACCGTGATCACGATCCAGGTTGCGCGATCGACTTGCGGCATCAGGGTTTCCAGGCCCACCGCGCTCAGGATGTAGATGAAGGCGGGCACCAGCAGGTAGTCAAGCAGGATCATCCAGCCTGAAATGAAACCGGCGAACGGCCCCATCGTATTGCTCGCGAAGCTGTACACCGAACCAGCGCTGGGCATCGCCGACGTCATCACCGCATAGCTGTTGGCGGTGAAGTACAGGCATAACGCAGCGAGCAGGTAGGCCAGCACCGGCAGGCCGCCCGAGACAGCCCAGACGAATCCGGCCATGGTCAGCGGTGTCACCGGCGCGGTATAAGCCAGGCCGTAGAACACCAGATCGCGGTAGCTCAGCTGACGCTTGAGTTTGCCGTTTTGTTCAATCGGGGATGCGGTCGTCATGTTAGGGCACCCCATGCTGATGTGTACCGCTGTGGTCGAAAGTAAGTATTTGGGTAAGCCATTTTCATTGTCTCCAATCTGATCATGGGCGTGCCCTGGCCGGTTATTCCGACAAGACACTTTTTAGTTTTGTCATACGTTGATGCTTACCGGAATCACTATAACCGAGTAATTGTTCGGTTTTCAAGCGATATTTGACATATTTGTGACTTTAGATAAAAAGTCCCGGAGGCAGGGGCACGGTATTACCGGCAGGCCGCTGCTGCCGGCCCGCTCAATCCGGATTTCCGGTCGACTGGTACCAATTCCAGTCCTGGCTATGGTCGAAGCTGGTGATCTGCTTCACCTCCAGAAAGGCTTCATAGCCATTGCGCCCCAGTTCACGACCGATGCCCGAAGCCTTGTAGCCGCCCCACGGCAGCTGGGTGAAGGTCGGTTGCGAACAATTAACCCAGACCACACCCGCACGCAGCGCCCTGGCCACCCGATCGCAGCGCGCCAAATCATCCGACATCACTGCGCCCGCCAGGCCGAAGCGGCTGTCGTTGGCCAGTGCAATCGCCTCCTGTTCCGTGTCAAAGGCATGGATGCAAAGGACCGGTCCGAACACTTCCTCGCGCCAGATCCAGCTGTCGAGCGGCACATCGGTGAAGATGGTGGGTTCGACAAAATAGCCGCGCGCGAGGTGTGGCGGCCGTCCGCCACCAGTGACCAGGCGGGCGCCGCTGGCGAGGCCGCGCTCGATGCCTTCCATGACCCGGCGGTGCTGCAAGGCCGAGACTATCGGCCCCATCTGGACGCCATCCTGATCACCCGGTCCGATCACGATCCGCTCCGCCGCCGCCTTCAAGCGCGCCAGCAGGGTGTCATGGACCGACCGCTCGACCAGCAGGCGCGAGGTCGCCGAGCAGATCTGCCCCTGGTTCCAGAAGACGCCGAACTGGATCCATTCGACCGCTTTGTCCAGGTCGCAATCGGCGAACACGATGAAGGGGGATTTCCCGCCCAACTCCAGGCTGACGGAACGGATGTCGCGGGCCGCCGCCTGCATCACCTGCGAGCCGGTGGCCTGGGAACCGGTGAAGGCGAGCTTGTCGACGCCGGGATGCGCACTCAGAGGTGCACCGGTCTGCTGGCCAAGGCCCGTCACCAGGTTGAAGACCCCGGGCGGCAGGCCGGCCTGATGAAAGTAGCGCGCCAGTTCACCACAACTGAGCGAACAGAATTCGGACGGCTTGAGCACGATGCTGCAACCTGCCGCCAGCGCCGGCGCCACCTTCCATACCGCCATCAGCAAGGGAAAGTTCCATGGCGTGATGGCGCCCACCACGCCGAGCGGCTCCTTGCGCACCCGGCAGGTGAAGCGCGAGTCGCCGACATCGACTGCCGCCTCGCCCTCCGCCTCGACCTGCTCGGCCATGTCGGCGTAGTAGTCGAAGCAGAAGGCCGCATCGCCGATGTCCCAGCGCGCCTCCTTCAGCGGCTTGCCGTTGTCGCGTACCTCCAGCAGCGCGAGCTGCTCGAGATTGGCGCGGATCTCGGCCGCCACACGGCGCAAGACGGCCGCGCGGCTGGCGGCCGGCATCCGTGGCCACGGGCCTTGATCGAAGGCGCGACGCGCGGCCAGCACGGCGGCCTCCACATCGGCATCGGTACCCGCCGCGATCTCGGCGAAGCGTTCCTCGCTGGCCGGGTCGACCACCTCCAGGAAGCCGCCGCACGCCGGCGCAACAAAGGCGCCGTCGATATAGAGCAAGTTGCGCATGGTTTCCCCCTGCCCGATCAAGCCATGTCCAGCGTCAGGGTGATGGCGAATTTGCGCTTCTCGGCTTCCCTGAAATAGGACTGCACATCGAAATACGCCTCCGGCGCGTACACGCCGGGCCGGCGCGTCTCGCTCAGGATCAGCTGGACCGCGATGGAGGCGTTCATCGAGGTAGCCGCGTCCACATAACCGTCGTACATAGGATTGGGGCGGACCAACACTTCGCAGCGCGCGCTGGCAGCTTTGCCGCCGATCCGGCCGCGGCCGATGGCGAAGTGGATCTCATGGCTCTGCTGCTGCGGGATCTGGTCCTGCTTCTCGGCGATGTTGCGGTGGATGACGGCATTGAGCACATCCAACGGACGCACCGGCACGCCATTGACTTCCACCGGCCGGTCGAAATCACCGAAGCCGGCCTTGACCAGGCCGACCCAGGCCTCGTGCTCGCGATGCGGAAGGTGCAGCTTCCAGGTGAACTCCTTGATGCCCTTCTGGCGGATGCCATCGGCCAACGGCACGGTCAGCTGCTCGGAATGCACTGAGTACATGAACTCGCAGCGCCCCCAAGGCTGCGGCAGGTCGATCGTCTCGACGCCGGTCAGGGGCTGGCATTCCACATGACGGCCATCGAGGAACTGGATGCAGGGATGCGCATATTCGGCCAGCACGGTCGACACACTGTAAGGCGGCACCAGGACCGGATTTTCCGGACCGGTCAGGGTGGCGGCCCAATAGAGGTTGATGCTGTCGACCTCGTCGAACTGGTCCGCCACCGCGCGGCAGATCACGTTCGACATGCCGGGATCGGCGCCCACTCCCAGCACCGCCACCACACCAGCCTGGCGGAAACGCTCTTGCCATTCCAGCTGCTTGACGGTGTAGGTACCCAGCCCACCGAGGTCCACATAGTCGACACCTGCAGCCAGAGCGGCGGCGAAGATCTCCATCTGGTGCCCGGCCAAGGTGGGAACGGCGTTGATGCAAATGTCAGCACCGGCGAGCGAGCGTGCCAGCGCCGCGGGATCGGCCACATCCAGGTCATGCAGGGTGAGGCGGGAATCGTCGAGCTGCTCGCGCAGCGCCACCATCCTTGCGCGATGGCTATCGAACAGCCGCACTTCGGCGATATCGATGATTGCCCGGTCTGACAGCAGGTCGCGGATGATGCCCTGCCCCATCATGCCTGCGCCGCCAAGGATGGCGATGGTTGCCTTCTTTTTCATGGTACTGCTCCTTTTCGTTTAGTTATTGCCCCGCCGGCCAGGTTGACCGGAGGGCTAAATCTGGGCGCCACTCTGGGGCAGGCGCAAACAGGGAAACGCAGCAGCATTTCATGCTTGGGCGCCAACCCGTAAAAACACTAAAACCGACTATTTGCTCGGTTTCGGCAAAATATTACCGGAAAAATGCCGCGCGATGCGGAAAATAATAGAAATCGATGACTATTTATTCGTTGAGTTGACACTGGACCTGGCCCTGACCTGCCACAGCACGTAGCGCGGTGTCGTGGAATTGCTGGGCGTGTCCATCAGCGAGGGTAGCGTCCGCAACGTCCATGAAGCGGCGGCCCGCCGCGCCACCTGAGGCGTTCATCTTTGATGGGCTGCTGGGGAAATATGTAAGCGGCTCAAAGAAGCCTGCTGAGACTGTTTTAAGAAAAAAAAAGCACTTCCGCTTATCGGAAGTGCTTTTTTCCCTACTGCCAAGAGAAACGCTTACTGACTAACTACGAAGGTAGCCGGTCCAGCCAGCTTGACATAACCGCCATTGTATAAATACCAGGCCGTATAAGTGCCGGGCGCCAGCGATGCCGTGCTGAACGAAGTCACGCCGCCTTCGGCCGCTACGTATTGCCAAAGCGCGGAACTGTTGGTGCCCGGGCTGGCGCCGGCAGCGTAGATGCCGACCCAGTTGGACGAATTGGTGTTGGCCGGCGTGGTGCTGAAATTGAAGGCGATGTTTTCTCCCTGCTTCACATTGGGCATGGCGACGCTAAACGAAGAGGCCGCGGCTTTTGCGTTCGGCGTGAAAGCGTCGTTGATGGGCTGAGCGTAGGTATCGTTGGCGGTCAGTGGCCCTATTCCGAGCGCGTTTTCAATGGTGCGGCCGACGCTGTAATGGTTGTAGCTTGCAGTACTGAGGGCGCCGCTTCCGACCAGCCCTTGCGAACCGTAGACGATGCCGCCGATGTGGTTGGCGACGCTACCGGAAGATTCATCCCAGGTCAGTATCAGCAACGAGCGCTCATTGATCCATGCCGGCGACGCGAATATCGGCTGCAAGGTTTGCTTCAGCCATCCGTCCTGCACCTGCAGACTGTTGGCAGAGCCGTTGCCCGATGCTTCGCCGTCGGCGTTGTCGTCGGCAGCTATCCACGAAAAATTCGGTGTGGTCGATGCCGACTGCAAGTCAGTGGTGAGCTGCGTGGTGTCGAACAGATGGGCGGCGCAACGCGTCGGGTTGCCCGAGATGTTGGTGTAGTTGATGAACGGCGCGTCATCCGGCTGGTAATAGCTGTCGAAATTGTTCTTGGTGTTGCACGGGGTTCCCATGCCTTGTTCGTAGGCTTTCCAGGTTTTGCCGACCGCTTCCAGGCGGTCGCCGATGTGGCTGGCGCTGACCTTGATGTTCGGGAAGTAGATTGCTCCGGTTACGAAGGTGTCGCCGCCCGAGACCGCCAGGTAGTTCTCATCGCTGGGATGGTAGACGCCACTATAGTTGGTCATCAGGGTACCGCTTTGCGCCAGCGAGTTGATGAATGGCGCATTGGCGGTATCGCCGATTACTTGCGAATAGTCGGTGTTTTCCATCATCACGAAGAACACATGATCGAAGGCCGGCACCGTGGATGCCGGCGCTACCAAGGCAGGCGCAGGCACGGGAGTCGACAAGGTGAGCGACAGATTGTCGGCGTAGCCGACGTTGTAGGAACCCGAGGTATTGATGAACTGCAGCTGCACCGCAATCGAGCGCGTGCCGGCCGGCACCGTGCCGTTGTTCGACTTGACGATGAATGCATTGGCATTGCCGCGCGCGCTGGCCGTGACGCCTGACAGTTCGCCCGGATTGCCCAGTACCTGGCCCGCAGCGCCGAGGAAAGTAGCCGTGACGACGGCTTGCCCCGCATTCCCGGCATAGCCGCCCAGCCAGCCGGACAAGGAGTAAGTCACCGTACCGGTATCGATCGCGCTGCCGGCGGCAGACACGTTGATGGTTTGCATCAAGGCGGAGTCGCCATACGGGCCGTCGGCGATGAAGGCATTGCCGGCTGCCGGTGAGGACGGCGTAGTGAAACTTGCGACGGAATAGCACACCAGCGTCGGACTACCCAGCAATACCTGCCAGCCCGGCACGGTTTTAACAGCTTTCCAGTCGGTCGCGCAGAGGCCGGTTTCGCCGCCGCCGTTGACGATAAGATTGCCACTGCCGGTGGCGTGGACGGCGCCTGCGCAAGCAAGCAGCGCTACACCGGCCACACAGGCCAACGCCGGTTTCAGAATGCGTGCGGCAAACTGCGTCGAAAAATCATTTTTCTTTAAACTCATCATATTCTCCAGTCGATGATTAGCTTTGCGTGCGCAGCAGAAAAAAACCTGTCCCTTGCCGCTATAGCAGGCACGGGACAGGTGATCTACGGTCAGGCTCCGCACGCCAGCTTGATCGATCGCTCTCATAGTGCAGATCGATCAAGATAGTTGGCGGTATTTCGTTATTAAGTTTTTGATGCAGCTGCAACTAGCGCTTTTTTGCAGGTCGGGCAAGCAATCGGCTGGCCGGTCGACGGATCGAGGATCAGCAGCGATGTGCTCGGTGCGTCGCTCAGGTTCAGCATATTGTTCAGGGTGCCGGCAATAGCGTCGTAGGAGCCGGCGATGCGCTGGCCGGACAGCCAGTTGTCTTCGATGAAGCGCAGGATCGAGGTCTGGTCGGTCAGCGTGTGGTCGACATAGTTGGTTTTCGCATACGGCGAGATCACCAGCAGCGGCAAGCGTGGACCGTAGCCGCAGCGGCCTTGGGCGCCGCTCTTGCCGGAAACGCCGGACAACACGGTCGGCATGCCTTGCAGCGAACCCGGGCCATTGGTTTTGCATACGCCCGGGCCGTTCAGCATGTCCGCCACGCCTGGCGCGGTCAGGCCGTTGCTGCTGAAAGCGGCGGCGGCCGTGGTGTTGGACGACGGATTCAGGATAGGGCTGGCCTGGTGGTCGTAAAAGCCGTCCGAATCGTCATAGGCAATCACCACCAGCGTGTTGCTCCAGCCTGGTTGCTGCTGCAGGAAGTTGATTACCTTGGTGACGAAGGCTTGCTCATCGATCGGGTCGGAGTAGCCGGCGTGGCCATCCTGGTAAGCCGGCGCTTTCAGGAAGCTGACTGCAGGATAATTGCCAGCCGATACCGCATCGAAAAAGTCGTGGATGTCGTATTGGTGATTGGCCGGATCCGGCGTTTTGCCATCTGCCTGCAAGGTTTTGCCGATAGCCGATACCGAGCTCGGACGCGCATGCTTCAGGTTCTGAGTGCTCGCATAGTATTGGAACGGCTGGTGATGCGGGATGTAATCCTTCTTGGTGACACCGGTAATTGCCGATGTACTGGTGCGATTGCAGCCGGTCGAGCCGTCGGCATTGGTCACGGTCAAATCAAATCCGCCCTCGAAGAAGCCCCAGCTGACATTTGCTGCGTTGAGCAGATCGCCGACATTCTTGCCGCTCAGCTGCGCCGCATCGCGTGTCATGCAAGCGTCGTTCAAAGGCTGAGCGTCGCCGGCCAGGTTGATACCGCCCATACTGTCGCCGGACAGCTCGCCGTAATAGCCGTCGCCGGCCGCATAGTTGCCAGCCTGGCTGGCCGACAGGTTGGTAGCGATGACGCCGTTGGTCTGGCCGGAAATCAGGTTGATCGCTCCCGGCGCCGACGGGCCGAAAGTGGTGCCGAACGAATTGTCGTTGAGCGCATAATGCTGCGCATAATTCCACAGCGCCGTCACGGTATTGCCGTCGAAGTAACCCATGGTCAGGCCATTGGTGTTGAGCGGCGGCGTCAGCACTTGCGGCGGCGCCGAGTTGCCGGCGCCCAGCGATGCCGGGAACAGATCCATGGCGCCGCCGTTGAAGCCCATTTGCTCGACCTGGTAATCATGATCCTGGTCGGCGATAACGACCTGCGAACGGTCAAGACGGAAAGGATTGATCGCGTTGACGCCGTTGCCGGCGTTTAGCGTCGTCGGGTTGGCTGTCAGCAGGCTAGGCACTCTAAGTGCCGCGAATTTCTGGGTGACATCCAACGGCGTTTGCAGATTATTGACCACCGGCGTATTGGCTGCGGCCGTGAATGCCGGCTCACCGGCCGGATTGGCGGCGTTTGGATAGGTGCCGAAATAGTGATCGAATGAGACGTTTTCCTGGAAGATGACAACCACGTGCTGGATCGGCGTGGCGGCTTGCGCTGCCGCCGTCGAGCCGTTGTTGAGAGCTGACGACGAGCTGCCGGAGCTGCCGGAGTTGCAGCCGCCCAGCAGGCCGGCTGTGATGGCCAGCGCAAGCGCCGGCTTCGCGAAACGATGCTTCGCAGATCTGGAATACAGTTTCATTGATGCTCCTGTTGTAGTTTTTAGTGATGAATGCGCTTGCGCTCGACTGGCAGCTTGCCGGATACCGTCCGGCAGTCGAGAAATGACACAGAGATAGTTCCCAAGAGAAACATTCGGAGCTGGATTGTAGGGTCGGCTTGTTACCGCATCATGACCTGCCGGCCTCCTCACCTGACGCATCGACTCTAATTACAAAGCCCTCAATTTCATCAAGTTGAAATATTTCAGCGCTACTGTGTCGGGTTATTGTTTTCATCCAGATGCGCAACCACGTTCGCAGGCGTTATCAGCGCAATGCATCGCAACGAAAACTTCACCGTCGCACGTCCTTGAGCCTCTATGAAAATCCGGTTTCAGCCGCACCCTGCTCGCGCTGTCCCAGCTTCGCCGCATACAGCGATCCTGCTGCTCGCAACGCTGATGTTTCTCTTGAGCGCTTGTAACCGTCAAGACAAGGCAGGTACTGGTATTGCGCCAGCTGCGGTTGCACCAACAGTTGCGCCAGCAGCTGCACCTGTAACGCCGCTGCCGGCAACCACTGCCCAGGCAGCGCTGGCGCGCCTGAATGCGCCGGTGGCGCCCTTAAGCGCCGTGGCCGAGATCGGAAAAAAGATCTTTTACGATAAATCCCTGTCTGCGTCCGGCAAGCTCTCCTGCGCATCCTGCCATAACCCGGATAACGCCCACGCGCCGGCCAACGGCCTCGCAGTACAGCTCGGCGGCATGCATCTGCAAGCCCAAGGAGGCCGCGCTGTGCCGTCGCTGCGCTATCACGAACACGCGCCGGCATTTTCTATCGGCCCGGACAGCAAACCTGATGAAGACGATAAAGGCGCCCTCCTGCAAGTGGCAGCGGCCAAGGTCAGCCCTGCGGCGCCAGCGGTAGCCAAGGCGACGCTGCAGCCGGCCGCAGCAGTGCAGGAAGTGGTGCCGCAAGGCGGCTTCGACTGGGACGGACGGGCAAGCAACCTGACAGACCAGGCTGGCGGTCCTTTGCTAGCCGCGAATGAAATGGCCAACAAGAGCGCGGCGCAACTGCTGGCGAAACTCAAGGCTGCGCCCTATGCCAGCGACATGCTGCAATTGTTTGGTCCCGCCGTATTCACCTCGTCCAATCTGGCGCTGGGCGAAGCTTATTACGCGCTGGCGCTGTACCAGAAAGAGGATCGCAGCTTCCATCCTTACGACAGCAAATACGACTACTACCTGGCAGAGAAAGTGCAGCTGAGCGAGCAGGAAATGCGTGGGCTCAAGCTATTCAAGGATACTAAAAAGGGTAACTGCGCGACCTGCCATAGCGAAAAACCATCGCACAACGGCCGCTTCCCGCCGGTGTTTACCGATTATCAGTTTGAAGCGCTGGCGGCGCCGCGCAACCAGGCCATCCTGGCCAACCGCGATCCCAGGTATGTTGACCTGGGCATGTGCGGCCCGTGGCGCAAGGATATGGCCGAACAGTTGAACTACTGCGGCTACTTCAAGACACCGACCTTGCGCAATGTCGCCACCCGCCAGGTGTATTTTCACAATGGGGTGTTTCATTCGCTGGAAGAGGTCGTGCGTTTTTACGTCGAGCGCGAAACCCAGCCGGAAAAATGGTACTCGCGCGACCAGCATGGCAAGCTGAAAAAGTACGACGATTTGCCTGCGGCGTATCACGCCAATGTGGACGTGACCGACGCGCCGTTTGATAGCAAGCCGGGGGCGCCGCCTGCGCTGACGGATGATGAGATCAAGGACGTTGTTGCGTTCCTGAAGACGCTGAATGATGGTTATCGGCCAGAGAAAAAGCAAATCCCGGGAAAATGACGAAATGCTCCAATCGCAAGATTGAGGTCCGAATTACTTGCATTTTCGTCCACACATTTCTCAGTGATGTTCAGCCCGTCAACTTCAGAGAAACGCCGGCAATGCGCTTCAACAAGACTTCCTATCGGCCGTCATGCTGATCAATGCTGATCAAAATCGAGCACAAAATATCAAAACCCCGGCTTTGAATTCTCTTATCATTCATCCATTCACTAAGGAGAACCGATGAATTATCTCGATCAAATTCAACGCGGCGTCGACTATATCGAAGCCAATCTTGAACAGTCGATTTCCATCAGTGCAGTGGCAAGCGGAGCCGGCCTGAGCCAATGGCATTTTCAACGTATCTTTAAAGGACTGACAGGCGATACCGTCAAGGACTACATCCGTTCGAGAAGACTCGGGAAAGCACTAGAGCAGTTATTGAACAGCGACAAAAAAATCATCGACATCGCAATGGAAGCGGATTTTGAAAGCCAGGAAAGCTTTACACGGGCGTTTAAATCCGCGTTTGATACTACCCCGGCCGAATATCGCAAAGCAGGAAAGAGACGGCCATTCCCGCAAAAGGTAAAGTTCGATCAAGACTATCTTGAACATATCAACCAGAGGATGAATACCGTCCCCGAAATTTATACGCAAAAGGAAATGCACCTTGTAGGGCTAAGGACAAGTTTCTTTGGTACCGATTCAGAGAAAAATAATATCGGCGAAAAACTTCCGCCTCTGTGGCAGCAATTCATTTCACGGCTGTCCGAAATCAAGAACAGGGTTGGCGGTACGTGTTACGGCGTCGTCAGGCAGATAACGGAGAACAGCGACGAACTGGAATATTTTTGTGCGATTGAAGTGACTGCGCTCACGGATATCCCGGACGGAATGCTGGCGATTGAAATCCCGGCATGCACCTATGCCAAATTTACGCACAACGGCGCCGTCAGCTTGATCGACAACAGCATCAACTATATTTATTCGACCTGGCTGCCGCGCAGCGGAAGAAGACACTCCGCTGCGGCCGATCTGGAGTTCTATGGCGCAAGCTATAACCCCAGCTCGAATGAATCGGTCATGCACTATGCCATTCCAATCAATTGATCACGACAGGAGAAGCAAACATGAATGCAGATCTTAAAAACACCTGGGAAAAATATACCTCCACCTGGAAAATGACAAGCAAGGCGGAAAGGCTGGCGACATTTTCCGAAGTACTCGCCGATAACGCCGTGTACACAGACCCGCTGGTGCAAGCGGCGTCATGGGACGAGCTCATCAATTACATGGAGAATTTGCATCAACAGATTCCCGGCGCCCATTTCGTCACGACCTATTTCATGTCGCACCATCAAAAAAGCATCGCTAACTGGGATATGAAAACGCAGGAGAACATAACTATCGGCACCGGGATCAGTTATGGCGAGTATGACGATCAGGGCAAGCTCGTCAGCATGAATGGGTTTTTTGAGAATAATTCTTGAACTTTAAATAGAGCTCTTTTCCACGCGGAGGCAGATTTCCGATCTGTCGGGGTGCCCGGGAAAATTAGTCAGGTTTACCAATTAGCTGGATCTTAGGCCCGTCCATGACGGAAACGAGGAAATGATTTCTCCCCTCCAGTTTCCTCCGGTATTCCATCGGACGATAGACAGTAAGCCCTATCTTTCGGCCTAACTTTTCTTCAGCCTCGACCAGTTTCGGATAAAGATCTGCGCTACCAATCTCATCGGCAAGCACAAACAAATCGATATCGCTGAACGCGGTGTCCTCATTTTTGGCAACCGAGCCGTAGATGAAGGCAGATTCGATACGGCTCTCAAACGGTAAAAGCATCTCCTTCAAGACCTGTTCCACGCCCTCGGTCTTGCGGATGATCGCGCTCAACTCCGGATAAATTGGAGAATTTGTGTTGGGTTTATAAAGGATGACTTTGCCAAGCTCTTGCCTGGTTAATAGTCCCGCCTCCGTCAGCTTTCCCAACTCGCGCTGAGCCGAAGCAGAGCCAAGTCCGGTATGGCTCATGAGCGCACGCAGGTGCACGCCATCTGGACGCGCGAATACATTGCTCAGAATGGCCCTGGTCGCCTTGGAGAAAAGTGCTTCGCTGATTTTACTCATGAGCCATATTTTGGCTCAATTGAGCCAAAATATGGCACGATTTATTTACTTGAGTAACGGACTCTTAGTTCGTGGCCCACTCGTCAGCAGAAATGCCGACAGGGGCATCTTCAAATTAAGCGAACCCTCTTTCACTTACATCCCGTACGTCATTGAGTCTTCGTCAGGACCACGTGGGCCGCATGCGGCGTGGGGACGTATTCAGTGCATTGATAGCCGAGTTTTGGCAAGTCGATGCCGGCAAGAAGGTGCTCTCCAGAGCCAAGAAGGACCGGAGCAATGGCAAGGTGCAGCTCATCGATGAGTCCCGCACGAAGGTATTGCCGGATCGTGGCGACTCCGCCGCCGAGCCGGATATCCCGGCCGTCGGCAGCGTCGCTGGCGCGCTGGAGTGCGGCATGGATATCATCGGTAACGAAGTGGAATATGGTGCCGCCATCCATCGTGATCGACGGCCGGGCGTGGTTGGTCAGCACGAAGACCTGAGTGTGGTACGGCGGATTGTTACCCCACCATCCCTTCCATGTATCGTCGGGCCAGGCGCCTCTGACAGGACCGAACATATTGCGCCCAATGATCCAGGCCCCAATGTTCTCGAACCCGCGCGCCGCAAAGCTGTCATCTACGCCAGTCGTGCCGCCACCTTTCCCAAACATCTGTTGGAAGGTCCGGGTGGCGAGGACCCATTCGTGCAACGCCATGCCGCCGACGCCGAGCGGATTGTCGAGACTCTGGCTGGGGCCGGCGCCGTAGCCGTCAATAGATATGGAGAAAGCGTGAACACGGAGTCTGGACATGATTGGTGATCCTTTCAATTGGCGCCGATGGCCGGCACATAGTTATATTGCTTAGGAAGGCTTCTAACCCTGCGGGCTTACGGTCATATGCCGGCAATACTTTTCAAGATCCTCTGGCAGACCGGTCGGACAAACGCCGCATTGCTTATTTCCTGGCACGGCGTAATCGATGAACTTCGGATAGGGCAGCTTCAGATTTGCCATGATCTGTTTGAATTCCTCCAGAGTGCGCTCCGCCCCAAGCCGAGGGTTACGCTTCTTTTCCTGCGCTATCGAGGAAACGCGCCGGCCCTGATAGTCGTGCGCCGGGTATACCAGGACGTCATCCGGCAAAGTAAACAGCTTCTCTCTTACGCTTTTGTATAAAGCTTCTGCATCGCCATTCTGGAAATCCGTCCGGCCGCAACCCTCGATAAGGAGGGCGTCGCCGGTAAATACCCTGTCCCCGAGCAGATAGGCGAAATGGCCGTCGGTATGGCCAGGTGTGTACAAGGGAGCCAGCGAAATACTGCCAACCTGAAATGGCTTGCCTTCTTCGATGCCGAAGTCGGTGCACGGCAGCCGATCACAGGCCGGTGCGGCAATTTTGCTTCCCACCGCTGTCTTCAGGTGCAGCGCTGCGGTAATGTGGTCTGCATGAACGTGGGTGTCGAGACTATAGGCAAGAGTAAGGCCAAGCCGATTAAGCTCTGCCAGGTCACGCTCCATCGCATTAACCACCGGGTCGATCAACACCGCCTGGCCGGTTTCCTCGCAGCCAAGGAGATAGGTGTAAGTGCTGGACAAAGGCTCAAACAATTGGCGAATAATCATGAAACCTCCCTGACACATATTGGCGTGGTTCGAGGGGATAAGCGGAGCATTCTATTTTCTGGATGCTGGTTCATGCCCCAATGACAAGGCGCAACCTGGTGCCACAGCGCCCGTGCCACAGAGGAAGGATCACAGCCCCTGCGCTATTTTTTGGCTTGTGGATCGTCTGCCGGATTCAGATAGTTGATGTCGAACGGACCGTCGCCGCTAACCTGTATGAGCGTTGCGGTTTTCGTGTAGGCATAATGGTGGACTTTGCCCGGCAGGTGATGGAATCCGCCGCTCGTCAGTACATGCGCCGATTTCTTGTCCAAGGTGTCGCTCATCCCCAGGTATAGGGCGCCCGACAGTACGGTCAAATTCTCGTCTTTCGTATGAAAGTGCGGAGGCAGGACATAGCCCGCAGGGAGCTTGGCGCGAAACGAAAATGCGCCTTCTTTGGACGGGTCGCCATACAACACCGCAAGCTTCGCCCCCTTCGGGACTGACGGTGGCGCCGTTCCCCATTTCAAGTCTTGCGGGTTCAGAAACGTCGTGTCCTCGGCAAACGTTGTCATTGCCACCAGGAACAACGCTGGAAACAGAAATACATGCTTCATCGCAATCACCCCGCTGTCTTGTCAGTGCTAACTCCTGGCCGGGCTTGCCACCTGCGGAAGTACCTTTGCTGGCGCCACCCATTGCTATTACTTGTCAGTTGAAGTCGATGCAACCCATCAATCTGGCGTTGTTTCATAATAGTCATCGCCCTGCGAGATAGCAATCTCATTAAACTCTTGAACTGCAATCAGCGGGAAATCGGCACATAGATGCGGACGAAAAAAAAGACAGGCAGAGCCTGTCTTTTTTTACTGAGCGACTTGATTACTTCGCTGCAGGAGCAGCTTCTTTCGCATCTTCCTTGGCTTCTGTAGCGGCAGCTTTCGCTTTGGTTTTGGCTTTTACAGCTTTATGGTGAGCCTTGGTTTTGGCTTCCATCGCGTCGTTTTTAGCGTCCGTTACTTTCGCATTTTCCTTGGCGTCGGTTTTCGACTCCTGTGCATTCGCCTTGGCGTCGGTTTTCGCTTCTTTCGCGTCGGCCTTTGCAGCCGGGGTGGTTACAGCGGCTGGCGCTGCTGCTGGTTTAGCCGGAGCTGCCGGTGCTTGAGCGAAAACAGAAGTTGCGAACAGGCCAGCGATCAGAGTAGCAAGTAATTTGTTCATGTGTGCACCTTAACGTTATCTTAAAAAGCTCAGGAGATTCCCGAGGGCTTGAGCTATAAACGACCGGCATCAGGGTAACGTTGACTGGTATTACACACTGTAACAACTCGATAGAAGGAATTTTAAAATCCGTGGTTCCAGGCGCGATTCGCTCTTTTCATTGCTGGAAATATGCGGCAACCACCCTTCCGGTAGTAGCGGTACAAATGTAAAAACGTTCTCATGTCGACACTCTTGTTAAAAGATTGCGATTCAATCGCATTGTTTATCACAACAAACCCTGCAAACCTGGATTCTCTACAAGCCATGTGACAAAAGGATGACAAACGCAAAGCAGCCGACACCATCCGTCTCTTGTTGCAGAAACACATCAATACGCGCCAGGCATCAGCGGCGTCATTGATCTGCAGGCATAAATGAATAACGGCGGATAGGGCAGCAACGATGCCCTATCCGCCGACATCACCGAGTTGGCGCTCGGTTGTCACTCAGTTGTCTATTACTTGCCGATTTGTTTGCTGACGCCATTTTCCTGTTGATTCAATACTGCCTGTTCAGACTTGGTGATGTGGCCGCCGTTTTGTCTGGCCATATCGCGTTCTTCCTGGCGGATAGCATGGTCTTCCTTGTGCAAGGTCTTGGCTTGCGCCTTGCTCATTTCGCCTTCTTTAACTTCGTTCTTGATACGCTTGTTCTGGTTATTCAGCCGGTTGTTGACTTGTTCACGGCGCGGATGATTCTTTTGCCATGTTGTGTCGGCCATTGCACTGCCGGCGGCACTGGCAAACACAGCGACCAATGCGGTGAGAACGACTGCTTTTCCTGAGCGATTAAGCTTGAACATGATGTATCCCCTTGAATGAATGTATCTGGTTTTGAACATTGAATTAACTGGTGCCGCCCTCGATTAACGCCAGCTCGCGTCGCCGCGCCTACAATACAAAATGTTTTTGTCGTAACCGGTTGTAACCGCACGATGCGCGCAGTTAACGCTGTTAATCATCGTGGCCACGGCGGTCGCCGCGATGTTCTCCACGATCATGATCACGATGTTCGTCATGCTCGTGGTGTTCACGGCGCGCTTCATTTTCTCGCCATTCGCGGGCTCGCCCATGACGTTCGCGCCATTCGCCTTCTCGTTCCGGCTCTATGTATACCGGGCGCGGCTCCACATATACCGGACGCGGTTGAACATAGACTGGCGCAGGCGCGACATACACACCCGGCACCCGGATATTGACGCCGACATCAACCTGCGCCATGGCAGGGACTGTCGCGCTCATAAGTGCAGCGCCTGCGATCAATCCTGCAGCTACGGCTAGAAATTTTTTCATTTTGATTCTCCTAAAACAAAAAGGCAGGACCAGCCTGCCTCTTTGAATCAACATCGAACTGCTTACTTAGGTGCGGCTTCTTTCGCATCCACTTTGGCTTCTGCGGCGGCTGCTTTGGTCTTGGCCTTTACAGCAACATGGTGAGCCTTCGCTTTGCTTGCTGTGGCATCGGCCTTGACATCCGCTACTTTTGCATCAGCTTTTGCGTCGGTTTTCAGTTCCTTTGCATTGGCTTTGGCGTCAGCCTTGCTTTCTTTTACATCGGCCTTTGCCGCTTGTGCGGTTACTGCGGCCGGAGCAGCGGCTGCAGGCGCTGCTGGCGCAGTAGCTTGAGCAAAAACTGAAGTTGCGAACAGACCAGCGATCAGAGTAGCGAGTAATTTATTCATTTGTGTACCTTTGCGTTATCTTGGTTATCTTGATTTCCTCAAGAGATTCCTGAGGCCTTGTGCTATCAACGCCTGCTGTGATGATGCTGTTGACCTCCCTTACAATCCATTACAATTGGACATACGCGTGATACATCTATCAAGAAGAGCGCCCACAGGACAAAGACAGGATATGAGAATGAATGAATCGACCGAATTCGAATATGTCGGATTCTGGCTAAGAGTCTGGGCCAGCTTGATTGACACTGTCTTGATGCTGATCGTGATTTTCCCGATATTGTTCGCCGTCTACGGACGTGAAGAATTGGCATCCGGCGTGACGCTAAGCGGGCCGGCTAATATTTTGATTTCGTATATATTGCCGGCGGCCGTCGTCATCGCATTTTGGTATGCAAGGCAAGCAACGCCGGGAAAGATGGCAATAGGAGCCCGCATCGTCGATGCAAAGACCGGAGCAGCACCAAGCTTGCAGCAGAATGCGATCCGCTATGTGGGCTACTTCGTCTCGACAATTCCTCTTTGCCTCGGGCTTATCTGGGTGGGAATCGATAAGCGCAAGCAGGGCTGGCATGACAAGCTCGCCGGGACCGTCGTGGTGCGACGGAAAAATGGCGGCACGGAGCCGGTCAGGTTTGAAGGCTGATACTGGCTTCGTGATCTACGACCTGGCCTCTCGTACTGAAGCCGCCAGCAAGCCGACACCCAAGGTCCCAACAGCGATTGAAGCAACACGATTGAAGCCACGACTCGCAAGTGAATACGCAAGCCGAACCCGATTCCGGGAAAACAGGTAAGCCAGCAGCGAATGCCTGCACAATGAATTGAGCACAATCATCGTCACCGCCGCCACCTGCAATAACGGCGCCGGCGCGACCGGGAATGAAGCAGCAAAGACACTGCCAAAGAACAGTGCGGATTTTGGATTGGTGATGTTTGTCAAAAAACCGAGGCGAAATGCAGCCCTACCGGACACATGCGACGCACCGCCATTCAAAGCCACACCACCCGATCGCCACAGACGACTGGCAACATACAAGAGATACAGACCACCTGCAATCTGAAGCACAAGATGCAGCCAAGGAAATGCCTTGAATATGGCATTGATCCCGAGCACTGCGCAAGTTGCCCAAATGGCCGCACCAGTCGTCACACCTAATGCCGCGAACGCCGCGCTGCGAGAACGATCACTTGCCGCCAATTGCGAAATGAGCAGAACATTGGCGCCAGGAGTCATCATTGCCGCAACATGAAGAAAAAAGACAGTAACGAGAGTGGAGAGCATGGGAATAGGATAAAAGATTGCGAGAAAAATCCGTTTGTTGTACTAACTCCTGCGGCGCCAGGGATACTACCAGCCTAGCCCATGCCCCGTCCGCCATCTTTAGCCGTCGCCATCTCAAACAAATCAAATGCATCGCCGTAGAGGAAGGATTTTTTTACTGGCTGGCCGTACTCGGAAGAGCTGCCGTAAGCGATGACTTTTTGTTCGCAGTCATGCTTTGTTCTAGCAATGATGGCGTCGCTCTTGTCACCTCTTAAATTCGCGGCAATCCAATAAGTCATCTTCATCTTTTCTCCCTGCGTCGATTCGAATTGTTGTCGTTACCACGGTCGTGTTGCACAGCCGTGGCTGGATCCAGATACGAAATCGGGACCGGGGCTTACAGTGACATATTTTGCGGATTTTGTCTTTCAAGTTCGTCACGGAAAAGGCCTGCGAAAGTGACGAAATGTTAGGGGAATTGAAAAAAAAAGAGGAAGCTTCCCGATCGAGAAGCCTCCTCATATCCTGACTTACTTAAAACGCTTACCTAAAACTTTAAGCTGGTTGTTGAGGGGTGTCGTCGCCCTCTTTGTTCTCTTCTTCTTTGTTTTCCAGACGTTCCGTTACCATTTCCACACCCTTGTAACCGGCAACCGCAGCGATGCCCTCGGTCAATATGGATGCATTCGGATCCAGTTTCTTCACGCCTTCAACCGCTACCACCGCACCAATTACTTCTTCCAGTATGCCCATGATCTACTCCTTGAAAAATATCCAACAAATGAATTTTCAGCCACGCAGAACAGCGCGATCGATCATAGCATGAGCGTTAGCCGCCATAGCCAGAGATTCTCCACGACCATCCCGCATTGAAACCTGAAAACAAAAGAGACAGGTTGCCCTGTCTCTCGTGATGCGCACTAACCTGATTACTTAGGCGCGGCTTCCTTGACGTCTGCCTTGGCCGCAGCCGGCTGGACTTCGGCCTTGGCTTTTGCTGCAGTGTGGTGGGCCTTCGCTTTCTTGCTCTTGGCCTTGGCTTTGGTAGTTGTTACCTTGGCGTCAGTCTTCGCTGCAGCCGTGGTCTCGGTTGTGCTTGCTTTCACATCCGCCTTTGCAGCAGGTGCCGTTGTTACGGCTGGAGTTGCCGGTGCAGCCGGTGCAGCAGGAGCTGCGGCTTGAGCGAAAACGGAAGTAGCGAACAGGCCAGCGATCAGGGTAACGAGTAATTTGTTCATTTTTGCACCTTTAAATTGTCTTGGTTACCTCAGGAATTTCCCGAGGGCTTGAGCAATAAACGACCGCCGTGCGGATGCTGTTGACCAGCATTACAAATGATTACAATTCGACAAACGGCTATGCATCTAACGGCCAGAACGGGTGCTGACATCGACCCACACCGCCAGCATCAGGATGCTGCCCTTGACGATCATTTGCCAGTAGGTGTCGACATCCAGCATCGACATGCCGTTGTCCAGGCTGGCCATTACCAGCGCGCCGATCAGCGCGCCATATACCGTGCCCGAGCCGCCGCGCATGGAGGCGCCGCCGATGAAACAGGCGGCAATTGCATCCAGCTCACCCATGTTGCCGGCCGACGGCGAACCTGCGGCCAGGCGCGCGGTATTGACCAGGCCAGCCAGCGCGCACATCACGCCCATGATGCCGAAGATCCACAGCTTCACCGCTTGCACGTTGACGCCCGACAAACGGGTCGCTTCCATATTGCTGCCGACCGAATAGATGCGGCGGCCGAATACGGTCTGCGTGGTGATGTAACTGAACAGCCCCAGCAACGCCAGCAGCAACAGCACCGGCACCGGAATCCCGTCGTAAGTGTTGAGGGTGGATACGAACGCCAGCAATATCAGGCCGATCAGCAGCACGCGCAGTGCATCGCGCCACAACGGCGGCACCGGCAGCGCATGCAACAGGCGATTGCTGCGCTGGCGCCAGCTCAACACCAGCGCCAATGCAAACAAGCCGCAACCGAGCACGACGCCAAAATGCGGCGGCAGGTAACCCTGCCCCAGATACACCAGGTCGCTGGACACCGGGGCGATGGTCAGGCCGCCGGTGACGCCTAGCAGAATCCCGCGAAACGCCAGCATGCCGCCAAGGCCGACGATGAACGATGGAATCCGCATATACGCCGTCAGATAACCGTTGAACAAACCCAGCGCCAGTCCCAGCAGCAGTACCAGACACAGGTTCAACGGCAAGGGCAAGTGATGGCTGACGTTCAGCACGGCGGCGACGCCACCCAGCAAACCGAGCAAGGAGCCGACCGAGAGATCGATTTCACCGCCGATAATCACCAGCACCATGCCGCAGGCCAGGATGCCGGTAATCGACATCTGGCGCAGCAGATTGGAGAGATTGCGCGGCGTCACAAAACCGCCTTCGGTTTTCCAGCTGAAAAACGCCCAGATGATGGCGATCGCAATCAGCAGAGCCATGATCTTGTATTGCCGGAATAACTGTTTGATGCTGATCGTGCGCATATTAATTCCCGAAGTAATTCCAGACTATTGCAGATGCTGCTGTGAGGCCAGATACTGCGCCGACTGGTCGATGGCCGCCGCCAGCACGGTTTCCTGGCTTAAATCGCGATTAATGAAATTGCCGCGCAACTTGCCTTCGCCGATGACCAGCACGCGGTCGGAGACGCCCAGCACTTCCGGCAGCTCGGAGGACACCATGATGATCGCCACGCCCTGCCGCGCCAGGTCCGCCATCAGCCGGTAGATCTCGGCCTTGGCGCCGACATCGACGCCGCGCGTCGGCTCGTCCAGGATCAAGACCTTGGGCCGCGCCAGCAGCATTTTCGCCAGCACCGCCTTTTGCTGATTGCCGCCGGAGAGACTGGTGATGGGCAAGAACGGGCTAGCGGTCTTGAGCTGGAGGCGGCTGATTTCAGCCTGCACGGTTTTCAGTTCGGCTTCGGCGTCGATGTGGGTGTGGCGTGAAAACTCCTTGAGCACGGTCAAGGTGATGTTCTGGCCGACATTGAGATCCGGCACGATGCCATGTTGCTTGCGATCTTCCGGCACCATGCACAAGCCGAGCCGGATCGCCTTCTGCGGTGTGCCGGTATCGACCTTGACGCCTTCCAGCCAGACCTCGGCCTGGCTGCGTCCGGGATAGGCGCCGAACAAGGCCGACACCAACTCGGTGCGGCCGGCGCCAACCAGTCCGGCGATGCCGAGGATCTCACCGCGCCGCAACGAAAAGGAAATGTCGTCGACCCGTTTGCGCTGCGGATTGTCGACATCGTGGCAAGTGACATGCCGCGCTTCGAACATCACCTCGCCGATCTGGTGCTCCTGATCCGGATACATGGCGCTGATTTCACGGCCCACCATTTGCGTGATGATCTGCTCGACATTCATTGCCTGCATCGGCGTGGTGGCGATGTGCTGACCGTCGCGGATCACGGCCACGGTGTCGCACACTGCGGCCACTTCATCCAGCTTGTGCGAGATGTACACGCAGGCCACACCCTTGGCTTTCAAATCGCGGATGATGTCCAGCAATACCGCAATCTCAGACGCCGTCAGCGATGACGACGGTTCATCCAGGATCAGCAGCCTGGCTTGTTTGTTGAGCGCCTTGGCGATCTCCACCAGTTGCTGATGGCCACCGCCGTAGTGCATCACCGGCAGCGCCACATTGATGTCCGGCATTTTCAATGCACGCATGAGTTCTGCTGCGCGCCGGTACATGGCGGGATAGTTCATGCGGCCGCCCGCCAAGGTCAGCTCGTGTCCCATGAAAATGTTTTCCGCCACCGACAGTTCCTGCACCAGCATCAACTCCTGATGGATGATGATGATGCCCGCAGCCTCCGTATCGCGCATGGATTGCGATTTCAACGGCTGCCCTTGCCACAGGATTTCGCCTTGCCAGCTGCCATGCGGATAAACGCCGGACAGCACTTTCATCAGAGTCGATTTGCCGGCGCCGTTTTCGCCGCACAGGCCGAGGCACTCGCCAGCCTTGACCTTGATATCGATGCCATCGAGCGCGCGGACGGCGCCGAATTCCTTGACGATGCCGCGCATTTCCAGCAAATAGTCGGACATGTTTGCTCTCGCGGTAATTGAATGGGCGAATGGGAAAAAGCCAGCCGGCGCACGAACCAAAGTCCGCAGCGCCAGCCGCCGTCTCCGCTGTCTCAGCTCATGCGTCCGGGCTTATTTGCTGCTGATCTGGGCTTCGGTATAGAAGCCGTCATCCACCAGCAGCTTGACGTTGGCGCTGGTCAGCGGCGTCGGTTTCAGCAGGATGGTGTCGACCTTCTTGGCGCCGTTTTCATACTGGGCGTTATAGGAGGGTTTTTCGTTGCGCGCCAGTTGCACCGACAGCTTGGCCGCCTCGGATGCAATCAGCTTGAGCGGCTTGTACACCGTCATGGACTGCGTGCCGGCAATCACCCGTTTGACCGCAGCCAGATCGGCGTCCTGCCCCGAGACCGGCACCTTGCCTGCCATCTTTTGCGAAGCCAGCGCCTGGATCGCGCCGCCGGCAGTGCCGTCGTTGGAAGCGACGATGGCGTCGATCTTGTTATTGTTGGCGGTCAGTGCGTTCTCGACGATGGACAGCGCTTCCGTGGCGCTCCAATCCTTCACCCACTGCTGGCCGACGATCTTGATATCACCCTTGTCGATGGATGGCTTGAGTACTTTCAACTGACCTTCGCGCAGCATCTTGGCGTTGTTGTCGGTGGGTGAACCTCCCAGCAGGTAGTAATTGCCTTTAGGCTTGGCCTTGAGCACGCCCTCGGCCTGCATCTCGCCGACCTTTTCATTGTCGAACGAAATATAGGCGTCGATATCGGCGTTGAGAATCAGGCGGTCATACGACACCACCTTGATACCGGCCTTCTTGGCTTCCTTGACGGTATTGCTCAGCACGGTGGCGTTGAACGGCACGATCACGATGACGTCAACGCCGCGTGAAATCAGGTTTTCGATCTGCGCAATCTGCCGCTGTTCGCTAGCGTCGGCCGATTGTACAAATACCTTGGCGCCCAGTTTATCCGCAGCAGCGATAAAAAAATCGCGGTCCCTGGCCCAGCGCTCCACTCGCAGATCGTCAATCGAAAAACCGATCTTGGGATTCTTGGAATCGGCCATGGCGGCCGTGCTGCTCAACGCAAATACGGCTACCGACATTGCTGTCAATAGACTCTTTCTCATGATCTTGTTCATTGCGGCGTCTCCTGTCATTGGTTTTGATTTAGCTGCTTGTGGCATAAACGTATTAACTTCGGCGTATTAACTTCGACTGCAACAACACTTCACATCAGCCGAAGATGGCCCGATTGACCAGGTTCTCCAGCATTTCCTGACGGCCGCTGACAGCTTGCGGATTGAGCTGCCTGGCAAAAGCATGTTCGGCGATGTCGCTCAGGCTCAGCTTGCCGCCCAATACATCCAGCCCAAAAGCACCATCCCATCCGGCGTAACGCTCGGCCTTGAACTTTGCCAGCAGGTCGTTTTCGATCATGCCGGCAGCGCGCTCCAGCGATAAAGCCAGCACGTCCATGGCGCCGACGTGGCCGTGGAACAGATCGACTTCATCCAAGCTCTGGCGCCTTACCTTGGAATCGAAGTTATAGCCGCCGCTGGTGAAGCCGCCGGCTTTCAGGATTTCGTAGGTGGCCAGCGTCATTTCCTCGACGCTGTTGGGGAACTGATCGGTATCCCAGCCGTTTTGCGGATCGCCGCGATTGGCGTCGATGCTGCCCAGGATTCCCAATGCGGCGGCGGTAGCGATTTCGTGATGAAAACTATGTCCGGCCAGGGTCGCATGGTTGGCCTCGATATTCACTTTGATTTCGCGTTCCAGGCCGTAATCCTTGAGAAAGCCGTAGACGGTAGCGCTGTCGTAATCGTATTGATGCTTGGTCGGTTCCTGCGGTTTCGGCTCGATCAGCAGCGTTCCCTTGAAACCGATCTTGTGTTTGTGCTCCACCACCAGCCGCATGAAGCGGCCCAGTTGCTCACGCTCACGCTTGAGATCGGTATTGAGCAAGGTTTCATAACCTTCGCGGCCGCCCCACAACACATAGTTGGCGCCGCCCAGGCGCTGAGTCGCGTTCATCGCGGTGCATACCTGTGCCGCAGCGTAGGCAAACAATTCCGGATTGGGATTGCTGGCGGCGCCGGCGGCAAAACGCGGATGGCTGAAGCAGTTGGCGGTGCCCCATAGCAGGCGTACTCCGCTTTGTTCCTGCTTGCGCTCCAGCACATCCAGCATCTGCGCGAAGTTATTGCGATACTCGGCCAGGCTGCTGCCTTCCGGCGCTACATCCGTGTCATGGAAGGTGTAATAGTCGACTCCCAGCTTGCTGAAGAATTCGAAGGCGGCGTCAGCCTTCTTGTGCGCCAGTTGCATGGCGTCGCCGCCTTCTTGCCAGGGACGGCGGAAGGTTCCAGCGCCGAACACATCGGAACCGGGCCAGACAAAGCTATGCCAGTAACATGCCGCCATGCGCAAGTGTTGGCGCATCGGTTTGCCCAGCACCAGCTTATCGGCGTCATAGTGGCGGAAAGCCAGCGGCGTTTGCGCCTGTTTTCCCTCGAAGCGGATCGGTGTAACGGAAGGGAAATAACTCATTGCGGATCTCCTGTCGGGTGGTGGTGCGGCTTGCTGTGGGCAATTGGTGAGGGCAATACTAGCAACCGCGGCTGGCGCTCCACAATTACGAAATCCACCAGGCGCACTAGCGATTCTTTCTATTGCAAGTGCACAAAACGCTATTTGGCCTGACGCTGGCGGCACGCTTCGCTACAATCGTGACGCATGGACCGGAACCGGTCCCTAGTAGTGACAAATTGACAAAATGACGAGCCGGCAAGCTGCGTGGCTCTCCCAGGAGACTGCAGGATGACAAGAATACCAACCGTGCATCGCATCGCCCTGCTATTCAACGGCAACAAAATTTTCGACCGCGACATCATCGCCGGCATCGGCGAATATCTGAGCAGCACGCGCGCTTCCTGGGATTTGTTTCTGGAGGAAGATTTTCGTTGCCGCCTGCAAGGCATAGAACGCTGGCAGGGCCACGGCATCATCGCCGACTTTGACGATCCGGCCGCTTGCGAAGCCTTGTCACGGGTCAGTCTGCCGGTGGTGGCGGTAGGCGGATCGTATGCCGACGATGGCGACTATCCGCAAGACACACCGTATGTCGCAACCGACAATTTCAAACTGGTCAAGCTGGCCTACGATCACCTGATAGAAGCCGGCCTGCAGCGCTTTGCCTGTTTCAGCCTGCCGCAAGCGGCAGTGAACCGCTGGGCCCAGGAGCGCGAGAAAGCGTTCGAACATCTGATGTGGCGTGACGGCATGCAAGGTGAAATCTATCGCGGCGTCGGCACCAGCGCACCGTCCTGGGACACTACGGTGGAACAACAGATCGCCTGGCTGCGCACCCTGCCCAAACCGATCGGCATCATCGCCGTCAGCGACGCCCGCGCGCGCCAGTTATTGCAGGCTTGCCTGTGCGCCGGCATCGCCGTGCCGGAACAAGTGGCGCTGATCGGCATCGACAACGACCCGCTGGCGCGCATCCTGACCCGGGTGCCGCTCAGCTCGGTGATCCAGGGCACGCGTGAAATGGGCCGCACCGCCGCCCACCTGCTGCATCAGATGCTGCATGGCGCACGCCTGCTCGGCACCCGCATCCTGGTGCCGCCGGCCGGCATCAACGTGCTGGCGTCCAGCCGCCACGAAGCGCTCAATCATCCGCATGTGATGCAAGCCATGCATTTCATCCGCCAGTACGCCTGCCAGGGCATCAAGACCGAACAGGTGGCTGACTATGTCGGTGTCTCGCGCTCTTCGCTGGAATGGTATTTCCGCCGCGAACTGGGGCGCAGCGTGCATGACGAAATCCTGCGCTTCAAACTGGACGTGGCGAAGGACATGCTGCAAAACAAAGAACACGAGCAACGCAGCGTCGCCGAGATCGCCGTCAGTTGCGGCTTCACTTCGGTGCAATACATGCACGCGGTATTCAAGCGCGAGCTGGGTTGCACGCCGCGCGAATATCAGGACCGGCAGCTTCAAAATGAAGCGGCGCAACAATCACTTAACTAACACAGAGTCGGATAACGATGACCCAGATTCCAATCTCCAGCACGCCCGCCGAACACGGCGTTACCCTGTATACGCTACGCAATGCACATGACATGCGGGTCTTGATCAGCGACCGCGGCGCTACGTTGATCTCATGGTGGGCGCCGGACCGCTATGGCCGGGTGGCCGATATCCTGCTCGGTTATCCGGACTGTGACGGCTATCAAAAGAACCCGCCGTATTTTGGCGGCCTGGTCGGGCGTTGGGGCAACCGCATCGCTAACGGCCGCTTTGCCGTGGACGGCGCAGAGTATCTGGTCGACCGCAACGATGGCGACAATCATCTGCATGGCGGCGACGCCGGCTTTCATCTGGCGCAATGGCAGGCAGAACCGGGCCCGGATGGATTGCGGCTGAGATTGGAATCGCCGGATGGCGACGGCGGTTTCCCCGGCAACCTGCAGGTTTCGATCTTGTACAGCCTCGACGATGACGGCCGCCTGAGCATAGACTACAGCGCTGCCAGCGACGCGCCGACCCCGCTCAACCTGACCTCGCACGGCTATTTCAACCTGAACGGCGGCAGCAGCGACATTTACGATCACATCCTGTCGATCGCCGCCGATCAGTATCTGCAAATCGACCGCCAGCTGATCCCGACCGGCATCGCCAATGTTGCCGGCAGCGCCTTCGATTTCCGCCAGCCCGCACCCATCGGGCCGCGCCTGGCCTGGCCCGATACCCAGCTGAAACTGGCTGGCGGCTTCGACCATTGCTACTGCCTGCATCCGCAAAACCAAGACGCCCAAGTCGCTGGCCAAAGCCGCAGCGTGCAAGCATTAAGGGAGGTAGCGACAGTCTACGATCCCGGCTCCGGCCGTCAGTTGTCAGTCTCGACCACCGAGAATGGGTTGCAGTTTTACAGCGGTAATTTTCTAGCCGGCATACACGGCCGTGCCGCCCAGCCCTATGCGATACACGACGGCTTCTGCCTGGAAGCGCAAGCCTACCCCAACCAGATCAACAGCCCCGACGCCGAAGCCGTCATCCTGCGCCCCGGCCAGATATACCGCCAGACCACCACCTACCAACTAACGGTTCGCTAGGTACGCTAATAACCGGGATCGTAGCTAACCGGGGTCAGAGTGAACTTTCGGCAAGCTTCACGCCGAAACTTCACTCTGACCCCGCTTAGCGGACCACGGAGTACAAGCGCTTGCGTCTTTCGCCTCAGCTAGCCGCCATCGCCGGATCACTAACCCCATGCGCCCCCGTCTCCATCCGCCCCGCAAACCTCCGGCTGAACCCACCCAACGCCACCGTCGCCGTCAAGTCATACCAATTACCCTGCGCCCCAACCGGCCAATGCTGATCCAGCTGCATCCCGGCCGGAACATGAAAAGTCCACGGCCCCGCCTTGCGATAAGCATTCGGCTTGACCGTGACGACACAAGATTTCTCACCCCGATTCGCCATCGTCAGAGCAATCCGTTTGCTGAAGATATCGTAGCTAAGCCGCACTTCAGGCTCAGCCGACTCTTCAGCAGACAACGCGGCCAGATTACCCTGGAACCCACGATGAAAACCATTCGGCCCCAGCACCCACAAATCATAAGCACCGCGATCAGCATTCAGATCCCAGCTATCCTGCCACTCCTTGCCCGCCTCCAGCGCATAGCGACGCGGCACCCGATCCAGATGCAGGCGATCATAAACATGGAACACCGCGGCGGCTTTGCCGGTATTGCGGAAACTCAGCTTGATCCTGGTGTTCCTGAGATCGACCCGGGCGCTGGCGTGCAGCTCGTAAGGCAAGGCACGCGAAGGCCTGACGCCGGCGGCCTGCATCGGAAACACCTGAGTGCCTTCCGCCGGCAACGCAACCTGCTGCAGTTTTTCTTGCTGAGCGCGCATGGCGTCAGCTTCTGCCCGTGTGCGTTTCGGCAGCGTCGGCAAGACTTCGTGATTCGGATTGACAAAGTTGAAGGCTGACAGCAAATCGCCGCAGACGGCGCGGCGATAAGGTGTGATGTTTTCTTCCTTGACATGGAAGCGTGCTTCGAGAAAGCGCAATACCGAGGTGTGATCGAACACTTGCGAATTGACCCAGCCGCCACGGCTCCAAGGCGATATCACATACATCGGTACCCGCGGGCCAGGGCCGTAGGGATGTTTTTCGTAAGCAGCCGCCGCCGCTTTTGAATAGTATTCACCGTCGGTGGCGATGCTGGAATGGCCGGCCAGCTGATCACCTTCAAAAGCCGGAGCGCAAGGCGGCGGCACGTGATCGAAGAAACCATCGTTCTCATCGAAATTAACCAGCAACACCGTCTTGCTCCACACCGCCGGATTGGCTGTCAGCGCATTCAACACTTCCTGGATGTACCAGGCGCCCTGCACCGGGCTGGATGGTCCTGGGTGTTCGCTGTAATCCGCGGGCGCCACGATCCACGACACCTGCGGCAGCGTGCCGGCGCCGATGTCTTCCTTCAACGCCGACAGGAAACCGCCGTCCGGCATGGTATTACCTACCCCCTTGAACAAAGGATTGCTGGCGTCGTCGCTAGGCTGCCAGCCCGGATAAGGCGCACCGGCATTATCGCCGCCGGCGACGTTGCCGCGCTGTTCATTGGACTGGCGATAAGCCACAAAACCGGCCAGCGGATTATCGGTGAAGTTGTCCGGCATGTTCTGGTAGACCTTCCACGACACGCCTTCTTTTTGCAGGCGCTCCGGATAGGTTTTCCAGCTGTAGCTGGTAGCGTCGGTAGAAGGTTCCAGGTGGTCCTGGCTGTTATCGATGACCGGGCCGCCGTTTTTGCCGGCAGGGTCATTGCTCCCGGTCCAGTGGAATATCCGGTTGGGATTGGTGCCGCCGTGGAACGAGCAATGATAGGCGTCGCACACGGTGAAGGCGTTCGCCAGCGCGAACTGGAAATCCAGTTCGGCCGAGGTGTAATAGCCCATCGATTGGGTCTGCTTATAGGTCGGCCAGTTGCTCATGCGCCCCAGGTCCCAGGCGTCCTGTGCGTTATCGTAAAAATGACTGGTGCCGTGGACCCGCTGGGCATTGCCGATCTTGCTATCAAGATGGTAAGGCAGGATCACGCGCGATTGTTTGGTGGTCTTGTCGGTATAAGTCTGTTGCAGCACATTGCGCTTGCCTGCCAGCGGGATAGGGAACCGGTCGCCAAAGCCGCGCACGCCGTTGAGCGTACCGAAATAATGATCGAAGGAGCGGTTTTCCTGCATCAGGATGACCACGTGCTCAACGTCGCGGATAGTGCCTGTGCGGTTGTTGGCGGGAATCGCCAGCGCCCTGCGGATGGCCTCCGGGATGGCCGCACCGGCAGTGGCCGAATAGGCGGTGGCGGCGAGCGCGGTGCCGGCGGTGCGCAAGAAATGGCGTCGGTTTTTCTTGGTCATGATGATCCTGTTTTCCTTATGAGAGTAGGCGTCGCGTGATGAGGGGATTTACTTCGGAGGGGCGGTGTAAGACTGAACTGCGAACTGAACTGCCGGACTGCACTGCCGAATTGAATTGCCGCAAAGCGGCACTGCTGTCTTCGATCTTGTTGGATTTCAGTCATGTAATTGCCACCACGCATCTTTTGGATGTAGCGAAGTATTGCGGTGAAATATTTCAGGGGTATGAAGATTCCGTGACCGTTTTGTCACGATGAGGATGGGGATAGCTGAAGAGTTTGGCGGCGCAGCTCGTCGGCCTGAGCTGGCGATGATGTTGAAGAATCCGGTGACAAAATTTCAAACCTTGCAGGATTCAATACTTGAGATACCGGATAAACGGACTTTTTATCGTCTTCTATAAGAACTTCCTTATCTATAGCATGCATATCTCCCGGACCGGCTTTGGGATCGGCTATGGGGTCGACTTTGGCACACCGACGCAGGAATCCCCCAAGCCGGCTCCTTATTTCTATTAAAACAAATAAAAGAAGTTATCCATGACACCTTCAATCATGCCGATCAATATCGGCAACACCGCATTCATGCTGCTTTGTTCGAGCCTGGTAATGCTGATGACACCGGGCCTCGCATTCTTCTATGGCGGCCTGGTCGGACGCAAGAATGTGCTGGCCATCATGATGCAGAGTTTCATCTCGCTGGGCTGGACTACCGTGCTCTGGTTTGCCTTCGGCTACTCGATGTGCTTCGGCCCGTCCTGGCACGGCGTCATCGGTGATCCTACCTACTACGCTTTCCTGCACGGCATCACCCTGGAGAGCATGTACACCGGCAACGATGCCGGCATTCCATTGATCGTGCATGTGGCCTACCAGATGATGTTCGCCATCATCACGCCGGCGCTGATTACCGGCGCCTTTGCCAACCGCGTCACCTTCAAGGCGTATTTCCTGTTCCTGACCGGCTGGCTGATCTTTGTCTACTTCCCGTTTGTGCACATGGTGTGGAGTCCCGACGGTTTGTTTGCCAAATGGGGCGTGCTCGATTATGCGGGCGGAATTGTGGTGCACAACACTGCCGGTTTTGCCGCCCTTGCTTCGGTACTGTACGTCGGCCGTCGCCAGAAGGTGGAACTCAAACCGCATAACGTGCCATTGATCGCATTGGGTTCGGGCTTGCTGTGGTTCGGCTGGTATGGTTTTAACGCCGGCTCGGAATTCCGGGTCGATGCGGTCACCGCTTCCGCCTTCCTGAATACCGACGTTGCCGCATCCTTCGGCGCCATCACCTGGCTGTTTATCGAGTGGTTCTATCACAAGAAACCGAAATTCGTCGGCCTGCTGACAGGCGGCGTGGCTGGCCTGGCGACCATCACACCGGCCGCCGGTTATGTCTCGCTCGGCACGGCGGCAGTGATCGGAATTTGCGCCGGCTTGATTTGCTTCTATGCAGTTGCGCTCAAAAACCGGCTGGGCTGGGACGATGCACTTGATGTCTGGGGCGTGCACGGCGTCGGCGGCATGGCCGGCACCATCCTGCTCGGCGTGTTTGCGTCGAAAGCATGGAATGCCAATGGCGCCGATGGCTTATTGCTGGGGAATAGCTCTTTCTTCTTCGCCCAATGCGGCGCGGTAATCGTGTCCGGCATCTGGGCGTTTGCCTTTACCTACGGCATGCTGTGGCTGATCAATCTGTTCACACCGGTCAAGGTCGGCGCCGAGACGCAAGATCGCATGGATGAAGAATTGCATGGTGAAGACGCTTACCTGCATGCCTGATATGCCTCCTCTTTAACTTGGATACGGCATCTGGAATTCTCTGGATGCCGCTAGGGCCTGTTGACATTCAATTTGGGAGTGCGAACGCGCGGCAGGCGTTGCGTGCCTAGGCGCGGTGACGCGAGGTAGCGGTGCTACCGAATGTTACGACATGGAGCTGCAACAACGGCATGCGACGCCTGCAGCCGTTCCCGGAGGGTTCAAAGCAAAACGTGCGCTGGCCGCGTTGCATGGCTTGCTGGGGCACCAGCCCCAGCTGCGCCACGCGCCTTGCCACCACACGTTTTGCTTTGAACGCATCTCACAAATTGAATGTCAACAGGCCCTAGCCAAATCGCAGCAAACGCTCTACCGTCCCAACACCCCGAACTGCCAGGCAAAAAACACTGCCAGTCCAACCATGATGGTCAGCAATTGCCGGCGTGTTCCTGCACACACCAGAACCGCAGCGATAGCGGCCACCAATTGCGGATTGCGCCAGCTCAGTTCGATGTCCTGGCCGTGCGGCGCCAGCACCATCGGTACGATAATCGCCGTCAATACGGTGACCGGCACGAAGGCCAGCGCTTCTTTCAGCCAGATCGGAAACGCTGCGCGCTCGCCGAGCATGAAAATCGCCGCCTTGATAAATACGGTGATCAGCGCCATGCCGATTATCATCGTGGTGTACATCATGCTTTTCTCCTCGCAGAACGCTGCAGTGCTTGCCAGTGCGACAGCGCCAGGCCGACGCCGACACCGGCCATGATCGCCGCCAGCAAACCTAGTTTGTAGGGCAGGTCTCGCAAGAACCAGGCGAACACGCCGGCGGCTACCGCAGCAGCCAGCTGCGGCAAGCGAAACAATTGCGGCACCACAATCGCGATGAAAGTCGCCACCATAGCAAAATCCAGACCCAGCGTTTGCAATTGCGGAAACGCCGTGCCGAACAGCAAACCGGCCAATGTCCACAACTGCCAGTTGCCGTACATGGACAAGCCCGATCCCAGGAAATACCAATGACCATTCGGTTCATGGGCGTGCTTCAGATAGTAGGCATTCATCACGGCGAAGGTTTCGTCAGTCAGCAAAAAGCCCAGCAAGAAACGCCAGCGCGCCGGCAAATGGCTGACATGCGGCAGCAAGGTCGCCGCATATAACATGTGGCGCAGATTGACGATAAAAGTCGCCATCCAGATCACCAGCAGGCCTACCTGCCCCGCTGCAAGGCCAACCGCGATAAATTGGCTGGAGCCGGCAAACACACCTAGCGACATCATCTGGCCTTGCCACGGCGCCAATGGGCCGGCAGCCGCCAGCGCGCCGAAAATAACGCCGAACGGCGCGGCGCCAACCAGCATCGGCAGGGTATCGCGGGCGCCGGCGGCAAAACTGGATAGAGAGGTGGGATGCGGCATAAGCTATTCCTTTGTGATGCCGGAATAGTAATGTCAAGCGTTGCTTTGCGCTAGTAGGTTGTTGCGTTATGCGTAACGTGCGTCAAACTTCACCAACAAGGAGTTCGCTTGAAGATATCTGATTTCTTCGGTATGCGGCCGCCTGCGGGGTAGCACTCGCAGGCGGCCGGCGTCGATGACAAATGTCGAATCGTTCTTTTATTTGGGGATCGGATCGCTTGCCATTGCCTTGTCGCGGGCGTCCTTCGATTCCAGTTTCTCTTGTTTCAAATCGGATTTCGCCTCCGCTTTCTCTATTTTCATATTTGCTTTTGCAATTTTTTTCTTAACTTTGTATTCCGTCTTTGCGTCACTGTCAGCTTGCCGCTTTTGCACCAGCGGATCGCTAGGGGAAGCGACGGATGTAGTGGCAGTGGCGTTAACACCGGCGCTGCCTGCCGGCGCAATAACAGCGCCCTCGGCAGAAGTTGCGGTTTGAGCCTGAGCCAGATTAATACATAGCAATGCAGAAACGGCCAACATCAGAGCGTGAATATTTTTCATGGTAAGTCCTTTACAAAGATGATCATGGATCGCTGCGAACAGTCCTGCATTCAATGCAGGCTTGCTGCGCTGACAAACCGCAAGATCGATTTATCGTGTCATTACGCGATCAAGATTAATTGCTAACGCCGATGGATTTTGTGCGCCAGCCAACTTAGCGTGTCGCCTGGGAAAATGGTGATCATCGTCCGCTGCGCCCGGCTTGCAGCCGCATGCAAGCTGCTGTTGCCGCATTGACTGAGATTAAAACTACAGATTCAAACTTTACATTCGCGGTTTTTTGCACAAAGATATAAGCGTCAGCAGTTAAACATTAGCAGTTCGTTTTTATTTTTTTAATGGTGGCAGTTTGACATGCTGCGCCCTTGCAAAGGAGAGAATATGTTATTCAAACAGACACTTATCGTTGCGGCAATTGCCATGATCGCGGTCAGCGGATGTAAAAAAACGGATGACGCCAATGCACCTTCAGCAACAACTCCCCCGGCAGCACAACAGGCTGCACCTGCAGTCGCTCCGCCAGCCGCTGCTCCATCGGCTCCTGACACCACCGCCCCGGCAGCCTCGGGCGCCAGCGCTTCAAGCGGCAGCTAGGGTCTGTTAGCGCTTGATTTCGCTTAATTTCGGGTGATTTTTTCGGCTGATCTGGGAGTGCGAACGCACGGCAAGCGTGCAGCCCCCTAGGCAAGCAGACGCGGTTGGCGCAAAGCGGCAGCCGCGTTTTCTCTGGGCACAATGCCAAGCTGACCGTGTCAGCGCATTCCTACAGCAGAAGAAGACAAGCGCTGATTTCGAAAACCTGCTACCGATGCAATGATCAATACACAGAAATTCCACCACATCCTTAAAGGAGATGGCGATGGCTTACGTATTGAATGGTTGCAGCAGCTTGAAAAAGAGCACGAAAAATAACACGGCACTCCTATCGGTCCTGCGCGGGAAAAACGCCAGCGATCTGATACAACCCGGCACGCAAAACCTCACCTCGCTACGGATTGCCGGACTATACGGTCACAACCCCTTGCAAAATCACATACTCGGCGCCCTGCCGGCGGAGGATTTCAGGCGCCTGCTGCCGCATCTGGAATTTGTCGCAATGCCGTTCGGCATGACCGTATGCGAGGCAGATAGCCAGCTGCATCATATTTACTTTCTGACCAGCAGCATCGTTTCCCTGCTGCACGAAATGAAAGATGGCGGCTCAGCGGAAACTGCGGTTATCGGCAATGAAGGTGTGCTGGGCGTGTCCCTGTTTATGGGCGGCGGCAAGAGCCTGAATCGGGCGATGGTGAAAAGCGCAGGTTATGGATTCCGGCTTAAGGCCAGCGTTCTGGCAGAAGAATTTTCTCGCAACGGCGCCTTGCAACAATTGTTACTGCGCTATACGCAGACACTGCTTGCGCAAATGTCGCAAACCGCAGTCTGCAACCGGCATCATAGCGTCCAACAGCAATTATGCCGTTGCCTGTTGCAGACGCTGGATCGCTTGCCCGGCAACGAAATCAGTGTCACCCAAAGTTCAATAGCTGCGATGCTGGGCGTGCGGCGCGAATCGATTGCCGAAGCAGCCGGCAAACTGCAGGATGAAGGATTGATCCAATATGCGCGCGGACACATGACGGTGCTGGACAGGGAGGGCCTGGAAGCCAGATCTTGCGAATGTTACATGGGCTTGAAACAGGAATACCACGACATGCAGCATGAGGAAAAAGTTTCGTGAAACATATGCAGATTCCGACAGTAAGGTATCCAATATATAAAAATCAGCGGCTTATCCAGCCGCTGGTTTTTTGAATCTAGAATCGATAGTTGCCGCGGACGAAAAACGCACGGCCAACAGCATCGGCGTAACGTGCATCGTAACCACTTTGAAAATTGTCAGTTACGTTGGAGGCCGGTGGATCCGTATTCAGCAGGTTCTTGATGCCGGCGGCCAAGGTCAGGTTCTTGAAGCCGGTATAGCTGCCGGAAAGATTGTAACGAGTATACGAAGCGACCTGATGGTCCTTGTAAGCCGCAGAAACCTGGCTACCGTTTTGATCCCGATAACCGGTAGTGTAAACCTGCTGGACAGCAGCACTCCACGGACCTTTGCTCCAATCGAACGCCGCTGTATGGCGCCAGCGAAAAATCACCATGCCATTCGCATACTCGGCCAGGTTGTTCTGGTAAGGACCGCCCAGTTCGGATTGATAGTCGTATTGGGTGATATAAGTGCCATCCAGAGACAAGCCGAAATTTCCCCAGGCAGTCTTTGGAATACGCCATGCAAAACCAAGATCGAAACCTGAAGTATGGACATTGCCCAGGTTGACCCTGGTGTCGATGATGTGGTTCAAGGAACCATCCGGATTGCGCACGAAATTATCTGCGTACTTATTCGGATCTGCAAAGATATCGTTCTCCGGTATCACGGAAATCTGGTTCTTGATTTTGATATTCCAATAATCGGCGGAAGCGGTCAGATTCTTCGCCGGTTCAATCACCATCCCCAGCATGAACGAATTGGATTTTTCCGGTTGCAGCCGCTTGTTACCGCCGGTCATTCTCATGAATTGCTGCCCGCAGTCGCGCGCGGCAATGCCACCCCGGGCAGCAGCGCCGCCTGGGCACAAGACGGGATCATTGTAAGGAGCCGCTGTATATGTCTTTGAATTCGGATCATTTATTTCATACAAGCTCGGCGCCCGGAAACCGGTGCTGTACGAACTGCGGAACATGATCTGTCTGGCAGGTTGAAAACGCAGCGCCAGCTTGGGATTAAGCGTGCTGCCGACGTCGCTATAACTATCCTGGCGCAATGCGAATTGCGCCTCCAGCGTCTTCACGATCGGCACGCTAAATTCCGTGAACAGCGCTTTTACGTTGCGGTTGCCGGAGGCTGACTTGGCGTCTTGCGAACCGGTACTTTCCGACAGTTTGGCAAGTGCGTAATTAACGTTAAAGTCGGCGCGTTCCTGACGGAATTCTCCGCCCAGTGCAAAACCAAGCGGGCCAGCCGGCAACTGCCACAGTTCACGGCTGGCGGTGAAATCCAGCGAACTCACCTGCGTCTTGGCATTCAGGTTAACACCGCGCACCTGCGCACGATTCAGATAGTCAGCCCCAGCCGCGCTCTGCGGCCCGAAAGGATTGATGACGCCTTGCAATAAGCCGTCTCTGATCATGTTGTTGTTCAGATAGCCGCTGACCAAAGCATCACTGGCTTTGCTCATTGCGTAAGCCAGGCCAGTCTTGTAATCCCAGCCGGCCTGCGTACCGTCCAGGCTGAGCAACAGACGGTCAGTACTGTTTTTGGATTCACTGACACGTTGACCGGCTTCCTCTGAACGCCAGTTGAGCGACAAGGGACCGCCGCTTGCGCTACCCGGTGTGACGCCATGACCCGGGTAATACAGACTGCGGGGATTGATCACGTAGTCGCCGTCGCCACCTGTGCCGTCGCCGGCAAACACGTCACCGGCGATATGTGTCTTGACCTTGCTTTCCGCGTGCAGGTATTCAATCGACGCCGTATTATCGGCGTCCAGCTTGAACAAGCCCTTACCTATCAAAGCGATTTCCTCCGACTTCGGGATAATGCCGATATCTGCCTGGCTGAGATAGCGACAACTGCGGCCTCGCGTAAATGCATATGGCGGCCTGCAACCGGAGGCGGCGTAAGGATTGCCAGACTGCCCGGCATTGATGTCGTAGTAGTTGGCGGGATAGGAATTGCCGCTGCTGGCGTTCAAGCCGACACCAGGATTCTGACCGCCCTGTCTGGCAAAATTGCGATCGCCGGCCTTCACGCCGTTTTGGCTGTGATAGTCGATCACGCCAAAGAAGTTGTAGCGATCCTGGTCCAGGTCGCCGATACCGCCCGACAGGTTGACGCGTTTTTCAGCGCCGCCAGCTTGCTGAGGCAAGACGCCTTCCGCGCTCAGGTTCAGGCCTGTGTACGAACGTTTAGTGATGAAGTTGATGACGCCGCCGATCGCATCGGTACCGTAGATCGCAGAAGCGCCGTCGCGCAGTACTTCAACCCGGTCCAGCGCGGCAACTGGAATCACGTTTAAATTGACTGCCGAGCCGTCAAACGCGCTATTGGCCAAACGGCGGCCGTTCAACAGCACCAGCGTCTTGTTGTCACCCAGACCGCGCAAGTCAGCGGTCGCGCCAGCCGTCCTGCCGGCGCCAACGTTGGACGACGTATTGAATTGAGTCTGGTTGCCCGCGATACTGGACAAGACTTCAGCCGCTGTAGTCGATCCCAGTCTGGTGAAATCGTCGGCCTTGATAACGGTGATCGGCAATGCACCTTGCGCCGCAATCCGCTTGATCGATGAGCCGGTAATTTCAATCCGTTGCAGCGGCGCCTGCTCTTCCGTCTTTTCTTCGGTCTTTTCTGCCGCCCTGCTTTCCTGTGCCATGACCGCATTGCCCGCCAGCCCCAAGCCCACCGCTACGCTGCCTGACAGCATCAGTCGCAAAGCACATGACAATCCTCGTTCCGTCACCATGTTCAAACTCCCCACGTATAAATTCAATGATGGGGAAATATGTCACACGAAAAGCTAATAAATTTACAACACATTTAGAATTACGAAAACTCTTATAAATGCACTGACAGGAAGAAAGAGTGGATGACTGCTGGCGTGCGGCCGTTGCGTAGCTGTTGTGCACAGCTAGCAGCCTGTCGGACTTAGGGGATCGAAGCGAAAAAATAGCCGAGCGAGGACAGATTTTGCCGGGTTCGCAGTGTCAATAGCTAGCTATTGACCAAGAAACCGGTGAAATATGGACCGCTCAGCTATTTTTGCAGCCGATCATCCCTAACGGCTATTCGAGCTCTATCAATTCGCCGATGGCTTGAGCGGCTCGCCGGCAACCGCATCGGCGTTAGGCGCAATATGCATGTCCAGCACCTTGGTCAAAAATCCCCAGCGGTCGGCAACCTCGTCGATCAACTTCGAGGTCGGCTTTCCGGCGCCGTGTCCGGCCTTGGTATCGATACGGATCAGCACCGGTGCAGCGCCGGCCTGATCGGCCTGTTCGGTGGCGACAAACTTGAAGCTGTGGGCCGGCACCACACGATCGTCGTGATCGGCGGTGGTCACCAGTGTCGCCGGATAACAGGTGCCGGATTTCAGGTTATGCAGCGGCGAATAGGCATACAAGGCTTTGAATTCATCGGCATTGTCGGAAGAGCCGTAGTCCGAAGTCCAGCCCCAGCCGATGGTGAATTTATGGAAGCGCAGCATATCCATCACGCCTACTTGCGGCATCGCGGCGGCGAACAATTCCGGGCGTTGCACCATGGTGGCGCCGACCAGCAGGCCGCCATTGCTGCCGCCGCCAATCGCCAGCTTTTGCGGCGACGTGTATTTATTCGCGATCAGCCACTGTGCAGCGCCGATGAAATCGTCGAACACGTTTTGCTTTTGCAGTTTGGTGCCGGCTTCATGCCAGGCTTTGCCGTATTCGCCACCGCCGCGCAGATTCGGTAAGGCATACACGCCGCCCATTTCCATCCAGGCCAGATTGGCGACCGAGAACGCCGGTGTCAGTGAAATGTTGAAACCGCCGTAACCGTACAGATAAGTCGGATTGCCGCCATCCAGCTTCAAGCCTTTTTTCGAGACGATGAACATCGGTACTTGGGTGCCATCCTTGCTGCTGTAGAAAACCTGGCGCGTCTCGAAAGCGCTTGGATCGAAAGCCACTTTCGGTTGCCGGTACAAGCTGCTCTTGCCGCTTGCCAGGTCATAGCGGTAAATCGCCGCCGGCGTGGTAAAACCGGTAAACGAATAGAAGGTTTCCTTGTCATGGCGCTTGCCGCCAAAGCCGCTGGCGGAACCTATTCCTGGCAGAGCCACCTCGCGTATCAGCTTGCCTTCCAGCGTGAATACCTTGACCTGGCTGCGCGCATCTTTCAGATAATCCACTACCAGACGTTGGTCGACCAGGTTCGCACTTTGCAAGGTTTGTTCAGCCTCGGGCACGATCACTCGCCATTTGGCGGCAGCGGGCTGGCGCGTATCTATCGCGATGATCCGGCCCTTGGGCGCATCCTTGTTGGAATTGAACAAAAATACCGGGCCATCGTTATCGATGAAATCGTAGGACGCGTCAAAATCGTCAAGCAAGGGCAGCATTGCCGCATCTTTTTTGCTGAGGTCTTTGTAGTACACGCGATTCTTTTGTTCGGTGCCTTGCGAAATGCTGACGATCAGATATTTGCCGTCGTCGGTAACGTGGCCGGCGAAGCCCCATTCCTTTTGATCCGGCCGGTCGTAAACCAGGACGTCGTCGTTTTGCGGCGTGCCGATTTTATGGAAATACAGTTTTTGAAAATAATTGACGTCGGCCAGCTTGGTCACTTCTTTCGGTGCGTCGTAGCGGCTGTAGAAAAACCCGGAGCTATCGTGGGTCCAGGATGCGCCCGAGAATTTTACCCATTGCAAATGATCGGCGGTGTCCTTGCCGCTTTCGATGTCGCGTACTTTCCATTCGTTCCAGTCGGAGCCGGACGCAGCAGTGCCATAGGCCAGGTACTTGCCATTCGGGCTGACCGCAATCCCTGCCAGCGCCACGGTGCCGTCTGCCGCCAGTTGGTTGGGATCGAGCAGCAAACGCGGCGCGTCATCGGGTTGTTTGACGGTGTATAAGACTGCCTGGTTTTGCAGGCCGTCGTTACGGCTATAGAAATAGCGGCCGCCTTCTTTAAAGGGCACGCTGAAACGTTCGAAATTCCACAGCTTGGTCAGCCGTTCGCGAATCGCTTCACGGGCTGGGATTTTCTCCAGGAAGCCTTGCGTCAGTTTGTTTTGCGCCTCTATCCACGCCTTGGTATCGTCGCTGTTGCCATTCTCCAGCCAGCGATAAGGGTCGGTTACCTTGACGCCGTGGTAGTCGTCTACCTGGTCGATTTTTTTACTGATCGGATAAGTCAGCGCCTGGCTGCCGGCATGGCATTGCTGGGCGATACTGGCGCCGCTGGTGAGGATGGCGGATAAGGCTAGTGCGTGTTTGAGGTGCAGTTTGAGGTGCATGTTTTGTCCGTTGTGATTTGGATGAAATCAGATGAGCAAAGCTGGAGAAATACGCCTCTGGCTGGTGGCTGCGGCGTAAGAGAAGCACCATATCATCGATTCCGCACGATGCCAATCTGACAGCGGCAGCGGCGGCTTTCCCGAAAATGCATAAAAAATTTTGCAATATTGTTTTTTTAGATGCAGTTATGCTATCTTGTGTTTCCGCAATGTAACAACATGTAACACATGGATCTATCGATCGGTATTTAACAACCCGTATTTTCCAACCTTCGGAGACAAAGCAAATAACATCATGAAAAAACTAATATTTTGCGCCTTTATTTTGCCGATTCTGTCTGCCTGCGCAAGTTCTGGCACGGATTCGAACACTGCATCCAGTAGGGAAGAAGTCATCTATGTCACCGGCAGCAGTATCCCGGTCAAGAGATCCAAAGCGACTGGTGTGCAAATGATCTCGGGCGAGGATGCCGCTGCAGCACTGCGCGCGCCCATCAGGATTCCAGATGCTCACTAAAATTAACTACTTGGTTTTTCTTGGACAAGCCATCGTCGCTTCGAATCACTGACCCATAAAAAAACAGAGCCGCTGCGGACAATCGCAGACGACTCTGTCTTCCTGAAGGCTAGGGCCTGTTGCCCCAGCTTCCGCCTTAAATCATTTGAGGGGATGGTTCACCTGCACTATCCACAAGCGCGCCAGATCGGCCGTGCCGTCCGTCCCTTGCACCGACTTGAATGCCTCGATTGCCTTGTCTTTCTGTCCCGCCAGTTGATACGCGATACCCAGATGCAATTTGGCGTCTTCAGTACGCTTCAGCCCGCCTTTTTTCAAACCGCTCTCCATCAGCGCCAGACCCTTGTCAAACTGGCCGGCAGTGACCAATGCATAACCGAGATTGAGTTGGCCGGTGCCTTCCTTGGTGCTGGATACCGAGGCTTCGCTTTGCGCCATGGTCCGCTGATCATCAGCGATCCCTTTGTTAGCCTGGTCGCGCAGACGCTTTTGCTTGGCTGCGTCCGGGCCGCTGCCCAAGACACCCGACTGATAGCCCTGGTCGAGTAACTTTTTCGCTTCGGCCGGGAATCCCGCCAGCAACGCCAGCTGCGCCACATCGGTGAATTCGCCGCTGGTCTGCAGCTGCACGGCAGCGGCTTTCAAGCGATACAGATCCAGGGTGAGGTGGTCAGAAAAGCCTGGTTTGCTCTGGATGCGGCTGAGGATGTCGAGCCAATATTCTTTCTTTGGATAATAGGTGTTGAGCTTTTCCAGCGAGCTCAGATAGGCGGGCTTATCGTTGGCCTTGAGTGCGCAGCTGACCAGCAATTTCAAGGTTTGCTCGGATGGCGTCCGGCCGGCGCTCTCGTCCGCCGCGATGTCTTTTTGCAGCTCGCTGGTGGCGCGTGGAATATCGTTGCTCAGATAGTAGGACTGGATCAGCAGGGTCCGCGTTTGCGGGTCGTTGCCGCCCTCTTTCAGCGAACGCGTGAGCCAGATAATCGCCTTGGGATAATCTTCTGCATCGTAGTACAAGCTGCCTAGCGCGTGCACAATTTTGGCTTGTTCGTCTGGAGTAAGACGCCCGGAAGCAATCACTGCTTCAAACGAGCTTCCAGCCAGCTTGGTATCGCCGGCGCGCGCCGCAGCGGCGCCACGCAGACGGTCGATGAAATAAATTTCGTAAGCTGTCTTATCGCTGACAGCGTCTGTTTCAGCGATCTTGGCCAGCGCTTCTTTGAATTTTTCTTCTTTGAGGAGAGCCTGCGCTGCCTGCAGCGGCTTACCTATTTCCGGACGCACGGTCTCGGCTTTAGCGCTGTCATCCGCGGCATAGGCCAGCGGAGCCATACCAGCCAGGGGCAGCGCGGTGGTCACGCTCACGGCTGCCAACAAGATGAAAATTGGTGCAAATCGTAATTTGGACATAGCTCTTCTTTCAATCGAAAACGAAAATAGGCAGGTGTAAGGACTTTAACCTGTCCTAACCCTGCCTATCCTCTGGTACAGAAAACAAATACTACTTACCTATCCATGAACTGCTCGTTACCAACGATACCGATCTTGGTCACGCCCAGCCGTTGCGCCGAAGCCATCACCGCCGCCACCGACTTGTACTCCACCGCCTTGTTCGGACGCAGGTGCACTTCATCGATA